>Ga0209273_10000023_pt1 | contig 559227 bp, 504 predicted proteins | sample tdAd471_FD_187126 | JGI IMG/M metagenome (GOLD analysis project Ga0209273, IMG submission 187126) | Marine sediment microbial communities from the Atlantic coast under amendment with organic carbon and nitrate - tdAd47.1 (SPAdes)... | ecosystem: Environmental > Aquatic > Marine > Coastal >... | reverse complement strand
CTGACAGGCTGTAGGTCACGCCGCTGTCCGTGCCGTCCGCGTCCGTCGCCCCGGCCGTGATGCCAACGGACGAACCATCGGCCGCATCTTCCGCCACGACATTCGCCGCGGCGTCCCCGTCCGTCACAGCCGAGACATCAAACTCGTCGGCGTCGGTCAGATTGATCGTGAACGTCTCGCTCGACGTCGAGCCGTCCTCGGACATCGCCAGCACCGTCACCGTGTGCGAAGGCGCCGTCTCGAAGTCCAGCTTCGAACCGTCCCCGACCGTGATCTCGCCCGTCACGGCGTCGATCGCAAAACCGCCGCTGGAGCTGTCGGCGCTCAGGCTGTAGGTCACGCCGCTGTTGGTTTCGTCGGCGTCTGACGCGAGGGCGGTGACGCCGACCGTTGCGCCCGTCACGGACGATTCGGAGGTTGTGTTCTCGGCGGCGTCGGCGTCGGCGATGGGGGAGATTGCGTGGTCGTTCGTTGCGGCCGACTCGGTCTCGTCCGGCTCGGTTTCCGGTTCGCCCTCTACAGGCGCCGAATCTGCCTGGATTGCGCTTCCGCTGTTCGCGCCTTCGTTAGCGCCGTCGTCGCCGGCCTCAGTGGAGACAGCGGACGCGGCGACGGTCGGGGGCTCTTCGGCCGGGGCCTGGGCGCCACCGTTCGCGCCGGGCGCTGAAGAGGACCGGGAAGACGATTCGTCGCTCGCGCCGATCTCCGAGGAGTCCGGAGCAGTAAATGCGCCCGCCTGCCTGACGCCGCCGTCATCCGCCAATCGCCCGTCGGCGGACGCGTCGCCGCTCCCGCGCGACGGCTGCTGGCTCGTCTGCCCATCCTGGAAAGGCTCGCCGGCGCCTGCGCCGGCCATGCCGGCGTTGGTTGGAATCTCTTCGCCCGAGTCGGCTGCGCCCAACCCATCGTCCCTCTGATGGGACACGCTTTCTTCCGAGGCCTGCGCGCTGGTGTACAGCTTGTCGTCCGCTGGCGACGTGCGGGAATCCGTTTTCTCCTGCAAAGCGTTTTTCTGGCGTTTGGGGTCTTTGCCGCCATCCGTCGCCAGATCAAGCTCGAGGTTTGGATTGGGGTTGCCGTCCATTGCCCGAAAGCCTTTGTATTGCCGCACAAGCCTCGGGCGCAGGCTAAACTCGACCGCTTAAGAAAGTTCGATTGCGTAAAGATCGAATTTTAGAGAAATCATACCGGCATCCCCAGGCCATCGGCCGCCTTCGGGTTTTCGAACCGTTTCAGATCGGTTATGAGCGCATCGGCGGCGCGCGGCGGCGCTTTGGTCTCATGGCATAGAATCGGGCGCGACATGCTCACCCCCCTGGAATTCGAGAAGCCCGTATTGGAGCTTGCGGCCAAGATCGAGGACTTGCGCCAACTGGCCGCGAACGACGGTCTGGATATCGCAGAGGAGACCCAGCGCCTCGAACAACAGATCGAGCGCAGCCTCACGCAGATCTATGCGAAGCTCACGCCCTGGCAGCGCGTGCTGGTCGCCCGGCACCCGAGCCGGCCGCGGGCGCTCGATGTGATCGCCCGGCTGGTGGACGAATTCACGCCGCTCGCGGGCGACCGCCTCTTCGGCGAAGATGAAGCCATCATCGGCGGGCCAGGCCGTTTCCGCGGCCGCAGCGTCATGGTGATCGGCCAGGAAAAAGGCGGCGACACCGCAAGCCGGGTGAAGCGCAATTTCGGGATGGCGCACCCCGAAGGGTATCGCAAGGCCATGCGGCTTATGGACCTTGCCGAGCGGTTCAACCTCCCGGTCCTGAGTTTTGTCGACACCCCTGGGGCGTATCCCGGCATCGAGGCCGAGGAGCGAGGCCAGGCCGAAGCGATCGCCCGGTGCCTGCAACGGGGCCTGGAGCTTCGGGTGCCATTCGTCTCCTGCGTCCTCGGCGAAGGCGGCTCCGGCGGCGCAGTCGCGATCGCGGGCGCCGACAAAGTGCTGATGTTCGAGCACGCCGTCTATTCCGTAATCTCGCCGGAAGGCTGCGCCTCGATCCTCTGGCGGTCGGCCGAGCACGCGGCCGACGCCGCGGAAGCCTTGAAGCTTACGGCCGCCGATCTGGCCGAACTGCGGGTGATCGACCAAGTGGTGCAGGAGCCGACGGGCGGCGCCCACCGCGACCCTGTCGCCGCGATGAACGCGCTTGCCGAAGCGATCGCCGAGGCGTTCGCGGAGGCCGACGCCGACGGCCTTTCCGGCGAGGAGCGCCGCGCACGACGGCGCGAACGTTTCCTCGCGATGGGCGGTTAGCCCGCTCACTGGACAACGTCCGCCGCCGCGATAGGCTTGCTCCCCGAACGAATATCAAGGGGGAAACAGTGAGCGGATTGATCGACGCGGCCGCCCGCGAATGGATCGGGCGATCCCAACCGCCCGTAACGGTGGAAGTCACCCGGCGTGATATCCAGAAGTATGCCGTCGCGACGGAACAGAAGGCCGAGAAGTACCTGAACGGCGACGAAGCGCCGCCGATGTTCCTGTTCGGCCTTCTCCGCCCGGTCGTGCCGCTGGATCAATTGCAGCCGGACGGCATTGCCCGAGACGCCTTTCTGCCGGACCTCCCGCTAAAGCGGATCATGGCCGGCGGCGTCGACATGAAGTTCCACCGCCCCCTCCGCCCGGGCGACGTGCTGACCGCGACCCGCACCCTCAGCGACATCCAGGAAAAGCAGGGGTCTACCGGGCCGCTGATCTTCCTTAGCTATACGCTGAAGGTGGTAGACGCCGACGGCGCGCCGGTGGTCGAGGAAACGTCTACGAGGATTGCGCGATGAGCCGGTTTGAAGACCTGAACGTCGGCGACGCGCTGCCTGAGCGCGCCTATACGGCGACCGAAGTTTCCTTGTTCCTGTACAACGCCGCCATCTGGAACGGACACCGCATTCATTACGACGCGCCATACACCACCAATGTGGAGCGGCATCCGGCCGTCGTCATCGACGGACCGCTGCAAGGCGACTGGCTGAGCCAGTGCGTGCTGAACTGGCTCGGCGACGATGGCGCGCTGCTTTCCTTCGGCTACAGCAATCGCCGCGCGGCCTATATCGGCGAGACGTTGACCGCGATCGGCGAAATCGTCTCGAAGGACGAAGACGCGCGGACGGTCGGCGTGAAACTCGGCATTCGCAACGAAAAAGGCGACATCATCGCCCCAGGCGAAGCGGTCGCGCGCTTCGACTAAGCGCCTCTCGCCCGAAGCCTTCTCATCGAACCAACCCCGGGGCGGCGCCTCGGGGCTGGTTGCTTCAATCAAGTGCAAATCGCTAGCCGGCGATCCAGCTTGGCGTCGGCAACCCCTTTTCACGCAAGAACGCGGGGTTGAACATCTTGCTCATATACCTGGCCCCGCCGTCGCAGAGCATCGTGACGATGGTCTTCCCAGGGCCAATGTCCCTGGCGAGCCGTATGGCGCCGGCGACGTTCACGCCCGAGGAGCCGCCCAAGCAGAAGCCTTCATATTGCAGGAGGTCGAAAGCCGTCGTCAGGCTTTCCTCATCCGGGATCAAATAGGCTTTGTCGACCGGCGCGCCTTCCAGGTTCGCCGTGATGCGCCCCTGGCCGATGCCTTCGGTGATCGACGAACCCTCGGCCTTGAGTTCGCCATTCACGTAGTATTCGTAAAGCGCCGCGCCCGGCGGGTCCGCGAGCGCGATGAGCACGTCCGGGCTCTTCGCCTTCAGGCCGATGCCGACCCCAGCCAGCGTTCCGCCAGTGCCGACGGCGGAGACGAAGGCGTCGACCTTGCCGTCTGTCTGATCCCAGATTTCTTCCGCCGTCGTGCGGATATGACCTTCGCGATTGGCGACATTGTCGAACTGGTTCGCCCAAATGGCGCCGGCAGGGTTGGATTTCGCGCGCTCCTCCGCGAGTCGTCGGGAGACGTGCACATAGTTATCCGGATCCCGGTAGGGCTTGGCGGGAACCTGCACCAGTTCAGCCCCGGCCAGAATGAGCATGTCCTTCTTTTCCTGGGACTGGGTTTCGGGAATGACGATCACCGTCTTGTAGCCCTTGGCCGCCCCCACGAGCGCCAGCCCGATGCCCGTATTCCCGGCCGTGCCTTCGACGACCACGCCGCCCGGCCGCAGCAATCCTTTCTCTTCGGCGTCTTCAATGATCGCCAGCGCCGCGCGATCCTTGATCGAGCCGCCCGGGTTCATGAATTCGCACTTCCCCAGGATCTCGCAACCGGTTTCGTCGCTGGCTCGTCCAAGCCGGACCAGCGGCGTTTTGCCGATCGTATCGATTAAATCGCGCCGAACTTCCATAGCGAAATCGCACCTTTTCTCTTAGCGCCTCAACCCTGCCGCATAGGTTAGGTTATAGCGCGCCCGCCGCGCGCCATCTTTGCGCTTGGCGCAATTATATGCGCGATCTTTGGTTATTCCATTTGTAGGAACGAACCTATATCCCTAATTATGGCAGGCGGAGCGAAAACGTTCCCCGCACACGGGCGTGGAGACGGACGGATGTTCAAGCGTTTGATCGAAGAGATCGACTCCTATGTCGATCGGGACCCCGCGCTCCGGACCAGATGGGACGTCATACTTTCCTATCCCGGTTTTCACGCGCTCACCTGCTACAAGGCGTCCAGTTGGCTGTGGCGACGAAAGCTCTACACGCTTGGGCGGTTCGTCTCCCATTTGGGCCGCGTGTTCAGCGGCATCGAAATCCATCCGGGCGCGAGGATCGGCGAAAGGCTGTTCATCGATCACGGCATGGGCGTCGTCATCGGCGAAACCGCGGAAATCGGCGACGACGTGACGCTGTATCAGGGCGTTACGCTCGGCGGCACGTCGCTCGCCAAGGGCAAGCGCCATCCCACCTTGGAAGACGGCGTGATCGTCGGCTCCGGCGCGCAGATACTAGGCCCCTTTACCGTAGGAGCCGGCGCGCGGATCGGCGCAAACGCCGTCGTCGTCAAGGAAGTGCCTCCAGGGGTCACCATGGTCGGCATCCCCGCGAAGATCGCTCAACGGTCAGGCCCGGCCCAGGAGCCGGAGGACTTCGCCGCCTATGCTGTCGCCGGCGACCTGATGGACCCGACGTCCCGCGCCCTCGCCGCGCTCCAGGAAGAAATGGAAGCCATGCGCGGCCGCATCGCCGAACTGGAGGACCAGGTTCAGAGCGACGATGCGTCCTGTTGCGCTAGCGAGGGGCGTTCAGCCTAGCGGCTTCCGCCATCACCTCGACCGCCACGTCCTGCTTGGTGCGCACGTAGACGCAGTCCAGCAGTTCGCAGCCTTCCCAACGTTTGTACCGCTCTTTGATTCGCGCGGGCGGCCCGACAAGCGACTTTTCATCCACCCACTCATCGGGCACGGCCGCCGTCGCCTCGTCCTTACGGCCCGCCAGAAAGAGTTCCTGGATGCGGTCCGCCGCATCGCCAAATCCGCGCCGGACCATCATGTCCTTGTGGAAATTCTTATCCCGGTGCCCCATGCCGCCGACATAAAGCGCCACCTCGGGCTTCAACCGGGCGAGAGCGCCGGCCACGTCGTCATCGACATCGACATGGGCGGAGCCAACGATCTCAAAGTTGTGGAAACCTTTATCCACGCCCTTCGCCCGCGCCCGCGCGAACCCTTCTTCGATCCAGGGCAGGTACTCGTGGGCGGCGGACGGCGTGAGCCCCAGCGGCAGCCACCCATCGCAGATTTCCGCCGTAAGGCGCACGGTCGCCGCATTGCCGGCGCCGATGTAGATCGGGATGTCCGGGTTCATGTGCAGAATGGACTTTAGCGGCTTGCCGACGCCGGCGGCCCCTTCCCCTTCATAGGGCAGGCTGATTTCGCGCCCGACATGGACGACCGGCTCCTCCCGCCGGAAGACCTTTTTCATGATCTCCACGTAGTCCTTAAGGCGGTAGTACGGGCGCCCCCAGGGCTGGCCGTACCACCCCTCGACAATCTGTGGTCCCGAAACGCCGAGACCAGCGATAAACCTGCCGCCGCCGGCCAGGGCGTCGACGGTGGCGGCGGACATCGCCGCGTTCGCGGGCGTGCGGGCCGCGAGCTGCATGATCGCCGTGCCGAGCTTGATCCGGCTGGTCTGGCCCGCAATGAACGCCAGGGGCGTGACGGCGTCCGAACCGTAGGCTTCGGCCGTCCAAACCGAATCGTAGCCCAAGGCTTCCGCGCGCTTAATCCGATCCATCGGAACATTCAGCTCCGCGCCCGAATACCCGATGGACAGTCCCAATTTCATAACGTGCGCCCCCTGAACATTAGGATTAATACAGATTGGCTAGACCGTTCGCTTCCGCCATTTACTATTGCGCCAAAATCGGTTTTATCCAAACCATAAGCAGTCGCCGAACGCGCTACGAACACGGCGCGGTTCGGGGCGTTCGCATGGGGCGGCGAACGTCGACGCCACCGGGAGTGAAGTGACGACATGGCCACGATCAACGGCACCAACGACAGCGAAGCCCTGGCCGGAGACGCCGAGGACGATCTAATCCGCGGGCTCGGCGGAGACGACGAACTCGACGGCGGCGACGGCGACGACACCCTGTTCGGCGGCGACGGCGATGATCTGGTCGAAGGCGGCCTCGGGGAAGACGCGCTATCCGGCGGAAACGGCGACGACGAGGTCAATGGCGGCGACGGCGACGACTTCATCGTCATCGGCGAGGGCGATGACACGATCGATGGCAGCGACGACTTCGATGTGGCCCGCTTTGGCTCCACCGATGCGGGCGGCCGGCTGACGGTCGAGGATCTGATCGATGGCCCCGATGCCTTCGCCGGCATCAGCGGGCTTGGCCTCACCACCCTGATGCGGGCGGTCGAGCGCTTGAATTTCGTCGGCGGCAAAGGCGACGACGACCTGGTCGTCACCGCGTCCGGCGATTCGGGTCTCGAATTGGTGAACTTCGTCGGCGGAGCCGGCCAGGACCACCTGTTCGGCCATCTCGGCGCTACGGTTCCAATCAACGCCTCGGGCGGAAACGGAGACGATATTCTTCGGGGCGGCGACGCCGACGATTCCCTGAACGGCGGCGCCGCGCAGGATGGCTTGAGCGGCGGCGCCGGCGATGACTTGCTGATCGGCGCGAATGGCGACGACCGCCTGTTCGGCGAGGCGGACGACGATATTCTCAAAGGCGGGCAAGGCCAGGACCACCTGGCCGGCGGCGACGGCGACGACCGCCTGAACGGCGGTAATGGCGACGACCTGCTCGCCGGCGGCGAGGACGACGACATTCTTCACGGCGAGCAGGGCCAGGACCGCCTGCGCGGCGAAGGCGGCGAAGACATCCTGTTCGGCGAACAGGGCGACGATGACCTGCGCGGCGGCGACGACGACGATATTCTGTCCGGCGGCGTGCATCAGGACGTCCTGCGCGGCGGCGGCGGCGACGACGGCCTGCTCGGCCAGGACGGCGACGACGAGCTGTTCGGCGAGGACGGCTCCGACTCCATGAACGGCGGCCAGGGCCAGGACTTCCTGAACGGCGGCGCCGGCTCGGACATTCTTCGGGGCAACGACGGCGACGACCGCCTGGTCGGCGGCGAGGACGACGACATTCTGTTCGGCGGCCTGCACCAGGACAGCTTGAGCGGCGGCTCCGGCAATGATTCCCTGCGCGGCGAAGAAGGCGACGACCTTCTACAAGGCGACGAGGGCGACGACCTGCTGGACGGCGGCGTGCATCAGGACCGCCTCGAAGGCGGCGACGGCGACGACCGGCTGCTGGGCCGGGACGGCGACGACGTCCTGTTCGGCGAGGCCGACAACGACGAGCTTCGCGGCGGTCAAGGCCAGGACAAGCTGAACGGCGGCGACGGCGACGACGTTCTGCATGGCGAAGACGGCGACGACATTCTGTTGGGCGGCGACGGCGAAGACACGTTGTTCGGCGGCCTGCATCAAGACATCCTGAAGGGCGGCGACGGCGCCGACTTCCTGGCCGGCGGCCAGGGCGACGACCGGATGGAAGGCGGCGAAGGAGCGGACGTTTTCGAGATCCGCCTCGAAGGCAATCATGACCTGATTACAGACTTCGAAGTCGGCCTCGACGTCATTCGGCTGTTCGGCATCGGTTTCGACGACCTGACCTTCAGCGACGTCGGGAACAATCTGGTGATCGGTTACGACGCCCCGAATGGCGACGACATCACGTTGACCGGCCTCGCTGGCGTCACCCTGGCCGAAACGGACTTCGATATCGCGTAAAGACGCTGGCGCCGCCCTGCCCTTTCTCAGTCGGGCAAGGGCGGCGCGGCGCGATCAATCCAGGCGATAGATGCGCGTGGCGGTGTCATGAAACAGCGCCGCCTTTTCGCTTGCGGAGTAGTCCGCGGCGAGGCGCTTGAAGGAATTCCAGAGCACGTTGTAGCTGGCCGCCATCTTGTCGACGGGAAAGTTCGATTCGAACATGCACCGCTCGACGCCGAACACATCGATGGCGTGTTCGTAATAGCGGCGCGTGCGCTCCATCAGTTCCAGGCTCGAAGGCGGGCGATCCTGGTAGTGCCAGCCAAAGCCATTCACCTCCATCACGATGCCGCCCAGTTTCGCGACGACGTTCTGGCACTCTGCGAGTTCGCTCGCCGACGCCCGCCACGCCTGGAAAACCTCATCCTCCTTGCCGGCATAGGGACCGACGCCGATCGGACCGCCGAAATGGTCGAGAATGATCGTCGTATCGGGAAAGGCGCGAGCGAGATCGGTCAGATAGGGAATCTGAGGATGGTAGCACCAAGCCTCGAACGTTAGGCCGCGCGGCGCGAGATGCTTGAACCCTTCCCGAAAGGTCGGGTCCAGGTACATATCGACCGGCGGCTTCAAGCGGCCTTGCGGCACATCCGGGCTCGGATCGGCGGAAGCGCCGACCCGAACGCCCCGGAAACGGCCGTTCCCGGCCATGATCTGCGCATCGAGAGCCTCGGCGGACGGTTTGTCCCCCGACCGCAGGGGGGCCGTGCCGACGATGCCGGCCGCGATGCGGCATGGGCCGTAGCGGCCGGACGCGCTCATCGCCGCCACGCCGTTCACGAATTCCGTTTCGCCGACGCACTTCATATGCTCCGGCCCGTCGGCGCGGAACATCGACCCGCATTCGATGTAGACCGTCGAGACGATGTTATGGCCGCTCTTCAGATCGGCCAGGAACTCATCCAGAAGATATCGGTCTTCCACATAGGGGCCGGGCCGCCCGTCCCAAAGGTGATGATGCGGATCGCAGATCGGCAGTTCCGGCTCCAGCGGTTCTTCCGCCGCCATAGCGAGCCAGGCGTCGTTCGTGCCCATCGTCCTCTCCTTTAGTCGCCAGCGCGGATCAGGGAATGGCGTCCGCCAACTCGTAGCGGCGCCAGGCGCTCATCTGCAGCGCCGAGGTGAGGCAATGGACGACGACCGGCTTCGTCTTGACCGCGAACGCCTTCGCGATGCCGTCCGCCACCTCCGACTCGTCCCGGATGGTGATCCCCTCCGCGCCGAACGTCCGCGCCCAGGCGGCGAAGTCCGGGTTGGTGAGGCGTGTGCCGTCCATGATCGGACGATCCGGATAGCGGACATAGGAATGCATGCCGATTGTGCCGTACATCGAGTTGTCGGAGCAGACGATGATCGGCGCCGCGCCATACTGGATTGCGGTCGCGATCTCGTTGCCCATCATCAGCAGGCCGCCGTCGCCGACGAAAGACACCACCTGCTTGCCCGGACGCCGCAGGGACGCCGCCACGCCCATCGGCACGCCGGAGCCCATGGCGCCCACGACCGAAGCGAGGAACACCTGGGTCTGCTTGAAACCGATATAGCGATGCAGGAAGCTGCCGAAATTCCCGGCGTCCGAGGTGACGGTGGCGTCGTCGTCCAGATGCTTGTCGATCTCGCAAACCACGGCGGCGAAGTTGACGCCGTCCGTCGTCGGCTCCCATTCCTTGGCCAGCAGCGAACGGTGGATCTTGTTCAGGCCGGCCACCCAGTTCGACCGGCGGGCCGCATCGTCCGGCGCGCCGCGCTTGAGCAGCGCCTTGATGACTTCGTGCGGGCTGCAGGCCATGCCGAGATCGGGCCGGAAAACGCGCCCGACTTCGTCCGCATCCGGCCAGACATGCACCAGGGGCAGCTGCGGCGTCGGCGCGGTCGGGAAAGAATAGGACTGACTTACGGTATCCGTCAGTCGCTCGCCGAGCGAGATCATCAGGTCCGATTTCTTCATCTCGCCGATCAGCGCCGGCGGCACGCGGATGCCCATATAGCCCGCATAGTTCGGGTGGTTGGCGTCGAAGAGCTGCGGGCGCCGATGCGTCGGCGAGATCGGCAGGACCCAGGTTTCGGCGAGCTTATTGAGGTCGGCATAGACCGCCGGGTCGCGGACCGCTTCCGCCATCAACGCGCCGCCCACGAGGATAAGCGGCCGTTCCGCCGCCTGAATCATCTCGACGAGGCGATCGAGGTCGCTCGCGCGCGGCCCGGCCGAAACCACCGGGCGCGGCGGATCGACGGGCGCATCGGTTTCGTCGTCGAACAGATCTTCCGGCAGGATGACCGCGACAGGGCCCGGCGTCCCGCTTTCGGCGAGGTGAAACGCCCGCGCCATGGCTTCGGACGCCGTATCCGGCTCGTTCACTTCGATAACCTGCTTGGTGATGTCCGACAGCAGCACGGAGTAGTTCTGCTCCTGAAGCGCCAGGCGGCCGAAGTCCTTCCGCTCCACCTGCCCGACGAGCATCACCAGCGGCGTCGCATCGTGATAGGCCGAGTGGACCGCGACCAGCCCGTTGGCGAGGCCCGGACCGCGCGAAACCATGGCGACGCCGGCCCGGTCCCGCAGGCGACCATCGGCGGCGGCCATGAACGCGGCGCCCGCTTCGTGCCGGCACACGACCACGCGCATGGAATTGCGCTCGACGATGGAACTGGTCAGGCCGATATAGCTTTCGCCTGGCACGCAGAACACCTGGTCGACATCGTGCGCTTCCAGGCTGTCGACGATAAGTCGAGCGACGGACTGTGACATTTGCGGGCGTCTCCTGAACGGATCGAATTATGATTGGCTACGCTGGGCGATAGGACGTCGCCCGCGTTCAGCCGACATCTTAGCGACAAAATCCGCCGCCGTGGAACCAAGGCCCGTCCAGCGGCGCCGCGTTGGCTAGCCGCGCTTCGCCTGGGCGAGCGTAAAGGCGCAAATGAGGTCGAGGGCGCGGCGAGAATCCGCGCTCTCCGGGTCCCTTGCGACGAACGCATGGGGGGCGCCTGGAAACATCTCCAGCGTGATGGCGCCGCCGGCGGCGCGATAGGCCGCTTCGAAGCGGGACGCCATGTCCGGGGTGACGTTGTCGTCCTTGTCGCCCTGGATATAGAGCGCAGGCGGCAGGTCCGCGCTCTCCCCGCGGTCCAGGATCATCTGGGGATTGCCGTCCGCCATGTCCGCTTCGCTCGGCCAGTAGGCGTTATGCGCGTCCACAAGCCGTTGATTGCCATTGGAGGACACCATCCGAAACCGCGCCAGCGGATCGACGATCGCCCAGCAGACAATGATGAAATCGACGGCGGCCTCGACGCCCGCGCCATCGGCGAGACCGGCGACGCTATAACGCGCGTCGCGCGGCCGCATCGCCGAAAGCATCGCCTGGTGGCCGCCGCTCGACGTGCCCAACAGCCCGACCGCGCCCGGAAGGACAGACATTGAAGCGGCGCGCGCCTTGAACCAGCGAACCGCCAGATTGATATCGATCACCGAAGCCGGATACATCGCATCGGGCGGCATGCGGAAGTCAATCGCCATCACGACGACGCCGCTGCCAGCCAGCGCTTCGTGCATAGCGACATTGGTCAGCCTGTCGTTCGCCGTCCAGGCGCCGCCGTGCACCTCGACCACGCCAGGAAATGGCCCTTCGCCCCTGGGGCGATAGAGCCTGGCCAACAAAGGCGCGCCGTCGGGCCGCGCATATTCCACATCCTCTACGTCGAATTCATATGCGCCCGCCATGGCCCTTGTACTCCTCCCTGAATGGCTTTTGCAGCCAAGTGACTAAACACTGATCCGAGGCTTGACCCAGATCAACCTGCCGGCCTCGCCCATTTGGCAGACTCCGTCCAACGATCGCGGCCGGAGCAGCAAAGCACGTGCAGGACGTCATCCAAAAGTACATGACGGCGGAAGCGCCGCGCTACACCAGCTACCCGACCGCGCCGCACTTCAGCCCCGAAGTCGGGTCCGCCGAATATCGGACGTGGCTGGAGCGCCTGGATCGCAAGGCGCCTGTATCGCTCTATCTGCATGTCCCGTACTGCCGGCAGATTTGCTGGTACTGCGGCTGCAATATGAAACTCGCCGCGCGCTACGAGCCGATCGCGGCCTATATGGGCGATCTGATGGCCGAGCTTGCCCTTGTGGACGAGGCGACCCCGGACGGCTTGGCCATTTCGCACCTGCATTGGGGCGGCGGCACGCCGACCGCGCTCTCGCCTGACGACCTGGAACGGGCTATGGACGCCGTCGCCGGCCGGTTTGCTTTCGCGCCAGGCGCCGAGCGCGCGATCGAAAGCGATCCGCGAACGCTTTCCCGCGAGATGACCCGGCGCATCGGCCAACTCGGCTTCACGCGCGCCAGCTTCGGCGTTCAGGAATTCGATCCGCGCGTACAGCAGGCCATCAATCGCGTGCAACCGCCCGAAATGGTGGCGGGGGCTGTCTCGGACCTCCGCGCGGAGGGCATTTCGGCCATCAATTTCGACCTGATCTACGGCCTGCCGCACCAGACGGTCGACAGCCTGTCCCGAACGGTCGACCTCGCGGTCGCCATGCGGCCGGACCGGATCGCCCTCTTCGGCTACGCCCATGTGCCCTGGATGGCGAAGAACCAACGCATGATCCCCGAAGACTCGCTGCCGGCCGGGCCTGAACGCTATGCGCAGGCGACCGCTGCTGCGGAGCGGCTGGCCGCCCATGGCTATGTGCGGATCGGGCTGGATCATTTCGCGCTGCCGACCGACCCAATGGCCATAGCGCTCGAAACGAAGGCGCTTCGTCGCAACTTCCAGGGTTACACCACGGACGAGGCGGAAACCCTGATAGGCATCGGCGCGACGGCTATCGGCCGGACGCCGGACGGCTATGTGCAGAACATCGCCGAGACGGGCGCATGGACCCGCGCCATCCGCTCGGGCCGCCTGCCGATCGCCAAGGGCTATCGCTTCAAAGGCGACGACCATGAGCGCGCCGCCGTGATCGAAGGATTGATGTGCTTCGGCGAAGCCGACCTCGACGACGCCGGCATGCGATACGACATGGAATTGGACGAACTGCGCCCGATGCTGAACGACGGGCTGATCGAACTGGACGGCGGCCGCCTGCGCATCACCGAGGCCGGCCGCCCCCTCGTTCGCGTTGTGGCGGCCGCGTTCGACCGTTATCGTCGCGCCGGCGCCGCCCGCCACTCCGTCGCGGTCTAAGCGCCGGCGCCAGCGCGCCGCTCTAGGCCGCCTCCTCTTTCGCGGCTTCGAAGTTCAATTCGCAAAGGACGCCGTTGGGGTCCCGCACGAACAATTGCCACAGGCGACCGCCAGGAACGATCCGCTCTTCATAGTCGAAGCCAAGGCCGTTCAGGCGTTCCTTGAAGTTTTCGAAGCCCTCCGCCGCGAAGGCGACATGATCGATGCAGCCGGTTTCCTTGGAAGCGTCTTCGTCCGTCCCGGCGATGTCGATCAGGTGCATCACGGCCTCTTTGCCGGAATACAGCCAGGCGCCCGGGAAGGCGAAGTTTGGCCGGTCCCCGTTCTCGAGCCCGATCGCCTCTTCCCAAAACTTGACCGTCGCGGCCAAATCGTCGGTCTTGATGTTCACATGCTGAAGAATGCCGATCTGCATAGCGCCTCTCCCATGCTTGCGCGTGACAGTGGGAGAAGTGAAGCCTGAAACATTGGCCTCCACAAGATGCGCTGTCGCGATGCGGAGAGACCGGCAGGAAAATCAGGCGGTCTGAGCGCTCTCGGCTTCTTCGTCCGCAGCGGCGACGACCCTGTCGCGGCCGGCCCGCTTCGCCTCGTAGAGAGCGGCGTCCGCGCGGGCGATGACATCGGTCAAACTATCGTCAGGCCCAGCGGAAGCGACGCCGAACGAGCAGGTGACCGTGATCATCCGGCCATCTTCAAGCTCGAATTTCTCGCCAGCCACCGCCATGCGCAGGCGTTCGGCGACGCGACTCGCCAGATGAATGTCCGAATCCGGCGTGACGATGGCGAACTCCTCGCCGCCGAGACGCGCGACCATATCGCTGGCCCGGGTTACCAAGCCGATCCGGCGCATATATTGCTGCAGGATCGAGTCGCCCGCCGGATGGCCGAAACTGTCATTGATCGACTTGAACCGGTCGATGTCGCCCATAATCAGCGAAACCGGCTGCTTGCTGTCCCGCGCATGCTTCAGCAGGCGGTTGAAGTGGTCGTTGAAATAACGACGGTTGAACGCGCCTGTGAGCGGGTCGCGATTGGCGAGCGCCCGGTTGGCCAGGTGCTGGTCGCGCAATTGCTCATGGAAGCGGAACCGCTTCACCTGCAAGCGGATGCGAGCCACAAGTTCGGCGTGATCGATCGGCCGAAAGGCATAGTCGCTGGCGCCGAGCTCCAGCCCCTTGTAGAGGGAATCCGTCTCCCAGGAATCCCCGACAAGCAGGATCGGGACGCTTCTGGTCTCGGTTGCGGCGCGGAGTTGCGAGCATAGGCGCAGTCCGTCCACGGCGCCGGAAACCTCCAGAACAAGAAGCTCAGCGTCGCCGGCGGCGAGCTGCTCGACGGCGACCGCGGGATCGGAGATGGCGGAAAGGCTGCTGCCGCAGATCGAAGCCGCCTGTTCCAATGCCGCGATATCGGTCGCCGGAAGCCCCAGGCCGATCCATTCGCCGCCGTCGCCGGAGATGCCGGAGATCGCTTCGCGCACGCCGAACTCGTCGTCCGTCGCCTCGCGGAGCTTCAACTCGTCGAGGATGCGCTTCAGCCGGGTCAGCGCGCGAACCCGCGTCAATAGCGCGACATCGTTCACGGGCTTGGAAAGAAACTCGTCCGCGCCGGCCTCCAGGCCGCGCACCCGATCTTCGATGGAGTCCAGCGCCGTAACCATCACCACAGGAACGTGGCCGAAGCACGGGTTTTCCTTGATCTTTTCGCAGACCTCAAAGCCGGTCATGCCAGGCATCATGACGTCGAGCAGCACCACGTCCGGATGCCGCTCCTCCATCATCTGCAAGGCTTCCATCCCGCTGCTGGCGCATTGCACCTCATAATATTCCGCGGTCAATCGAGCGGCCAGCAGCCGCTGATTGATTGGAATATCGTCAACAACGAGGACGCGGCCCGTCATGCCTTAAACCTCTCGCGCTCAGCTTATGTGCTGATTCACCGTTTCAAGAAATCTCTTCACCGTGATCGGCTTGGAGATATAGCCTTCGCAGCCGCCGCGTCGGATCCGCTCCTCATCGCCGCGCATCGCCAATGCGGTGATCGCGATAATGGGAATGTCCTTCAACGAATCCTTGTCCTTGATCCACTTGGTGACCTCGAGGCCGTTAACCTCAGGCAATTGGATATCCATCAGGATAAGGTCCGGACGGTCCGCCTCCGCGATCGCCATCGCGGCGCGGCCATCGTTCGTCGAGAGCGTACGATAACCGCTGCCTTCAAGGACATCGTTGAACAGCTTCATATTCAACGGATTATCCTCGACGATTAGGATGGTTTTTTTCACAGGCTCGTCCATTCGCACAGCAGCTTGCATAGCTTTCCACTCCACCGGTTAAGACCAGCCTAAGCCCGGATGGTTAACGAACAGTAACCATGACGGCCTGAAATCCTAACGAGCGCTCTTTGCCGTCGCCGCCAGCGACGCTCACGCCGCCCAATCAGCCCCGGAAGAAGAAGGCTTGCGCAGAACAGTCCATTCCGCCATAAACACGCCCTTCCAGGACGGCCCCATCGTCTAGCGGTCTAGGACGTCGGCCTCTCACGCCGAAAACACGGGTTCGAGTCCCGTTGGGGTCACCAATTCCATGAACTCATGTCGTCACCGGCCGCCCAGGCCTTGGACGATCCGTTAACGGTCGGATCGATCTAGTCGGCGAACACTGCGGTAGCGCCTTCTCCGCCAAGCCGCAGATCGAAGCTCAAGGCCCGTTTGCCGGAGGCGTCCGGCGCTCCCCATTTCGCGACCAGGCTGGCCCGAGCGCTCTTCCGCAAACACGCCAGAGCCGCGTCGGCGCCGAGCTCCGGCGTATCCGGCACATAGACCCGCGTCGTCACTCGCCGCATCAATCCGGACGCAAACAGCCCAAGCGCGAAGTGCGGGGCCTGCGGGCTGTTGCCGGCTCCGGCGCTGGCGCCAGGGACCACGGTTTCAAATCGGAACCTGCCCTCGCCGTCAGTCAGCGCGCGGCCGAAGCCCCGAACCGCCGTATCGGCGTCTGGGTCCTTCCCCGGATATCGCCCGGCTGCGTCCGCCTGCCATATCTCGATCAGCGCATCGCGCACGGTCGCGCCTTTTCCGTCCCGAAGCACGCCTTCGAGCAGGATATGCTCGCCCTCCGCGGATGGAGCCGCGATCCGGGCGTCATCGGCGTTCATCAGGCCATAGGCGAAGAACGGCCCGACGGTCTGGGAGGGTGTGGTCGGCAGGCGGGCCATCGGATCAGTTCTCCAACGGCGTCGCCGCGCGGCCGCGCAGCACGAGATCGAACCGGTACCCGAGCGCCAGGTCCGGGACACCTGCAGACGGGTCGGGGGTGAGGATCAACCGCTCGCGCGCCTTCGGATCCGGAATGCCGTTCAGAATACCGTCGAGCGCGTTCAAAGGGTCGCCCGGGAAATAGACCTGACTGACCAGCCGCGACGCGAAACAGTCCCCATAGGCGGAGATATGAATATGCGGCGGCCGCCACCAGCCGCCGCTGTTCGGCACCGGATAGGCGCCGGGCCGAATTGTGAGGAAATCCACCTCGCCCTTCTCGTCCGCAATCCCCCGCCCCCAGGAGCGGAAGTTCGCGTCCAGCGGCGCATCCCGCTCATCCTGCGGGTGCTGATACTTTCCGGCGGCGTTCGCCTGCCACAACTCAACCAGCGCCCCCGCCTGGGGCCGGGCGTCCTCGTCCAGGACGCGAATGACCAGACGGATCAACTGCCCGAGCGCCAGACCGGTCTTTCCCTTGACGAGATTGCGCTCCTCGGGCGGAAGCGGCGCAAAGCGGGGACCGGACAGTTCCGTCGGCGTTCGCGGCGACATGCCGACAAGCGCGCCCGGCGCCATCACGGCGGTGCGTGGATAGTCCGCCGCGCGATAGGCCGGCTGCGGGCCATCTGCGAAGGCGTCATAAATCCGATGCTCGGACATTTTTCTCTCCCTGGCGGTCGGACCGCCAGGGCATTATGCGCCGTCGGCCCACCTTTCGACCAGACGCTCGAAAAAAGTTCCCGCTTTGTCGATCTGTTCCAGGGCGATGAACTCGTCCGGCTTGTGCGCCTGCGCGATGTCGCCCGGACCGCAGACGACGGTCGGAACACCGCCCATTTCCTGAAACAGCCCAGCCTCGGTACCATAGGCGACCTTACCGTGGTCGTTTCGGGCGGCGCAGGCCTTTGCCAGCCGCACGACTTCATGGTCGGTGTCGATATCGAGGCCGGGGATCACGGATCGCTCAATCAGCTCAAACCCGCAGCCAGGATCGATCGCTTTCATCTCCGGCTCCAGTTCATCGGCGATAAACGCCCGCAACCGTTCGAAGACCGCCTCGGGGCGGTCCTCAGGTATGTAGCGGCATTCAAAATCGAACTGGCATTGGTTCGGCACGATATTCACCGCCGAACCGCCTTGGACCACGCCCACATGAACGGTGGTGTGCGGCAGGTCGAACATCGTGTCGCGCGCGCCGGCGTTCCGCTTCTCCCGGCCAAGATCGCTTAGAAACGCGATCGCGCGCGATGCGTACTCGACGGCGTTTACGCCTTGCGGCGCCAGGCTCGAATGACATTCGAGGCCGGTGACGACGGCTCGATAACTCCATTTGCCCTTGTGCGCGACGACGGGCTGCATGCTCGTCGGTTCGCCGACGATGCACATCGCCGGGCGCATCGTCTTGCGGTTCAGTTCCTGGATCAGCCCGCGAACGCCGATGCACCCCACTTCTTCGTCATAGGAAATCGCGTAGTGAACCGGCTTAGACAGCCTGGCCTGCTGGAACTCCGGCGCCGACGCGAGCGCCATGGAGACGAAGCCCTTCATGTCGCAGGCGCCCCGACCGAATAGCTTGCCGTCCCGCTCGACCAGATCGAACGGGTCATGGCTCCAAGCCTGCCCCTCGACCGGCACCACATCCACATGGCCGGAAAGGATAAGTCCGCCGTCGGTTTCCGGGCCGATGGTCGCGAACAGATTGGCCTTGCGCTTTTCGGCGTCGTAAACGCGCTCCGTTTTCACCCCGAGCTTGGCGAAGTAGTCCTCGATATAGGCGATCAGGTCGAGGTTGGAGCGGTCGCTCACCGTGTTGAACCCGACCATATCGGCCAGAATTCGTTTGCCGTTGGCCGCAATCCGCGCCGCCTGACCGTCCATTTGCCTATCGCTCCAATCGAAAAATGCGGGCGGCGTTGCCGCCGAGGACCGCGGCGCGCTCCGGTTCGGACAGGTTCGCCCCCTCGACCACCTTCCGCGGCGCGAAGTCCCCGATCGGGAATGGCCAGTCGGAGCCCAACATCACCTTGTCCGCGCCGACCTTGGCCACGAGGAAATCGAGGGTCGAAGGCTCGAAGACGATGGTATCGAAATAGAGCCGCTGAAACTCCGCGGCCGGATCGGCCATGTCGTCCTTATGCAATTCATGGTGCCGCATCATCCGCCCCAGGGCATAGGGCAGCGCCGCGCCGCCGGTCGCCACCACGATGCGGGCGCCCGGGTGCCGGGAAGGAACGCCGCCATAGATCAGCCGGGCGACCCCGGTCGTAAGGTCGTTGATGCGCGCGACGGCGTTGACCATGTCATAGGCTTCGACGCGCTTGTCGATCGTGTCGTACTCGGGATGGATGAATACGGCCGCCTCCAGGTCCGAAGCAGCCGCCCAGAACGGCTCCAGCCCGGGGTCGTCCAGCCCGTCGGCGGCGCCGAACCCGACGCCGGCCGGCTGGGTGCCGATCATGACGCCCCTCGCCCCTGCGGCCATCGCGTCCTGCAAAACGCGCGCGGCCCGGTCGCCGTCCTGCATGGGAACGGTCGCGAGCGGGAACAGGCGGGCTTCGGCGTCGCACGCCTCCAAAAGAAGCTCGTTGGTGAAGCGCGACCAGGCTTCGCCTTCCTCCGCCGGCAGCTCATACCCAAACGCATCCAGCCAACCGCCGACGACTTGGATCTCCAGCTTTTCGCGATCCATCCATTCATAGCGCTGGTCGGTCTCACGCAGTCGCGGCATGACCGGACGGGTCGGCGAGCGCCCCTTGAACGCCAGACGGTACTTCCCGTCCGACGCCAGCAATTCGACGGACGGGAACTTGGCGATATCCCGCTCGAGGCGCTTGAACATCGCTTCGGGCGCATAGTGGGCGTGACAATCGACGATCATTCGGCGGCTTCTCCGGCCTTTATGGTTTCATGAAATCGCATTGGCTTTCCTTGGGGATCGCCGACAAGCGCGCCATCGCGCATAACGTCCAGGCCGCGAATGATCGTAGCGACCGGGCGCGCGCTCGCCTTGAAGCCTGCATAAGGCGTCCAACCGCAACGGCTGGCGATCCAGTCGTCGGTGATCTCCCAATTCGCCTTCATATCGACGACGGTGAAGTCGGCATCGTAACCGAGCGCAATCCGGCCCTTGCCGGCAATGCCGAACGCCCGATTGGGGCCATGGGATACGAGATCGACGAACCGCTCCAACGACAGGCGTCCGTCATTGACGTGGGTCAGCATCACGGTGACCAGGGTCTGCACGCCCGGCATCCCGGAAGGCGTCGCCGGATACTGGCCGGCCTTTTCCTCCAGCGTATGGGGCGCATGGTCCGAACCCAGAATGTCGACCGTGCCGTCATTGATCGCCCGCCAGATCGCCTGTTGGTGCGACGCCTCGCGGACAGGCGGGTTCATCTGGGCGCGGGTCCCAAGGCGGTCGTAGCAGTCGGGCGCGGCGAGGGTCAGATGGTTCGGCGTCGTCTCGACGGTGGCGATGTCTTTATGCCCAGCCAGGAAGCGCATCTCATCCGCCGTCGTGATGTGCAGGACATGCACGCGCCGTCCGGTCGTTCGCGCCGCCGCGATCAAACGCTTGGTCGCAATCAGCGCGGTCTCCACGTCACGCCAGTCGGGATGGGCGCGTGGGTGCGCGGCCGCTTCGGCGATCGCCTTTCGCTCCCGAAGTCGCGGCTCGTCCTCGGCATGGATGGCGACGCGTCGTCGGCCATTCGCAAGCGCAGTGACCAGGTTGGCGTCATCCTCCAGAAGCAGCCCGCCGGTGGAGCTGCCCATGAAAATCTTCACGCCGGAACAACCCGCCTCAAGCTCAAGCTCGGCCAGCGCCTCGAGGTTTCGGTCCGTCGCGCCGACATAGAAGGCATGATCGACCCACATCCGCCCCGCAGCGCGATCCAGCTTGTCGCGAAGCGCCGCCGAGGTGTCGGTCGCGGGGTTGGTGTTCGGCATCTCGAAAACGCCGACGACGCCGCCGAGCGCGGCCGCCGCGGCGCCCGTCGCGAGATCTTCCTTATGCTCGCCGCCCGGTTCGCGGAAATGCACCTGCGTGTCGATCACGCCAGGCAGAACATGCAAGCCCGCGGCGTCGACGCGCCGCCCGGCGTCCGCGGTCGCCAGGTTCCCAAGCGCAGCGATCTTGCCGTCGATGACCCCGATATCCGCCTTTGCGACCCCGCCGGGGGTCACGATGTCGCCGCCGGCGACGATAAGATCGTAATGCTCAGCCAAAAGCCTGTCCCTGTTTCGATAAAATTTGATCGACGGCCTGTTCGACCGCCTCGAACGCCAGCAGCACCGAGCCATGGCGCGACTTGTAGGCATGCGCCGGCCGCAGATAGGCGAGCTCCGGCCATAAATCTTCCGGCGGCTCGGCGTCGTCTTTCAGGATCGAGCGCACGGCGTCCGCAACCCGACGCAAGGCGCTCGCATCGGCCCCGATCACGCGCCGCGCCATGATGGAAGCGGACGCCTGCCCCAAGGTGCAGGCCCGCACCACATGGGCGTAGTCCGTCACCACCTCGCCATCCATTTTGAGATCGACCGTTATCCGGCTGCCGCAGAGCGGGCTGCGCCGCTCGATCGTCGCGTCCGGCGCATCAAGCCGCCCCTGCAACGGAATGTCGTTCGCCAGTTCCATCACCCGCTCGCTATAGAGCTGGCGCATCGCATCACCCGTCATACGGCCCTCCGCGCGGCGTCCTCGATCTTGGCCAGCATCGCATGCAGGCCGTTGGAACGGGTCGGGCTCAGATGATCCTGCAAGCCGATCCGTTCGATAAACCATGGCTTCGCCGCCAGGATCTCGGCGGCCGGCCTTTGATTGTAGACCCGCAGCAGCAGCGCGATCAGGCCGGCGACGATGGCGGCGTCCGTCGCCGCTTGAAACACGAGCCGCCCGCCGCTTTCCGCATCGGTCAGCCAGACGCGGGACTGGCAGCCGCGGATCAGCCGTTCGTCGGTCCGCTCCGCTTCGGGCAACTGGTCCAGGTCGCGGCCGAGGTCGATGATGTAGCGATACCGGTCGGCCCAGTCGTCGAACATCTCGAATTCCTCGACGATCGCCGCCTGAGCCGCCTCGCAAGTCGCCTCCGCCGTCATCTCCGCCGCCTGTGCCTCGCCTGCCATATCCGCTCCCCGCGCGGGCGTCCCGTCGCTGGCCCGCACGCAAACCCTTTGCTTGGAAATATGCCGTCCCGACAGTATGTATAGCGCCATCCGATCAAACAACATGCCCCATGGAGACGCGCCCCTATGGCCGACTCGATTTTCGCCAAGCGTTTAACCATCGAACAGGTCGAGGAAGGCCAGGATCTGGCTCCCAAGTTCGACGATAACGGCCTAATTCCAGTCGTGACGACGGACATTCATTCCGGCGAACTATTGATGCATGGCTATATGAACGCCGAAGCGCTGACCCGCACCATCGAAACCGGCGAAGCCCACTATTGGAGCCGCAGCCGGCAGGCGCTCTGGCACAAGGGCGCGACCAGCGGCCTGGTGCAGACGGTCAAGGAAATGCGGATCGACGACGATCAGGATTGCGTCTGGCTGCGGGTGGACGTCGCGGGCGGCGCCAGCTGCCATGTCGGCTATCGGTCCTGCTTCTATCGCTCCATGCCCGTCGGCGGCGACGGGCCTGTTACGCTCAAGTTCGAAGAATCCGAAAAGGTCTTCGACCCGAAAGCGGTCTACGGCGACGCCCCGAACCCGACGAAGCTCTAGGCCGCAAAAACGGGTCGCGCCGACTAGTAGCGCAGCATCGCGTCGGCCCTGGAGGAAAGCTCCAGACGGCCCAGGCAATCCAAGTCGGCGCCGGACGCATCGCTGCACGACACCACATCGTTCACCAGGATCGAGCCAAGCGCCCCGCAATCGGAGTTCGGAATGTCGAACGGGCGCACGGCGGTCTTGGCGCCGGGAAGCGGGCCCAGTTCCACATAGAGGCGGTTGCGGATAATGCCGTCGGCGTCAAAGAAGACGAGATCGAGCTTAAACGCCTCCATCGCCGTCTCTTCGGGGTTCTTCACCAGGAGATAGACGCGACAGATGTCGCCGTCCTGCTCCAGCCGGTTCAGCTCCAGCGGAATCTGAGCAGGCGACTGCGCGCCGGCGGTCACGCCGAGTGCGGTCATCGTCGTCAGTACAAGGACTTGCGCCAATCGAAGCATTTCTGAGCCTCCTGAACCCCAATATGCGGGCGAAGATATGCGAGCGGACGCGCAACGCCAACCGCGCCCCCACTCCATAGCGGCATTTTCGCCTGCTCGCGATGACGAAAATCATAATGCGGTCGATTCGTCCCCCGCTCCGCATTCAGCGCCGCGCGACAAAGCTCTATACCTCAGTGCTGACGGTAAGAACGGTTTGCGGAGCGACGCCGATGCGCCATGCGTCCATGCGCCCATATTCAGCGCTTGCGCGCCTGCTCGAAGTGATGCGACGGCTGAGAGATCCCGTGGACGGCTGCCCCTGGGATCTGGCGCAAAATCACGCCACCATTGCGCCCTATACGATCGAGGAGGCCTATGAAGCGGCCGACGCGATCGAGCGTGGCGACGCCGAAGACTTGAAGGACGAGCTAGGCGACATTCTGCTGCAGGTCATTTTCCAGTCGCAGATCGCCCAGGAAGACGACGTTTTCGATTTCGCCGACGTCGCCGACGCCATCTCCGAGAAGATGATCCGCCGCCATCCACATATTTTCGGCGACGCGACCGAAGACAAGAGCGGCCCCATCGCATGGGAGGCGATCAAAGCAGCCGAGCGAAAGCGAAAAGCGGGCGCCAACACGTCGACAGCGCCGGAAAGCGCGTTGGACGGCGTCGCGTCGACGCTGCCCGGATTGGTTCGCGCCCTGAAATTGCAGAAACGGGCGGCCAGGATCGGCTTCGATTTCCCGGTCTGGCGGGACGCGCTGGAGAAGACCGAGGAGGAACTGGCGGAAGTCGTCGACGCCCAGGCGAAAGACCAGGCGGCGACGGAGGAAGAGGTCGGCGACCTTATGTTCGCAGCCGTCAACCTCGCCCGCAAGCTGGACGTCGACCCCGATCTTGCGCTGAAGCGGGCGAACGCGAAGTTCGAACGCCGCTTCCGGCTGATGGAGCAAAGCCTAAGGGCGGCGGGAAACGACCCGGCGACGGCCGGCCTTGAAACGCAGGAAGCCGCCTGGGTCGCCGCCAAACTACACGAACGCAAAGAAGGTTGAACGAACCTACTTCCTGAGCAGGTGGATGAGGCTGGACGTATCCCAGCGGGCGCCGCCTTCCTGCTGCACGTTCTTGTAGAATTGGTCGACCAGCGCCGTCACAGGCAGGCGGGCGCCGCTGCGCTCGGCCTCTTGCAGGCAGATGCGCAGATCCTTGCGCATCCAATCGACGGCGAAGCCGAAATCGAACTTGTTCTCGATCATCGTCGAGCCGCGATTCTCCATCTGCCAGGACTGAGCGGCCCCTTTAGAGATCACATCCAGTACGAGGTTCATATCGAGCCCGGCCTTCATGCCGAAGTTCACGCCCTCGGAGAGGCCCTGCGCCAGGCCCGCGATGCAGATCTGGTTGACCATCTTCGCCAACTGCCCGCTGCCGGCGGGGCCAATCAGGGTCACTGCCCGGCCGTAGCAATCCATGATCGGCTTGGCGCGTTCGAAGGGCGCCGCGTCGCCGCCGCACATGACGGTCAAAACGCCATTCTCGGCGCCGGCCTGTCCGCCGGAAACCGGACCGTCGATAAAGTGCAGGCCCTTGGCCGAGGCGGCCGCATAAAGCTCGCGCGCCAGTTCGGCCGACGCCGTGGTGTGATCGACGAACGTGGCGCCCGACGCCATGCCGGCGAAGGCGCCGTCCTCGCCGACCGTGACCGCGCGGACATCCGGGTCATCGCCGACGCAGGCGAACACCACCTCGGCGCCTTCCGCCGCGGCCTTCGGCGTCGGCGCCGTCTTGCCGCCGTGCTCGGCCGCCCACGCCGCCGCTTTCTCGGCGTTGCGGTTATAGACCACGACCTCGTGGCCGCCCGAGGCGAGATGCCCCGCCATCGGATATCCCATCACGCCCAAACCGAGAAAGGCCGTCTTCGCCATTTCGCGTCGCTCCCTTGTTCTGATTTTGGTTATGCGGCCAGCGGATCGCCGACCAGAATCTCGTGCAGTTTGTTCCAAACATCCTCATCGGGCGCAAGCAATCCGGGCGTATCGGGATGAGACGGCCGGTAGGGACGCCCGTCGATCAGCCGCCCGACGCCGCCGGCTTCGGCGTGCAGGAGGAAACCCGCCGCGTGGTCCCAGGCGAAAAGGCGCGAATAGCAGCCGAAATGCCCGAGCCCCGCCAGGCGCGCCATGTGCTCATGGCCGACGCACCGGGCATTGAAGATCGCGCCCAGATGTTTCCGCCCACGGCCCCACGTATCCCGAAAATCGGGCCGCTCCCGAAAAATGCGGCCATAAACGGAGCCGTTCATCAGCCGAAGGTCGTCCGGCCGGTGGCAGGCGAGCCGTTCGCCGTTGAGCCAGGCCCCGCCGCCGCGGCCGCCCATGAACGTCCGCTCGCCGAAGGGATCGTGAATCCAGCCCGCCAGGATTTCATCCTTTCGGATGAGCGAAACGATCACGGCGCAGAGCGGCATGGCCATGGCGAAATTGCCGGTGCCGTCGATCGGGTCGATGACCCATTGCAGCCGGTCTTCGGCCAGCGAGCCGATGGAAGCCCGACCTTCCGCCACCGCTTCTTCGCCCAGCACGCCGGCTTCCGGCAACAACTCGACAAGCGCCGCGCCCAGCCTCTGTTCGACGGCCAGGTCGGCGGTCGTCACGAAATCGCCGGCGGATTTCTCCGAGACTTCCGCGCGGGAAAGCACGCCCAGCTTCGCCTTCACCTCTTCCCGCGCCACATCTTCGATCGCGCGGGCGACCTTTTCGAAATCAACGTCAGGGGTCATGCGACGTTCCGACTCCCGGCCGCCTCCACGACGGCGACGTCGGACCAGCGCTTCAAGAAGCGGTCCAGCTCTACTTTGGGCAAACCAACGCGCAAGATCATATCCTCATCGACGGAATCGGCCTCGACACGGAAGCTCACCCTGTGGAGCCACGCAAGCGCTTCGCCGGCGCTCGCCGGCAGGCGCATCACGACATCGACGGCGTCTCGCGCCAGAATGCCGTCGATCTCCGCCAAAAGTCGGTCGACGCCCTCCCCGTTCGCCGCCGAAACGACGACGGCCCGGCCGGCCGCGACTTCGCCCGCGACCAACTGACGATCGGTTTCGGAAGCCGCGTCCGCCTTGTTGTAAACGTCCAGAAACGGCCGCTCGTCCGCCTTCACGTCGAGGTCGGCCAGCACCGCCCGCACGTCATTCGCCTGGGCATGACATTCCGGATTGGCGAGGTCGTGGACATGCAGCACGACGTCCGCTTCCTGCACTTCCTCCAAGGTCGCGCGGAAAGCTTCGACGAGTTGGGTCGGCAGTTCGGCGATAAACCCGACGGTATCCGAAAGCACCGCCTGCCGCCCGGACGGTAATTCGAGGGCGCGCATGGTCGGGTCCAATGTCGCGAACAACTGGTCGGCCGACAGCACCCCGGCGCCGGTCAGGCGGTTGAACAGCGTCGATTTCCCGACATTGGTGTAGCCGACAAGCGCGACGGTCGGCGTATCGCGCCGTCGACGCCCCTTTCGATGCTCCGCGCGCGTCCGTCGAACGTCATCCAACTGCCGCTTGATGCGGTCGATCTGATCGTCGATCTGCCGTCGGTCGAGCTCGATCTGGCGCTCGCCCGGGCCGCCGGTAAAGCCCGCGCCGCCCCGCTGCCGCTCCAGATGGGTCCACGACCGGACCAGACGCGTACGTTGGTAGCTGAGCGCCGCCAGACTGACCTGCAGCACGCCTTCCCGGGTGCGCGCCCGCTCGCCGAAGACCTCGAGAATAAGGCCGGTGCGGTCGAGCACCTTGATATCGACCGCCCGCTCCAGATTGCGCTGCTGGGCCGGCGTCAGCGCGCCGTCGACGATCAGCAATTCCGCGTCGAGCGCTTTCGCCTCGGCTTTGGCCTCGTCCAGTACGCCTTCGCCGAACAACGTCGACGCGCGCGGCCGCGACACGCGCACCTCGCGCGCCGCCGCGACGTCGAGCCCGATGCCGCGCGCCAGCGTTATCGCTTCCGATAGGGATGCCGCCGTCAGCGGCGCGGGGCCGGATCGCGGGATTTCCGGGCGCAGGATGATCGCCCGGAGCGGCTGGCTGTCCCGCTCGGCGTCGTGACCGTGGTCTGACTTAATCGGTTTCGTCCTGCGCTTCCGCCGCTTCCTGCAAATTGATCGGGCTGGAAGGCATAACTGTCGAAATCGCGTGTTTGTAGACCAACTGCGAATGCCCGTCCCGACGCAGCATCATGCAGAAGTTATCGAATGACGTAATCACGCCTTGCAGCTTTACGCCATTGATCAGGAAGACGGTGACGGGAAGCTTCTGCTTCCGCACATAGTTCAGGAACACGTCCTGGAGATTTTGCGATCTTGCGCCGCTCATTTTTTTGCACCAATTCGTTTTGCACCGCTCGGCCGGGATGGCGAGCGTCGGTTGGTCGTAGGGCGTATATACACTTTCCGCTAAAATCTGGCGAGAACTCGCCCTTCAACCCGCGTGATTTGGCGGCGTCGGCGAACAATTGGAATGTGTCTATTCGTCACCCTTGTAAGCTGTAGGCGTTGTAGTCCTGAAACAGTCGCCGAGAAACGGGCCCGACCTTTCCGTCCGCGATTTGCTTGCCGTCGACCTTCACCATCGGCTTGACGAAGGAGGTGGCGCTCGTAACGAAAACCTCGGCCGCCTCTTCGAGGTCTTTCAAGGTGAACGCCTCCTCGATCACCCGAAGCTGCGCTTGTTCGGCCAGGGACTTTACGGTCGCGCGCGTCACGCCGCCCAGGATGCGCGGACCGAGCGGATGGGTGCGCAGCGCGCCGTCCTTATCGACGATCCACACATTCGACGATCCGCCTTCGTGCACGACGCCTTCGGCCGATACGAGAATGGCCTCCGCCGCGCCGGCCTTGCGCGCCTTCTCTTTCGCCAGAACATTGGGCAGCAGCCCGACCGACTTGATGTCGCAGCGCGCCCAGCGCTCGTCGAGCGCCGTAATCCCGGCGACGCCGCTCGGGACCGCGTCCGCGCCCGGCCACTTCCGCGGCTTCGCCGTGCAGACCAGCACCGGCCGCACGCTGCCGGGGAACACATGGTCCCTGGCGGCCACGCCGCGCGTCACCTGCAGATAGACGAGACCGTCGCGCACGCGGTTTCGACGAAGGGTCTCGGCGATGATGATCTCAAGCCCCGCCGTCGAACAGGGCGCCGGCATGTCCAGTTCGTCGAGGGACCGCGCCAGGCGCGCCAGATGCGGCTCCGCGTCGACCTGGCGGCCATTGCGCACCAGGATCACCTCGTACACCCCATCGGAAAACTGGTAGCCGCGATCCTCGAACGAGACCTTGGCGTCCGCATAATCCCGATAGGCTCCATCGACATAGGCTACGCGCGGCATGTATCGCTCCTGATCGGCGTAAGCATCCATAGACGGCGCCGAGCGTCGAAACTTTCTCCGACGAACGGGGAACGCCGTCCCGTTTCAATAACTTAGCGCGGCCAGCGGCGCCTTTCGACGCCCCGGCCTTAGAAAAACTCCAGCCGGACCTCGAACAGGCGCTCGACCCGGTGCACGGCCGATTCCTGCGCGAAGACGACAACCCTGTCGCCTTCGCGGATCGTGGTCGTCGGCTTCGGCATCGTGATCTCGGACCCGCGCAGCACGGCGCCGACGATCGCGCCTTCAGGCAAGGCGAGTTCCGATATCTGCTTGTTGACGACGCCGCTCGTCGCCAGCGCGTCCAGCTCCATCACTTCGCCGAAACCGTCGCCGATGGAATGCAACTCGCGAATGCGCCCGCGCCGCACATGGCGCAGGATCGTGCTGATCGTGATCTCGCGCGGGTTCACGACCACATCGATATCCAGCGGGCTCACCAGGGTCGAGAACGAGGCGCGGTTGATCAGCGCGATCGTTCGGTCCGCGCCGACGCGCTTGGCCATCAGGGAAGCCAGAATATTCGTCTGGTCGTCATTGGTGACGGCGATCGCGGCGTCCGTCGAACGCACGCCCGCCTCTTCCAATATTTCAGGCTCAAGCGCGTCGCCGTTGATGACGATCGACCCAGGGCAGGACTGCGCGGCCTGTTCGGCCTGGGCGGGATCAAGCTCGATGAAGCGGGCGGCGACATTGGCGCTCGTCAGGGTCTCGCCGATCATCAGGCCGATATTGCCGCCGCCGATGATCAGCACACGCCGCGCCTGCTGCTCCTCATGGCCGAACGCCGCCATGGCGCGCTCCATGTGCGCGGCCGCGACGATGAAATAAACGCGGTCTGTCGGGAAAATCTGATCGTCGGGATCCGGCACGAAGTACCGGTCCTCCCGCGCGATGCCCGTTACGGTGATCTGAAGGTCCGGGAAGAGCGCGGTCAACTGCCGGAGCGGCGTGTTGATCACCGGGCAGTTCTCGGTGATCCGAACGCCGATCAGGCGCGCCAGGCCGTCCATCAACGGGATTAACTCGAAGGCGCCCGGCGCCGTGACCCGTCGGACGACGGCGCGCGCCACCTCGACTTCGGGCGAAATGATCACGTCGATCGGCATATGGTCGCGGGCGAACATCGAACGCCAGCCTTCGGATAGGTAGCCCTGGGTGCGAACGCGCGCAATCTTCTTCGGCACGTGAAACAGCGAATGGGCGACCTGGCAGGCGACCATGTTCACTTCATCGGATACGGTCGCCGCGATCAGCATATCGGCCTTGTCCGCTCCGGCGTTCAACAGCACATGCGGATCGGAGGCATGGCCGGTCACCGTCTGCACGTCGAGCGAGTCGCCCAGCCGCTGCGCCAACGCGGCCGAATGATCGACTACGACGACATCCATGCCTTCCAGCGCCAGCTGGCGCGCGATGCTCACGCCGACTTGGCCGGCTCCGCAAACGACGACCCGCATCAGCCGGCGCCCTCGGTCGCGTCGCCGATATTCAATGCCCGCAATTTTCGGTGCAACGCCGAACGCTCCATGCCGACGACCTTCGCGGTTTTCGAAACATTCCCGCCGAACCGCGCGATCTGCGCCGTCAGGTAATTGCGCTCGAAGGCTTCGCGGGCCTCTTTCAGCGGCAGTTCCATGACTTCGTTGCGCCGCTCGTCCAGCAAAGCGCCGGGGTCTTCGCGCAAGATGTCCGGCGGCAGGGAATCCACGTCGATCGGCGTGCTCGGTCCTCCTGGGGCCATGATGAGCAGCCACTCGACCACATTGCGGAGCTGGCGGACATTGCCCGGCCACGAATGGGCCTGAAGCGCCGCGATCGCCCGATCCGTCAACTTGCGCGGCGGCTGTCCGGCGGCGACCGCTATGGCGATGAAATGCTCGACAAGGATCGGCACGTCATCGACGCGGGCCGAAAGCGGCGGCGCCGTGACGGGCACGACGTTCAATCGGAAGAACAAATCCTCGCGGAAAGCGCCTTCGTCCACCAACGCCTGCAAGTCGCGCGACGTCGACGCCATCACCCGGATATCGACCGAGACCCGCGATTGGCCGCCGAGCGGCGTAAATGTCTGCTCCTGTATCACCCGCAGCATCTTGGCCTGGGTCTCAAGGGGCATGTCGGCGACTTCATCCAGCAGAATGGCGCCGCCGTCCGCATTTTGAAGCAGACCCGGCGCGACGACATTCTCGGCGATCTGCTCCCCGAACAGAACGGCCTCCATCGTTTCCGGCCGAATGCCGGCGCAGTTGACCGCGATAAAGGGCGCCCCGCTCCGCTCCGAAGCGGCATGGATCCCGCGCGCGATAACCTCCTTGCCGGACCCGCTCGGCCCAACGATCAAAACCCGACTGTTGACCTGGGCCAGGCGCGATATCTGATTCCTGAGTGTAACAATGGCCTGGGATTCGCCGATCAGCGGCCATGCGCGCCGGTTCGCCGCCCGCAACTGCGCGACCTCCAGCCGTAGGTCCGCCGCTTCGAGCGCGCGTTTGACGGAAATCAGTATCCGGTCGGCGGCGAAGGGCTTCTCGATGAAGTCGTAGGCGCCGTCCTGGATGGCTTTGACCGCGGTTTCGATGTCGGCATGGCCGCTCATCATCAGGACGACGGCGTCCGACCCAGCCGCCCGCATTTCCGCGAGAACTTCCAGCCCGTCCGCCCGGCTGCCCTCGAGCCAAACGTCGAGGATGACCACCCGCGGATCGTCCCGTTCGAGCGCCGCCATGGCGGCGTCGGCGTCGGCCGCCGTCGAAACGCTATAGCCCTCGTCATCCAGCAATCCGGCAACGGTATCGCGGATATCGGTTTCGTCATCGACGACCAGCACATCGACGGTCATCGTTCTATCCTTCCCGTTCCCACTCAACGCCTAGCCCATCTCGGCGGCCGCCAGGGCGGCGCCGCGGGCCAGAAGATGCAGCTCCACGGCCGCTCCGCCCTCTGGACGGTTACGGATGACCAACTCTCCGCCGTGCTCCTCCAGAATACGCTGCACGATAGCCAACCCCAAGCCCGATCCGCCTTGTTTCGTGGTCACATAGGGCTCGACGACGTTCTCCAGAATATCCTCGGGGAACCCGCCGCCCTCGTCCTCGACGACGACGATCGCGCGATCGCCGGAGAGACGCACCGAAACGCGGATTTCGCCTGTCCGGCCGGTCTGCCCGTCTTCGGCTTCCTGCTGATCTTCGACCGCATGCACCGCATTGATCAGCACATTGTTGAGGGCCCGCGTGATCTGGCCCGGATCGCACGAGACGACGACCGGCCCATCCTCGGCGCGCAGCGTGAAGCGAACATGCTTGTGCTGCATCTCCATCAGAAACAGCACTTCCTGGCAGAGCGCGCCGATGTCGGCGGGCTGCATCGAGGGCGTCGGCATGCGGGCGAATTCGGAGAACTCGTCGACCATGCCGCGCAGCGCCGCCACCTGCCGGATGATGGTGTCGCAGCAAAGCGTGAAGACATCGGGATCGTCCGCGACCGCCTTCAGATAGCGCCGCTTCAGCCGCTCTGCCGCGAGTTGGATCGGCGTCAGCGGGTTCTTGATCTCATGGGCGACCCGGCGCGCGACGCCGGACCACGCCGCCTGGCGCTTCGCGACCAAGAGATCGGTGATATCCGTGAAGGTGATGACCTGCCCGTCGAGGTCGATCTCCTCGCCCGTCGCCGCGCGCGCCAGGAGAACCCGCTGGCGGCCGCCGCGGATGACCCGGACCTCCGTTTCGGCGTTATGGCTGGAGGACAATGCCATCGCGAGTTCGGGCGAGGCGCTTTCGAGCGGCTCGCCTTCGAGCCCGCCGGGCGCGGCGCCGAGCGCAACCTCCGCATAACGGTTGGCGGCGCGGATCACGCCGTCTCCGTCCAGCCCCAATACGCCGGAGGTGACGCCGCTCAACACGGCCGTGGTGAAGCGACGACGTTCGTCCATCTCCGCGTTCGCCGCGATCAGGGCGTCGCGCTGGCGTTCGAGCTGCGCGGTCATGCGGTTGAACCCGCTCAACAGATTGCCGATTTCATCGCCGCGGGCGTTCACGGGAGCGCGGGCCGACAGGTCGCCCGCTCGGACCCGATCCGCCGTTTGGATAAGGTTCGATATCGGGTCGGCCAACGCGCCCGCGAACATCAATCCCGCCCAGATGGAGGCCAAAATAAAAGCGAGCGCGAACAGCAGGTAAAGCACCGAGACGCGCGCCTCGATCGTGCCGCGGCTGTTTATCGCCTCCTTGTAGGAATCGACCGCCCGGTTGACGCCCTCCACATAGCGCGACACGCCGGGATCGATGGCTCTGCCCACCAGCAGAAAGCGCTGGGCCGGCTCCAGCCACAGGAGGGCGCGCAGGCGTTCCCCGCCGCCTTGGATCACGACGGCGGCGCCGCCGGTGCGCGCCGAACGGAGCGCCCAGTTCGGCACCGTCGCGTCTTTCAGATCGCTGACGTCCCCCGCCTTGGCGTTGACGTCGCCCGCTTCGTCGAACACCACCACCTCCGCCAGCCCGCGGCGTTCGACGACCCATTCCAGGTCGCTGTCGATCGCCTCCTTCTCCAGCCGGGCGAGGGTATCGGGCTGCGTTAGGTTGGCGCCGAGGGTGTAGGTTTCGCGGACAAGGCCCAGGCGATGTTCCCGAAGATAGGCCCGCGCGATCGAGACCGAACGGCCGACGGCGGCTTCGACCTTATCGCCGAACCACTGTTCCAGCCCCACATGCAGAAACGCGACGGACAGAATAACCAGCATGATGCTCGGCGCCGTCGCCACGAGGCCGAAGAGCACCGCCGCCCGCCCATGCAGGCGCGCGCCGCCGCCGCCGCGCCGCCGTCTGCGGAACAACGCGACGACGCGATATCCGATCAGCAGCGCCAGCACAGCGAGAACGACGAGATTGGCGTTCAGGGAGAGAACGACGTTCGTCGGCGTCGCCGGAACGAATGGGGCGACGCCCAACAGCAGCGCGAAGGTGAAGCCGGCCAAACCAAAGGCGGCCAGCGCGACGCCGCCGACAATAAAAATCTGATTACGGCCGGAGAACAATCTCTTCAGCATCGAAGCCCTATACGCGTCCGCAACGCTCGCCGCTAGAGCGAAGCTCTAACTCCGGCCCCATGCGGCGCGCAAAGCCCGCGCGAACGCGGCCCTCGCCCCAACCGCGAAAGCGACGATGCGACTAGAAGCGCCGCGCCCCCTAGAAGGCGCCCGCGCCAGACGGCCGGCCGACGCCCTTCAACACCGGCACGCCGAGCGTTCTGATCTTCTTGCGGAGCGTATTCCGGTTGATGCCCAAAACCTCCGCGGCGCGCACCTGATTGCCGCCGACGGCGGAGAGCATGTGCGCGATCAGCGGCCCCTCCACCTGCTCCAGCACCCGGTTGTACAGGCCGGGCGGCGGCAGGGAGTCGCCGAGTTCGGCGAAATAGCGGGCGAGATGGGCGTCGACCAGCTCATCAAGGCTGTGCTGGCTGGGGTCCAGCGGCGCGCCGCCGGCCGCCTCCGTCCCGCCCTGCCCAAGGTGTTCGGCCAGGATGTCCTTCACCGCGCCTTCCGAGATCGTCTCCTCGGCGGCCATAACCACGATGCGACGGACCAGGTTTTCCAGCTCGCGCACATTGCCGGGCCAGGAATGCCCTTTGAGCGCGGCGAGAGCGGGTTCCGAAATGGAGCGCCTGGGCAGCCCTTCCCGTTCCGCTTCCGCGAGGAAATGAGAGACCAGTTCGGGAATGTCTTCCTTGCGCTCCCTGAGCGGCGGCAGGCGCACCGGCACGACGTTCAAGCGGTAGAACAGGTCTTCCCGGAAAGAACCTTGCCGTACGGCGGACCGAAGATCGCGATGGGTCGCCGATATGATGCGCACATTCGCCTTGACCGGCGTGGCGCCGCCCACCGGCACATATTCCCCCTGCTGGAGCACGCGGAGCAGCCGCGTCTGGGCGTCGTGCGGCATGTCGCCGATCTCGTCCAGGAACAGCGTGCCGCCTTCCGCCTGCTCGAACCGTCCCGCGGACCGGGACGACGCGCCGGTGAACGCGCCCCGTTCATGGCCGAACAGCTCGCTTTCGATCAGCTCCCGCGGGATCGCCGCCATGTTGATCGCAACGAACGGCGCCTGCCGGCGCGCGCCGAAATCGTGCAAGGCGCGCGCCGCAAGCTCCTTGCCGACGCCGGACTCGCCCGTGATCAGCACCGTCAGATCCGTGCCCATCAGCCGCGCCAGCATGCGATAGACTTCCTGCATCGCAGGCGACCGCCCCTTCAACGGCAGGCGATCTTCGTCGGGTTCGTCCGCCTCTGCGGCCTTGTCGGTATTCGCCGGCTCCGCCACCGCCCGGTCGACCATGGCGAGGAGCTCGCGGATATCGAACGGCTTGGGGAAGTATTCGAATGCGCCCCGCTCCGTCGCCTTGATCGCGGTCATCAAGGTGTTCTGGCCGCTCACCACGATGACCCTAAGGCCGGGCCGCGCCTTCCTGATCTTCGGCAGGAGATCGAGCCCGCTCTCGTCCGGCATGACGACATCGGTGACGACGAGGTCGCCGACGCCATCCTTCACCCAGCGCCACAAGGTCGCCGCGTTGCCGGTGGCTTTCACTTCGTAGCCGGCGCGCATGAACGCATGCGTCAGAACCGTTCGGATCGAACGGTCGTCATCCGCCAGCAGAATCACGCCTTTGCTCATAGGTTTGTCTCCGCGTCCACAAATATGGGCAGGTGCATCGTAAATACGGTTCGGTGGGGTTCGCTCTCGAAGTCGATAGAACCGCTGTGGTCTCCGACGATCTTGGCGACGACGGCGAGGCCGAGGCCATGGCCATTCGGCTTCGTCGTAACGAAGGGGTCGAAAATCGCGCCTTGCAGATCTTCGGGAATGCCGGGTCCGTTGTCCTGAATCTCGACCTCGATCGGCAAATTGCCGGTATCGCCGCGCCGCTCCGCAGCGAGGCGCATGCCATGCCGGTAGCCGGTGCGAATGAAGATCTCGCCGCCGCCTTCACGGGCGGCGTCGGCGGCGTTCTTCAAGAGGTTCAGGAATATCTGCACCAAAGGCTCGAACTCGCCCCTGACCGTCGGCAGGGATGGGTCGTAGGCCTCCTCGACGTGCACGCCTTCGAACGCGCCGCTGCTCTCCAGCACCCGTTTCGCCCGCTCGATCGGCTCGTGGATGTTGACGGAGGACTGAGGCGCCGGCCCGATCTCGGCGAACACATCGATCCGCTGGATCAGATTGCCGATCCTGTCCACCTCGTCGGCGATGAGCCGGCAGAGCGCCTTCTCGTCTCCATCGACGGCGGCTTCGATGATCTGCGCCGCGCCGCGGATGCCCGCCAGGGGATTGCGCACTTCATGGGCCAAGACGGCGACCATTCCCGCCGTCGAGCGCGCGACCCCTTGCCGGCGCATCTGCTGGTTTATCCTGTGCGCGATGGAAAGCGGCGCGAACTCCACCACCATCTCGCCGGATCGGCTGGGCGCGCCGTCTCGAAAAATCGGCGCCGTCGAGATGGAGACGCGGTCGGCATTGGTGCGCGGCGTCGACACGTGCACATCGAACTCCGCCATGGGCATCATGCGATCGCGCGCATGTCGGATCAGCGACGTGATCGTGCTGCCGACGCCGAAAACCTCGTCCAGCGACATTTGGCGAAGCTGGCTTAGACTGGAGCGCAACAGACTTTCGGCAGCCGGGTTGGCGAACGTGATAATGTCCTCGCCGTCTACGACGACCATCGCTGTCGGCAGCGAGTTCAGTGTATCGACGGGGTTTGAGGCTTCCCGAGCCATTAAGTTGCTCCAACGTCGGCGCCGACTAAAAATGGTCGGATTTTAGGCACCAAACGGCATAGGCTATTTTATAGGCATTCCGAGCACGAATAACTACCTTTTATTGTTGCACTGCGCTATGCGGTTATGCACAGCACCATCAAGAGTAACGACCGATGACAGCCACAACCGCGGCGCTGATCATGGCCGCCGGCAAAGGCGCCCGTTTCGGCGGCGACATTCCCAAGCAATATCAGGCGTTACGCGGCCAATCCGTCCTGGCCCGCGCAATCGACGCCTTCGCGCGGAACCCACGGATCGACATGATCTGCTGCGTATACGCCGCGGAGATGGCGGACCTGTTTCATGCTGCGACATGCGCCCGCACCCCCGATCTAGCGGTCGTCGGCGGCGCAACCCGACAGGAAAGCGTGCGCGCTGGCCTGGAGGCGCTCGCCCAGGCGAATCCTGCCCCGGACTATGTTCTGATCCATGACGCAGCCCGCCCTTTCGCGCCTGAAACGGTCATCGACGCCGTCATCGAGCGCCTCGCCAAAGCGGACGCGGCCGCGCCGGCCCTGCCCGTCGCGGACACGGTTTCGGGCAGCGAAGGACAGAGTTTCGGCGCCGAAATCGATCGCACCGGATTGCTGCGGCGCCAAACGCCGCAGGGATTCCGCTTCCAGCCTATTCTCGAAGCGCATCGCGCGTTCGCGGACGCCGAGGCGACGGACGATATCGCGCTGGCGCGGCTTGCGGGCTTGCAGGCCGACGCGACCCCGGGTTCGATGCGTCTGCACAAGCTGACGACGCCCGACGACAGGAGATTGCTGGAAACGATGATCGATGCTTCCGCCTGGAGCGCCGTCGGCCAGGGTTTCGACGTCCATGCGTTCGGACCCGGCGATCACGTCATTCTCTGCGGCGTGGCGATACCCCATGCCCATGGCCTCTCCGGTCATTCGGACGCCGACGTCGCGATGCACGCCCTGACCGACGCCATGCTCGGCGCCGTCGGGGGCGGCGATATCGGTCAACTGTTCCCGCCGAGCGATCCGCAATGGCGCGGCGCGGATTCCGCCATATTCCTGGAACGGGCCCGTCTCGAGATCGAGCAGATCGGCGCCCGCCTCGAGGCCGTGGATGTCACGATCATCTGCGAAGCGCCGAAGGTCGGCCCCCACAGGGACGCAATGCGGGAACGCCTCGCCGCCTTGCTGCGCCTGCCGGTCGAGCGCGTGAACGTCAAGGCGACGACGACCGAGAAGCTTGGCTTCACGGGGCGCGGCGAAGGGATTGCGGCGATGGCCACGGCCTCGGTGACGCGGTGGCGGTGATGCGCAGCCTCCGCCATCCGGACGCCTTGCTCGCCACCTGGTTCGGCGTCGGCCTGGCGCCGACCGCGCCGGGAACGTTCGGATCGGCGGCCGCCCTCCCGCTCGGCTACGCAATCGCCCTGCTGGCGGGCGCGCCGGGCCTTCTCGCCGCCTCGCTGGCGATCCTGGCGCTCGGCGTCTGGGCCGCGAGCGCTTATGGCCACGCGACCGGAATATCGGATCCCAAGGAAGTCGTGATCGACGAGGTCGCGGGGCAATTGCTCGTGCTGGCGGCGACGCCTTTCACGCCATTGGGCTGGCTCGCGGCCTTCCTGCTCTTTCGCCTGTTCGACATCCTGAAGCCCTGGCCGTGCAGCTATCTCGACCGTAATCTGCATGGCGGCGTCGGCGTCATGGCTGACGACATGGCCGCCGGAGCGTATGGAGCCCTCGTAATCCTAGGGCTTGCCGAATTGGGAGTTTCCCTATGACCGATCACCCGATGGACGCGGACATCATCGCGCGCGCCGCCGCCGCGCTCGACGCCTGCCGCAAGGCCGGGCTGCGGGCGACGACGGCCGAGTCCTGCACCGGCGGCCTCATCGTCGGCGCGCTGACGGAGATCGCCGGGTCGTCCGATGTGGTCGGGCGGGGCTTCGTCACCTACTCGAACGAAGCCAAAGCCGAGATGCTGGGCGTATCCGAGACGACTTTGGCCAATGACGGCGCCGTCAGCGAAGCGACGGTGCGGCAGATGACGGCGGGCGCCCTTCGCGCCGCCGGCGCGGACGCCGATATCGCCGTGGCGGTGAGCGGCGTCGCCGGCCCCGGCGGCGGGTCTCCGGAAAAGCCGGTCGGGACGGTATGGCTCGCCGTGGAACGCAAAGGCCGGCCCGGCCATGCGGAGCGCCAGCTCTTTTCGGGCGATCGAGCGGCCGTCCGCGCTAAAACCGTCATGCGCGCCCTCGACCTGATAATCGAGGCGGCCGAATAGCGCCCGAACTCTACCGACTTTGGCAGTAGACGGCGGCGGCGTTCAGGCGATGACGTGGGCCGGCTTATCGCTGACCCGCTCGCAGAGCGCAGCCGCCCGCGCCTCGAACGCAGCGACCATGCGCCGGACCGCTTCGCCGAACAGCGCGCCGATCAACCGCTGCAGCAAGGCCGAGCGAAACTCGAAGGCCACGTCGAAATCGACGACGCAGCCGCCGTCCGCCTCCTCAATGAGCCATCGATTGTGGAGGTGGCGCATCGGCCCCTTGGTATAGGTCACGTCGATGCGCTTCTTGGGATCCAGATCGACCCTCGACGTAAACGTCTCCCGATGCAGCTTGAAGCCGATGACAAGATCGGCCTCGAACCGTTCCGGCGTTTCCGGCCGCACCCGCGCCGCCAAGCACCAGGGCAGGAACTCCGGGTAGCGCGCCACGTCCGCAATCAAAGCGAACACGTCCTCCCGCGCATAGGGAAGGAACCGTCTTTCGGAGTGGGACGTCATCAATTGCGTCGGCCGGCATTCTTCGGGGGCGAGGCCAATCGCGCTTCGCGCGCTGCGCGGAGTTGCTCGAAATCCGAGTCCGCATGGTAGGAGGAACGCGTCAGCGGCGTCGACGAGACCAACAGGAAGCCCTTGCCGTCTGCGCTTTGCGCGAAAGACCGGAACTCGTCCGGCGTCACGAAGCGGTCGAGCGGGTGGTGCTTCGGCGTCGGCTGGAGGTACTGGCCGATGGTCAGAAAGTCGACATCCGCGGACCGCATGTCATCCATCACCTGCAACACCTCGTCCCGACCTTCGCCAAGGCCGACCATGAGGCCGGACTTCGTGAAGATCGTCGGGTCCTGCCGCTTCACCTGATCCAGCAGGCGCAGGCTGTGATAATAGCGGGCGCCGGGCCGCACGCTCGGATAGAGGCGCGGCACGGTTTCGAGATTGTGGTTGAACACGTCCGGCCGCGCCCGCACCACGACCTCAAGCGCCCGTTCCTTCTTCAGGAAATCCGGCGTCAGCACCTCGATCGTCGTCTCGGGGCTCTTGTCACGGATGTGCTTGATCGTGCGCGCGAAATGCTGGGCGCCGCCGTCCGGCAGGTCGTCGCGGTCGACGGAGGTGATGACCACATGGCGCAGACCGAGCTCGGCGACGGCGTTCGCCACGTTGATCGGCTCCATCGGGTCCAGCGCATCGGGCCGGCCGGTCGCGACATTGCAGAAGGCGCAGGCCCGGGTGCAGGTAGCGCCCATGATCATCATGGTGGCGTGCCGCTGCGCCCAGCATTCGCCGATATTGGGACAGGCCGCTTCTTCGCAAACCGTCACGAGATTGTTCTCGCGCACGATATCGCGCGTCGCCCGATATTCCTTGGAAACCGGAGCCTTGACCCGGATCCAATCCGGCTTGCGCTTCGGCGCGCTATCCGGCCGGTTGCGCTTTTCCGGGTGGCGGAGCGCCGCGGCGGCGCTCGGCGCGGAGGTCGGGGCGTGGTCCTGTTGGCTCATGGCCTAGAAGTGGACAGCCCGGCCGTATGCGTCAAGGATCGACTCATGCATCATTTCCGACAGGGTCGGGTGCGGGAAGACCGTATGCATCAATTCGGCCTCGGTCGTCTCCAGAGTCTGGGCGACGACATAGCCCTGAATGAGTTCGGTGACTTCGGCTCCGATCATGTGCGCCCCTAGCAGTTCGCCGGTCTTCGCATCGAGAACGGTCTTGACCATGCCTTCCGGCTCGCCGAGCGCGATCGCCTTGCCGTTCCCAAGGAACGGGAACCGGCCGACCTTCACATCATAGCCAGCTTCCTTGGCCGCCGCTTCGGTCATTCCCACACTCGCCACCTGGGGGCGGGCATAGGTGCAGCCCGGAATCTTGGACTTGTCCAGCGGATGCACGCCTTCGACGCCGGCGATCTTCTCCACGCAGATCACGCCTTCGTGGCTCGCCTTGTGGGCGAGCCAGGGCGGGCCCGCGACGTCGCCGATCGCATAGACCCCGGGCTCCGCCGTCTCCGACCACTGGTTCGTCTCAATATGGCCGCGATCGACTTTCACGGCGGTCGTCTCGAGCCCGATATCCTCGGAATTGCCGATGATGCCGACGGCCATGATCGCCCGATCGGCCTCAATCGTCTCGACGCCTTTGGGCGTCTCGACTTCGGCCACGACCTTGTCCGGCTTGCGATCGAGCTTCGCGACCTTGGCGCCGGTCAGAATGCGGATGCCCTGCTTCTCCAGCGCCTTTCGCGCCATGCCCGAAATCTCTTCGTCCTCGACCGGAAGGATGCGATCGACGATCTCCACAATCGTCACATCGGCGCCCAGGTCGTTATAGAAACTGGCGAACTCGACGCCGATAGCGCCTGACCCAACGACCAGCAGCGACTTCGGCATCTCCGTCGGCACCATGGCCTCGCGGTAGGTCCAGACCCGGTCGCCATCGGCCTCCAGGCCCGGCAGGGAACGGGCCCGCGCGCCGGTGGCGATGACGATGTGCTTGGCCGTCAGCGTCTTGTCGCCATCGACGACGACCTTGCCGGGACCGTCCAGCTTCGCCGCCCCCATGACGACGTCGACCTTGTTCTTCTTCAGAAGATGAGCGACGCCGCCGGAAAGCTGCTTGGCGACGCCGCGAGAGCGGTTCACGACGGCCGCCAGGTCGAACTGAATATTGTCCGCCGAGAAGCCGTAATCCTTGAGGTTCTGCAGCACATGCCAGATCTCGGACGACCGCAGCAGCGCCTTGGTGGGAATGCAGCCCCAGTTCAGGCAGATGCCGCCCAGATGATCCCGCTCCACGCAGGCGGTCTTCATGCCGAGCTGCGCTCCGCGAATGGCGGTGACGTAACCGCCGGGGCCGCCCCCGATCACGATCAGATCGTAGTCCTGATCAGCCATGGGTCGATCCTTTCGATTGAGAAACTAGAGCAGCATCGCCGAGGGGAACTCGATCATGCCCTTGAAGGCTTGCAGCAGTTCCGCGCCGAGCGCGCCATCGACCACGCGGTGATCGCAGGAGAGCGTGCAGGACATGACGGTCGCAATGGCGAGCTGGCCGTCCTTCACGACGGGCCGCTGCTCGCCGGCGCCGACGGCGAGGATCGTGCCCTGGGGCGGATTGATGACCGCGTCGAACTGCTTGATGCCGAACATGCCCAGGTTCGAAACGCTCGTCGTGCCGCCCTGATACTCATCGGGCTTGAGCTTGCCTTCGCGGGCGCGGGAGGCCAGGTCCTTCATGTCGATTGAGATCTGGCCGAGGCCCTTTTCGTCCGCCTTGCGGATGACAGGGGTAATCAGGCCGCCATCGAGCGCGACCGCGACGGAAACGTCCACGGTCTTGTAAAGGCGCACGCCCTCGTCGGTCCAACTGGCATTGGCGGCCGGAACGCGCCGAAGCGCGACTGCCAGCGCCTTGATGACGAAGTCGTTCACCGAAACCTTCACGCCATCGGGCGCCAGGTCGTTCACCTGCTTGCGCACCCGCAGCAGTTCGTCGATCTCGCAGTCGACCGTCAGATAGAAATGGGGAACGGTCTGTTTCGATTCCGTCAGCCTCCGCGCGATCGTCTTGCGCATGGAGGTGTGGGGAACGAGTTCGAACTCGTCCGTCTCGGCTGCGGCTGGCGCGGCCTTCGCGACCGGTTCCGCCGCCGGCGCTTCGCCCGGCAGCTCCGGCAGGCCCTCGCGCTGGACGCGTTCGATATCCGCCTTGACGATGCGCCCGTTCGGGCCGCTGCCCGGGATGCGTTCAAGCGGCAAACCGGCTTCGGCCGCCAGCCGGCGGGCCAGCGGGCTTGCGAAAATCCGCCCGCCCTTCTCGACGGCGACCACGCCGGCGCCGCCGCCCTTGGCGCCCAGCACATCGGCTTTCAGGATCTTGCCATGCGGCCCTGTCGGCGTGACGCCGGCCAGATCTACGCCCGATTGCTCCGCGATCCGGCGGGCCAGAGGCGTCGCCTTCACATCGCCGCCGCCGGACGCGGCAGGTTGAGAGGCCAGGGCCGGCGTTTCGGCCGGCGCTTCCGCCTTGGCGGCTGGCGCAGGCGCGGCGTCCGGCGCCTCGATGGCGCCGGCGTCCTCGCCGTCCTCGGCCAGCACCGCGATCACGGCGTTGACTTCCACGCCCTCGGCGCCTTCATCGACCAGCAGCATCGCGACGACGCCCTCATCGACGGCCTCGACCTCCATGGTCGCCTTGTCGGTTTCGATTTCGGCGATCAGGTCGCCCGCCTTCACTTCGTCGCCTTGCTTGACCAGCCATTTGGCGAGCTTGCCTTCGGTCATGGTCGGCGAAAGCGCCGGCATCAGAATATTGGTCGCCATCGGCGTCCTCCCGCCTCGGGGCCGTCCCGGACTTATCGGTAGCAGACCGCTTTCGCCGCGGCGGCGATGCTGTCCGGTTGCGGCAGAGCCAGCTTTTCGAGGTTCGCGGCATAGGGCATCGGCACGTCCTCGCCCGCGACCCTGACGACCGGCGCATCCAGCCAGTCGAACGCCTTTTCCATCATCGTCGCCGCAATTTCGGCGCCGATGCCGGCATAGGGCCAGCCTTCCTCCACGGAGACGATCCGGTTGGTCTTCTGCACGGACGCGACGATCGTATCGGTATCGAGCGGACGCAGCGTTCGAAGATCGATCACTTCCGCGCTGATGCCGTCCGCTTCCAGCAGCTTCGCCGCTTCAAGCGCCGTGCCGCACATGGCCGAAAACGCCGTGATCGTAACGTCCGTGCCGCTGCGCATCACGCGGGCGCGGCCGATCGGCGTCACATAATCCTCGCTCACGGGAACATCGAACGTCTGACCGTAGAGCATCTCGTTTTCGAGGAAAATCACTGGATTGGGATTGCGGATCGCCGCCTTCAGCATGCCCTTCGCATCGCCGGCCGAATAAGGCGACATCACGATCAGGCCGGGACAATGCGCGTACCAGCTCGCATAGCACTGGGAGTGCTGCGCCGCCACGCGAGAGGCCGCGCCGTTGGGGCCCCGGAAGACGATCGGGCACCCCATCTGTCCGCCGGACATGTACAACGTCTTCGCGGCGGAGTTGATGATGTGGTCCATCGCCTGCATGGCGAAATTGAACGTCATGAATTCAACGATGGGCTTCAGACCGTCAAACGCCGCGCCGACGCCGATGCCGGCGAAGCCATGCTCGGTGATCGGCGTGTCGATCACCCGCTTGGCGCCGAATTCCTCCAGCAGGCCCTGGCTGACTTTATAGGCGCCCTGATATTCGGCGACTTCCTCGCCCATCAGGAACACGTTCCCGTCCTTGCGCATCTCCTCGGCCATGGCGTCGCGGAGGGCTTCGCGGACGGTCAGCTCCTGGGTGTTCTCGTAGAACTTAGCTTCCTCAGCGCTGATCGCATCGAGCGCCGCCGCATCGACCGTCGGCGCGGGCGCCGCCGGCTGTGCGGGCGCCGCGGCGGGCGCGCTCTCGGCCGCCGGCGCCGGATCGGCCGCCTTGGGCGCTAGCGCAGAGGCGCCGGCGTCGTCCGGCACCGCTTCGCCGTCTTCCACCAAAACGGCGATGACGGAGTTTACGGCGACGCCTTCCGCTCCTTCGGCGACGAAGATCTTGCCGACCTTGCCTTCGTCGACCGCCTCGACCTCCATGGTCGCCTTGTCCGTTTCGATTTCCGCGATCAGATCGCCAGCCCGAACGTCATCGCCTTCCTTGACCAGCCATTTGGCGAGTTTGCCTTCGGTCATGGTCGGCGACAGGGCCGGCATAAGAATGTCGGTCGCCATTGTTGTTTCCCCCGTCAGTCCGCGCTCAGGCTTCGATCAAGATTTCGGTGTAGAGTTCTTCCGGTTCCGGCTCCGGACTTTGCTGCGCGAACTCCGCCGCGTCGGCGACGATGGCCCGCACATCGGCGTCGATCTGCTTGATGCCTTCGGCGTCGGCGACCTTCTCCTTCAGGATCAGATCCCGGAGCGTCTCGATCGGGTCTCGCTCCTCGCGCATCTTGTTGACTTCGTCGCGGCTGCGATACTTCGCCGGGTCGGACATGGAGTGGCCGCGATAGCGGTATGTCTCCATCTCAAGCACCATCGGCCCATTCTCGCGGACGTGGGCGACGGCCTCCGCCGCGCGCTCGGCGACGGTCAGAACGTTCATCCCGTCCACCTTTTCGCCGGGAATGCCGTAGGCGGCGCCGCGCTTGAACAGTTCCTCGCCGGCGGAAGACCGGGTCACCGCCGTGCCCATGCCGTACTTGTTGTTCTCGATCACGAAGATCAGCGGCAGCTGCCAGAGCGAGGCCATGTTCATGGTCTCCGCGACCTGCCCCTGATTGGAGGCGCCGTCGCCGAAATAGGTCAGCGCGACGCCGCCGTCCTCCCGGTAGCGGCTGGCGAACGCGAGCCCGCCGCCAAGCGCCACCTGCGCTCCGACGATGCCATGGCCGCCGAAGAAACGCTTCTCCCGGCTGAACATGTGCATGGAGCCGCCCTTGCCCTTGGAATACCCGTCCCGCCGGCCGGTCAATTCCGCCATGACGCCGCGAGAGTCCATGCCGCAAGCCAGCATGTGACCGTGATCGCGATAGCCGGTGATCACCGAGTCCCGCTCGTCGAGAGCGGACTGCATGCCGACGACGACCGCTTCCTGGCCGATATAGAGGTGGCAAAAACCGCCGATGAGGCCCATGCCATACATCTGGCCGGCTCGTTCTTCGAACCGGCGAATCAGCAACATTTCCCGATAGTACTTCAGCAGCGTATCCGCATCGGGCAGCGCCTTGCCCCGCCTGCCCCGCGTCGCCGTGGTTTTCCTAGGTTTAGCGCCGCCGCTTTTCGAAGCCGCTCTCGCCATGCCCCCCTCCATCTTCCTGATGCTGCATCAGATTGTTGGCTGAATACTGGCACAAAAGTCTAACGATGTCGTTGGCGAAACCTTTCCGCCGATCGAAATCTCGCGCGCGCCCTGCCCGCCGGTCGATCGCCGGACGGCCGCTCACGCTATCGACCTAGAATAACGACCTCGTCCGGCAAGCCCATGCTCAGCTTCGTGCGCGCCTGCTCGGCCAGGGAATCCGGGTGGGTAAATCCGGGGCGGAGCCAGGCCGTCTCCCGTTCGAGCGCGATGCGGGCGGTCGTCAGCGCTTCGAGCTCGGCCGCGGCCGCCGCGAGCTTCTGATCGTAGACCTGCAAGGCCATCAGGCCATGGTCGTTCCGCACCAAATGCACGCCGAAATAGACCGCGACGCAAGCAAACGCGAGCGGCCAGACGACCGCCCTCAGGCGTTTCTTGATTTCAATCGCGACATCCATGGAAATGATGAATCACGCCATGGCGCCTCGGTCAACCACCTTCGCAATGAAAAACGAATATATCGCCCGTTACTTCGAGGTCGCGATGGAGGAACGCCCTGCGTAGACCGCCATATCGCCCAGCGCCTCCTCGATCCGAAGCAGCTGGTTGTACTTCGCGAGGCGGTCCGAGCGGGCAAGCGAGCCGGTTTTGATCTGACCGCAGTTCGTCGCGACCGCCAGGTCGGCGATGGTCGCGTCTTCGGTTTCGCCGGACCGGTGGGACATGACAGCGCCGAACCCCGCGCCCTGGGCCATAGCCACCGCGTCCAATGTCTCGGATAGCGTGCCGATCTGGTTGACCTTCACCAGGATCGCATTCGCGGCGCCCTGGGCGATGCCGTCCGCCAGGCGCGCCGGGTTGGTGACGAAGAGGTCGTCGCCGACCAACTGCACCCGGTCGCCGATCAGGTCGGTCAGCGCCTTCCAGCCGTCCCAATCGTCTTCGGCCATGCCGTCCTCGATCGAGACGATCGGGAAACTGTCGCACAGCGCGGCGAGATAGGCGGCCATGCCGTCCGCATCCAACGATTTGCCTTCGCCCGCCAGTTCATAGCGTCCGTCGCGGTAGAATTCGGTCGAGGCGGCGTCGAGCGCCAGCACGACGTCGTCGCCCGCCTTCAGGCCGGCGTCCTCGATGGAGGCCATGATGAACTCGAGCGCCTCGGCCGCGCTCGAAAGATTAGGCGCGAAACCGCCCTCGTCGCCGACATTGGTGTTGTGCCCCGCCTGTTTCAGGCGGCTGCGCAGGGCCTGAAACACGCCGACGCCGGCTTCCATCGCTTCCGTGAAGCTGGAGGCGCCGACGGGCATGATCATGAATTCCTGCACGTCGATTGGATTGTCGGCATGGGCGCCGCCATTCAGGATATTCATCATCGGCGTCGGCAGGATGCGCGCATTGACGCCGCCGATATAGCGGAACAACGGCAGGTCCCGCGCGTCGGCCGCAGCCTTGGCCACCGCCATGCTGACGCCCAGAATCGCGTTCGCGCCGAGCGCGCCCTTGTTCTCGGTGCCGTCGAGCGCGCGCATCGCCTCGTCGAGGCGGCGCTGATCTTCGGCGTCCATGCCGATGAGCGCGTCCGCGATATCGCTATTAACGGCGTCGACGGCCTTGGAGACGCCCTTGCCGCCATAGGCCGAACCGCCGTCGCGCAGCTCGACGGCTTCATAGGCGCCTGTCGATGCGCCGGACGGCACGGCGGCGCGGCCGAACGCGCCGTCTTCAAGGGCGACGTCGACCTCGACCGTCGGGTTGCCCCGGCTATCGAAAATTTGGCGCGCGAGAATATCGACAATAGCGGTCATGGCGATCGGTTCCGGATTTTCGGTGGGATCAGGATTTCGGTTTTACGATTCCGTCGAGAGCGACCAGGGTTTCCAGCAGCGTTTCCAATTCGTCGAGCGGCACCATGTTCGGTCCGTCGCTCGGCGCGCTGTCCGGGTCGCGATGGGTTTCGATGAAAAGGCCGGCGACGCCGACCGCGACCGCGGCCCGCGCCAGGGTGGGCACGAATTCCCGCTGCCCGCCCGACGTTCCGCCAAGGCCGCCCGGCTGCTGGACGGAATGGGTCGCGTCGAACACGACAGGGACGCCGCTGGACGCCATGATCGGCAAGGCGCGCATGTCAGAGACGAGCGTGTTGTAGCCGAAGCTGGCGCCCCGTTCGGTCAGAAGCGCTCCGGCCGCGCCGGCGGCGGCGAGCTTCTTCGGAATATTGAGCGCGTCCCAAGGCGCCAGGAACTGTCCCTTCTTGACGTTCACCGGCTTGCCCGTCTCCGCCGCGGCGATCAGCAGGTCTGTCTGACGGCACAGGAATGCCGGAATCTGAAGCAGGGAAACGGCTTCCGCCGTGGGCGCGCATTGTTCGGCCGCGTGCACATCCGTGGTGACCGGAAGGCCAAGGCTGTCGCGGACGTCCGCCAGGATATCCAGGCCCTCGGCCATGCCGATGCCGCGGGCGCTTTCGATGCTTGTCCGGTTCGCCTTATCGAAGGAAGACTTGTAGACGAGATCGACGCCGACGCGCGCCGCGATCTCCTTGATCGCCTGGGCCGTCTCGAGCGCATGGGCGCGGCTTTCGATCGCGCAAGGCCCCGCGATCAACGAGAAACGCGCCGTCTGATCGAAGATAGCCCCTTCGACGTCGAGCCTGCGCGGCAGTTCGCTCATAGCTTCAGACCAGCCGCGACTGACGCAGCGCCGCCGCGATGAACGACTTGAACAAAGGATGCGGCGCCATCGGGCGAGACTTCAGCTCCGGGTGGAACTGCACGCCGATAAACCAGGGGTGATCCTCAAGCTCCACGATCTCGGGCAGCTCGCCATCCGGGGACATGCCGGAAAATTTCAAGCCTTTCGCCTCGATCGCCTCTCTATAGGCGACGTTGATCTCATAGCGATGACGGTGGCGCTCCTCGACATGCTCCGCTTCGTAGATTTTCGCGACCTGACTGCCGGGCGCCAAATCCGCCGGATAGGCGCCGAGCCGCATCGTGCCGCCCATGTCGTCGTCGGCCGTGCGCTGCTCCAACTCCTCGCCGCGCATCCATTCCGTCAGGAGGCCGACGACCGGCCGCATGGTCGGGCCGAATTCGGTCGACGTCGCGTCCTCCCAGCCGACAAGGGAACGGGCCGCTTCGATCACCGCCATCTGCATGCCGAAGCAGATGCCGAAATAGGGCATTTTGTTCTCGCGCGCGAACCGCGCCGCCAGGATCTTGCCTTCCGAACCGCGCTCGCCGAAGCCGCCCGGCACCAGAATGCCATGCACGTCCTCAAGCCGCTCGGTCGTGCCGGACTGCTCGAAGGCTTCCGCTTCGATCCACGTGCAGTCGACCTTGATGTTGTTGGCGATGCCGCCGTGGTGCAACGCCTCGATCAGGGACTTATAGGCGTCCTTCAGTTCGGTATATTTTCCGACGACGCCGATCCGCACCACGCCTTCCGGGTGCCGCACCCGCTCGACGATATCGTTCCAGGCGGAGAGATCGGGCTCCTCCTCCGTCGGCAGGCCGAAATGCTTGAGCACTTCTACGTCGAAGCTCTCGGCGTGATAGGTCAAAGGCGTCGCGTAGGTCGTATCCACGTCGATCGCCTGGATCACCCGCTCCTGGCGGATATTGCAGAAGAGGCCGATCTTGCGCCGCGCGTCCGCGGGTATCTCCCTGTCAGAACGACAGAGCAGCAGATCGGGCTGAATGCCGGACGCCAGCAGCTCCTTGACGGAATGCTGGGTGGGCTTGGTCTTCAGCTCAGCCGCGGACGGGATGAATGGCACCAAGGTCAGGTGCACGAACAACGTTCGCTCGAAGCCCAGATCCTGGCGCATCTGGCGGATCGCTTCGATGAACGGCAGGCTTTCGATGTCGCCGACCGTGCCGCCGATTTCGCAGATGGCGAAATCCTCGCCGTCCAGATCGGCCTGGATGTACTCTTTGATCATGTCGGTGACGTGCGGGATCACCTGCACCGTCGCGCCCAGATACTCGCCCCGACGCTCGCGCTGAAGCACGGTCTCGTAGATGCGGCCGGTCGTGACGCTGTCGCTGCGGCTCGCGGCGACGTTGGTGTAGCGCTCGTAATGGCCGAGATCGAGGTCCGTCTCCGCCCCGTCGTCAGTCACATACACTTCGCCATGCTGATACGGGCTCATGGTGCCGGGGTCGATGTTCAGATACGGGTCGAACTTACGCATCCGAACCGAATAGCCGCGCGCTTGCAGCAGCGCGCCCAGCGCCGCCGCCGCGACGCCCTTGCCCAATGACGACGCGACGCCGCCGGTAATGAAGATGTAGCGTGTGGTCACTGTCGGCGCCGTCCCCCGGGTCCGTAGGACGCCATCTATCGCGCCAGTGGCGCGGCAGGCTCTTGCTGCTGCACGGGCGCAGGCACGTCGACGATGGAGCGAGGCTGGTTGGAGCCGCTCGCCAGAATGGCGAGCGCCAGACTGGTGACGAAGAACGCCGCCGCGAGACCGCCGGTCGTCCGCGTCAACAGGTTCGCGGCGCTGCGGCCCGTCATCATGCCGCCGCCGCCTCCGCCGCCGCCGATGCCCAGGCCGCCGCCTTCCGAGCGTTGCAGCAGCACCACGACGACGAGCGCCGCCGCGATCAGAATATGGATGGTCAGAACGATTTGGATCATCGGTCAGCTCTTCATGACTATTGGGGCCGGCGCGGCCCCGCAGCCGCCAGCGACGCCAGTGTCTACATCCTGATCCGCCAGAACGCCAGTCTTACGCCGGTGGATCGATTCATCGGGGTTTCGACCGCCGACTTAGGCGACGGCGGCCGCGATTGCCAGAAAATCTTCCGCTTTCAAGCTGGCGCCGCCGATCAAGGCGCCGTCAACATTCTCGATCGCCAGCAGTTCCTTGGCGTTCCCCGGCTTGACCGAACCGCCGTAAAGCAAGCGAACGGAGGCGCCGTTCTCCTCGCCCAACAGGTCGGTCAGCGCGGCCCTGATCGCCTTATGGACCGCCGCCACTTCTTCGACCGTCGGCGTCCGGCCGCTGCCGATCGCCCAGACGGGTTCGTAGGCGACCGCGACCGAGCGGCCGTCGACTCCGTCCGGCACCGACCCGCGCACCTGGCGCGCAACCGTATCCTCCGCTTGCCCGGCGAGGCGCTCCTGCTCCGTCTCCCCGACGCAGACGATCGCCGTCAATCCGGCGCGCAGCGCGGCGCTCGCCTTCCGCCAAACCATGGCGTCGCCTTCGTGGTGGCCATCGCGTCGCTCGGAATGGCCGACGATGACATGGCTGCACCCCATGTCCGCCAGCATCTCCGCCGAAACGTCGCCCGTGAAGGCGCCGCTGGCTTCCTCATGGCAGTCCTGCCCGCCGAGGCGGACCGGCCCTTGGCCGAGCGCGGCGCCGACCGCGCCGATATGCAGGGATGGCGGACAAACGAGCAGCTCGACGCCGGGCGGCGCCGCGCTCGCGCCAGCCGCGACGCCCGCGGCCAGCGCCTGCGCCTCTTCCACCGTTCCGTTCATCTTCCAGTTTCCGGCGATCAAATAGCCAAGCGAGGTCACCAAGCGCTCTCCCGATGTCGATTTACGCGGGTTGATACCATTCGAGGCCCAGAGAATGAAGATGTCCGATTGCCGCCAGTCGGCCCGGCGCCTATAGTCCGGCGCTCGTAGGGTCCTGAGCCGAAGAAGAGATTTTTCATGTTGATGGCAATGCGCCGCGGCGCCGCCGGCTGGGTGGCGAAAATCCTGTTCGGATTGCTCATTTTGAGCTTCGCCGCATGGGGCATCGGCGACTATCTGACGCCGGACGCCAATCCCGTCGTGGCCGAAGTCGGCGAGATCGAAATTCGCCGGACCGACCTGGACCGCGCGGAGCGCCGCCAGCTCGACCAGATGAGGCGTCTGCTCGGCCAGGCCTTCAATCCCGACGACCTGCCGGAGAACGCGCTGCGCAGCGCCGCGCTCGAGCAACTTATCGGCCAAACGGCGATGGAGATGGAGGCGCGCGCCCTCGGGCTCTCCGTCAGCGAAACGGCGATCGCGGAAGCGATCCGCGCGAACCCGCAATTCGCCGATAATGGCGTGTTCGATCCCGCCACCTTCCGTCGCACGCTCTTCATCGCCGGGATGACGGAGGACTCCTACGTCGCCGCGCTCCGCTCCGATCTCGCCCGCGTGCAATTGACCAGCGCCGTCGCGGCCGTGCTGCCCCCGCCCCTGCCTGTGGCCGAGGCGCTCTATCAGGTGGAGCGCCAGCAGCGCGACATCGCCTATGTCCAGGCGGAAACCGGCGCGATCGAAACGCCCAAGCCGAGCGACGACGATCTGCGCGCATATATTTCCGAGAACGCCGAGCGCTATGCCGAACCGGAGCGCCGCGTCGTTCGCGCCATCATCGTATCCCAGGAAGCCGTGTATCGGGCGACGGAGGTCAGCGACGCGGACGTCGAGGCCCGGTACGAGGCGACAAAAAGCCAGCTCGAGCGCCCGGAACGCCGTCGCTTGGCCCAGGCTCTCTTCCAAAGCGAAGCGGAAGCCCAGGCCTTTCGCTCGACCGCCCCGACGGAGCTGGACGTGTTCCAGAACCTGGCGGAGATCGCAGGCGCCGACGTGACCGACCTCGGCGAACTGGCGCAGATCGAGATATTCCCCAAAGCGCTTGGCGACGTCGTGTTCGCGGCCCAGGCGAACGCGGCGACCCAGCCCGTGCAGACGGCGCTCGGCTGGCATGTGGTGCTCGTGGCCGAAGTCGTGCCAGCCGGCGTGGCGACGCTGGATGAAGTCCGCGACGAGCTGCGGGACGCGATCCGCGCCGAGCGCGCCGAACACGGCGTCGTCGAACGGGCGAACGCCATGGAGGATGCGCTCGCCGCCGGCGGCGACCTTGAAGAAGCCAGCCGTCAGTCCGGCCTTCCGGTCACGACGTTCGACGCCATCGACGCGTTCGGACGCGACGCCGACGGAGCGGCGCCGCCCAACCTGCCGGCGGATGGCGCTTTCCTGGAAGCCGCGTTCTCGCGCGACGTCGGCGATCAGAGCGGGCTGATCGAACTGGACGGCGGCGTGTTCACTGCGATGGTCGTCGACAGCGTCATCGCCACCGCTCCCAAGGCGTTCGAGACCGTGCGCGCGGAGGCCGAGGAAGCATGGCGCACGGAGAAGCGCCTTGAAATCGCCGAGAAGCGCATGTCCACGCTGGCCGGCGCCAAAAGCCTTGGCGCGTTCGAAGCCGCCGCCAAGGAAGCCGGCCTCGCGGTCGAGAAGACAGGACTGATGCGCCAGGATCAGATGCAGAATTCAGCGGCCCTGGGCGTCGCCTATGTCGAGCAGCTGTTCAACACGCCGGCGAATACGGTCGCCTCCACCGAGAAGGATGGCGCGGTGCTCGCGGCCTTCGTCGCCGAAGTGCAGACGCCGACCTTCGACCCCTCCTCCAGCGACGGCGCGGACTTCCTGAAGCGCCTCGCGACGGCCCAAGCCGGCGAACGCGTTGAAGCTCTGGGCGGCGTCGCCCGGAACGCCCACCCGCCGTCGATCCCCCAAAACGCCCTGGAGCGGTTCGAGCCGCCTCAGACGCGGACCCAATAGTTTCTTGCCTATCCCAACCTGCAACCAAGCGATCGTGACATGCCTATTGCGCCCGAAAAGACCGCCTTCCTGGAAGCCTACGCCGCCGGGGCGCCGCAGGTGGTCTGGTCGCGCATCTCGGCAGACTTGGAAACGACTGTCTCGGCCTATCTGAAGCTTGCCGCGGACGGTCCCAACAGCTTTCTGCTGGAAAGCGTCGAGGGCGGCGAGACGCGCGGGCGGTATTCCTTCATCGGCATCGAGCCGGACCTGATCTGGCGGTGCCGGGGCGACGAGGCCGAAATCGACCGCACGGCCGACCCGGACAATCCGGCCTTTAAGGCGGAAGCGGGCGGCGCCCTGGATTCGCTGCGGGCGCTCATTCAGGAATCCCGGATCGATCGCCTGCCCGCCGGCCTGCCGCCCATGGCGTCCAGCCTCGTCGGCTATATGGGCTATGACATGGTCCGGCTGATGGAGCGGCTTCCGAACGTGCCGGAAGATACGCTCGGCATTCCCGACGGCATGTTCGTGCGCCCGACCGTTATGGCGGTGTTCGACGGCGTCGAGGATATGATTTCGATCGTGACGCCGGTTCGTCCGAAAGACTGCATCGACGGCGAAACCGCCTATGCGGCCGCCGTCGAGCGCGTCGAAACAGCGATCGCGCGCCTGAACGGCCCCCTGCCCGCATCGGCGACAAACGTCGCCGCCGCGCCGCAGGCCGAGCCGGAGCCGGCGGAGGTTCGATCCAACTTTACGAAGGCCGGATTCATGAAGGCCGTCGACATCGCCAAGGAGTACATCCACGCGGGCGACGCCTTTCAGATCGTGCCGGCGCAGCGTTTCGAAACGCCGTTCGACCGCCCGCCTTTCGATCTGTACCGCGCGCTTCGGCGCCTGAATCCGTCGCCGTTCCTGTTCTTCCTGGACTATGGCGACTTCGCCGTCGTCGGATCGAGCCCGGAGATTCTGGTGCGCGCCCGCGACGGCCAGGTCACGATCCGCCCCCTCGCCGGCACTCGCCGCCGCGGCAGGGACGCAGCCGAGGACGCCGCGCTCGCCGAGAACCTGGCGAACGACCCGAAGGAGATGGCGGAGCACCTGATGCTGCTGGACCTCGCCCGCAACGACGTGGGCAGGGTGTCGAAGATCGGCAGCGTCGAGGTGACGGCGCAGTTCGAGATCGAACGCTACAGCCATGTGATGCATCTGAGCTCGACCGTCGTCGGCGAACTGGCGCCGGAATACGACGAGATCGGCGCGCTGATCGCAGGCTTTCCGGCCGGCACCGTCTCCGGCGCGCCGAAGGTCCGCGCGATGGAGATCATCGACGAGCTGGAGCCGACCAAGCGCGGCATCTATGCCGGGTGCATCGGCTATTTCGCGTCCAACGGCACGATGGACACCTGCATCGCGCTGCGCACGGGCGTGGTCAAGGATGGGGTGCTCTACGTCCAGGCGGGCGTCGGCGTCGTCGCAGACAGCGATCTGGAAGCCGAACACCAGGAAAGCATCGATAAGGCGCGCGCGCTGATCCGCGCCGCCGAAACCGCGCGCGCCTTGTAACCGCAAGCCGACCGAATGCTATAAATGGGCGGCCGGGGCTTTGATCCGCGCCCGGAATAAAGGCGACGCCAATGTTCTTGATGATCGATAACTACGACAGTTTCGTCTACAATCTCATGCACTTCCTGGGCGAACTGGGCGCAGAGGTGAAGGTTGTCCGCAATGACGCCATCACCGCCGAAGAAGCGATCGCCGGCGGCTATGAAGGCGTCATCCTCTCGCCCGGCCCGTGCACCCCGAACGAAGCCGGCGTCTGCCTGGACCTGATCGCGCGGGCGCCGGACGATCTGCCGATCCTCGGGGTCTGCCTCGGCCATCAGGCGATCGGTCAGGCCTTCGGCGGCGATATCGTCAGGGCGCCGGCGCCCTTGCATGGCAAGCTGAGCCGCATCGCCCACGACGGCACGGGCGTGCTGGCCGGTCTGCCGGACGCATTCGAGGCGACGCGATATCACTCCCTCGTCATTAAGCCGGAGAGCCTGCCGAACAGCCTGATCGCCATCGGCCGCACCCAGGACGGCTGCATCATGGGCATCCGCCACGCGGCAAGGCCGATCCACGGCGTGCAGTTTCACCCCGAAAGCATCGCCTCCGAGCATGGACACCGTATTCTCGGGAATTTCTTGAGCCTCGCGACGAACGGGCGCCTGCCCAACCGCAAGCCAAAGCCGTTGCCGGCCCGCCGCGTCTCGGCGGAGGCCTGATCGCCATGGACCTGAAACCCTTCCTTGTCCAGGTCTCGAACGGCGAGACCTTAAGCGAAGCGGAGGCGGAAGCGGCGTTCGCGGTCATGATGTCCGGCGACGCGACGCCGGCGCAGATGGGCGCGCTCTTGATGGGCATGCGCGTGCGCGGCGAAACCACGGCCGAATTGACAGGCGCCGCCCGCGCGATGCGCGCCCGCGCCCTCAGGATCAAAGCGCCGCCGGGCGCCATAGACACCTGCGGCACCGGCGGCGACGCCAAAGGCACTCTGAATATTTCCACGGCCGTCGCCTTCGTCGTGGCCGGCGTCGGCGTGCCGGTCGCCAAACATGGCAACCGGGCCGCGTCCTCCAAATCCGGGTCGTCCGACGTGCTGTCGGCGCTCGGCGTCAACATCGACGCCGACATGGCCTTGGTGGAGCGCGCCCTTTGGGAGGCGAACATCGCCTTCCTGATGGCGCCGCGCCACCACGGCGCCACCCGCCATGTCGCCGGGGTTCGAACCGAACTCGGCACCCGCACGATCTTCAATCTGCTGGGTCCGCTTTCCAACCCGGCGGAAGCGCCGCGCCAGCTGATGGGCATCTTCGCGGCCGACTATGTGGAGCGGCAGGCGCGGGTCCTGGGCGCGCTCGGCTCCGAACGCGCCTGGGTGGTCCACGGATCGGACGGTATGGACGAATTGACCACTACCGGCCCCTCGACGGTGGCCGAACTGTGTGACGGGGAAGTGCGCACGTTCGAGCTTTCGCCGGAGGCGGCAGGCATTCCCCGCGCGAAGGCAAGCGACCTGCTGGGAGGCGACCCGGCCGAGAACGCGACCGCCCTTCGCGCCGTGCTTGACGGGGCCAAAGGGGCCTATCGGGACATCGTGCTCTATAACGCCGCCGCGGCGTTCGTCGTCGCGGACAAGGCCGCGGACCTCGAAGCCGGCGTCGCCATGGCGGCGAAAAGCATCGACGACGGCGCCGCCGCCGCCGCGCTCGCCAAGCTGATCGCCATATCGAACGAACCGCCGCCGCCGGAAAAGCTCTGATGGCCGACGTCCTGGCGGAAATCTGCGCGGTCAAGCGCGACCATGTCGACGCGACGCGGCGGGAACGCCCCCTGGCGACGGTCGAAACGGCGGCTAAATCCGCGCCGCCCGTTCGGGGGTTCGCTGAAGCGCTCGCAACGGCGGAGACAGCCGGCCGGTACCCGGTCATCACCGAAATCAAGAAGGCGTCGCCGAGCGCCGGGCTCATTCGCCCCGACTTCGACCCGGCCGCCCTGGCCGCCGCCTATGAGGCGGCGGGCGCCGCCTGCCTCTCGGTTCTGACCGACAAACCCTATTTCCAAGGAGACGACGGCTATATCGAGTTGGCCAGGAACGCCTGCGCCCTGCCCGCGCTCCGCAAGGATTTCATGATCGACCCCTATCAGGTGGTCGAGGCGCGGGCGCTTGGCGCCGATTGCATTCTCATCATTCTCGCCGCCGTCGACGACGGGCTGGCGGCGGAGCTGGAGGCGACCGCCTTCGCCTATGGCATGGACGTTCTGATCGAGACCCATGACGCGGCGGAATTCGAGCGGGCCTTGAAGCTGAAGTCGCCCCTCCTTGGCGTCAATAATCGCAATCTCAAGACCTTGTCCGTCGACCTTCAAACCACCATCGATCTCGCAAAGGCGGCTCCGGCGGACCGGCGGCTGATTTCCGAAAGCGGCATCGGCGGCCACGACGACCTCATCCGCCTTTGGGCGGGCGGCGCGCGCGCCTTTCTGGTGGGCGAACGCCTGATGCGCCAGGCGGACGTGACCGCCGCCGCGCGAGCGCTGATTGGCGAGGCCCGCGCGGCATGAGCGAGAACGACCTCACCCACTTCGACGAAGCCGGGCGCGCCCGCATGGTCGACGTCGGCGCCAAGGCGGAGACGGACCGCCGCGCGGTCGCGGTCGGCCGCGTCCTCATGCGCCGGGAAACAGGCGAGCGGATCGCGGACGGCGCCATCGGCAAGGGCGACGTGCTGGGCGTAGCGCGCCTTGCCGGGATCATGGCGGCGAAACGCACGTCCGATCTGATCCCCCTCTGCCATCCGCTCCCGCTCACGGCCGTCAACCTCGAGCTCTCCTTGAGCGCCGACAAACAGGCCGTCGAGATCCAGGCGGAGTGCAAGACGACCGGAAAGACCGGCGTCGAGATGGAGGCGTTGACCGCCGTTTCGGTCGCCGCCTTGACCGTCTACGACATGGCGAAAGCGATCGACCGCGAAATGCGGATCGAAGCGGTCCATCTGATCCACAAATCCGGCGGCAAGTCTGGCACGTTCGAGGCGCCGGCATGATCAGCGTTCAAGAGGCGCGCGCCCGCATTCTGGCGACGGCCCGCCCGCCCGCGACCGAAATCGTCATGCTGGCCGACGCGGCGGGCCGCACCCTCGCCGAACCCATCGTCGCGCGCCGTTCGCAGCCGCCCGCCGACATGTCCGCGATGGACGGCTACGCGGTCCGCGCCGAAGACGTGGCCGAAGCCGGCGCCGTGCTCCGGGTCATCGGCGCCTCCCCCGCCGGCGCGCCGTTCGAAGGCGTCGTCGGACCGGGCGAAGCGGTTCGTATTTTCACCGGCGGCCAGACGCCGGCCGGCGCCGACGCCATCGTCCTTCAGGAAGACGCCGTCGCCGAGGCCGACGGGACCGTGCGCTTCACCGAAGCGGCGACGCTCGGCCGGCATATCAGGCGCGGCGGTCTCGATTTCGTCGCCGGCGCGTCGGCGATCCCGACGGGATCGATCATGACGCCGCGCCGCCTGGCGCTGGCGGCGGGCATGAATGCGGTCTGGGCTCGGGTCGCTCGTCGGCCTCGCGTTGCGATCCTGGCGACGGGCGACGAGATCAAGCTGCCCGGCGACGAACTGGCGCCGGGGCAGATCATCGGCTCCAGCGGCCTCGGCCTTGCCGCCTATGTCAAGGAATGCGGCGGCGAGCCCGTCCTGCTCGACGTCGCGGCGGATACGCCGGACGCGTTGACCGCCGCGGCCCGGCAAGCAAAAGGCGCCGATATCCTGGCGACGCTTGGCGGCGCATCCGTCGGCGACCACGACCTCGTGCAATCGGCGCTCGGCGAGGAAGGACTCGCCGTCGACTTCTGGCGTATCGCCATGCGGCCGGGCAAGCCGCTGATGTTCGGCGCCATGCAGGATCAACTGGTGCTTGGGCTGCCGGGCAATCCCGTTTCCACGATGGTCTGCGCCATTCTGTTTCTCGGCCCTTTGATCGCAAAGATGCTCGGCAAAGCGGAGACCGATCCCCACGTCGTCTCGGCCCGGCTTGCGGGATCGCTTGGGCCAAACGACCGCAGGGAAGACTATATCCGCGCCAAGGTCGTCCGCGCGGCGGACGGCGCCCTTGAAGCGTCGCCCTTCGATATCCAGGACAGCTCCATGATGTCCGTATTCGCCGATGCCGACGGCCTGATCGTCCGACCGCCCCACGCGCCCGCCGCCGCCGCTGGCGATCGCGTCGATATACTGCCGCTCGACCCGCTTTGATCTAGCGGGCGAAGAAGCGCCGCAACCAGAACGAAAAGTGTGCAAGCGCGATCACGCGCCCGGTATTTCAAATGTGCTTGACGTGTTTTTCGAACCAAAATAGAACAATTGGCGATCATAGGCGGTCGCTACGATTCGCGCGGCGCCTAAACAACACAGGGGCAAGGCGATGCTCACGCGAAAACAGCATGAACTTCTGGTCTTCATCAATAAGCATATCGGCGAGACCGGGGTCTCCCCCTCATTCGATGAAATGAAGGATGCGCTGGATCTGCGCTCCAAGTCCGGCGTGCATCGCCTTGTATCCGGGCTTGAGGAGCGCGGTTTTATTCGCCGCCTCGCCCACAAGGCCCGCGCGCTCGAAGTGCTGCGCCTGCCCGAGGACGCCGCCTATGATCGCGGCGACGCACCCAAGCGCGAACCGAGCCAGCGCCTGAAACCGCTGCGCCCGGCCGTACCGTCGAACGACAATGGCGGATCCTCGCCCTTGCCGCTCCATGGCCGCATCGCCGCCGGCACGCCGATCGAGGCCCTGCGCGACCCGAACAATTTCGTGGATGTGCCGCGCGGCATACTTGGACGCGGCAATCATTACGCGCTTGAGGTCTCGGGCGATTCCATGGAAGGCGACGGCATCATCGACGGCGATGTTGTAATCATCGAGGAAGGCGGAGATTTCGTGAACAACGATATCGTCGTCGCGCTGATCCGCCAGGAAGAAGCGACGCTGAAGCATATCGAACAACAGCCGAACAGGATCATCCTGCGCGCGTCCAACCCGGACTATCCGCCCCAGGAGCACGCGCCGAACGACGTCAGCGTCCAGGGCAAGCTCGTCGGCCTGATCCGCCGCTATTGACGCCAGCCGGACCAGAGGCGCGGCCCCTGCGCCTCCCGGACGGTCCGAACGCGGAAATCGTCATCCTCGATCCGGACGGCATGTCCGCCGTTCACCGCAAGACTGCGGCCGTCGATCACCGCCAGGTCGGGCGCGCAATCCATCGCATCCGATAGGCGCGCCGCATGGAGCGCGATCAGAAGATCGGCCTCTCGACAGTCATCTGACAGGCCGCTTGGGGCGAGCGAAATCGCCACGATGCGCCCATCCAGGTTCAAGACGCAGCCACGATCATCGCATCGCCGCCAGCCTGCCGCGCCGTCGCCCCCATCCTGCATCGGGCTAATGGCCGACGCCGCCGTCGATCTTTTCCAGGCATTCTGCTCGAAACGCCCCCGCCGATCGGATGACACGTAGAGAACGTCGTCCCGCAGCACGGCCGCGAGCCGTCCATCGCCCGAAACCAGAATGTCGGGCGGCCTGGCGAGCGCCAGACCGAGCAAGGCCGCAAGCGCGCCGATGCCGCCGAGCCAGCGAACCCGCCCGCGAAGACAGGCGATCCAGGCCAGCCCGGCCAGGAACGCCGCGACGGGCCAGCCCGACGACGCCGGAACCCGTATGACGCCGCCAGGGATGTCCGCGACCAGGCGCGCGACGGCCAGGATCAGTTCGATGCCGAACGCCATCGCCTGCAATGGCAGCCATTCAAAGCCGAACGGAGCCAGGCACCCGGCCAGAAGCGCCGCCGGCATCACCAGGAACGCCATGACGGGCATCGCCGCCAGGTTGGCGAGAACGCCGAACGTCGGCGCCTGCTGGAAGTGCGCGAGCGCCAGCGGCGCCGTCGCCGCCGTCGCGATAAGCGATGCGCCTGCGATCCCCGTAACATAGAGAACGACAGGTCGAAGGGCGCCGAAGCCGGCGAAATCTGGCTCGCTCGCCTCGCGTCGACGGATGGCGAGGGCCTCATAGGCCGCTACGATCCCTGTCGCGGCGGCGAAGGACAATTGGAAGCTGGGGCCGACGACGACATGCGGCGACCATAAGGTCACGACCACAGCCGCCCAGGCGACGAACCACAGGCCGGACCGCAGCCGGTCTGTCAGGATGGCGAACATTGTCGCAACGACCATGACGAAGGCGCGCTGCGCCGGCGGCGCTGCGCCGGAAAGCCCCAGATACAGCCCGGCCCCGACGATCGCGACGACGGCGGCGACCTTGTGGGCCGGCAGCCGCAGCGCGAGCCCATGGGGCAACGCCAGCATCAACCGGACGACCAGATAGATCGCGCCCGCGACCATGCCCAGATGCAAACCCGAAATCGCCAGCAGATGAGCGAGGCCGGACGCCCTGAGCGCGTCATTGTCCGCCTCGCGAACGCCCGACCGGTCGCCGACCGTCAGCGCGGCGATGATGCCGGCGACGTCCGGCCGGCCAGGGAGAGCGGCATAGACCGCGTCCCGAAGCCGGGCGCGCATCAGAGCGAACCATCCGCCCGACCCCGGCGCATCGACCGCCAGCGGGCCGATCGCATAGCCGACCGCGCCGAGGCCGTCGAAATAGGCGCGCCGCTGAAAGTCATAGCCGCCCGGCGCCGTCGCCGCCGGCGGCGGCCGCATCACCGCCTGCACCCGAACCCTGTCGCCCACTTTGGGACGCGGCCCGGAAGCAAGCCTGACGCGCGCGCGCTTCAGCGCTGTCGTCCGGCCGTAGCGCTGGAACGACGCATCGCGCAGCTCCATCCTCGGGCGGGACGGCCCCGCCTCGATCCATGCGACGACGCCCGACAATCCGCCGGCGCCGTCGCGCTCCAGGCGCGGGCTCGCCGCCAGTTCGGCCCGCGCATACGCCCAGACGAAGCCCAGAGCGAACGCCAGGGCCCAGAATGCCGGCCAACGGGCGAGCGCATGGCCCCGGACCGCCGCGGCGAAGACCGCCGACGCCAAAAGGCAGACAGCGACAATCGTACGATCCGGCTCATAGGGCGCGGCCATATAGGCGGCGGCGCCGCCGACGAAACATGGCGAGAGGACAATGGCCGCGCGGCGTCCAAGCCCGGGATAGCCGTCCAGAATGCGCCGCAAGGCGGCGATCATCGTCCGGCCGCCGGTACCGCCGACGTCAAGCTGACCTGACGGCAGGCGCGCGGCGGGGCCACGCGTTCAGACGCGCGCGAACAGACGGGCGAGCCCGGCCCGCGAACGCGCAATCTCGGAGGGGAGGAACCGGATCGCTTTCCCCGGATCGAAACCCGCCGCCTCGCCCAGCACCGCCTGGCGGTGGAGCGCGGCGTCGAGTTGCGTGCGCCTCTCCAGCATGTCCCGATCGGCGTCGGACAGGTCCGCCAGCGTCAGGCGACGCCATTTGGTCTGCCCTTCCCAGTCTTCGCCGGTATTGGCGCGGGGCGCCGCGTCGGGGATCGACAGCCGTTCGGAGAGAATGCCGATCAGTCGGTCGCAATCGGCGATATCGCCGACCAGATCGAAGCCCGACAGCGCATCTTGCACCCGGTCGTATTTCTCGGATGGGCTCATGCTCGCCAGCCTGATCCAGGGCAACTCCAGCCAGCTCGCCAACAGAAAATGCGTCATCGGATCCGGCGGAAGGCCTTCCAGATGCACCTTGAACGAATAGGTCGGCCGGCCCTTCGCCAGATAGCGCATCATTCGGAAATTGTACCAGGACAGCACGTGCGCCGACGGCGTTCGCAGCAGCACATAGCGGCGCAGCGGCCGCCCCTCGAACAGGCGCTCGACCGACAGGCCGAGGAAATGGCCTGATACGGCGCGCACGCCCGGAAGCGGCGGGTGAGAGCCCCGCACATATTTCCGCCCCAGCATCTCCTGCGGGAGCCCCCGACTGCGACGGGGCGGCGTCCAGTAGCCTGTCGGCCCCAAATGCTCCGCCAGATGCAGGTGGATGGTGCTCCCGGCGCATTTCGGCACATGCAGCACGATCTGCACCGCATCCGCTTCAGCCCGGTTCGGCTGACTGGCGGCGGCGTTCTCTTGTGCGGACATGCTCATCGGGTGCGACCTTGATGGACCTGGGCCCGCGCCCGAAATGCGGCGGGCGCTGCGTTGGAGTACCCCTGAAAGCGGCGAATTTCAACGCGGCGCGTCCCTTCGTAGCAGGCGCGGGATTGACGTTCGACGCCCTGGCGTCGTTATACCCTCCCAGCAACGCCTCGCCCCTCCGGAGCTTCACCCCATGACCGTCGTCACCCGTTTCGCGCCCTCGCCCACCGGCTTCCTGCATATCGGCGGCGCCCGGACCGCCCTCTTCAACTGGCTGTTCGCCCGTCACCACGGCGGCGCGTACAAGCTCAGAATCGAGGACACCGACCGCAAACGCTCCACCCAGCCGGCGATCGACGCGATCATCGACGGGCTGAAATGGCTGGAGCTCGAATGCGACGGCGAACCCGTGTTTCAGTTCGCGCAGATGGCGCGGCACGCCGCCGTCGCGGAAGAGATGCTGGCGGCCGGCCACGCCTACAAATGCTACGCGACGCCGGAGGAGCTGGCCGAAATGCGCGCCGCCGCCCAGGCGGACGGCAAGCGGTTCCGCTATGACGGCCGCTGGCGGGACCGCGATCCGGCGGATGCGCCCGCAGGAGTCGCCCCCGCCATTCGCCTGAAGGCGCCGCAGACCGGCGAAACCGTCATCGACGATCTGGTGCAGGGCCGCGTCACGGTCGCCAACGCGGAGCTGGACGACATGGTTCTCCTGCGCGCGGACGGCACGCCCACCTATATGCTGGCCGTCGTCGTCGACGACCACGATATGGGCGTCACCCACGTCATTCGCGGCGACGACCACCTGAACAATACCTTCCGCCAGGCCCAGGTGTTCGAGGCCATGGGCTGGCCCTTGCCGAAGTTCGCCCACATCTCGCTCATTCACGGCGCCGACGGCGCGAAGCTTTCCAAACGCCACGGCGCGCTCGGCGTCGAGGCCTATCGCGAGATGGGTTTCCTGCCGGCCGCCATCCGCAATTACCTGCTGCGGCTCGGCTGGAGCCACGGCGACCTTGAGATCTTCTCCACCGAGGAAGCGATCCGGCTGTTCGACCTCTCGGGCGTGAACAAGGGCGCCGCCCGGTTCGACATGGCCAAGCTGGAAAGCGTCAATGGCCACTACATGGTCGAGGCCGCCCCGGAAAGCCTCCTGGACGACGTGGTCGAGCGGCTGGAGGCCGATATCGGCCGCGACCTCAACGACGGCGAACGGGGCCGCATCCTCCGCGGCATGCCGAGCCTGCAGTCCCGCGCCAAGACGCTGGTCGACCTCCGGGACGGCGCCCGCATCTACCTGGACGGCGGCACGGGCGCCCGCACTCCGAAGGCGGAAAAGACCCTGGCGGCCGAAGGCGCTACGGCCGCCCTCGCCGCCGCGACGGCGGCTTTGGAGACCCTGCCAAAAAGCGCCTGGACGGAGGCGGATATCGAGGCGGCGTTGCGGCAGGCGGCGGACGGCGCCGGACTGAAGCTCGGCAAAGTGGCGCAACCATTGCGGGCCGCGCTCACCGGCTCGGACGCCTCGCCGAGCCTCTTCGAAGTGGCGGCGATCCTTGGCCGGGAGGAATGCCTGAAGCGCGCCGCCGCCGCGCGATGCTGAACCCGCGCGCTCGACCGGTAACATTGCTTCGCCGCCGTTCCCGAGATATTGTCGCGCACCAAATTTAGGGAATGAGCGGCTGAATGGCCGCGGCTTTTTGGGGGACTGCAGGAATGACAGATTCTGGAACCAATCACACCGTCACCATGAAAGACGACGCAACGGGCAAAACCGCCACGTTCCCCGTCCTGCATGGCACGGCGGGCGTCCCGGTCGTTGATATTCGCGCCTTCTACAAAGAGATGGACCTCTTCACCTACGACCCAGGCTACACCGCGACCGGCAGCTGCCAGTCCAAGATCACGTTCATCGACGGCGACGAAGGCATTCTGCTCTACCGGGGCTACCCGATCGAGCAGCTCGCCGAGCAAAGCGACTATATGGAAGTCTGCTATCTGCTGCTGTTTGGCGAACTGCCGACCAAGGAAGAGAAAGAAAAGTTCACCTATGACATCACGCACCACACCATGGTGCACGATCAAATAACGAACTTTTTCCGTGGGTTCCGGCGCGATGCTCACCCAATGTCCGTGATGTGCGGCGTCGTCGGCGGCCTGGCCGCCTTCTACCACGACAGCCTGGACATCAACGACCCCTGGCACCGCACCGTCGCCTCCTACCGCCTGATCGCGAAGATGCCGACGATCGCCGCCTGGGCCTACAAATACACCATCGGCCAGCCGTTCATCTATCCGCGCAACGACATGGGCTACGCGGAAAACTTCCTGCACATGTGCTTCGCGACCCCGGCGGAGGACTACAAGGTCGATCCCGTCGTCTCCAAGGCGCTGGACACGATCTTCACCCTGCATGCGGACCACGAGCAGAACGCGTCCGCCTCCACCGTGCGCCTCGCCGGCTCCACCGGCGCCAACCCTTATGCGTGCATCGCCGCCGGCATCGCCGCGCTTTGGGGCCCCAGCCATGGCGGCGCCAACGAGCAGGTGCTGAACATGCTGGCCGAGATCGGCACCGTCGATAAGGTGCCGGACATGGTCAAGAAGGCGAAGGATCCGGACGACCCCTTCCGCCTGTTCGGCTTCGGCCATCGCGTCTACAAGAACTTCGATCCTCGCGCGACCGTCATCAGCAAAGCGGCCCACGACGTTCTCGAGACCCTTGGCGTCCACGACCCGCTGCTGGAAGTCGCCGTGAAGCTCGAGCAGATCGCGCTGGAGGACGAGTACTTCATCAAGCGTCGCCTCTATCCGAACGTCGACTTCTATTCCGGCTTCATCCTGAAGGCGATGGGCTTCCCGGTTTCGATGTTCACGGCGCTGTTCGCCATCGGCCGCACGGTCGGCTGGATCGCCCAGTGGAACGAGCTGATCGGCGATCCGGAGCAGAAGATCAACCGGCCGCGCCAGCTCTATACCGGCGCCGCCTCTCGCGACTACATTCCGGTCGACAAGCGCTAAAGCGACCGGACAAACCCATCGGCGCCGATTGCGGCGCCAGGCAGACGGGGGCGGCCGCAGGTCGCCCCCGTTCGCCATTTATAGACTGTGAATTGGAGCACCCTGGCCGTGGCGAGCCCCGAGCGGATCTACCTGTACGACACAACCCTGCGCGACGGCGCGCAGACCCATGGCGTCGATTTCAGCGCGGCGGACAAGGCCGCGATCGCTTCGGCGCTCGATCAGCTCGGCATTGACTATGTTGAGGGCGGCTGGCCCGGCGCCAATCCGCGCGACGACGAGTTCTTCCAGCAGGAGAACACGCTCGGCAACGCGACGTTGACCGCGTTCGGCATGACCCGCCGCGCCGGCCGCAGCGCCGCGAACGACCCGAGCCTGACGGCCGTCCTGGGCGCCAATACGCCGGCGGTCTGCCTCGTCGGCAAGACCCACGACATTCACGCCACAACCGCGCTCGGCGTCGATCTCGACGAGAACCTGCGCATGATCCGGGAAAGCGTGGCGGAATGCGTCGCCCGCGGCCGGGAGACGCTGTTCGACGCGGAGCACTTCTTCGACGGCTACAAGGCTAACCCGGACTACACGCTGAACGCCCTGGAGGCGGCAATCGAAGCCGACGCCCGCTGGATCGTCCTCTGCGACACCAACGGCGGCGCGCTGCCGGACGAGGTCGAGGAGATTGTGACCGCCGTTCTGGCCCGTTTCCCGGCCGAGCGGGTCGGCATCCATACCCACAACGACACCGAGAACGCGGTCGCCAACTCCCTGGCCGCCGTGCGCGCCGGCGTCCGCCAGGTGCAGGGAACGCTGAACGGGCTAGGCGAGCGCTGCGGCAACGCCAATCTCGTCTCCCTCATCCCGACGCTGAAGCTGAAGATGGGCTATGACGTGGGCGTCTCCGACGAAGCGATGCGCAGCCTGCCCCAGGTCAGCCGCATGCTGGACGAGCGCCTGAACCGGGCGCCGGACCGGCATGCCCCCTATGTCGGCGCCTCCGCCTTCGCCCACAAAGCTGGCCTGCATGTCTCCGCCGTGGAGAAAGACCCAGCGCTCTATGAGCACGTGCCGCCGGAGAACGTGGGCAACCGCCGACTGATCCTGGTTTCCGACCAGGCGGGCCGCGCCAACGTGCTTTCCCGCTTCCGCGACCTCGGCATCGATATCGACGGCAAGGACCCGCGCGTCCTCAAGATCGTGGATGAGGTCAAGCAGCGTGAGTATGAGGGCTATTCGTTCGACGGCGCCGAAGCGAGTTTCGAACTTCTGGCCCGCCGCCTGACCGAAGGCCTGCCCGACTATTTCGAGATCGAGACCTTCCGCGTGCTGGATGAGCATCGCATGGAGGCCGGCAGCCGCCGGCCGGCCCTTTCCGAAGCGACGGTGAAGGTCGCCGTCGGCGGCGTGCGCGCGCTCGAGGTGGCGGAAGGAAACGGGCCGGTGAACGCGCTCGACCACGCGCTTCGGAAGGCGCTCGCGCCCTTCTATCCGAGCCTCGCCGAAGTGCGCCTGACGGACTATCGCGTGCGCATCCTGAACAGCGGCGACGGCACGGCCGCCGTAACCCGCGTCATGTTGGAAAGCGCGGACGCCGCCGGCCGCCGTTGGACGACGGTCGGGCTTTCGGGCGATATCATCTCGGCCTCCTACGAAGCGCTGACCGACGGGCTGATCTACAAGCTGATGGCGGACGGCGTTCCAGCGCAGAGTTGACGCGATGGCCGGCACCGATTCCAGCAAGGCCGCCCGGCTTGAAGACGGCCCCGCCATTATTCTGGTCGAGCCGCAGATGGGCGAGAATATCGGCGCGGCGGCCCGGGCCATGCTGAACTGCGGCCTGACGGACCTGCGCCTCGTGCGGCCGCGCGACGGCTGGCCGAACCAGAAAGCGGTCTCCGCCGCGGCGGGCGCCGATGTCGTCGTCGATGCGGCCCGCGTCTATCGCAACACGGCCGAGGCTGTCGCCGATATCGATGTGCTCTACGCGACGACGGCGAGGCGGCGGGACATGGTGAAGCCCGTCTACACGCCGAGCGCGGCGGCGATGGACATGCGCCGCGAACGCGTCGCCGGGCGCGCCGCCGGCATTCTGTTCGGGCGCGAGCGTTCCGGCCTCGCAAACCCGGACGTCACCCGCGCCAACGCCATCATCACCGCGCCGTTGAACCCGGCCTACAGTTCGCTCAACCTCGGCCAGTCGGTTCTGCTGATCGCGTGGGAATGGCTGAAGTCCGGCGATGAGACGCCGCCGGTGGAGCACCCGACAGGCGACAGCGAGCCGGCCGCCCAGGCGAGCGTCGAGGGCCTTCTCGACCATCTGGACCGGGAACTGGACGCGGCGGAATTCTACCGCTCCCGCGATCAGCGGCCCGCCATGCAGCAGAACCTGCGCAATATCTTCGCCCGCGCGCGCCTGACAGAACAGGAAAGCCAAACGCTGCGCGGCGTCGTCGCCCGCATGGCCGCGCTCAGGCGGCGGCTCGGCTAAGGCGGCGCCAAAGGCGCGCGGCCCCACCCCCTCAAGCGCTAGTAGATCGTGTTCTTCATGTGCTCGGCATAGCCGGCGTCGTAAGCCTCGCCGTCGAACGATTCTTCCAGGCCCTTGAGGATCTGCCCTGCCGTCGGCACCGGACGGGAGGCGGCCCAGCCTTCCGGATCCCAGAGGCGGGAGCGCACCAATGCCTTGGTGCATTGGAAGTAGACCCGGTCCGCCGTGACCTTGATGATGGACCGGGGCGGTTTCCCCTCCATCTCGAAGCTGGCGAGCAGGTCCGGGTCCGTCCGCAGTTCCGCCCGTCCGTTGATGCGCAGCGTTTCGCCCACGGTCGGAATCAGGAACAGCAGCGAGCAACGCGGATCGCGGACGATGTTGCGCAGGGAGTCGATGCGATTGTTGCCCCGCCGATCCGGAATCAGCACCGTCTTCCTGTCGACGACGCGGCAGAATCCGGCGGGGTCGCCGCGCGGGCTTGAATCCGTCCCTTCGGGGCCGACGGTCGAAAGGATCATAAAGGGCGAGTGTTCGATGAATGGCCGATACTGGTCGGAGATATGGTCGATCTCCTTGGTCACCGCCCGGCCGAGCGGCTCCCCGTAGATCGCTTCAAGCGCTTCGATGCTGTCGATGCGATTGGCGTCCGTCATCGAATCCGGCATGGACGGCTTCCCTTCCTTCGAGAGAACGCCACCTTAGCCGAAGCGCGGTTGCGCTCCTAGGGCCGGGATCAATCGAACCGTGGAACGCCGCCGAGCGAACCCCGCGGACGCCCCGTCGACGAAACACGCCCCTCCCCCGAAAGCGAAACGGCCGCCCGCGCCTTCCAGCGCGAACGGCCGTCCCGAAAATTTCACCGGCGCGGGGAGCGCCGGCCAGCGATCAGGCGCCCCAGGGCTTGATCGCCGCTTTCAGCTTCTTGTAGCCGTCGAGGAAGCCCGGGCGCTCGTCGCCATAGACTTCGTCGAAGGTGGCCAGGGCCTGGTCCAGATAATCCTTCACCGCCTGATTGCCGGGGTTGGCGTCCAGATAGGCGTCCCGGATCAGCACGAAGTGGATGCGCGGATCGTAGGGCTGCTTGGCGCCCCCAACCCATTCGTCGCCGTCCAGCAGGCGCAGCAGCATCGCGTCGGCGGAGCCGAGCGTCTGCTCGTGGATCGGCGGGCCGGCCATCCGGTGCATGACGGAGGTCATGTCGCGGCCATTGCCGGTGGTGTAGCCCATCTCGCCCCAGAGATTGCGCATGCTGCCGTCGTTCCCGACGAAATCGAGCACTCGCTGGCCGAAAGCGCGCAGCGGATCGGAAACGTCCGCCATCAGGTCGGTCAGGCGGTCGCCGTCCAGGTCCGTCGCCAGAACGATCGAGTCGCGCTGTTCGATCAGATCCCACAGCAGGATGCCGTAATTGGTGTCGGAGATGTGCTGCTCGATGCGGCCGCCCCAGTTCTCCATGCCGTCCTTAAAGTCGGCCGGCAGCAGCGCGACGATGGCGTCGATCCGCTCCTTGTGCTCGACATAGGGATCGACGGCGTATTTGCGGCCGATCTCGAACTTCGTGCCCTGGATCATCCAGGAATGCAGACCGGCGTTGATGCCGTCCTCCATCGCCTGGGTCGGCTTCATGGCGACGCGACCGATCTTGCCGGACTCGTGCACCATCTTCAGGAAGAGACGGTTGGCATAGGCCATCTGAACGCCGGGGGTGTTCATTTCCGAATGCACGATGCCGGTCTTGGGATCGACGTTGAACTTCGGCCGATCCTGCGAATAGGGCAGGCAGGGCATGCAGCGCACGCAGGTGATCGGGCCATAGGGCCGCACATTGCAGAAGACGCCCGCCTGGGTGCGCAGCGGCGCATTGCCGGATTTGCCCATGACGACGACCTTGCCGCCCTTGCCGTCGTTGACATAGGCGTCGCCGGCCGTCGACCACTTGATCGACGTGACCGGCATGTTGCCGAACCAGCTAAGCGGCTCGAGCTTGTGGTCGTGACGGTACTGGGACCACATCGGCACCGCATAGAACGGCAGGTTCAGAATATCGGCCGCGGCGACCGTGCCCAGCAGGGCGTAGGCGTCCGTCAGCGAATGGGCGACCGGCTCCGCGCCGCCGGCGAAGGAGCCGCCTTGCCAGATAACGGCGTCCGGATAACCGGTCGGCCGAACGTCGGTCGGTTGGTACAGCTTCTCAAGTTCGCCGAAGAGATCGCCGCCATCCGCTTCGGTGCGCGCGATTTTCATCAAGTCGATCATATGGTCGGTCTCTCGTCAGATGTTGCAGCGTGAGTGCGCCCGCAGGAGGCGGACGCGGCGCTTGGCCAGATCACGCCACGCACAATGCCGCGCGGAGCCGGCAAGGTAAAGCCGGCGATCGCCCGCACCCGGCATTCGAGCGCGCGCGGGCCGCAAAACTACGCCAACGCCGCCGCCAGCCGTTCTCCATCGACCCCCTTGGCCTTAAGCGTCCGAAGCGCATCCAGGGCTTCCGGACGCTCCGAGGGCTGGGCGGCGTTCACCGCCTCCAGGGCCAGGCGGATAGCTTCAAGTTCCGGCGACAGCGTAGCGCCCGGCCGCCCGAGCATCGTGCGGATCCCCACTTGCACGTTTCGCCCCCGCACGTCCGTAAAGCCGAGCGGGGCGGAAATAAACCCTGGGGCGGCTTCGGCGACGGCCTCGGTTACGAGGTTCCACACGCCGTAGGACTTCGTCAGCCCTTCCAGCCGAGAGGCCACGTTCACCGTGTCGCCGACGCAGGAATACTCCAGCCGCTTCGGGCTGCCCATCAAGCCGATATTGCAGACGCCGGCGTTCACGCCGAAACCGAAATCGACCGCCGGCAGCCCGCGTTCCGAGAAGTCAGCGGTCAACTGGACCGCCGCCTCGCGCATGTCGAACATCGCGCCGAGGCTATGGGCGACATAGTCAGCGTCCGGCAGGGGCGCGTTCCAGAACGCCATGACGCAGTCGCCCATATACTTGTCGACGGTGCCGCCGTGGGAAAGCACGCCGTCGGTCAGTTGCGTGAAGCAGGTGTTCAAATAGAAGATCAGCTCTTCCGGCGGCATATTCTCCGAGAGGGTCGTGAACCCGCGCGCGTCGCAGAACATGACCGCCAGATCCCGCTGCTCGCCGCGCATCGCGGCGTGGCGCTCGGGCGACTCGATCAGCTGCTGAATGACGGCCGGCGCGACGAACCGTTCGAACTGGGAACGCACGGCGCCGGTTTCGCGCCGCGTGCGCACATAGTTCAGAAAAGTCGCCGTCACAAAAACCGCGAGCACCGTCGCCGCCGGCGTCAACGGCGCCAGCACCAGCCCGGCCCGGTCGAACGCGAGCCATGCGCCGACGATGACCCCGCCGCAGCCGAGCGCCGCGACGACCGCTCCCGCCAGGGCGGACAATCGAAACGTCGCGAACGCGGTCAACAGTCCAAGCGCGGCCAGGACCAGCGCCTCAGCCGGGCGCGCCCAGTCGGGCCGCTGCAGGCTGATATCGAGGAACGCCTGCTCCAAGAGCTCCGCCTGCACTTCCGCCGGCTGGGCGAAGCCAAGCGGCGTCTCCACCGGGCGGCCGAGGCCCGGCGCGGTCGCGGCGACGAACACGATCTGGCCTTCCACGGCCGCGCGCAGCAGCGGGTCGGACAGGTCGCCGGTCAGCACCTTCCAGGCCGGCAGGAACCGCGCCGGCTGCGCGCCCGCGAACCGGATCCACGCGCCGCCGTCCGGCGCCAAGGGAAAGACGAGCGCGCCGTTCTTGGCGTCGACAAGCACGGGTTCGGCGCCGCCGCCGGCCTCGCCGCTCGCATCGGAACTGCGCAGGACATAGCCGCCTGCCTGTTGCGCTATGCGGAGCGCCTCCATCGCCAGCGCGGGCGCGATCTCGCCGCCGACCACCCGAAACAGCGGCAGACGCCTGACGGCGCCGCCCTCCGAGATGTCCACGCCGCCAAGGCCGTAACCGCTGGCGTTGGCGACGAAGACCGGCAGCGGCCGGTCGAGGCCGGCGGCGACGCTCATGCTCGGGCGCGGGTCGCCCCCGCCGAGGACGAGGCCATATTTTCGCTCCAGCGGCGTGGTGGAATCGCCGCCGCCGCCCGGAACGGCGGCTATCGCCACGGGCAGGTCGCGGATCGCCTCCCCGAACAGCCTGTCATGCGCCGTCTCCGTGAGCGGCGGGGCCTTGCTTGCGCCGCCGCCGAAGCGCCGGGCGGTCGCCGCGCCGACCTCCGGCGACGTCCGGTCCGGCTCCGCGAACACGACATCGAACGCGATCGCGGCCACGCCCAGATCGCCCAGGCGCTGCGTCAGCTCAGCGAAATAGGTGCGCGGCCAGGGCCATTGGCCGAACTGGCGCAAGGATTCGCTATCGATCGACACGATCCGGACCGGCAGCGCCGGATCATAGGCGCGCGGCGCCACGCGCTGGAACGCATCCGCGACCAGGGCGTCCAGGCGCCAGAGCCGCTGGTCCTGCAAGAGCGCCGCCGCCGTCCCAGCCGCGACGATCGCGGCGACGATCAGCCGCTGCGTCCAGATGAAACGCCGCCGCGCCGACGAGCCCGATGCCGTTTGCTCCGAGGTCACCTCTTATCCGCGGCGAACACGCCGGAAACGACATTCTGAACGCCATCGGCCGTGGCGGTGAAGCCGAAATTGCCGGCCGTGGCGGCAGTCGCGTCGCCGGCGCCGGTGAAGAACGCGCCGCGCACGTCGCCGGAGCCCGTCTGCCGGAAACCGGCCAGGTCGCCGGCGAAGTGATGGCCGCCGCTTGCGCGCGCCTCGGAGACCGCCGACGTCAAGCTCTCGCCGGCGATGCCGTCGATGCTCACCATGCCCGTATCGTCGCCGAAATCGTATTGCATGGTGAAGCTGCCGCCATCCACGAAGGTGGACGTGCCGGATGCGCTGGTCGCGATCACCTGCCCGACGGCCAGCCCCTCGAAGCTCGCCTCGCCCGTCGCGGCGCGCACGGAAGCCAGGTCGGAAACGACGCCCGCGACCCACACGCCAGGGAACAGCCGGTCGGAACGGCCGGCCAGGTCTGGATCTGCATCGTCAGGGTTCTGGCGGAATTCGCCGGCCCACCAGCCCCAGCGCAGAAACTCCGGCGTCGTATCGACGCCGGCGGGGAACACGCCCCCGTCCCCGACCGCCTCGCTGACCGCGAGGGCGCCCCGGAACGCGTTCTGGCGGACCTTGTCGTCATCGACCGTGCTGGACGCGCCGCCGCTGCCGCCCAGGCTCTGGGCCTGGCCGGTCAACCCGCCGATCGGGCCGGTCGAGTCCATCGCAAGGAACAGATCTTCGTCCGCGAACGCGCTTTGGCCGCGCGCGTCGCCCCAGTTCAGATTGACGTCGGTCGCGAGCGTCGGCGTATCGGCCGAAGGCTCCATGCCCGCGAACTCGGCTACGACCGTGTTCGTGCCCTTGTCGAAGCCCATCCGAACGCCGTCCGGAGACTGGGTTGAAAGCAGATACGGGGCCGAAAGGCGGTCGCCCGCGGCTGCGGACGGCGTAAAGCTCTGCCCTGCGGCTGAAGCGAACCCGCCGGTCAGAACGCCGTCCAGGGGAACCGTCGCCGATCCTTCGAAAACGGACCCGACCAGCGGCCGCGCCACGCCGATGCGGGCGGCGTCAATAGAGGCGCCGATCTCGTCCAGCGCCGCGACGCGCGTCTTGCCGAAGCTTTCCTCGGTCTCGGCCGTATTGGACCATTCCGAAAAAGTCGCCGCGGCCGCATCGAAGTCCGGGTCGTCGTCCAGCGCATAGGCGCCGCCATTGCCGAGCACCAGGAAGTCGCCGTCTTCGCCGAAGGCCGTCGCGCCGGCGCCGTCGTCGATCGTGCCGATCGGCAGCGCGCCGAAGGCCGGCGCCTCGGCCGCATCCAGGCGGCTCAGGAATAGGAACTCGCCGCTGAGGCTCGGCTGACCGGTCTCGGTCGGCAGCGCCAAGGCCGTCATCGCGCCGAAGGCCGATTGCTGATCGGCCCCTTCGCCCTGGATCGATAGAAAGGCGATCACCCATTTGCTGGACGTATCGACGTCCGGGCCGAGCGCGCCGTCGAACTCCGGCACGAGCGGGCCGTCGGGATCGCCGATCAGCAGCATGTCGCCGAAACTCGTCGGCGCGAACGGGTCGCCGAACCGTTCGGGCAGCGGGCCGCCGTCCAGGCTGAACAGGTCCACGCTCAGGGCGTAGCTGCGCAGCGGCGCGTCGCCCGCGGCCTCCACGGTCCACACATCGCGCGGCGTGGGCGTGCCGAAAAAGCTCAGCGCCAGGCTGTCGGGCGCGCCGGCAATGGTGCGAAAGGCGTTCAGGTAGAAGACGTCGGGCTCGACGAAGGAGACGACGTCCGCCGTCCGACCGTCCAATCGACCCGCGCCCGCGAACAGCAGAAAACCTTCGATCTCGAGGAAGGACGCCGCGACGCCGGGCGCGCCCGTAGCGTCGATGACGGCGAAGTCGCCGGAGCCCTCCCGGCGGACGCCATCGGTGAGGCGGGGCCGGTTCTGCCCCTCCTCCAACAGAATGCTCGCCTGGTCGACGTCCTCGTTCTCGATGATCGCGCCGGTCAATCCGGCGACCGGCCCCAACGGCAGTTCGGGCTCGGGGTCGTCCACCACCGGCGGGTCGGGATCGTCGATGACGATGGGCGGGTCCGGATCGTCGATGACGATCGGGGGATCGGGATCATCAACCACGATGGGCGGATCGATTTCGTTGATCACGTCGTCGCCCAGGGCGTCGATGACCGTCTTCTCCACCTCGTCGACGACGAGTTCGTTGACTTCCGCGCCGTCGGTGACCTGCCGCTCGCCCTGCGTCGAAACCGGCTGCTGGTTAATCACGCTGGGGTCGTTGAAGCCAAGGTCAGTGACGCCGGAACGCACGTTGATGTCGTTCACTTCCTGCTCGGTCACCGGGTTCTGTACGCCGCCGTCGCCGAAGCCCAAGGGCTGGTTGTAGAGTTCGGCCGCCTCGTCCCTGCCGCCGATCCCCAGGAACTGAGGCGGGGCGTCGGCGCTCGTCGCCTCCGCCTGCGCCATCGGGCGGGAGAGCGTCAAAGTTCCCGCAGAACTGTAGAGGCGCACATATTCGCCGCTGATATTCGTGACCTTGGTGCGGGCGTCCGTCACAAGCACCTGGGCCATGCCCCCACGGATCGCGATGACGGCGTGCGGAGTCTTGACGGTGACGTCCGTCTTCTTGCTGATCCGCCCGCCGATGAAACGCAAGACGCCGCGGGTCGCGCTAAGCGCCATCTCCCCAGTGTCCTTGTCCGGATCGTAGATATACTTGTCGAGGACGATATCGCTGCTCGGCCAAACCGTCAGCGACGTCTGATCCAGGAAGAGGAACTGGCCGGCGCCGATCTCCGACGTCTCGACCCGTTCCGCCTCGAAAAGCTTCAGGCCGAGCTTCAGTTTGCGTGGGTCCTGCTCCGGCGGCGTGCCGATGACGGCCTCGTTCGCGGCCGCGACCGAACCGATCGACCGAATGGCCTTCGCCGCCGCCATGGACGGGCCAGCGCCCATGACCACAGCCGCCAGCGCCAGGACGTAGATTCCGCTGTTCGCGCGCATCGCCAATTCTCCTCAGAAGAACTGAATCAAGGAGACGCCGACCTCCATGTTCTTGAGATCGAAGTTCTGGATATTCGAGAACCGTTCAAAGTAGCTTACATCAGCAGAGATCGCCGTCGAACCGCCGATCGGGGCGATGATGCGGCCCGCCAGTCTCGCGTCGATGTCTTCGCGCGTATTGTCGGCGTCGATCGCCGGATCGGGGCCGTCGAAGAACCGATAGGACACTTGCCCACTGAGGCTGAACCGCCAAGGCCGTTCGAAGAACTCGAGCCCCAACGCCGCCCCGACGTCTACCTCCTCAGACGCGGACAGGCGCAATCCGGATTCGTAGTTGCTGGTGAAATCTTCCTGCGCCCTGTCCGTCCGCAGCAGCGCCGCCGCGCGGATAGTTCGCCCCCGCCGCGGCGTGATCGCAACGCCCGCCGCCCCGGCGCCGTACAGACCGTCGAAATCGTCGCGGTCGCCCAGGAAATCCCGCCATTCGAGGCTGGCCAGTCCAAAGACCGCGAGCGTCGGCGAAAGGCTTTCGCTCAATTCCATGCCGCCGCCATACTGCAGATACAGGGACTCGCCGGCGGACCGCACATAGCCCACCCCGCCATAGGGCCGCCCTTTCAAGCCATAGGCTTCGTCGTCCAGGGCGAGGAACGGGCCGGTCTTCAGAAAAATCGCATCCAGTTCGCCGGCGCTCTCCTCATTGTAGCGCACGCCGGTGTACTCGGCCGAACTCACCCAAGCGTCGTCATTCGGCCGCTGGAGATCGTAGCGATGGTTCAAGAGCGCCGTCGCGCGAACGCCAAAATCGGGCGCCTCATCGGAATCGTTCGATATCAAGGCGACGCCGCCAGGGAAAAACTCCGCCTGAACCTCTCGGTCCGGCGGTCCGAGCGTCGCGTTGGAGCTGTAGATGCCGCCGACCGCGATATAGCCGGAGAAGCCATGTACGGCAGTGCGTTTTTCGATCGCGGTGAGAAACGGCTGGATTCGCGCGACCACCTCCGGCGGCGGGTCGTCGGCGAGCACGCTCTCGAAATGCAGGCGCGACACGTCGTAGACGCCAAGCCGGTAATAGGCGACAGCGAGTTCGAGCTTAACCCGGGAGAGGTTCGGATTGAAAAAGAGCATCCGCTCCAATGTCGAGATCGCCGCCTCGTTGTCTTCGAGCCTCAGCGCCGTCAACGCATACTCGAACATCAACTCGAGATTTGCGGGTTCTTCCGACATCTGCTCAAACAACTCGGCCTGCCGGGCGCGCAGGTCCTCGTCGGCGGCGCCTTGAACGGATTGCGCATAGCCCTCTGTCCGCCATAGCAGGCCGCAAACGCCGAAAACCGCCAGCATCCGAAGAAGCTTCAGGCTGACGCGCTTTACTTTTCTGGGAAACGCCTGGAGTAAGGCCGGCGCGGGCAGATCGGCCTGCGTTCTCGAAACGCCGCACGCGAATGCGTTCATAGCGGCCCGCCTTCTCAGTCCGACAGCCGCCGGATCACCCTGAATTCAAACTATTCAGAGCTTACCCTTCGCCGACGCATAAACACAAGCAGCGCAGAGGCAGAACCTAAAAGGAGAATGCCCGGCGGCAACGGAACATCCCCAGTCGTCGTCTGACCGGTCACCACGGAAAACGGGTTATCGTCGCCCAATAGCCCGGAACCGTCCTCTGGCGTGAACGGGCCGCCGGTGTCCTGCGTGCTGACCAGAGCCATCGCCGCCGTCGCCGCTTCGGAGCCGTCGGTCGTGTTCACCGCGCCCAACAGCCAACCGCCGCCGCCGGCAGCGCCCGGCTTGGAATTCCCGTTCGGCAAAGCGCCCGAAGATTTCGCGATCTGAAGCGCGGCGCGCGCCGAACCGACGAACCTTCGAACGTCGAAACCGCCGTCGCCGCCCTGGGAGTACCCGGCGAACTCGGTAATCAGTTGGGTCAGCTTGCTTTCGTCATTCGCGTTCTGCGCGGCGTTCGGCGAAAACGGAACCGCACTGGCAGTCGACGCCGTAGCGAGCGCTAGCGCGCCTGCGATCGCCGCTACTCCTGCTACCCGCCCTAAAGGCATCTCCAATCTCCGAAGCACGAATGACTTGCTTATGTATCATTTATTTTAAACTTTCGGAGAATACAAGCGCGCAAAGGTTAATACATTGGCTTAATGTGATTGGCGTCACTATCCGTTACGCAGGCTGATTTTGCTCGGCGATTCATGGCGCGACGCCCCCATTTCCGGCCGACGGCGCCCCCAAAACGGGCCGCCAAGGGACTGTGTCGCGACGCTTCAGCCATACGCCGTTAACTTTTTAAATAATGAATGATTTCTTTCAAGTATTGCGCCCTCGGATTAGTCCTCGGCGCAATTGCCCCGGATAGCGGCAGGCGCGCCTTTCCCTCCCAAGATACAGGTCGCGAGCCTCGCTCGGCGCATAGGCCGGTCGTTTCTGAAATCAAAGCGTCATCGACGAAGTGCAGTTTGCCGCCAATACGATAGGGGCTGCGCATGGCGAACGTTGAGATCCGAGGCGTCCGGAAATCCTACGGCGACCTTGAAGTGGTGCATGGCGTCGACGCCAGCTTCGCCGACGGCGAGTTCGTCGTGATCGTCGGCCCATCCGGCTGCGGCAAGTCCACCTTGCTGCGCATGATCGCCGGACTTGAGGCGATCACCGCCGGCGAGATCGCCATCGGCGGCCGGGTCGTCAACGCGTTGGAGCCGAAGGACCGGGATATCGCCATGGTCTTTCAGAACTATGCGCTCTATCCCCACATGAGCGTGTTCGACAACATGGCCTACGCCTTGAAGCTGGCGCGCCTGCCGAAGGCGGCGATCCGGGAGCGGGTGGAGAAAACGGCTCGGTCCCTGGGGCTCTCCGAATTTCTGGCCCGCAAACCCAGCCAACTTTCCGGCGGCCAGCGCCAGCGCGTCGCCATGGGGCGCGCCATCGTTCGCGAGCCGGCGGTCTTTCTGTTCGACGAGCCCCTTTCCAACCTGGACGCCAAGCTGCGCGTGCAAATGCGCGTCGAGATCCGCCAGCTGCATCGGTCCATCGGCGCGACGAGCGTTTTCGTGACGCACGACCAAACCGAGGCCATGACGATGGCGGACCGGCTGGTGGTGATGAACGCCGGCGAGATCGAGCAGATCGGCACGCCGCTCGAGGTGTACGACAGGCCGGCCAGCGCCTATGTCGCCGGGTTTATCGGGTCGCCCCCGATGAATTTCTTCGAAGGCGGCGTCGAACGCGGCGCGGCGCGGCTGCCCGGCGGCGCGGAGGTGCAGGTCTCGGCGGATGCGCCCGCCGGCCCGGCGACGATCGGCTGCCGCCCCGAGCACCTGAAGCCGGCCGGCGCGGACGGGCCGCTCAATGGCCGGATTCTGCTGATCGAGGAACTGGGCGCGAGCCGCCTCATTCACGTGGATGGGCCGGCCGGGCGCTTCATCGCCAACGTGCCGCCGGAAGAGAGCATGGACATCGGCGCCGACGACGCCATCGCGTTCGCCGTCGAAGCGCCCCACGTGCATCTGTTCGACCCGCAGAGCGGGCGGCGCATCGACGAAGCCGCCCGAACGGCCGCGCGCGACGAACCCATCCTAGAGCTGACCTGAGGGCTCGCCAGCGTTCATCGAAACGTTCCGCCAGCGTCATCCAGCCTGCACGAAAGTGAATTCAAAACTTCCCGCCCTTGTCATTACCCGGCGCCCCTGCCGCGCGATCCTCCGCGCATTCGCATCAACGGAGGGGCATCATGCAAGGGACAAAACGACTACTGGCGGCGGCCGCGCTCACGCTGGCCGCAGCGCTGCCCGCGACGGGCGTCGCCGCAGAGCGCATCCAGATCCATTGGTGGCATGCGATGAGCGGCGGCCTTGGCGAGGGCGTGAAGGAGATCGTCAAGCGCTTCAACGAGAGCCAGGACAAGTACGAGGTGGTCGAGACCTGGAAGGGCCGCTACCGCCACCTGCTGAACCAGACTATCGCCGCCATCCGCGCCGATGAGCAGCCGCACTTCTTCCAGAACAACGAAACCGGCGTGATCACGTTGATGTTGTCGGGCGCGATCGCGCCGGCAGAAGAACTGCTCGCCAAGCATGGCGTCACGCTCGACAAATCCGCCTATCTGGCGCCGGTTACGAACACCTACACGGATCCGAACGGCAAGCTGCTCGGCATGCCGTTCAACAGCTCGACGCCGATCCTCTACGTCAACAAGACGCTGTTCGATAGGGCCGGCCTGAAAGAGCTGCCGAAGACCTATGAGGACATGGAGAGCCAGATCCGCACGCTCCAGGCCTCCGGCGTCGAGGTTCCTCGGGGCGGCAAGCCCTGCGGCTACGCCTTCTATGCGGGCATGTGGGGCGACCTGGAGAACCCTATGGCCGCCCATCGGCAGTTCTATGCGACGAACAACAACGGCGTCGGCGGCCTCGATGCGACGCTCGTCTACAATGAGCGCGGCGGCTTCGCCATCGAGCACATGAAGCGCATGAAGCGCTGGCTGGACGAAGGCCTGGCGGAGTTCGGCGCCGAATCCCAGACCGATTGGGGCTCCGGCGCTTTGGTGAACTTCACCAACGGCAACTGCCTCTTCCATATCCGGTCGACGGCGAGCCATGCGCGCATGGAGAAAGAGGCGACGAGCTTCGAATGGACCGCGACGCATCTGCCGCATAACGCCGGCGTAACGCCCGCCAACACCACTATCGGCGGCGCGGCGTTATATGTCCTCAAGGGCTTTTCCGACGAGGAATACGCGGGCGTCGTCGAATTCTTCAATTTGCTCACCTCAGTCGGGATCCAGAAGTACTGGCACAAGCACACGGGCTACGTTCCGATCACCAAAGCCGCCTATGAGGACCTCAAGGCCGAAGGCTATTATCGGGACAACCCGACGAAAGAACTGGCGGTGATCCAGCTGCTGCGCGGCGGCGACAATCCGGGGCCGGCCTCCCGGGTGCCGCGGCTCGGCAACTTCGAGAACATTCGGATCGCGCTCGAAAGCGAACTCCGCAAAGTCTGGGCGGGAGAGCAGACGGTGGAAACGGCGATGGACGAAGCCGTCCGACGCGGCGACGCCATTCTGCGACGCTTCGAGAAGCAGAACGCCTCCAAGGCGAAGGCCGCTTACCCGACCCTGCTCCAGTAAGCGCGCTCATTACCCCTGACGCTCCGGCCCGCACCGCGCGCGCCGGAGCGTCAGTCCATCTCGCCTCCGACACCGCAAGGCCGCACCATGCTCCGACGCGTCACATTCGATGGCCGCAGGCTGCCGTATCTTCTGCTGGCGCCGCAGCTTCTGGTCCTGGCCTGGTTCTTCTTCTGGCCGGCCGGTCAGGCGCTCTATCAGGCGTTCACCTTCGCCGATCCGTTCGGCGGGCCTTCCCAATGGGTCGGCTTCGAGAACTTCCAGGATCTGTTCGGCGAGCCGGAATATCGCGAAGCGCTGCTCGTCACCATCGTATTCAGCGCCGCCACGACCGCGCTCGCCTTGGGCATGGGGCTGATCCTCGCGATCTTCGCCGACCGGGCGCTTCGCGGCGCGGACGGCTATCGCGTGCTGCTGATCTGGCCCTATGCCGTCGCGCCCGCCATCGCCGGCGCGCTTTGGACCTTCATGCTCAATCCCCATTCCGGCGTCGTTTCGTTCGCGCTCGACAAAGCCTTCGATTGGGGCTGGAACCCGGAGCTCAGCAGCGCCGACGCCATGCTGCTGGTGGTCATGGCGGCCGCCTGGAAGCAGATCGCGTACAACTTCGTCTTCTTTCTGGCAGGGCTCCAGTCCATCCCCCGGCCCGTCATCGAATCGGCGGCGATCGACGGCGCCGGGCCGCTGACCCGCGTTCGAGACATCATCCTGCCGCTGCTGTCGCCCACCACCTTCTTTCTGATCGTGCTGAACATCGTCTACGCCTTCTTCGACATCTTCGGCATCATCGAGGTGACCACCGGCGGCGGCCCGGGCGACGCTACGGTGATCCTTGTCTACAAGGTCTATCGGGACGGGTTCATCGGGCTGGACCTTTCGTCGTCCGCGGCGCAGTCGATCGTGCTGATGTTGATCGTCGTGGGCCTGACCGTCGTCCAGTTCCGCTTCCTGGAACGACGCGTGCACTACGCGGCCTGAACCGATGATCGAACGCGCCCCCATCCTCAATGCGCTGACCCACGCGGCGCTCGCCGTCGGCGTTCTGCTGACCGGATTTCCCATCTATGTGGCCCTCGTCGCCGCGACCCTGACGCCGGAACAGGTGAACGAACTGCCGATGCCCATCTTCTTCGGCGACCGGCTGTTCCAGAACCTGGCGGAGACCTGGAGCCGCGGCGACCTTGGCCTTCAACTCACGAACTCCCTCATCCAGGCCGTCGGCATCACCGTCGGCAAGGTGGCGATCTCCGTCCTCTCCGCCTTCGCGATCGTGTACTTCGATTTCAGGTTCAAGATGACCGCGTTCTGGATCATCTTCATGTCGCTGATGCTGCCGGTGGAGGTGCGCATCGTCCCGACATTCGAAGTGGCGGCCAACGCGCTCGCGCCGATGCTCTGGCTCGGCGAGACCCTGGGCCTCGACCAACTGGCGTCCTGGATCACGGGCGAGCCCGTGCGCTTCGACACGAAAGTCAGCCTGCTGAACAGCTATGCCGGACTGATCTTTCCGCTGATCGCGTCCGCGACGGCGACCTTTCTCTTCCGGCAGTTCTTCATGACGATCCCGAACGAGATCGCAGAAGCCGCGAAGATCGACGGCGCCGGGCCATTGCGCTTCCTGGTCGATATTCTCCTGCCGCTGTCGCGCACGAACATCGCAGCGCTTTGCGTCATACTGTTCATCTTCGGCTGGAACCAGTTCCTCTGGCCGCTTCTGATCACCACGCGGGACGAGTACAGCACGGTCGTGATCGGCATCGCCAAGATGATGCCCCAGCCCGAAGGCGTGCCGGAGTGGAACCTCGCCATGGCGGCGGCGCTGATCGCCATGGCGCCGCCGGCGTTGATCGTCATCGCCCTGCAACGCCTGTTCGTCAAAGGTCTGGTGGAAACTGAGAAATAGGATTCGGGAGCAATCGATTGATGGACAACGTCTCCGGCCTGGACGGCATCGAGAACGTGCTGCTGATCGTCGCCGACCAATGGCGCGGCGATCACCTGAAGGCGACCGGGCATCCCGCGCTCGACCTGCCGAACCTGGAATCCCTGGCGGCCGAGGGCGTGACCTTCGCGCGCCACTACGTCCAGTGCGCGCCCTGCGGCCCGGCCAGAACCTCGCTCCACACCGGCCTCTATCTCATGACTCACCGGGCCGTCAGGAACTCGACGCCGCTCAATCGGGATTTCACCAATCTGGCGCTGGAAGCCCGGAAGGCGAACCACGATCCCTGCCTGGTCGGCTACACGACGACGACGCCGGACCCGCGCTTCACGCACCCGAACGATCCCCGCTTCTTCGTTCTGGGCGACAGCATGGAGGGCTGGCGCGAGATCACCAGTTTCGCGCCGAGCCACCGCCCCTATGTCGGGCATCTGCGCAAGCACGGCGTCCCGGCCCCCGTCGACGGCCACCCGAAATACTGGGAGCCCGAGGAAGGGCCGATGGGCGCGACCGCCGAAGCCTCGATCGCGCCGGCCGAACATTCGGACACGGCCTTTCTCGCCGAATGCGGCCTCGACTTTCTGCGCGGCCGGCTTGGCAAGAAATGGTTCCTGCACCTCGGCTTCTACCGCCCGCATCCGCCGTTCATCGCGCCTGCGCCCTATAACGCGCGCTATCGGCCGGAAGACATGCCGGCGCCGCGCCGCATGCAGTCGCCCGAGGCGGAAGCGGAACAGCACCCCTTGCTGCGCTATCACCTGGACAGCATTCAGAACGAGAAGTTCTTCACCGGCGCCAGTGGCCTCGCCGCAGACCTGGACGCGGCGGAGATCGCGAAAATGCGCGCCGCCTATTGCGGCATGATCCAGGAGATCGACGACCATCTGGGCCGGGTCTTCGCTTATCTCAAGGAAACGGGCCAGTGGGACAAGACGCTGATCCTGTTCACGAGCGACCATGGCGAACAGCTTGGCGACCACTATCTCCTCGGCAAGATCGGCTATTTCGACGAGAGCTTTCACATCCCGCTCATCGTTCGCGACCCGAGACCGGAGGCCGACGCCGCGCGCGGCCGCGTCGTTGAGCGGTTCACCGAGCAGGTCGACCTCATGCCGACCATCCTGGACTGGCTCGGCGCCACGCCGCCCCGGCAGTGCGACGGCCGGTCCCTGATCCCGTTCTGCCACGGCGAGACGCCGGCCGACTGGCGGCGACACGTCCACTACGAGTACGACTTCCGCGATTGCATCACCGAGGCGCCGCAGCAGGCGCTCGGCCTGCACATGGACGATTGCAGCCTGGCGGTCATCCAGGACGACGCGTTCAAGTATGTGCATTTCGCCGCCGCGCCGCCGCTGTTCTTCGACCTGAAGAAAGACCCGGCGCAGTTCCACAATGTCGCCGAAGACCCGGCCTATCGCGAAAGCCTCCTGGCCTACGCCCAGGCGATGCTGTCCTGGCGGCTCAGACATGCGGACCGGCGCCTGACGGGGTTCAGCGCCAGCGAGAACGGGCTGATCGAGCGGACCTGAGCCGGCGTCACGAAACTGACATCGCGGCTGCGTATCCGCTCGCCATGCTAAGACAGATACTGCTCGCCGCCGCCTTCGCGGCGCTCTCCGCAACCGCCATGGCCCAGTCGATGCCGAAAATCATCGCCCATCGCGGCGCCTCGGGGCTCGCGCCCGAGAACACCCTGCCCGCCTTCGAGGCGGCGATCGCCGCCAGGGCCGACGGCGTCGAGTTCGACGTGCAGCTGACGCGGGACGGCGTCGCGGTCGTGCATCACGACTACCGCCTCTCCTCCGCGATCGCGCGAAAGGACGGGCAGTGGATCCGGGGGCCCGGACCCGCGATCAAGTCGTTGACGTTCGACGAGCTGCAGACCTACGACGTCGGCCGCATGCGGCCGGACAGCAAGTACGCCAAGCGCTATCCCGACTATGCGCCGGCGGACGGCGCGCGCGTCCCGACGCTCGCCGCGCTGCTCGACCTCGTCCGGCGCGCCGCGCCGCCGCAATTCGAGCTTTGGGCCGAACTTAAGGTCGACCCGACCCAACCGGCGATCAGCCCCGAAACAGAGACGCTCGCCGACGCGGCCCTCACGGCGATCCGCGCGGCGGGCATGCTCGACCGCACGACCTTCATCAGCTTCCATTGGCCCGCGCTGTATCGCATTCGGGCGGAGGCGCCGGACGCCCGCCTCGGCTTCCTCTCCGCCGAGCGCTCCTGGATGGACAATGTGCGCCTGGGCCAGCCCGGATTCTCGCCATGGGTGGAGGCGCTCGATATCGACGCCCTGGACCGCTCGATCCCCGCGGCCATCGAACGGCTCGGCGGCGCGGCCTGGTCGGTCTACTACCGGGACCTGACGCCGGAACGCCTGGCGGACGCCCGCGCCCGCGGCCTCAAGGTGGGGGTATGGACGGTCCGGAACGAAGCGCAACGGCGCGCGGCGGCGAAGTTCGACGTGGACGTCATCACCACGGACCGGCCCGACTGGTACCGCTGAAGCGTCACTTCTCCTGCTCGACCAAGCCTTTCACGAACAGTTTCTGCATGCCGAGCACAACCAGGATCGGCGGCAGCATGGCGACGATGGCGGTCGCCATGACCAGGTGCCAGAGCGGATAGGCGTCCGCGACCACGGTCATCCGCTGAATGCCCATCACGACGGTGTACATGCTCTCGTCCGTCGTGATCAGCAGCGGCCACAGATACTGGTTCCAGCCGAAGATAAACAGAATGACGAACAGCGCGGCGAGGTTCGTGCGGGAGAGCGGCAGCAGGATATCGACCATGAAGCGCATCGGCCCGGCGCCGTCCACCCGCGCCGCTTCCACCAGTTCGTCCGGCACGGTCATGAAGAACTGGCGGAACAGGAAAGTCGCGGTCGCGGACGCGATCAGCGGCACGATCAGGCCGGCATAGCTGTTCAGCATGCCGAGATTGGCGACGACGGCATAGGTGGGGATGATCCGCACCTCCACCGGCAGCATCAGCGTCACGAAGATCAGCCAGAAGCACAGCATGCGGAAGGGAAAGCGGAAGAAGACGATGGCGAACGCCGACAGGAACGAGATCACGATCTTGCCGATGGCGACGCCGAAAGCCATCGCGGCGCTGTTCGCCATCATCCCGAACACGGGGGGCGAGCCCGCCTCCTTGATGCCGTCCGAGAGCGCGATTTCGAAATTGCGCAGGAAATTGTCGCCGAACCAGATCGGGGCCATGGACCGCCCCATCACCGCCTCGTCGTGACTGGCGGCGACGAGCGCCAGCCAGACCGGCAGCGCCACCACGGCGACGCCCAGAATAAGCGCAAGATGCGCCGCGAGTTTCAGGCCCGGCCGATTCTCGATCATCTCAGTAATGCACCCGCCGCTCGACATACCGGAACTGCGCGACGGTCAGCCCGATAACGATCGCCATCAGAATGACCGACTGGGCCGCCGACGAGCCCAGATCCTGGCCCTCGAAGCCATCGCTGTAGACCTTGTAGACCAGCACCTCGGTCGCGCGCGCGGGCCCGCCGCTGGTGGTGGCGTGGATCACGCCGAACGTATCGAAGAAGGCGTAGACGATATTGACCACGACGAGAAAGAACGCGGTCGGCGAAAGCAGCGGCAGCTGTACCGTCCAGAACCGCCGAAGCGGGCCGGCGCCGTCGATCGCCGCGGCCTCGATCAGGCTCTTCGGGATCGCCTGCAAGCCCGCGAGAAAAAACAAGAAATTATAGGATACCTGCTTCCAGGTCGCGGCGAGCACGACCAGGATGAACGCATCGACGCCGTCCAGCGTATGGTTCCAGTCGTAGCCCATCGCCTTCAAGGCGGCGGCGAGCGCGCCATTGGTGGGGTCCAGCATGAACAGCCAGAGCACGCCGGCGATCGCCGGCGCGACCGCGTAGGGCCAGATCACCATGGTGCGATAGGCGAGCGCGCCCTTGACGATCCAGTCCGCCGCGACCGCGAGAAAGAGCGCTACGGAAAGACCGAGCGCGGTGACGGCGATGGAAAAGACGATGGTGACGCCAAAGGACTCGCGATATTCCGCCTGGTGCAGAAGTTCCTCGAAATTATCGAACCAGACGAACTGGGTGGACAGGCCGAACGCATCCTCGAGCAGCATCGACTGCCAAAGCGCCTGGCTGGCCGGCCAGATAAAAAACACCAACGTGATAATGAGTTGCGGCGCCACCAGCAGGTAGGGCAGCAGCCGTTCGTTGAAGTATACGCGACGTTCCATGGGGATCAGACGCTAGAAGGCCGCCGCCCGGGCGATAACGCCCGAACGGCGGCCATTCCGATGCAAAAGCGGAACCCGGACCGGATCAGCCCTGGTTCGCCTTTTCGAACTTGCGAAGCAGCTCGTCGCCGCGGCGCTTGGCGTCGTCGAGCGCTTCCTTCGCGCTCTTCTCGCCGGACCAGACGGCTTCCAGCTCCTCGTTGATGACGTCCCGGCCCTGAACGAAGCTGCCGAGACGCAGGCCTTTCGAGTTCTGCGTCGGCGCGGCGCGCGTCATCTGCAGAATGGCGACGTCGGCGCCCGGGTTCGCTTCGTAATAGCCCTGGGCCTTCGAAAGCTCATAGGCCGCGTGCGTGATCGGCAGGTAGCCGGTGAACTGATGCCAGTCCGCCTGGACTTCCGCGCTGGACAGGTAGGAGAAGAACTTCGCCACGCCCTTGTATTCGGCCGGCTTGCCGCCCTGCAGCACCCAGAGCGTCGCGCCGCCGATGATGGAGTTCTGGGGCGCGCCCGCGACGTCGTCATAGTAAGGCAGCATGCCCATGCCGACCTGGAAGGTCTTCACATTGGCGAGCACGCCGGCCCGGCTGGCGGAGGAGTTCATATACATGGCGCATTCGCCCGTATAGAACTTGTTCGCGCTGGACGAGCGACGCCCGCCATAATCGAAGAGCTTGGTCTTCTGCCATTCGGCCATGTTGCCGATATGGCGGACATGCAGCTCGCTGTTGAAGGCGAATTCCGTATCCAGACCGGCGAAGCCGTTCGACTTGGTGGCGAACGGCTGGTTGTGCCAGGCGCTGAAATTCTCGAGCTGCACCCAGGACTGCCAGCCCGTCGTGAAGCCGCAGGGATAGCCCGCCGCCTGCGTCTTCTTTGCGGCGTCGGCCAGTTCCGGCCAGGTTTTCGGCGGATTCTCGGGGTCGAGCCCGGCGAGGCGGAACGCTTCCTTGTTGTAGTAGAGGATCGGGGTCGAGCTGTTGAACGGCATCGAGAGCATGTTGCCGTCAGTATCCGTGTAGTAGCCCGTGACGGAGGCCAGATAGGCCTTCGGATCGAAGGCTTCGCCAGCGTCCGCCATCAATTCGTAGACCGGATAGATCGCCCCCTTCGCCGCCATCATGGTGGCCGTGCCGACCTCGAACACCTGAACGATATGCGGCTGCTCTTTGGCGCGGAACGCCGCGATCGCGGCCGTCATGGTGTCGGTGTAGTTGCCCTTGTAGACGGGCTTCACGACGTAGTCAGACTGCGTGGCGTTGAACCCGGCCGCGATCGCGTTGACCTTCTCGCCAAGCTTGCCGCCCATCGCGTGCCACCACTGGATTTCCTCGGCGGCCTGGGCCGAAAAGCCGGCCGTCGCCAAAGCCGCGGCCGTCGCCGCCGCTGTCATCAGTCTGCGCATGCTGCGCCCCCTTGTTATGCAAAGCATTGTGAAGTTCGGAGACGAAGCCCTACCGCCGCCTGTTTGCCGAACGGTGACGGTTTCATTTCGGAAATATGGCGGAGGCCGGAGAACGCTGGACGAATTGAGCGCCGGCCGGGCGTCGCGGCGCATGCGTCACGGCCGCGCGCTCCAGACAGGCCGTACACCCCAATGGCTCGGGCAACTACACCCCCCAAGAATTTAACAACGCAGCTGACCGGCTTTGAGCGCACTTCCAAAGGCGCATCCGCAGGAGATAGCGCCAATGCCCGAGAACTACAGGCCAAGAATATATTCAAAGAAAAATGGTGAGCGCGCAGGGACTCGAACCCTGGACCGACGGATTAAAAGTCCGTTGCTCTACCAACTGAGCTACACGCTCGCGGACCTGCGTCAGCAGGTCGACGGAGGCCGGACCCTATGGCGATAGACGCGATGGGTCAAGCGGTTAGAGAGCGAGGCTGCGCGGCCGCTTCGCCCCGTTGAAAGCGGCCTCGGCGCTACGCGCATCAGGCGACGTCCGGATCCCTGATTTGCAAGGACAGCCCCGCGACCTAAGCCGCCGGGAAAATTCGCAAAAACCGTCAGTAAACCTTGGACGCGGCGCCGGATTCCACCTTCTCGCCGCCAGCGAACCGGCTTTCCAGCGCGGCCTGCACATGGGCCGGCACGAAACTGGCGATGTCGCCGCCGAGACCGCCGATTTCCTTGACGAACCGGGAGGAAATGAACTGGCAGCGCTCCGAGGCCATCAGGAAGACCGTTTCGATATCGTCGTTCAGGCGGCTGTTCATGCCGGTCATCTGGAACTCGTAATCGAAGTCGGTCACCGCGCGGAGGCCGCGAATGATGCAGCTCGCGCCGTTCTTCTCCGCATAGTGGATCAGCAGGCCGTCCATCTTCTGCACGACGATGCGCTCCGCGAGCTCCCTGTCCGCCAAGCCGTCGGCCCACTCGCGCACCATCCCGATACGGTCGTCGGCGCCGAACATCGGCCCCTTGCCGGCATTGATGGCGACGCCGACGATCAACTTATCGACCAGCTTCGCGCCTCTGGAAATGATATCGAAATGCCCGTTCGTCGGCGGGTCGAAAGTACCCGGATACAGGCCAACAACGCTCGTCATAGTAAGAAAAATCCTTCGTGCTACGCTTCGTCGGGCGACGCCTCCCCATCTTCCGGCGCCGCCTCGTCTTCATCCGTCTCGCGCAATGGCGACACCGAAACGACGCGATCGCCGGCCGCGACATCGAAAATCTTCACGCCGCGGGTCGATCGCCGCGCAATGCGGATGTCCTCTACCGGACACCGAATAAGCTGCCCGCCATTGGTCACCAGCACAAGCCCATCGGAATCTGCGATCGGGAACGCCGCGACGACGCGGGCCTCCTCGTCGGCCAGCCCCATCAGTTCGATGCCCTTGCCGCCCCGGCGCGTCACCCGGTAATCGTAGGCGGACGTGCGCTTGCCGAGGCCGTTCGAGGAGATCGTCAAGATAAACTGCTCAGCCGCTTGAAATTCATTAAAAATCTCATCCGGCAAATCGCTGCCTTCGACCGTCTCGCCCCGGCGCAGCGCCGTGGATTGCTTGAGGTATGCGTCCCGCTCGTCGGTGGCGAATTCGGCGCCGCCGATGATGGAAAGCGAGATCACCCGATCGTCTTCGGCGAGGTCGATGCCGCGATTGCCCGTCGATGCGCGACCGGCGAACACCCGCACGTCCTCGACCGGGAAGCGGATGCAGCGCGCCCGCGCCGTCGCCAGCAGGACGTGCTGGCCCGGCTCGCACAAGGCGACGCCGATCAACGCATCGTCCTCCCCGAGCTTCATGGCGATCTTGCCGTTCGACATCACATTGGAGAAGTCGGAGAGCAGGTTCCGGCGCACATTGCCGGATTGGGTCGCGAACATGACGTTCATGCGATCCCACTCCTCCGGGTCTTCCGGCAGGGCGAGGACGGCGGAGACCGTCTCCCCTTCCTGCAAAGGCAGCAGCTGCACCAGCGGCCGCCCGCGCGCTTGCGGCGCGCCCAGGGGCAGCTTGTACACCTTCAGCTTGTAGACGATGCCGCGCGTCGTGAAGAACAGCACCGGCGCGTGCGTGGAGGCCACGAACACGTCGCGGACCACGTCCTCCTCCCGCGTCGCCATGCCGGAGCGGCCTTTGCCGCCCCGCCGCTGCTCGCGATAGTCCGACAAGGCGGAGCGCTTGACGTAGCCGTTCGCGGAAACGGTGACGACCATGTCCTCGCGCTGAATGAGATCCTCGTCGTCCTGGTCGGCGCCGCCTTCTTCCAACGAAGTGCGCCGCGGGTCGCCGAAACGCTCTTTCAGGGAGGTAAGTTCGTCGCACATCACCTCAAGCAGGCGCGCGCGGCTGCCCAGGATCGCCAGATACTCCTTAATGCGTTCGGCCGTCTCGTTCAGCTCTTCGGCGATCTTGTCCCGCTCCAGCCCAGTCAGCCGGTGCAGACGCAAATCCAGAATGGCGCGGGCCTGGGTTTCGCTGAAGCGATAGCCCTCGTCGGTGAGCGCGCCCGCCTCGGCCGGCCCCAAGAGGGCGACCAGGGGCGCCATGTCCGCCGCCGGCCATGCGCGGGCGAGCAGCGCCTCGCGGGCGGAGACCGGATCGGCCGCGGCGCGGATCGTCGCGATCACCTCGTCGATGTTCGCCACCGCGACCGTGAGGCCAAGCAGGACGTGGCCGCGATCCCGCGCCTTCGCGAGCTCGAACTGGGTGCGCCGGGCGATGACCTGCTCGCGGAACGCCACGAACGCCTGCAAGACGCCCTTCAGCGACAGCAGTTCCGGCCGGCCGCCGTTCAGCGCCAGCATGTTCACGCCGAATGTGGTTTGCAGCGGCGTGTGGCGGAACAACTGGTTCAGCACGACTTCGGCGTTGGCGTCGCGTTTCAGATCCACGACGATGCGCACGCCATGGCGGTCGCTCTCGTCCCTGAGTTCGGAGATGCCCTCGACCAGCTTCAGCGACGACACCTCGGCGATCCGCTCCACCAGCCGCGCCTTGTTCACCTGATAGGGAATTTCGTGCACCAGAATGGCGTTCCGGCGCAGATCAATCTCCGTCTTCGCGCGCATGATGACGGAGGCGCGCCCGGTCGCGTAGGCCTGTCGGATCGCGCCCTTGCCCATGATCAGGCCGCCGGTCGGGAAATCCGGTCCCGGCAGGTGCTCCATCAGCCCGTCCAGGTCGATCGACGGATTGGCGATCAACGCAAGCGTCGCGTCGATGACCTCGTTCAGACTATGGGTCGGGATATTGGTGGCCATGCCGACGGCGATGCCGCCGGCGCCGTTGACGAGGAGATTCGGGAACTCCGCCGGCAATACCGCCGGCTCGCGCTCCGATTCGTCGTAGTTCGCCTGAAAGTCGACGGTATCTTTGTCGATGTCCGCCAGCAGCGCCTCGGCGGAGTTGGCGAGGCGGGCCTCGGTGTAGCGCATGGCCGCCGGCGGATCGCCGTCCATGGAGCCGAAATTGCCCTGGCCGGAGACCAGCGGCAGGCGCATGGAAAAGTCCTGCGCCATGCGCACCAGCGCGTCATAGATCGCCGTGTCGCCATGGGGATGATACTTGCCCATGACGTCGCCGATGATGCGGGCCGACTTTCGGAAAGGGCGGCTCCAGTCATAGCCGCCTTCGCGCATGGCGTAGAGAATGCGGCGGTGGACCGGCTTCAGGCCGTCCCGCACGTCCGGGATCGCGCGAGCCACGATCACGCTCATGGCATAGTCGATATACGAGCGCTGCATCTCCTCTTCGATAGAGACGGCTCGCACCTCGTCTGACCGCGGCGGCGACGTATCGGACACTTAATTCTCCCAGGAAAAGCGCGCGCCCGCGCGCCAAAGAATCGCTGTCGCAGTATAGCCCTTCAGGTCATAAAACTGAAACCGCGAAAGGGCGGAAACCGCCTGTTTTCCGCGCGTCAGGGGTGGCGGTAGGCCGATAGCGAGCAGGCCTGGAGCACGTTCTCTCCCTGCCGCCGCTCGATCCTGAGCGGCACGCCGAGATCCGGCGCGTAGGACAGGGTCGAAACCTCCACGATCTCGAACCCGGCCGACGCGTCCGAGAGCGGCAGGGGCGCGTTGGCGGCGTCCACATAGCGGCGCCGGCGCTCCTCGATCCGCACGACCTCCACCTCGCCGAGACCGCTTGGGGCATAGCTCGCCGCGCGCGGCCCGACCGCGATTTCATACCGCCATTCCCGCGCCGGCCGCGCCCCGTCGAGCGAGACCTCCGCATAGTCCGCCGCGATGGTCTGGCCCTCGCGCATTTCCTGGAGCAGGCGAAGCGATCCCGTCAGCCGCCGATACTTGATCGCGCGGCCGCTGGTCACGCGCTCCCGCACGAGGGTCGCGGTCGCAAGCTGCCAGGGATATCGGGAAATCCCCGCGCGCGCGCCAGAAGCGGCCGTCTGCTCGATCTCGTAGGTTTCGTCCTTGAAGGCGACGAACTCGAAGGAGACCCGGCGCTCGGGACCGGCCGTGCAGTCATAGGAACCCGAAACGCCCAGCGGATCGATCCGCCCGCCCGGCGCTATCGGCGCTTCGGCCGCGAGGCCCGTCGCGGCGCTCGACGCCATCCATAGAACCGCCGCCGCCGCGGCGAGCGCGCCGCGCACCGGCTTAGAACGGGATGTCGTCATCGAGATCGACCGGCGCAGCGCGTTCCGGCGCCCCGCCGCCCCCATCTCGCGCCCCGCGACCGCCGCCGCCGCTGCTCCGGCCATAATCGCCGCCGCCGCCGCCGCTGCGTTCGCCGCCATAACCGCCGCTCTCTCCGCCGCCTTGGCCGCTATCTCCGCCGCCGAAGCCGCCGCCTTCCGCGCGGCTGTCGAGCATCGTCAGCTCGCCCCGAAAGCGGCTCAGCACGACTTCGGTCGAATAGCGGTCCGCGCCCGACTGGTCCTGCCATTTCCGAGTCTGCAGCTGGCCTTCCACATAGACCTTGCTGCCCTTGCGCAGAAACCGCTCGGCGACGTCCACCAAGTTCTCATTGAAGATGACCACCCGGTGCCATTCCGTCTGCTCCCGGCGCTCGCCGGACTGGCGGTCGCGCCAGCGTTCCGACGTGGCGATGGAGAGGCGGGCGAAGCGCCGGCCGTCCTGGGTCTGGGTGAATTCCGGGTCGCGCCCCAGATTGCCGACCAGAATGACCTTGTTGACGCTGCCCGACATTCGATTATCTCCCGCAATAGAGGCGGCGCGTTGGAAACCGTCCGGCGCCGGCCTGTCGTCCGGCCCCGAATCGACGTTTTCCGGCCGGCCGTTTCGTTCAAAGATTGTTCCGATCGAGCATAGCGGGGCGACGCTACATGCGCCAGTTCGGGGGCGGGCCAAATTGTCCACAAGCCCAGGATGGACGGCCGCGCGGAATGACGCCTTATTTGGCCGATCCGAAGGAGAAAACTGGCTGATGGACGCCCCTGTGAACCGCGCCGGCCTCGACGCCCCCGCCAGCGCGCGAACGATCTCGGTTCGCGGCGCGCGCGAGCACAATCTGCGGAATGTCGACGTCGATCTGCCGCGCGACCAACTGGTGGTCATCACCGGGCTTTCGGGCTCGGGCAAGTCGTCCCTCGCGTTCGATACGATCTACGCCGAAGGCCAGCGACGTTATGTGGAAAGCCTGTCGGCCTATGCGCGCCAGTTCCTGGAGTTGATGCGCAAGCCGGACGTCGACCTGATCGAAGGCCTGTCGCCCGCCATCTCCATCGAGCAGAAGACCACGTCCCGCAATCCGCGCTCCACCGTCGGCACGGTGACCGAAATCTACGACTATATGCGCCTGCTCTGGGCGCGGACGGGCGTGCCCTATTCGCCGGCGACGGGCCTGCCGATCGAAAGCCAGACCGTCAGCCAGATGGCGGACCGGATCATGGAAATGCCGGAGGGAACGCGGCTCTACCTGCTCGCGCCGATCGTGCGCGGCCGCAAGGGCGAGTTCCGCAAGGAGCTGGCGGACCTCGGCCGCAAGGGCTTCCAGCGCGTCAAGATCGACGGGACGGTCAGCCTGATCGAAGACGCGCCAGCGCTGAAGAAGAACTTCAAACACGATATCGACGTCGTCGTGGACCGCTTCGTCGTCCGCCCGGACGCCAGCGCCCGCCTCGCCGACTCCCTGGAGACGGCGTTGGCGCTGACCGACGGCCTGGCCGCGGTCGAAAACGCCGACGACGGGACGGTCGCCGTTTTCTCCAGCCGCTTCGCCTGCCCGGTCTCCGGCTTCACCATCCCCGAGATCGAGCCGCGCCTCTTCTCGTTCAACAATCCCTTCGGCGCCTGTCCCGCCTGCGATGGCCTGGGCGTCGAGCAGCATTGCGACCCGGAACTGGTCACGCCGAACCCGCTGCTCTCGCTGCGCGAGGGCGTGATTGCGCCATGGGCGGGCTCCAGCTCCTCCTATTACGAACAGACCCTCGAAGGCATCTGCCGGCACTTCAACGCATCGATGACGGCGCCCTTCCGGGATCTGAAGCCGGAGGCGCGGAAGGCCATCCTGTTCGGCAGCGACGGCGAAATCATTCCGATCAAGTATGACGACGGCCTGCGCGCCTACACGGTGAAGAAGCCGTTCGAGGGGGTGGTCAACAATCTGGAGCGCCGCTGGCGCGAGACGGACAGCGCCTGGGTGCGCGAGGAGCTCGGCAAGTATATGAGCGCCGCCCCCTGCCATGTCTGCGAGGGCAAGCGCCTGAAGCCCGAGGCGCTCGCGGTGAAGGTGGACAAGCTCGATATCTCGGAAGTGGCGGATTTCTCTGTCGCGACCGCGCGGGACTGGTTCGTCGACCTGCCCGCCTCGATGACCGAGAAGCAGCTTGAGATCGGCGAGCGCATCCTCAAGGAAATCAACGAGCGGCTCGGGTTCCTGGTTGATGTCGGGCTCGGCTATCTCACCCTCAGCCGCAATTCGGGCAGCCTGTCCGGTGGCGAGAGCCAGCGCATCCGCCTCGCCTCCCAGATCGGCTCCGGCCTCACGGGCGTGCTCTACGTGCTGGACGAGCCTTCGATCGGCCTGCACCAGCGCGACAACGAGCGCCTGCTGGCGACGCTGACCCGGCTGCGCGACCTCGGCAACACCGTGATCGTCGTCGAGCATGACGAGGACGCGATCCGTTCGGCCGACTATGTCGTCGACATGGGGCCGGCCGCCGGCGTCCATGGCGGCCACGTGGTCGCCTACGGCCCGCCGGAAACCGTCATGGCTTCGCCCGACAGCCTGACCGGCCAGTATCTCACGGGCCTGAAGCAGATCCCGATCCCGGAGACGCGCCGTACGGGCGACGGCCGCGCGCTCGTGGTCAAGGGCGCCAAGGGCAACAATCTGAAGAACGTCGACGCCACCTTCCCGCTCGGCGTGCTGACCTGCGTCACCGGCGTTTCCGGCGGCGGCAAGTCCACGCTGGTGATCGACACGCTCTACAAGGCGCTCGCCCGCCGCGTCATGGGCGCCCGCGCCGGCGCCGCCAGCCATGACGAGATCGAGGGCGTCGAGTTCATTGACAAGGTCATCGACATCGACCAGTCGCCCATCGGCCGCACGCCGCGCTCCAACCCCGCCACCTATACCGGGGCCTTCACGCCGATGCGGGACTGGTTCGCCGGCCTGCCGGAAGCGAAAGCGCGGGGCTATAAGCCCGGCCGCTTCTCCTTCAACGTGAAGGGCGGGCGCTGCGAGGCCTGCCAGGGCGACGGCGTCATCAAGATCGAAATGCACTTCCTGCCCGATGTCTACGTCGAGTGCGACGTCTGCAAGGGCAAGCGCTACAACCGCGAAACCCTGGAAGTGAAGTATCGCGGCCGCTCCATCGCCGACGTGCTGGACCTCACGGTCGAGGAAGGCGTGACGGAGTTTTCCGCCGTGCCGTCGATCCGCGAGAAGCTGGCGACGCTGGAGCGGGTCGGCCTCGGCTATGTGAAGATCGGCCAGCAGGCGACGACGCTCTCCGGCGGCGAGGCCCAGCGGGTGAAGCTCGCCAAGGAACTGTCCCGCCGCGCCACCGGCCGCACGGTCTATATCCTGGACGAGCCCACGACGGGCCTGCATTTCGAGGATGTGCGCAAGCTCCTGGAGGTGCTCCAGGCGCTGGTCGATCAGGGCAACACCGTCATCGTGATCGAGCACAATCTCGAGGTCATCAAGACGGCCGACTGGGTCATCGACCTCGGCCCCGAGGGCGGCGACGGCGGCGGCCGCATCGTCGCCGCCGGCACGCCGGAAGAAATCGCCGCCAGCCCCGAGAGCTACACCGGCGAGTTCCTCAAGGGCTATGTGAAGGCGGCGAAGAAGAAGCGGAAACGCTCCGCCTAGCCAGACGCCGACTTAAAACGCGCTCGGCGGCAGGCCGCCGCCGTCGATTACGAAGGCCTGCCCGGTGATGAAGCCCGCGTCGTCCGACGCCAGATGGGCGATGGTGGCGGCGACTTCTTCCGGCAGGCCGTGGCGACCGACGGGGATTTCCTTGGCCCGCTCTCTCAGGCCCGCGTCCACATCGGTCCAGCCGGCGCGCAAGGTCGAGCTGATCGCCCGGTCGGTGCGGATCGAGCCCGGGCAGACGCAGTTCACCGTGATGCCGAAGCCGGCGAGATCATAGGCGACGGACCGCGTGAGCCCGATCACCGCCGCCTTGGAGGCCGAATAGGCCGCCCGCTCCGGCAGAGGATAGAGGCCCGCGACGGACGACATGGAGACGATCCGCCCCCACTTCCGCGCCTTCATGTGGGGCACGGCGGCGCGCGTCATCAGGAAAACGCCGCGCGCGTTGATGGACATCACGGCTTCCCAGCCGGCGAGCGATACGGTTTCGATCTGGCCGCGATCCTCGCCATGGGGCGCGCCGGCGTTGTTCACCAGAATGTCGAGCCGGCCATAGCGTTCGACGGTCTTAGCGACGATATCGGCCGCGCCCGCTTCGCTGGAAACGTCCCCGACGACGCTGAAGGCCTCGCCGCCGGCGTCCGCGATCTGGTGGGTCAGCGTGTCGAGGCCCTGCCAGCCGGAACCGGTGCGGGCCAAGGCGTTGTCGTTCTCGACGCCGGCCGCCGCCACATCGGAGACCGCGACGATCACGCCGGCCGCCGCCAAGCGCCGCGCCGTCGCGGCGCCGATGCCGTTTTCCTTGCCGCAGCCGGTGATCAGCGCCACCCGCTTGCCCGTATCCGCCATGATTTCCTCCGCCGATTTATGTTTCGGCGGCCACTATAGCGGGGCTCTATATCTGGCGACGATAGCCGTTGGTCATCGGGTAGCGGCGGCCGCGACCGAAGTTCTTGCGGCTGATCTTGGCGCCCGGCGGCGCCTGGAAACGCTTGTATTCGGAGGTGTCGAGCAGGCGCCAGACCCGCTTTACGGTTTCCTCGTCGAACCCGTTTCCGACGATCTCGGCCAGGGACATCTCGTCCTCGATCATGTGTTCGAGGATCGCGTCCAGCACGTCATAGGGCGGCAGCGAGTCTTCGTCCTTCTGGTCCGGGCGGAGTTCCGCCGAGGGCGGCTTGGCGATGACGCGCTCCGGCATCACGGCGCCGGCGGGGCCCAGCACGCCGGTCGGCGCGTGGTCGTTCCGCCAACGGCACAGTTCGAACACGACCGTCTTGTAGATGTCCTTGATGGCGTTGTAGCCGCCGCACATGTCGCCATAGAGCGTCGCGTAGCCGACCGCCATCTCCGACTTGTTGCCGGTGGAGAGCACCATGTGCCCGAACTTGTTGGAGATCGCCATCAACGTCAGGCCGCGCGAACGGGATTGAAGATTTTCCTCGGTGATGCCTGTATCCGTGCCTTCGAACGCGCTGGCGAGCATGCCGGAGAAGGCCTCCATGGCGGGGCCGATGGAGATCGTCTCGTAGCTCACGCCGAGCATCTCGGCGACGGCCGCCGCGTCCTCCAGGCTTTCCTCCGAGGTATAGGGCGACGGCATCATCACGCAGCGCACCCGCTCGGCGCCGAGCGCATCCACGGCGATGGCCGCCGAAAGCGCGGAATCGATGCCGCCCGAAAGGCCCAGCACGACGCCCGGAAACCCGTTCTTGTCCACATAATCGCGCAGGCCGAGCATGGCCGCGTGGTAGATCGACGGCAGGCCTTCCGGCACGTCCACGATCGGCCCGCGGGCGCAGTTCCACCCGCCGTCTTCCCGCCGCTCCCATTCGGTGACGGCGAAGTCGTCCCGCCAGCCGTTCAACTGCGCCCGGAGGCGGCGGGAGCTGTCGATCACGAAGGAAGCGCCGTCGAACACCAGTTCGTCCTGGCCGCCGACCTGGTTGACGTAGACCAGCGGCAGGCCGCTTTCGGTCACCCGGCCGACCACATGGTTCAGGCGGACTTCCGGCTTGCCCAATTCGAACGGCGACCCGTTCGGAACCAGCAGCATCTCCGCGCCGCTCTCCTGCAGGCACTCGACCACGTCCGGCGACCAGATGTCCTCGCAGATCGGCACGCCGATGCGTACGTCGCGGAAGTTGATCGGCCCCGGCATCGGCCCTGCGTCGAAGACGCGCTTTTCGTCGAAAACGTCGTAGTTCGGCAGGTCGACCTTGAACCGCGCCGCCGCGACCTCGCCGCCGTCCAACAGCACGGCCGCGTTATAGCGCTTGCCGCCCTCTGGCCAGGGCGTGCCCACCAGGAGCGCCGGCCCGTTGACGGTCTCCGCCGCCATCGCCTCGACCGCCTTGCGGCAGTCTTCGGCGAACACCGGCTTGGTCACCAGATCCTCCGGCGGATAGCCGGAAATCACCAATTCGGGATAGACGATCAGGTCGACGTCCGGGATCTGTTCCCTGGCGGCCAGCACTTTCTCGACATTGCCGCGAATGTCGCCGACGACGGGATTGATCTGGGCGATCCCGATCCGAAGACGGTCGGTCATTAGCTTTGCATTTCCTCGAAATCAGGCGTGGCCGTCGCCGTTCAGGGCGGCGCGGCGCTTGGAAAGCAGGAACTCGCGGCCGACCTTCACGCTCGGCTTGCCGTCATATTCGATGACGTCCGCCGTCGCGTAGGTCTCGCTCCACCGGTCCGGCAGGAAGGAGCCAGTGCCGATTGTATCGATCGGGGCGTCCGCGATCGCCATCGTCTGACACTTCTCGACGCTGAAGCCCGAACTCGCGACGATCTTGGCGTTCTCGAAGCCCGCTTCGTTCAAGGCTTCGCGCAGCCGCCAGATGCCAGCCGCCGAAACGCCGGTGCCGACCAGATGGCGCAGTTCCGTCTCCGTCCGGTAATTGCGGATCGCGGTGGGCGCGCAGCGGTCGAGCACGGCATAGGAGGATTGAAGGTCCATTCCCTCGATATAGCGGCCCCCATGGGTATCCAGCCGGAAGGCGAGCTTGCCCGCCGCCGCGAGGTCAGGGAAGCGGCGGCAGACGGCGAGCGAGTCCGTGATCTCTTGGCCGTAGTAATCGACCAGGACCGTCAGGCTTTCTTCGGGATAGGTCTCGTGCAGCATCTCGGCGGCGCGCTCGGTCGAACCCGCATAGCCGATGAGCGCATGGGGCATGGTGCCGAGGCCGCTTTGCTGGCCGAAGAAATGCGCTGTGGCGTCCGTCGCGTTCCCGACGAAGCCGACGGCCCCCGCCGCCTTGGCCGCGCGGGAGCCGACGCTCGCCGCATAAGCCATCAATTCCGCCATGTCGACGCCGGCGCAATGGCGGGCGTCCATGGCCAGGAAAGCCGCTTTCGGCAGCGCCTTGGCCATCATGTAGGCGTTGTAGGCGGCGACGCAGGCGGCGCCGAGCTTCTGGAGATACAGCGTTTCCAGATCGACCAGATGGAACAGCGAACCGGTGAGATAGAGCATCGGCTCGCCCGCGCCGACCCATTCGCCTTCCTTGTATGGAGCCTTGATATCGAACGAGACGCCCCGTTCCTCCGCGACGTCGTTCAGCCACTTCACCACAAGGTCGCCGGTGAACAGGACCGGGCGGCGCATGAATACGGCATAGGTGGCCTGCACATCGCCGAACCGCCCGACGGTCGCCTTGCTCTTGCGAAAATAGGCGTCGGTGTAACGCGGGATGTCATCCACGTCTGGTCGCATGGTCGTGCTCAAATCCGGCTACGGTCAGGCGGACGGACGCGGTCGCGGACGCCTACGCGGCGTCCGCACGCCCGCGCGCGTCGCGCTCGTCCTTCAGGGCGCCGGCGACCATGAACGCAAGTTCCAAAGCCTGGGACGCGTTCAAGCGCGGGTCGCAATAGGTGTGGTAGCGATCCGCCAGCTTCTCGTCGGTGATCGCCTGGGCGCCGCCGGTGCATTCGGTGACGTCCTTGCCGGTCATCTCGAGATGCAGGCCGCCGGGATGCGCGCCTTCGGCCCGTAGCGTTTCGAAAAACGCCTGAACCTCGCGGCGGATCTGGTCGAACGGGCGGGTCTTGAACCCGGTCGTCGACTTGATCGTATTGCCGTGCATGGGATCGCAGGACCAGACAACCGTGCGGCCTTCCCGCTGCACCGCGCGCACGAGCGGCTCCAGCTTTTTCGCCGCCTGGTCCGCGCCCATGCGGCAGATCAGCGTGAGCCGCCCCGCCTCGTTGGCCGGGTTCAGCGCGTCGATCAGCCGAAGCAGGTTGTCCGGCTCCATGGTCGGGCCGCACTTCATGCCAAGGGGGTTGTGCACGCCGCGCAGGAATTCGACATGGGCCTCGTCGAGGTCCCGGGTCCGGTCGCCGATCCAGAGGAGATGAGCCGACACGTCGTACCAGTCGCCGGTCGTGCTATCGACGCGGGTCAGCGCTTCTTCGTAATCGAGCAGCAGCGCCTCGTGGGACGTGAAGAACTCCGTCTCGCGGATCTGCGGCGTCGTCTCGGACGTCAGGCCGCAGGCCGCCATGAAGGTCAGCGTCTCGGTCAGCCGTTCGGCCAGCGCCTTATACTGATCGCTCTGCGGGCTGGCCGCGACGAAGTCGAGGTTCCAGCGATGCACCTCGTGCAGATCTGCGTAGCCGCCCTGGGCGAAAGCGCGCAGCAGGTTCAGCGTCGCGGAGGACTGGGTATAGGCGGTCACCATGCGGGCGGGATCGGGCACGCGCGCCTCGGCGGTGAACTCCGGCCCGTTGATGATGTCGCCCCGATAGCTCGGCAGCGTCACGTCGCCGACGGTTTCGACATCGGAGGAACGCGGCTTGGCGAACTGGCCTGCGATGCGGCCGACCTTCACCACCGGCATGCCGCCGCCATAGGTCAGCACCACCGCCATCTGCAACAGCACCCGGAAGGTGTCGCGGATGTTGTCGGCGTGGAACTCCTCGAAGCTCTCCGCGCAATCGCCGCCCTGGAGCAAGAATGCTTCGCCACGGGCGACGGCTCCCAATCGCTCCTTGAGCCGTCGCGCCTCGCCCGCAAATACGAGGGGCGGGTAGCTCCTGACCGTGCTCAGAACGCTCTCAAGCGCGTCCTTGTCATCATATGTCGGCGTCTGGCGGACCGCTTTCGCCCGCCAGCTTTGCGGCGTCCAATTATCCTGCATAGGAACCTCTTTCGCCCACGGTTTTGCGCGGGCTTCTCTGTCAAGCCTAGCGGTATACGAAAGCCGAGGAAACCCGGCAAGCTTTGCGCCTGCCTTGGGGACCCTACTCCGCCGCGGCGGCCGCCGGCGGCGACCGCTTCTCCCGCATGGTCACGAACTCCTCCGCCGCCGTCGGGTGGATGCCGATGGTGGCGTCGAAATCCGCCTTGGTGGCGCCGGCCTTCATGGCGATGCCGAGCCCCTGCGCGATCTCGGCCGCATCGTCCCCGATCATGTGGCAGCCGACGACCCTGTCCGACTTGGGATCGACAAGCAGCTTCATGAAGCTGAAATGCTCGCGCCGGGTGAGCGTGTGCTTCATCGGCCGGAACCTGGAGGTATAGACGTCCACCTCGCCGTATTTGGCGATCGCGTCCGCCTCAGACAGGCCGACCGTGCCGATCGGCGGCATGGAGAACACGGCGGTCGGAACATATTCGTAATCCGGCGTGCGGGGCTTGCCCCGATAGACCGTGTCGACAAAGCACATCGCCTCGTGGATCGCGACCGGCGTCAACGCCATGCGATCGGTCACGTCGCCGACGGCGTAGACGTTATCGACGCTGGTCTTCGAATACTCGTCGACCACGATCGCGCCGTTGGCGCCGAGCTTGACGCCCACATCCTCGAGTCCCATGCCGTCGACGTTCGGCACGCGGCCGGTCGCGAACATCACGAGGTCGGTCGAAATCTCCAGGCCGTGATCGGTCGTCACGACGGAGCCGACGTCGTCCTTCACGATCTTGGTCGGCGCCGTGCGGGTGTGAATCTCCACGCCCATGCCCTTCAGGGCGCGGGACAGCTCGACGCGCAGGTCGTCGTCGAAGCCGCGCAGCAGCTCTTCGCCGCGCACCAGCATCGTCACTTCGCTGCCGAGATTGGCGAAAATGCCCGCGAACTCGACGGCGATATAACCGCCGCCGACGATGACGATCCGGCGCGGCTGGCTCATCAGGTCCAGCGCTTCGTCCGAGGTGATGCCCGTTTCGGCGCCCGGGATTGCGGGAATGAAGGGGCGCGCGCCGGAGGCAATCAGAATCCGCTCCGCCGTCACCGCATGTTCGCCGATGCGCACCGTGTGGGCGTCGATCATCCGGCAATGGCCTTCCTGGATGTCCACGCCCGCGTTCTTCAGCAGGCCGATATAGATGCCGTTCAGCCGGTCTGTCTCTTCGTTCTTGTTGACGATGAGCTTCGACCAGTCATGCGTCGGCAGGCGCGAGCGCCAGCCATAGGCGACCGCATCCTCGAAGTCGTCCCGAAAATGGGCGGCGTAGACCAGCAGCTTCTTCGGCACGCAGCCGCGCAACACGCAGGTGCCGCCGATGCGCCGCCCCTCGCCGATGCAGACGCGGGCGCCCGTGCTCGCCGCCATCCGCGCCGCGCGCACGCCGCCCGAGCCGGCGCCGATAACGAACAGATCATAATCGTACTCAGCCATCGCGGATCGCCCTGTCGCTTGAAATCTCTCTGCGGGCGAGGCGTAGCATGGGGCCGCGAGAGAGGCTAGAAGAGCGTTCCGCCGCCGCAGCAAAGAACTTTTGCGCTAGATGATTTCCGCTATCCGCCACAGCCTCCGCCTCTTGCGCATCGGCTATGTGCTCGCCCGTCATGACGCGCTGTTTCCGTTTTACGAAGCGCCGACGCCGGTTCCCTTGCGCGGGATCGCGCGGGCGATCGCGAAGGTCTGTCGGGGCCGTGGCCTGCCGACGCGACGCGGCGAACGCCTGGCGGCCGCCCTGACCGCGCTTGGCCCCAGCTTCATCAAGCTCGGCCAGACCCTATCGACCCGCAGCGACGTCTTCGGCGCAGACGTGGCCGACGACCTGGCGCAATTGCAGGACCAATTGGCGCCCTTCCCCACCAAGATCGCTTTCGAAACGATCGAACGGGAGTTCGGCAAGCCCATTGATGCCCTCTACGTCGAAATCGACGACGAGCCGGTGGCGGCCGCCTCGATCGCGCAAGTGCATCTCGCCGTGACGCCGGACGGCCAGGAGGTGGCGGTCAAGGTGCTGCGGCCCGGCATCGAGGCCGCGTTTGAACGGGATATCGCCATGATGCGCTGGCTCGCGGGCTGGGCCGTGCGCCTGGCGCCGAAGGGCCGCCGGCTGCGCCCGATCGAAGTGGTGCAGGCGTTCGACGATACGGTGCGCGCTGAAATGGACCTCCGCATGGAAGCGGCCGCCGCCTCCGAGCTCGGCGAGAACTTCCGCGACGACCCGATGTTCGGGACGCCGGAGATCGACTGGGCCAGGACCGGCCGTCGCGTGCTGACGCTGGAGCGCGTCGCCGGCGCGCGGGTCGACAATGTGGAGAAGCTGGACGCGCTCGGCCACGACCGGCGAGAGATCATGCGCCTCGCCAGCGAGGCCTTCTTCCGGCAGGTGTTCGAACACGGCTTCTTTCACGCCGACATGCACCCTGGAAACGTGTTCGTGCGGGCGGACGGCGGCCTGACCGTGATCGACTTCGGGATCATGGGCCGGCTCGACCCGGCGACGCGCAACTATCTGGCCGACATGCTGTTTGGCATGTTGACCCGGAACTTCGAACTGGTCGCAGACGTGCATTTCCGCGCCGGCTACGTGCCGGCTCACCAGTCCCGCGCGGCCTTCGCCCAGGCCTGCCGTTCGATCGCCGAGCCGATCCTCGGCAAGCCGCTCCACGAAATCTCGCTCGGCCGGCTTTTACAGCAGCTGTTCCAGATCACGGCGACCTTCGAGATGGAGACGCAGCCGCAATTGCTTCTGCTGCAAAAGACTTTGCTGATGGCGGAGGGAATGGGCCGCCGCCTGGACCCGACCGTCAACATGTGGTCCCTCGCGCAGCCGCTGATCGAGGACTGGATGCGCAGCCATCGCGGCCCCGAAGCCCGGATCGCCGGCGCGCTCGCCGACATGGCCGAAGCCGCGCAGCGCATGCCTCGCACGCTTACCCGAATCGAGAGAATCGTTGAAGCGATGGAGGCGCCCGGCGCCGCGGCCCCGGCGCCCGCCGAAGATAGGCGTATCCCCAGGCCCTGGGCATGGGCGCTCGGCGCGCTCGCCGTCGCCGGATGGGCCGCATACCTGTTCGATTAACAGTTTTATGACAAGGTCCGTCGTGCCAGTATGGTGCGCAGCATTGCACAAGGCGATTTTTTTGCTGCGCCGCACAAAACGTGCTAGTAAACGCGCGTACGCAGAGGCAAGGACTCTCGAATGCTTTACCAGGCCTATGAATTGACGCATGCGGCGCTGCGGCCTTACCGCAGCATGGCGGCGGCGACGCGCCACATGTTGAATGCGCCGGGCAACCCGTTCGGCGCGCTGCCGTCCAACCGGGCGCTGGCGGCGGCCTGCGAAGTGTTTGAAAGCGTGACAAAGCGGTATGGCAAGCCAGAATTCGGCATCGAAACCGTGTCGATCGACGGCAAATCCGTCCGCGTGACCGAGGAAAACACGCTGGAGCTGCCGTTCGGCAACCTGCTGCATTTCCGGCGGGACGAGGCGGCGCTCTCCAAGGAACAGAAGAACGCGCCGAAAGCCCTGATCGCGGCGCCGATGTCGGGCCATTACGCGACGCTGTTGCGCGGCACGGTCCAAGCGATGCTGAAGGACCACGACGTCTATATCACCGACTGGATCGACGCCCGCGAGGTTCCGCTTTCCGAGGGCTTCTTCAATCTGGACGACTATATCGACTATCTGATGCGGTTCATCCGCGAAATCGGCCCCGGCGCCAATGTCGTGGCCGTATGCCAGCCCGGCCCGGCCGCGCTCGCGGCGACGGCCATCATGGCGGCGGCGAACGATCCGATGCGCCCGGCGACGCTGACGCTGATGGGCAGCCCCATCGACACCCGCAAAAGCCCGACCACGCCGAACGTGCTGGCGACGTCCCAGCCCCTCGAATGGTTCGAGCAGAACGTGGTCTACAACGTGCCCCTGCCCTATCCGGGCGTGTTGCGGCGCGTTTATCCGGGCTTCCTGCAGTTGACCGGGTTCATGACCATGAACATGGAGCGTCACCTGGACGCCCATGTGAAGCTTTATGACAATCTGGTTCAGGGCGACGGCGACAGCGTCGACCAGCACAAGAAGTTCTACGACGAGTATCTTTCCGTGATGGATATGACCGGGGAGTTTTACCTGGACACCATCCAGCGGGTCTTCCAGGACCATGACCTGCCGGACGGCAAGTTCCGTTGGCGGGGCGAACTGGTCGATCCGGGCGCGATCACCGACACGGCCCTAATGACCGTCGAAGGCGAAAACGACGACATTTCCGGCATCGGCCAGACCCAGGCGGCCCACAATCTCTGCATCAACGTGCCGCCGGAGAAGCAGACCGACTGGGTGCAGCCCGGCGTTGGGCACTACGGCGTCTTCAACGGCCGACGCTGGCGGGAAGAAATCCAGCCGCGCATCGCCGCTTTCGTCAAGGCGAACCGGACGGTCTGAACCCAAGCGCGACGATGCCGGCGGCGGCGAACAGGCAACCGGCAAATCCCCAGATGGCGACGTCGTAGCCCCAGGCGTCCGCGATCGCGCCGCCGAGGCCGGGGCCAATGGTCATGCCGGCGAACATGCCGATGCTGGCGAACCCGAACATGCGCCCGAAGCCGAGCGCGCCGAACGCCTGGCGGATCAGCATCGCCGGCATCATGACGAGCGCGCCCACAATGAAGCCCGCCACGACGACCCCGACGAACGCGGCCTCGACGCCGAACGAAAGCGCGACGATGGCGAAGCCTGCCGCCTGGATCAGATAGGCGGCCGGCGCCACGACCCGGAGCGGGAACCGCGCCGCCGCCCAACCGAGCGCGAACCGCCCGAGCGCAGCCGAGATCACCGTGGCGCTGACGGCGTAGCCGGCGCGCGTCAGCCCCATGCGGGGCGCCAGGATGGAAATCTCGTGCATCAGAAAGCCGACCTGGCCCGTGAACGAGAACAGCCCCGTCGCCCAGATTGCCCAGAAGGTCGCCGTGCGCCTGGCGGCGAGATAGGCGCGGCGCGCGGCGCCGTCGTCCTCTCCCCCGGCCGCACGCGCCCGGGCCGGAGTCCAGGGCAGCAATGGCGCGAGGCACAGCAGCGTGCCGCCCGCGACGATCAGCGATGCGGTCTGAAAACCGAAACGCTCCATCAAATGGATATAGAGCGGCGTCACGACGGCGCCCCCGGCGCTGGCGCCGGTCAGGGCGTAGGACAGGGCCTCGGCGTAGCGTCGCTCGAACAACGGCGCCAACGCGGCCGAAATGCCGAGATTCCCGATCGTGGGATACGCCGTGCCAAGCAGCGCATAGGCCAGAAACAACTGCCAGGGGACCTCCGCCAGGCCGACGCCGGCCACGCCGAGCGCCGTCGCGGCGGCGCCGTAGCCCGCCGCCGCGCGCGGGCCGAAACGATCGATCGCCCAGCCGACGCCGAACGCCGACAGCGCGCCGACCAGCCAGAACCAGGCCTGGGCGTTCGAAAGCAGGAGCCCGGACCAGCCGCGCTCCGTCTCCAGGCCGGCCTTGAAGACGCCATGGGCGTAGAAGATCGACCCCCAGGCGAAAAACGCCATGACGAACCCCGCCGCGACCGCCCGCCAATGACGCGCGAACTCCCCCTGCCCATCCGCCAATTCTCGAAGCTCCGCCCGCTCGCCCTCTTGCCGTAATCGCGGCCGCCCGGCATGAATAGTTCAAACCTAAAGGATCGCAGCCGCTGGCGATATCCGCGCCGCGGCGGCCGAATGAACGAACGAACGCGCCAGGGAACCGCCGCCGATGATGCTCGCGCAGATGATGAACCGCCCGCTTCTGATCTCCAGCCTGATCGCCCATGCCGGCAAATGGCACGGCGACCGCGAGATCGTGACGAAGACCGTCGAGGGCCCAATCCATCGCTATACCTGGGCGGAATGCGAAGTGCGCGCGAAGCAGGTCGCCCAGGCCATGGCGCGCCTCGGCGTTCGACCGGGCGACCGCGTCGGCACGCTGGCCTGGAACACCTACCGACATGTGGAGGCCTATTACGGCATCTCCGGCATGGGCGCGATCACCCACACGATCAATCCGCGGCTCTTTCCGGAGCAGCTTGAGTATGTCGTCAATCACGCGGACGATCAGTATCTCCTGATCGACCTCACCTTTATCGACCTTGTCGCGGCGCTCCTGCCGAAGGCGCCGGGCGTCAAAGGCGTCATCGTGATGACGGACCGGGACCACATGCCGGACGTATCGGGCCTGCGCAATCCGATCTGCTACGAGGATCTGCTGGCGGCGGAGAGCGGCGCCTACGAATGGCCGATTCTCGATGAGAACGCCGCCGCCGCCCTTTGCTACACGAGCGGGACCACCGGGAACCCGAAAGGCGCGCTTTACGGCCACAAGTCGACCATCATTCATACGCTGAGCGAGATCGCGCCCGACTGCATGGGCCTTTCCGCGAAGGACACGGTTCTGCCCGTCGTGCCCATGTTCCACGTGAACGCCTGGGGCATTCCCTACGCGACGGCGGCCGTGGGATCGAAACTGGTGCTGCCGGGCCGCGACCTGGACGGCAAGAGCATCTACGACCTGCTGACGTCCGAGAAGGTCACGTTCACCGCGGCCGTGCCGACGATCTGGATGATGCTCCTGGCCCATATGAAAGAGGTGGACGGCCGCCTCGACGATCTCGACCGCGTGGTGATCGGCGGCTCCGCCTGCCCGCGAGCGATGATGGAGACCTTCCAGGACAAATATGGCGTCCAGGTCCTGCATGCGTGGGGCATGACGGAAATGTCCCCGCTCGGCACGCTGAATACGCCTAAATCCAAACATGACGGCCTTTCCAAGACCGAACTGGTGGACCTGCAGCAGAGCGCCGGCCGCCCGCTCTACGGCGTGGACATGAAGATCGTCGACGAGAACGGCGAGACCTTGCCGAACGACGGAGAGACGACCGGCGAGCTCAAAGTGACCGGGCCGTGGATCATCGCCGACTACTTTAACATCCCGGAGAAAGCGCCCGCGCACGCGGAAGACGGCTGGTTCGCGACGGGCGACGTCTGCGCTATCGACGGCGACGGTTATATCTGGATCACCGACCGCCTGAAGGACGTCATCAAATCCGGCGGCGAATGGATCAGCTCCATCGATCTGGAAAACATCGCGGTCGGCCATCCCAAGGTCGCGGAGGCCGCCGCGATCGGCATGCCCCATCCCAAATGGGACGAACGGCCCCTGCTCGTGGTCGTGAAGACCGGCGACGGCCAGGATCTCGGCAAGGACGACGTCCTGGCCTATCTCGACGGCAAGATCGCCAAGTGGTGGACGCCGGACGATGTGGTGTTCGTCGAGGATCTGCCCCATACCGCGACGGGCAAACTCTCGAAACTGCAGTTGCGCGAGCGGTTCAAGGACTATGTGCTGCCGACCGCTTCGGGCTGATGCCGGGCGACATAGGGCGGCGCCGAACGGCCGTTCGCCGTTCGGCCGGCCTGCGTCGCGCCTTGGCGAGCACGGGTTCCGGCCATTATTCCGCGATCTAGAAACTCACCTTTCAGGCTGAGCCGCACGGCGGAAGCATCGCGAGACGCCGCTAAGCCGCTATACCGACGATATTTATTAGAATCCATTGGTACAAATTGATTTGCGCCAGTTCGGAATTTTTATTTCAATCACACAATAACCGCCCAATAGAGCGCCATGGGATTAATCGCCACTTAGTAGTTCGCATGGATCATCCATCCTCCTAGTGACGATCAGTATGCGGAGGACATCCCGATCATGCGCAAGCACATCATCGCCGCTTTGGCCATTGCCGGCGGCCTGGGCTTCAACGCGGCCCAAGCGAACGATTTCCAACCCCAAATTCAGGCGTTCTTCGATAGCAATGTCAAAGGCAAGCTCGGCGACGCGGTTCTTGTCGAATCGATCAAGAAACAGAACACCGCCCATACCGGCCTGACGCCGGAAGCCATCGACGCTCTGGACCAGACATGGCGGGGCGAGGCGAAAGCCGGCGGCGGCGCGCTGACCCAGAAGGTGTTCGCCAGCCAGGTTTCCAAGTTCCTCAGCGAACTGAAGTCCCAGCATCCGGACGCGATCACGGAAGTGTTTGTCATGGACAATCGCGGCCTGAATGTCGGCCAGTCCGACATGACATCCGACTATAACCAGGGCGACGAAGGCAAATGGCAGAAGACCTACGCCGTCGGCCCCGACGCCGTGTTCATTGACGATGTCGAGTTCGACGAAAGCACCGAAAGCTTCCAGAGCCAGGTCAGCGCCACCATCGTCGATCCCGCTTCGGGCAAGCCGATCGGCGCGATCACCGTCGGGCTGAACGTCGAAAACCTAATGTAATCACCGCCGCCCCTGTCGGCGTAGAGCCGCGCCGGCGGGGGCATGTTTCCTTGGTCGTCCAGGACTTCAAATTCAGGTATCGCCATGAGCATCAAACTGAAACTCGCGCTCGGATTTTTCATGACCGGCCTGCTGACGGTCGCAGTCGCCGGCATTCACTATGTCGGGGGCAAGCAGATCGAACATGCGGCCGACGCCGCCAGGCTCTCGAAAGAGATCAACGACCAAGTTCAACTGTCGGTCAAGCACGCGGCTCTGTTCGACGGGTCCGGCGCCGCCTCGGACGCCGAAGCAGCACTCGAACACGCACTCATCGCGGCGGAGTTGACGCGCGCCGGCGCGACCGAGACGCTAAGCCAAGCCGACGGCCTGGAGGAACTCGCCGCCTCCATCGATGCCTATGGTCTTGGGATCGAAGAGTCCGCACGACTGTCCGCGCATTCCGAAGCGCTGCTAGCGCAAAGTCTCACGGCTTCGCAGAGCCTGGGCGAAGAGATCGAAGCCCTGTCGGTCGCCGTCGCGGACCGGCGCGCCAAGATGGACGCGCTGCGCGCCAAAATCGAAAGCAGCCTGAACAAGAAGGCCGACGCCGGCTCAAGCAGCGGCCTTGCGGCGATGGTGCGGGCCGCCAGCAAAGCCAAATCCAGCATCGATAAAGCTCGTGAGGCGGAATCGATCCTGAAGGAGATGGATCGGCATCGACTGGCGGCGGACCTTGCCGAAGCGAACTTCATGCGCGGCCACCAGACCGCCGACGCCACTTCGGTCTTAACCCACGCAGACGCTATCGCCGCGAACGCGGAGCAACTCGTCGCGGCCGACGCCAAATTCTACCAAGAACCGGTAGAGCGTCTGCTCGGCCATACCGAACTGCTGAAGCGGACCTTCGCTGAGATCAAGAGCACGACCGTCCAGATGGACGAGAGCCACGAATCGTTGATGAATGGCTCTGAAACGCTCGCCGCCGCTATCGCCGCTCAGTCCGAACGATACACCCAGGCGATCGGCGCCACCATCGCCCGCACGGAACAGCTCGCGACCCTCGCCGTGGTTTGCGCTCTCGCCCTCGCCGCTATGATCGCGTTCCTGATCACGCGGTCGATCGTTCGCCCGACGGCCAAGGTCATCGATTGCTTCGCCGCCCTGACCGCAGGCGACTACTCCCAGGAGGTCTCCGCCGACGGACGCAGGGATGAATTCGGCGAAATGCTGGCCGCCGCGGAGGTGTTCCGGCAAAACGGCCTCGAGCGCCTGAAGATCGCCGCCGAACAAGCCGAACTGGAGAAAAAGGCGGCCGATGACCGGCGAGCGGAACTGCTGGAGACCGCGAACCAGCTCGACGCGGAAATCGGAACGACGGCGACAGAAATCGAGGCGTCCGTCTGCGATATGAAGGCGGCCGTGGACCAGATGACGTCGGCCGCCGCCGCGACCGGCGAGGAAGCGGCGGCCGCTTCGGCCAACACCGCGGACGCCAGCGGGGACGTGCAAGCGGTTTCGGCCGCGGCGACCGAGCTCGCCATGTCAGTCACCGAAGTTTCCCGACAGGTCGAAACCGTCCGGGACCAGCTTCGCGACGGCGTAAGCCGGGCCGGCATGGCGCGCGACGAGATGAGCCACCTGGAATCGGCGGTCAAGACCATCGACGAGGCGGCGGGCATGATTGGCGAGATCGCCAACAAGACCAATCTGCTGGCCCTCAACGCGACGATCGAGGCGGCCCGCGCCGGCGAGGCCGGCAAAGGCTTCGCGATCGTCGCCGCCGAGGTGAAATCCCTGGCGACGCAGACGGCGACCACGACGGACCGTATCAACGCCCAGATTCAGGAAATCCGGGACCGGACGAAGGTAAGCGTCGGCGCCATCCAAGACGTCACGACCGCGATCGCCCAGATCGAGGAGTTGGCGGACAGCATGGCCGCCGCCGCCAATGAGCAAAGCACGGCCACGAACGAGATCGCCGAGCGGGTATCGGACGCTTCGACCCGCACCGGCGATATCAGCGTCCGCATCGGCGCCGTCGCCGAAGCGAGCCGCCAGACAGATCAGCTTTCCGCGGGCCTAGTGGCCACCGCCGATAAGCTGGAAGCCGGCAGCGAGGCGCTCCGCCGCAATCTCGAACGGTTCCTGGCGGAAATTCGCGCCGCCTGAGCAAAGGAACGATTGCGCCAGCCCCCCGGTTTCTGCGATTTTAGATCGCCGAAACCGGGAGACGGACGATGACGATCACCCTGGACGCCGACGCCTATCGGCGCGACGGATATCTGCCTGGCGCGCCGATATTCACGACAGCCGAAGCGCGGCGCATGCAGGCCGAATGCGCGCGCGACTGCGCCGTCGAGCAGCGCCCCGACGAGCGACGTCAGGCGTCCAACCGGGTAAAGCCCTATCTCCTGTTTCCGTGGGCGGCGAAGCTCGTGCGGCATCCGGCCCTGCTGGACGCCGTCGAGCAGCTCATCGGGCCGGACATTCTCGTGTTCCATACAACGATCTGGTGGAAAGACGCCGGGACGCCGAACTTCGTGCCCTGGCATCAGGACGGCACCTATTTCGGCCTGGCGCCGTTCGAGCACGTCACCGCCTGGGTGGCGTTGACGCCATCCACCCCGGAGAGCGGCTGCGTCCGCATCCTTCCGGGCTCCCACACCGAAGGCCAGCTCGCCCACAGGGACCAGGCGGACCGGCGCGCGATGCTCTCCCGCGGCCAGACGCTCGCCCGCGACCTGGACGAAACCAAGGCCGTCGATATCGTGCTGGCGCCGGGCGAGGTTTCCTTCCATCACACGCTCGCCTGCCATCAATCCGGCCCCAACCGGTCGACGGCGCCCCGCGTGGGGATCGGCGTCAGCTACATTCCGCCCCATGTCCGCCATATCGGCGACACCCGCCTTTCGGCCATGCTGGCGCGCGGCGAGGACCGGTTCGGGAATTTCGACCTGGAGACCGCGCCGCGCGCCAACGCGGACGCGGCAGCCGTCGCGGCGCACGCGGATGCGCTCGGCAGGTTCTGGCGCGCATCGGAAAGCATTCCCGAAATGGCGCATGTCCACTAAGAACAAATAACGCCAGGACGCGGCGCGGCGGTCGGCCGCCGCGCCTGTAGCCGCCCCGAGGACTCAGCTCATCAAACCCCGTCTTCTGGATTTTCCGCATCCCTACCGGGCGATGGTTGCGATCGAAAGCGATATCGACGCAACCCATATCGCCTCCTTCCGGGAGACGATGCGCTTCCTGCGCACGGAAGCGGACACGCTGATGGGCCCGGGCGTCGGCCTCGATTTCGTCAATTCCTTCTGGTTCTACGGCCCGCGCCCGAACGGCGCCATCGAGAACCGGATGATGTATCTGCAAAGCTTCACGGACCTCGACGCCCGCTCGCCGCACGCGGCGGAGATCGAAGCCTATCTCGAAGCCGGATGGGCCGGCGTGCTGCACAGCTATGGCCGCCTCGGCCAGGACTTCCGACGGGGACAGGCGTCCTTCGCGCTGGACAGCCTGGCGCGCCTGAACGTTCGTCCCCGCATCTGGACGAACCACGGCAGGAACGGCGCGCAGAACATCCTGGCGGACGCAAGGCCTAACCCGCTGATCGATGGCGATCTGCCCGATACGCCGGCCTACCACGCCGACCTGCTTTGGGATTTCGGCGTTAAATACTACTGGACCGGCAAGCAGGGTTCAGTCGTCGGCGGCCGGAAAGACCCCGCCCGGCCGGCGCGCTTGCGGGACGGGCGGCTGGTCTGGCGCTTCGCCCGCGCGAACGGCCTTCTGCACGGCCAGGACGACTACGACTACCTGATCCGCCAAGGCGCGAGCCCGAGCGTCCAGTATGCGACGCCGCGCACCGTCGCCTGGCAGCCAAGCCTGCTGGACCTGTCGCTTTCCACGTCCGGGCTTCAGACGCTGGTCGAAGAAGGCCATTTCTGCATCTTCGCCCAACATCTGGGAAATCTCGGCGGCAGTCAGACCTTCTCGCCGAACGCCGTCGCGGCTTTGCGCGCCCTGCGATCGGAACAGGACGCAGGGCGCATTCTGGTCGCTTCGACGGAGCGGCTGCTGGATTTCTACGTCGCCCGCGCGCACTTGGATTTCGATTGGCGCGTGGATTCCGGGGGGGGCCATCTCGACCTGACCGCCATCGACGATCCCGTGACAGGCCGCCGCCCGCCCACATTGGACGAGGCGCGCGGCATTTCCTTCGCATTGCCGCTGAGGGAGAGGTCCGCCGCGCCCACGTCGATTGCGGTCACGCTCGCCGGCAAGCCGGTCGATTCGGAGAACCTGTATTTTCACCGGGACGCTGACGCCCTTATTTTTGGCCTGAACTGGCACGACGTCGACCGGCGGGACGCCACGCCGGCCGACAAGCGCGCGACGCCTCAACCGGACGCCCCGCGATCCAAGCAGGGACGCGCGGCGCTCGGCGTCGGCGAGACAGCCTGCGCGGACGACCGCCTCTACCTCGCGCCGGCGGAAACGCCCTATGCGGACGTGCTCACTGAAATGCGCGAGGCGGCGAGCCCATCGGAACGCCGGATCCTGGCGGCGACGACCGTGAATGCGTTGCTGTCGAACGCCGTCGAGACGGCCGCGACCGCATCTGCGCGGCGCGCGCTCGCCGAACGCCTGTGGGCGGATGCGTTGCAGCGGCTGAAGGCCCTTTCCGGCCCGGCCGGCGCGCGGATTCCGGCGGACCGCGCCGAAGCGGAACGGGCGCTTTACTGGGCGGGCCTGCACAGCTTCGGCGAAACCATGGCGACGCCAGACGCAACGCCGGACCTCATCGGCCGCCGGGAGTTGTTCTACGCCTGCCGTTCCGTGCAACGCGACGCGCTTCAACCTTTTCGCGCCGCGCGCAGCCGGACGCTGACAGGCGTGCTTTTCGAGCAGATTGACTATGTCGCGGAGACCTTCGGCGGCGCCGGCGCAATGGCCATGCTGGCCGACGCGCCGCCCGCCCTCCGGACATCGCCCCGCGGCGAACTGCGCGCTCTCGCCTTCGAACCCGCGGCGGCGCCCGAGGCCATCCTGCGCGCCCTCGCCCGCCTGCGCGGACCGTCTGCCGCCCGAGACAGGCTGCTGGCCGCCCGCGCGCTTGCCGGCCGAGGCGACTATGCTGCTTCGGCGGCCGCGCTCGGCCGCCTTTCCAACGCTCGGGCGCTCGCGCTGCGCGCCGCCGCAGCGCTCGCGGATAACCGGGACGATACGGCGCGCGCGCTGTTCGCCCAGGCGTTCGACAATGATCCCGCGGACCAATTTGCCCTGATCGGCCTCCTGTTCGCCGACGACGGCCAGGATTGGAACCCGGCGATAGAACGCTATTTCGCCGCCGCCTCCTCCGAAGCCGCCGCGGCGCGCGATCACATCGTCAAACCGCGGCCGCAGCCACGTTGGCGGCGCCTGCGGATCTGGCGTCAGAAAACCTTCTAGCGCGGCCCGCTAGGGCTTCAGCAGCACGTGCCGCTTTTTCCCCGCCGACAGTTTGATCGCGCCCCCTTCGCCCAGATCGGCGGCGGAGACGATCTGGTCCTCGGCGGCGATCGCGACGTCGTTCACGCGGGCGCCGCCGCCCTTGATCAGCCGGCGCCCTTCGCCATTGCTCTTGACGAGACCGGCGATGCGGAGCGCCTCATAGGCGGGAATGCCGGCGTCGAGGGCCGCGCGCTCGACCGCCGCCGTCGGCAGGTCAGCCTCGGCGTTGCCCAGTTCGAAGGCCTGACGAGCCGTCTCGGCGGCTTGGTCCGCCGCCGCCCGGTCGTGGGCGAGCGCCGTCGCCTCGGTCGCCAAAGTCTTCTTGGCCTCGTTGATGTCCTGGTCCTTCAGGGCTTCCAGGCGGGCGATCTCATCCAGGCCAAGATCGGTGAACAGGCGCAGGAAGCGGCCGACGTCCGCATCGTCCACGTTCCGCCAGAACTGCCAGTAGTCGTAGGGGGATAACCGGTCGGCGTTCAGCCAGATCGCGCCGGCCGCCGTCTTGCCCATCTTCGCGCCGCCGGCGGTCGTAATCAGCGGCGTCGTCAGGCCGAAGGCTTCCGTCCCGTCCATGCGGCGGGCCAGATCGACGCCCATGACGATATTCCCCCACTGATCCGATCCGCCCATTTGGAGAACGCAGCCATAGCGGCGGGCCAGTTCGGAGAAGTCGTAGGCCTGCAGGACCATGTAGTTGAATTCGAGGAAGGACAGCGGCTGCTCGCGCTCCAGGCGCAGCTTCACGCTGTCCATGGTCAGCATGCGGTTAACCGAAAAATGCCTCCCGACATCCCGCAACAACGGAATGTACTTCAGCTCGTCCAGCCACTCGGCGTTGTCGACGACCATGGCGTCGGTCGGCCCGTCGCCGAAATCCAGAAACTTCTCGAAAATCCGAAAGATGCCGGCCTTGTTCTTCTGGATCGTCTCCGGCGTCATCAATTGGCGCGCCTCGTCCTTGCCGGACGGATCGCCGATTTTCGTTGTGCCGCCGCCCATCAAGACAATAGGCTTGTGGCCGGTTTTCTGGAGCCAACGCAGCATCATGATTTGGACGAGACTGCCCACGTGCAGGCTGTCCGCCGTCAGGTCGAAGCCGATATAGGCGACGACGGGCTGGCCCGAAGCGGCCTTCTCGTCCAGCGCGTCGAAATCGGTGCACTGATGCATGAAGCCGCGTTGCGTCATCGCGCGGAGGAATTCGGATTTGGGCTCGCTCATCGTTCGTTCGACCTATGGCACAGGGATCGCGCCGCCAGCGCGTCGGGCGGCCAAGGCGCTTAGCACGGACCCGGCGCCGGCGCCAAATAGCCTCGACGGGCGGACCGCGCCATGACGCCGGTTCTGGCCATCGGCATGATGAGCGGCACCTCCCTCGACGGCGTCGACGTTGCGCTCCTGGAGACGGACGGCGACCGCCACGCGCGGCCCCTCGGCGCCCTGACACGGCCTTATGCGGCGGCCTTTCGGGAGCGTCTGCGCGCGACCATCGCCGGCGGGGCGGACCCGCGCGCGATCGAGGCGGAACTGACCGACCTCCATGCAGAGGCCGTCGCGGCCCTGCTGGAAGAGTTAGGGCGCACCAGTGAAGAGATCGCCGTGATCGGCTTTCACGGACAGACCGTCCTGCACCAACCCCAGGCGCGCCGCACCTGGCAGATCGGCGACGGCGCGCGCCTGGCGGAACGCACCGGCGTCGATGTTGTGTTCGATTTTCGCAGCGCGGACGTCGCCGCCGGCGGCGAAGGCGCGCCGCTTGCGCCGATCTATCATGCGGCGCTCGCCGCCGCCGCGCCCGAACGGCCGCTCGCTATCGTGAATATCGGCGGCGTCGCGAACGTGACGTGGGTCGGACCGGACGGCGCCGACGGCCTGCCCCGCCTTGTCGCCTGCGACGTAGGCCCCGGTAATGGCCCGATCGACGATTGGGTTCACGCCAAGACCGGCGCCGACTTCGACGCAAACGGCGTGCTCGCCCGTTCCGGCGCCGTGGATCAGGCGCGGGTGGCCATGGCGCTGGATACGCCTTTCATCAGCAGAGAACCGCCCAAGTCTTTGGACAGGCTGGACTTTACGCATGAATTGGCCGAAGGCCTGTCGCCCGCTGACGGCGCCGCGACCCTGACGGAGTTCACAGCCGCCGCTATCGCCGCGAGCGCCGACTGTCTGCCCGCGCCGCCCCGGCGTTGGCTCGTCACGGGCGGCGGCCGGCTGAACGCCTATCTGATGGAGCGGCTGGGCGCCCTGACCGAAGCGCCGGTCGATCCCATCGAGGCGATCGGCTTCGACGGCGACAGGCTGGAGGCGGAAGCATTCGCCTATATGGCGGTGCGACGGCTGGACGACGCCCCGATCAGCTTTCCCGAAACGACCGGCGCGCCTGCCCCGCTTGTCGGCGGACAGATCGCGCGCGCGGCCTTGTAGCGCCGGTCTAGCTGGCGATAGCCGCTTCTTCCGCTTCCTCGGCCGCGGCGATTTCGGCCAGGAGCCGGGCTTCTTCCTCAAGCCGGCGGTCGAGATAGACCTCGCAGCGCTTCAGCATCGAGTCCAGGTGCGAGCCGAAGACATGGCCCGCGCCCTCGATGTTTTCGTAGTCGACGATGATGCCCTTCTGCATGGCCAGCTTATCGACCAGCCGCAGCACGGCTTCCTGGGGCACGATCTCATCGGCGTCGCCGTGAATGATCAGGCCGGAAGACGGGCACGGCGCCAGGAAGGAGAAGTCGTACATGTTCGCCGGCGGCGACACCGATACGAAACCGCCGATTTCCGGGCGCCGCATCAGCAATTGCATGCCGATCCAGGCGCCAAAGGAGAAGCCGGCGACCCATACGGTCCGCGCTTCCGGCTTCAGGGATTGCAGCCAGTCGAGCGCGGCCGCCGCATCCATCAATTCGCCTTCGCCCCGGCCATAGCTGCCCTGGGACCGGCCGACGCCGCGGAAATTGAAGCGCAAGGTCGCAAAGCCGCGCTTGGCGTACATATGGGCTAGGCCCTGTACGACGCGGTTGTTCATGTTGCCGCCATATTGCGGGTGTGGATGGAGGATGACCGCCAACGGCGCATTCGCCGCCTCTACGTGATGATAACGTCCTTCGAGGCGCCCTTCCGGACCCGCAATGATAACTTCAGCCATGTGCCACTCGCTTAGGGAAGCGCGCCGGGTGGCGAAACAAGCCTGCGCCGGGGCGACGATCCCTATAGAATTGCGCGTTTCAGACGTCTGTTTCAAGAACTTCCGCCCAACGGGAGCGATTTTGCCATATGAAGGCTTATCTGGATCATAATGCGGCCGCCCCTCTGACGCCTTCCGCCAGGCAGGCGATGACGGCGGCGATGGACATCGTCGGCAACCCCTCCTCGACCCACGGCGCCGGGCGGCGGGCGCGACGGATCGTCGAGGATGCGCGGGCGGCGATCGCGGCGTCTACGAATGCGCACCCCCGGGACATCGTATTTACCGGGTCCGGCACCGAAGCCTGCCAGCTTATGATTCAACTCCCCGGCCGCCCGCGCCGTATCTTCGCCGCGAGCGAACATGTCGCCGTGCTGGAGGCGGATACGGAGGCCGCGATCGTTCCCGTCGGGCGAGACGGAGTTCTCGATCTCGACGCGCTCGCTACGGCTCTGGGCGCGGACGCGAGCGACGCCGTCGTCGCCGTCATGCTGGCGAACAACGAGACCGGCGGCGTCCAGCCCATCGCGGAAATCGCGCGCCTCGTCCACAAAACGGACGGCGCGCTCGTGGTCGACGCGGCCCAGGCGTATGGAAAAATTCCGCTGGATATCGTCGCGTTGGGCGCGGATGCGCTGGCGCTTTCGGCCGCGAAGATCGGCGGTCCGCTCGGCGTCGGCGCGGCGGCATTCGCGCCCGACGCCGCGCCAGCGCCGATCCTGCGCGGCGGCGGCCAGGAGCGCGGACTGCGCGGCGGTTCGGAGAACATCTTAGGGATCGCGGGCTTTGGCGCGGCGGCCGGCGACCTTTCCCGCTCGCTCGCACGCCAGTCGGCGTTGGCCGGGCTCCGCGACGGTTTGGAGGCCGCGATAGAAGCGCTCGGCGGCGTCGCTCACATGCGGCGCACGTCCGTCGAACGGCTTTCGAACACCGCCTCCATCGCGATGCCGGGCGCGGCGGCGGCGACACAGGTCATGGCGTTCGACCTTGCCGGCTTCGCCGTATCCGCCGGCGCCGCCTGTTCGTCCGGAAAGGTCGAGCGGAGCCACGTGCTCGCGGCGATGGGCATCGATGACGACCTTCTGGAGTCGACGATCCGCGTCAGCCTCGGCCCCGATACGACGCAAACCGAGATCGACGGGTTCGTTCAGGCGTGGAGCGCGCTATATTCCCGAAAGACAGCATGAAGGAGCCGCCCAGGCGCGACCATGACGACCGGCCCGATCTATCTCGACTATCAGGCGACGACGCCGCTCGACCCGCGCGCGCTCGACGCCATGCTGCCGTTCCTGCGGGATGACTTCGGCAACCCCCATTCGATCCAACATGCCTTCGGCGCCCGCGCCGAGGCGGCGGTCGAGCAGGCGCGCGGCCAGATCGCGGACCTGATCGGCGCGGAGGCGCGGGAGATCGTCTTTACCTCCGGCGCTACGGAAGCGAACAACCTCGCCATTATCGGCGCCGCCCGGTTCCGCCAACGGCGGGGCGACGGCGTCGCCCGCGTGCTGACCTTCGCTTTTGAGCACAAATGCGTGCTGGAAGCCGTCCGCTCCCTGGAAGACGAAGGCTTCGAAACCGCCTTTCTGCCTGTCACGAAAAATGGCCTCGCCGATCTCGACGCCCTTGCCGACGCGCTTGAACAACCGGCGACGCTCGTCTCCCTCATGGCGGTCAACAACGAAATCGGGACCATTCAGCCGATCGCAGAAGCGGCCCGCATCGCTCATGCCGCCGGCGCGCTCCTGCATGTGGACGTGGCCCAGGCCGTCGGAAAGATTCCGGTGGACGTCAAAGAAGCGGACGTCGATCTGCTGAGCATTTCCGGCCACAAGATGTACGGCCCGAAGGGCATTGGCGCGCTTTTCGTCCGCCGCCGCCCGAGGGCGCGGCTGCTGCCGTTGATCCATGGCGGCGGTCAGGAGAGAGGCATGCGCTCCGGCACGTTGCCGGCGCCGCTTTGCGTCGGCTTCGGCGCGGCGGCGGCGCTGGCGTCGGCCGAGATGGCGGACGAAGCGGCGCGCCTGGCGGAGATACGCGCGACTTTCCTGAAAACGCTGGACGCCGCCGGCGCCCGCTACAGCCTGCACGGCGACGAGGCCCGCCATATTCCGGGCAATCTGAACATCGCGTTCGAGGCGGCGCCGGCGCTCGCGGTGATGAACGCCGCGCCAGACGTCGCGGTCGCGACGGGATCGGCCTGCTCCTCGGCCTCGGTCGAACCGTCATATGTCCTCAAAGCGATCGGGCTCGATGCGAGCGAGGCCGAACGATCGCTCCGGATCGGGTTCGGCCGCCAGACGACGCGCCTGGAAGCGGAAGCCGCGGCCCGAAAGCTCGCGAACGCGGCGGCGGACGTCGCCCGCGGCCTGAACGCGGCCGAGTAGCCCCATTGCCGAAGGTCTTATTCCTGAAAGCGAACGGAGATAGGATGGAGGTCGAGGCGAAGGACGGCGAGTCCGTGCTGGCGCTCGCCTGGCGCGTCGACGCGGGGATCGAGGGCGATTGCGAAGGCGCTATGGCCTGCTCGACCTGCCATGTCATTCTGGAGCCGGAAGCGTTCGACCGGCTGCCCCCGCCCTCCGAGGAGGAAGATTCGATCCTGGACCTGGCCCCCGGCGCCTGCGAGACGTCTCGCCTCGGCTGCCAGATCATCCTGACCGAGGCGGAAGACGGCTTGGAAATCCGCCTCCCCGCTGCGGCCCCGAGCCTGCTTTGAACGCAATGCCGGACGAGGCCCCCATGCTCGGCGCGCCCGACGGCCTGTTCCAGCGGCTGCGACAGGAAGCCGGCGCGGCCTGGACAGCCTATACCAACCACCCCTTCGTTCGCGGCCTCGGCGACGGCACGCTGCCGGAGCCGGCCTTCAGAAAATATCTGACCCAGGACTATCTGTTCCTGATCCAGTTCGCGCGCGCTTATGGGCTCGCCGCCTACAAGGCGCAGACCCTTGAAGACATCCGCCAGGCGGCGGGCGGCCTCCAGGCGATCGCGGACGTGGAAATGCGCCTGCACGTGATGTTCTGCCAGGGTTGGGGACTGACGGAAGCGGATATGCAGGCCGCGCCCGAAGCGCCGGAAACGATGGCCTATACGCGCTATGTGCTGGAATGCGGCCTCGCCGGGGACCTGCTCGACCTGCACGTGGCGCTGGCGCCGTGCATTCTGGGGTATGGCGAGATCGGCGCGGCGCTGGCGCGCGCGCCCACTCCCGGCAACCCCTACCAGGCCTGGATCGATATGTACGCGGGCGAGGAATATCAGGCGGCGGCAGCGGCCGAGGCCGATCAGTTGGATCGTCTGATGCGGCGCCGAGGCGGCGACGGCCGCTGGACCGACCTCGCGCGCATCTTCACGCAGGCGACGGAACTCGAAGCGGCGTTCTGGGATATGGGATGGCGAGCGGCATGAATTCTGGCCAGGCGAACCTCGTACGAAATCTGGGCTGCATCTTCGCCGGCCATTTGGGCGACGACCGGCCGGCCGTGGCCGATCTTTCGGGCGCGGCGCCCCGAACGTTCTCCTATGACGATCTGAACCAGATGGCGGACGCGGTCGCGCGCGGCCTCGCCGCCCGCGGCCTCGAAGCCGGAGACCGGGTCGGCATCCTGGCGCTCAACCGCATCGAGTATCTGGCGGTGTTCTTCGGGGCGATGCGCATAGGCGCCGTGCCGGCGCCGATCAACATCAAGCTCTCGGCCGATATGGTCGACTACATCGTCCGGGACGCGGGCTGCAAACTGGCGTTCTTCGAGGATGAATTCGAGCCGCTGGTTCCGAAGGACATCGCGCGGATCGCCTTCGGCCCCGGCTTCGACGCCTTTCTCGACCCGGGCTCTTTCGAGGCCGTCGAACCCGCGCCCGACGCGGTCGCGCTGCAGCCCTATACCTCCGGCTCGACCGGCCGGCCCAAGGGCGTGCTGCTCGACCACGCGGGCCAGATGTGGGGGCCCTCCACCGGCGGATGGATGAACCCGGACGGCGCCTATCTGGTCGCGGCGCCGCTCTACCACAAGAACGCGCTGATGGTGACCAAGAGCGCGTTCTATGCGGGCGCGCGCATCGTCCTGATGCCGCGCTTCGAAGCCAAGACCTATCTGAGCGCCGTCGAGACCTACCGCCCGAGCACGATTTCAGGCGTCCCGGCGATGATTTCGATGCTGATGTTGGAGACGGATGCGCTCGCGCGGACGGACCTCTCCTCCGTGCGCGAGGTCTCCATGGGGTCTGCGCCCGCGTCCCCGCTGCTGCTGCGCCGGGTGCGCGAGGTCTTCAACGATCCGAAGATCACCATTCAGTACGGCGTGACCGAAGCCGGTCCGCGCATGTTCGGCGCCCATCCGGACGGCCTGGAGCGGCCGCTCGGCTCTTGCGGGGTTCCTCTCGCGGGCGGCGAGGCGAAGCTCGTGGGAGACCCTTCCGCCCCGGACGACCCGGGCGGGCCGCATGTGGGCGAGCTTTGGGTGCGAAACCCCGGCGTCATGCTGGGCTATCACAATCTGCCGGAAGCGACGGCGGCGAAACTGCCAGGCGGCGGCTGGTTCCGCACCGGGGACATCCTTCGGCGCGACGAAGCCGGCTTCTACTGGTTCGTTAGCCGCGCGGACGACATGTTCAATTGCGGCGGAGAGAACATCTATCCGGCCGAAGTGGAGGCTGTGCTGGAGAAGCATCCGGCGGTGGCGCAATCCGCCGTCGTGCCGACGGCGCACGCGGTCAAGGGCGAGGCGCCTGTCGCGTTCGTCGTGCCGAGCGCGCCGGGCGCGGCGAACGAGGCGGAGTTGAAGAACTTCGCGCTCGCCAACGGTCCCGCCTACGCGCATCCGCGGCGGATATTCTTCCTCGAATCGCTCCCGCTCGCGAGCACGAACAAGATCGATCGCGCCCGCCTGAAGGCGGATGCGGCGCGCCTGGCGGCGGATCTGGGCGGAGCGGAATGAACTGTCCCCTTTTTTTGTGCCCTCCGACCGCCATATTCTTGCTCCAGTGTCGTATAATGCGACGATCAACACTTGAGCGTGCGTGGATGAAATGAGCGAAGACGGAGACAAGAAAGACGGCGGTCCAGAGACCGGCGTGGTCGTCCGAACCAAGCCGGCGACAAAAAAACCCGCCATGTACAAGGTCTTGATGTTGAACGACGACTACACGCCGATGGAGTTCGTCGTTCATATCCTGGAGAGCTTCTTCCGCAAATCGCGCGAGGAAGCCACCCAGGTGATGCTGCACGTGCACCGCAGGGGGATCGGCGTGTGCGGCGTCTACACCTACGAAGTCGCCGAGACGAAAGTGACGGAAGTCGTCGAGTTCGCACGTCGACATGAGCATCCGCTCCAGCTTACCCTGGAAAAGGATTAGCCCCGCAGCCGGAGGGACCCAGCCACATGCTGTCCCGTAACCTGGAAGAATCCCTGCATCGCGCCATCGGGCTCGCCCGAGAACGGCGTCATGAATATGCCACCCTGGAACATCTTCTGGTCGCGTTGACCGACGACCGAGACGCGCTCGCCGTCATGCGGGCCTGCGCCGTCGACGTCGACAAGCTCCGAACAGAGCTCATCGGCTATATCGACGACGAGTTCGACGGCCTGCGATCGGAGGAAGCCTCCGGGAGCGACGCCGACCCGAAGCCGACCGCCGGGTTCCAGCGGGTTCTCCAGCGGGCCGCCATTCACGTGCAGTCTTCCGGGCGCGAGGAAGTGACCGGCGCCAACGTGCTCGTCGCGATCTTCTCCGAGCGGGAGAGCCACGCGGTCTACTTCCTGCACATGCAGGACATGACCCGGCTGGACGCGGTTCAGTACATCTCCCACGGCGTCGCCAAGGCGCCGGGCCGGTCGGAACGCCGGCGCACGCAAGGCAACAGCGAGCGCCGCAACCAGGATCAGGGCGGCGGCGGCGAAGAGGCGGAGGACGAGAAATCCGGCGCGGAAGCCTTGGAAGCCTATTGCGTCGACCTGAACGAAAAAGCAGACCTCGGCAAGATCGATCCGCTGATCGGGCGCGGGCCGGAGCTGGAACGGGTGATCCAGATCCTCTGCCGACGCACCAAGAACAATCCCCTGCTGGTCGGCGATCCCGGCGTCGGCAAGACGGCGATCGCGGAAGGCCTCGCCCGGATGATCGTGGAAGGCGCGACGCCGGACGTGCTTTCCGACGCGACGATCTATGCCCTCGACATGGGCGCCCTGCTTGCCGGCACGCGCTATCGCGGCGATTTCGAAGAACGCATCAAGGCGGTGCTGAAAGAGCTTGAGGAACGTCCGGGCTCGATCCTGTTCATCGACGAAATCCACACGGTGATCGGCGCCGGCGCCACCTCCGGCGGGTCGATGGACGCGTCGAACCTGTTGAAGCCCGCGCTCGCCTCGGGCTCGCTGCGCTGCATCGGCTCGACCACCTACAAGGAATACCGGTCCTACTTCGAGAAGGACCGGGCGCTCGTGCGCCGCTTCCAGAAGATCGATGTGAACGAACCCTCTGTCGATGACGCCATCAAGATCATGATGGGCCTGAAGCCGGTCTACGAGGAGCATCACCGGGTGCGCTTCACCCGAGACGCGATCCGAACCGCGGTGGAGCTGTCCGCCCGCTACATCAACGACCGCAAACTGCCCGACAAGGCGATCGACGTGATCGACGAAGTGGGCGCGGCGCAGATGCTGTTGCCGGAGTCCAAGCGCAAGAAAACCATCAACGTGAAGGACGTGGAGGCGATCGTCGCCAAGATCGCGCGCATCCCGCCAAAATCCGTCAGCAAGGACGACAAGACGGCGCTGGCCAATCTGGAGGCCGATCTGAAGTCCGCCGTGTTCGGACAGGACGCCGCCCTGGAAGCCCTGGCGAGCGCGGTCAAGCTATCCCGCGCCGGCTTGCGGCAACCGGAGAAGCCGATCGGCAACTACCTCTTCGCGGGCCCGACCGGCGTGGGCAAGACCGAAGCCGCGCGCCAGCTTGCGAAGATCCTGGGCGTCGAGCTCGTGCGCTTCGATATGTCGGAGTACATGGAGCGGCACTCGGTCTCCCGTCTGATCGGCGCCCCGCCGGGCTATGTCGGCTTCGATCAGGGCGGCCTCTTGACGGACGCCGTCGACAAGAACCCCCATGTGGTTCTGCTGCTCGACGAGATCGAGAAGGCGCACCCGGACGTGTTCAACGTGCTTCTTCAGATCATGGATCACGGGAAGCTGACCGATCACAGCGGCAAGCAGGTCGATTTCCGGAACGTCGTGCTGATCATGACCACCAACGCCGGCGCCGCCGACCTGGCGAAGCCGGCGATGGGCTTCGGCCGCACGGTGCGCGAAGGCGACGATCAGGAAGCGATCAACCGCATGTTCACGCCGGAATTCCGCAACCGGCTGGACGCGATCATTTCCTTCCGCACCCTGCCGCCGGAAGTCATCGATCTCGTCGTCGACAAGTTCGTGGCGGAGTTGGAAGGCCAACTGGCCGAGCGGGGCGTATCCATCGAGCTGCTGCCCAAGGCGAAGAAGTGGCTCGGCGAAAAAGGCTACAGCCCGGAATACGGCGCGCGGCCGCTCGCCCGGATCATTCAGGAGCATATCAAGAAGCCCTTGGCGGAAGAGCTTTTGTTCGGCAAGCTGGCCAATGGCGGGGCGATCGAAGTCGCCGTCGCCAGGGGCGGCAAGAAGCTGGAATTCCGGTTCCCGGAATCCGGCGGCAAGTCGAAAAAGCCCAAAACGCCCAAGGAACCAGCAGAGGTCTAATTCCCATGCCACGTCTCGCTCCCGAGCGTCTCCGCGCCATCGCAGCCGATCTGTTGGAGGCGGCGGGCGCCCCGAGAGACGAGGCGGAAACCGTCGCCCGGCATTGCATCGAAGCCAATCTCGCCGGTCATGACAGCCACGGGATCATCCAGATTCCGAGCTATATCGACCGCATCGAGAAAGGCCATATCGTTCCCGGCGCGAAGTTCGAGGTGATCCAGGAATCGCCGACGACGACTGTCGTCGACGCCCATTGGGGCTTCGGCTACGTGCAGACGGAACGCGCGGTGCAGATGACGATCGAGAAGGCGAAGACGCAGAACGTCGCCGCCTGCACGATCTTCCGCCAGGGCCATGTGGGCCGGGTCGCCGCCTATCCGCTGATGGCGGCCGAAGCGGGGATGATCGGCCTGATGACCGCGGACTCGGGCCGCGCGCCGAAGCAGGTGGCGCCGTTCGGCGGCCGGGAAGCGAGGCTCGGCACCAACCCGATCTCCATCGCCGTGCCCTCCGTCCTGGACGGCCCCCTCTTCTTCGACCTTTCGACCGCGGCCGCGGCGGCCGGCAAGATCAAACTCGCCCAGGCGCGCGGCGAACACGTGCCCCAGGGATGGCTGATCGACGACAACGGCGCGCCGACGACCGATCCCTCGGTGCTGGGCAATGGCGGCGCGCTCTTGCCGCTCGGCGGCGACGTCGGCTTCAAGGGCTATGCGCTTTCCGCCATGGTCGAAATCCTGTCGGCGCTGTTGACCGGGCTTGGTTTCGGCGTGGAGCCGACCGGCCGGCACAATGACGGCTGCTTCATCGCCTGCTTCAAGGTGGACGCCTTCCGCCCGCTTGCGACGTTCAAGCAGGAAGTCGCGGATTTCGCGGCCTATCTGAAGTCGACGCCCACCGCCGACGGCTTCGACCAAGTGTACTATCCGGGCGAAGTGGAGCATCTGCGCAAACTCGACCGGTCGAGCGCCGGCGTCGAGATCGAGGACAAGACCTGGAACGGCCTGTCCGCGCTTGCCGAAAAGCTGGGGCTGCCAAAACTCGAAGCCGCCTGAGCCGGCAGCGCAATCAACGGGCGGAGACAGCCATGAAACTGCATCACGCGCCGAACACGCGGTCCGTTCGGATCGTCTGGCTGCTGGAGGAGTTGGGGCTCGATTACGAGATCGCGTTCCACAAGCTCGGCGCTCCGGAGATGCGCGGCCCGGACTATAAGAAAGTCCATCCGCTCGGCCGCGTGCCGGCGCTGGAGGACGGTTCGGCCACGCTCTTCGAATCCGGCGCCATCGTCGAGTATCTGCTCGCGCGCTATGGCGAAGGCCGCCTGAAGCCGGACGTCGCCGCGCCCGAGTTCGCGGACTATCTGCAATGGCTGCATTTCGCCGAAGGCATGCTGATGCCGCCGGTGAACATCATTATCGTCGAGACCGTGCTGCTGCCGCCGGAACGGCGGAACGACGTGAATGTGGACCGGGCGACCAAGCTCCTGTCGCGGATGCTTGCGGCCGTCGATGAAGGGCTCGCGGGCAAGAACTACCTCGCCGGCGCATTCTCCGGCGCCGACATCATGACGGGCCACGCCTGCATCGTCGCCAATCGTCTCGGCGGCGACGTCTCGGACAAACCCAACGTCGCCGCCTATATCGAGCGATTGCAGGCCCGCCCGGCGCTTCAGAAAGCCTGGGCGATCAAACCCGACGATTGACCGGCGTTACGGGCTAGAACAGGCCCACCGTCTCCCCCGACGCGTCGAGGCCGATCACTTCGGCGGCCGGCGTGCGAGGCAAGCCGGGCATCGTCATGATGTCGCCGCAGATCGCCACCGCGAAGCCAGCGCCCGCGGAAAGGCGCACTTCGCGCACGGGTATCTCGTAGCCCTCCGGCGCGCCCTTGAGCGCCGGGTCCGCCGAGAAGCTGTACTGCGTCTTGGCCATGCAAACCGGAAGCTTGCCATGACCGGCCGCTTCCAGGGCGTCCAGGCGGGCGGCGGCGGCGCTGGAAAAATCGACGCCGTCCGCCCGGTAGATCTCCCGCGCGACGGTCTCGATCTTCTCCTTGAGCGGCAGGTCGTCGCCATAGATGGGTTTGAAGTCGGCGACGCCGCTATCCGCCGCTTCCGAGGCGAGCCGGGCAAGCGCTTCCGTGCCGGCGCCGCCTTCCGCCCAATGCGTGCAGACGGAGACCGGCTGCCGTCGCGCCAGGCAGAAGCGGCGGATCGCCTCAAGTTCCGCGTCCGTATCGGCGGTGAAGCGATTGATCGCGACGACGGCGGGCACGTCATATTTTGCGATATTGTCCAGATGCCGGCCGAGATTGGCGAGGCCGGCCTCCAGCGCCGCCACGTTCTCCTCGTTCAGGTCCGCCCGCGCGACGCCGCCATGGAACTTGAGCGCCCGCGCCGTCGCGACCACCACGGCGGCGTCCGGCCGGAGGCCGGCGGAGCGACATTTGATGTCGAAGAACTTCTCGGCGCCGAGGTCCGCCCCGAAACCCGCCTCGGTCACCACATAGTCGGCGAGGCCCAGGGCCGCCCGCGTCGCGACGACGCTGTTGCAGCCATGGGCGATGTTGGCGAACGGCCCGCCATGGACGAAAGCCGGCGCGCCTTCCAGCGTCTGCGCGAGATTGGGGGCGAGCGCATCCTTCATGAGCACGGTCATCGCGCCGACGGCTTTCAGGTCCGCCGCCGTGATCGCCTGCCGATCCCGCGTTTCGCCGACCACGATGCGAGCGAACCGCGCTTCCAGGTCAGCCAGATCGCGCGAGAGGCAAAGAATCGCCATCACCTCCGAGGCGACGGTGATGTCGTAGCCCGCCTCGCGCGGGAAACCGTTGGCCACGCCGCCTAGATTGGCCACGATCTCCCGGAGCGCGCGGTCGTTCATATCGACGACCCGCCGCCAGGCGATCCGCCGCGCGTCGAGCCCGAGTTCGTTGCCCCAATAGATGTGGTTGTCGACCATCGCCGCGAGCAGATTGTGCGCGGTCGAGATCGCATGCATGTCGCCGGTGAAGTGCAGGTTGATCGCCTCCATCGGGATCACCTGGGCATAGCCGCCGCCGGCCGCCCCGCCCTTCTGGCCGAAACAGGGGCCCAGGCTGGGCTCGCGCAGGCAGATCATCGCGTCCTTGCCGATGCGGCGCAGCCCGTCGCCGAGACCGACGGTGGTCGTCGTCTTGCCCTCCCCGGCCGGCGTCGGCGTCATCGCCGTCACCAGGATCAGCTTGCCGCGCGGCTTCGCCCCGACCTCCGTCGCCCAATCGAGCGCGATCTTTCCCTTGTCGTGGCCATAGGGCAGCAAAGCGTCGCTCGGCGCGCCGATCATCTCTGCGATCGCCTGGATCGGCGCTGCCTTGGCCGCGCGCGCGATTTCGATATCCGAAGGCTGGCTCATTGGGCGGTGCTCCTGTAGGGAATCGGCCGACATGATTCGGACGGATGCCGCCGGCAAACAAGCCCGTCCCCTGCAAAAAGGACGCGAAATGCCCGATCCCCGCGACCATCTCTGCGTCGGCCTGGACACGCCGGACGCCGACTCCGCCCGGCGCATGGCCGAAACTCTGGGCGATTCGGTCACCTGGATGAAGGTCGGCTCCGCGCTCGCCATGCAAGGCGGCGAGAGCCTGGTGCGCGACTTGAAGGCCGCGGGCAAGAAAGTCTTCCTGGATTACAAGTTCCATGACATCGACCAGACGGTCGCAAACGCCGTTTCCGGCGCGACCCGGGCCGGCGTCGATCTGATGACGGTGCACGCCGTCGCCCCGGTGGTGCGCGCCGCGGCGGATGCGGCCAAGCAGGCTGGCGGCGGCGCAATCATCGCCGGCGTCACGGTGCTGACGTCGCTCGACGAATCGGACCTGGAGGCGGAAGGCTGGCACGAAGGCGTCGCCGCGCTCGTGCGCTCACGCGCGCAAACGGCCGTAGCCGCCGGCGCGGACGCCATCGTCGCCTCGGCCCATGAAGCGCGTATGCTGCGCGGCCTGCTTTCGCCGGACGTGGTGCTGATCACGCCGGGCATCCGCGCGCCCGGCGGCGAGGCGCAGGATCAGAAGCGCGTCGCCACGCCCGCGACCGCGATCGGAGACGGGGCCGACCTGCTGGTGGTCGCCCGACCGGTCATTCAAGCCGCCGATCCCCGGGCCGCGGCCCAGCATTTCCTCGATCTTATCGACGCGGCCTTGGCGGCCTGAAGGCCGAAGCGCCCGTCTGTACGGGGAAATACGGCTGGAAACGCAGCCGCGCCGACGCCACATAGCGGCTCAGAAGGACGGAGCCACGAACGAGGCGCAGTTTATGAACGATCGAATAGCCGATGGCCGGTCGGACGCCGAATGGCGAACCCAAAACTCTGACGCGAATTCCGGCGCGGAAACGGCGGGCGGCCAGGATCAGCGGACGATGGCGCTGCTCGGCTGGGCGCTGATGCTCGCCGGCGTCGTGACGTTCTTCGCCGCGGTCGCCGCCGTCATCGTCGCCTATGTCAACCGCGGTAACGCCCCACAGCCCTGGCGCAGCCACTTCGACAAGATCATCGGCAGCTTCTGGATCTGGCTGATCCTGAACATCCTGGGCGCGCCGCTGATCTTGCTGTTCGGTCTCGGCTACGTGGTGCTAGCCATCGCCGCGATCTGGCTGGCGGTGGTAGGCGTCGTCAACCTGTTCCGTGCGGCGGATAACCGCCCGGCCTGACCGCCCGCCCCAATATCGAAACGCCTCCAGCGCCCTGTCCGTTCAGGGCAGGCGATCGGGCTCGCCTGCGTTCGCCGCCGCCGCCGCTTCCTCGTCTGACTTCTTGATGACGCCCGCATCCGCCAGACGCCGCGCCAAATCCTGCATCAGCGACAAGCCTTGCAGGAAACCCTGCGGCGTCAGCACCAGACGATGATGCGCCTCCAGCTTGGCCTGCCCCTCGCCTTCGGAAATCGGCAGGCTGCCCAATTCCAGGCGGATCATACCGTTGCGAAAAGTGACCGCGGAAAACCCGTCGGCAAAGATTTCAGGCTTCATCTGGCGCATCCATGGCAGGGGAATGGAGCCCCATGCTTAGTCGATAACGGTTGCGGGCGAAACCGCGCGGGACAGAATCGAACGCGCGGCCGCTCTCGCCTCGATTACTCCCGAACGAACGCCGCATAACTCTCCCGAACATCCTCCAGCGCAGCCGCATAGAGCTGCTCGCCGTGAGCGGCCGAGGAAAGGCTCGGGTCCGATCCGATGCGCCCGTCGGGGAACTGACGCCGATAGTCGACCGCATCCCGAATAACGCCCTTCGGCGCGACCTTGGGCGTCATCTCGACCTGCTTCACGGCCTCGGGCCAGGCGCGCCAGGCGAGCGACACCTCGGACGGCGTCGCGTGGCTGCCTTCGGAATCGCCATAAAGCTCCCGGCTCAGCTTGCGAACGCGCGGCCCCATGAACCAGTTCTGCAGCTTCAGCTTCAACGCATCGCCGCTGTTCTCGGCGTAAACCTCCGAGAACGCGGCGGTGACGGTCGCGATATTGCCGCCGTGGCCGTTCAGAAAATAGATGCGTTCGAAGCCGTGACCTTTCAGCGAGGCGATCAAATCCTTCAGGACGAGCAGCAACGTCGCCGGCTTCAGGCTCATGGTGCCGGGAAAGGCGAGGTGATGCTGGGCCATGCCGAATGGGATCGCCGGCGCAATCAACACGCTGTCCGCCCCGCCCACGCCGATCGCGATCTGCTCCGGGCAGACGACGTCCGTCCCGATGGGGCCATTCGGTCCATGCTGCTCCGTCGATCCGATGGGAACGATGATCCCTTTCTTCGTCTTCAGATAGCTCTCGACCTCGGGCCAGGTCATGCGATGCAGTTGCATTCCGTCGTCCTTTGTTGCGTGCGCTCGTCCGCCGTGCGACAAATTTATCAATGATATGAAAGCCGGCGCGTCAATGACGTCGGCGCAAGGGAGGACGGGAATGGCTTTTTCTGGCGGATCGTCCGCCGGCAGACGCACGAATCGCGTTGTAGCCATCTGGCTCGCCGTGTTGTCCGTGGTCCTGCTCGGGTACCTCCTTACGCAAGACTGGGTTTACGACCAGCAACGCGACGGCTTCCGTCTCGGCTTCTTTTCCGTGGTGGGCGCAATCGCCATGTTGCTGTGCGCGGTCGCAATGATGTTCGACCGGCAACGGGACGAGACCACGCCGGAAATGGCGACGATCACGTTGCGGCAGACGGGCAAGTCTCTGGTTGCGCTCGTCCTCATGGGCATTTTCTTCATTCTCGCCTGGGACGACCATTTTGCGCAGGAATGGCTGCGAGGCATCCTGGACGTCATTCCGCTCACCGGCGAGTTCGTCGTCTGGGCGTCGCTGTTCCTGGCGTTTGGCATGTACGCGCTCGGTCTGCGGCCGGCTTTGTCCGCATTGATCAGCGGCGTGATCGTCAGCCTCGTGATCTTCGGGCTTTTCCGTCTGATCGGGATCACCCTGCCGACAAGTCTGCTGCAGAGCTAGGACGCCGAGATGATCAATATCGACGCCCTTCAAGAAGCCATCACGATGGTCTTCACCTTCCAGACGCTGATGTGGCTCGCTATTGGCGTGACCATCGGCGTCGGCGTGGGCGCCATGCCGGGACTGACGGCGACGACCGGCGTCGCCCTGATGCTGCCCCTCACCTTCACGCTCGATCAGGCGGCGGCGCTCGGGCTCCTGATCGGCCTCTACAAGGGGGCCGTCTATGGCGGCTCCATATCCGCGATTAGCTTCGCCACGCCCGGTACGTCGGAGGCGGCGGCGACCGTGTTCGACGGGCACAAGCTGATGCAGCGCGGCAAAGGCAAGAAAGCCCTTCTGATCGCGCTCTACTCCTCGGTCACCGCCGACTTTCTCTCCGATCTGATCACAATCATGATCGCGCCCCTGCTGGCCCTGGTCGCCCTGCAATTCGGCCCGTCGGAGCGTTTCTGGCTGATGGTGCTGGCGGTCTGCCTGCTGGGCGCGCTCTCCGGCTCCCATTTCGCCAAGGGCATGTTGAGCGCGGCGCTCGGGCTCTTTATCGGCACCATCGGCGCGGACCCGGTCAGCTCCGTGCCGCGCAACACCTTCGACCTCTGGTGGCTGGGCGACGGCATCCACCTGATCCCGCTGGTCGTCGGCATCTTCGCCATGGGCGCCATGCTGGAGAAAGTCGTTCAACTGTCGACCGTGAAGGCGACGACCCACAAGATCGGCGGCGCGGTGCGGGGCCTGTTCAGCATGGGCGGCGAAGGACTGACCTTCCGGGAATATCTCTCCTGCTGGAAGGAAATGTCGATCGGCCTTGGCGTCGGCACGTTCGTCGGCATGTTGCCGGGGCTTGGCTCCACGGTCGGCGCGTTCCTCTCATACGGCGTCGCGAAGCAGGTTTCGCCGCACAAGAAGATCGGCACCGGCGTGATCGAAGGGGTCGCCGCCGCCGAGGCCGGCAACAACGCCACGGTCGGCCCGACCCTGGTGCCGCTGCTCGCCTTCGGCATTCCCGGCAGCGCCGTCGCGGCCCTGATCGGCGCCGCGCTCATGCTGCAGGGCGCGACGCCCGGCCCGCGCATGTTCGAGCTCTTCCCGCAAGTGATCTACGCCCTGTTCCTGGTGCTGCTGCTCGGCAACATCTTCAACCTGGGCATCGGGCGCATCTTCGCCTTCGTCTACGCCAAGCTTGGGGAGCTGCCGGCGCCGCTGCTGGTTCCGATCGTGATGTCGATGGCCGTCATCGGGGCGTATTCCTATGCGAACAACCCCTGGGACGTTCTGGTGATGCTGGTGTTCGGCGTCCTCGGGCTGTTCATGCGCACGTTCCGCATCCCGGAGGCGCCGCTGGTCATCACCTTCCTGCTCGCGCCCCAGGCGGAAGAGAACCTGCGCCGGGGCCTGCTGATCAACGAAGGCGACTGGGCGACGACGCTTCTGAACAGCCCGCTCGCCATCGGCCTCGCCATCGGGGTCGCGGCCCTCACCTATCTGTCCTCGCGCATGCGCATCGCCGAGCGCATGGCCGAAATCTCGGAGGACGCCGACGTCGCGGAAGCGGCCGAAGCGGAGACGGCGGCCGGCCGCCGTTCGAACGACTAACCGGACGCGCCGCTGAGCCGGCGGCGACGTTCATGTCCACCAGGGAGTAAGGAGAACAACATGGTTCACATCACCAAACGCACGGCGCTGGCGCTGATGGGCGCGGCGGCGATGACAATGGCGGCGCCGACGCTCGCGTCCGCCGCGGACGCCTATCCAAGCAGCACCATCAAGACGATCGTGCCTTTCGGCGCGGGCGGCGGCACAGACCGCTGGGCGCGCGTGATGTCCTCGGGCGCGTTCGACGTGTTCGGCCACGGCATGCATGTGCAGAACCGCGGCGGCGCCGGCGGCACCATCGGCTGGAAGTACATGCTCGACCAGGAAGCCGACGGCCATGCCGTGCTCCTGGCCTCCCCGACGCCGGTCATGGCGGCCCTCATGGAGAAGAACCCGCCGTTCGATCCCACCAAGGTGAAGATCGCGGCCTACTATTCCGTGATGAAGCCGACGCTGGTCGGACCGAAGGGCTCCGACTACGATAGCTGGGAAAAGCTGGTCGCCTATCTCGAGAACGACTCCAACAAGAAGCTGACCGTGGGCGGCACCATCACGCAGCTGCTCGGCCCGGCGAGCCTTCTGGCGCAGCTCGGCCTCGAAAATCGGGTCATCATGGTGCCCTACTCCGGCACCGGCAAAGCGGTGAACGACTATCTGGGCGGCCATATCACCCTCGTCGCGGTCACGACGTCGACCGCGACCGGCCTGGCGAAGGATCACGCGGTCATCGTCAACGCCAGCAGCCTCGAATACCCGGAAGCCGCCTTGAAGTCGCTTGGCGACGTTCCGAACGCCACGAAGCTTGGCATGAAGCCCTTCGATCCGCCGCGTTTCGTCGCGATGCATCCGGACACGCCCGACGAACAGGTGGCGGCCCTTGGCGAGAAGTTCGGCGAACTTCTGACCAACAAGTCCGTCGCGCGGCTGATCGGCAAACTCGGCGAGGACGTGGTCTACATCGGACCGGCGGAAGCCAACGACGCCTATCAGAGCGTTCTGGCCGACGCGAAGAAGTACCTGCCGCTCTTCCAGTAGGGCGGCGAACCGCGCCGGGAGCAATGGGAAGGCCGCAAATCGTTCCTGCCGTTCCAACGCTCCCGGATACCGGTCTTGACGGGCTCGCGCCGATGGCGCGGGCCCGTTCGCATTTCCGGGGCGATGGACGGTCGATGCAGGCCGCGCCGAGCGGACGAGCGTCAGACGGCGACGGACAGCGGCGCCGGGCGGTGCAGCGCGACGCCAAGATCGAGCGCGTCGCGATAGGCCGCGTCCGCCGTGAACAGCTCTTCCTGGCGATTGCGCGCGTCCGGGTTCTGGCCGATATGCTGGGCGAAAAACGCGCTGGACGGCACGGAGACGACCGGACGGCCGCCGATGCCGCCGCGCGCGCCCAGGATCTCAACATCGGCGTCGGCATAGCGGCTGGACGCCGCGCTCTCGTCCCGCTGGTCGATCTGCCGCGCCGCGCCGCCATAGCGTGCGCCTGCGGACGACGGCCCACGCACCGGCGCGAGCGCACGGTTGGCTTCGTCGACAGGGCGGGGGAGAACGATCACGCAGGTATTCCAGCCGTCACTTAATCTACACCCAACAATCTAGTAGATTTTTGCTAGAATGCAATGTATTCGACGAACTAATCCCTTATCGTTTAATATTCGTAAACAAGTTTAGTTAATTTAACCTTTTCCCAAACGCCGTATTCAAGATCGCGAGCCGCCATGATAGATTGCGCCGAGGCGCGCGGCCAAGGCGTTGAGCCGCTTGGCAAGCCGGACGCGCCCGACCGCAACTGAAAGGCCGCAGCGCATGACCACCGCAGCTTCCCTAGCCCATGCCGAGACCAACGATCTCGAAGCGTTCTTCATGCCGTTCACGGCGAACCGGCAGTTCAAGAAGGCGCCGCGCCTGCTGACCGGCGCCGAGGGCGTCCATTACATCGCGCGCGACGGCCGCCGGATTCTCGACGGATCGGCTGGCCTCTGGTGCGTGAACGCGGGCCACGGGCGCACGGAGATTGCGGACGCGATCAAGGCGCAGGCGGACCAGATGGACTATGCGCCGAGCTTCCAGATGGGCCATCCGGCCGCGTTCGAGCTGGCCTCCCGCCTGTCCAACATCGCGCCGGCCGGACTGGACACCGTTTTCTTCGCCAACTCCGGCTCGGAAGCCGTCGACACGGCGTTGAAGATCGCCCTCGCCTATCACCGCGCGCGCGGCGAGGCGCAGCGCACGCGTTTCGTCGGCCGCGAACGCGGCTATCACGGCATCGGCTTCGGCGGCATGTCCGTCGGCGGCATCAAGGGCAATCGCAAGATGTTTGGCCTGATGCTGCCGGGCGTGGATCACCTGCCGCATACCTACGACCTCGAGCGCAACGCCTTCAGCCGCGGCCTGCCCGAGCATGGCGTCGAATTCGCCGACAGCCTGGAGGCGATTTGCGAACTGCACGACCCCTCGACCATCGCCGCGGTGATCGTCGAGCCCGTCGCCGGCTCCACCGGGGTTCTGCCGCCGCCGAAGGGGTACCTCCAGCGCCTGCGCGACATCTGCGACCGCCATGGCATTCTGCTGATCTTCGATGAAGTGATCACCGGCTTCGGCCGCCTCGGCGCCGCCTTCGCTTCTGAAGCCTTCGGCGTCACGCCCGACATGATGACCATCGCCAAGGGCTTGACGAACGGCGCGGTGCCGGCTTCCGGCGTGATCATGGGCCGGCAGATCTACGACGCCTTCATGACCGGGCCGGAATGGGCCATCGAACTCGCCCACGGCTATACCTATTCCGCCCACCCGCTCGCCGTCGCCGCCGGCCTCGCCACCTTGGACATCTATCGGGACGAGAACCTGTTCGAGCGCGCGCGCGGCCTCACGGCGAAGTTCGAGGAGGCGATGCACAGCCTCGCCGATGCGCCGAACGTGATCGACGTGCGCAATGTCGGCCTCATGGGCGCTGTCGAGATGGCGCCGCGGCCGGAGGAACCCGGCAAGCGCGGGTTCGACGCGTTCCTGGAGTGCTTCGAGAACGGGCTCTATCTCCGCGCCACCGGCGACGTGCTCGCGATGTCGCCGCCGCTGATCACCGAGGAAAGCCAGATCGACGAGATGGTCGACATCGTCCGCAACGCGCTGACGAAGATCGCCTAGCACGCCCGCCCCTCAATCCGCCGTCGCCGGAACGTCCGAAGATCGTTCCGGCGACGGTTGGACGCAGGCGGCCGGTGGCTTGAATTCAACGGTTTATTAAGCGAAATCCGCCTAATGTGAGCGCTCCGATCGCAGCCGTTTGCCGGCTTTTATTGCGGTCAAGCCCTAGAGGTACGCTTGCATGTCGGCCGAAGCCGCAGCACAGAACGATCTATTGGCCGCGCTGACCGCGTCCGGCGACGTCGTCTACGAGTGGGATGTCGCGCGGGATACGCTGCGCTGGTCGGGCCCCGCCGGCGAGATGTTCGCGCTGCAGGACCTCGACCCCATTGAAAGCGGCGACCTTTTTCACGGCCGCATCAACTCCGAAGACCTGAAAGAACGCCTCAAACGCCTTTCTCGTCATTTCGCCACCGGCGCGCGTTTCGATTGCGAATACCGGCTGCGCAACGGCGACGGCGAGTTCATGTGGGTGCATGAACGCGGCCAGGCCAACTTCCTGCCAGACGGCCGCCCCCTGGTCATGCGCGGCGTGCTGCGCGCGATCACCAGCCGCAAACGCGCGGAGCAACGGCTCGAATATCTGGCGAATTACGACGAACTCACCGGCCACTTCAATCGCTTCCGCCTCCGCCAGGCGATTGACTTCGCGCTGACCGCCTGCCGCCGTTTCGCCCGCAGCGGCGCGTTTCTTACGGTCGATATCGACAATATCGCGATGATCAACGACGCCTTCGGCTTCGAGACCGGCGATGCGGTCCTGTCCGGACTGGCCGAGCGCCTGGACCATCTGACGGGCGCCACCGATATCGTCGGCCGGATCGAAGGCGACTGCTTCGGCCTCCTGCTCGACAATTGCGACGAAGACGGCGCGGCCGAAGTTGCGGAGAAGATCATTTCAGGCGTCCGCGAGACCGCCATCCAGACGGTCGTCGGGGACATCGCCATCACCGTCTCCATCGGCGGCATTGTGTTCCCGAACTCGGCCCAGACGTCGTTCGACGTCATGTCCCGCGCCGAAATGGCGTTGCGCCAGGCGAAACGCGACGGCCGCAATCACTATGTGGTCTACCGCCTGACCGAGATGCAACGCCTCAACCTGCGCCAGGATATGAGCATCGCCAAGGAAGTGCAGGAAGCGCTTCTGGATAACCGGCTCGTGCTCGCCTATCAGCCGATCGTCGACTGCAAGACCTTCCAGCCGCAGTTCTACGAATGCCTGTTGCGGATGCGGCGCACGGACGGCGAAGTGCTTGCGGCGGGCGCCTTCGTGCCGGTCGTCGAGCAGCTCGGCCTGATGCGCCAGATCGACCATTCGACCCTCGACCTCGCCGTCGCGGAGCTCGAGCGCGATCCCAACGTCCACCTGACGCTGAACATCTCGGGCATGACCGCCAGCGATCATCCCTGGCTTCGCCGGCTTGTCGGCATGCTGCGGGGCCGGCCGGAAATCGCCTGCCGCCTCACCATCGAGATCACCGAAACGGTCGTTCTTCAGGATCTGGACGAGTCGGCCCGTTTCGTGGCGGCCGTCCGCGACCTCGGTTGCCGCGTGGCGCTGGATGACTTCGGCGCCGGCTACACGTCGTTCCGCAATCTGCAGGCGCTGGCGGTCGATATGGTGAAGATCGACGGCGCCTTCGTGCGCGACCTGGCCGAACGGCCGGACAATCAGCTTTTCATCCGCACCCTGCTCGGCCTCGCCAAGGGTTTCGGCCTCGCCACCGTGGCGGAATGCGTCGAGACCCAAGCGGAAGCCGATATCCTGGTGAACGAAGGCGTGACCTACCTTCAGGGTTTCTTCTACGGCAAGCCCGAACTCGATCGCGCCGCCATCGTTCCTTCCCCGGATATCCGCCGCCCGAAGCTCATATCTTCGGTCGGCAACGGTTGAACCCCCGTCGGCTTGACCTGCCTGACCGCAAGGCCTAGGCAACCAATAAGATAAAGCATCCGGCTGCGCCTATTCGGGCGCACAATGCTTTAAGGCGTTCAAATGCTGATCGACCTCGCCTCGTCCGGCCTAGACCTCGACTACGAGATCGCCTACGCGACGGAAAATAATTTCACCGGCAAACGCATCTATCGCCAGCCGCGCGCCCTGCTGCTGCCCGAAGCCGCGGAGAAGTTGGAGAAAGCCGTGGCCCTTGCCGCGCGGCTCGGCTACCGCTTCCGCATCTATGACGGTTTTCGCCCGCTCGAAGCGCAATGGGCGCTCTATCGCGCCGTGCCTGCTGGATCGCCCTATGTGGCCGATCCGCGCCGCGGCGGCCCGCATACCCGCGGCGCGGCGGTCGATCTTACCCTGCTGGACGAAGCCGGAACGCCCCTGGATATGGGCGGCCCGTTCGACGAGCTATCGCCCAACGCCTGGCACGATGCGCCGACGCCCGAGGCCGCCCAGCGCAACCGCCACCTGCTGCTCGGCCTGATGACCGCCGCGGGCTGGGATTGCTACTTGAAGGAATGGTGGCACTACCAACTGTTCGATCCGCGCCGCTTCCCCGTATTGAGCGACAGCGACGCCGACGCCGGCATGATGTAGGCGCGGCTACTCGAACGTTATCTGATGGGAAAACGTCTTCCCGTCCGAGATGGTGATCTGCTCGAAACCAAGCAGAACCGCGAGATCGAAGAAGGTGTAGGAGGTTTCGGCCTTCAGATCGGCGAAGATCGGCGTCGACCTGGCGCTTGCCGTCAAAGCGGCGAGGAACGCCCGCGCGCGGTAGATCGTGTCGAAGTACCCGTCCTGCAACGCGACGATGATCAGCTTCTCCGCCTCTGCGCCCTTGGCGAAAATGACATGGGTCATCGGGTAAGGCTCGCGCATCTGGCTTTGGGTCACGCCCACGACGAATCCGAGGCGCCGGTCCCGGTTCGCTTCCGGCAGCGCCGTCGCCCGGGGATAGTACACCTCCGAGGAATGCGCCTCGGGATAATAGTATCCGGCGTGGCGGTCCTGGGCGGAAACCGGCGCGGCGAAGAACGCGGCCCCGAAGGCTGCGATCATGGCGACTACGATGGCGCGCACTATGGCGTCTCCTCGATCAGCTCGTCCCTAAGGACCCGCTTCAGAACTTTGCCGGATGGATTTCGCGGCAAGGCGTCCTTTAATACCAGCCGCTTGGGGGTTTTGAAGCCCGCAAGCGACCGCCGGCAATGGGCCTGCAGCGCTTCCAGCGTCACCTCGGCGCCGGGACGGGGCGTCACCACGGCGACCGGAGCCTCGCCCCAGTCGGGGTCCGGCGCGCCGATCACCGCCGCCTCGAGGACCTCCGGCATCTCGTAAAGCACCCGCTCGACCTCGCTGGAAGCGATGTTTTCGCCTCCGCTCAGGATCATGTCCTTCTTGCGGTCTGTCAGGTAGAGAAATCCCTCTTCGTCGAGATTGCCGACGTCGCCCGTCCTGAACCAGTTCCCTGGGAAGAACGCCTCCGCCGTGCGGGCCGGATCGTTCCAATAGCCTTCCGTTATCTTCGGGCCGCGCAGGCAGATCTCGCCGGTTTCGCCCGCCGCGAGGTCCTGGCCGTCGTCGTCTCGGATCGCCACGTCGACGTGGGGCGCCGCGCGGCCGACGGAGCCGATCTTCTCAAGCTCCCGCCCCGCTTCCATGAAGGTGTCGCCGCTGTTGGATTCGGTGAGCCCATAGGCGTCGATATAGCGCGCCGCCGGAAAGGCTTCGGCGAAGCTTCGAATGCGCGCCTCCAGCGTCCGCTCGCCGCCGCCGATGACCCAGCGCAGGCTCTCCCCGTCCGTCCACCGGGACGCGGGCAGCGCCAGGATCATGTTGGTCATGGTGGGCGCCAGCCACGCGCCGTTCAGACGATGGCGGCGCACGGCGTCGAGCGCCTGTTCGGGATCAAACTCGCGCTCAAGCGCGATCATGCCGCCGAGCGCCAGCACGGAGAGGCCCGGCAGCTCAAGCCCGCCCACATGATAGAGCGGCCCGACCGCCAGCAAACGGGTCTCGCGGCCCAGGTCCAGCGGCGCGAGGAACGCGAGATGTTTCCAGTAGAACTGGTCGTAGGCGTGCATGACGCCTTTCGGGCGGCTCGTGGTGCCCGAGGTGTAGACGAGGCGCATCAGGTCCCCGCGCTCCCGCCGGTTCGACGGAACCGCGCCCGGCGGCGCGCCGGCGAGCGCGCGGATATCCGCCTGCGCCGCTTCATCGAGCAGCACGACGCTTTCCACCGCCTCGCGCGCGAACGGCTCCGCCGCGTCGGCGAACTCCTCGTCGGCGATCAGCAGGCGCGCGCCGGCGTCCGCCAGGATGTAGGCGATTTCGTTCGCCGCGAGGCGGTAGTTCAACGGCAGCAGGACGGCGCCCCGATGGCTCGCGGCGAAGACGAGATCGAAGAATGCGGCGCTGTTCTTCATCCAGAGCGCGACCACGTCTCCCGGCCGGATGCCCTGGCGCGCCAGCCAGGCGGCGCCTGCGAGCGCGCGATCCCGCATCTCGCCATAGCCGATCTCCCGACCGCCGTAGACCAGCGCCGTCCGGCCTGGATCGCGGAGCGCGTGAAACGTCAAGAACTCGGTCAGGTTCGCCATCGCGCCCCCCTTCCCGCGCCCGCCGGCGCGAGCCTACGGCTTCATCTGATCGCGCCGGCCTTCGCCAGCGCCTCTATCTCCGCATCGCTATAGCCAAGATCTCCGGAGAGGATCTCGCGACTGTGCTGGCCGACCTTGGGCGGCGCCGCGCCGGGAGCGCCGGGCGTACCGGTCAGCTTGAACGGCAGGCCGAGCAGGCGCCGGTTTTCGCCTTCCGGCGTTGGGCAATCCACCACCATTTCGTTCGCCAGCACTTGCGGGTCCGCCAGAATGCGGTCGATCGTGTTGATGGGCGACGTGGCGACGCCGGCCGCCTCCAGGAGGCCGGTCCATTCCGCCACGGTCTTCTCCGCCAGCCGCGCTTCGATCGCCGTCCGCAACGCCTCGCGATTGGCGCAGCGATCGGCGTTCAGCCGAAAACGCGGGTCGTCCCTCAGACCTTCCAACTCCAGGGCCGAGCAGGCCTTGGCCCACATCGCTTCCGTCGGCGCGCCGATCATGATGTCGCCGTCCTTGGCGGCATAGGCGTCATAGGGCGCAAGCGTGGTGTAGCCAGCGCCCTCGCGCTCGTCCAACTGGCCGGCCTCCAGCCATGAGACGCCGTGAAAGCCCAGCAGGGTGACGCCGGATTCCAACAGCGACGCGTTCACCCGCTGCCCCCTGGCTTTGCCCCTTTCGCGGGCCATCAGCGCCGTCATCGCGCCGCTATAGGCGAGCATGCCCGTCGACATGTCGATCGCCGGCACCCCAGGGCGCACGGGCGGCCGGTCGGGCTCGCCCGTTATGGACATCACGCCGGAATATGCGGCGACCATGGTGTCGTAGCCGGGCTTCCCCGCCAGATCGCCCTTCGCGCCGAACCCGGAAATCGAAACGTAGATCAGATCGGGGTTCAGGGCGTGGACGCGCTCCCAGTCCACGCCCAGCTTGGCGGCGACCTTCGGCAGAAAGCTTTGGATCATCACGTCCGATTTCTGGATCAACCGGTCCAGGACAGACCTCGCCTCGGGCGATTTCAGGTTGAGGGCGATATCGCGCTTGCCGCGATTGACGGAGTAGAAATTCGTGCTCTCGCCGTCGCCGAGCGCCATCGGGAAATCCCGGTTCAGGTCGCCCTCCGGCGCCTCCACCTTGATGACGTCGGCGCCGTTCTCCGCGAACAGCTGGCCGCAGAACGGGCCGGCCAGAACCCGGCTCACATCCAACACCTTCAAGCCGTCAAGCGCGCCCATTCAGATCACTCCCTTCAACGTTTTGCGTACCGCCCGAGCACGAAGCCCAGGCTGATTGACAGAAAGAACACGACGGCGAGCGTTCGAAAGCAATCCTGGAACGCCAGCCCCAGGGCCTGGGCGTCCAGGGCGCGGGCCAGAAAGTCGGACGCAACGGCCTGGGCGCCGCCCGTATCCAGCCCGGCGCCGTTCAACGCCAGGTCCAGGCGCTGCAACATATCCTGGGTCGCCAGATTGTCCGGCGCCTGCGTGATGTTCAGCACCTGCGCCTGGGTTTCGTGGCGCGTTTGCAGCAAAACCACGATGAGATTGACGCCGCTGGCCCCGCCGAGCTGGCGAATGAAGTTCAAATTGCCTGATCCGCGCGCGAACTCGCTTGGGTCGAGCGCGCGGAACGCCGTCGAGGACAGCGTCGGCAGCACGAACGCCATGCCAAGCCGGCTCAGCATGGCGTAGCTGGCGAACGTCCAGAAGGGCGTGGAGGCGTCGCTGGTGCTCATCGCGCCGGCGCCGATGGCGAACATCGCCATCCCGAAGCAGATCATCCAATGGCCCGGCGCCACATCCGACATCCGGCCGGAGATCGGCAGGAGGGCCACCAGCATCAGACCCGCCGGCATGAGCATCAGCCCGGCCCGGGTCGCGGTGTAGCCCTGCACGTCCTGGGCGAACAGCGGAATCAGATAGTTCGAGGCGAAATTGCCGACGCCGAAAACGAAGCCGACCGCGAGCGCGGAGGCGAACCCAGGATTCTTGAACAGATCCAAGGCCAGGATCGGCGCCCGACTGCGCGTCTGCCAGAACAGGAACGCCAGCGCGGCGCCGCCGCCGCCCGCAAGCTGGATCAGAACGGCGTCGGAAGACCAGCCGAAACGCGGCCCGTTGGCGATGCCGTTCATGCCGAGCGCCAACGCCGCCAGCAACAGGCCATAGCCCGTCCAGTCGAATGGCGGACGCTGCACGCCGGCCGACTTGACCGGCATGAACGCCAGCCCGCCGACAAGGGCCAGAAAGACGGCCGGCAACGGCAGCAGGAACATCAGCCGCCATGAAAACTCGTCAATGGCGAAACCGCCGACGGCCGGGCCGATCGCCGGCGCCAGGACGACGCCGGCGCTGAAGATTCCGGCGGCGGAGCCCCGCCGGTTTGCGGGAAACACCTCGACGATGGCGACCAGCACCAGCGGCTGCACGATGCCGGCCGCCGCCCCCTGCAGGATGCGGCCCACGATGAGGCTCGACATGGTCGTGGATGTCGAACAGATGACCGCGCCCAGGGAGAACAGGAGCAGGGTGCCGATGAACGCGCCGCGCTTGCCGAAGGCGGCGATGCACCACGCGTTCAAAAGCTGGCTCGCGGTCATGGTCGCTACGAACGCCGTCGCCATCCACTGCGCTTCGCTCTGGCCGACGCCGAACGCGCCCCGCACTTCGGGAACGGCGACATTGACCATCGTCGCGGAAAGCACCATAGCGAAGGCGCCGCATAGCCCGCTTCCGGTCACAAGCCAGCGATATGCCGGCCCGAACCGATTGGCCAACCCGGCGGACGATTCGTCGCCAGCGTCGTAGCCTGAGCTTTCCCGGCCGGGCCGCATGAACCCCTACTGTTTGGAATTTCCATCAACAATCGCCGTATGCTAAAGGATATCCTCAAGATGAGAAGCCGTTGGAAATACGCGCTGTCGGCGCTGTCGCTGGCCTTCGCGCCCGGGCTCGCCCACGCGCAGGACGGCGCCTTTGGCGACTGGGCGAAGCAATGCGAGCGCGCGGCCAACGGCGCCGAACGCTGCTATCTGATCCAGACGGTGAAGGCGAACGAACGGCCGGTCATGGTGGTGATCGTAGCCTACTCGCCCGACAGGAAGCGGGTCGCGGCGATGATCGACGTGCCGCTCGGCATGCATCTTCCCTCGGGCCTGGAGGTCCGGACGGACGGCGTGGCCAAGCGCATCGAGTTCGAGCAGTGCCTGCCGACCGGCTGCCGCGCCATGCTGCCGATGGACGACGAGATATTGAAGGCGCTGCAAAACGGCGCCGCCGCCGAGATCGCCGGCAGAGGCCGCGATGGCGACGCCGTGGCGCTGCCGATATCGCCGAACGGATTCGTAGAGGCTTTCGAAGCCCTATAGACCTGTCTAAGCTTCCCCCAAAGCAAGAACGCTTATTGGGGGAAACGATCGAATGATCCACGAACTTCGCACCTATACGGTGAAGCCGGGCACGGCGCCTGTTGTCGCCAAGAACGCGGGCACGGTCGCGCGCGGCATTCGCGGCGACGACTACGGCAAGCTCGAAGGCTATTGGCTGACGGAGATCGGCCCGCTCAACCAGGTCATGCATCTATGGAGCTATTCGGACCTGAACGAACGGGCGCGGCTGCGAACCGAACTGAGCGCAAACAGCCGCTGGACCAGCGAGTACCTGCCCTTGATCCGGGAAAACCTGGTGCGCCAGGACATTCGCATCCTCAATCCGATCGTCGCCCCGAAAGCGCCGGCGAGCGAAGGCAATATCTACGAACTGCGGAACTATCGCCTCCGCCCGGGCGCGATGAAAACGTGGAGCGGCCATTTCACCGACGCCCTGCCCGTGCGCGAGAAATATTCCAAGCTCGTCGGCCTTTGGTCGACGGAAGCGGGCCAGCCGAACGAAGTCTGCCACATCTGGTCCTATCCGGACCTGAACGCCCGCGCCGAAGCCCGGGCGGCGGCCCAGGGCGATCCGGACTGGCAGGCTTTCCTGAAAGTCGGCGGTCCGCTGATCGAGGAGATGTGGTCGACGGTCATGCTGCCGGCCGCCCACTCGCCGCTGAAATAGGCCGCGTTCGGCCACGCCTCAACATCGGAGCCATGCCATGAAGACCCTTGCAGGCAAAGCCGCGGTCGTCACCGGATCCTCCAGCGGCATCGGCGCGGCGACAGCGCGCATGCTGGCGGATCGCGGCTGCAACGTCGTAATCAACTATTCCCGTAGCGAAGGCCCGGCGGCGGCGATGGTCGCCGAATGCGAGGCCAAGGGCGTCGAGGCGATCGCCGTGAAGGCGAACGTCGCCGAGGACGCCGATTGCCGCCGGCTCGTCGCGGAGGCGGCGTCGAGGTTCGGGCGGCTGGATTTCCTGGTCAACAACGCCGGAACGACGAAGTTCGTCGATCACGCCGATCTGGACGGCTTGGACGCCGACGACTTTCTGAACATCTACCATGTGAACGTCGTCGGCGCCTATCAGATGATCCGGGCCGCAGCGCACCATATGCGCGAAGCGGGCGCCGGCGCCGTGGTGAATGTTTCCTCCATAGCCGGCGTCATGGGCAGCGGCTCCTGCGTCGCCTATGCCGCCTCTAAAGGCGCGTTGAACACCATGACCCTTTCGCTGGCGCGGGCGCTCGGGCCGGAAATCCGCGTGAACACGGTCTGCCCCGGGTTCGTGCAGGGCAGCTGGCTGCGCGACGGCATGGGGGCCGAGCGCTACGACGCCACCAAGGCGGCGCTGGAGGCGACGACGCCGCTGCGCCGGGCCGGCGGGCCGGAGCATATGGCGGAAGCCGTGCTGATGTTCCTGGAGGCCGGCAGCCACATCACCGGCGAGTTCCTGATGGCGGACGGCGGCGGCCACCTCGCCGGGTCTCCGCTCAAAGCAAGATAAGCATAGGGAGCAAGCACATGACTGGTCGGTTGGACGGCAAGGTCGCCATCGTCACCGGGGGCGCCTTCGGCATGGGCGCCGAAACCGCCCGCCTCTTCGCGTCGGAAGGCGCCAAGGTCGCGATCGCCGACATTCTTGAGGACGAAGGTCCCAAGCGGGTCGCCGAGATCGAGGCCGCCGGCGGGACGGCCGGCTACTGGAAGCTGGACGTCACCGACGACGCCGCATGGGCGGCGTTCGTCAGGGCGGTCGAAGGCGCCTATGGCCGCCTGGATATCCTGGTCAACAACGCGGGCGTCTCAGGCAGCAAATATGAGGACCCGTTCGACGACGACGGTTGGCGCCTGCTGATGAGCGTCAACGTGGATGGCGTTTTCCTCGGCATGAAGCACGCCATCCCGTTGATGGAGCAGTCAGGCGGCGGCAGCATCGTCAATCTTTCGTCGATTTCGGGCAATGTCGGCCAGAACAACATTCACCATGGCTACAACGCCTCGAAAGGCGCCGTCCGCACGATCACCAAATCCGCGGCCGTGCGCCATGCGCGCCAGGGCATTCGCGTGAACTCGGTCCATCCGGGGCTGATGCCGCCCATGCGCACGTCGGGCGCGACTGCGGACCCGGTGGTTCGGGAAAAGATGCTGAAGCGCGTGCCGATGCGCCGCAATGGACGGGCGGACGAGGTCGCGAAGGCGTGCCTGTTCCTGGCCAGCGACGACGCCAGCTACATAACCGGTTCGGAGCTGCACGTGGACGGCGGCTTCCTGGCAAGCTGATCGCCGGTTGGGCCGAATGGCGGCGACAAAGGCCTGGACTTTTGGATGAAGCGGCGGACCAAAACGATGGTCCGGGCGGCCGGACTTGAACCGGCACTCGCATAGGCGAAACAGATTTTAAGTCTGTCGTGTCTACCAATTCCACCACGCCCGGCGCGCGCGATCGCACGGCCGGCCTCCGCCAGCCATCGTTCGCGGCGCTTTGGGTTTAGTGCAAAATCTGGCTGAGGAACAGTTTCGTGCGTTCGTTGCGCGGGTTGGAGAAGAAGGCCTCCGGCTCGCTCTGCTCGACGATCTCGCCGCCGTCCATGAATACCACGCGGTTCGCCACCTGGCGGGCGAAGCCCATTTCGTGGGTTACGCAGATCATGGTCATGCCGCTTTCCGCAAGATCGACCATCACGTCCAGCACTTCCTTGATCATCTCGGGATCGAGCGCGCTGGTGGGTTCGTCGAACAGCATGATCCGCGGGTTCATGCAGAGCGCCCGCGCGATCGCGACGCGCTGCTGCTGGCCGCCCGAAAGCTGGCCCGGATACTTGTCCGCCTGTTCCGGAATTTTCACGCGCTCCAGAAAGCGCATCGCGGTTTCCTCCGCTTCCGCCTTCGGCAGCTTACGCACCCAGATCGGCGCCAGCGTGCAGTTCTCGAGGACCGTCAGGTGAGGAAACAGGTTGAAGCTCTGAAAGACCATGCCAACTTCGGATCGAACGGAATCGACGTCTTTCAAGTCGTCCGTCAGTTCGACGCCATCGACGACGATATCGCCTTCCTGGTGCTCTTCCAGCCGGTTGATGCACCGCACCATTGTCGATTTGCCCGACCCTGAAGGCCCGCAAACGACAATTCTCTCGCCCCGCGCGACTTCGAGATTGATGTCCTTCAGGACATGAAACTCACCGAACCATTTGTTAACATTGCGCATTTCAATCGCGACGTCTTTGCTCACAGCGCTCTCCTGCTCGGAAATCGTGGAACTTTGTTCGCATTCCATCTTTGTTGCAGCGCATTCCACGACAGCAAAACATTTCACGCAAGCAAAACTTTAACATTTGGCCCAATTCGTCGCAGGCTTAACCCTAGAAACGCCAGAGACTGGCCGCCTTTCAGGCGATGACGCCGCAGCAAACGCCAGCGGCCGCCACGCAAACGACATGGATTTCGCGCCAATTCAAGCTTGGGTGCGGAAGACGACGAGAGCGGTCAGATCATCGGCAGGCTCCGCGCCGTCCGCGAAGGCGTGCACCGGCCCGACCAGCCGCGACAGGGCCTCCGCGGCAGATGGCGCGCCCGCAAGCGCGCTGATCGCCGCCGCCGTACGCTCAATGCCAAAGAGCTCCATCCGCCGGTTGGCGGCTTCGGTCACGCCGTCGGTCACGACCACGATCTGCTCGCCGATGCCGACATCGGCGCGGTCGGTGGGATACTCGAAGTCGTCCAACAGGCAGAGCGGCGGCCCGCCGAGCCCTTCGAGCCTTTCCGCCCTGCCGTCCGGCGATATCCGCCAGGGCGGCTCATGCCCGGCGCAGCAATACTCCAACGCGCCGGTCTCCACATTCAGAATGCCGGCGAACACCGTCACGAACATCATGGCAGGGTTGTCGCGGGCGATTTCGGCATTGGCGACGCTCAATACCTTGCCGATATCCTCCCCGTGCCGGAGAGCGGCCGACTTCAACAACGCTTTGGAGATCGCCATGAACAGGCTCGCCTCCGGCCCCTTGCCGGCGACGTCGCCCACCAGAAAGAACAACCGCCGATCGTCGAGCAGGAAGAAATCGTAAAGGTCGCCGCCGACGGTCCGCGCGGGCTCGGACGTCGCCGCGATGGAGAATCGCGTCTCGGCGGGGAAGCTCTCCTCGGCGCTCGGCAGAATGCCCATCTGCATGCGCTTCGCCGCCTCCATTTCGCCGTCGATCCGCGCCTGTACCGCCTCCGCCTGCCGCCGCTCCCGCTCCGCCAGCGCCAGATGGGCGAAGAAGGCCGGCGCGCCCGCGATCAGGGCGATGAAGGCGACGGTGGCGCCGTCGAAGACATAGAGCCCGCCCATATAGGCCGCCAAACCACCCGCCAGCGGCAGCACGACGATGGCGATTCCAAGCGACGCTCCAGGGCCGACGCGCAATCGGATCGGCGCGAACGCCACGACGAGCGCCAGCAGGATCGCCGCCACCGTTTCCGCCGTGCCGGACCAGGCCGGCCGCTTCAGGAGGGTCTGATCGAAAATGTTCTCAAGCGTCTGCCGGTGAACGTCGACGCCCGGCACGAGTTCCGCGAGCGGCGTCACCCGTTCGTCGACGCCGCCCGCGGCCGTGTAGCCCACCAGGACCAATTTGCCGGCCAGACGCTCCAGTTCGCTGTCGTCCTGCAACAGGGCGACCGCCGGCACTTCTCTGGACGTCAGCCTTGGCCCGAACCACGGGCGCAACGACCCGTCGGGCTCTACCGGCACGACCAGGCGGGGCGTGCGGCCGGCCATCAACGTCATATCGACGACGCCGGCGCCGTCGCTGCGGACGACGATGCGGTTGGCGTTCGCCGCGACCCGCAGCATCTCGATCGCCAGGCCGGGCGCAAGATGGCCGCCGCCGAGCTCGAAGAGCTGGCCCGTCCGACGGGCGACGCCGTCGAACGCCGCCTGGAGCGTGATCACCCCTTCGCCCGAGACCCCGTCGGTAAAGCGTGAGCGCGAGCGCAACGGCGCGAAGGCCGGGCGCCATCGATGGATCGCGGCGCGCGGGTCTTCGCCGGAGACCGCAATCGTCGGCGGCATGCCTTCGGGCGCCACGTCCGGCGCACGATCCAGGCCCTTGTCGCCGATGCTGAGAACAAACGGCCCCGCTTCGAACGCCAGCGCCAATACGTCGTCGCCGCTGGGCAGGGCGCGCAGCCAGGCGCGGGCTGCCGCGGGCGCGTCCGGCCTTTCGGCCAAAGCCGCCGGCGCGGCGTCGTCCAGTTCGGAGAAGAGCATATCGACGCCGACGGCGGCCGGCCCGCCCGCGGCGATCCGCTGGAAGAGCTCGGCCGTCTTTGCGCGCGGCCAGGGCCAGGCGCCCACATCGGCGATGCTGGCGTCGTCGATCGCGACGATCACCACTGCCTCTGTCTTGGCCTCCCGCGCCCAGATCCGGTTCATGACGTCGAACCAGGCCGGCCGCAGGTCGGCGACGCCGCCTGGCTTCAAGGCCAGGAGCGCCAAGGCGAACGCCAGCCCGAGAATGCTCGCAGCGCGGCCGCGCCGCGCCACCAGCACGTCCACGATCCATGCAAGCGCCTGGCGCATCCGGCCGCCGCCTAACCGGCGCACCGCAGCAGCGCCGCCGCGGCGACCAAGGCCGGCGCCGCGGCCCCGTATTCGAGATCTGGCGGAGTTGTCATGGCCTCACGCCGTCCGCTACAGGGAAACGACGAGCCCGTCATACGCCGCAAGCACCTCAAGCGGCTGGTATTCGGAGTATGCGTCCCGCCGAATTTCTTCATAGCGGCGCGTATCGGCGAGGATGGCGTCGATCCGCGCGTCGTCATAGACGGGCTCATGATGAAACAGCGCCAGACGCCGCGCGCCGGCCCGCTGGCAAAGCTCGACCCCGATGATGTTGGAGGAATGGCCCCAATCTTCTTTCACCGAGACGGCGTCGGCGAGAGAGTACATGGCGTCGAAAACCACAAGGTCCGCGTCGTTGAAGAAATCGACGAAACCTTCCGCAGCGTGCTCGTCCTCGATCCGGTGCTCGGAATCGCTGGAGTAGACGAAGGCGGCGCCTTCCGCCTCGATGCGGTAGCCATAGGAATCGCCGGCGTGCAACTGCAGCTTCGGCGTGATATCCGCGCCCGCGATCGAAACCGTGGAACCGGTCGCAAGTTTCCGGAACTCGATATTCGCGCCCAAATGGGAGAAATCGACCGGGAAGTTCGGGCCGCGATGCTGGCGGCGGAACGACGCCTCGATCGCGTCATGGCAGCCATACACGATAATGCGGTTGCCGGGGATGTAGGCCGGCGGAAAGAACGGGAACCCCATCAGGTGGTCCCAATGCAAATGGGACATGAGCACGTGATAGGTCTGTCCCGCGCCGGGGCCGAAGCGGGCCAGCATTTCCGAACCCAAACGGCGCGCGCCGGAGCCCAGGTCGATTATCAGATGCTCTTCGCCTTCAAGGACGACCTCGACGCAAGGGGTATCGCCGCCATAGGTGCTGCGGGTCCAGAAGGGCTGAGATTCGATGAAGGCGCTCAACTCTTCGTCGCTGGCGAACGAACGACCGTCCGCGGCTTTAAGCAAAGCGATCGCTTTGTCTTGCATCTGCGACGCCGTCATCGGCGTCGGGAGCGATCCCCGCGTTCCCCAGAAGCGAATATCCATATTGTCCGTCCCGAACTTAGGTCTTAAGGGCGGCGACCGCCGCCGCAACGGAGTCATAAGACGGCAATATTCTATCGAAATGGCTTATACGGAACACCTCGCCCACCGTCGGCTGCATTGCGGCGACGACGATGCGCCCCTTTTGCGCAGTGACGCGCTTCGACGCCATGAGCAGGACGCGCAACCCAACGCTGGACACATAGTTTACATCGCCCATGTCCAGGACAAGGGCGTCCCCGCCTTCCGCGCACCGTGACAGAAAGGGCTCCAACGCCTTCTGAAAGGCCTCCGACGTTTCGTGATCGATACGGCCGCCGGCGCCGAGCGTTATCACTTCCCCGTCACGGGACTCCGTCAGTTGCATACCGCCCCCTCGCGGACCCCGCCCGCGTTCCGCTCTCGCGTCTCCTGGAGTATCGCCAAACGATCCTCTCGGCGCCAGCCCGAAACCTTGTCCGCCAAAATCCGCGTCAATTAAACACATTATTTCCCGACTTCTACCCGATATTCTGAATAAATCCTGTTAGACGGACAAATTTTTCCGATTTTCGTCCGCCGCGCGCCCTTTGCACGACGAAGTGCGGCGGATATCGTGCGCGACCTTCCGCAGCGAGCGACCCCCGCAGATATGCCTTCTTCCCATGGCGCGCCGCCGGCCAGCGCGGACAGGCCCGCGCTCGGCATCGCCTGCATGGTGCTCGCGCTCCTGCTGCTCGCCACGATGGACGCCATCGCCAAGCATCTGACGGAAACGCTTGCGGTTCCACAGATTCTCGCCGTCCGATTCTGGATCTTCTTCCTGTTCGCGACCGCGCTCGTGCGCCGAAGCGGCGTCCGGCGCACGTTCCGGTCGGGGCGGCCCTGGCTTCAGATCGTGCGAGCGCTGGTTCTCGTGCTGGAAATGTCCGCGTTCATCTTCGCGTTCTCGCGCATGCCGCTCGCGGATGTGCATGCGATCGCAGCCGTTTCGCCGCTAATCGTCATGGCGCTCGCCGGGACCATCCTCGGGGAGCGTATCGGCCCCCACCGCTGGGCGGCGGTCGGCGTCGGCTTCGTCGGCGTGCTCATCATCATCCGCCCGGGCGGCGGCGTCTTCGACCCCATGTCCCTCGTGCCGCTCATCGCGGCCGCCGGCTGGGCGATCTATCAGGCCTTGCTGCGCTTCGTCGCGCGCACCGACTCACCAGAGACGACCACCTTGTTCACCGCCACGGTCGGCCTCGCATGTTTCGCCATCGTCGCGCCTTTCGTGTGGCGAAACCCGGACCTCGAAACCTGGCTCTGGCTGGGCGCCGTCGGGGCGTTAGGATCGATCGGGCATTTTCTCTTGCCCATGGCGTATCAGTTCGCGCCGGCCGCAATCCTGCAGCCCTTCGGCTACGCCATGCCTGTATGGGCGGCGGTTCTTGGATGGGCCGCCTTCAGCCATATCCCGGACCGTTGGACGCTCATCGGCGGCGCCGTCGTCATCGCCAGCGGGCTCTATGCGTTCTGGCGCGAACAAAGGGCGCGCGACTCCTTGGAATTTAACTAAATTTTTCTGTCAATTGGAATTGTAATCTCTTATTAACATTGTCAGGGATAAATCCAAGCGGGTGTGGCAGAGCTTCCAAGTTGAGGATGACGAAGCAACATGCATAAAGCGTTCTAATGAGCAGTCATTTTGGGGCGAGGCTAAGTCGATTGACAGCGGGCTTGTGCGGCCTCGTCTTCGGCGCAACGGTCGCCGCAGTCGTCAGTTTGACCATTGCCGCGCTCGCCGGGTCCAACGGTTAAGCTCTGACTTCATCGATACTGCCGATCCATGCTTCGGTCATCCAAGCTTGACGGCAAGACCAGCGTGCGCCGCTTCGCCCGCGGCGTTCGCAATACCGCTTCTCGTCTCTACGCCGCGCATCCGACTTTTCGTCTGCGCATCGTCCGCCTTTCGCCGCGCCTGCGCTAAGGCAAAGAGCGCTCTACTCTTCCAACGACGCCCGAATTCGCCCCAGCCGCACTCGCGCCCAAAGCCAGGCTGCAGCGCAAAGCATCGCGCCGACGATCACCGGCGCGCGCAGCCCCACATACTCCGAAGCCGCGCCCATGATCAGCGCGCCCGCCGCCGGCCCGGCCCGCATCCACAAGCCATAGAGCGAGAGCACTCTGGAGAGAAGGCTTGGGTCGGCCGCGTTCTGGATCAATGTCTGCATGGCGACGCCGGAAACCACCATCGCCGCCCCGGAAAGCGCGGCGCCGACGAGGCCGATCCAGAAGTTTTCGGTCGCCGCGAATATTATGGCGGCGCCAGCTAGCACCAGCACGGCGTCGACCGCCAGGCGGCTCAGTCCCTTGACGCCGTCCCTGTCCCCCACCAGCACGCCGGCGACGATCGCGCCGATGCCGACGGCGGCCGTCAACGCCGCCAGCCCATCGACGCCCCGACCGAACACCGCATCGGCGAACCCCGGCAATAGCTCCACATAGGGCCGCACGGTGATCGCGTTCGCCACCAGCAGCAACAGGAGCGGACCGATCCCCGGATGCCGCGAGACATACCGAACGCCTTCCGCCAGATCGCCGAACATGCCGGCTTGGCGCCTGCCGGCCGTCGCCGTCAACGTCGGCCCCAGTTTCAAGCGGAGCAGCGCGACCATGAAGATCACATAGGAGGCGGCGTTGAAGGCGAACGCCCAGCCGACGCCGAAGGATGCGATCAAGGCGCCCGCGACCGCCGGGCCGATGAAACGAGCGCCGTTCCAGAGCACGGAGTTGGTGGCGACCGCCGCCGGCAAATCGGCCGGGCGAACCAGCGCCCGCACGATCGAAAGGCGCGCCGGCTGGCCGAAAGAGACGAACAATCCCGCCATCAGGTTTAGGCCGAACAGCAGCCACGGCGTCATCACGCCCATGAACGCGCCGGCGGCCATGGCGATAGCGACAAGACACATTAGGGACTGGGTGACGCGCACGACCGTCAAGCGATCGACGCGATCGGCGACCACGCCGCCGATCGGCCCCATCAGAATGGACGGCGCCAGTTCCGCCGCCGCGATGGCGCCCAGCCATGCGCCGGAATGGGTCAATTCCCACGCCAGCCAGCCGACCGCGATGCGATTCACCCATGTGCCGATCAGGGAGAGAAAATTGCCGGACTGATAGGTTCGATAGCTCGCGTTCGAAAACGCGCGGCCGAACGCCCCGCTGTGCGCGGCGACCCAGCCTCCGGCGCCGCCGGGCGCCATGCGATCAGTCCGTACGGATGCCCTGGGCGCGCACGAACCGGCCCAGGCGCTCCCGCTCCGGCGTCGATACCTGGCGGGCCTTGTCCTCGGACCAGCCGTAGAACGGCGCCTCGCCATATACGTCGTTCATCCGGCGGCTCCCCTCGGGGATCGAGAACCGCGCGTCGCGCCGCTCGTCGTAGCCGGCGACCTCCTCGGCCAGGTCCCAGTCGTCATAACGATCAGTGTGAACGTTCACTTTGGGCGGCAGACGCATGGAGATGAAGCCTTCCTGGGAGGGCCAGCCGACGCAGAGACCGGCCACCGGGAAGGTGTAAAGCGGCAGCTCCAAAATTTCGGCGACGGCTTCCACATGATTGCGCACGACGCTGATCGGGCAACAGCCGAGGCCCTTGGCTTCGGCGGCGAGAATGAAGGTCTGCATGGCGAGCGCGGCGTCCACCGCCGCATTCAGAAACGCATCCAGATGGTCGTTGCCGAACGGCTTGCCCCGGAGTTCGCATATCCGGCGAATGCGACGGCTGTCGCCGATCCACACCATGAAGGCCGGCGCCGTGCCGATCCACGGCATGCTCGGTATCAGATCGGCGATGGCCTTGCGCTTTTCCGGGTTCTTGACGACGACGACGCTGCCTTGCTGCAGGTCCGACTTGGCGCTGGCGGAAAAGGCCGCCGCGAACAGCACGTCCAGCAGGGCGTCGTCGATCGGTTCGTCCGTGTACCGGCGGTGGGTTCGACGCAGCAGGATGCGGGCCAGGACATCGTCCGCGGCGAGATCGCGGCCCGCCTGGCCGCCGCCGACCTGCCCTTCCCCATATCGGTGGGCGATGACGTCGGCGAGATTTGCAAAAGCGTTCGTGGTCATGGCGGCCAGAGTCCCAAATTGATCTCAGGCCAGCCTAGAGCAAAGCCGGGCCGGACGGAATCGCCCGGCCCGGAAAGGCGTCCGCCCTACTACTGGTCGTCCTCGAAAACCTTCAGGCCGACGCGGCCAGCGTTCACCGCGCAGGGCCAACCGGCATAGAACGCCACATGGGTGATCAGGCCGCGCAGTTCGTCCTGCGTCACGCCGTTGTCGATCGCGCGCTGCATATGACCCTGCAGTTCGTCGGTCCGGTAGAGCGCCGCCAGGATGGCGCACGTGACGAGGCTCCGGTCGCGCTTGGTGAGTTCGGGCTGCTCCCAAACGTCGCCGAACAGCACTTCGTCCCGAAGCTTGCCCAGCTGCGGCACAAGTTCGTAAGCGGTCTTCGCAGTTGTCTTCGCCATTGTCTCTATCTCCTCCGTTGGTTCAGTAGTTCGCCTTGTCGTCGACCGCGTGGCCGCGCTTCGGCATCAGCATCGTGCGGTCGTAACTCATGAAAACCGTGCCGCACTGTTTCTTCGCGGTGGTGCGAATCTTCACAACGCCCTGCGTCGGCCGCGACGCGGACTCGCGCTTCTCCAACACTTCCGATTCGGCATAGATCGTATCGCCGATAAAAACGGGCGCCGTCAGCCTGATGTCGTTCCAGCCTAGATTGGCGACCGCCTTCTGGCTCGTGTCCGAAACGCTCATGCCCGCCACGACGGCCAGCGTGAACGCGCTGTTCACCAGCGGTTTGCCGAACTCGCTGTGCTTGGCGTACTCGAAATCGAAATGCAGCGGATGGGTATTCATGGTCAGCAGGGTGAACCAGGTGTTGTCCGCTTCCGAAATTGTACGGCCGGGCCGATGCTCATAAACATGGCCAACCTCGAAATCCTCGTAGTAGCGGCCAATGTCCTCGCGAAAGCGGTTCGGCCCCACTTCCTTCGCGGAATAGCTCATATGTCTCATGTCCTTTCAAAACGTCGAGAAATCGCCGCCGCAGCGCAACTGCGAGGCATTGCGCCAGAAGGAGGCATAGCCTCGCCGTGCGGCTATGCCTCCAGGTCGATCAGAACCTTGCCCCAGGTCTTGCGACTATCCAACGCGGCGAGCGCGGCCGGGGTTTCGGCGAAGGGATAGACGGCGGATATCGCCGGCGTGATCGCTCCCTCGGCCATCATTCGGAAACAGTCCGCCACGACCTCGACCGCATAGTCCGGCCGGCGCGCGAGATATCCGCCCCAGATGGCGCCGACGGCGGAGGCGTTCTTTAGAAGCAGGCGGTTGGCGGCGATCCGCTGAATCGCGCCGCCGGCGAAGCCGATGATCACCGCCCGCCCCTCGAAGCCCAGGATCTTCAGCGCCAGGTCGAAGACCTCCCCGCCGACCGGATCGAAGATCACATCGACGCCGGCGCCGCCCGTCTCGGCGCGGATCGCCTCCACCCAATCGACGTCGCTCGTATAGTCGTAGGCGAGGTCGGCGCCCTGCTCCTTGGCGACACGGCATTTCTCGGCGCCGCCCGCAAGCGCGATGACGCGCGCCCCCCAGGCCTTGCCGAGTTGCACGGCGGCGACGCCAACGCCGCCAGCCGCGGCCGTTACCAGCAGAGTTTCGCCCGCCGCCAAGGCCCCGCGCCGACAGAGCGCCACATGCGCCGTCGGGTAGACGACCGGCACGCAGGCGGCGTGTTTCAGCCCAACGGCGTCGGGTACGGGGCGCAGCTTGTCCGCCGGCATGACGCAATATTCGGCGAACGCGCCCCAGTCCGGCTGGCCGCACACCCGCGCGCCGATGGCCACATTGGCTCCCGGCCCAACCGCGACCACCTCTCCGGAAATCTCCGAGCCGGGCGTGAACGGTCGCGGCGGCTTCACCTGATACTTGCCCGCGATCATCAGCGCGTCGAAGAAGTTCAACGCCGCAAAGCGAACCTTGACCAATGCTTCACCGGCCGCCGGAACAGGCGCCGCGACCGTTTCGAGCGCAATGCTTTCCGGCGCGCCCCAATCGGCGACGCGCCATGCGCGCATGTCCATGTCTGCGATCTCCCGCGACGCGGCGAACGCCGCCGCCGCCTTGCGGGAGCCAGCCTAATCCAGAAGCACGGCGGCGCGAAGCCGCGCAGGCGACCGGGGACGTTCCGGCCTCGCGCCTAGGCCGCGAGCGCGGTCGCCAAGGGCTCCAGATACGGCCTGAAGGGCCTGGACGATCCAATGCCGGCCGCGTTGATGGGCCTGCGGACCTGCACCGAACTCGCCGTATCGATTTCCCGATCGGTTTCATGGAAATTGAGGCAGGCGTCCGACCATTCGACGCCGGCGGCGTCGACCAATCGTCGAGCCTCCTCCTCGAAGTTCCGAACGAGGCTTTCGTAGTTCACTTCGAAGATGCGGCCGGGGGCGGCTTGCTTCCAATGATCGAGAATGCGCTCAAGGCCCCGCTGATAACGCCCCAGTTCCGTTTGCTCGTAACAGTAACTGACATCCCCACGGAACAGCTGGCGATAGCAGCCGAAACAGGCGTCCAGAGCGTCGCGGCGGACATGCAGGATCCTGGCGTTTGGAAAGAGCGAAAGGATCAGCCCGACATTCTGCGCATTGCCGGGCATCTTATCGACGACGCGCTCCGCTTTCGGGGCGAGCTTGTGCAGATGGACGAGATAGGCGGTCGCGAGCCTGGTGACGCGGCCCGGCGTCAGGCGCGCCGCGCCAAGGGGCCAGCCGCCTTCCTTGGCATGGATATCGCGGGCCAGGTCCGCGATCGCCGTCAGTTCGCCAGCGCCATGCACGCCGGGCGCGCTCGCCAGGATTTGCTCGACCAAGGTCGTGCCGGAGCGCGGCAGTCCGACGACGAAGATCGGCTTCGGCGAACGGCCGCCGGATTGGGACAAGCGCGCGATGGCCTCCCCGTCGAACGTATCCATCAGCGCCTGGAACATAAGGTCCATCTGATCGGCGTTATAGACGATCTTGGCCCGGCGCATGGCGTTCGCGGCGTCGAGCCAGGTCATGGCCGCCGCGGGGTCTTGCTTCGTCAAAGCGGATGCGAGGGCGAAGCGAACGATCCAGCCCGGCTCGTCGCCGCTTTCGGTCGCAGCCGCCGTTTCCTCGGCGAACGCCAGTTCGTCGGCGGCCAGTTCTCCGCCTGTCACATCGGCCAATTGCTGGATACAGGCGCTCGCGAGCGCATATCGGTCCGCGCCGGCGACATCGCGGCACCCTCGGAGCAACGCGCGCTGGGTTGCGATTGCGTCCTCGAACCGCCCCTGGCGCTTGGCCAAATAGGCGGCGTCATAGAGCCTGGCAAGGTCCCGAACCTTTGGATCGCGCGCTTCGAGTTGCATGGGGCGGCCTCCCGTATCAGAGGCGCCCAGATGTGGCGAAACGTGGTGAAGGCCCGGTTAAGAGCGCTTGTTCAAAGCGCCTGAATCCGCTCCAGGGCCGCCGCCAGCTTTTCCTGCTGCATTTCGAAACCAGCGCGCCGATCCCGGTTTTCCTCGACCACTTCCGGCGGCGCCTTGGCGGTGAAGTTCGGGTTGCCGAGCCGCTTGTCGATGCCGGCGATCTCCTTCGCCACCTTCTCGATCTCCTTGGAGAGCCTCACGGTCTCTTCCTTCAGATCGATCACGTCCCCCAGCGGCAAAGCGACCGTCGTTTCGCCGACGACGATCTGCACGGCGCCCTTGGGCGCTTCGCCTTCGAGCGGGCGCACGGAGGTCAGCCGCGCCAGACGGCGCACCGGCTCGTCATTGCGGGCCAGTCGCTCAAGCGTTTCGGCGGAGGCGCCGGAGAGGAAGGCGTCGATGCGCGCGCCCGGCGGCACGTTGCATTCGGCGCGGACGGCGCGGATCTGCGAGACGAAGCGTATCGCCCAATCGATCTCGTCCTCCGCTTCCGGCGACGCCAGATGCGGCTCCGCCGGCGGCCATTCCGCCGCGATCAACTGATCGGCGCCGGCGAGCCCGCGCTGGCTCGCGATCTCCTCGGTCAGGAAGGGCATGATCGGGTGCAGCAAGCGCATCAGGCGGCCGAGCGTCCAGCCGATCGTCGCGCGCGTTTCCGCCGCCGCTTCCCGGTCGTCGCCGGAAAGGATCGGCTTCGCGAACTCCAACTGCCAATCGCAGAAGGCGCCCCAGGCGAACTGATAGAGCGCATTGGCGGCGTCGTTGAAGCGGTAGGCGTCCAGCGCTTCGCTCACCTCGTCCCGCAGTTTCGCCGTCTTCGCGACGATCCAGCGGTTGAGCGTCACCTTGCAGGCGGTCGGGTCGAACGCCGGATCCAAGGCGCAGTCATGCAGTTCGGCGAACCGCGCCGCGTTCCAAAGCTTGGTGGCGAAATTCCGGTAACCCTCGACGCGGGACGCCGCGAGCTTGATGTCCCGGCCCTGCGCCGCCATGGCCGCCAGGGTAAAGCGCACCGCATCCGCGCCGTATTGGTCCATCAGCTCAAGGGGATCGATGACGTTCCCCTTGGACTTGGACATCTTCTGGCCCTTCTCGTCCCGCACGAGCGCATGGATGTAGACGGTGCGGAAGGGCACGTCGTCCATGAAGTGCAGGCCCATCATCATCATGCGGGCGACCCAGAAGAAGATGATGTCGAACCCGGTGACCAGCACGTCGCCCGGATAATACTTCTGCAATTCCGGCGTTTCTTCCGGCCAGCCGACCGTCGAGAACGGCCAAAGCGCCGAAGAGAACCAGGTATCGAGGACGTCCGGATCCTGTTCGAGCGGGCGATCCTCGCCATAGTGCGCGCGCGCCTTCGCCTGCGCCCCGGCCTCGTCCTCGGCGACGAAGATTTCGCCGTCCGGGCCGTACCATGCCGGGATCCGATGGCCCCACCAAAGCTGGCGCGAGATGCACCAGGGCTGGATATTGCGCATCCACTCGAAGTAGGTCTTCGACCAGGTTTCGGGCACGAATTCCGTGCGGCCCGTCTCCACCGCTTCGATCGCCGGCTTGGCGAGGGTTTCGGCGTCCACGTACCACTGCTCGGTCAGGAACGGCTCGATCGGCACGCCGCCCCGGTCGCCATATGGCACCATGTGCACATGGTCCTCGGTCTTCTCGAGCAGACCTTCGGCCTCCAGGTCCGCCAGCACGGCTTTGCGCGCCTCGAACCGGTCCATGCCCTGGTACTTCGCGGGCGCGTTTTCGTTGATGCGCGCCTGGCGGTCCAGAATGTTGATGACCTCCAGGTTCTGGCGGCGCCCAACCTCGAAATCGTTGAAGTCGTGCGCGGGCGTCATCTTGACCGCGCCGGAGCCCGCTTCCGGGTCGGCGTATTCGTCCGCCACGATCGGAATGCGGCGGCCGACGAGCGGCAGGATGCAGTGCTTCCCGACCAGATGCTTGTAGCGCTCGTCGGCCGGATGCACCGCGACGCCGGTATCGCCAAGCATCGTCTCCGGCCGCGTCGTCGCGACGACGATATATGCGCCGTCCTCGCCCTCGATCGGGTAGCGGAAATGCCAGAGCTTGCCGTTGGTCTCCGTCGGTTGGACCTCCAGGTCGGAGATCGCCGTCTCCAGCTTGGGGTCCCAATTGACCAGCCGCTGATCCTTGTAGATCAGGCCCTGGTCGTAGAGATCGATGAAGACCTTTCTGACCGCATCGGACAGGCCCTCGTCCATGGTGAAACGCTCGCGCGCCCAGTCCGCGGAGGCGCCCAGGCGCCTCAACTGCGTGAAGATCGCGCCGCCGGACTCACCCTTCCAGTCCCAGACGCGCTCGACGAACTTCTCGCGGCCGAGGTCGTGGCGGGTCAGCCCCTCCTCCGCCATCGTGCGCTCGACCACCATCTGCGTCGCGATGCCGGCATGGTCCATGCCAGGCTGCCACAATGTGTCCTTGCCTTGCATGCGCGCGTAGCGGATCAGCACGTCCTGAAGCGTGAACGTCAGCGCGTGCCCCATGTGCAGGCTGCCGGTGACGTTCGGCGGCGGCATCATAATGACATAGGGCTCGGCGTTGCGCGCCGGGTCCGCGGCGAACGCGCCCGACTCTTCCCAGGCTTCGAAGCGCGGCGCTTCCGCCGCGGCCGGATCATAGGTTTTGGCTAGGGTCATGTCGCTCAAATCCAATGCGGCCCGCGCGTCGGATACGCGCGGGCGGGAATGGGCCAAAGAGTGAAGGTCGGCCGGTAACCGACAGGAGGATCAGCCGCGGTTTTGCCGCTGTATCCGCTGAATTTCCTCACGTACGAGGTTTTCGACCATGCTTGGCAAGTGAACGTCAAGCCACTGCTTCATCATTGGCCGCAGCATTTCCTGCACAAGGTCTTCCAGGGTGCGGCCGCCGACGGTCATCTCGTTGCTTAGACCGGTGGACCGCAACGACGCGAGCGCCGCCGCCGACATGGCGGCGGCCTCCGCCGACACCAAGCCTTCGCCCTTGGGCGCTTCGGCGACGGGTTCTGTTTCAGGCTCAGGCTCAGGCTCGGGTTCCGGCTCGGGCTCGGGCTCAGGTTCCGGCTCTGGCTCCGGTTCGTCCGAAAGGTCCTCGACGATCAGCTCGTCGATTTCATCATCGTCGTCGCCGCCCATATCCGGCGCCGGTTCCGGCTCCGGCTCTTCTTCAGGCTCAGCTTCGGCCGCGACCGCGGCGAAATCGTCGTCCGGCAACGGGTCGCCAAGGTCCAGGATGTCGTCATCGTCCTCATCCGCGTCCGCCGCGGCCGAAGCGGCCTCGGCGTCGTCGTCCTCGGAGATGATCTTGCGAATGGAGGCGAGAATCTCCTCCATCGACTGTTCCTGCTCGCCTTGAGCGTCCTGCTTTTCGTCTGCCATCGGGATTCGGCTCCCCGGCCGCGGGCGGCGGCCTTTACTCGCTAATTGTTCGGTTCAGCGCCGAACCACTGATTCTTGACAGCCTCATAATAGGCTTTCGGGTCGTAACGCGGTGCTTCGAGCGCCAATCCTTCCGCCGTAAGGCCGCCGACGGCGGCGACAAGATTGAAGACCGCCACGAATTCGTCCCGGTGCGCGGTCACGAGGTTCACGCGCGAATCGAGGAGGTCCTGCTCGGCGTCGAGGATATCGAGCACCGTTCGCGTGCCGACCAACGCTTCCTGCTGCACGCCCTCCAGCGCGATTTCGTTGGCGCGGATTTCGCTGCCGAGGGAGACGATCCGCGCCCGCGTGGCGACAAGCTGCTCCCACGCCTGCGTCGCCGCTTCGATCGCCTGCCTGCGGGCGTCCTCCACATTCTGCAACGCCTGGGAGCGGGACTGCTTGGCCGAGCGCACGCGCGCATAGACCGACCCTGACTGATAGAGCGGCACGGTAACGTCGACGAGCGCCTGCAATGTGGTCGATTCATCGACGCTCTGGCTCGATTCGAACGTCTGCTGCGCGACGCCGTTCAAGTTGACGGTCGGGTACAGTTCGCCCTCGATGAGCCGCACGACGTGGCTGGCGGATTCATGCTGATACACCGCTTGCAGCACGACGGGATTGCTGCTGGCCGCCAGCGTGGTCGCCGCTTGCAGGTTTTCCGGCGTGCCTTCCACACGGCTGGGCGTGACGAGGCCTTGCGGCGGCTCGCCGACCTGACGGGCATAGGCGGCGCGGGAGGTTTCGAGATTGCCGATCGCCGTCTGCAAGTCCGCTTCCGAACGCGCCAGCCTCGACTCGGCCTGGGCGACGTCGGTCCGCGTGACTTCGCCGACGCTGAAACGGTCGCGCGTCGCCTGAAGCTGCCGGTCCAGAACGCGGACGTTGTTTTCGTTCAGTTCGACGACCGCCTGATCCCGCAGCACGTCCATATAAGACGTGCCGACCGAGAGCAGCACCTGCTGCTCGACGTTCGCCAAAGAGGCGCGGCCGGCGAACACATCCGCCTTGGCCCGCTGCGTGTCGGCGACGGTCCGTCCGCCGCGATAGAGCGGCTGGGTGACCTGACCCGTCAGCGTCACCGGCGTATTGGTGGACGAGTCGCCGACATTGTTGACCTCCTGGTCCGTGTAGCGCACGCCCGCGTCGCCGGAGAGGGTCACGGTGGGCCGCCATCCGGACTTCGCTTCCGGCAGGCCTTCGTCGACGGCGCGCAGCCGCGCCCGCTCCGCCGCAATGGACGGGTTGGTCGAATAGGCCTTGGCCCAGGCTTCCTGCAGGCTTTCCGCCGCCGCCGGCGTCGCGGCGACGCCCAAAGCGACGGACCCGATGGCGGCGACTTGCGTCAATCGTGAAATAGGTGAGCGATAGCGCATGATTCGGATCGTTCCAGCGAGTTAGAAGGTGAAGGCCGGCGCGCGGGCGAACCCGGGCAGCACCGGGGTCGAACCGTCGAACACGGCGCGCATCGCGATGCGGCCGCCCTGTTTGAAGTAGACGACGCCGCGCTGAACGCCGCTCGGCTCCGCCTGCATCGCAACCAATCGGCCGCCTTCGGCCAGCTGCTCCAACAATGTATCGGGCCGCGCTTCGATCGCGCCCTCGCACAGGATGACGTCATAAGGGGCCTGCTCGCCCCAGCCTTCGGCCAGCGGCCCGACCGCGACGACGACATTGTCGCCAACGCCGCCTTCCAGTTCGCTCAACGTCTGCGTCGCCTGGGCGGCGAGTTCTTCGTCTTCCTCAAGCGCCACGACGGCGCTCGCCAGTTTGCCCAGCGCCGCCGCGCCGTAGCCCCCGCCGGCGCCGACATCCAGCGCCAGGTCCCCGGGCCGCACCGCGGCGAGCTGAGCCAGGCGGGCGAACAACATCGGCTCCATCAGCCAGCGGCCGCCGCCAAGCGGCAGATCTTCGTCGGCATAGGCGACGCTGCGTCGAGCGGTCGGGACAAACCGTTCGCGCGGCAGAACGCGCATCGCCTCGACCAGACGGTCGTCGGTCACCTTGTTGGCGCGCAACTGGTTCTCGACCATTTTGACGCGCGCCCGTTCGAAATCGGCCATGATTCGCCAACCCGCCTTCTCAAGAGCACCAAAATCCGGCGCGACACTACCGCCGAACGCGCCAGTCCGAAAGTCTCTATAGGAAAGACGGCGCGGGATCGCCTTGACCCCATGCCCGCCTGCCCCTATCACTCCTGCCCGCCAAGATACGGTGGTGCGGTGGCAGAGTGGTTATGCAGAGGCCTGCAAAGCCTCGTACAGCGGTTCGATTCCGCTCCGCACCTCCAATCGCGCGTGCTGAAGACCATCTTCGACAGGCATTATTAAACGAGTCCTGCCGACAATGAAATTTAGGCTCGCGCATGGCGTTGCGTCTTGATATAAGACCCGCCCGTTCCGCGGTAGCTCAGTGGTAGAGCAATCGGCTGTTAACCGATCGGTCGTAGGTTCGAATCCTACCCGCGGAGCCAATTTTTCTATTTCCCAATGATTTTGGGGGGTTGCGGACCGACTGCAGCCCCCTTTTGCACCAAGATTTGCACCAATTTCGGCCGACGCAGACCTCAGTTCCGATTCAGCCCGTGCGGACCGCGCGTCAGCAAGATGCGTTTCCAGAATGACTCGCGAGCCAGGTTGATCTCGTCTGGCGTCCGGCTTGGCCGTTGCTCCAGCAACGCGAACCGGAAATTCGCCCGGCAGTAGTCCAAGGTGGGGTTGTCCACGAGCGCCCGCAGTTTTCCGTGCCCCTGGCAGGAAGCCCAAAAACCACAGTTATTTTTTCATCGCGTTTGTTTTTGAGAATCCAGCATGCCAGACGAAGCGGTCACCCGTTGAGCCGGATGTTCCGTCAATGCCGTCCCTCGGTGGCGGGTATCTGAGTACAAGCACCCGTCCTTCCCGACCGGGCAGGCCGGACGCAGCGGCGGCCACCCATCCGGTTGGCGGCCGTTTTGAAGTGTGTGGCTTACAGGTCTGTCCAATAGGCGAGTTAATTGATCCGGAACTTGACGCCCGGAGCAATGCAATTACCTCGAATTCGGGCTGCGCGTCTTCGGATTCCGGAGATGCAATGAAAAACCCAGGGGAAGGGGATGCACAAATAGTAGAGTTCGGGCACATAATCATAAAACAAAAATCGCCAGATTTTTCGACACGGACACTCAATTCATTTGCAATAACAGCTTCGTCAAAACCATCACCGTCGCAGCAGTACTTTCCGGTTTCAAATCTGCGCATACGCATCTTGGCGGCAATTTCGGTCATTATAGGAAGCGCATCATCTAACCGGGATTGCAGCACATAGGCACGGAAATGCGGCACACCAACCGTCACGAGAATTCCGACGATTGTGACTACGATCATAAGCTCGATGAGCGTGAAGCCGGACTGGCGTTTCATAGATGGCCGTATTCCTTGGGGCACGGTCAGTTTTCCTGCTGTTTGTTCCTCTATTTTGCGCCAGAAACGGTATCCTTCGGGTGAACGGTCGCTTCCTGGTAGACCAGATAGCGACGCGCCCTCCACTCTGGCAGTGCCCGCGCCCCCACTGTTTGCCACTAGCCGAGCCGCGAGGCCGCATGCTAGCGAGGGCAGAATGCTCAACCCAATTAGCGTCGCACCGCGTCGTCGAGGCACTTCCTAAAACTGATGAACGAAAGTGGTTTAGCAACTATGATCAGCCCCCACCGAGTAGTCCGGTTGGAATGTTAGTGGATGTTCGGTCTCTGCTCTAACGGCAGGACCGCCGATGGGGCTAGCGGCTTGTACGTACCGGCGTTCTCCAAGGCGTTCGCGAGCGCAGCGAACGGTGCGGCTATGGAACCGTCCTGATCTCGAATGCCGCCAACGTTCTCAACGAAGGTCAGCATGTCCAGGGTCTCTGCCCGACCCTTAGCTAGTCTCTCCCGACCATCGACTTCGGCATTCGCGATCACCTCGACGTCAATGACTTCCCCTGCCCTGGCGCGAGCAATTACGGCGTCATGTTCCCGAGCGAGACGGGTAGCCTCGGCTTCGAGTCGGGCAAGGTTCGTGGATTTCCGGAAGGTCTTGACCCAAGTCCGTCTTCCGATAGCTGACCGCACATCGGCCGGCACGACGCGGCGATATCTCCAGGCGGAGTGATGGGGGCGGAACATACGGGATATCGTAGAGGGTGTTCGCCATATGGCCCTCAGAACAAATAGGGGTTTTGCACCAATTCAGACGATTTTTCGACCGGTTATCGACATTATATCAATGAGTTATGAGGCATGGATCAAAATACTGCCCGCGGAGCCAGTTCCCCCAAGTATCGACAGGCGCATTTGGCGCCGGCATGGCGCGCACCGCAGGCGCAATTGCCCGACATTTGCGCGAACGTTCAAATATTTTCCAAATGAAACTTATGTTTACCTTTGCCGCACCATTGCGAACGCGCGGCATTCTCGGTTAACTTCCGGGCGACGTAGCGAAAGCTGACAGAACGTTCGCGAGTGGGGCAAACCGATGATGATTGATTTGATGCGACGGGTCCGCCCGGCCGGGCCGGAAACCTCCCGTTCAATTCGGACCAGCGGCTTCGGCTGGATGGCCCTCCTCGTTCTGGCGCTTGGCCTCGCCGCGCCCGGCGGGGCGATGGCGGCGGACGGCGACGCGGAAGACGCCGACGCAGCGCACGAAGAGGTATTTATGGAGGATATCTATCCCTCCGCCAGAACCTGCGCCGCCTGTCACCCGAAACAATATTCGGAGTGGTCCGTCTCCCAGCACGCCTATGCCCAGATGAGCCCCATCTACATGGCGATGCAGATGCGGATTAATACGCTGACCAGCAGCACGAACGGCGATTTCTGCATTCGTTGCCACAATCAGGTGGGCATGAACGCGAACGAATCGATTTTCGTTTCGAATCTGAAGCGCCCCGAATCGTCCCGCGAAGGCATCACCTGCTCGGTATGCCATCGGGTCAACAAGAGCTACGGCAAGATTTCAGGTCGCCTGCCGCTCGTGCGCGGCCCCATGCAGTCGACGATCTTCGGCCCCAGCGGCAGCGACGAGCTGAAGAAGGTTATCGGCGACGAGGACGGCAAGGGCTTCCGCGTAGTCACGGACCCGAACCAGCGCGGCCTCGTGATCCATGCAGAGGCCGAGCAGTTTTTCGAGCTGACGCAACCGGGCTTCTGCGGCACCTGCCACGACGTGACGCTGCTGAACGGCTTCCGACTGGAAGAAGCCTTTTCGGAGTTCAAGCAGACCAAGGCGGCGGCCGACGGCGTGACCTGCCAGGACTGTCATATGGGCAAGGTGCCGGGCAAGCCGGAAGGCTATGAAACCGGACCGGCCGCGATTGTGACTGGCATTCCGACCGAGCCGCGCCGGATCACCAATCATTTCTTCGCCGGCCCGGACTATTCGCTGATCCACCCGGGCATCTTCCCGCACAATGTGGAAGCGGCCGAGGTCGCGGACCTGGAGACCTGGCTGAAGTTCGAGTGGCGCGCCGGTTGGGGCACGGACGACTTCGAGGAAATGGCCGATATCGCCCAATTCGCGCTCGACGATCTGGACGACGCGCTCGCCACGGCGGCGGACGATGTCGCCGCCGGCGACGCGCCGGACCTGGACGACGCGCAGACCGCCCTCGCCGACATGGAAGAGGCGATGGAGCTCGAATTTGGCGAGATGGGCGCGGAGGCTTATGCGATGCTCGGCGAAGCCGTCGCGGCGCTGGAGGCTTCGCCCAGCACCGAAGCCGTCCAGAACGCGATGACGGCCGCGGCGCATCTTCGCGCCAAGCTGAACCTCGTCTTCCCCGATGAATGGTCCGACGGCATCGACCGCCAGGATGCGCGCGAGGTTCTGGAAGTGCAGTTCGACCGCCTGGATTGGGCGGAAGAGCAGCGCTACGCCGTCATGCGCACGGGCTATCTGCTCGGCGACATCGAGATGGAATCGGTCGGCGTCGATGGCCTCAAATTCGGCATCGACGTGAAGAACGGCACGGACGGCCACGGCGTGCCGACCGGGTTCGACGCCGAACGGCTGGTGTTCCTGCAGGTTTCCGTGACGGACAGCGCAGGCAATCTCGTCTATGTCTCCGGCGACCGCGACCCGAACGGCGACGTTCGCGACAAGCACTCGCTCTATGTGCACAACGGCGAGATCGAAGAGGACAAGGACCTCTTCAATCTGCAGTCCAAGTTCATCGTCCGAATGTTCCGCGGCGGCGAGCGCGAACAAGTTCTGGCGGTGAACACCTCCGTCTCCGCCCTGCCCTTCGTGCGGCCCGAAACGCGGGCGACGGTCGTGTTCGGGCGCCCGCTCGGCGCGCGCAAGCACAAGAAGACGATCGAGCCGCTCGGCAAGCGCCGCGCCACTTACAGCGTCAAGAAGGACGTTCTGAAGCCGGGCGAGACCTACAAGATCAACGTCAAGCTGATTGCGCAGATGATCCCGGTTCACCTGATCGCGGCGATCCAGGAATCCGGCTTCGACTATGGCATGACGCCCAAGGAGCTCGCGGACGGCGTGGTCGAAGGCGCCATGACGTTGTGGGAACGCGAAACCGAAGTGACGCTCGGCGGCAAGCAACAGGCCAAGATGACCCAGTAGCGCGGCCCGAGACCCCTAAAGAAGACCATCTTGGCCCTCGCGCTGCCGCCCACAGGCGGGCAAAGCGAAGCGGCGGCAGATAAAGGAAGACCAATGTCCGACCTAATTCGTTTCCGGAAGGGCGGGGCGCGCCTGATGGGCGCGGCGGCGATCGGCGCGGCTTTGCTGACAAGCGGCGCAGCGATGGCGGCGGAGGGCGGCAGCGCTCTCTCCGACGAGCCGATCCCGATGAAGACGGAAGAGGAAATGCCCGCCCGCGTGCCGCCGCTGCTGGAAATCGGCGGCGACTTCCTCGGCCCGGGCAACATCGCGTCCGGCTTCGAGCTGCCGACCGGCGCCGTCTGGATTCCCCAGCTTTGGGTCTACGGCTCGCTCCGGACCGGCCTGAACCTGGTGGAGCGGGACAGCGGCGCGGACGATGTGGCGGAACTGGCCGCGCGACTGGAGTTGAATTTCAACCTGAAGCTCACCGCCACCGAGCGGTTCTTCCTTCAGGTCCGTCCGCTCAACGATCGACAGAAGTTCACCAGCTATCAGTTCGAGGACGACGAGGACAAAATCGTCGACGGCACGAATCTCGACATCACGGCCCTGTTCTTCGAAGGCGACTTCGGCGAGATGTTCCCAATCCTCGACCCGGAAGACAGGAGCGCGCTCGATATCGGCATCGCCGTCGGCCGCCAGCCGATCTTCTTCCAGGAAGGCATGATGATCAACGACACGCTGGACGCCGTGGCGCTCGTCCGCGACACGGTGATCTTCCCCGGCGTGATCGACACCCGTTTCACCGCCCTCTATGCCTGGAACGAGCTCTCCCGCAACGACAATATCGACGATGACGCCGCGCACCTCTTCGGCCTGTTCATCGAAACCGATACGCCGACCTCGACCATCGACCTCGACATGGCCTATGTCGCGTCGAACAAGCGCAATGGCGGCGACGGCGTGTTCTTGGGCGCTTCCTCGGTGCAGCGCATCGACGGCGTGAACACGGCGGTCCGCGTCAACCAGTCTTTCGCGCTCGACGGCGAATCGTCGGACGTCAGCACGGGCACGCTGCTTTTCGGCGAGTTTTCCTTCGTGCCCGTCGCCACCCATGATCTCGCCTACCTGACCGCCTTCGTCGGGTTCGACGAGTACGCCTCCGCCGCGCGCGGCGCGAACAACGGCGGGCCGCTCGGGCGCGTCGGCCTTCTCTTCGCCGCGCCGGGGCTCGGCCGCGCGCCGGCGCCGCTCGGCAACCGCGTCGACGACGCTTTCGGCGGCGCGATCGGCTATCAGATGTTCTTCAATGACGACGCGACCCAGATCGTCGGCGAGATTGGCGGCATCATGTCGACCGCGCCCCAGGCGCAGGTTCAGGACGGCGTCGGCGTCGGGCTGCGGTTCCAGCACAAGTTCCTCGACCGGTTCCTCCTCCAGCTTGACGGCTTCTACACCCGCCGCGAGGTGATAGAGGACACCGTGGGCGGCCGCGTCGAATTGACGGTGCAGTTCTAAGGCGGTTTTAGGCGATCTTCTTTAGGCATACCCCGGCCGCCTACCCCTGTTCCAAGCTCCGAAAGCGGCGCCGGCCAGCGAGCGCCGGCTGAAAGAATCCGCTAGTCTGCGAAGCCAGACAGGATTGGGAGGCCGGAGCAATGCTGCACGCTGAACAGGTCGCGCAGACGAAGCGTTTTCTCGGATATATCGACGCCGGCGTCACGACCATGGCGCCTGGCGTCTACCGCAATCCCGTCAGCGACTACATCTCCGAAGAACAGGCGTCGGCGGAGCGGGATGTCCTGTTCCTGAACCGCCCGCTGGTTCTCGCGGCCTCGGCCGAGCTGCCCGGCCCGAACACGTTCCTGACCCACGATATTTCCGGCCAACCCATCCTTCTGACCCGGGACGGCGACGGCGTCGCGCACGCCTTCCTGAACGTATGCCGCCATCGCGGCGCGCGCGTCGCCGAAGGCTGCGGAACGGCCAATCGCTTCGTATGCCCCTACCACGCCTGGACCTTCGCCGCGGACGGACGCCTCGTCGCCCGGCCGGACGAAGCTTCGTTTATCGATGCGGATCGCGCCAGCCACGGCTTGACCGAACTGCCGCTCGCCGAGCGCTATGGCCTGATTTTCGTGCGCCAGTCTCCGGGCGCGCCGATCGACGTGGACGCGACCCTGGGCGGCCTGGCGCCGGAGCTTGCGAACTATGGCCTGGAACGGTTCACCCATTTCCAAAGCAACGATCTGGAATGGGGCCTGAACTGGAAGCTCGGCATCGACACCTTCCTGGAATCCTATCATTTCAGCGTTTTGCACAACAAAAGCATCCACCCGATCTTCCATCCGAATCTCGGCGCCTTCGATGGGTTTGGCGAGAATCTCAGGCTGATGTTCGCGCGCCGAACGCTCGGAGACATGGCGCAGCAGCCGGAATCGGACTGGAATCTGCCAAGGCATATCGCCGGCGTTTATGTGTTGTTTCCAAATACTGTTCTTGTTTGGCAGGGAGAACACGCCGAGCTTTGGCGCGCATTTCCGAACGGCCCGGATCGCGTGACATTCCGGTTAACCCTGCTTATTCCTGAGCCTGTAAGCTCGGATTCGGAAAAGCGACACTGGGATAAGAATTTGGCGCTGCTGCTGAAGACCGTCGAAGAGGAGGATTTTCCCGTGGGCGAAGGCATCCAACACGGGTTCAGATCGGGCGCGCAGCCGCACATCGTGTTCGGCCGCAACGAGCCGGCGCTTCAACACTTCCATCGCGCCGTCCGCTCGGCGCTGGACCTGCCGCCGGTCGAGGCGGAGGGCGCGCGCCAATGAGCGGCCGCGCACGCCTGAGGCCGCTCGAGCCGGAGGCCTGGCCGCAGCAGTTCCGCGACCAAGCGGAAGGCCCGCTTGGCGCGTTGAACGTCATGCGGGTGCTGATGCACCACCCCGACCTCTTCCGCCGCTGGAGCGTTTTCGCCAACCATTTCCTGTTCAAAGGATCGCTGCCGGCGGACGCGCGCGAGATCCTCATCCTCCGCGTCGCCTGGTTGACCAACTGCGAATACGAATGGTCGCAGCATGTGAAGATGTCGGCGGAGCAATGCGGCTTCAGCGCCGGCAATCTGGCCGACATACAGACGGGATGGGACGCGCCCCATTGGAATCGCGCGCAGAAAGCGTTGCTGCGGCTGACGGACGAACTCGTCCTGAATATGCGCGTTCCCGACAGGGTCTGGGATAACGTCGTTCAAAGCTGGGACGACAAGCAGGCGGTCGAGGCGGTGGCGCTCATTGGCAATTATGTGATGCTGGCGATGGCGCTGAACGCGCTGGCGGTGCCGACAGACCCCGGATATCCGACGTTCGACGGCGCGACGCCGCCGCGCCCCGTCGCCGAAGTTAAAGCGGCCGCGCCCAGCGCGCCGGCCGGGAATGCTCGCCTGCTCCCAGTGCGAGATCACGAAATCGATCGTGCGGCCCGCGACATCCTGCTGAAGGCGCGCGGCCCCTTCCCGACAGTGAACGTGATCGACACGGTGGCGCGCCATCCGGACCTGTTGCGCCGCTGGATGCCATTCTTCAGCCACTGCCTGCACAAGCAGAGCCTGGACCTGCGGCAGCGCGAGCTGGTGATCCTGCGCACGGGCTGGCTCGCGGGCTCTGCCTATGAATGGGCTCAGCATGTGCCGATCGCCAAGCAACGCAAAGTGACGCCTGCGGAAATCGAGGCCGTGGCCGCCGGACCGACACACGACACCTGGCATGGAACCGACAAGGCCCTGCTGGAAACCGTGGACGCCCTGATGTCCCACTTCACGCTGAGCGACGGCGAGTGGCGCCGCCTGGCGATGCATGTCACCACGCCGAAGGCGATGGACACGATCTTCACCGTCGGCCAGTACCGACTGGTCGCCGGCATGCTGTTCGCGTTCAATGTGCAGCTCGACGGCTATCTGCGTTTCCCGCCGCCGCTCGGCTGAAATTCCGCCTCAGGGCGGCGGTGGATGCGTCGCCGCCCAATGGCGCGCGATATCCCGCCGCTGCGCGATCCAGACGTCCGGAAACTCCTGGACATAGTCGAGAAAGCGTCGCACGCCCGCCGCCCGGGCTGGCTGACCGACGATGCGCATATGCAGGCCGACATTCATCAGTTTCGGCTGATGCGCGCCTTCTTCGTAAAGGACATCGAAGCCGTCCTTGAGGAACTCGAAGAACTGGCCGCCGGTCGAGATCGCGCCCCGCATGAACTGGCCGTCGTTGTGGGTCAGGCTATAAGGCACGACGAGCCGATCGACGTCCCCTATCTTCACCCAGAACGGAAGGTCATCGGCATAGGAATCTGAATCGTATTCGAATCCGCCATGCTCGACGGTCAATCGCCGCGTGTTCTCGCTCGGCCCATAGCGGCAGTACCAGCCGTCCGGCGCGGCGCCCAGCGTCTCCTTCAGGGACGCGACGGCGCGGCGGATATGCTCGCGCTCTTCCGATTCCGAAAGCTTGTAATGCTCGATCCAACGCCAGCCATGGCAACAGATGTCGAGGCCGGCGTCGCGGATCGCTCTTGCGGCCGGCGGGTTCCGCTCCAGCGCCAGCGCGCAGGCGAAAACGGTATAGGGCAGGCCGCGCTCCTGAAACATCCGGTGCAGGCGCCAGAAACCGGCGCGCGCGCCGTATTCGAACATGCTCTCGGCGGCGAGGTCGCGGCGTCCCGCCGGCACGGGCGTGGCTTTCGATTCCGTATGGCCGAACTCCGTCCGCCCGTCGCCGTCCCACAGATTCTCTTCGGAGCCTTCCTCGAAGTTCAGCACGAAGTTCAACGCCACACGCGCGCCGCCCGGCCATTTGGGGTCGGGCGGGTTTCCTCCATATCCGGCGAAGTCGCGATCGAGATTCCGCATTGGCTGATTTCTCCTAACAAGCGCGCATATCGAGGCGGGACCGGGAGATTGCAGGCGCGCGCGCTATCGGTGCATCCTATCGCCAAAGTTCAAGGAGGAAGACCCCCATGCCCGACGGAGCGCAACCGAGCACGATCGAAGACCTTTCCGGCGCCCTAGGCCAGGGCGGCTGGATCGAAGGCGGATCGGACGATGCGGCGCCATATCTGACCGACTGGAGCCGCGCCTTTACCGGCTCCGCTCTCGGCGTCGCGCGCCCGACGGACGTGGCCGGCGTACAGACCGTCATGCGCTTCGCCAAGGCCGCCGGCCTTGGGGTGGTGCCCCAGGGCGGCCATACGGGCCTCGTGGGCGGCGGCACGCCCTATTCGAACGCCAATGTCATCGTGCTGAGCCTCCGCCGCATGAACAAGATTCGCTCAGTCGATCCGCTGAATTACGCCATGGTCGCGGAAGCCGGCGTCATCCTGCACGACGCCCAGCAGGCGGCCCTGGAGCATGACCGGTTTTTCCCGCTTTCGCTCGGCGCGGAAGGCAGTTGCACCATCGGCGGCAATCTCTCGACCAATGCGGGCGGCGTGAACGTCATCCGCTACGGCAATGCCCGCGAACTGGTGCTGGGCCTAGAGGTCGTGCTGCCGGACGGCGAACTGTGGGAAGGGCTGCGCCCGCTCCGCAAGGACAATACCGGCTATCACCTGAAGCATCTCTTTCTCGGCGCCGAAGGTACGCTCGGCGTCATCACGGCGGCCGCGCTCAAGGTCTTTCCGCGCCCGATGCGCACGGCCTGCGGCTGGGTCGCCACGCCGAGCGTGCGCGACGCGCTGAAAGTGCTGGAGACCGTCCGGCAGGAAACCGGCGATGCGGTGGAGACCTCCGAGCTGATCACCCGCCAGGTCGTCAACATCGTGACCGAGCATATGGAAGGCGTTCGCGACCCCCTGCCCTCGGACTCGCCCTTCTACATCCTGATGGAAGTCTCCACGACCCGGAAATCGGAGGGCGGGGAAAGCCCGCAGGAAATGCTGGAAGGCGCGCTCGCCGCGGCGCTGGAGGCGGGCTATGCGACGGACGCCGTCGTCGCCCAGTCCGACCAGCAACGCGCCGACTTCTGGCAGATCCGGGAACTGGCGCCGGAAGCCTCCCAGCGCATGAACCGCCCGCGCGTCACCTGGGACGTGACCCTGCCCATATCGGCCCTGCCGGAATTCTATGACGCCGCCATGGCGCGCATGAACGAGGTGGCGCCGGACGTCATCTTCTCAGGCTTCGGCCATATGGGCGACGGCAATCTCCACTATTCCGCCATCGGCGATCGGGCGAAGGACATCCGCGACCTTCTGGATCGCACCCTCTACGATCTGGTGATGGAGTTCGACGGCTCTTTCTCCGCCGAACACGGCATCGGCCAAAAGCGGCTGGACGAATTGCAGCGCTACAAATCCCCGGTCGAGTACCGCCTGATGCAGGGCCTGAAGCGGATGCTCGACCCCGACGGCCGCATGAATCCCGGCAAGATCGTGCGGATGGACTGAGCGTCGGCGGCGCCGGATCGGCGTTTCAGGAAGGCGGCTTCGGCTCGCCTTCCCGTTTCGCCCCATCGACCGTCCGCGCCTGCTTGTCGGCTTCGGCGCCGTCTTTAGCCTTCTCGGCCTTGGTGCGGCCATATTTCACGCGGTTCGCGGCCGCCGTCGCCTGCTTGTCGGCTCGCTTCTTGGCTTTGCGAAAGCGGTTCAGATTGATCGCGCCCGTCATTTCTCGATCCGCCCATCCTTCGTGACGCCGGCATCGATCATACTGGCGATCTCATCCGCGCTGTAGCCGATCTCCTCCAGAATGGGCACGCTGCTCTGGCCCAGCAGGTCGGCGTGATGGCGGACGCCGCCCGGCGTCTTGCTGAAGCCGAGCGGCGATTCGATATAGCGAACCCGGCCTTCCGTCGGATGCTCGTGCTCGGAGAAGAGGCCGATGGCCTTCAGGTGCGGGTCGTCCAACACGCTGTCGACATCGTGCATCCGCATGGAGGGAATATCCTCCTCGGCGAAGGCTTCCAGCCATTCCTCCGTGGTTCGCGCGGGCAGCGCCTCGGCGACGATCCCGTAAATCGCGTCGATGTTCACGGTGCGCTGGGCGATGGTCGCGAAACGCTCGTCGGCCGCCAGCTCCGGCTTGCCGGCCAGCCGGAAGAACGCGCGCCAATGGCGGTCCGTATAGGGAATGGCGCAGATGTATCCGTCCGCCGTCTTGTAGGGGCGGCGGTGGGGGGTGAGCAGGCGCGAGTATCCGGCCGGGCCGATGGGCGGCTCGTAGGCGCGGCCCTGCAGATGTTCCTGAAGCAGGAAGGCGGTGAATGCCTCGAACATGCCGACGTCGACGCGCTGCCCCTCGCCCGTGCGCTCCCGATGGAAGAGCGCCATGGCGACGCCATAGGTGGCGAAAAGGCCGGAAATCTTGTCGACGATGACGCTGGGGGCGTAGCGCGGCTCGCCGCCGGTCACCTTGCCGTTCAGCGCCGCGAAGCCGGAGAGCCCTTGGATCAGGTCGTCATAGGCGGCCTTGTCGGCATAGGGGCCTTCCGGGCGAAATCCGGTGGCGGCGCAGTAGATGATGTCGGGTTTGATCGCGACGCAGGTTTCGTAGTCGATGCCGATCCGCTTCGCCGGCTTCGGCCGGATATTGTGGACGAACGCGTCCGCGCCCTCGATCAAGCGGTGGAAGACCGCCCTGCCCGCTTCCTGTTTCAGGTCCAGCATGATGGACCGCTTGTTCTTCGCCTTGGTCAGATAGCCGCCCGACATGCCCGGAGACCGGGTCGGGCCGACATGACGCGACGTATCCCCCGCCGGCTGCTCGATCTTGATGACATCGGCGCCCATCTCCCCCAGTATCTGCGTGCAATACGGACCGAACATCACAGTCGTAAGATCGATGACGCGCACGCCATCAAGCGGGCCTTTCGGGGAACCGCTGGTCATGGGCTGAAACCTCCAAACGAGAATATTATTCCAGGCGATGATACAAACACTGCGCGTCCGCGCCATATCCGATCGGTACGTCTAAAGGGAGATGATAGACCATGAACGTCATGCAGGCGCTGCTTGATCGGAAATCGACCCCGCCGCGACTGATGATCGACGACGGGCCTTCGCCCGCGGACATTCGCGAAATCCTGGCGGCGGCGGTAACCGCGCCGGATCACGGCGCGGTCCGGCCATGGCGCTTCGTCCTGATCGAAGGCGATGACCGCGCGCGGCTCGGCGAAGTGTTCGCCGAAGCGCTCGCCAAGCGAGACCCGGCAGCGACGCCGGAGGCGATGGAGCGGGAGCGCGGCCGCCCCTTGCGCGCGCCTGTCGTCATCGCCGTACTGGCGCGGGTCGTGCACGACCGACCGAACGTCCCGCCGGTCGAACAGATCGTCGCCACCGCCTGCGCCGCGCAGAATATGCTCCTGGCCGCCCAGGCTCAGGGCTTCGGCGCCATCATGCTGACAGGCAAGAACGCCCAGGACCCGCATGTGAAGGGCTTCTTCGGCCTGGAGCCGGCGGACGAAATCGTGACCTTCCTCTATATCGGCAAGGCGGACGGCCCCCAGCCCGAAAAGCCGCGCCCCGAGCCGGCGGACTTCATTGAGCCGTTCGGCGGGCGTTCGTGACGGAGACGGCAAGCATTCCCGACGCCTCCAACAGCCGGCGGCTGACGCGGCCGCTTTGGTTCGCCCTTGGCTGGGTCGCGGTGGCGCTCGCGGCGGCGGGCGCCATTCTGCCGCTGCTGCCGACGACGCCGTTCCTGCTCGTCGCGGTGTGGGCGTTCGGCAAGAGTTCCGAGCGCTGGCGACAATGGGTCTACAGCCAGCCGACTTTCGGCCCGGTGGTGAAGGCCTGGGAGCAATATGGCGTCATCCCGCTTTGGGGGAAAAGCATGGCGCTCGGCGCTATGGCCGTGAGCTTCGGGATGCTGCTCTACTCCGGGCGCCTCCCGGTCTGGGCGGCGGCGCTGGTCGGCGTTACGCTCGTCGCGATTTCCGCATTCATCGTCAGCCGGCCGAGCCGACCGCCCGCCGACGCCCCGAAGGACGAAGCATGAGCGCCGACCGCGCGGCGACCCTGGCCGCAAGCATTCCCATCGTTCCTGACCGGCCGCTGCTGATCGTAGATGCGGACGAGGTCCTGTTTCATTTCATGGCGGCGTTCCACGCCTTCATCGAAGCGCGCGGCCATGCTTTCGTGTTCCGCTCCTACGCCTTGACGGGCAATGTGCTCGACCGTCCCGATGGCGAACCGCTTTCCCGCGAAACGGTCGCAGGGCTGATCGAGGCGTTCTTCGATACGAAAACCCGCCACATTCCAGCCGAGCCGGGCGCGGCGCCCGCGATCGGCCGCCTCATGGCAGACGGCGTGCAGGCCGTCGTGCTGAGCAATGTGCCGACTAACGCCGCCGAAGATCGCCGCCATGCGCTCGCCGCCGCCGGCCTCGACCTGCCGCTGGCGCCCTGGTCTGGCCCCAAAGGCAGCGCCGTCGCGGCGCTGGCGGCCAAGACCGAACATGGCGTCGCCTTCGTCGACGATATCGCCCATCACCATGAAAGCGTCGCCAAGACGGCGCCGGACGTATACCGCCTCCACTATGTCAGCCACCCGGAACTCCGCCGCCTGCTGGGGACGGTCCCGGCCGCGCACGATCAGGCGGACGACTGGCCGGGGCTCGAGCGATTGATTCGCCGACGCCTGCTGTAAGCCGTCGAACCGACAGAAAGTCAGCCGGGCGACGGCTTCTGGGATTCCGGCTGGGTCGCGATCTCCAGCACCAGCTTGCGCTTCAAGGCGGCCACGAACGCCTCGGCGTCCTCCACCGCGATCGCGAACGCGCCGAAGCCGCCGATCACGTCCCGGCGGAAATGCTGGATCAGCGGCTCGCCAAAGGGTCCGCTCAGGCCCCCGCCACGGAAATTCAGCGCCAGTGCGTTGATCGTTATCCCGGCGTCCAGCGCCCTCGCCCGCATCAGAGGCAAGGGTCGGCCGCCGCGTTGGCCCGCGTCGCCCGAAACGTCGATGACACGCCGGCTCGCCTCGAAGGCGTTCTTGTCCATCCAGTCATGGCAGAAGGCGATGGCCTCGCTGATCGAGTTCCAGCCGACGGCGAGCCGAGGCCCTGCGATCAGCCGCGCCGCGAATCCGTCTGCGGCGGCCTGTCCGTCGATGGCGGTCCACTCGACGATGGGGTGCATGCTGTCCGCGCCGGCCCATTCCATATAGGCGAGCGCGATCCGCTTGTGGTAGCCGCCGGCGATGGCTTCCTGCACTTCCCGCGAGGCGATCGCGGCGGCGAAGCCTTTACGCTGGAAGGCAAATTCATCCGGCGCGATGGAGCCCGAACCGTCCGAGGCCAAGCAGAGCTCCAGATCGACGTTCGTCTCCGCCGAAGCCGCCGACCAAACGCCGGCCACGCCGAAGCAGACGGCCGCCGCGAGGACAAATGTGCGCATGACGCCCCCCATTCCTGCGGGGCGGCGCGACTAGCCCAGCGCGTCGAACGCCTTGCCCCATCGATCCAAATAGACGAAATCCGAAAGGTTTCCACGCCCGACCGGCCCAAAATTGCCCATCGGGTAGCCGATGGGCAGGATTGCGTAGGAATGCACGCCCGGCGGCAGGCCGAGCGCCTTCTCGGATTCTTCCTCATAGTAGAGATGCCGGGTCGTCAGCGTGGAGCCGAGGCCCAACGCCCTGGCGGCCAGCAGCATGTTCTGAACGGCCGGATAGATGGAGGCGCCGGAATGACGCGTCGGCGCGCTCTCGCCATGGTCGATGCAGGCGACGATCCAAACCGGCGCCTCATGGAAATGATCCGTGAGATATTCGACGGCGGAATGCTGGCGGGAGTACTTTTCCTTGCTGGCGCCCGGCGGCGGCGCGGTGGTGGAATAGCGCGGTCCGATCCAATCGTCGTAGGCGCGCTTGTAGTGGACCTGCACCGCCTTCTTGATCTCGGGGTCCTTGATCACCAGGAAGCGCCATGTCTGGAAATTGCCGCCGTTCGGCGCGCACGCGCCGGCCTGGAGGATTTTGGCGATCAGTTCGTCCGGCACAGGGTCGGGTTTCAGCCGACGCATCGCGCGGGTGTTGTGCAGGATTTCGAAGATCTCTGTATCGCCTGACATGCGGTCGGCTCCCAATCGGTTATCGGCTCAACGAACGTCGTCGAGGAATTTTACGAGACGGTCCAGGCGCCGAAGCACGTCGTCCGCCGGCGCCGCCTTCAATCCGAAGATACACCGGGTGACGCCCGCCGCCCGCAGCTTCTCGACCATTTCCGGATCGCGGGACGTGCCGAACGTGGTGATCGGAAGCGGCGGTCGCCCGGCGGCGGCCGCCCGCTCCTTCAACTCCGCCATCATGCGGTAGCGCTCGTCCATTCGCGGATTGTCCGGCTTATCGGCGAGCATGGGAATCCATCCGTCGCCATAACGCATCACCCGGTCCAGCGTTCTGGCCGCGTCGCCGCCGACGAAAACCGGCGGGTGCGGTTTCTGAACGGGTTTCGGCCAGGACCAGATGCCCTCGAAGTTCACGAACTCGCCCTGATAGCTCGCCTCGTCATTGGTCCAGATCGCCTTCATGGCCTCGACCCGCTCCCGCATCAGCTTGAAGCGACGCGTCCAGTCTGTGCCGTGATTTTCCATCTCCTCCCGGTTCCAGCCGCCGCCGACGCCGAAATCGACGCGGCCGCCCGAAAGGTGGTCGAGGCTCGCGACCTCCTTCGCCGTCACGATCGGATCGCGCTCGACCACGAGGCAGATGCCCGTGCCGAGCCGGATGCGCTTGGTGACCGCGGCGGCCGCGGCGAGGCCGATGAACATGTCCAGGTTATGGGAATAGTCTGCCGGCAATTCGTCGCCGATACGAAACGCGGAACCGCGTCCCGCCGGAATATGGGTGTGGTCGGGAATGAACAGCGCATCCAGCCCGCGCTCCTCCACCGCGATCGCCAATTCCGCCGGTCCGATCGAAAAATCGGTCGGAAACATCGTCACGCCGAATTCCATGGCGCCCCCCTTTCTTTTGCCTGAAGAAAGCTCACCACGCCGCCGTCGGGGCCGCAACCACGAGCGACTCGCCGCGAGTCGGAAAACGGGTTTACAATCGCGCAAAGGGACAGGGAGGCTTCGAGAATGGCCATCACAATTCGCCAAGTCGGTTCATGTTTCGCCGGCGAAGTATCCGGCGCAGACTTGACGCGGCCGCAGACGCCGGAAGAAATCGCGGCGATCCATGCGGGCATGGATGAATATGCGGTGCTCGTGTTTCCGGACCAGGATATCGACGACGATCAGCAGCTCGCCTTCACCGAGAGCCTGGGTCCGCTGGAGATCACGGTCGGCACCGGCCTTCGCCAGAAGGACGAATATCGGCTGCCGGAAACCTTCGCCGACGTTTCGAACCTGGACCAGACGGGCAAGGTCTATACTCGGGAGGACCGGCGGCGTCTGTTCGCCATCGGCAACCGCCTATGGCATTCGGACAGCTCTTTCAAGGTCGTGCCGTCGAAGTACTCGCTGCTGCACGCCCGCGTTATCCCGACCCATGGCGGCGAAACGGAGTTCGCGGACATGCGCTCGGCCTATGACGCGCTCGACGAGGAGATGAAGGGTCACATCGACGACATGATCTGCTCCCACTCGCAGATCTATTCCCGCATGTCCGTCGGTTTCCAGGACTTCACCGAAGAAGAGCGCATCCGCATGGCGCCCGTCCGTCAGCGACTGGTGCGCGTCCATCCCTCGACGGGCCGGAAATCGCTGTATCTGTCGTCCCATGCCGGCCGCATCGAGGGCGTGCCGGTCACCGAGGCGATGCTGCTGCTGAAGGACCTGACCGAACATGCGACCCAGCGTGAGTTCGTCTATCGCCATACATGGCGCAAGCACGACTTGGTCATCTGGGACAACCGCCGGACCATGCACCGCGCCCGCCCGTTCCCCGAGGATCAGCCGCGCGACGTACGGCGTACGACGCTCGCCGGCGACGGACCGACCGTCGAGCAGGAGCAGCACGCGGCGGCGAGCTGACGGCCTAAAACATCGGCGCGGCCAAGGCGCCTAGCGCAGAAATTTGTAGGCGCCTTGGCCTGTCGCCAACAGCGGCCCGTCATCGCCGTCGAGCAACCGCGCCTCCGCGAAGAATGTGGAGCGCCCGGCTTTGAGCAGCCGGCCTTCGCAAACGAGCAGGTCGCCTTGGGCCGCGCCGACATAGTTGCAGGTCATGGAAATGGTGACCGCCCGGCGCCCTTCGCCCGTTTCGGCGTCCTTATTGCCTGCATACATGCCGGCCGCGTCGATCAGCGCCGAGATGACGCCGCCATGAGGGCGGCTTTGCCGGTTCATGTGCTGTGGGCCGAGCGGAACCCGATACTGGCAGAAGCCGGGGCGCCACACCGCGAGATCGAAGCCCATGATCGTCTCGAACCGGTTCGGATCGCCCTCGGGCAATGCATCTGACGCCATGGCGCTTCCCCCTCGCCCTCAATTCGCTCCCTGCGGTATAAGCGGCCGGGAGAGAACCGCCAAGGGAGCCTTGAGGCCATGAGCGTGAGCATCGTCGGCTGGTCGCACCACCCGTTCGGACGCCTGGAAGAAGACGGCGAGGCCATGGTCGCCTCCGTCGTCGACGGCGCGCTGGCGGACGCCGGGCTGGAGGCGAGAGACATCGACATGGTCGTCGTCGGCCATTTCAACGGCGGCTTCCAGCAGCAGGATTTCCCCGCGACCCTCGCCTTCCAAAGCCAGCCGGACCTCCGCTTCAAACCGGCCACAAGGGTGGAGAACGCCTGCGCCACCGGATCGGCGGCGATCCATCAGGGCATGAACGCCATCCTCGCCGGCAAGGCGCGCCGCGTTCTGGTGGTCGGCTTCGAGAAGATGACCGAAACGCCGGGGCCGGAGATTGGCGACATCCTGCTGAAATGCTCCTATGTGAAGGAGGAGGCTGAAACGCCCGCCGGGTTCGCCGGCGTATTCGGCCTGCTGACCCAGAGCTATTTCCAGCGCTATGGCGACCAGTCGGACGCGCTCGCCAAGATCGCGGCCAAGAACCATCTGAACGGCGTCGACAATCCCTGGGCGCAGATGCGGAAGGACTTCGGCTTCGAGTTCTGCAACGCCGTTTCCGAAAAGAACCCGCTCGTCGCCGGGCCACTGCGGCGGACGGACTGCAGCCTCGTTTCCGACGGCGCGGCCGCGCTGGTGCTGTCCGTCACCGAGGACGCCCTCGCCATGGAAAAGGCGGTGCGCTTCCGCGCCGCCGAGCAGGTGAACGACTTCCTGCCCATGTCCCGCCGCGACATGCTGGAGATGGAAGGCCCGGCCCGCGCCTGGGCGCAGGCGCTCGACCAGGCGGGACTGACGCTGGACGACCTCGCCTGCGTCGAGACCCACGACTGCTTCACCACGGCCGAGCTGCTGGAATACGAGGCCATGGGCCTGACGCCGAAAGGCCAAGGCCGCATCGCCATCGACGAAGGCTGGACGCGGAAGGACGGCCCCTTGCCGGTCAACGCCTCGGGCGGCCTGAAGGCGAAAGGCCACCCAATCGGCGCGACCGGCGTTTCAATGCATGTGCTGGCGGCGATGCAGGCGCTTGGCGAAGCCGGCGCCATGCAGGTTCCCCGCTCCGGCCCGACCGCCGTGTTCAACATGGGCGGCACGGCCGTCGCCAACTACGTTTCGATCCTTGAGCCGGCGAAGTAGCCGCCAAAGCGTTGTGCGCCCTAAAAGGCGCAGTCCAACGCTGTCATATCGACCGATCTAAAGGCCCAGTTCGCCTAGGATTTCCTCCGTCTGCTCGCCGAGGTCCGGCGGGTGGAACCGGATGCGGCACGGCGCCTCCCGGAACTTGATCGGGAATCCGAGCACCGTCATTTCGCCGTGGGCGGGGTGGGTCAGGTCGAGCGCCATTTCCTGGGATCGCACCTGCGGATCGGCGAACACGCCCGCGACGTCATTGACCCGACAGCACGGCACGCCGGCGGCGTTCAGGGTCTGGACCCAATGGTCGGCGCCGGCGGTCGCGAGGCGCGCGAGCACGGCGGCGTTCAATCGTGGGCGGTTTTCCACGCGCAGATGATTGCTTGCGAAATCCGGGTCGTCCTTCAACGGCGCCAGATCGAGCGCGTCCATCAGCCGGCCGAAGAACACGTCGTCGTTCGGGGCGACGGCGATGGGATCGTCGGCGGTTTCGAACAGGCCGTAGGGCGCCGCGATCGGGTGGTCGTTGCCGGAACGGGGCGTCACGCGCCCGGTGGCGAAGTAGTTCGACGCAAGATAGGCGAGCAGACTGATCATCGAATTGGTCAGGCTGACGTCCACATGCTCCGCGCCGCCGCCCCGCTCCCGCCGCAAGAGGGCGGCGGTGACGCCGAGCGCGCCATAGATGCCGGTGACGAGATCGCTGATCGGCAGGCCGGTCCTGAGCGGCGGGTCGCTGTCGCGCCCGGTCGAGCTCATGAACCCGCTCACCGCCTGGGCGATGAAATCGAACGCTGGACGGTCGCGATAGGGGCCGTAGGCGCCGAAACCGGTGACGGCGCAGGTGATGAGCCCCGGCCGCAATTCCGCCAGACGCTCCGGCCCGAAGCCCAGCCGCTCCATCACGCCGGGGCGGAAGTTCTCGATCAAAACGTCGGCGCCCTGGATCAGGCGGGTCAGCGCCTCCCGGCCAAGTTCGGTCTTCAGATCCAGGACGATGGAGCGCTTGTTGCGATTGAAGCCCGCGAAATACCAGCTGAAGCCGTCGCGCCCGTCGCCCTGGCCGCGAACCGTATCCCCCGCCGGCGCCTCCACCTTGACGACGTCGGCGCCGAGATCGCCCAGAAGCTGGGTGCAGAACGGCCCGGAGAGAACCCGCGTCAGATCGACGACGCGATATCCGGCGAGCGGCAGGTTTGGGGAAGAATCGGTCATGGGCGCGCGTTTGGCTGCGGGACGGGAAGCGGGTAAACAGCTTACCCGAAGGCATACGTGAATCTTACCGGGCAAGCGAGGCCGCGATTATGGACAGCATCGAACTCGTCGAAGTCGGGCCACGGGACGGGCTCCAGAACATTGGGGAGTTCGTGCCGACCGAAACCAAAATCCGGCTGATCCACGCGCTGGCGGCGGCCGGTTTCAAACGCATGGAAATCGGCTCGTTCGTGAGCCCGAAGGCGATCCCCCAGATGCGCGACATGGATGCGGTCGTCGCCGGCCTCGGCCCCATGCCGGGCGTCGTCGGCATGGCGCTCGTGCCGAACTCGAAAGGCGCGCGCCGCGCCTTCGCCGCCGGCGTGACGGACCTGGAGATGGTCATCTCCATGACCGACGGCCACAACAACAGCAATGTCGGCAGGCCGACGGCGGAGTCCATCGCGGACCTCGCCTATCTGCTCCAGGATGTCGATCCGGAAGGCAAACTGACCCTCAGGATCGGCCTCGCGACGTCCTTCCATTGCCCGTTCGAAGGCCTGACGCCGCCGCGCGTCGTGCTCAAGAACATCGAGAAAATGCTCGAAATCCGCACCGGCCTGGAATTCGCGCTGTCGGACACCACCGGCATGGCCATTCCGCGCGACGTCAAGGCGCTCGCCACCGCCGCGCTCACGGCGTTCCGCGACGACGCGTCGTTCATCTTCCATGGCCACGACACATCGGGCTTCGGCGCGGCAAACATTCTCGCCGCGATGGAGGCCGGCATTCGAAGCTTCGACACCTCCGTCGCCGGTCTCGGCGGCTGCCCCTATGCCCCCGGCGCGTCCGGCAATATCCCCACCGAAGATATCGTCTACCTGATGGACCGCATGGGCGTTCGCACGGGCATCGACCTGGAGGCGCTGATGGCGGCGAGCGATATCGCAGCATCCCTGCCCGGCGCGCTCGCCGCGAGCCACGTCCGCGCCATGCCGCGCGAGACCGCGCTCGGCCTCGCGCGCGCCGCCTGATCAGGTCGTCGAAAGGCGGCCGACCGGATCGACGGCGCGATTGTCCTTCCGCATTTCGAAGTGAAGCTGCGGCGTCGATACGCCGCCCGTGGCGCCGACGGCGCCGATGGCCTGGCCGCGCGTCACCTTCTCGCCCCGCTTCGCCAGAATGCGGTCGAGATGGGCATAGGCCGTGACCCAGCCATCGGAATGGCGCACCAGGATCAGGTTGCCGTAGCCCTGCAGGGCGTCGCCGGCATACACCACCTCGCCCGCCGCCGCGGCGCGAACGGGCGCCCCCTTCGGCGCCGCGATGTTGACGCCGTCATTGCGGCGACCATCCGCCTGACTGCCGAATTTCGCTATCACCGGGCCGTCGATCGGCGCCAGGAAGCCGCCCTTGCGCCCCGGCGTGGCGACGGCGGGCGCGCTGACAGTCGGTTTCGCGGGGGCAGGCGGCGCGGCCGGCTCCGCCACGGCCGGCGCTTTTGCGACAGACCGGGCCGGCGGCACGCGTTTCGCGGAAGGCGCAGGTTTCGGGGCCGGTTTGGCTGCGGGTCTAGCCGGCTCGGTCGCGGCCGATGATGATTGCGGCGCGGGAGCCGGCTTTGTTTCCGGCAACGCGCTCACCTGCACGCCGCCGCCGGACCGTTCCGGCGCGGTCGACCGCGCAGCCGGGCGCGGCGCGGGCCTGGACGCCAGCGACCGGCCGGATTTCGGCACGCCGATCACCTCGCCGACGCGCAACGGATAGGGATCGCGCAAGGCGTTCGCCGAGGCGAGCGCGCCGAGCGGCACGTCATAGTCCCGGGCGATCTTCCCAAGCGTGTCCCCCGCCTGCACCCGATGCAGGGTCTGCTCGGCGGGAAGCACGAGCCGCTGACCGACGCTCAGGTCGTAGGGCCGGTTCAGATTGTTCAAGGCGATAAGCTGATTGGGCGTCGCGTCGAAACGCGCCGCGAGGCCATATAGCGTGTCCCCCGGCCGGGCGACGACCGTGCGCTCGCCATCGACGACCTCGATGGCGCCGTCCCGTTGAACGGCCGTCGGCGGCCGTTCCCCGTCGGATTGCACATCGACCCAGCCGCAGCTCGAAACCGAGGCGGCCAAAAATCCCGCCATGACAATACGCCGAACGATCATGAGCCGACCGCCTGACGCGCCACCGCGCCGGAAAGAAATGGAACAAAGGCCACGCCGCAAATCTCCTCGGTCGTGAAACCGTCGGGCGTCCGTCTGATGCGCCAAAGCGCCTGCCCGCCCGTGGAGCCGGACAGTGGCAATACCATAACGCCGCCGACTTTCAATTGATCCGCGAGCGCTCCCGGCATCTCATCCGCGGCGGCGGCGGCGACGATCCGGTCGAACGGCGCGGCTTCGGGCCAGCCGAGCCCGCCGTCGCCCCACCGAAGGAATATGTTCTCGACGCCGTCTTCCGCCAGCCGCGTCTTCGCCTCGTCCAAGAGCGCCCGAATGCGCTCTATCCCGTAGACATTGCGCACGAGCCGGCTCAAGAGCGCCGTCTGATAGCCCGAGCCGACGCCGATCTCCAGCACGCGCATATTCGGCTGAAGCTCGAGCGCCTGGAGCATGATGCCGACGACGGCCGGCTGGCTGATCGTCTGGCCATGGCCGATCGGCAGCGGCCGGTCGTCATAAGCCTGCGCTTTCCAGGTCTCGGGCACATAGTGCTCGCGCTCGACGCGCTCCATCGCGCCCAGCACGCGGGCATCGACGACGCCCGCCCGGCGCAGGCCCATCACCATGCGGATCCGTCGGCCGACGAGGTTCATGAGCCCAACCGCTCGCGCGCGCGGGCCAGCAGCGCTTCATCGGTCAGATCGAAGCGAAGCGGCGTCATGGAAATATAGCCTTCCCGCTCCGCCTGCATGTCGGAATCCGGCGCGATCTCGCCCAGAACGCGTTTCGAGCTGATCCAATGATAGGGTCGGCCGGCCGGGTCCATGCCGGCGACGATTTCACCGCCGGGCTTGCGCCTGGCGAGCCGCGTCACGCGCCGTCCCTTGACGCCGTCCGGCGGCGTATCCGGGAAGTTGACGTTCAGGATCGCGCCGCGCGGCCAAGTCTGGTCGAGCAGCCATTTCAGCGTTCCCGCCAGATGCGCCTCCACCGTCGCCCAGTGGGCCTCGTTCGGGGGCGTGCGGTTCAGGCTGAGCGCAATGGCGGGGTAGCCGGCGAGCGCCGCCTCCATCGCCGCGCCCACGGTGCCGGAATAGGTGACGTCGTCGCCGATATTGGCGCCGCGATTGACGCCGGAAATCACGATATCCGGCGGCGTTTCGGCCATCGCGACGCCAAGCGCCATCAGCGCCGCATCCGTCGGCAGGCCATCGACTGCAAACCGTCGTTCGCCCGCGGAGCGCAGGCGGACGGGCTGGTGCAGGGAAAAGGCGTGGCCGGTGCCGCTCTGCTCCCGCTCCGGAGCGACCGCCCAGACTTCCCGCGCCAACGGCGCGATCAACCGTTCGAGCAGCAAAAGCCCAGGCGCGGAAATGCCGTCGTCATTGACCAGCAGGACGCGCGCGTCCGCCAGATCGACCCGCCATTCCGAGGCCTCCGCCACTACTGCGCCTCCGCCGACAGAAGCTCGACGCCGCCAAGATAGGGTTGGAGCGCCTTCGGAATTCGGATCGAGCCGTCCTCCTGCTGATGGTTCTCCAGGATCGCCAGCAGAGCCCGGCCGACCGCGACGCCGGAGCCGTTCAGGGTGTGCACGAAATCGGTGCCTTTGCCGCCTTCCCGGCGCACGCGGGCGTTCATCCGGCGCGCCTGGAAGTCGCCGCACTCCGAACAGCTCGAAATTTCCCGATAGGCCTTTTGGGACGGCAGCCACACTTCGATGTCATAGGTCTTGCGGGCGCCGAAGCCCATGTCTCCGGCGCAAAGCAGCATCACCCGATAGGGCAGCTCCAGCTCCTGCAGCACCGTCTCCGCGGCGGCGGTCATGCGCGCCAACTCGGCTTCGCCTTCGCCGGCCGCGACGATGCTGACCATCTCGACCTTATCGAACTGGTGCATGCGGATCATGCCGCGCGTATCGCGCCCGGCGGCGCCAGCCTCGGAACGGAAACACGGCGTGTGGGCCGTCATCCGCAACGGCAGCGTCGCCGGATCCAGCGTTTCGCCCGCCACGAGATTGGTCAGCGGCACTTCCGCCGTCGGAATGAGCCAGCGGCCGTCGGTCGTCTGAAACAGATCCTCGGCGAATTTGGGCAACTGGCCCGTGCCGAACATCGCCTCGTCGCGCACCATCAACGGCGGACGAACCTCGGCATAGCCATGGCGTTCGACATGCAGGTCCAGCATGAAGTGGGCGAGCGCCCGCTCCATCCGCGCCATGACCGAGCGCATCACCACGAAGCGCGAGCCGGCGAGCTTCGCGCCGCTGGCGAAATCCATGCCCAGGGGCTCGCCGAGCGCCACATGGTCCTTCGGTTCGAAGTTGAAGGCGCGCGGCTCGCCGACGGTGCGGACCAGCGCATTGTCGCTCTCGTCGGCGCCCGCCGGCACTTCGTCGTGCGGCGTGTTCGGCAAGGTCGCCAGCAGTTCGTCGAGCGCTTCCGCGGCGGCGCGTTCCGCCTGTTCGGCCGCATCGGCCTCGTCTTTCAGCTTGGCGACGGCCGCGATGGCCGCTTCGGCGTCCTCGCCCCGCGCCTTCGCCTGACCGATCGCCTTCGAGGCATCCCGGCGCTGGCTTTGGGCTTCCTGAAATCTGGTCTGCGCAGCGCGGCGCTCCGCGTCCAAAGCGACGACGCGCGCGGCCACGGCCGGCGCGCCGCGCCGGGCCAAAGCCGCATCCAGGGCATCCGGATTCTCCCGCGCCCAACGTACGTCCAACATGGAATCTCATCTCCGCCAGCAAGCGGGCCGGTTCTATCGTTCCGTGGACTCCCCGTCCAGACCGGACGGGAACCCCACAAGAACGCCCCCTGAACGAATGGGGCGCATTCACATCGATTTCGTCCTTAGTCCGCGCCGTCCGCGGTCGGGTCCCAGGCCTCTTCGCGCTTCCGCTCGACCCTGCGCGCCAGCAGGATGGAAATCTCGTAGAGCAGCAATCCGGGAACCGCCAGCCCGACCTGGCTGATGATGTCCGGCGGCGTCAGAACGGCCGCAATGCCGAACATCAGCACGACCGCGTATTTCCGTTTTTTCGCAAGCCCTTCCGCCGAAACGATGCCCGCGTGGGCCAGCAAGGTCAGCGCGACCGGCATCTGGAAGAACAGGCCGAACGCAAAGATCAGCTTGATCACCAGCCCCAGATACTCCGAGACCTTCGGCAGCGCCACGATCTCGATGAATTCCTTGCTGCTTTCAGCGCCTTGGCCAAGATTTTGGTAGCTCAGGAAGAACTTCCACGCGAGCGGCATGATGCCGTAGTAGACCACCAGCCCGCCGATCACGAACAGAACCGGCGACGCGACCATGTAGGGCAGCAAGGCGTGCTGCTCATTCCTGTAGAGCCCCGGCGCCACGAACTTCCAGATCTGGGTTCCCACGATCGGAAAGGTAATGAAAAGCGCCGCATAGAAGGCGATCTTGATATCGACGAAGAATTTCTCCGTCAGGCTTGTGAAAATCAGCTTCGCATCGGCCTGGTCGCCGAAGGCGTCGATCAGGGGCTGGGCGAGGATCTCGAAGATGTGGCCCGCGACGCCCCAGCAAAGCGCGAAGGCGACAAGCAGCGCCAATACGCACCAGAGCAGGCGCTTGCGAAGTTCGATCAGATGGTCGAGCAGCGGCGCGCGCTCGTCGGCGTCTGCGCTCGTCACGTCGTCGCGCCTTTCGGCTTCTTGTCGGCGTCCGGTTCTTCTTCTGCGGCGGCTTCGGCGGTATCCGCGGCGACCGGCTCCGCCGCTTCGCCCTCCTGCGCAGCCTCGGCCGGCTTCATGGCGTTCAGCTCGGCCTCGTCGTAGGTCGGCTGATATTCGTCGAACTCATCCTCGAAGTCGTCCTCGACGGCCTCAAGCTCGGCTTCAGCCGCTTCGGCGGCGTCGACCGCGGCTTCGTCCGCGTCCGTCGCATCGGCCTCCGCCGCCTCGGCGGCGTTGCTCGTGGCGGCGGCCGCGGCGGCGCTTGCGCTGGTCTTGACGGAGTCCGCGTCGATCCACTCGTCCTTCGGCCAGCTTTCGCCGCCGATGATCGTCTTCTCGATGTCCTTGAGCTCGCTCTCCCGAGCGATATCGTCCAGTCCGCTGCGAAATTCCTGGGCCAGCGCGCGGGCGCGCGCGGCGAACCGCCCGGCCGTGCGCAATGCGACGGGCAGTTCCCGAGGCCCGATCACCACCAGCGCCACAACGCCGATGACCAGGAATTCGCTCCAGCCAATGTCGAGCATACCGCCTTCCGACGCCCTTTCCGCCTAGCGGGCGGCGCCTTAGCTGTTGGCGGCGCGGTCTTTGTCTTCCGCCGGCTTCACGCGCTCGCGCGCTTCCAGGCGCTCGCCGGACGAATCAACATCGACGTCGTCCTTCATGCCTTGCTTGAAGCTCTTGATGCCTTTGGCCATATCGCCCATCAACCGCGGCACCCGACCGGCGCCGAACAGCAGAATGACGACGCCGACGACCAGCAGGATCTGCCAGATGCTGATGCCCATGTCGCAGCCTCTCTATTTATTGTTCGCGGCGCCAGAAGCGCCCATGGGCATTCTCTAGCGCAGACCGGCAGATAAGGCGAGGCCTTCATCGATCTGTGGCGGCGGCAAAATTCGATCCGAAGCCTCTGGCCCAAGGAAACAATGCGCCCGGGTCGGGTCGAGCGCGATCCGGGCGGGCGCGCCGGCTTCCGGCCATATCGGCTCCGCCGTTCGAACGAGAATGTCCTGGCCGTCTTGCAGGCGAACCTCGATCAGCGCCGTCCGCCCGAGCCAGCGCGCGAAAACGACGCGCCCTTCGACCGAGCGGCCAGTCGCGACGGCGTCCGCGCCGAGCAGCAGATGCTCCGGCCGAAACATCACAAGCCCCACGTCCCCATCTGCGCCACGGCCCGCATCGACCGCGCCGAGCACGGTCTCGACCTTGCCCCCGCGCACGACGCCCTTGATCTCGTTGATCTCGCTGAAAAACCGCGCGACATAGGGCGAGGCCGGGCGGTCGTACAGCGAACGCGGATCGTCGCATTGCTCGATCCGGCCTTCCCGCATCACGGCGATGCGGTCGGACATGAACAGCGCTTCCTCCGGGTCATGGGTGACCATGAGCGCCGCGGCGCCGACCGCCTTCAAAAGGTGGATCGCATCCGCCCGCACCTTGCGCCGCAGTTCAGCGTCGAGGCCTGAGAACGGCTCGTCCAGCAGCACCACGTTCGGCGCCGGCGCCAGGGCGCGCGCCAAGGCGACGCGCTGCTGCTGGCCGCCGGACAGCGTCGCGGGGTTCCGGTTCGCAAGTTCTTCGAGGCCTACGTCCCTCAGCGCCGCCAGCGCCCGCGCCTTTCGCTGCCGCGCTTCGATGCGCGCCAGGCCGAAGGCGACGTTCTCCAACACGCTCAAATGCGGAAACAGCGCATAGTCCTGAAACATCATGCCGATATGGCGGGTTTCCGCCGGCATATGGCGGCCAGGCGCGCCAGCGACCGTATCGCCAATCTGAATGACGCCGGCCTGCGTGTGCTCCAGGCCCGCCACCAGGCGCAGCGTCGTCGTCTTGCCGCAGCCGGACGGCCCCACCAGGGAGACGATCTCGCCCGGATGCAGGCAAAGGGAGACATCGCGCAAGACGTCCGCCCCGCCATCATAGGAATGGCTGACGCCGCCGATGACCAACGCCGGCGTATCATGGCGCGCGCAGGCCGCGCAGGCCTTGGCGCGGGCCGGATCGGCGAACGCCGCCAAGCCTGGAGCTGACTCCATGGCGCCGGGTAAGTTCAAACGAATGCGCTTCATAGCATGAAGATATTGCAACTCATTCGCAGCCACAAGCGCTTACGCCAACATGCCCCCGCGCATTAGGCCGCATCCGGCCACAGCCCAATTTCCCGCCCCCTCTTTCGAGCCGGGTCCGATTGGGTGTATGCACGGCGGCCAGCCATAGCCGGCGCATTTCCGTATTAGCAGCAGGGTCCAAGCGCATGACCAGCGACGTCCGCAAGATCGTTCTCGCCTATTCGGGCGGCCTCGACACATCCGTCATTCTGAAATGGCTCCAGGAAACCTACCGCGCCGAAGTAGTGACCTTTACCGCCGATCTCGGCCAGGGCGAAGAACTCGAGCCCGCGCGCAAGAAGGCGGAGACCATGGGCGTCAAAGAGATTTTCGTCGACGACCTGCGGGAAGAGTTCGTCCGCGATTTCGTCTTCCCGATGTTTCGCGCCAACGCCCTATACGAAGGCACCTATCTGCTCGGCACGTCGATCGCCCGACCGCTGATCGCCAAGCGCCAGATCGAGATCGCCGAGATCACGGGCGCGGACGCCGTCGCCCATGGCGCGACCGGCAAGGGCAACGATCAGATCCGCTTCGAACTCGGCTACTATGCGCTGAAGCCCGATATCCGCGTGATCGCGCCCTGGCGCGAATGGGACCTGAACTCCCGCACCAAGCTGCTGCAATACGCCGAGGAACGGCAGATTCCCATCGCCAAGGACAAGCGCGGCGAGGCGCCCTATTCGACCGACGCGAACCTTCTGCACATTTCCTATGAGGGCAAGGCGCTGGAAGACCCCTGGATCGAAGCGGACGAAGATATGTACACCCGCTCCGTCGCGCCCGAAAAAGCGCCGGACCAGCCGCAATATGTCGAGATCGAGTTCAGCAAAGGCGATCCGATCGCGGTCGACGGCGTAAAGCTTTCTCCGGCGGCGCTGCTGACGAAGCTGAACGAACTGGGCGGCAAGCACGGGATCGGGCGCGCCGACATTGTGGAAAACCGCTTTGTCGGCATGAAATCCCGCGGCGTCTACGAGACGCCGGGCGGGACGGTGCTGTTCGTCGCCCGGCGGGGCCTCGAGACGCTGACCCTTGATCGCGGCGCCATGCATATGAAGGACGAGCTGATGCCCCGCTATGCGGAGCTCGTCTACAACGGCTTCTGGTTCGCGCCGGAGCGCAAGATGCTTCAGGCGGCGATCGATGAAAGCCAGCAGCGCGTGGACGGCGTAGTCAGGTTGAAGCTTTTCAAAGGCTTGGCCTCCGTCGTCGGCCGCAAGTCGCCCTACAGCCTGTACGACGCCGACTATGCGACTTTCGAGGCGGACACCGTCTACGATCAGAAAGACGCGGAGGGGTTCATCAAGCTGAACGCGCTCCGCCTTCGCATCGCCGCTTTTCAGGAGCGCCGCTGACCATCCACACCCCTTACCGGCAAGACAATTGGTCGCGCATGAAATCCGGCGGCTTAAGACTTGCCTTACATTGCACTGCGGCATAAATTGCGAGTCACGAAATTTCAATCGGCCGAGTCTTCGAAAATCGGTCGGTGACCCGTCGGGCCACTAGCGGCCTGGGTCGGGTGTAGCCAGTTCAGCAAGACCTCGCGGCCGGACGACCCGGGCGCATCCGCCGACGGCAGATTTGCCCGAGGCGGGGTGGAATTGCGCGTCGAATACGTTTGGCGCGCGGACAAAGCGCGGCCGGTTAAGCGGCCGCCAAAACAAGATAAGGAGTTCGCAATGCAGGGCGCAAAACCCCTAGCCGGCAAGAATATTGCAATCATGGTCGCTTCCGGCTTCATCGAAGAGCACATGACCGACGTGCAGAAGGCGCTTATCGCCGCCGGCGCGCAAACGTCGATCATCTCGCCGGAAAGCGGCGTCGCGAACGGTTGGCATGAAGGCGGCTGGGGCCACAATTTCTTCGTCGACGAGAAAGTCAGCGACGTCCTGCCGAGCCAATTCGACCTGTTGCTGACGCCCGGCGGCGCGCGCTCGACCGCGACCCTGGCCGGCAACGCCCATTCGCGCCGCGTGCTGAAAGGCATGCTGGACGCCGAGAAGCCGGTCGCGCTGACCGATGACGCCTCGACGCTTCTGATCGACGCCGAAGTGGCCTCCGGCCATAAGGTGACAGCGCCGGAAGCCGCCCGCGAGCGCCTGACCGAAGCCGGCGTGACCATCGAAGAGGGTCCGGTCGTCGTCGACGGCGCGCTGATCACGCTCTCCGCCACCGAAGGCATGGACGCCTTCATCACGGCCTTGAAGAGCGCGCTCGGCGTGGAGCCGGAGATGGCGGAGGAAGTCGAAGCCGCCTGACGCGCTTGGCAGTATTGGAACAAAGATGATGGGGCTGGCCGCCCGAGCGGCCGGCCCCTTTTTTATGGAGCGGCGCCGTTCGACACCCTAGGCCCCGCGGCGCGCCCCATGATCCAGCCCTCGACGGACCGGACCGCCGGATCGTCAGGAAGGTTTTCCGGCCGCGCGCCCTCCAGCGTCAGCAGCAGCCCCAGCAACCCGACCATGGCGTCGAACGCATCGTCCTCGCCTTCTGGGAAGCCCTCGACGATCTGGCGCGATGCGTCGGCGTCGAACCGCCCATTGACGGAGCGGCCGGCGGCGTGAAGCCGATCCGCCTCCAGGGCCCTGTCGCCCTGGCGCCGCTTGCTCCGGCGAAGCTTTCCGCGCCGGGCGCGCCTGAGGTCGAGATCGAGCCAGTCATAGACCTCGCCCGGATAGGTCTCCGCCAGCACGACGCCGCCGTTCTTCCCAAGCTCCTGCAGCGCGCCGGCGAAAGGCCAGAGGGCGAGAAACGGAGCGTCCAACGCCGGCTGCAACGCGTCCCGCCAGAAGGTTAGCGCGGCCTTCCCCACCTGGGCGCCGCCCAAGGTCCAGAAGAGCGGCGTCGCGGCGCGCGCGCCCGTTTCGTCGAAGTCGCAGCGCCGCCGCAAAGCGTCCATGTTCGCGACGCCGAGCGCCTCGGTCAGATGGGACTGCAAGCGCCCGCCGGGCGCGGCCGGATAGAACGGCCGGCGCAATGAAATTTCGCTTCTCGCCGCGGCCGGGCGAAAGAAGTCGCGCCATGGCCCCTCCCCGAACCGGCGCAGCGCCGCCGGAAAATTATCGACGCCGGCCTTCTCCGCCCACGCCAGGGGAACGCCGAGAGGCAGATCGGCCCCGACCAGCGCCGTCCCGCCCGCCGCCTCGGCGCGCATGTCGGCCAGGAAGGTTTCAGCGGGGCCCACCTGCCGCGCAGCCTCGATGCGCCATCCCTCGCCTGTCCGTCGGGCCGAGGCGCGCCAGCGCTTAGCCGGGGTCACGCTCCAGTCGGCGTGAACGACGAATGTGTAGCGCGCCAGGCTCATGACGGCAGCATACTAGGCTTGGTCGAACGGGCCGCGGGTTTTCGCCGTTTCGATGCGAGACGGCGCGCAGCCTGGTTGCATCGCGCCTGCGGCGCTATCGCGTGTTGCCGCAGCGTCGTCCGCGCGCCATTTTACGTAGAATGCTTTCCCGCCCTGCGCCGCATCGCCGGGCGCGTACGGTTCTGAAGGTCCATCGCGCTGCCTAGTTTCTATACCGCCGCCCCGTTGCCGCTGCGCGCCGCCTCGCTTGCGGTCATCGTCATCCTGACGGGATTGACCGGGGTCACGCCGCTTTCGATCGACATGCCCCTGCCCTCGCTGCCGGCGCTGGCGGAGAGTTTCGGCGCTCCGGCGTCCCAGGCGCAGTTGATGGTTGGCGTCTTCCTGCTCGGATTCGCCTTCGCACAACTGGTCGTCGGCCCGATTTCGGATCGCTACGGGCGAAGGCCGACGCTCCTGGTGGGTTTGTCCCTCTATCTCTGCTGCTCGGTCGCCTGCGCCGTCGCGCCGACGCTTGAAGTCTTGCTGTCGATCCGGCTGCTGCAGGGGATCGCCGCCTGCTCCGCGCCCGTCGTGGCGCGCGCCATGGTGGCGGACATTCACGCCGGCCCCGCCGCGCAGCGCGCCATGTCGATCGTGACCGCCGGCATGGGCTTCGCGCCGGTCCTGGCGCCCTCGATCGGCGCCCTGGTGCTGGAGTTCACGGACTGGCGCGGCATCTTCTGGGTCCTCGCCGCCACGGCCGCGCTCCTGCTCGTGACCGTCGGATTTCTGCTGGACGAATCGCGTCCGTCGACGGCGGCGAGTTCTACCCTCCGCGTCGGCGCGCTCGCCAGCCGCTATGTCCGCATTCTCATCGATCGACGCTTTATGGACTACGCTTTGCCCTCCCTGTTCGCGGGCGGCGCATTGTTTACCTTTCTGTCGTCGGCCACCTTCGCCTTGCAGGACGGGCTCGGCGTCTCCACCCGCCATTTCGGCCTGATGTTCGGCGGCGTCATGATCGGCTTCGTCTCCGGCGCGACCCTCGCGGGCGCGTTTTCGCCGAAACTGGGGCTCGACCGTTCCATCCTGATCGGGCTGATCGCCTCTACTGCCGGCGGCTGGACGATGTTTGTGCTATGGCTCGCCGGCGCCCACCATTGGGCGGCGATTATCCTGCCGATGTGCTGCGTCATGTTCGGCATGGGAATTCTGCGCCCCAACAGCATCGCCGGCGCCATGGCGCCCTTTCGGGATCGCGCGGGCGCGGCGTCCGCCCTGATCGGTTTCCTGCAGATGGCGGCGGGCGCGACGGCGGGCGCGTTCCTGCTCCTGCTGCCGTTCCCGCCGGAAGATCTGATGCCGCCGCTGATCGCGCTCTATCCCACCCTCAGCCTCTCGATCTTCGTCGCGATGCGCGCCCAGGCGAAAAGGGCGAATGCGCGTTGACAAAGCCATGCGGAGAAGGCTATTCACCCCGCTCTGGCGCCGGGGCTATCGCCCCCGATCGCTTATGCGCCGTGCCCAGGTGGCGGAATTGGTAGACGCGCAGGTTTCAGGTACCTGTGGCCGTAAGGTCGTGGAAGTTCGAGTCTTCTCCTGGGCACCACTTATCCCAAGCAATCCCGTAAAGCGGAGGCGCCGGGCCTGATGGCGAACCACGTGCATGTGGGCGATTTGCCCGAAGGTCTTGAGTTCGGCGCGAGCGTCGCCGTCGATACGGAGACGGCCGGCCTGCACCCAGTCCGCGACCGGCTGTGCGTGGTGCAGCTTTCCGCGGGCGACGGGGATGCGCACCTGGTTCACTTCCCGCGCCCCGCCGACAATACGCGGCCCGACTATACCGCGCCCCGGCTGCGCGCGCTCCTGGCGGATACGTCCGTACAAAAAATCTTTCACTTCGGTCGTTTCGACCTGGCCGTCCTCCAGCGGGACCTGCGCCTGCACGCGACGCCGGCGTTCTGCACCAAGATCGCCTCAAAGCTCGTGCGCACCTATACGGACCGGCACGGCCTGCGCGACCTCGCCCAGGAACTGCTCGGCGTTTCGATTTCCAAGGAACAGCAATCCTCCGACTGGGGGGCGCCAGAACTGACGGAAGCGCAGATCGGCTACGCCGCATCGGACGTGCTGTATTTGCACGGCCTGCGCGACGTGTTGCAGGCGCGGCTGGAGCGGGAGGGCCGCATGGCCTACGCGGCGGCCTGTTTCGCCTTCCTGCCGACACGGGCCACGCTCGACCTCGCCGGCTGGGATTCGGTCGATATCTTCGCGCACGCCTGATACAAACGGCGGATGAACGCCCGGCGCGAGCAAAGCACGAAACGGCAAGCTGAAGCGGCGGCGCCTGCCATGGCGGCGTTGCGCCAGCCCGCATGGCCGTCGCGCGTTCGGTTCGTCGGCTGGGCCGCGATCGCCGCCGCCGTCTGCGTATTCTCCTGGATGGGCGCGACCAGTCCGCCGAGCCTGAACCGTCCGAGAGCCGTTCCAGTCGACGAGATCGCGAGCGAACTCGCCATGCACGCGCCCCACATCTCCGGCCGCTTGCAGGACGGACGCACCTACCACGTCTCCGCCCAGAGGGCGACGATGACGCCGGGCGACGACCGCATCATGCGGCTAAGCGCCGTGCGCGGCGATTTGAAGATGCGCGACGGCGGCGAAGTCGCCATATCGGCCATTCGCGCCCGCTACGACCGCACGCGCGAGCACATGACGCTGGAGGGGGACGTCACGCTGACGCGGACCGACGGATACATGTTGAAGACCGAGGCGGCTGAGGTTTGGCGAGCGCCGGACGGCATCGCCGCCAAAAGCGACCGGCCGACCGAGATTTCAGGCCCTGGCGGCCATGCGCGCGCCGCAGGCGTCACGGTCGCCCCCGGGCTGACGACGGCGCGCCTGCTGGGGCCGGTCAGCGTCCGCCTGAACGAAGAGCCCCAGCAATGAGGCGCCGCGCCCGCATCGCTGTCATCTCGTTGGCCTGGGCGCTGTCGCTCGGGACCGCCGCGAGCGCCCAGGAAACCGCCGCTCTCGGCAGCGGCCCCCTGGCGCTCGACGCCGCGGACGGCGTCGAATGGCGCCGGGAAGAGCGCATCTTCGTGGCCGAGGGCGACGCCGTCGCCCGGCAAGGCGACGTCTCCCTCAAGGCCGACCGGCTCGTCGCGGCCTACCGCGACGGCGCGGCGGGCAAGCTCGAGATCTTTCGGGTCGACGCCGAGGGCCATGTGCGGATCGAGAACGGCGCCGACGCCGCCGAAGGCACCCGCGCGGCCTTCGATCTGGAGAACCGCGCCATCCTCCTGACCGGCCCTGGCCTCAGCTACCGGTCCGGCGAGGTGCGGGTGAACGCGGCCGATACGTTGGAGTATCTGATGGCCGAACGACGGGCGGTCGCGCGCGGCGCGGCGCGCGTCACGGACCCGCGCGGCGAAATTTCGGCCGGCGTCATCGAAGCCCGGCTTAAGGAGCGCGGCGGCGTAGCGCTGGCCCGCGCGTGGGGCGACGTCACGATCCGGACGTCGGACGGCGTCGTTCAGGCGGACCGGGCGGAGTACGACTTCAATACCCGGAAGGCCCTGGCGGTCGGCAATGTGCGCATCGCCCGCGACGGCGACATCCTGACGGGCGGCCGCGCGACCGTCGATTTTCAAACCGGCGTCAGCCGCCTCAGCGGCGGCGCGGACGGCGACGGTCGGGTCAAGGGCCTCGTCTTCCCGAAGGCGAACCGCTGATGCGGGACGATCCGACCGGAACCGGCGGCGCGGCGCCTATCGACGGGGCCTCCCAGGACGGGATGACGACGGGCGACGATCAGGGCCTCTTCGCCCGCCATCTGGGCAAGCGCTGGAAGCAACGCCAGGTGCTGCGCGACGTCAGCCTCTATGTCCGGCGAGGCGAGGCGGTCGGCCTGCTGGGACCGAACGGCGCGGGCAAAACAACCTGCTTCTACATCCTCTCCGGGCTTGCGATGCCGGACTTCGGCCAGGTCGCGCTGGACGGGGCAGACGTCACCCGCCTGCCCCTCTATCGCCGCGCCCGCCTCGGCGTCGGCTATCTGCCCCAGGAGCCTTCGGCGTTTCGAGGCATGTCGGTGGAGGACAATATCGCCGCCGCCGTGGAGATGGCGGAGCCGGACCGGCAAGCGCGCGCCGCCGAGGTCAATCGCCTGATCGACGCCTTCGGCCTGGAGCGGCTCCGCAAGTCCCCGGCCCAGGCGCTCTCCGGCGGCGAACGGCGGCGGTTGGAGATAGCGCGGGCGCTCGGCGCCAAGCCGTCATTCCTGCTGCTGGACGAGCCGCTGGCGGGCATCGACCCCGTCGCCGTCGGCGAAGTTCGCGCGCTCGTTCGCAAGTTGACGGAGTGGGGAGTCGGCGTGCTGATCACCGATCATAACGTCCGCGACACCCTCGATCTTGTAGATCGGGCATATATTTTGCATGATGGCGCGGTAATGATGAACGGAACGCCCCAGCAAGTCATTGAAAATGAGGACGTTAGACGGGTTTACCTGGGTGAAACCTTCCGGCTCTAACACTATGTGCAGCGCCGTCCGCCATCCGTAACCGGTAATTTGACGCCCCATGGCCATCGCCCCAAGGCTGGAGTTCAGACAGGCCCAGAGCCTGATCATGACGCCGCAGTTGCAGCAGGCGATCAAGCTGCTGCAACTGACCAGCATGGATTTGATGGCTTATGTCGACCAGGAGCTTGAGCGCAATCCGCTCCTGGAAAGCGCCGACGCCGATGGCGACCGCGCTTCCGCGACCGAGCCGACGCCCGAACCCGCGCCGGAATCCCGAGATTCGGCGGAAGCGCTCGCCGACGACGGCGACATCGCCAACCGGGCGAACGACGCCGATGCGGATTTCGAGAACGTGTGGGAAAACGACGGCGAAGCCGCCGCCTGGAGCGGGCTTGGCGCCGGCGGGGGCGGCGGTTCGAGCAGCTTCGAAGATTCCAGCTTCAGTTGGGAAGACACGCTCACCGAAAGCCCGAACCTCCGCGACCATCTCTATCGCCAGTTCTCCCTGGAGCGGCATACGCCGGCCGAAGGGCTGATCGCCAGCCGCCTGATCGACGCCATCGACGGCGACGGCTATCTGCGCGCCGACATTGACGAAATCGCCGCCGAGATCGGCGCAGGGCCGGACGAGATCGAAGCGATCGTCGCCCGAATTCAGACATTCGATCCGGTCGGCGTCGCCGCGCGCGACCTGGCGGAATGCTTCCGGCTGCAACTGGCCGCGCGGAATCGCTTCGACCCGGCGATGCAGGCGCTCGTGGAGAACCTGGGCCTGCTGGCCGCCCGGGATTTCGCCAAACTGCTCGGCATCTGCGGGGTCGACGGCGAAGACCTGACGGACATGATCGAGGAGCTTCGGCTGCTGGACGCCAAGCCCGGCTCCTCCTTCGAGGCGCCGCCGGTCGAGGTGGTCGCGCCCGATGTGATCATGCGGCGCGCGCCGGATGGGGATTGGGCGATCGAACTCAACCCGGAGACCATGCCGCGCGTGTTGGTCGATTCAGGTTTCTGCGAAAGCCTTCGCGCCAAGACGCGCGACAAGAACGACCGGGAATTCCTGACCGAAAACCTCGCATCGGCCAACTGGCTGGTCAAAGCCCTGCAACAGCGCGCCAGCACGATCCTCAGGACGGCGACCGAGATCGTCCGCCGGCAGCACGCCTTCTTCCAGCAGGGCGTCGCCGGGCTGAAGCCGATGACGCTGAAAGACGTCGCGGACGCGATCGAGATGCACGAGAGCACGATCAGCCGCGTCGTCAACGGCAAATATATCGCGACCCCAAGGGGCGTCGTGGAGCTGAAATCCTTCTTCACGGCCGCCGTCGGCGGCCGCGGGGACGGCGAGGCGCTTTCCGCCGAGGCCGTCCGTTTCCGCATCAAGGCGCTGATCGAAGCCGAGCCTGCTAACGGGGTTTTGTCCGACGACCGGATCGTCAGCATTCTGTGCGCCGAAGGCGTCGACATTGCGCGTCGGACGGTCGCTAAGTATCGGGAAGCCATGCATATTCCCTCGTCCGTGCAACGCCGCCGCCAAAAGCTCGCCCTCGCCTCTTGAGAGGTTATCCCGGCGCCTGTCCTCAGTACCCGCTTGACTCCTGGCGGCGCTGGGCAAATAACCCTCGCCCACCGCAAGGAGCCGGCCGCAAGGTCGGATGATGCATGGATATCAACATCGTAGGTCGCAACATGGATGTCGGCGACGCCCTGTCCGCCAGGGTTTCCGACGAAATGAACGACACGATCGCCCGCTATTTCGAACAGGCGATTGAAGGCCACGCGACGCTGACCAGACAGCAGAAGCGCTTTACGGCGTCCCTCCGCGCTCATATCTCGCGGGGCGTCAATGTCGAAAGCTCCGCTTCCTCCGGCGACGCGCACACCGCGTTCGACGCGGCGCTGGAGCGCATGGCCAAGCAGCTGCGCCGCTACAAGCGCAAACTGGTCGCCGCCCACCATCACCAGGCCGCGCCCACCGGCGCCGCGGCCGAGATGATCCAGGCGACAGACTATGTGGTCGAGGACGACCCCGACAGCGAGGAAGCCGCCCATGGCGAAGGCGGGGACGCCGTCATCGTGGCGGAGACGACGATGGCCATTCCGAACTTAAGCGTTTCTGAAGCTGTTATGCGTATGGACCTTTCGGGTCGATCTGCGCTATTTTTCCGCCATGCGGGGTCCGGCCGCCTGAATGCGATCTATCGCCGCGATGACGGCAACGTCGGTTGGATCGACCCGCCCGAGACGGCATAGGCCATTTCTCGTCACGACCGGCAGACAAGCCCACAACCCCGACATTAGACAAGGTTCGAGCATCCCATGGATACTCTCTTTGAAAATGCGACGGTCGTCGCCGATCTGGCGGCGAACAGCAAACGCCGCGCCTTGCAGTCGCTCGCGGAACTGGTCGCGGGCGAGCATGGCCTGGACGCGCCTGTGGTGATGGAGCACCTCCTGGAACGGGAGCAGCTGGGCGCTACGGGCGTCGGCGGCGGCGTCGCCATGCCCCACGGCCGCATCGAAGGCCTTAAAGAAATCGTCGTCGGCTTCGCCCGCCTCTCGGAGCCGGTCGAGTATGAAAGCCCGGACGGCGAGCCGGTCGATCTGGTGTTGCTGCTGCTGGCCCCGGCGGAAGCGGGCGCCATCTGCCTGAAGGCCTTGTCGAAGGCCTCCCGCATCCTGCGCTCCGCGGAGATGCGCGAACGCCTGAGGACCGCAAAGAACGCCGATGCGATCCGCGCTTTGCTTTGCGACGCGCCCAAGGCCGCCGCCGCCTGATCAGACCGGCGAGCGCCCTCGCGAACGGCGCGAGGGCCTTACTTCTTATACGGATTGCTTAGTCTGGCGATCACGCCTTCCAGGGTCGCTCGCGCCTGATCTTCGGCGACGCCCATCAGAATTGCATCTTCGAGCGCGTCCTGAGCCAGTTCCGCGATCTCCGCCAGATTTTCCTCCAGCACCTTCAGCTTCTCGACGCAGGCCACGGTTTCGCCGTCCGGCCCTTGCCAGACTTTCGGCAGGGCGTCGCGCCAGCTCGGTTCGGTCATCGCGCCAATCGCTCCCAGGTTCCAGTTTCCGCATGAGTATATATCCTGGCGGGCCGACGAAACGAGAGAGGCCGGCGCAATGCGCATCATAACCACCCTTCCCCAGGACGACCTTCGTAAGGTCAAAGGCGCCGCTCAATCCGTGGAGCGAGACGGATACGACATCGTCGCGACCATGGAGAACAAGCACGATCCGTTTCTGCCGCTCGCCATCGCCGCGGTCGAAACGGAACGGTTGGAACTGGCGACCGCCATCGCGATCTCCTTCGCGCGCTCGCCCATGGTCGTCGCCAATCTGAGCTGGGACCTGAACGAAGCCAGCCGGGGCCGGTTCGTGCTGGGTCTCGGAACCCAGGTGAAAGCCCACAACGAGCGCCGGTTCTCCGTGCCCTGGACGCCGCCGGCGCCGCGCATGCGGGAGTACCTGCTGGCGCTGAAGACGATCTGGCGAAGCTGGCGCGACGGCGACAAGCTGAACTTCGAAGGCGAGCACTATCGCTTCACCCTGATGCCCCCGTATTTCGTGCCGGAGAGCCTGGGCCTGCGCATTCCGCCGGTGACATTGGCCGCCGTCGGGCCAGCGATGCTGCGCGTCGCCGGCGAAACGGCCGACGGCGTGCGCCTGCACCCCTTCTGCACCGCCAAATACATCGAGGATACCGTGATGCCGCAGGTCGCCGTCGGCATGGCGCGCAGCGGGCGGACGCGGGAGACGTTCGAGGTGACCGGCGGCGGGTTCGTCGCGACCGGCAAGGATGACGAGGCCGTCCATAAGCTCAGGGAATGGGTGCGCTATCGCGTTGGCTTCTATGGCTCGACGCCGGCCTACTATCCCGTATTCGAAGCCCACGACCTGAAGGACCTCGGGCTGAAGCTCAATCGGATGACCAAGGACGGCCAGTGGGACAAGCTGGCGACCGTGATCCCGGACGACGTGCTGGACCTGTTCGTCGTCGCGGGGCGCCATGACGAGATAAAGCCGTTGCTGGAGGCCCGCTTCGCCAGCGTATCGGACAGCGTCTACGCCAGCGCCAATTCGGCGATGCCCGCCGACCTGCCGCCGGACCTCATCCAGGATCTGAATCGGATCGAAACGCCGTTCGAAGGCTACGCCAGCGGCTGATTGGTCTTCACGCCGAACTCCCGCCAGGGATCGGGCGGCGCGACGAAGATGCGCCGGGAAACGATGGCGCAGCCCATGAAGATCATCAGGCCCGCCGCCAACAGCGCCAACCACCGGCCGATCGGACGATGGTCCGTGGGCGGCGGCGGGTCGAGCGGGGCGATCGTCGTAACGACGCCGCCGCAGCAGGCGAGCTTGCTGTAGCCGACCATACGGGGCGTCGACGGACCGAGGCCCGGCTCGCCCAGATAGGCGCCCTGGGCCTCCTTGCCGACGATCTCCATGAAGCCGGGCGCGCTGGCGAAGGACGCCCCGATGGGCGCATTTTCTTGCGGCTCGGCGGCCGCGAGGACGCCCGCATCGGTGAAGAGCGCGGCGACGTCGCCGGCCTTGACCAAACGTGACTGCAGCACCTCCGTGCGCACGAACGCGACGATCACCGCGGTCGAGTCCCGAGAGCCCCCCCCGACGAGCAGGGTGACCGGCGACCACCAGCCGTCGCGCTTGGACGGCTTGAACGGCGCCGCCAGGCGCAGACGGCCATCCGCGCGCGCCAGATGCTCCGCGATGAAATGCTTGTTCGCCGGGAAACGGATGCGTCCGCGATCCGCGGGCCGCGAAACCCAGATCGTCCGCCCGTCCGGCCGGTAGGCCGCGAGCTGCTCCAGGCCATCCGTCTTGTCGAAAACCTTATAGGCGTCCCGCATGGCTTCGCCGCCGCCGACCTTGGCGGCGCCTTTGCGCGCGAGTTCGTCGAGCACCCCGCCGATCTGGACGAGTTGATCGTTCAACGCAGCCGCAGCGGCGTTAGCCCGCTCGGCCGTTTCGGCGGCTACAGCCTCGTTCGGATCGGGCCGCTCCGCATGAGCGGCGCGAAAGGCCAGTACCGAAACGACGACTGCGCCACAGATTAGAAGCACGCCGGCGAATAAGAATACGCCATGTGCTGTAAGCGAGAGTCCGCGCCCCATCGCGACGCTCCTTCGCAAGCTGATGCCGCTTCATGCAGTGAAGCAGCTATATGGTTAAAGGGCGCTTAAGGCCGAAACGCGCTGCGCCTGATTTCGAGTAAGATCGCCAGAAAAATAAACATCATAAAATCAGCGCGTTAATCAGGAATCATTGCATCTAGCCACGCCGATTCTCCAGATCCGCGCCGTTATCCACATCCCGCAGCCGTGCTGCGAACCGGATTCGCCATGCGCCCGGGACGGCGTCCACGGTGTCCTGCAAAGCGGCCCGCGTGGACCAACGGACCCCGTCGAGCGCCCGCAGCATCGGCTTCCGGCGCATCCCGATAAGCCAGAACCCGCCGTCCGTCGCAGGGCCCAACACCAGGTCCCCCGCGCGGCAGGCGATCAGAGCCTGTCGCAATACTCCCGCCGAAACGCCTTCGATGTCCGCGCCGATCAGCACCACCGGCCCTGGCGGAGCGTCGCGCAGGGCCGCGAGCATGCGTTGTCCGAGATCGCGGCCCCGTTGGGGCCGACGGGGCAGCCTGCCGGGCGCGCCATGGGCGAAGGGCGGCCCGGGCCGGCGCGCCTCCCGCGGCGGATCGAGGGCCACGACGGCGTTCCAGCCGGCCTCTCTGGCGACGAGAGCCGCCGTTCGCGCCAACGCGCCCTTGTAGAAGCGCAAGGCGGCGAGATCGCCCACGTCCCGCGCGAGGCGTCGCTTGCCCCGGCCGTAACGCGGCGTCCGCGCGAACAGGATGACCGTGCCCAGCCGCGATCTAGCCATAGATCCGCTTGATCCGTTCCGGCGCGACGCCGGCAAAATAGAGCGCGAGGCAAAAGAGGTTCCGGAGCGAGCGCGCCGTCCATCCGGATCGCCGGTAGCGCACCGCGGAGGTTACGGCCTCCGCCGGCAGCGCCGTAAGGCGCTTGCGGCCGACCCTGCGGGCGAGATCGACATCCTCCATCAGCGGCAGGCCGCGAAAGCCGCCCAACACCGCGAAGGTCGAACGGGCGATCAGGAACCCTTGGTCGCCATAGGGCAGCCCCAGCCGCCGCGCGCGCCAGGCCGCGATCCGGGCGGTACGGCGCGCGACCGGCGCATCCTCGTCGAAGGCCAGACGGAAATAGGCGGCCGTGGCGCGTGGGCCCTCTTGCATGAACGCTTCCGCCGCCGCCGCCCATCCATCGCCAAGGCGCGTGTCGGCGTGGAGAAAAAGCAGCCAGTCGCCGCTCGCCGCCGCCGCGCCGGCATCGAGCTGCCGGCCGCGACCGCGCGGCGCCTGGACGACGCGGGCGCCAAGGCGCTCCGCCGCCGCGATGGACCCGTCGGACGACCCGCCGTCGGCGACGACGATCTCGTCCGCGCCGTTCGCCACGCTCCCGATCGCCTCAGGCAGCGATTGGGCGGCGTTCAGTACGGGGATGACTACGCTCAGCATGGGCGTCCGCGAGGGGCGTTTCGGCAGGATGGCGGCCAGTCTATCCTGATCCGCGATGTCTAACGATTCCCCCCTGCCGGACGCGCTCGTCCCGGTCCTGGCGCCCCATGGCCTGGACGGGCTCCCCCTCGCCCCCATACCGACGAAGGGCGTCAGCCACGACCATTTCGCCATCGGCGACAGCGGCTGGCTGCTGCGCGCGCCGCGTCTGAGCCAGCTCGACCTGGACGCCGAGGCGCAGCTGCGCCTCCAGGAAGCCGCATTCCTGCGGGCTGAACCCTCCGGCGCAACGCCGCGTCTCCTGGCCGTCGCGCAGATTTCCGATGCGTTGCCGCGCGGCGGACTGATCGTGGAGCGCGTTGTGGGCCGTCCGCCCGCCGGGCCGGAGCATCTGCCCGCCGTCGCCCGCGCGCTCGCCGCTATCCACGCGCTGCCGACGCCGGCGCCGGGCGACCGCCCGCCAATCCCCACCCCGCCCGACGCCTTGAGCGATCTGGCTGCAAGGGCGCGCGGGGCGTTGGAGACCTATATGCCGCGCGCCGGCCTGACGGCGAAAGCTCAACGCATCATCGCCGACCGGCTCGCCTGGCTGGACGCTGAGATCGCGCGCAGCCAGGACCTTGGCCCGGCCGTGCTGTGCGTGACGGACGCGCATCCGGGCAACTTTCTCATACGCGCTTCGGGCGAGGCCTGCTTCGTCGATCTCGAAAAGCCGGCCTATGGCTGCCCGGCGCTCGATCTCGCCCATGCGGTGATCGACGTCGCGGCTGGCTGGGATCCCGACGCGGCGATGCGCCCGGGCGCCGCCGGTCGCAAGGCCTTCGCCGAGGCGTGGCTGGCCGCCGCGCCGCCGACGCTCGCCGCGGCCAATGCGCCGCTCATCGCCCCGCTGCGCCAGGCCGTCTGGTTGCGCACCATCAGCTTCTTCATGCGTTGGCGGGCGGAGTCGGCGACGCAAGGGCCGTGGTCGGCGGAGCGCCTTGGACCGGAAGCCGCCCGACATTTCTCCAGCCATGTCGAGGCGTCCCTCGCCGAAGCCGCGATCGAAACCGCCGCTGCCGCCTGGAGCGAATAATCACCTTTTGTTCTTGTTGAGAATGGCGCGGTCGCTTAAACTCTCCGCATGAACATAAATCGAACAACCAAGGGGGATCATGGACGCGGCGCGAGCAGCAACGCGTCGGGCCGCTATGAAGCGACGACGCTGGAGACCTTCGACGACGGCTGGCCGACGCCGGAAGACGACGAGCCGGCGCCGACGAGGACGCGCGTGGCGCCGGACGCGTCCAGAACCATCATCGCCCGCAACCAGTCGCCGGATATCGGCTTCGACCGGTCGATCAATCCATACAGGGGGTGCGAACACGGCTGCATCTATTGCTTCGCCCGGCCGACCCACGCCTGGCTCGGCCTCTCGCCGGGGCTCGACTTTGAAACCCGGTTGTTTGCGAAGCACGATGCGGCCGCCCTGCTGCGCAAGGAATTGGCGAAGCCGCGCTACCGGCCCGAGATGCTGGCCATCGGCACCAACACGGACCCCTACCAGCCGATCGAACGCCGCCTCAAGATCATGCGCGCCGTGCTCGAGGTGCTGGCCGAGGCGCGCCATCCGGTTTCGATCACCACGAAATCGAACGCCATCCTTCGCGACATCGATCTGTTGGCCGAGATGGCGCGGGACAGGATCGTTCACGTGACGATTTCCGTCACGACGCTGGACCGAAAGCTCGCGCGCGCCATGGAGCCGCGCGCCGCCATGCCGGCCCGCCGCCTGGACGCCATCGAGACGCTGGCGCGGGCCGGCGTGCCGACGGCGGTGAACGTCGCCCCTATCGTCCCCGGACTCACCGATCACGAGTTGGAAGAGATTCTCGCCGAGGCGGCCGCCAGGGGCGCGACCTATGCCCGCTTCATCCCGCTTCGCCTGCCGCTCGAGGTGAAAGACCTGTTCCAGGAATGGCTGGACCGGCACGCGCCGGACCGCAAGGCGAAGGTTCTCTCCCTGGTGAAGGGCATGCGCGGCGGCAAGCTGAACGAAGCCGCCTTCGGCGAACGCATGAAGGGCGAAGGCCCCTATGCCGAGATGATCGGGCGACGGTTCAGACTCGCGACCGCGCGCAACGGCCTCGACCGGCGGGAAGAGGAAAGCTGGATCAACTGCGACGCCTTCCGGCCTCCGCGCGCGGATACGCGGCAAATGACGCTCGACCTCTAGCCCTCTTCCCTTCCAAGCGGCGCCGAATTGACCTGGACGACTGGCGCCACGAAACTTCGCTCCTAAATTCGGCGCCGGCGAACGCAGTTCTAGTTCTCGGTTCCGGCGCCTTCGGACGACACCGCCGTCCTCCAACACAGATGGGAGCCCCTTCATGAACCCGCCCCTGCGCACCCGACTTTGCGATCTTCTGGGCATCGAGGTTCCGATCCTGCTGGCGGGCATGGGTGTGTGGGGGATGGCGACGCCGCCGGCGCTGGTCGCGGCGGTATCGGAGGCGGGCGGCCTCGGCGTGCTCGGCTGTTCCGGCCTCTCCCCGGCCGAGATCCGTCGGCGGATCCAGGCGGTGCGGGCATTGACCGGCAAACCCTTCGGCGTCGACCTGCTGCTGCCGGCGACCCTCGCGCCCGCCGCGACCACCCGGTCGGGCGTTCGGGCGGAATTGCAGGCGAAACACAAGGAGCACGTGGCGTTCTACGAAAGCCTGCTGGAGCGTTTTGGGCTGAAGCCGACGCCCGTGCAGGACGATATCGTCATATCGTCCGAGTTCATCGAGGCGCAGATCGCCGTCGCGCTGGAGGAGAACGTTCCCGTCTTCGCGGCCGGGCTCGGCGATCCGGCGCGCATCACCGGTCGGGCGAAGGCCCAGGGCATGAAGACCATCGGCCTCGCAGGTTCGGCCCGGAACGCCGCGCGGCAGGCGGCGGCGGGCGTCGATGCGATCGTCGCCCAGGGCACGGAAGCAGGCGGGCACACGGGGCGGATCGCCAACTTCCCCCTGATCCCCGAAGTCGTCGACGCCGTAGCGCCCGCGCCGGTCATCGCCGCCGGCGGCATCTCGGACGGACGCGGCGTCGCTGCCGCCATGGCGCTCGGCGCGGAAGGCGTCTGGATCGGTTCGCTGTTCCTGACGGCGGACGAATGCGACATGCCGAACGCCTGCAAGGACGAACTGGTCGCGGCCCGGTCCTCGGACATGGACGTGACCCGCGCCTGGACGGGCAAGACCTTGCGCGCCCGTCGCAACCCCGTGGCGGAAGCCTGGGCGGAATCCGGCCTCGACCCGCTGCCCACGCCGCATCAGCGCGTTCTGATGGAAGACTTCCTGGAAGCGGTGAAAGCCGCCGGACGCTGGGACCTCTTTATGAACGCGGCCGGCCAGGGCATTGGCATGGTCTCCCGCCGCCGCCCGGCCGCGGAGATCATGGCGGACCTGATCGGCGGCGCCGTCGAGGCGCTGGACGCGCTCGACCGCCGCCTCGGCCGATGACCGCAGTCGGCGGCCCCGTCAGTCGAAGCTGAGACCGCCGCTCAAATGGACCGTCTGGCCGGTCATATAAGCGTTGGCCAGGACCATGAGCGTCGCCTGGGCGACCTCTTCCGGCGTCCCGAGGCGCCCCATCGGCACGCGGGCGAGCGCGTTGGGCCCGACGGCGGGGATCATGTCCGTCTCGATCAGGGACGGGGCGACGGCGTTCATCGTGACGCCGGTCGACGCGAGCCGGGCCGCATAGCCCCGCGTAAGCCCCTCCATGCCCGCCTTGGAGGCGTTGTAGAGCAGCCCGACGCCGCCGGCGCCTCTGGCCGCGCCCGATGAGATATTGACGATGCGCCCCCAGCCCTGGGCGCGCATGTGCGGCAACGCCGCCTGGGCGCAGAGGAAGGCGGACTTCAGGTTTACGGCGATGGTCTCGTCGAAATCCGCCTCCGTCAGGTCGTCGAGCCCGCGCGGCGCGGCGACGCCGGCATTGTTGATCAGCACGTCGACCGGCCCCAGCTCGCGCGCCACGTCCGCGAACATGGCGGCGACCGCGGGTCCTTGGCTGACATCGGCCTGAACCGCCATCGCGCGGCGCCCGAACGCCCGAACGCCGGCCGCGGCCGTTCCCGCCGCCGCCTCCTGCTCCCGGTAGTTCACCGCGACGTCGCCGCCGACTTCCGCCAGGGCCAGGGCGATCGCGCGCCCGATGCCGCGCGATCCGCCGGTCACCAGGCAAACGCGGCCGGTCAGGTCGGGAAGAATGCTCATGGTTGCGCTCCGTCGTTCCGCCTAAGCAATATTGCGCCGCTCCGCCGGCCGGCTCAATCGCGGTCCGCGCCCTTCCGGCCCCGATCCCCCGCGCAACGTTGACAGGGCGCGGCCGCTCGGGGGACGCTCCCGAGAGACGGGCCGGCGGCGCGGGACGCCCGGCCCAAGCGAAACAAGGGAAATCACTGGATGTATCGGAAAATCAGGCGCGTCGTGACAGGCCACGACGAGAACGGCGTCGCCAAGGTCATCTCCGACGCCGAAGCGACCTCGATCCTGAGCCGCCCGAACAGGCCCGGCGTCGCGCTGACCAACCTCTGGAGCAACGACAAGACGCCGGCGGCGATGGAGCGCCACGACGATCCCGTCGACGGTCCTCTCATCCTGCACCCGCCGACGAACGGCGCCATTTTCCGGATCGTCCAGTTCGACCCCGAAGACCCGGAAGTTCTGGCGAAGCTGGACGGCAAGGCGGCGTTCGCGGAAATGGGCGCCGGCGCCAATGTGGTCGAGAACGCGCGCCACCCCTTCATGCACCGCACCGATTCCCTGGACTATGCCGTGATCCTCACCGGAGAGATCTACATGATGATGGACGAGGACGAGGTTCTGCTGCGGGCGGGCGACACCGTGGTTCAGCAAGGCACGAACCATGCCTGGTCGAACCGGGGCACGGAGCCCTGCCAGATCGCCTTCATCCTGATCGACGCCGAAAAGTAGCGCCGCAACCGCACGAGAGGATCGGAATTGGCCGACTATGTGATCATCGGCGGCGGCGTCTATGGCGTTGCGACAGCGTGGCGTTTGGCGGAAGCCGGCGCGAGCGTCGTGGTGCTGGAGCGCAAGGGCGTCGCCACGGGCGCTTCCGGCGGCCCAGGCCGGCGGGGCGTGCGCGCCAATTGGCGGGACCGGCGCGAACTGCCGTTGATGGCGGCCGCCTATCCGGTCTGGGAAGGCCTGCATGACGTGCTGGGCGTCGAGGGCCTGTTCGAACGGACCGGCAATCTGAAACTGATCGGCCGCGAGCGCGACCTGCCATTGGCGCGCGCCCAGGCCTGGATGCAGACCCAGGCGGGGGTCGAGACCCATGTGCTCGACGCCGCCCAGGTCCGGGAGATGGAGCCCCATGCGGAGCCCGGCATTCTGGGGGGCGTGCTGTGCCCCTTGGACGGGGTTTCGGACCATACGAAGACCACCCACGCCTATGCGGCCGCGGCCAAACGCGCCGGCGCCGAAATCCGCGAAGGCGCGGAGGCTTCCGGCCTCGTCTATGCCGGCGATCGCGCCGTGGGCGTGCGTCTGTCGAGCGGCGAGACGGTCGAAGCCGGAACGGGCGTGCTCGTGCTGTCGAACTGGTCCGTCGCGGACCTCATGGCGGATCGGGCCGAAATCCCCACGTGGAACGCGGCCTTTCAGGTGCTCCTGAGCCGCCCCCTCGCCGACGTCCCCTCGCCGCGCGTCATCGGCCACGCCAGCCGCACCCTTTCGCTGAAGGCCGAGCCCGGCGGCCGGGTGATGATTTCCGGCGGCTATCGCGGCGCCTACGATCTGGAGACCCATATCGGCGTCGCCATCCAGTCGGAGATCGACGCCAATGTCGCCGACGCCGTCGCCACTTTTCCGATGCTGAAAGGCATCGAAATCGACGTCGCCGACGCCGGCCACCTGGAAAGCGTGTGCGTCGATCAGGTTCCGGTCATCGACCAGCCGGCGGGCTGCCGGAACGTCTGGTACGCGACCGGCTGGTGCGGCCACGGCTGGGCCATCGCCCCCGTCGTCGCCGACCTGATCGCCCAATATGTCACGGACGGAAAACGCCCGGCGCTGCTGGAGCCTTTCAAGCTCGACCGGTTCGGAGCGACGGCCTAACGCAAGCCCGCAAACCGCCCAGGACCGCCCCGACGCCTATTCCTGCGCGACGGTCGAGCCCACCTTTCCCGCCCGCGACCGGCGGAACGCCCGGTATGCCACCGCCAGCACCACGATGATCGTCGCTGTATGCAGGCCCATCGCCAGGGGGCTCTGAAAGAGCTCCGCGACGTCGCCCTGAGAGATCAGGAGCGCGCGGCGCAGATTGTCTTCCAGCAGGGCCGAGAGCACGAAGCCGATCAGCACCGTCGGCGCGGGAATCCGAAGCCGCTTCAACACCATGCCCAGAATGCCGAACGCGAACATCGTGTAGACGGCGAACATCGTGTTCGAGAGCGCATAGGCCCCGATGATCGTCAGGAATACGATGGGCGGATAGAGCAGGTCGCGCGGGATCGACGCGATCAGCGTCATCCATCGCTTGAGGGAGTATCCGAAGATCAGGATGCAGAACCCGGAAACGAACAGCGCGATATAGAGCGCGTGGATGAACGGCAGGTCCTGCTGGAAGAGCAGCGGCCCCGGCGAGAGCCCATGGAAATAGAATGCGCCGAGCAGGATCGCCGTGATCACGTCGCCCGGCACGCCCAGCGCCAGCAAGGGAATCAGGGTGGCGGCCTTGGTGCCGGAGTTGGCGCTTTCGGCGGCGGCCACGCCCGAGAGCGCGCCCTTGCCGAATTCGTCGCGGTCCGGCGAGCTGCGTTTCGCTTCCGCATAGGAAACAAAGGTGGACGCCGTCGCGCCGATCCCGGGTATCGCCCCCATGGTGATGCCGATCGCCGAGCCTTTCAGGATCGTCGGTAGGGTCTTGCGGAAATCCGCGCGGGAGAACCGCGTTTTGTCGATCAGGCGGGCCTCAAGGTTGCGCGCCTTCGACATGTAATGCTCGATGATATCCGGCAGGGCGAACAGGCCGATCAGCAGGGGCATGAACGGAATGCCTTCGGCCAGATCGTCCGAACCGAACACGAACCTGGGCGTCGCGTTGACGAGGTCCAAGCCGACCACCCCCAAGATCAGCCCAAGCATGCCGCCGCAGATGCCGCGGGGGAGACTGGCCTGCGAGAGCGCCGCGATCACGGTCAGGGAGAGCAGGATCAGGGCGAAGAACTCCTTCGGCCCGAACTGCAGGCCGAACTTGGCCAGCCATCCAGCCAGCAGAACCAGCGCCACGACGGACATCAGGTCCCCGATGAAGGAGCTCCAGAGCGCCGTTTCGATCGCGCGCCCGGCCTGGCCTTTCTGCGCCAGCGGATAGCCGTCGATCACCGTGCAGGCCGCCGCAGGCGTGCCCGGAACGTTCATGAGAATCGCGGAAATCGAGCCGCCGAACAGCGACCCCTTGCCGATGCCGACCAGCACGAGCACGCCCGTCAGCGGATCGAGGAATAGCGTGAACGGCAGAAGGACGCCGACCGCCATTGTCGAGGTCAGGCCCGGAATGGCGCCGATCACCATGCCGCCAAGCACGGCCAGCGGCAGCAGAACGAGCAGCTCAATCTTATTGAGATGCTCAATCACAAGTCCAAAATGATCCATGACGCTATTCCCAGACCGTGCCCATCGGCAGCGGAATGCCCGCCACGAACACGAAAATCAGATAGATGGCTGCTGCGAACAGCACGGCGGTCAATATGCTGGGCAGCACCTTCTGCCCGGACGCCAATGTCGTGATCGCGATCATGAGGACGACCCCGACTTGGACCATCCCCAAGTACGGCATCGCCAAGAGCGCCGCCAGCAGCATGGCCGTGACGAGCACGAGGCGGCCGGCCGCTTCCGGGCGGCGCCATTGCGTTTCCTCGCCCGAAGCCCAGACGATGACCGCATCCAGCGCGCCCAGAATGAGAAAGCCCCAGGCGAGAACGCGGGGAAACGCCTGCGGCCCCGGCGCATCGCCGATGCTGAAGCTGGGTTCCGGAACGTAATTCGGGATTACATAGGTCAGGAGCGCCACGCCGAACACGAATGCGCTGATCCCACCTGACATGGCCGCAAGTCTGGCGCCGATCATGGGAATGTCTCGTTTTATCAATCGCGCGGAAAAAAGTTGGGAGGGCGCACGTCCGCCCTCCCATGGTCGCAGCGGTTCTCGCTACTTGATCATGCCGATCTTCGTCAGCACCGTCTTGAAGGCGGCCTGGTCCTGCTTGATCTGAGCGGAGAAATCGTCCGGCCCGAGGAAACCGGGATAGAGCGCCAGCTTCAGCAGCCGCTCCTTCGCGTCGTCCGTCTGCAGCGCCTTTTCGACCGCCGCCGCCATGCCGTCGACGGCCTCCTTCGGCGCGCCTTTACGGGTGACGATGCCGAACCAGCTCAGATGCTGCACGTTGACCCCCTGCTCCCTCAGCGTCGGAAGCTCTTCGAAGCCCGGCCACTTCTCGTCGTTCACATAGCCGATGCCGCGGATTGCGCCCGTCGGGAGCTGCGGCAGCAGATTGGAGTCGATCTGGGCCTGCACATGCCCGCCCAGCAGCGCGTTCAAGGCTTTGCTGCTGCCGCGATAGGGCACATGGGTCATTTCGATGCCCGTCGCGTGGGCGAACTGCTCCATGTAGATATGGGTGATGCCGCCGACGCCGGTCGACGAATAAGAGAGCCGGTTCTTCTTCGCGTAGTCGATGAACTCCTGCACGTTCGTGACCGGCAGCGACGGATGGACCGCCAGCGCGACCCAGGACCGCGCGACCCGCGCCACGGGCTGCACGTCCGCGTCCACGTCATAGGGCATGTCGCGGGTAAAGATACTGGCCATGGTCGACGTGGGGTTCATCGAGAAGGTATAGCCGTCCGGCTTCGCCTTCAGGGCCTTCGTCGTGCCGATCAGGCCGGAGCCGCCGCCGATGTTCTCGATGGTCAGCTTCACGCCCAGGATTTCCTCCAGGGCGGGCTGGACGGCGCGGGTCGTGTTGTCGGTGCTGCCGCCGGGGCCGTAGGGAACGACGATCTTGATGCCGCGTTCCGGCCATTCGGCATGCGCAGGCGCCGCGATCAAGGCGGCCGCCACGACCGCCGCTGAAACGAGATTTCTCACACATTCTCTCCCGTGAATTTAAATTGTTTCTTATGAGCAAACGGGCGGACGCGCCCAAAGCCTACGCAACAAGGCTGAGAAAAAAAGTTTCAATGGTCAAGCACCCCTCGGCACGCGCTTTCGGCCGCGCTCCGAGGCGCCGCGCGGGGCCAGCCGGCAGAACGCTTTCCGGGCCCAAACCGCCGCCTTCGAATCAGGCCGACTTCATGGTGCCGGTCGTCGATTGGCGGCGCAGGCGGCTCACAACCTTCCCTTGAACGTAATTTTCAACCCCGATCCCGGTCTGCGCCCCGATCCAGAGAAAACCGGGACGGCGACCGTCCGCCTCGCACGCCATCCGCCGCTTACGCGAAGCCGCCCGCCGCTGCCTCGGCCTCGGGCGCCACGTCGTAGGAATAGAGTTGCTTGCGGAAGGTCGCGTGGGCGCGGAGTTCGGCGTCGCGGCGGGCAAGGTCGCTGTAGCCGGCGAGGGAATCGACCCTGAGCCCGTTCTCCCTGGCCCCTCGTTGGATATCCGCGACCCGCGTCCGCCTCAGCCGATCGTAGGCCGCGAGGGCCTCGGGCGCCGTCGCGCGGTCGGCTTTGGATAGCAGGATCGCGAGCGCCATGCCGTCCTCGATCGCCTGATTCGCGCCCTGGCCCAGATGCGGCAGCATGGGATGGGCAGCGTCGCCAAGCAGGGTCAGCCGGCCTTTCGACCAGCGCGGCAGCGGCTCCCGGTCGTAAAGCGCCCAGCGGAAGGTGTGGTCGACAGCCGCAAGGATATCCTCAATGCGCCTGTCCCAACCGTGAAATTCGGCGCGCAGGGCGTCCGGATCGCCCGGCGCCGACCAGGATTCCCGCATTTCCGCGTCCGCCGGCACGAATCCTACATAGTTCAGCATGGCGCCGTGGCTCACCGGGAAGACGAGGAAGTGCTTGCCGGGGCCGGCCCACATCTCCCAGCGGTCGTCCGGCCATCCGGGCGCCCGGTCGCGGGCGACCAGGCCGCGATAGGAGACCGTGTTGTGGAACACCGGCTCCGACGGCGGATGGACAAAGGGCCGAAGCCGGGAGTGGATGCCGTCGGCGGCGACGACCGCGTCGGCTTCGATGTGGGCGCCGTTCTCGAACGCGACCCGCGCCGAGCCTGCGTCTTCCTCGAACGCGACCGCGCGATGGCCGCAATGGATGATCTCTTTCGGGAGGCCCTCGGCCAGGAACGCGACGAACTCGCCCCTATGCATGCCATAGGCGGCGCGACGGCCCTCGGCGTCCTCGACCTGAACCGGCGCGATGCGGCCGCCGTCCTGGCGGCGATAGCAGGACTCCGGCCCAACCAGGGCGCCGTGCGCCTCGACCGCGTCGCCAAAGCCGAGCCGCCGCATCTGGCGCACGCTGTTCGGCGTCACATAGACGCCGGCGCCGACCTCCCCCAGCGTCGCCGCCTGTTCGTATACCGAGACGGCAAAGCCGTGCGCCAACAACGCCTTGGCGGCGAAGAGCCCGCCAATGCCGCCGCCAACGACAGCGATGCGCAACCGTTCCCCCGACATGCTTCCGCCCCCCCTGACGGACCGTGGCCCTTTCGCCGCTACGCTAGACTGTCCCCCGGCGGGCTGAAAGGCGCGCCCGGCGAACGTTCTCGAGAACGGCGGCGCAGGACGTCAGCTTTCACGCCGGCGACGCCTTCGATTTACGGCCCCCCGATCGTTCTGAACGACCACTTCTTGCGGTAGGCCGAGGGCGAGACGCCGACATGCTTGCGGAAGGCGGAGCGGAAGGCCGCCGGCTCGGAATAGCCGACTTCGATCGCCACGTCGTCGATCGAAACGTCGCTCGTCTCCAGCATCTGCTTCGCCTCCTCGACGCGCAGGGTCTGGACATATTCGACCGGCGTCTGGCCGGTCGCCTGCTTGAAGCGCCGAAGAAAGCTGCGGCTCGTCAGGCCGCTGCGTTCGGACATCGCCGAAACCGGGCTCGGCTTCATGTAGTTTTCGGCCGCCCAGACCTGCGCGTTGGATACGATCCGGTCGTCATGCTGGCGACAGGCCGCGAGCGAGGCATAGTTCAACTGGCTCTCGGCATGAGGCTCCAGCAGATAGACCTTGGCGATGCGGCGGGCCTCGTCGTCCCCGATCATCCGCCCGATCAGGTACAGCAGCAGATCGGCCCAGGCCGAAGCGCCGCCGGCGGTGATGACCCGATGCCCCTCCCCCGCCGGCGCCAGCAGCCGTTCCCGGCGCACGCGCACTCTCGGGTAGTTCGTCGCCAGCGCGTCGGCGAAGGCCCAATGGGTCGTCGCCTCGCAGTCGTCCAGCACCCCCGCTTCCGCCAGCACAAGCGCGCCCGAGCAGACGGACGCCACCACCGCGCCGGCGCGATGCTGCTCCGCGACCCATTCCGCGATCCGCGGCAGTTCCGGCGGCGGCGGGCTTCCCGGCGAGATATGGAGATCGGGCATGATCGCCAGCGCGGGCGCCGGCGCTTCCGCCAACGCCGCGTCGGGCGTGATCTTGCGGCCGTTGATATCCCAATAGGGCGCCCCGTCTACCGTCCTGAGGCTCGCCTGGAACCCGGGCGCCGCCTCGGCTCCCCCGTGGAGCAGCGCCCAGTCCCGACCGACGGACGCCAGGATGTCCAGGATCGAGAAAATCGTCGATGACCCGGCGACGCTACAGCCGATTACGACCGTCGAAACTTGTTTATCCGGCATATGACGCCCACCAATGTCCGATAATAGCCGTTTTATGTCTTTCTCAGCCTAACCAGCAAGCCCGCGCCTGTCCATAAAGCGCGCCAAGGACAGGCGCGAACGGGTCGCGCCCCAAGGCCCCAGGAGCACACCATGACGATCCAGCAGAAAATCGACCATTTCGACGAGGCGAAGGCGGAGGCGTTCGCGAACCGCTTCATCGGCGCCCTTTCCGAAGCCGCGTTGACGGTGATGACGTCGCTCGGCCATCGCGCCGGCCTGTTCGATGCGATGGCCGGCGAACCGCCTCTGACTTCCGCCGAGATCGCCGCCAAGGCGAACTGCGCCGAGCGGTATGTACGCGAATGGCTCGGCGTGATGACCACTTCCGGCGTCGTCGACTACGACCCGGCGGCGCGCGCGTATGCGCTGCCCGCCGAACACGCGGCGTTTCTCACGCGGGCGGCGAGCCCAGACAATCTGGCCGTGACGAGCCAGTTCATCGGCGTGGCGGCCTCCGTCGAGACGGACATGCTGGCGCGGTTCCGCTCCGGCGAGGGCCTGCATTACAGCCATTTCGAACGCTTTCACGAGGTGATGGCCGAGGACAGCGCCCAACTGGTCGTCGCCGGGCTGCTCGACCATATCCTGCCGATCGTTCCCGGCATCGTTGACCGGCTGGCGGTGGGGATCGACGTCGCCGATGTGGGCTGCGGGGCCGGCCGCGCCATGCTGAAGCTGGCCGAAGCCTTCCCCGCCAGCAGGTTTTCCGGCTTCGATCTCTGCCCGGAGGCTTTCGCCGAAACGGCGGCGCTGGCGGCCGGGCGCGGCGTGCGCAACCTGCGGCTCGTCGAGCGCGATCTTTCCGAAGCGAAATCGCTTGGGACATTCGATCTCGTCACCGCGTTCGACGCGGTCCACGACCAGAAGGATCCGCTCGGCCTCCTCAAGACCGTGCGCCGGTCCCTCGCGGCCGACGGCGTGTTCCTGATGCAGGACATCGGCGGCTCGCGCGACCTCGAGAAGAACATCGGCGACCCCTTCGCGCCGCTGCTGTTCACGATCTCGAGCATGCACTGCACCCCGATCTCGATCGGGCAAGGCGGCCCCGGCCTCGGCGCGATGTGGGGCGTCGAGACGGCGGAGGAGTATCTGAGCGCGGCCGGTTTCCGCGAAGTCGAAACCAGGCGGCTGCCGCACGATCCCATCAACGCCTATTTCGTGGCGCGCGCCTGAGGCCGCGCCCCGACGCGGACGGCCGGCCGTCCTTCCCCGGCGGCCGGCCGCCGGACATGGCGTCAAGGAGGCGCCAAGACATGTCGCACAAGACAAGACGAAACATAGACGACCGCTTCTCGGATGCCCCGCCAGCCTCGGCGAACCGCCCCATCCAGACGGCGGCGCGCCGCCCGGCCCTCGGCCTCGTCGAGCCAAGATGGCTGGAGCCGGCGAACGACCGGGAGGCCGACAGCGCGCCGGAAGGACGCCGCCGCCTCCTGGCGCGCGCGGCGGCGTTGATCGACCGCCTGCGCGCCGCCATGGAGCGGCGACGCGCCCTCCGGCTGCTCGAAGCGCTGCCGCTCCGATTACAGCAGGACATCGGCGTCGATCCGGGCGGCTGGCGACACGCCTATCGCTTCGAAGACCGATCCCGACGCGGATAGGTCCTGTCGCCCACGGCCGCCGCCAAAGCGATCCAAAAGACGTGCGGAACCGTCGCGCGCCGCCGCCAGCCGGCTTGACGGCGGCGCGCGCCCGCATTTCTCTCGGGCGACGCGACGGGAAAGCCGCGCGCGGAAAGTCGTTTCAACGGCCACGGACACATGAGAGAAAAATCTGGCATGCCGGCAGACCCGTCGCCCCCGCAAGCGCTGCTGGCCGAATTTCGGGTCGCATCCCCAACGCTTGTCGACGAAACGGCGATCGCGACCATCTGGAAGGTCCGCGTGGAGGACGGCGAGGCGGCGGCGCTTAAAGTCTACAAGGGCTCTGGCATGAGCAATGAGCGGGCGGGCTATGCCTTCCTGCGCGCACTGGATGGCGAGGAGGCGGCCAAGGTCTTTGCCATAAGCGCGACGGCCGCATTGATCGAATGGCTTCCGGGCCCGTCCTTGGGCGACCTGGTCCGCGAAGGCGATGACGCGCAAGCGGCGGCCGCGCTCGTCGCGGCGGCCAATGCGATCCATCGGCGGCCGATCCGGTGCGACGCCGCGCTGCCGCGCCTCGAAGGCTGGTTCGAACCGCTCTTTTCCATCGACATTTCCGATAGCTGTCCCGAACCGTTTCGGAAGGATTTCCTGTACGGTCGAGAACTCGCCCGCGCCCTGTGCGCCGATCAGCGCGATATCCGCCCGCTGCACGGCGACCTGCACCACGACAACGTTCGGCGCGCCGCGCGCGGATATTGCGTTTTCGACGCCAAGGGCGTTCTGGGCGAGCGCGCCTATGAACTGGCGAATGCGTTCCGGAACCCCAAAGGCGCGCCGGAACTGGTGCGGAACCCGGCGCGCATCCGCCATCTCCGCGACCTTTGGAGCGATCGCTTCGCCGTCGACCCGCACCGCCTCATGCAATGGGCGGCGGCGAAATGCGCCCTATCCATCGCCTGGCGAAATCGCCCGGTTCTGGAGACCGACCCGGAAGCGGACCTCCTGTCGATTCTTGTAGAGCTTACGAAGCAGCCCTGATCCGGCGAACGCGAACAGCCGCCAAGCGGCCGTGACAAACTTCGTTGAACTGGGATGCTGGCGGAGGTTTCGGGACGAAGTTCGAACCCGGCGCCAGCGCTTTGGGTTGGCGGGCGGCACGGCGCAAACGTAAAGAACCTGGCGGACAGGGAGGGATTCGAACCCTCGGTACCCAATTAAAGGTACGGCGGATTAGCAATCCACTGGTTTAAGCCACTCACCCACCTGTCCGGATGCGCTCGCTCATGGAGCGCGGAGCGAGACTGATAGGAAGCGGCGCTCGCCGTGTCAATGAGCATCGCCGCTCGCGCCTTGAGTTTGCCGGCCGGACACGCCATGTGACCGTGACCAGAACGTCGCATCGCCGACGCCGCGCACCACGGCGCCGAAGGAGTTTCATGAGTTATCTGGCGCTATTGGTCGGCCTCGTGCTGTTGTACGGCGGCGGGGAGGCGATGCTGCGCGGCGCGGTCGGCATCGCGCGGCGCTTCTCCCTGTCGGAGGTGTTCGTCGGCATCGCGATCGTGGGCTTCGCCACGTCGGCCCCGGAGCTGTTCGTTTCGGTGGACGCCGCGCTGGCCGGCCGGCCGGCGATCGCGTTCGGCAATGTCGTCGGCAGCAATATCGCCAATCTCTTTCTGATATTGGGGATGGGCGCGGCCCTGTCGCCCATCGTCTGCCAGCCGCGCGCGCTCACCCGGGACGCGGCGATGGTGTCCTTTTCCGTGGTCGCGACGACGGCGATCTGCATCTTCGGCGGCGCCGGCCGCGTCTCCGGCCTGTTGCTGGCGCTCTCCCTCGCCGCATATCTGGCGCTGGCGTTCCGGCGCGAGCGGGCCATCGCGCGGGCGACGGAAGCGGTCGAGATCGCCGGTCAACCGCCGGCGCTTTCCATCGGCGCGCTCGTCGGGCTCGTGGCGCTCGGGCTCGCCTGCCTGGGCGCCGGCGCGGAATGCCTGCTCTTCGGCGCCGTTTCGATCGCGGAGGCGGCCGGCCTGTCGGAGCGGGTGATCAGCATCTCTCTCGTCGCGCTCGGCACGTCCCTGCCGGAACTGGCGACGGCGGTGGTCGCGGCGAGCCGGGGCCAGTCCGACGTGGCGGTCGGCAATGTTCTGGGATCCTGCGTCTTCAACGTCTTCGGCATTCTGGGCGTGACGGCGCTCGCCGCGCCGATCGTGGTTACGCCGGCCGCCTTCGGCCTGGACGTGGCGGTGATGGCCCTCGCCTCCGCCCTGGTGATCGCGCTGGCGTTGATGGCCGGCGGCGTATCGAGGCTGGCGGGAATCGCGATGACGCTGCTATACGCCGCCTATATCGCGCATCTCTATATGGATATGGCCGCATGACGAGCCACGGAGGGCGGCGAGGCCGCCGCCCGACGCGCCAAAACCGAAGCGAGCGGACAGGACGCCGGGCCCGCCTGCGCCCGACCCTCCTCGCCGCCGCCCTGGCGCTCGCGACGACCGCCCCGCTCGCGACGACCGCCCCGCCCGCGGCGGCCGCCCCGCCCGCGGCGGCCGCGCCGCCCTGCTGGTCGCCGGCGGAGCGGGTGGCGGTCGCGGTCAGGGTATTGCAATCGGAGCTCACCCTCGGCGCGCTGGTCTGCGGGCATCGGGACGTCTATGCCGATTTCGTCAGCCGCCAGTCCGCCGACCTGAAGGCCCACGGCGCCGCGCTGATCGGCTATTTCGACCGCGCCTATGGCGGCCGTGAAGGCCAGCGCAAGCTGGACGCCCTCGCGACCCGCCTCGCCAACGAAGCCTCGAGCCGCAAAACGGAATGGACGGCCAACTATTGCGCCTTCCTGCGCGCCCTGACCGAACGGGCCGCCGGCCTCGCCCCGGGCAAGCTCGGCCTCTTCGCCGCAGCGCAACCCCACGCCCGCAAGACCGCGACCCAGGGCGCCTGCCTCGCGGCAAAATAGGCGCTGCCTGCGCATATCTGGATGTTCTGATTTTCGCGCCCCGTGAACGGCCCGCAAGCCGTTGTTTTTATTGGTCGGAGTGGCAGGATTTGAACCTGCGGCCCCTGCCTCCCGAAGACAGTGCTCTACCAGGCTGAGCTACACTCCGTAAGCGCGAGCCCGGGGATATAGCGGGTATCGGGCCGGCCCGCAAGGCGGTTCGTGCGCTCGCCGCGCATGGCGCTCGCCGTATCAGCCTTCGCGGGGTTTCGGGGCGTGCAGGATCTGGCCCGGATAGATCAGATCCGGGTTCATGATCTGCCCGCGATTGGCCGAATAGATCACCGTATAGCGCAGGCCGTCGCCATAGGTGCGGCGGGCGATGCGCCAGAGGCTGTTGCCGGGCTGCACGATCACCATGCGGCCCTGGGGAAAGTCCTGGATGATGCCGGCGGGCGCGAACGGCAGGCTGACGCGAAGCGGCCGCGCCGCCGCGCCGCCGGCGTTCGTCTGGGCCGTCGCGTCGATCCGGCTGGCGCCGTCCGCGGCGCCGGCGCCCGTGGTCGCGGTCCAGTCGCCGGCGGCGTTCGCGGTGGTCTTGGCGACGGCCGCGCCGTCGACCTCGACGGTCACGTTCGACCCGGGCGGCGCGACGCCGCGAAGCGCCAGCCGGCCGGAGGAATCGTAGTCGATCGCACCGACGGCCAGGCCCGAGTCTTCCGTCTTCACGGGCTTGTCGTCCGCGGAGCCGCCAACGCCGCCGCCAGCGCCCGCTTTGTCTTCCAGTCGCGCGACCGCTTCCTTCGGCGCCGTATCCGGCCGTTGAAGAACCTTCGACGGCGTCGTCGCGTCTTCCGACTGCAACACGATCAGCGGCGCGGCGCCGCCGCCCGAACGGGAGACGATAATCGTCTCCTCGCTATAGACCGGCGCGCCGCCGTCATCGGAGACGGCGAGCCGCAAGGCGCTGTCGCCGAGCGGCAGGGGCGTTTCCGGCAGGAAGGCGAACGCGCCGTCCGCATCAGCCAGCGTGCGGGCCAGCACGTCGCCGTTAGCCGCGATCAGGCGCACTTCCGCGCCGGGCGACGCCACGCCCGCGATCACCATCATCCCGTCCGGATTGACCTCGGCCACATCGAACGCCGGCAGCCGAACGCCGCCCGTGGCGTTGGGGCCGACGGCGCCCGCGGGCTTGTCTTCGCTCTCCGCCTTCGCCAATGCGTCGGCGGCCGCCTTGTCCGCCTCCGCTTTCGCGCGGGCTTCGGCTTCCGCCTTGGCCGCCGCCTCGGCCTGCGCCTTCGCCAGCGCCGCCTCGGCTTCGGCTTTCGCGCGCGCTTCAGCTTCCGCCCTGGCCGCCGCCTCCGCTTGCGCCTTCGCCAGCGCCGCCTCGGCTTCGGCTTTCGCGCGCGCTTCGGCTTCCGCCCTGGCCGCCGCCTCTGCCTGCGCCTTCGCCAGCGCCGCCTCGGCTTCGGCTTTCGCACGCGCCTCGGCTTCTGCCCTGGCCGCCGCTTCCGCTTCCGCTTCCGCTTGCGCCTTCGCCAGAGCCTCCGCCTCGGCTTTGGCCCGCGCTTCCGCCTTGGCTTGCGCTTCGGCTTCCGCTTTGGCTTTGGCGTCCGCCGCCACGGCCGCGGCGACCTTGCGCGCCTCGGCCTCCGCCTGGGCTTTCGCCGCTTCGACCGCCTTGGCGGCGGCTTCCGCCTTCGCTTTCGCCAGCGCCTTCGCTTCCGCCAGGGCTTTCGCCGACGCGGATTCTTCCTCGGCTTTCTCCGCCGTCTCAGTCAGCGCGGTCTGAGCGCCCTCGGCCGTCGCCGGCGCGGATTCGGCCTTCTGTTCGCCTGAGACCGGCGCATCCGGCTTCGCGGCGACGTCCGTCGCGGGCGCGGGCGCGGGCGCGGATTCCGTGGACGCGGATTGCCCTGTCGGCGAACCGGCTTTCCGGTCCGGCTGCATCGACGCGTAGAGCGCGATCGCCCCGCCCACCAACAGGGCGATGACGATCCCGATGATTTGTTTCACGCTCACAAAGCAGTCCCCCGCGCAAACCCCTGCGTCAAAGGCGTTTGTAACGTTCCTTTCATAATGTATCCAAGCCCCCGCTGATATAGGGAAGCGTCAACGGCCATTTCGGCCACGGGGCGAGGTTTATGGCGAAGAAGCGATCGATTTGTATTTTCTGCGGTTCGCGGCACGGACACGGGCAAAAATTCCGCGAAGCCGCGACGGACGCCGGGCGCGGCGTCGGCGAGCGCGGCTGGCGGTTGATCTATGGCGGCGGCGCCGTCGGCCTGATGGGCGACGCGGCCGAGGCGACCCTTCAGGCGGGCGGCGAGGTGATCGGCGTAATCCCCGGATTTCTGCGGGAACGGGAGGTCGGGCATGACGGCCTGACCGACCTGATCGTCACCGACGGCATGCACGACCGCAAACAGATTATGTTCGATCTGGCGGATGTCTTCCTGGTGCTGCCGGGCGGCGTCGGCACCATGGACGAGACCATCGAGATCCTGACCTGGCGCCAGCTCGGCCGGCACCGGAAGCGGATCGTCGTCGTCGACCTCGACGGCTATTGGCGCCCCTTGCTGACGGCGCTGGAGACGGCGGTGGACACAGGCTTCATGGGCCGAGACACCTTCGAGCTGCTGGAAATCGTCGATACGGTCGAAGCGGCCCTGGACATGATCGACGCGGGCTTCGCCTGAACGGCCGCGCCGTCTGACTCCCGGCGCTTGCAAGCGATCCCGCCGCCTGCAAGACTTTCCGCCATACAGAAAATTGAGCTGGAAGGAACGCGCCTATGAAATTCGGCATTTTTTACGAGTTGCAGATCCCCCGTCCCTGGGAAGCCCATACGGAGTGGCAGCTTCACACCAATGCGCTCGACCAGCTCGAGCTCGCGGACAAGCTCGGCTATGACTACGCCTGGGAAGTCGAGCACCATTTCCTCGAGGAATACTCCCACTCGCCGGCGCCGGAAGTCTTCCTGGGCGCCGCCAGCCAGCGGACCAAGAACATCCGCCTCGCCCACGGCATCATCCAGCTCACGACCAACGATCCCTGCCGCGTCGTCGAGCGCGTATCGACCCTCGACCTTCTGTCCAACGGCCGCGTCGAGTTCGGCATGGGCGAAAGCGCCAGCGTAACCGAGCTGGAGCCGTTCGGCGTCGCCTATGACGACAAGCGGGAAATCTGGGAAGAGGCGGTGAAATGCGTCATACCGATGTTCAAGGACGAGCCCTTCAGCTTTGAAGGCAAACACTTTAATTTCCCCGAACGCCTCGTCGTGCCGAAGGCGCTGCAGAAGCCGCACCCGCCGCTTTGGGTGGCGTGCTCGCAATTGCCGACCATTCAGATGGCCGGCGAGCGCGGCATGGGCGCGCTCGGCTTCCAGTTCGTGAGCGCGGATGCGGCGAACGCTTGGGTGCACGCCTACTACAACGCCATCACCAAGCGCCTCGACAAGCTGGCGGACTACCAGATCAACCCGAACATCGCGCTCGTCAGCTACTTCATGTGCGCCGAGACCGATGAGGAAGCCCGCCGCCGGGCCGAAGGACTGACCTTCTTCCAGTTCGCGCTGCGCTTCTACGGCTCCAGCGCCGACCGCCGCCGCGCCCCGGCCGGCACGGTCAATCTCTGGGAAGAGTTCGTGAAGTGGAAGACGGCGAACCCGGATGTGGTCGAGAAAGCCCTGCGCGGCGGACTGGTCGGCTCGCCCGACACGATCCGCGCCAAGCTGCGCAAATTCGAAACCAGCAATGTCGACCAGATCATTCTCTTGAACCAGGCCGGCAAGAACAGCCACGAACATATTTGCGAAAGCTTGGAATTGTTCGCCAAGGAGGTCATGCCGGAGTTCCATGCCCGCGAAGGCCAGCACCAGGAGTGGAAGCGCCAGGTGATGGCCGGCGAAATCGAGCTGGAAGAACTGGATACGGCCGATCACGTCGACCGTTTCGGCAAGACGCTCGCCAATGTCGCGCCGACGACGACCCAGGCGGCGCAATAACGCCGGCGCTGGCGTCGACCGCGCTATAGCGCCGACCGAAGACGGGCCGCCCGAAAAAAGAGCCCGCTACGGTTGATCGAGATCAAGACGCCGGAGCGTCGGCCCGCGCATATGCAGCGCAGGCGACGCTTCGGCGTTTTGCTTTAGCGCGCCGGATGGAGCCGCGGGAGATCCGTTCGCCATGACCACTTCCCTTGGCGCATTGGTCGAAACGGCCAAATCGGGCGCGCCGATCGCCACGGCGGTCGCCCACCCGTGCGATGTCGCCTCCCTCGCCGGGGCCGTCGACGCCGCGCGCGACGGCCTGATCGCGCCGATCCTGGTCGGGCCGCCGGCCCGGATCGCGCGGGTCGCCGAGGAGGCCGGCCTCGACATCTCCCCTTATCCCCTGGTCGAAACGCCCCACAGTCACGCGTCGGCCGAACAGGCGGTCGCCGTCGTCCGCGAAGGGCGGGCGCAGGCGCTGATGAAGGGCAGCCTGCATACGGACGAGCTGATGCACGAGGCGCTCCGCAAGGAGGCGGGCCTTCGCACGGAACGCAAGCTCAGCCACGTGTTCGCGCTCGACCTGGTATCGCGGGACCGGCTGTTCTTCGTGACCGACGCCGCGATCAACATCTACCCCGACCTTTTGACCAAGGCGGACATCGTTCGGAACGCCATCGAATGCGTCCAGGCGCTCGGCATCGCGCGGCCGAAGGTGGCGCTGCTGTCGGCGGTCGAGACGGTGACGCCGAAAATACCGTCGACCATCGACGCGGCGGCGCTCTGCAAGATGGCGGACCGGCGCCAGATCGTCGGCGGCGACCTGGACGGCCCCCTCGCCTTCGATAACGCCGTCAGCGTCGAAGCGGCGGAAATGAAAGGCATAAACTCATCGGTCGCCGGCCGCGCCGACATTCTGGTGGCGCCGGATATGGAGGCCGGGAACATGATCGCCAAGCAATTGACCTTCCTGGCCGGCGCGGACGCGGCGGGGGTCGTCATGGGCGCGCGCGTGCCGATCATCCTGACCAGCCGGGCGGACGACCGGCGCGCCCGCCTCGCATCCGCCGCCGTCGCCGTGCTCGTCGCCCGCGCCAACGCGGCGGCGATCGCGGCGGCCGTCGACTGAAGCCGGGAGCGATCCGGATATGGACGTCGTCTTCACCGTCAACGCCGGCTCGTCCAGCCTGAAATGCGCCGCCTACCGGCTGCCCGATCTGACGCCGGTCTATCGCTGCCTCGCGAGCGCCATCGGCGACGCCGGCTGCCGCTTCGACGCGGGCCCGAGCGCGCCGGAACTGGCGGGGCCGATCGAGCCGCCGACCCAGGCCGGCGCGCTCGCCCGTGCCGTCGAAGGCCTGGCCGTCGTCGCGCCGGACGCGCGCATCGTCGCCTGCAGCCACCGGGTCGTTCATGGCGGACCGGACCTGAAAGACCCCGTCCTCCTGGATGAGGCGATGCTGGAGCGCTTGAACCGGCTATCCGCCCTGGCGCCGCTGCATCAGCCCTATAACCTGTCGGGCGTCGGCGCGATGAAGGAGCAGGCGCCGGCGGCGATCCAGGTCGCGTGCTTCGATACGGCCTTCCACCGGGGGCATCCCCGGGTCGCCGAGGTCTACGCCCTGCCGATAGCGATCACGGACAGCGGCGTGCGGCGCTACGGGTTTCACGGCCTTTCCTACGCGTACATTTCCGAAGCGCTGAAAACGGTCGACCCGGAGCTTCGGGAAGGCGGCGTCATCGTCGCCCATCTGGGCTCGGGCGCGTCGCTCTGCGCCATGCGGCGGGGGCAGAGCGTCGACTCGACCATGGGCTTCACCGCCCTGGACGGCCTGCCGATGTCGACCCGCACCGGCCAGCTCGACCCGGGCGTCGTCATCCACCTTCTCCGTCAGGGCAAATCCCTCGACGAGGTGGAGCGGATGTTCTACCGGGAGAGCGGCCTGAAAGGCCTCTCCGGCGGCGAAAGCGACATGCGGGCGCTGGCCGCCTCGAGCGCTCCGGAGGCCGCGTTCGCCATCGAGTATTTCTGCCATCGCACGGCGCGGGAGATCGGCGCCCTCGCCGTCAGTCTGGATGGGCTGGACGGCATCGTCTTCACCGCCGGGGTGGGCGAGAACCAGCCGGGCGTCCGCGCCGACATCGCGGGGCGTCTCGCCAGCCTGGGCGTCGCGATCGATCCGGAGAAGAACCAGCGCGGCGAGCCCCGGTTCGACGCGCCCTCAAGCCGGGTCAAACTGCTGCGCATTCCAACCGACGAGGAGGCGATGCTGGCGCGCCACGCCGCTGAATTCATTCAATAAAGATAAAATGTCATTTAATCGCATTATCCGACAAAACGACGCTATTGCCATGGGCCCGCATGTCAGACCTATATCAAAAGGCGGCAAATTTCCGCTTAACCCATTCATATAAAATCCGATTCAACGGCCCCGCCGCGCCCCCGCGATTGGATGCGACCGCCGCCCCTTTCTGCCGCAGGCGTTCAATCCGCCGTCATGGATCCTAATACGCCGAAACCATGTCAGATCGGATCGCTGACCAAGGGAAGAGTCGCGAAGCCGATGCCCCCGCCGTTGCGCCGCGCCAAATCGTAAGACAGCGTGACGATCTCAGCGCCTCCCCCTCCGGGCGCGAACGGACCTCGGCGCCGAGCACCTCTGGCGTCATCGCCGCCGCCTCACGCGCGCGCCGTCCGCCCATAGCCGCCCCGCTGGCTCGAAAGCCGGCTCCGGCTCGAAGCAGAACAGCACGATGGCCGCGTCAAGAAGGTCGTCGGATGTCCTGAAGACGGCGACCTTCTCCTTCTCCAAATGCGGCTCTTTTCTCGTACTTAACACTGATTTCAGTATTCTATACACGCCTTGCCGATCACCATTTGAGCACGGACGCGGCGGCGGGTCGGGCGCGAAAACGGGCGTCCCAGGCGCGGAGGTTCGGCGACGACGCCAACAAGTCACACTTGGCGAATCGCTGGAACTGCAATGCGGCCGCCAAGGTGAAGTCTGCAATGGAAACATTTGATCCAGTTAGCATTTCCCGCCCATCGCCCAGAACGCCTTCCAGATAGGCCAACGGCTTCTCGAGCACGGCCTCCGCCTCCGCCGCCGCTGCGGGCTCCGGCGGCCGGCCGAGCGGGGAATTCGTCGCGTGCACATAGCGCCCCATGGGGCCGGCGACCTTCAGCTCCACGATCCGCTCAAGCTCCAGCGCCCGCGCGCGGTCCAGCGGCTCGGCCGGAAGCAAGGCGCCTTCGGGAAACAAGGCATCCAGATACTCAATTATCGTAAGAGATTCCGTTAGATATGAGGCGTCGTTCAACTCAAGCACCGGCAACAGGCCGAACGGATTGCGCGCAATGTGCTCTGGCTCGCGATGCCGCCCTTTCAGCGTGTTCACCACCACCTGCTCGACGCCGAGATCCGCGCCGGCCGCCGCGCGTTCGGCCAGATAAAGCATCACCTTGGTCGGGTTCGGCGCCAGGGGAACCATATAGAGTTTCATTTTATTCCGCCTATTTAGATCGTTTGTCTTAAGTCTTCGCAAAACCTGCTGCGGCGATCATTTCGGCTTCAGATAATGCCGCTCGTCGCCTGTCCAGCCGAGCGCCGCCGGAACGGTGTAGTCGAACTCGATCGTCATCTCCTGGAAGCGCCAGCCCTCGGCGGTGCGCTGGTAGCGGTCGTCATAGCGTCCGGCGACGAAGTAGGAGACGCCGAAGCGGCCATAGCGCGCGTCCAGATAGGAGGCGCCCGTCCCTTGGTCGCCCTCCACCGTGATGCGGTGGCTGTGGATGTATTGCTGGATATAGAACCGGTCGCGCAGGCCCATGCCGCGGAACCCGGCGTCGATCGCCGCCCGCCCCCGATATTCGGCGAGATAACCGAGCTTCACATAGGCGTCATCCGTGAAAAGGTCCGCGATCTCGTCGAAGCGGCGGTCGTTGATGCAGCCGTGATAGGCGTCCCGGAGCGCGCGAATCGCCTCCGTATCCTCAAGGCGCAGCAACCGGGTTTCGAGAGCGGCGATGCGTTCGGCGTCGGTCATGGCGGTCGGCTCCAGGCTCGCTTAAGGTTCCGGCTAGCACAGCACGGTTCGGGGACGAGGCAAATGCGGTTCTGGTATCAAAGCGTGACGCGGGAGGGCTCCTTCCCCAATTACCGGGCGACCCTGAAGCGCCTGCTTAAGGCGGCGGCGGGCCCCGACGTCGATATCGACGTGCACGGCATCGCCCGCCAGGGCGGCACCGGCGACCAGTACCGCTATCTGGCCTTCCTGGAGACCGTCGAGATCCTGGAGAACGTGCACAAGGCCCAGGAACAGGGCTACGACGCCTTCCTGATTGGCAATCTGTTCGACCCGGGCCTGCGCGAGGCGCGCGAGATTGCCGACATCCCGATCGTCGGCCTCGGCGAGGCGACCTTGCAGACGGCCGAGACCATGGGCGAGACCCTGGGCTTCGTCTCCATCAACCAGAAATTCGAACCCCGCCTGCACGACGTGCTGAAGCGCCGGCGCATGTCGGACTGGGTGTCCGGCATCTCCTCCATGCGCATTCCCACCATGGCGGAGCTGGAAGCGGCCGGGTCCGACGGAGAGGCGGTGAAGAAGCTCTGCGCGGACTTCATGGCGGCGGCGGAGGAAACCGTCGCCGACGGCGCCGAGGTGGTGATCGCCGCCGGCGGCGTCGTCATGGCCATCGTCGCCGACCAGGGCTGTTTCAAGACGCCCTCGGGCGCCCCCATTCTGAACGGCGTCGCGGCCCTGGTGCAGCAGGGCAAGGCGGCGGTCGAACTGCGCCGCCTGATGGGCGGGGTCTACACATCCGACCGGCACACCTATTCTAAGCCGAGCTCTGGCGAAATCGCCGGGTATCGCGCCGCCTACGGCCAGCGCGTCTATCCGGGCGTGGAAGAAGGATAAGGAGCATGGAGGGACGTTTCGAGGGCAAGTCCGGCATTCTGACGGGCGGCGCCAAGGGCATCGGCCGCGCCGCCAGCCTGCGCTTCCTGGCCGAGGGCGGCCAGCTCGCGGTGATCGATAAGGAGACGGCCGACAGCGATTTCGCGACGGCGCTCCGCAATGACGCCGACGGCGCCGCCAACCGGCTCTGCTACATCCACGCCGAAATCACGGACGAGGCCGCCGTCAAGGACGCGGTCGCGACGGCGGAGCGGGACGTCGGCGAGCTCCATGTCCTCATCAACAATGTAGGCTTCGGCGCCAATCCCCGTCCCATCGAGGACCTGGGCCTGGAGGAATGGCGCACCTTCCTCGACATCAACCTGACGACCGCCTTCCTGATGAGCCGCGCCGTGCTGCCGGGCATGCGCGCCAGGGGCTATGGCCGCATCGTCAACCTGGCCTCCATCGCCGGGCGCAGCATTTCGGAGATGTCGAACCTGCACTATTCCACCGCCAAGGCCGCCATCCTGGGCTTCACCCGCAAGCTCGCCTTCGAGGAGGCGCAGCATGGCGTGACCGTGAACGCCGTCGCCCCCGGCACGGTGTTCACGGAGCGGGTCGAGACGCGCTTCCGCTCCCTGCCGGAAGACGAGCAGAGGATCCGCATGAAGGAGATCCCGATGCGGCGCGCGGCGCGGCCGGAGGAGATCGCCGCCGCCATGCTGTTCCTCGCCAGCGACGACGCCAGCTACATCACGGGCGCCGCCATCGACGTCAACGGCGGCCGGTTCATGAGCTGATGTCCACGCCGCCGAGAACCATTATCGACAAGATTTGGGATGCCCACGCCATCGTCGACCGGGACGACGGCCAAACCCTGCTCGCCATCGACTGGCATTTCTGCCACGAGGGCTCCTTCCACGGCTTCAACCATCTGCGCCAGAACGGCATGCGCGTGCGCCGGCCCGAGCGCACCCTCGGCATGGCCGACCATTATGTGCCGACGACCTCCCGCGACCTCGCCGCGATCGACAATCCGGAAATCCAGAGCGTCGTCGAGCAGTTCTACCGGAACACAGCCGAGAACGGCGTGCGCATGCTCGGCATCGACGATCCCAATCAGGGCATCGTGCATGTGGTCGGGCCGGAACAGGGGCTGTCCCAGCCGGGCCTCGTCATCGTCTGCGGCGACAGCCACACCTCGACCCACGGCGCCATGGGCGCGATGGCGTTCGGCATCGGCGCGTCGGAAGTGGCCCATGTCTTCGCGACCCACACCCTCTGGCAGGCGAAACCCCGGAACATGCGCATCGAGGTCGGCGGCGCCTTGGGGCCCGGCGTTACGGCGAAGGACGTGATCCTCGCCATTATCGCCAGGATCGGCGCCGGCGGCGCCGCCGGCCACGCCATCGAATATGCGGGCGAAGCTATCCGGGCGCTTTCCATGGAAGGGCGCATGACGGTCTGCAACATGTCGATCGAAGCCGGCGCGCGGGCCGGGCTGGTCGCGCCGGACGCGACCACCTTGGCCTATCTGAAAGGCCGGCCCGGCGCGCCGGACGATGCGCAATGGCCAGCGGCGGAAGCCTTCTGGCGCGGCCTGCCAAGCGACCCCGGCGCCGCCTTCGACCGCGAAGAACAACTGGACGGCGCGCGCATCGAACCGATGGCGACCTGGGGCACGAGCCCGGAGGACGGCGCCGCCGTTTCCGAGCGCGTGCCGAACCCGGCCGAGATCGAGGCAGAGGACCGCCGGGCCGAGGTCGAAGGCTCGCTCGCGTATATGGACCTCAAGGGCGGCATGGCCGTGGCGGACATCCCGATCGACCGCGCCTTTATCGGCTCGTGCACCAATGGGCGGATCGAGGACCTGCGCGCGGCGGCCGCCATCGCCAAGGGCCGGCGCGTGAACACGCCCGCCATCGTGGCGCCCGGCTCCATGCCCGTGAAGCGGCAGGCGGAGGCCGAGGGCCTGGACCGGATATTCCGGGAAGCCGGCTTCGAATGGCGGGAGGCCGGCTGCTCCATGTGCGTCGGCATCAATGGCGACCTCGCGCAAGCGGGAGAACATGTCGCCTCCACGTCCAACCGCAATTTCAAGGGCCGCCAGGGCCAGGGCGCCCGCACGCATCTGATGAGCCCGGCATCGGCGGCGGCCGCCGCCATTCAAGGCAGGATCGGCGACGTAAGAGATTTTGAGCCGCGAGCTATCTGACGGAGATTTCAACGATGGATTTTACATTCGCGCCGGAGCATGAGGCGCTCCGCGAAAGCGTGCGCCGCCATCTGGAGGCGGAAGCGAAGCCGCTGGTGCGCGAGGCCGACGACCTGGAGAAATTCCCGAAGCATCTGTTCAAGCTTTGGGGCGAGCTTGGCATTCTCGCCGCTCGCTATCCGGAAGCGGATGGCGGTGTGGGCATGGACAAGATTTCCGACTGCATCGTGCGCGAGGAGCTTGGCCGCATTTCCCAGGCCTTCTGCGGCGCGTTCTCGGCGCATAGCCACCTTGGCATCTGGCCGATCTGGAAAGCCGGCACGCCGATGCAGCGCGAACAGTATTTCAAGCCCGCCGCCATGGGGGAGAAGATCGCCTGTTTCGGCCTCTCCGAACCCGATGGCGGGTCCGACATCCGCGCCATGAAAACCCGCGCCGAGAAGGTCGACGGCGGCTGGCGCGTCAACGGCGCCAAGCTCTACATCACCAACGCGCCCATCGCGGACTTCATGACGCTGGCGGCGCGCACGAAGCCGGACCTGACCATCGACGCCGTCAGCCTGTTCATCGTCGATCTGCCGTCCAAGGGCGTCGAGATCACGTCCCTGAAGAAGGAGGGCCTGCGCGGGTCGGAAACCGGCCTCCTCCACATCGACGATCTGTTCGTGCCCGATAGCCATCTGCTGGCGGAACGGGAAGGCACCTATCCAATCATCCTGGAAAGCCTTTCGGAAAACCGCGTCGGCGTCGCCGCCTCCGTTCTCGGCGTCGCCCGGGGCGCATTCGAGGAAGCCCTGGAGTTCGCGAAGACGCGCATCGTGCGCGGCAAGCCGATCATCGAATACCAGGCCGTCGCCCACCGCCTCGCCTCCATGTCGACGGACATCGAGGCGGCGCGCTGGATGGTCTATTGGGGCGCCTGGCAGGTCGATCAGGGCACGCTTTCCGATGCTGCGGCCGCCAAGGTGAAGCTGACCGCCAGCGAAGCGGCGATCCGGGTGACCGAAAACGCCATCCGCGTTATGGGCGGGGCCGGCATCATGCGCGACCACTATGTCGGCATGCACCACCGGGACGCCCTGGTCTACGTCATCGGCGAAGGCACCAGCGACATCCAGCGCAACATCATCGGCCGCGCTCTGCGGAAGGGCGAGATCGCGGAGTAACTGCGGGCTGCGGCCTGCTCAGCCGCCCGCATCGAAACGGGCGGCAGCCGGCTCGACCGTCGCGCGCTCCTGGCCGGAAACGCCCACGACCGCATATCGACGCTGAACGACGCCGTCGATAGTCAAACGGAACGGGCCTTCGACGCCGATATAGCCGGAGGCTCCGGTCAGATCGTAGACGCCGAATTTGCGGCCGGCGGCTTTCTCGCCGGCGACGGCCAGCATCGCCGTCAGATCATAGGCAAGGGCCGCGTCGCGCGCCGGCGGCCGGCCGAAGGTCGCGGCGAAGCGCGCGCGAAACGCCGCCGGCGCTTCCGGTTCCGGCCCCGCATAGAATGCGCCGCTGAAGGACGGCAGCGCCACAAGCGCGGCGCTGTCCCACGTCTCGAGGCCGAGCAACATCGGCCGTAAATCCGGCGCGATTTCCTGCAAGGCGGCGTCGAACGGCGCCAATGCGTCCGCTGGAAACGGCAGGAAAAGCGCCGCGCCCTGGCGCAATGCCGGCTCGAGCTTTCGAATGGCGAAACGGGCGTCGTCCGGCGAAGGCGGGCTTGTCGGCGACGGCGCTTCGATGACCGTCATGCCGCGCGCCGCGGCCGCCGCCCGCGCGCCGCGAAGCGCGGCCGCGCCATCGAATGTCGCCGGCGCCAGCAACGCCAACACGCGAGCGCCGCGCCCGTAGGCATAGTCGACGATCCGCGTCGCCGCCGCTTCCGGCGCCGCGCCCGCAACGAAAACCCCAGGCGCCGCCTGGGACCGGTCCGCGGTCAACAGCAGCAAGGGCGCGCCGGCTCCGGTCGCGGCCCGGACGGCCCCATCGGCTGGCGCGAGCGCCGGGCCGATCAATGCGTCCGCGCCGCGCGCCAACCCTTCGATGGCCGCCGCGGCGGCGCCGGCAGCCTCGCCGCGCGTATCCAAGGGCAGCAGCTCCACCGGCCGCCCGCTTGGGGCTTCGAACAGCGCCAGCGCGGCCGCGTCCACGATATCCGCGCCGAATGCGGCATAAGCGCCGGTCAATGGCGCGAGCACGCCGATCTTAAGCGGCTGCAACGTGCGAGCGTCCGCCGTCTGGCGGGGCGCCGCCGCGTCATAGCGGGGCACGCGGCCATCCGACCAGCGCCGGCCGGTCGGGTCGCCATCGGAGGCGCCGGTCGTCGTAAGGCACCCGGCAAGCCCCATGGAAATCAAGATCGCCCCAATCGCGCGCCGCTGCCGCCGATTCATCGATTCGTTCCGTCATTTCATCCCAAGTCGCCCTCGACTTGGACTATGATGTCCGCCCCTCGCCGCATATTCCGGCTGGAGCCGACAGACTTTTGCCAACGAACGCCGCGCCCGTCGCCGAAGCCTTGCCTGGCGGCCTATACATTGTCGCCACGCCGATCGGCAATGCGCGGGACATTACATTGCGCGCGCTCGACGTGTTGGCCAGCGTCGACGCCATCGCCGCCGAGGATACCCGCGTCGCGCGCCGCCTGCTCGACATTCACGGGCTGAAGGCGCCGACTATCATCCGATATGACGAGCATAGCGCCGCGAAAGCCCGGCCGGGCATCCTGGCCCGCCTGGAAGCCGGCGAGGCCGTAGCGCTCGCGACGGACGCCGGCACGCCGCTGGTGGCGGACCCCGGCTTTCGCCTGGCGACGGCAGCCATCGAGGCCGGACACCGGGTCATCCCGATCCCCGGCGCTTCGGCCGCATTGACCGCCCTCGCCATCTCCGGCCTGCCGTCCGACAAGTTCCTGTTCGCGGGCTTTCCGCCAAACCGCTCCGCCCAACGGCTGCGCTGGCTGGAAGAGATCGCCGAAACGCCGGCGACGCTGATTTTTTTCGAAAGCCCCAGACGGCTGGCGAACGCACTTGCGGACATGGCGGAAGCGCTCGGCGACCGGCCGGCCTGCGTCGGCCGCGAGCTCACCAAGCTGTACGAGGAAGCGCGGCGCGGCGATCTGACGGCGCTGGCGGCGCACTATGCCGAAACTGGCCCGCCCAAGGGAGAAGCGACCGTCGTCGTCGGCCCGCCCCTGCCGAAGGCGGCGCCCGACGAAGCGGCGATCGACGAAGCGCTGCTCGGACTGCTGGACGAAATGTCCGTGAAGGACGCGGCGCGCGCCGTCGCGGCCGAGACCGGCATATCGCGCGGCGACGCCTATCGCCGCGCCCTGGCGCTCCGGGACGCGCCATGAGCGACCGGCGGGAGCGGCGGCGTCGCGATGCGCTTGGGCGTTGGGCGGAACGCCTGGCGGCCTGGCGGCTTCGTCTGGCCGGCTATCGGGTGACGGCGCGGCGGGAGCGCACGCCGTTCGGCGAAATCGATCTGGTCGCGGTCAAGCGCGGGGTCGCGGCCATCGTGGAAGTGAAGGCCCGGCGCGACCTTGCAGCCGGCATCATGGCGGTTACGCCGCACCAGCAGCGCCGCATCGCGACGGCGGCCGTCTGGCTGGCTTCGGCGCAGCCCAGCATTGGCGCGCGCCGCCTGCGTTTCGATATCGTCGTTGTAAGTCCCTGGCGCGCGCCGCAACATATCAAGGATGCTTGGCGGCCGAACTGAAGCGCTCCGCGCCGGAAAGGGCGCGGAGCGACGCTTTATCGTATTGATTGCTCCAGCCCGGCGACGCTGACGGAGAGGAGACGGCGAATGCAAAGGGACGACGCTCCGCCCTGGGCCGACGACCCCCGGGGCTTCCTGGCCGAACTGGGACGCGGCCCGGATACGGGCTTCGATCCGGCGGCCGCCGCGCTCGCCTTCGCCGCCTGCGAACGGCCGATGACGCCGCTCGGCCGCTATCTCAGCCATTTCGACCGGCTCGCGCAGGACGTCTCCGAGGCGGCCGGCGCGGGGGCCGACGCTTCCGCCCGCGCCGCCGCGCTCGGCCATGTCGTGCACGGCCTGCACGGCTATGCCGGCGACGCCAAGACCTACGACGACCTGCAGAACGCCGACCTCGTGCGCGTGGTGGACCGGCGCAAGGGCCTGCCGGTCGCGCTCGGCATCGTGCATCTCGCGATCGCCCGGCGGCTGGAATGGCCGCTTTCAGGCCTCGCCTTTCCCGGTCATTTCCTTCTGATGCTCGAATGCAGCGGGGAGCGCCTGCCGCTCGATCCCTTCGACGAGGCGCGGGTTCTCGCCGCCGCCGACATGCGGCGCATCCTGAAAAGCGTTCAAGGGGATTCCGCGGAGCTGACGGCGGATTGCTATCAGCCCGTCAGCGACCGGGCGGTGCTGCTCCGCCTCCAGAACAACATCAAACTGCGCCGGCTGCGCATCGGCGATATTCCGGGCGCGCTCTCCGTCGCGGAGGCGATGCTGGCCTTCGCGCCGATGACCCTGGAGCTGGTGCGCGAAATCGCCATGATGCATACACGGCTCGAAAACATCGGCGACGCCATCCGCCATTTCGAGCTTTATCTGGAGGCCGAGCCGAACGAAACCCTGCGCCACAAGGCCGCCGCCCTGCTGCAAGACCTGAAGAACCGCCTGAATTGACCCCGCCCGCCGCGCCGATCTCGCCGAACCCGCTGCTCGACGCCGTCGAAGCGCCGCCGGTCGCGCTCGTGCAAAGCTGGACCGCCGGCCGCAATTTTCCGGCCGAGCGGCCCCTGCTCGATCTCGCCCAGGCGGCGCCCGGCTGGCCGATGGCGCCGGAGCTCGTCGCCCACACGGCCGAAACCGTCGCCGATCCAGCCCGCGCCGGCTATGCGCCGATCCTGGGCCGGGCGGACCTTCGGGCGGCGCTCGCGGCGGAGATCGGCGCGCTCTATCGCGGCAGGATCTCAGCCGAGAACATCGCAATCACGAGCGGCTGCAACCAGGCCTTCGTCGTCGCGGTCCTGGCGCTGGCGCGCGCCGGGGATGCGGTGCTGCTGCCCACGCCCTGGTACTTCAATCACAAGATGACGCTCGACATGTTCGGCATCGAGGCGACGCCCCTGCCCTGCCGCGTCGAGAACGCCATGGTTCCCGACCCGGACGCCGCCCGCCGGCTCATCACGCCCCGAACCCGCGCCATCGTTCTGGTCACGCCCAACAATCCCACGGGCGCCGTCTATCCGGCCGAAACCCTGACAGCCTTCCGCGACCTCGCGGCAGCGGAAGGGCTCGCGCTGATCGTGGACGAAACCTACCGGGATTTTCTGCCCGGCCCCGCCGCGCCCCACGGCCTGTTCCAGGACAGCGCCTGGAGCGAAAATCTCGTGCACCTCTACAGCTTCTCCAAGGCGTTCGCGATGCCGGGGCTCCGGGTCGGCGCCGCCGTCGCGGGGGAGCCGATCGTCCAGGCGATGCAGAAAGCGCTCGATTCCATCGCGATCTGCGCGACCCAGGCCGGCCAGGCGGCGGCGCTGTTCGGGCTGGAGCGGCTCGGCGACTGGCGCGCCGGCAAGCGCGCGGAAATGGCGGCTCGGCTGGACGCGTTCCGCGCGGCGATGGCGCCGTTGGCGGACCGCTTTCCGATCGTCTCCGCCGGCGCCTTCTTCGCCTATTGCCGCCATCCCTTCGAAACGGATGGGCTCGCCGCCGCCAAACGCCTCGCCGACGAAGCCGCGATCATGGCGATGCCCGGCTCCGCCTTCGGCCCCGGCCAGGACGGCATGATCCGCTTCGCCTTCGGCAACATCGCGCCCGAGCGGGCCGCCGAAGTCGGCGCCCGCCTCGCCGCGCTCGACTAATCCCGCCCGGCCGCGCAACTCCCCCCTTTACCTCGCTTCGCCATTGCGCCAATGGTGGCCCGCAAACAATCGGGGATATGAGGGAGGCGCCAGATGCACGGCTATGCAGCGCCCTTGAAGGAAATGCGGTTCGCGCTGGAAGCGGTCGCGGGGCTTGCGGACCTGGCCAAGCTGCCGGGCCTGGAAGAGGCCGGGCCGGACCTGGTCGCGGCCGCGCTCGAAGAGGCGGACAAACTGGCCTCTGGCGTGCTGGCGCCCTTGCAGCGGGTCGGCGACACCGACCCGCCCAAAATCGAAAACGGCGTCGTGCGCACGTCCCCCGGCTGGATCGACGCCTATCGGCAATATGTCGAGGCCGGCTGGAACGGCCCGGCCTTCGCGCCGGAGCTTGGCGGCGGCGGCCTGCCCTGGGCGGCGTCGACCGCGCTCAGCGAGATGTGGGGCTCCGCCTGCCTGTCCTTCTCCCTCGGCCCGCTCTTGACCCAAGGCGCCATCGACCTCCTGGAGGCCCATGGCAGCGAAGCGCAGAAGGACATGTATCTGGAGAAGCTCGTCAGCGGCGCCTGGACCGGCACCATGAACCTGACCGAGCCCCAGGCCGGATCGGACGTCGGCGCGCTCCGCACCAAGGCGACGCCGGAGGGCGACGGCTATCGCATTCGCGGCCAGAAGATCTTCATCAGCTATGGCGACCACGACATGACGGACAACATCGTCCACATGGTGCTCGCCCGCATCGACGGCGCGCCCGCCGGCATTCGGGGCGTGTCGCTGTTCGTCGTGCCGAAGTTCCTGGTGAACGCCGACGGGTCGCTCGGCCGCCGCAACGATCTCCGCCCGGTTTCGCTGGAGCATAAGGCCGGCATCCATGGCAGCCCCACCTGCGTCATGTCCTTCGGCGACGACGAGGGCGCGCTCGGCTGGCTGGTCGGCGCGGAGAACGGCGGCATCCAGGCCATGTTCACCATGATGAACAACGCGCGGCTCGGCGTGGGCCTGCAAGGCCTGTCGACGGCGGAGCGCGCGCTCCAGCAGGCGACCGCCTTCGCCGCCGAGCGCCGCCAGGGCCGCGACCCGGCCACGGGCGAAGCCGACGCGCCCATCGTCCGCCACCCGGACGTAAAGCGCATGTTGACCCTGATGCGCGCCGAGACCGAGGCCATGCGCGCGCTCTGCTACTGGGCCGCCGCCCGCATGGACGAGGCCCGCCGGTTTCCGGACGCCGAGGCGCGCGCCCGCGCGCAGCGGCTGCTCGATCTCCTGATCCCGGTGGTGAAAGCCTATTGCACGGATCGGGGCGTCGAGGTCGCGTCGATGAACGTGCAGGTTCACGGCGGCATGGGCTTCATCGAGGAGACCGGGGCGGCGCAGGTCTGGCGCGACAGCCGCATCTCGCCGATCTACGAGGGCACCAACGGCATCCAGGCCATGGACCTGCTCGGCCGGAAGCTCGCGCGGGACGGCGGCGCCGCCATGGCCGAACTGGTCGCGGAAATGCGCGCCGACCTGAACGCCATCGCCGACGAGCGGTTCCAAGACCTGACCGCGCGCACCCACGCCGGCGTCGATGCGCTCGAGCGGGCGACCGCCGAACAGGTCGCGCGCTTCGGCGAGAACCAGGCGGCGGCGGCCGCCGCCGCCGTCGACTATCTGGACCTGGCCGGCCGCGTCGTCTGCGCCTGGCTGTTGACCAAGGGGGCAGCGGCGGCCGAGTCCTGGTCCGGCGACGACGCCGCCTTCGCGGCCATGCGCATCGCCGTCGCCCGCTATTTCACCTCGCGCCTGCTGCCGACGGCGATCGCGCTCGCGGACGCCATGGGCGACGGCGCCGAGGCGGTGCTGGCGTTCCCCGAAGCGGCGGCTTAGGCGGGCCGCGTCATGACCGAGCCCACGCATGAACGCCGCCGCCATGTGATCGATCTGTCCGGCAAGGTCGCGTTGATCACCGGCGGCAGCCGCGGCCTCGGCCGGGAGATCGCGCTCGCCTATGCCGAAGCGGGCGCGGATATCGTGGTGGCGTCGCGCCGGATCGAAGCTTGCGAAACGGTCGCCGAGGAGATCAGGGCGCTTGGCCGCAAGGCGCTCCCGGTCGCCGCGAACGTCAGCCGCTGGGACGCGTGCGACGCCTTGATCGAAGCCGCCTACGCCGGTTTCGGGCGCGTCGACATTCTGGTGAACAACGCCGGCAAGTCGCCGCTTTACGACAGCCTGACGAGCATCGACGAACGCCTCTACGATTCCGTTCTGGACCTGAACCTGAAGGGGCCGTTCCGCCTGTCGGCGGTGATCGGCGAGCGCATGGCGGCCGGCGACGGCGGCGCGATCATCAATATCTCCAGCGTCGGGGCGATCCGGCCGCGGGCGAATATCGCGACCTACGCCGCCGCCAAGGCCGGGCTGAACGCCCTCACGGAAGCGATGGCCGACGCGCTCGGCCCCAATGTCCGGGTGAACTGCATCATGCCCGGGCCGTTCATGACGGATATCGCGAAAGCCTGGGACCGGGAAGCGTTCGCCCGCCGCGCGGAGGAACGCATTGCGCTCAAGCGGGGCGGACAGCCGGAAGAGATCGTCGGCGCGGCGCTGTATCTGGCGTCCGACGCCGCCAGCTACACCACCGGCGCAATCCTGCGCGTCGATGGCGGGGTATTTTAGGGCCGCTTCGGCCTCGATAGCGCACTGTTGGCGTTTCGCTGAATTCTCCCGCATGATCGACAGGATTCGTCGATTCGTGAAAATCCAACGACGAATCAAATATAACTCGTCCTTTTCACAGGTAGTGAAACAAGCTGACGATGGAAATGTCTCAAGCTGAGTTCACTCAGCTCGACCGAAGTCTTTTGGAGCGCGCGCGGTGGCGGGCGCTTTCAAGAGCGCTTCCGTTGACGATAGCAGGCGGCTTGGCGGCCGCGTTCTTTCTGGCTGCCCTCCTTTACTTCGTCTGGAATATCGACGACGCGTTGATCTGGCTTGCCGTCGTCGTCGCCCTGTCGGCGCTGCGGGCGCTCAGCCTGCCGCGCACGGGCCGCATGGCGGTCATGGCCCGCCGCCCCGCCAGGGCGCGAATGCTCATTCTTGCCGGCCTCGTCGCAAGCGGCCTGTTATGGGCGACGCCGGTCATGCTGGTCCCCGCGCAAGACTTCGCGGCCTATCTGGCGATCGGTTTCTTCGCCGCCGGCATGACCGCGGGCGCGGCGGCGGGGCTGGGCGCCGTTCCCTATGCCTATTCCGCTTTCGTGCTGCCGCTCCTTTCGTCCTTGGTGACGCGTCTCGTGATCGAGCAGACGGACATCGGCTATGCGATGGCCGCGTCCGTGGCGGCGTTCGCCATCGGCATGTACGGCATCGTCCGCAGCGGGCGGCGGGAGGCGACGAACACCCTGGAGCAATGGCTTATCAATCGACGCCTCAACCGTCGGCTTCTCGCCTCTCGAGCGAATGAGATCGCGGCGCTGGAGCGGGCCGCCGCGAACAGCGTGGCGCGCCGCGAGGCGGAGGACTCGGAGGCCGCCAAGTCTCGTTTCCTGGCCACCGTCAGCCACGAACTGCGCACGCCGCTGAACGCCGTGATAGGCTTTTCCGACATGATCGCGGATGAATTTTACGGCCCCGTCGGCAACGCGAAGTACAACGAATATGCCCATGAAATTCGTGGCAGCGGCGAAAGGCTGCTGCGGCTGATCGACGATATGCTCGCCGTTTCAACGGCGCAGCGCGGACCGGAAGACGCGCCTGCCATGGAACCGCTTGGAATGGACGAGCTTTGCCAGAGCGTCGCCCGAGAGTTCGCCATTGGCGGCCTAGATGCGCATGATCGCATCTCAGTCGCCGTTTCGCCTCCCGGCGCCACGGCATACGCAGACCCGCGCTTATTGCGGCGGATCGTGCAGAACCTGCTGGAAAATGCCATCAAGTTCTCCTCTCCGGAAAGCCCCATCGCGATTGACGTGACGCAAACGACGAACGGCGGGGTGAAGCTCTGCGTTCAAGACCGAGGCATCGGCATTCCCGAGGACCAACTGAACGCCGTAACGGAGCCATTCACCCAGGTAGACGATACGGACATGCGCCTGCACTCGGGCGCCGGCCTCGGTCTTGCGATCGTCAAGCGATATGTCGATGCGCACGGAGGCGAAATGCGGCTGGCGAGCCCTGGCCAGAACGGTTTGCTCGTCGAGATCGTGCTGCCGCCGGCTAGGGAAAACCCTGTAGCGGCGAAAGCCTAAAGCGTCCGCGCCTGCTATCCTGCTCCCCGCGCGAATCGATGCCCGCCGGAGCCCTGCCGCAATGCCGCACGCCGAATTCATCCACCTCCGCGTTCGCTCCGCCTACTCCCTTCTCGACGGCGCGCTTCACCCGCCGAAAATCGTCGAACTGGCGCGGGGGCACGCCATGCCGGCGGTCGGGCTGGTCGACAAGCGAAACCTGTTCGGCGCGCTCGAATTCGCGATAAAGGCCTCTGACGCGGGCATTCAGCCGATCACCGGCGCGATCCTGCCCATCGCGCGGGACGCGGACGAAACCGAAGGCAAGATGCGCCGCCCGCCCGCCGACGATCTGGTCGTGCTCGCCCAGTCGGACATCGGCTATTCGAACCTCATGCGCCTCATGTCCATGGCCTATTTGGATAGCGCCGCGGACCTGGACCCCGAATTGAGCCTGGAGAACCTGGACGGCCTGACCGACGGGCTGCTGGCGTTGACGGGCGGCCCGGACGGCGCCGTCGATCGGATGCTCCGGGATGAGCAGCACGCCCGCGCGGAACGACGGCTGCAGCGCCTCGCCGATCTGTTCCCGGGCCGGCTCTATGTGGAGCTGCAACGCTATGGGCGGCCGGAGGAAGCCCTGGCGGAGGAACGGTTGATCGACCTCGCCTATGCGCTCGATCTGCCGCTGGTCGCCACCAACGACGTGCGCTTCGACAAGGCCGAAATGCACGAGGCCCACGACGCCCTGCTCGCGGTCGCGGACGGCCGCAGGGTCGAGGACCTGGACCGCCGCCGCTCGACGCCGGACTACAGGTTCAAGTCGGCGGAAGAAATGTGCGCTCTCTTTCAGGATGTGCCGGAAGCGATCCAGAACACGCTCGTCATCGCCAGGCGCTGCGCCGTAATGCCGGAAGCCCGGAAGCCGATCCTGCCGAATTTCGAGACCGGCGACGGGCGGGACGAAGCCGCCGAACTGCGCGCCCAGGCCGAAGCCGGCCTGGAGGTGCGGCTGAAGGCGATGGGCGCGGATGACGAGGCGGCGAAACCCTATCGGGAACGGCTGGCCTATGAGCTGGACGTCATCGTGCAGATGGGCTTCCCCGGCTACTTCCTGATCGTCGCGGAATTCATCAAATGGGCGAAGGCGCAGGATATTCCCGTCGGCCCCGGACGCGGTTCCGGCGCCGGCTCCGTCGTCGCCTGGTCGCTCACGATCACCGACCTGGACCCTCTGCGGTTCGGTCTGCTGTTCGAACGGTTCCTGAACCCGGAACGCGTGTCGATGCCCGACTTCGACATCGACTTCTGCCAGGATCGGCGAGACGAGGTGATCGCCCACGTTCAGCGGAAATACGGCCGGGACAAGGTCGCGCAGATCATCACCTTCGGTAAGCTCCAGGCGCGCGCTGTGCTAAGGGACGTCGGCCGCGTCTTCGGCATGCCCTATGGCCAGGTCGACCGCATCTGCAAGCTGGTGCCGAACAATCCCGCCAATCCGGTGACATTGTCCCAGGCGATCGAAGGCGAGCCGGCGCTACAGGAAATGCGGCGGACCGACGAGCAGATCGCGGCCTTGCTCGATACGGCGCTGAAGCTGGAGGGCCTCTATCGCAACACCTCCACCCATGCGGCGGGCGTCGTGATCGGCGATCGGCCGCTCGACGAGTTGACGCCGCTCTATCGCGATCCGCGCTCCGACATGCCCGTCACCCAGTTCAACATGAAGTGGGTCGAGACGGCCGGCCTCGTTAAGTTCGACTTCCTGGGCCTGAAGACGCTGACCGTCATCACCGACGCGGTGAAGCTGCTGGCTAAGCGGGGCATCGATCTGGATATCGACGCGCTGCCGCTCGACGACAAGAAATCCTTCGACCTGCTCGCCAGCGGCCACACCGCCGGCGTGTTCCAGTTGGAAGGCTCCGGCATGCGGGACATGCTGAAGCGGCTGAAACCCAACCGGTTCGAGGACATCATCGCCGTCGTCGCGCTCTATCGGCCGGGGCCGATGGACAACATCCCGAGCTATATCGCCAGAAAGCACGGCTCCGAGACCGTCACCTACCCCCACCCCACGCTCGCGCCGATCCTGGAAGAGACCTACGGCATCATCATCTATCAGGAACAGGTAATGCAGATCGCCCAGGTGCTCGCGGGCTACAGCCTCGGCGGCGCGGACGTGCTGCGTCGGGCGATGGGCAAGAAGATCAAGGCCGAAATGGCCGCCCAGCGCGAAACCTTCGTCAACGGTTCGGTCGAACGCGGCGTGCCGGAGAAGAAGGCGAGCGAGATCTTCGATCTCGTCGACAAGTTCGCGGGCTATGGCTTCAACAAAAGCCACGCCGCAGCCTATGCCCTCGTCGCCTACCAGACCGCCTATCTGAAAGCGAACCATCCGGTCGAGTTCCTGGCGGCCTCCATGACGCATGACATGCACAACGCCGATAAGCTCGGCCTGTTCCGCCGCGAGCTGGACCGCCTGGAAGCGCCGCTGCTGCCCCCGGACATCAACCGCTCGGACGCGATCTTCACCGTCGAGCCGACCGGCGTGAAAGACGGCGCGGAGACCTTCGGCGTGCGCTATGCCCTGGGCGCGATCCGCAATGTGGGCCGGCCGGCCGCCGCCTCCATCGCCGCCGCCCGAGCGGATGGCGATTTCAGAACAGTCGCCGACTTCTCCGACCGGATCGACACGACGCGGGTCAACAAACGGCAGATCGAAACGCTGGCGCGCGCCGGCGCGTTCGATTCCCTGGATGCGAACCGGGCGCGCGTCTTCGCCGGCGCCGAGACGATCGCCCGCGCCGCCCAGGCGGCGGCCGAGGAGCGCACGAGCAACCAGACCAGCCTGTTCGGCGGCGAGACGGCGGAGCCGAGCCTGCGGCTCCCGGACGTCGAGCCCTGGAGCGACGCCGACCAGCTCGCCCATGAGCTGGAGGCGATCGGCATGTATCTCTCCGCCCACCCGCTCGACGCTTTCGCGCCCCAAATGAAGAAACTCGGCGTCACCACTATCGCCGACCTGCTGCGGCGCGGCCCGCCGCCCGGCGCGAAATCGCAGCAGAACGGCTATCAGCGCCAGGCGGAAGCTAACTGCCGGATCGCCGCCACACAGCTTGGCCGGCAGGAACGCACCTCGGCCCGCGGCGCCCGATACGCGTTCGTGCAGTTATCGGATGCGACGGGCGTGTTGGAGGCGACGGCGTTTTCCGAAGTGCTGGCGACGTCGCGGGAGCTGCTGGATTCCGGCAAACCCCTCCTGCTCGGCGTCGAGGCGCGCATGGGCGACGGCGGCATGCGCGTCGGCATCGCCAGCGTTCGGGACCTGGAGCAGGCCGCGGCGGAGGCCGGAAAGGAGCTGGTGGTGCATGTGAACGAAGCCCAGGCGTTCCAGCACATCTCCACCATCCTGGAGGACGAGAAGCCGGGCCGCGCCACGGTGCGCCTAGTGTTGGAGGTCGAGTCGGACCGGGAGGTCTGCCTCACCCTGAACCGCCGCATCGCCCTGTCGCCAAGCACGGCGCAGGCGGTCAAATCGATGCCTGGCGTCATCGAAGTGCAGGCCATCTGACCGCCCGGAGCATGCCCCGACCTTCGGCAGGTTAGGAAAGCGCTAATCATACTCGCTCACCTTGCGGGCCTTAACCGCCGCCGCAAGGAGACGAAATGCGCGCCGTCGTCCTCTCTTCATTTCCGCGCTCGGGCAACACCTGGGTCCGGTTCGTGCTCGCGACCGCGATGCTGGGCGAACGGCCCAGTTCATTCGCGCTCGACGAAGCGCTGCCCGACGCCCACAAGGCGCTGGCGCCGCCCGATCGCTGGCTGACGGACCCGGCGCTCATTCTCAAGTCGCATTTTCGCCCGGGCCGGTTGGCGAAATATCTCGAAGCCTTCAATCAGGCGGCCGCGCCCAAAGGCTTGACGATTTCCGCGCTCAGCGCCGTCCATGTCGTCCGCAATCCGTTCGATACGGCGATCTCCGTCAAGAAGTTCTATGGCATTCCGGACGCCGCCTTCGACCGCTTCTTCGAGGCGTTCATCGATCCGGCCGTCGTCGCGCCGAGCGAGTTCGCCCAATGGGGCTTCGGCAACTGGCATATCAACAGCCGCGAATGGCTGGCCGTCCATCGGTCGAGCGCGCCGCCGACGCGGATCGTGCGCTATGAAGACCTCGTCGCACGGCCGCTCGAAACGTTCGGCGACCTTTTGGAATGGATGGACGTTCGGCCGAAGCGCCCGCTGGAGGAATGCATCGAGCTTTGCTCGGCGGGCGCGCTTCGCAGCCTCGAGAAAGCGGAGGTCGGCGCCGGCCAGGCCGGCCTGTTCGGCTCTTATCACGCCGGCTCGGCCGAAGGCGGCGCCTTCATCAACGGCGCGACGTCAGGCGGCTATAGAACGACGCTCCGCCCGGACCAGATTGCGGCCGGACTGGCGCGGCTCGGCCCCCTCATGGCGGACCTCGGCTACGACGCGGAGGCCTATCGCAGCGCCGCGTGATCGGCGGCGCCGCCGCCTGCCTGGAATTCCGCGCGAGCTCAAGCCCTCGGCGGCGATGGCGTCCCTTCATGGTTAACGAGGGATTAAATCCTATTTGCAGTCGCGCCCGCCCGACATCGTTGTTAGCTTTCTCTTAACGATTTCCGGCCGGCAGGGTTCGCCGCGCCGAAGAAGCGACAACAACGACAGGCGACAACAATGGCCGACGCGATTGTATTCGGACCGCAGCGTTTCATCGACCGCACGTTCGACGAAGCCCTGGAGCTTCTGGAAGAAGTCCGCTCCTACATTCTCTACGAGGAGCGCGCCGACCGCATGGACCTGCCGCCGGCGGCCCGCGTGCGCCAGAGCCTGGAAGCGACGCGCATGACCGCGCGCCTCACCAACGTCATGGCCTGGCTGCTGCTGCAGAAAGCCGCCGCCGCCGGCGAGATCGACGACGGCGAACGCCTTAACGACGACAACCGCCTCGGCGGCCGCGAAGCCTGCATGGACGACGACGGCTCCGACGACGAGGCTTTGCCGGAGCGGATGCGCGACCTCTTGGCCCGCAGCCAGCGCATGTATGTCCGCGTCGCCCGCCTCGACGACCTGATGTACGAATCAAAGGTCGCCTGATCCGAAGCGCGGCCGCGCTTCGGATCGGCCGCGCGCCCACCGCATCACAGCCTATAAGACGAATTATATTTTTATAATCAATAACTTATACAATATCCTTAAATAAATAAATCATATGGATTTCCCAGAGGAATTGCATCCTTCCAAATCCGCGCCATGATATCGGCCTCATCCGATCAGGCGAGACGTGACCGATGCCGACGCTGGACCTAAGCCCCGCAGATTCCCTCTATTTCGAATGGACGCCGCCGACGGGCGACCAGCCGAGCTTCGTCTTCGTAAACCCCATCACCGGTGACACAAGTCTGTGGAACGCCGCCGTGGCGCCCTCCCTCGCCGAGGCAGGTTTTGGCGTCCTCGCCTATGATTTTCGCGGCCAGACCCAGAGCCGTTTCGCGCCCGGGACGAAGCTCGACTCGGACCTGATCGTCCGCGATCTCGCGGCCATCGTCGCCCATGTCGCGCCGCCCCGGCCCATCCTCGTGGGCCTTTCCATCGGCGGCCTCTACGCGGCCCGCGCGCTGCTGGAGACGGATGCGGCCGCGATCGGCCTCGTCCTCATCAACACGCTGCGCAAGATGACGCCGCGCGTCGCCTGGATGAACGACGCCACCTTGCGCTGCATGGAAGTCGGCGGCCCTAACCTGATGAAGGACCTGTTCTTTCACCTGCTCGTGGGCGAAGACTTTCAGGCCGCCAACCGCGACGCTTTCCTGGCTGACGCGCCGGACTACACGCCGCTCGACCCGGCGTCCGGCGCCTACAATCTCGTGACCCACATGGTCGAAACGGGCTGGGATGTCGACTGGTCGAAGCTCACGCTGCCGACCCTGGCGCTGACCGGCCTTCAGGACCGGGTGTTCTTCGACGCCGACAATGTCGACGCCCTCTTCAAGACATTGCCTGACGGACGGCGCATCGACATCCCCGAAGCCGGGCATATGCTGCCAGCCGAAACGCCGGATAAACTCGTCGACGTCCTGGTCGCATTCGCCAACGAGATCGCCGCCGCCTGAACGACCGAGCCTTTGGAGGGCCCATGCGCCGCTTCCCCGCCGATCTGCTGCGCCGCCAGATCGAATCCGTCCTCGCCGCCTGGGGCCTGCCCGAGGATCGACAACGCCTGATGTCCGGGCTGATGATCGAGGCCGACCTGCGCGGCATCGACAGCCACGGCATCGGCATGCTGCCCCACTACGAGACGCGCCGGCTGGAAGGCAAGGTCTTCCCGGACGCCGAACCGGTCGTCGAAACCGACGCGCCCGCCTTCTGCATCGTCGACGCCGGGCACGGCCTCGGCCACGCGTCGGGCGCGCGCGCCATGGGCATGGCGATCGACAAGGCCAAGGTCATGGGCGTCGGCCTCGGGCTCACCAAGCGTTCGAACCACTATGGCGCCGCCGGCGTCTACGCGACGATGGCGGCGGACCAGGGCCTGATCGGCATGAGCATGACCGGCACCTCCCAGCGATCCATCGTGCCGACCTTCGCCAAGGAGCCGATGTATTCCACCAACCCGATCGCCTGCGCCGTGCCGGCGGGCGAGCGGCCGCCCTTCGTGCTGGACATGGCGACCAGCACCGTCGCCATCGGCAAGCTCGACATCTACCGCCGCCTCGGCAAGCCGCTGCCCGACGGCTGGGCGCTCGACGAGGCCGGCCAGAACCGCACCGACGCCCAGGCCGCCTTCGACGCCCGCCCCCGCCGGATGACGCCGCTCGGCGGCGACCGGGAGCGCGGCAGCCACAAGGGCTACGGCCTCGCCATCATGGTCGACATCCTCTCCAGCGTGCTGACGGGCTCCTGGTTCGGCGCCCATGACCTGAAGACGGGCAAGCCCGGCAAGCACCACATGATCGGCAGCTTCTTCCTGGCGATCGACCCGGATTTCTTCCGGGACGAGCGCGTCGACTTCGAAGCCGACATGGACGCCCTGATCGACACGCTGAAGGCGACGCCGCCGACGGATCCGGAACAGCCGGTTCTGGTCGCAGGCGAGCCCGAGCGCATCGCCCGGGCGGAACGGGAGCGGGAGGGCGTGCCGATCTCCGACACCCTCTTCGAGGAACTGCGCCGCGCCTCGGAAACGAGCGGCGGCGCCTTTCTGCTCGGCAACTGACCGAACGCCGGAGGCTCGCGACCTTGTCCATTCTCGACGATCTCGACCGCCAGGCGAAGCGGATCGACGTTCACCATGCCCACGGGGTCACCGTCGCGCGGCAATGGGGGCCGGAGGACGCGCCGGCGCTGGTGCTGACCCATGGCAGCTTCGGCGCCTGGTCCCATTGGGTGCGCAACATCCCGGGGCTCGCCGAAGCGCGCAAGGTGATCGCCTTCGACATGCCCGGCTTCGGCGACAGCGACGCGCCGCCGCTCCCGATCACGGCGGAGAGCATGGGCGCCCTGGTGGCGGAAGGGATCAACCAGGCGCTTCGTCCGGGCGAGCGCTTCCAACTCGCCGGTTTTTCCTTCGGCGGCATCGTCGGCGGCCAGGCCCTGCTCCTGCTGGAGGACCGGGCGGACCGGTTCTTCCTCCTGGGCTCGAACGCGCTCGGCCTGACTATTGATAACGACCGGCCGCCGCTGCGTTCCCCCAACCGGGACATGACGGCGGCGGAAATGCGCGACCTGCATCGGCATAATCTCGGCGTCTTCATGTTCGGCGATCCCAGCCGGATCGACGACGTGGCGCTCGACCTTCAGGACTACAACACCAAGCGCGCGCGCGTGCGCAGCGGCGCCATTCCCCGTGGCGACAGCCTGGCGCGGGCCCTCCGACAGATGAACATTCCGGTCCGCGCAATCTGGGGCGAGAAGGACGCGACCTCCGGGCGCTATTTGCAGGACCGGCGCGAGCTCTTCCTCTCCCTGCCCCATTGCGAAGGCTTCACCGTCATCCCGGGCGCCGGCCATTGGGTCGGATTCGAGGAGGCGGACGCGGTCAATCGTATCCTGCTAGAGTAGCCGGGCGCGGCGCGCGAGACGCCGCCGGCTTGGAGGAAATCATGCGGCTGAACGCTCAGTTCCCGACCCGGTTCATCGGCGACGATCCCGCCAAAATGCGCGACTGGGCCCAGGCGGCCGAAGACCTTGGCTACAGCTATATCGAAGTGGCGGACCATGTTTTCGGCGCGGCCGCGCGCGGCGATTGGAAGCCCCGCTATGACGAGAACGAACCCTTCCATGAAACCTTCACCATGCTGGGCTTTCTGGCCGCCTGCACCAGCACCATCCGCCTTTCCAGCGGCGTCCTGATCCTGCCGCAGCGCCAGACCGGCGTCGTCGCCAAACAGGCGGCGGAGGTGGATATCCTTTCTGGCGGCCGGTTCCGACTGGGGGTCGGCGTCGGCTGGAACCATGTGGAATACGAGGCGCTGGATTGCGATTGGAAGACGCGCGGCGCCAAACAGGCAGAGCAGATCGAAGTCATGCGGCGTCTCTGGACCGGCGATCTCGTCAGCTACAAGGGACGCTTCCACGAGTTCGAGGCGATCAACATCAAGCCGGCCCCGATCAAGCGGGACATCCCGATCTGGCTCGGCGGCAGCGCCGACGCCGTGATCCGGCGCGCCGCGCGCCTAGGCGACGGCTGGATGCCGATCCTGCCGCCCAACACGAAGACGGCGGAAAAGCTCGACTTTCTGAAGGCCTGCCTGAAAGAATACGGCCGCGATCCGGCGACTTTCGGCCTGGAAGCCTGGCTGAGGGCGGACGAGCACGATCCCGACCGATGGGCCGCCGACGCGAAGGCCTGGGAAGCGCTCGGCGTCGAAATGGCGATGCTCTACCCGATGTTCAACGCGGGCGGCGTCGATGGGCAGATCCAGATTCTGCGGGAATTCAAGGACGCCGTATCGGGATAAGGGAGGCCAAGCCGATGGATCAGGTCAACCAGCGCCCTCCGGTCGATCGCGCCCGTGCTCTCGGCCCCGCCATCGCCGCCGCCGCCGACGAGATCGAGGCGACCCAGACGATCCCGGAACCGCTCCTGACGGACCTCTATGACGCGGGCCTCTGGCGGCTGTTCCTGCCCCGCTCGCTCGGCGGCGAGGAAGCGCACCCGTCGGCCTATCTCGAAGCCCTCATGGAAATCGCGTCCCATGACGGTTCTGTCGGCTGGAACATGTTCGTCGCCAACAGCTCCCTTCTCCTCGCGCCGTTCATCCCGCTGGAGAGCGCACAGGCGATCTGGGGCGATCCACGCGCCGTCATCTGCTGGGGGCCGCCCAACGCCTGCCGGCTCAAGGCCGAGCCCGGCGGCTACCGAGTCGATGGCGAATGGGATTTCGCGAGCGGCTCCCGCCAGGCGACCTGGGCCGGCGCCCATGCGCAGGTCGAAGAGCCGGACGGCTCCCTGCGCCTGAACGACCATGGCAAGCCGCTGATCCGCTCCGTCCTGTTCCCGGTCGCGCATGCCGAGTTCCTGGACAAGTGGAACCCCATCGGCATGAAGGGCACCGCTTCGGACAGCTACCGCGTGAAGGACCTGTTCGTGCCGGAAACCTTCAGCGGCACGCGCGAGGAGCCGGCGCTGCGCCGGGACCGTGGCCCGCTCTACGCCTTCACCATGCAGGGCCTGTATGCGGTCGGCGTCGCGGGGGTCGCGCTCGGCATCGCCCGCGCCATGCTGGCGGCCTTCAGCGACCTCGCCCAGACGAAGGCGCCCCGCGGCCGGCCCCGCCTCGCGGACGACGCCGCGACCCAAAGCGACTACGCCCGCGCCGAGGCGAAGCTCGGCGCCGGGCAGGCATATCTCGCCAGCATCCTGAACGACGTCTATGAACGGGCGAACGACATCGCGCCGATCGGGATCGAGGATCGCGCCATGGTCCGGCTCGGCTGCAGCACGGCGATCCAGAACGCGGTCGAAGTGGCGGACTGGGTCCACCGGGCGGCCGGCGTCAGCGCGATCTTTCCGGGCTCGCCCTTCGAGCGTCGGTTCCGCGACATCCACACCCTATCCCAGCAAATCCAGTCCCGCCCCGCCCATTTCGAAGCGGTCGGCCAGGTGCTGCTGGGCAATCCGCCCCAGGTGTTTTTCTAGCGAACGACGGACTTGCCCCCATGGAAATCTCAATCGACGACGCCCACGCCCTGGCGGTCCGCGTCATGCGCGCCTATGACCAGAGCGAGGAATACGCCCGGCTGACAGCCGACCATCTGATCGATTGCGAGCTGCGCGATCTTTCGTATGGCGGGCTGCCGAGGCTGGTCAGCATCACCGAACGGCTTGACCGCACGGGCGCGCCGGATCGGGAAGTGGAGGTCGAGCACGAAACGCCGGTTTCGGCGAAGGTCAAAGGCCACGACAATCTGGGGTATGTGGTCGCCTACAAGGCGATGGAGATCGCCATCGAGAAGGCCAACCAGACAGGCATCGCCGTCGTCGGCGGCGACGGGACCTGGTACACGGGCATGCTCTCCTATTTCGCGGAAATGGCGGCGGCGGAAGGGCTCGTCTCCATGATCGCCTCCAACGCCTCGCCGTGGGTGGCGCCGGCGGGCTCGGTCGACGGCCGGTTCGGCACCAACCCGATCTGCTTCGGCTTCCCGAGCGAGGGCGATCCGATCATCTGGGATATCGGCACCTCGGCCATCATGCACGCCGAAGTCATGCTGGCCGAGCGCATGGGCGAGACGCTGGACGAAGGCATGGCCTATGACGCCGCCGGCCAGCCCACCACGGACCCGACGGCGGCGCTCGCGGGCGCATTCGCCGTCTGGGGCGGACACAGGGGGTCCGGCCTCGCCCATGTGGTGCAGCTTCTGGGCATTATGGCCGGATCGCCGGCCCAACCGCCCGATCTCGCCGAGTTCGGGTTCGTGATCGTCGCCATGAAGCCGGACCTGATGGGGACCGAGGACGATTTCCGCGCGCGGGTCGCCGAGTATGCGGACCTTGTCCGGAAATCCCGGCCGGTTCCCGGCGGCGCGCCGGTGCGCATGCCCTTCGACCGCTCGGCGGCGCTTCGGCGCGAGCGACGCGCCGGGGGCGTCATTCAGGTTCCGGACGCGGTGCTGGAGCGCTTGGAGAGCATCGCCGGCCGATAGCGCCAGGAGCTTCCGCCGGCAGGCCCCGATGGCGCCCACGAGCCGCCGACGGGCCGAAACTCCGCGCCAGGCCCCTCCCAACCGTTGACCGATAGCGCGCGACGCCCGATAGATTAGGCGACTTTCCGACTGACGCACGCAGCCCTTCCGGACGAACGCCATGGCCAAATCCCCCAGCCCGTATGACCGCGACCTCGACAAGAACCCGGCCAATTTCCAAGCCCTGACGCCTTTGCAGTTCCTGGAGCGCACGGCCTGGACGTTCCCCGATCGCACGTCCGTCATCCATGGCGCCAAACGGATGACGTGGTCGGAGACCCGCGCGCGCTGCCATAAGCTCGCGGACGCGCTCGCCAAGCGCGGCATCGGCAAGGGCGACACAATCGCCATCATGGCGGCGAACACGCCCGAGATGATGGAACTGCATTTCGGCGGCCCGATGACCGGCGCGATCATCAACACCATCAACACCCGCCTGGACGCCGCCATCGTCGGCTTCATCCTGGACCATGGCGAGGCCGACATCGTTTTTGTCGACAAGGAATTCTCGGACGTGATGTCCGAAGCCCTGGAGCTGGCCTCGGCGACGCCCCTGGTTATCGATATCGACGATCCGGAATATCAGGGCGACGGCGCCAGGATCGGGGAAATGGACTATGAGGCGTTCATCGCCGACGGCGACGAAAGCTTCCCCTACCGGCCGCCCGAGGACGAGTGGGATGCGATCTCACTGAACTACACCTCCGGCACCACCGGCGACCCGAAGGGCGTGGTTTACAGCCATCGGGGCGCCTATCTCGCCGCATCGTCGAACGCGCTGGTGTGGGCGATGCCGCAACATCCCGTCTATCTCTGGACGTTGCCGATGTTCCACTGCAACGGCTGGTGCTTCCCCTGGGCCATCGCCTTGCAAGCGGGGACCCATGTCTGTCTCCGCCAGGTGCGCGCCAAGCCGATCTATGACGCCATCGCCGACCATAAGGCGGACCACCTTTGCGGCGCGCCGATCGTCCTTAACCTGATCGCCAATGCGCCTGAAGACGAACGGCGGACGTTCGACCACAAGGTCAAGATCATGACCGCAGCGGCGCCGCCGCCGCCATCCACCCTCGAGAAGATGGAAGCCCAGGGCTTCGACGTCACGCATGTCTATGGCCTTACGGAGACCTATGGCCCCGCGGTCGTCTGCGCCTGGCACGAAGTCTGGGACGGCCTGCCGCCGGCGGACCGCGCGGCCGTCAAGGCGCGCCAGGGCGTGCGCTACCCGATGCTGGAAGGCCTGGACGTCATCGACCCGGAGGACATGCTGCCCGTCCCGCGGGACGGCGAAACCATCGCGGAGGCCATGTTCCAGGGCAATATCGTGATGAAGGGCTACCTGAAGAACCCGAGCGCCAGCGAGGCGGCGTTCGCCGGCGGCTGGTTCCATTCGGGCGACCTTGGCGTCATGCACGAAGACGGCTATCTGGCGCTGAAGGATCGGTCGAAGGACATCATCATCTCCGGCGGCGAGAATATTTCCTCGGTCGAGGTGGAGCAGACGCTTTATCGCCACCCCGCTGTCGCGGAGGCCGCCGTCGTCGCCAAGCCGGATGAGAAATGGGGCGAGACGCCCTGCGCGTTCGTCGAGGTCCGGGATGGCGTCGCGACGCCCGAGGCCGCCGACGTCATTCAGTTCTGCCGGGACAATATGGCGAGCTTCAAATGCCCGCGTCGTGTGGTGTTCGGCCCGCTGCCGAAAACCTCGACCGGCAAGGTGCAGAAATTCCTGCTGCGGGAACGGGCGAAGGAAATCTGATCGCTCCGGCTGCACGCGCAATGGCGACGCGGGCGATCATCTTCGATTTCGACGGCGTTCTCGCGGATAGCGAAGCGCTTGCGAATCGCGTGCTGGCAAACCTGCTGACCGCTTGCGGCGCCCCGACGACGCTTGAGCAGTCCTACGCCGCCTATATGGGCAAGCGCCTTCCCGAAATCGTCGCGGCGGCCAACGCGCGGCATGGCGTCGACCTGCCGGACGACTTCCCGGATCGGCTGCTGGACGCGACGCTGGCCGCATTTCGCCGGGACCTTCGAGCCGTTCCGGGCGCGCCCGCCTTCGTGCGCGGTCTTGGCCGGACGCCGAAGGCGATCGCCTCTTCGTCTTCGCCGCCCCGCCTCGCTTTCTCTCTCGAAATCATCGGGTTGGCGGAGGATTTCGGGCGCCACGTCTACAGCGCGCAGCAGTTTCCACGGGGCAAACCGCACCCGGATATCTTTCTCCACGCCGCGGCCGGCATCGGCGCCGCGCCCCAGGATTGCGTCGTCATCGAGGACAGCATTTCCGGCGTTCAAGCGGGCGTGGCGGCAGGCATGCGCGTGATCGGCCTGCTCGCGGGCGCCCACGTGCAGACAGGCCACGCCGACGCTCTCGCCCAAGCGGGCGCCTGGCGCGTCGCGACGGATTTCGCGTCCGTCAAATCCGCGCTCGAGAATTGACAGGAACGCGGCGTTTCCTGTATCAACTCTGTCTCCGCGCGTCAGCCATGCGGCTTGGCGCGCGTTTCTGTGTTTGATTGAATAAATTCGAGGGCCGAGGCCATGAAGGTCGTGCGTTCGCTGAAAACGCTGAAAAATCGCCATCGCCAGTGCCAGGTCGTGCGCCGCCGCGGTCGCGTGTACGTGATCAACAAGCAGGTGCGCAAGTTCAAGGCGCGCCAGGGCTAAGCCGACCGTTCGCCTGGGGGCGCCCGCCGCCCGCGAGGCGGAAATGCAGCTTGCGCAACGCCTCGGGCTCCGCTTGGTTGACGGCCCGCGCGCGGTAGGCCGCGCGGCTAGCGATGGCGGACAGGCATGCAGACCAACTTTACGCTCGCGCAGTTGGCGGACCCGGAAATCGCGGAATCCGAGAAGATTCTGCGCACCTGCGTGCATTGTGGCTTCTGCACCGCGACCTGCCCAACCTATGTCCTGCTCGGCGACGAACTGGATAGCCCCCGCGGCCGCATCTATCAGATCAAGGACATGCTCGAGAACGACCGGCCGGCGACGGCGACGGTCGTCAAACACCTGGACAGGTGCCTTTCCTGCCTTTCCTGCATGTCGACCTGCCCTGCGGGCGTGCATTACCAGCATCTGATCGACCACGCCCGGGGCCATATCGAAGCCACCTATCGCCGTTCCTTCGCGGACAGAACCCTGCGCGGCGTGCTGGCCGCCGTGCTGCCTTATCCGGGCCGGTTTCGGGCGGCGTTGGCGGCGGCGTGGTTCGCCCGGCCGCTCGCCCGCTTCATCCCTGGCCGGATCGGCGCGATGCTGCGCCTGGCGCCGGCGCGTGTGCCGCCGCGATCGCCGATCGAAGGCGCCAGGACGCACAGAGCCCGAGGCGAACGTAAGAAGCGCGTGGCGCTCCTGGCCGGCTGCGCCCAGCAGGCGCTCGACCCCGCCATCAACGAAGCCACCATCCGCCTGCTCAACCGCCATGGCGTCGAGGTGGTGGTCGCGAAGGGCGCCGGCTGCTGCGGCGCGCTGGTCCACCATATGGGCAAGACGGAGGCCGGCCACGCCGCCGCCATCGCCAATGTGGCCGCCTGGACGGCCGAAATGGACGGGAACGGCCTCGACGCCATTGTGATCAACGCATCCGGCTGCGGCACCAGCGTAAAAGACTACGGCTTCATGCTGCGCGAGAACGCGACCTGGGCCGAGCCGGCCGCCCGCGTCTCCGCCATGACGCGGGATATCGTGGAGTTCATGCTGGAAATCGGCCTGAAGGACGCGAACCCGCCGGAGCCCTTGCGCCTCGCCTACCATTCCGCCTGTTCGATGCAGCATGGCCAGCAATTGAAGGACGAGCCGAAAGCGCTGCTGGAAGACGCAGGGTTCCGGGTCTCGACCCCGGCCGAACCTCATCTCTGCTGCGGTTCCGCCGGCGTCTACAACATCCTCCAGCCGACGATCTCCGGCCGCCTGAAGGCCCGCAAGGCCGCCAATCTGAACAAGCTCGGCGCCGATGCGGTGGCGGCGGGAAATATCGGCTGCATCGCCCAGCTTCAGGGCGCGCTCGATGCGCCGGTGGTGCATACGGCCGAACTGCTCGATTGGGCGACCGGCGGCCCGAAACCGTCCAAGCTGCGCTGAGCGCCCGTCAGCCCGCGCGGGTCGTCGGCGCCGCGTCGCCGCGCACGACCTCACGCACCTGCCCGTCGGAGACGGCGTAAAGCCGGTCGGCGATCGCGGTCCAGGCCGGGCGGTGGGTGATGGCGATGATGGTGTAGCGGCCGTCGTTCAACGCCTGGATGTTCTCGACGATCTCCGCTTCCGCCTCGGGGTCGAGGGCGCTCGTCACCTCGTCCAGGATGAGCACCTTGGGGTCGGCGACGAGCGCGCGGGCGAAGGAGATGCGTTGCCGCTGGCCGCCCGAAAGCTTGGCGCCGGTCTCGCCGACGCCCGTGTCGAGCCCTTCCGGCAGGGCTTCGACGAAGGCGCGGGCGTTGACCTGATCCAGCGCCGCCCAGATCGCCGCATCGTCTATCGTCGGATCGCCGAGCGTGATGTTCGCGCGCACGCTGGCGCGCATCAGGTTCAGTTCCTGGGGCACATAGCCGATCTGGCCGCGCCACGCGTCGATATCGATCGCCTCGATCGGCGTCTCGCCAACCCTGATTTCGCCCGTGTCCGCCCGATAGAGGCCGATCAGCAGATCGACGATGGTCGTCTTGCCGGAGCCGGACGGCCCCATGAACACCGTAATCGCGCCCGACGGAATTTCGAGATTGAGGCCGCGCAGGATCGTGCGGTCGCCATGGGCGAAGGAGACATCCCTGAGCGAGAAGCCGCCGGCGAGATCCGGCGCGTTCCGGCCCGCCCAATCCTCGCGGCCGGCCTCCGCCTCGGCGATCAGCGCTTCCGTGCGCAGATAAGCGCTCTCCATCTCCACCGACTGCTGCAGAAATTTCTGGATCTTCGAAATGATGGCGACCAGCTGGAAGAAGATGATGCCGCTCACCACGAGTTCGGCCAGCGGGATATGCCAGACGGTGTGCGAGGCGTAGATGGCGGCGCCGATCAGAATGGCGATCAGCGCGTCGCCGCCATGCTTCAACGCCTGGCGCGCCAGCTCCTGTTTCACCAGGGAGCGCCGCAACCGGCGCAACGTCACCGCCATGGCGTCGAGCGAGCCCTGCCAGCGATGCATTGTCTTCAGCGGCTTGGCGGCGCCGATCATGTCGACGGTCTGCACGGTCAGGTCCGACGTGCGCCCGGTCTGCTTGGCGCCGGCGCGCCGGGAAAGGCGCACCAGATATCCGAGCGTCCCCGTCACCAGAACGCCGGCGAGCAGGCCCATCGCGGCGAGGCTCCAATCCACCAGCACGGCGACGACGACGTAGGCGACCGCCTGGGCGGCATAGGCCATGACCCTTGCCGCGTGCAGATAGGCGATGCCCGCGCGGGTGGCGTCATTGGCGACGGCGTTGGCGAAGCGGCCGCGCGGCTGATCGGCGTAGAAGCGCCAACGCGCCCGGAACAGCGCCTCGATCAGTCGCCGGCGCATGCCGATGGCGACCGTGGCGCTGGAGACGCCGGCATAGGTCAACGCGGCGAAGGACAGCAACGCCTTCAGGACCAGAAAGCCGCACATCATCACGATCATGGCGCCGAGCGTCGGCTCGACGCCGACCCAGGTCATCGCGCCCTGGATATGCCCGCTCAAGGGCGAGGCGTTCGCCGACGCGTCGCCGGACAGCGTGGAGATGACGGGCAGCAGCGTGCCGACGCCCGCCGCCTCGGCGATGCCGCCGAAGATCAGGCAGGCCATCACCAGCCATGGCCGGGTGTCGTGGGCCTTCAGAAAGATCGCGAATACGGTGCGCATGGCTTCCAGACAATTGCGCGGGCGGAGCATCAGGCCTCCGCCGAAACTGCCGCTGTCTAAGCCCCACCGCGCCCCGCGTCAAACCGGCGAACGCGGTCAGGCCAGGGTTTCGGCCAGTTCCTTGAGGTCCGCCACGATCATATCCGGCTGCTCCGGCCAGTCGCCGAACGGCCGTTTGCGTCGATCGATAAATGCCGTGCGCATGCCGAAGGACTTGGCGCCGACGCAATCAAATGCGTGATTGGCGACGAAGAGAATGCCGGTCCGGTCGACGCCGAGAATCTCCTCGGCCGTGGCGTAGGTCTGCCAATGGGGCTTGAAGTAGCCGGCTTCGGCGACCGAAATCACCTCGTCGAAGGGAATGCCGATATGGGGCTGCGCCGCCGCCAGCATGTCGGGGTCGCCGTTGGATAGGATGGCGAGCTTATAGCGCTCGTGCAGGCGGCCAAGGGCCTGGCGGGCGTCCGGAAATGGCTTCAGGCGCTCAATCTCGGAGACGAGCCATTCCACCTCCTCCCGGCTGTAGGCGATGCCCGCCCTGTCCATCACATGGGCGACGGCGCGATGGCCGATCTGGCGATAGGGCGTGTGGCCCCGGTCGCAGAGCGCGTCGATCATCGAGTTCTCGAAATGGGTGCGCCGCCACCAGGTCACGAAACTGTTCGGATTGCCCTCCCACCCCTTCTCCTTGAGGAAAGGCGTCACGGCCTCACAGAGGCCCGTCTGCATGTCCACGACGGTGCCATACTGATCGAAGACGAGGAACTTGATCTCGCGCTTCAGCAATTCCGGATCGGTCACAAGGTAGCCCTTTCGGCTAGGTGTCGGCTCGGCGCGGCTTCGCCGGAACGCCAACGCCAGAACGAGCGCTCCTGTTCGGCGTTGACCGCGACGACGCGGTCGGCGCCATGTTTGTCGATGGCATGAATGGTGATGCGGCTGATGAGGCCGCCTTTCAGGCCGCGCAGATCGTCGATCGCGGCGTCGACGGCGGCGTCGACCGTCATCCCCATTTTCAGGTAGAGCACGATCGAGCGGGACGTGCCGGCCCGGATCGCCATCTCCCCGGCGCCGGTGCAGGCCGCCGCGCCATAGCGGCTGTCGGCATAGGCGCCGGCGCCGACGATCGGACTGTCGCCAAGCCGCCCCGGATATTTCCAGGCCCAGCCCGAGGTAGAGACGCCGGCCCCGAGCGCGCCGGATGCGTCGATGGCGAGGAAGGTCGTGGTGTCGGCGCCCTGGGGAATGTCGGGCGCGCTCTCGTCCGGCGGCAGCAGGTCCGCCTTGATGGCGCCGCGGACATAGGGCGCCAGTGCTGCGTCCGTCTGCCAGCGCGGCCGGTCGCGGTCGGAGGCGGTCTGTTCGAACCAGTCGAGCCAGACGGCCGCGGCCTCGTCGGTCAGATTGTCGATCAGCTCCGCGCCGATCTCCCGGGCGAAACGCTCGGCGCCGGGTCCGACCAGGAGTTCGTGCGGCAGGCGTTCCAGGACCGCCCGCGCGACGCTGATCGGATGCGCCACGCCCTCCACCGCGCCCACCGCACCGGTCCTGAGCGTGGTCCCGTCCATGATCATGGCGTCGAGCTGAACCCGGCCCAGAATATTGGCGAGGCCGCCCCGGCCGACCGTGTGGATCGAGGTATCCGCCTCGACCATGCGCACGCCGGCCTCGATCGCGTCCAGCGCGCTGGCGTTGGCGGCGAGCCGCTTCGCGGTTTCGCCGACGCCGGGCCGCCCCTCATCGTTCGTGAGAATGATCACGCAATGAATTCCAGCACGACGCCGCGCGCGTCGCCCCGGCCGACGCGCACGGCGCCGCCGACCCGTTCGGCCGGAACGCCGTTAGCGGCGAGCAGCGCCGCCGTCGCGTCAACGTCGTCGACGCCGATGGAAAGCACGTGCCAGATCGGCCGCTCGGCGGCCGGATGGGTCGCGACGCCCGGATGGGCCTCGCCGATGGTTGCGTCCGTCGCGAGGCGGATGAAGCCGCGGCCCGTATCCATTTCGACGCCATACCCCGTCTCGGAAATCGACGCTTCGCCGAAGAGCTTCGCCAACGCCTTGGCCGTCGCCATCGGATCGACGACGACGGCGGTGATCCCGGCGAAGCGGTTCGCGCCATTGGGATGGGCGGTCAGGCGCGCGTTCCGCATCAATTCCGGCGTCTTGTGCCCGCACATGAACACCGGAATGCCCGCAAGGTCGGCCGCCGAAAGCTGTAGATTTCGGAACTTGACCATCCCTTCCGGCTCCTTCGACGGCCGAGCGAGGTCGGTCGGGCCGTCGGTGTGGACGCCGAGCGCCTCAACCTGCGCCTTGACCGCATCCGCGTCGGGCGTGCCGAGCGCAAGCCGATGCAGCCCTTCGCCCCGCGCCTTCATGGCGTTGCGGAGACCGCCGTCTTCCAACTCCGGTTCATTGACCCCGAGCAGTTCCAGATAGGTTTCCGGGAACATCAGACAGTGATTGGCGGTTGCTCGGTTCTGGTGGTCGCCCAGCGGCGCCGCCGTGAAGCCCAGCTTCTCGTAGTCTTCTCGCCCGCCGTCCAGGTTCTCGACGGCGATGATGACATGATCGAGCCCGATGACAGGGTTCATGAGCGCGTTTCCTTTCGGCAGATATTGCGTTTCTCGGGAGGTCAGGCGCCGAGCAGCGTGGCCATCACTCGCTCGCGCGTCAGCGGCATATCTTGAATGCGGCGCCCGAGCGCATGGGCGACGGCATTGCCGATGGCGGCCGCCGTCGGCCCGACGGTGCACTCGCCGACGCCGAGGGTCGGTTGCTCCGGGCGGTCGAGGATTTCGGCCTCGATCTCCGGAACTTCGCTGAAGCGAAGGATGGGGTAGCTGTCCCAGTCCGTGGAGACGATGCCGGCGCCGTCGACCTTCACTTCTTCCTTGAGCGCCCAACTGGCGCCCTGCACGCAGCCGCCCTCGAGTTGATTGCGCACGCCGTCCGGATTGACCGCGAGGCCCGCGTCGGCGACCGCCCACATCCTGTCGAGGCGCACGCTCTCGTCGACGGTGACCGCGACGGCGACGGCGGCGTAGGCCGCGACGTTCTTGTAGCGGGCGAAAGCGATGCCAAGGCCTTGGCCCTCGCCGCCCGCTCCGCGCTGCGGCCAACTGGACAACGCGGCCGCCCTTTCGATAACAGCGCGGGCCCGTTCGTCCCGCAGCAGGTTCAGACGATAGGCGACAGGATCGACGCCCGCACGCGCGGCCAGTTCGTCCATCAGGCTTTCAATGGCGAAGACGTTCGGCAGCGCGCCGAGCCCACGCAGGGCCGAGGTGCGGATCGGCGCCCGTTCGGTCAGATGATGGCGAATGCGGGTGCCGCCGACGTCATATAGCGGAAACGCGTTGCGCGGCCCTCCGAACCCACGCGCCGGCGGCGGATCGACCGGCGGTCCCCAGGGCGGCAGCGGCCGGAGCGCCTGCGCCGCCAGCATGACGACGCCGGGCGCGCCCGGACGCTGCACATGCACCGGGCTCCAGATATCCGTCGCCCAATCGACCGGCTGGCCGTCGCCATCGACCGTCGCACGAATGCGCACGCGCATGGCGGGGCCGACCGGCTCATAAGCGAATTCCTCCTCGCGCCGCCATTGGGCGCGGATCCAATGGCCCGGCTTGGCCATGGCGACGATCGCCGCATCGAGCGCGGCGTCGTCGGCCCCGTTGTGGCCATAGCATCCCGGTCCGTCGACGTGGACCGCGTGGATATCCGCCTCATCGAGCCCAAGAGCGCCGGCCAGATTGCGGCGCAGCGGATGCATGCCCTGGCCGTGGGAGCGCACTTCGAGCTTGCCGTCCTCAAACTTGACCAAGGCGACCGAAGGCCCGAGCGAGGCATGGGCGACATAGGGACGGGTCACCACGATCTCGACCGTATCGCCCGCCTGAGGCTCCCGACCCTCCGGGTCTTCGTAGACATGCTCGATGGCCGGCAGGTCCGGCAGGCCATGGGGGTCGGCGTCGGCCGGCTTCAGGTCGCGAACGTTGCGCCATTCCGCATGGGCGGGCGCGACGGCAGCGGCGTTCTCGACGGTCCACTCGTCCGGCCCGACAAACGCGACGAAGTCGCCTTCGCGCACGATCTCAAACGCGCCGGGCGCGGCGCGGCGGATCGCGGCCTCATCCAGCCCAGCCAGGTCGGCGCCGGGCGACGGTTGGCGGAGCGCCCGAGCATGGAGCAAACCTTCCGGCGCCATGTCATGCAGGAAGCCGGAACCGGCCATCTTCGCCGGCAGATCGTCCCGAGGCACGTTCTGGCCCACAATCCGATAGCTGGAGGGCGCTTTCACCGACGCTGCGCCGACTACATCCGCCGACCAGTCGACTTCATCCGCCAGATCCCAATAGTCCAGGTCCGTCGCCGCGCCGTCCTTGACGAAGCCGCCCGCTTCGACGTCGAGGTCGTCCGTCGCGCAGTTCAGGCGTAGCGCCGCTCTTTCGGTCAGCAGCGCGCGCGCCTCTGCGGCGACCCGGCGGATCGATGCGCCGGACACGCTGATCGAAAGGCTGGAGGTGGTGTAGTTCTCGTCCGGCCCGATATCGGTATCGCCGGAGGCGACGACGACGCGCTCCAGCGGCAGGTTCAACTCCTCCGCCGCGATCTGGCGGAGCGCCGTGACGACGCCCTGGCCGATTTCGACCTTGCCCGAAGCGACGCGCACCTTGCCGTCCGGCAGGAACGCGATCCAGCGCGACCGGCTGGGGTTATCGTTGATGCTGGGGGGAAGCGGGGGCGCAGCGTTCATGAGAGCGCCTCCGCCGCCCGCTCGACCGCGCGGACGATCCGCGTGTGCGCGCCGCAGCGGCACAGGTGGTCGTCCAGCGCCGCCACGATGTCGGCCCGCGACGGCTTCGGGTTGGCGGCGAGCAGCGCCTTGGTCGCGATCAACAGGCCGGAGAGGCAATAGCCGCACTGGCCGGCCTGTTCGGCCAGGAACGCGGCCTGGATCGGCCCCGGCGCCTCGACGGCGCCCATGCCCTCCACCGTCTCGACCGCCTTGCCGGCGACCGTCGAGACGGCCGCGGCGCATGCGTAGGTCTTCCGGCCGTCGACCAGGACAGCGCAGCAGCCGCACTGCTCCAGGCCGCAGCCGAAGCGCACGCTGGTCGCGCCGAATGCGTTGCGAAGCACGTAGAGCAGGGGCGTATCGCCATCCGCATCCGTCGTGACCGCCTGGCCGTTCAACGTGAATTCCAAAGCCGCCATCGCGCCCGCCCTATTCCGCCGCCGCAGCCAGCGGGCGCGGCGCCGGCATCGCAGCCGGGCAAATCTCGGCAAGCGGCTTGCCGAAATGCTTTTCGATTGCCGGCACGACCTTGGTTGCAAACTGCTCGATCGAAGCCTTCACGGCTTCGTTCGGCATATCGCCCACGGCGAAATAGCAGTTCACGTGGCTCGGCCCGTAAAGTTCGATCTCCTGGCACATGCGTTCGGCGACCTGTTCGGCGTTGCCGACGACGATGTTCTTGGCGATCTGATCCAAAGACGCCTCGCCCGGCGCCGCGACTTCCTCGACCATATAGTCGTCGACCATGGTCTCCCGGCGATTGCGGAGCGAAAGCGCCAGCCGCTTCTGGAAGCGGGCGCCGTCCACATAGCGGTCCAGCGTCGCCTGATCGTCGGAAACGCACACGAACCTAAGAACGCCGAGCGGCATGCCTGCCGGATCCTTGCCTTCCTCCCGGTAGCACGCCTCCACCTGGTCCCGCATCCGGCGAATGAAATCCGGCCCTTCGAGGCCGCCCGAAATGAAGGGAATGAACCCATCCCTGGCGCAGCGCCGATGGCTGTTCGGATCGGCGCCGGCGATCCAGATCGGCGGGCGCGGCTGCTGGACCGTCGTGACGTTGATCGCCGTCTGCGGCTGGGTGAAATGAGCGCCCGCATAGCTGAACGTCGGCGCGCGCAGGCCCCGGTCGATCATGTCCAGCATTTCGTTGAAGACGATCTTGTTCTCGGAGATATCGGCGTTCAGGCGTTCGAACTCATAGTGCTGATAACCGCTGCCCACGCCCACATCCAGGCGTCCGCCGGAAAGCGTGTCGACCAGCGCGATTTCCGCAATCACCCGCGCCGGCGTGTGCAGCGGCAGGATCAGAACCGCGCTGCCGACCCGGATGCGCTTGGTGATCGCCGCCGCGTGGGTGCAGAGCAGCATCGGCGAGGGACAGAGCGAATAGTTGGAAAAGTGATGCTCCGCGAACCAGACGCGGCTGAAGCCGAGTTCGTCGGCGAGCCGCACATGCTCGAGCGCCTCGGCCACCACCCGTTGCGGACTGGCGTTGCGATCCCGGTGCTGCAGTAGATTGAAAACCCCGAAGTCCATCTCGTCCCGCTCCCCACGTCGTCGCTTTGCTTCGCCGAAGCTTAGCCGATCTGGCGGGCGCGCCAAGAGACGCGCCGCAAGGGCGCGCGGAACACGCGGACGACACAAGGCCGTGAGGCGGGAGGCGGAGACCTGCGCTTCGCGCTAGGTAAGAGGCTCCGGCCCTCAATTGCGAGAAGTTCCATGCTTCGGACGATGCACAAAGCCGTCGGCGCGGCCTTGCTGATCAGCGCCATTGCGCTTGCCCGGCCGGCTGTCGCCGAGCGGTTGGTCATGACCGACCCCGAAGTCGCGACCGCGAGCAGGGAAGCGGTGTTCCATCCCCCGATCATCTCCGCCGCCGCCATCGCGCGCCTGCGCGCGCGTGGCGAGCCGGATGTCCTGCCCGCATTGGCGCTCGCGATTCGCTATCGGGGACCGGATCGGGACTTGCTCGATGCGATCTCCGCGCTGGCCGGCGAGACCATTCGGGACTGGGCCGATCTCATGCTCTGGATCGAAGGCCATCCGGAATTCCTGGCGCATCCGAGCTACCGGCAGATCAAGCTCGACCTCTTGCAGCGCGTCGACCCCAACTTCCTTCGCTTCCTGGACGACGCGCGCTCTACCGCGGAGAACATGGACATCCGCCTGGAAGAAATCGTGTGGGGCGGCGTCCGCGTCGACGGCATCCCCGCGCTCGAATCGCCCGCAATGATCGAAGCGGCGGCGGCGGACTATCTCCTGGACGACGATCTTGTGTTCGGCATCGCGATCAACGGCGACGTCCGCGCCTATCCGCTGCGCATCCTTGGCTGGCACGAGATGTTCAACGACGTGATCGGCGGCCAGCCGGTCGCCCTCGCCTATTGCACGCTCTGCGGCTCCGCCATCCTGTTCGAGACAGACGTGGAGGGGCAGGAAGCGCCGTTGATCTTCGGCTCCTCGGGCCTGCTCTACCGCTCTAACAAGCTGATGTTCGACCGGTCAACGGACAGCCTCTGGAACCAGTTCACCGGCAAGCCAGTAACCGGACCGCTGCGCGGCTCCGGCATCGAACTCAAGATTCGCCCCGTCGTGACGTCGACCTGGGCGGAATGGCGCGCGCGCCACCCGGAAACGACGGTCTTGTCCCTCGAGACGGGGCATAGCCGGGATTACGGCTCCGGCGTCGTCTACAACGACTATTTCAAGAGCCCGGACCTCATGTTTCCGGCCCGCGTCGCAAGCGAGCGGACGGCGCGGCGGAAAGATTTCGTTTTCGGCGTGAAGACCGTCGGCGCCGCGCGCGCATGGCCTGTCGCCGCATTCGCCGAAACGCCTGTAATTAACGATCGCGTCGGCGCGCGGGACCTCGTGCTGATTGGCGACGCCGCCAGCCGCTCGGTCCGCGCATATGCGCGCGACGGCCTGACGTTCCGAAAGACCGACCGCTCGAATGTTCTGACCGATGGAACCGCCGAGTGGCGGATGACGGAGGACGCTCTTATCGGCCCGGCCGACGCCAGACTTGCCCGCATCGCCGGACGCCTCGGCTACTGGTTCGCCTGGAGCGGCTATTTCGGCGCCGAAAGCACGCTCTACGGCGAGGACGACTGAGCGGCCAGCGACGTCAAAGTTTCCAGGAAGGCGACGAGATCGTCGACCTCAGAGGGCTTCAGGTCGAGCGGCCGCAGGATCGCCATCCCATCGGCGTGCATCCGGCTCTCGTCCAGCTCGGAATAATGCAGCACGACGTCCCGCAATGTCGCCAGCGAGCCATTGTGCATGTAAGGCGCGCTGCGGCCGGCTTCGCGGAGCGACGGCGCCCGGAACGCGCCCCAGTCGCGATGTTGGGACCGGGCGCCGGCCGTGAATCGTCCCGCATCCGGATCGTCCGAATACGGGCCGGCGGCGGCGAACGGCGTCGCCCGAAAGCTTCGAAGGCCAGCGAACCGGCCAGGATCGACCTCCCCCGGGCCGATGAAGTAGGCGACGCCGGCATCCTCGAACTCGCCGTGGCTGAACTGCGGCCCGGCATGGCAGAGCGCGCAGCGGCCACGCCCGACGAAGAGCCGGAGGCCCCGTTTCGCGGCATCCGGATATGCCGCCATCGCCGCCTCGTCCCCGCTCGCCAGCGCATCGCGAAATTTGTCGAACCGCGTCCGGGGGGAGATCAGGCTGCCCTGATACGCGGCGAGCGCTTTTCCGACATCGACCAGCGCCGCCATCGCTTCGTCCGTATCCGGATCGGCGCCGAAGGCGTCACGGTAGGCGCCCGCGAGCCCGGCATCGCTCGCGACGACGATTGCGACATGGGCGGCGGAGGCGGCCATCTCGTCCGGCGCCAGGATCGGGCGGATGCTGGCGCCCCAAAGCGTATCGTTGGCGCCGCCCCACCCGAACCAGCGCCAGAACCGGACATTCCAGAGGCTCGGCGTGTTCCGGGGAAGCCGCGCCTGGGCCATCGCCGTTTTCAGTCCATCCGTGAACGCAAGGTCAGGCTGATGGCAGTCGGCGCACGCCCGGCCGCCATCCAGGGAAAGTCTGCGCTCCTCAAAGAGCGCCGCCCCGAAGGCGATCGCGGCGGGCTCGCCATCGACGCGATTGGTCGCGTCCCGCGACATGGGCGGCGGCCACGGACCATGCGCCAGGATCGCTTCGGTTTCAGCCGGCGTGAACGGCTCCGCCAGCGCCGCGCCGGCCCACAGCAACGCCGCCGCGATCGCAAGCGCCCGCATCAATCGACCGACCGCTCTTGCGACAGCCGCACTGTGCCTAAGGGCGTCGCCAACGAGAACCTAAAGCGCCATGCGCCGCGCATATGGAACATCAGGCCTTCCGCCACGAAATGTCCGGGCGCGGTCATGCGCACGCGCGGCCGGTAGTTCATGCCGTGCCCGTGCGCGGGCATGTCGGCGTCCACGGCGAGGCCTCCGGCGAACGGCCCTTCCGGCCCGCAGATGGATATCCGGAGATCGAACGGCGCGCCCGCTCGGATGTCCGGCGGCGCGGCGGCGAAGGCGAGTCGATGGGCGCCCTCGACGATCACGGTCGCTCCGCCTTCGGGACGCGGGCAATCGGCGGCGAAGGCGTTTCCGACCGTGAAGGCGGCCAGGAAGGCCGTAGCCGCTCGGAACGCCGCCGGCCGCGTCGTTCGATTTCCGCCTAGTCCCCGAGCGCCCATCGCGCCAGCGCTTCCGCGTTCTCATGACCGATCTTGGAGGCGACTTCAGGCGGCAGGTCCGCAAGCCAGGCCCGCGTCCATTCGGCATGGTGGGCGACATAGTACCAACGCTCAGGCGCGAAGGTGTCCGTCCCGATCATGAAGCGATCGGGGAACTCCAGGAACGCCTCGCGCCACGCCGGCGTCACGACGCCGTTCCGAGCATGCTCCGAGCGAAAGGCGAGATCGGCGGACAGGTTCGGATATTTCCGCAGCATCGCCGCGACGTCTTCCGGCGCATCGAAACCGGAATGCGCCCACAGCACCCGCGCTTCCGGATCCTGGGCGAAGATCCGCTCGATCGCCTCCACATCCGAATGGGCATGCAGGAAGATGCGATGCTCCTTCGCGAGGCGGACCATGGCGCGCGCCACCGGTTTGTCCGCATCGGCGCCGAAAAGATGGAATTCGCCGATGCCGGCGTATCGCCGCTTGGCCAACCGCTCGGCGACCATATCGATGACCGTGGGATCGCCATGCCAGGTCGCGATCTCGCCGCGACGCCGATAGGGCCGCAACACCGGCACGATCAGGTCCGGCGCCGCTTCGTAAAGCATCAACGTGCCGTCGTCGTTTGAGCTGGAGACGAACGCCTTCTTCAGGCCGGCGTCTCTCAACGCCTTGACGGCGGCTTCCGGCGGCAGACCGGCCCAGGCGTCGTGGCTGTAATGGATGTGGGCGTCGACCAGCGGCGCATCGGCCAGAAGCGGCGGCGTGACGCCAAATGCGGCGACGATGAACGAAGCCCCGAAAACGCGGACCAGGCGCATGGATTTCCTCCCGAGCATTCCCGCCCTGTCGTCGCGGGCGGACCGCCAGACCGGCCCGCTGGACGCCAGTGGAGCGGCATGCTTACCATTTTGGGCAATTCATAGGGGGAAACGTATAGTGTCAGAGCGAACGCTTCGAGGAAAAACAGCCGTCGCCGGCGTCGGCGAAACGGTCTATTACAAGCATGGTCAGTCGCCGGATTCCGAATTCAAACTGGCGCTGACCGCCATTCTGAAGGCGGCGGAAGACGCCGGGATCGACCCGAAGGATATCGACGGGTTCGCCTCCTACAGCAATGACCGCAACGACCCGTCGCGCATCGCCGCCGCGCTCGGCACGAAAGAGCTCCGCTTCTCCAATATGCAGTGGGGCGGCGGCGGCGGCGGCGGCGGCGCGGCCATCGGCAACGCCGCGGCGGCGGTCGCGAGCGGCCTCGCCGATTGCGTCGTGGTGTTTCGGGCGCTGGCGCAAGGTCAGTTCGCGCGGTTCGGCCAGGGCCAGCCGGTCAAGACGATCTCCGGCGATATGGCGATGCAGGCGCCCTACGGGCTGATGTCGCCCGCTCAGCGCTACGCGATGAAATGCATGCGCTTCATGCACGACCATGGCGTCAAGCACGACGCGCTGCGCGCGATCTCGCTCGCCTCCTACCACCATGCCCAGTCGAACCCTCGCGCGGTGATGTACGGCCGGGCGCTGGACGAGGCGAAGTACGATGCGTCCCGTTGGATCGTCGAGCCCTGGCGCCTGTTCGACTGCTGCCAGGAGAACGACGGCGCGGCGGCCGTGATCATCGTGCCGGCGGAGCGCGCCAAGGACTTGCCGCATAAGCCGAGCTACGTGCTGGGCGCTGCCGGCGGTTCGGACCACCGCTGCGGGGCGCCGAGCCACAACCACCCCAACTACGCCAGCTCAAACTTCGCGACCGTCGCGCCGCATCTCTATGAGATGGCCGGCGTGATGCCCGCCGACGTCGACGTTCTGCAATGCTACGAGAACTTCACCGGCGGCGTGATGATGAGCATCGTCGAGCACGGCTTCTGCGCGCCGGACGAAGTCAACGAGTTCATCGTGAAAGAGAACCTGATCGCGCCAAGCGGCAAGCTGCCGACGAACACCAGCGGCGGCAATCTGGCCGAATGCTACATGCATGGCCTCGAGCTTCAGATCGAAGCCGTGCGCCAGCTGCGTGGGCAATCCACTTCCCAGGTGCCCGGCGTCGATGTCTCCATGGTCGTCGCCGGCCCGATGGTGACTCCCGTTTCAAACTGTATCTTCGGCTCGGAGGCGACCCTATGACCCGCTATCTCCCGGAAGGCCTCGCCATCCCCGTGCCCGAGAACGACGGGCTTTCCGCCCCCTATTGGGAAGGGCTTCAGCGCGGCGAGCTTATGGCGCAGCGCTGCAAGGATTGCGGAACCTGGGTCTGGGGCCCGGAATGGATTTGCCATTCCTGCCACTCGTTCGACCTGGAATGGCAGAAGGTCGAAGGCAAGGGACGCATCTACAGTTGGGAACGGCCCTGGCATCCGGTGCACCCGGCGCTGAACGGCCACGGCCCCTATATCGTCGTGCTGGTGGAGCTGCCCCATGCGGACAACATTCGCATGATCGGCAATCTGCTCGGCGACCCGGAACAGACGGTCGAAATCGGCGCCGAAGTCGAGGTGGCTTTCGAGCATCACCCCGAGGCCGACCCGCCCTATTCCCTCGCCCAATGGAAACTTGCCTGAAAATCATAAATAGCCAGGAGGAAATTTAGATGGATGATCTCCAGAACGTTCCGATCAACGATGAGAATCTGTGGCGCCTCGATACGCCGGGCGCCGACGGTTGGGAACGGACGGCCCGCGCCGACGACCCGAAGAAGTACTTCATGGTCTCCACCGACTGCCATGCGAACGAACCGCCCGACCTGTGGGCGACGCGCCTGCCCGAGAAATACAAGGAACGAGCGCCGCGCATCGTCGTCGACGACAAGGGCGTGCAGTGGCGTTACTGCGAAGGCTATCGTCCCGACCGCGTCCGCGTGATGAGCTTCGAGGGCGAGGACTGGGTGCGCTCCAAGGCGGGCGCCGATCCGGCCGACCGTCTGGCTGACAATCAGCGGGACGGCATCGACGTCGAGATCATCTTCCCAAACAAGGGCCTCGCCATGTGGGCGACGCCGGACCCGGTGTTCGCAAACGCCATGTGCAAGGTCTGGAACGACTGGGCCTGGGAACAGTTCAGCCCCCATTCGGACGCGATGGTTCCCGTCGCCTCGATCGCGACGGGCGACCTGGAAGGCTCGCTCGCCGAAATCGAGCGCTGCGCCAAGATGGGCTACAAGATCCTAAGCTTCCCCTGCAAGCCGATCTGGGGCGCCCATGACGTCGACCACGTCAATTACAATCTGCCCCATTTCGACCCGCTCTGGGCGCTGATCGAAGAAACCGGCCTGCCCTTCACCTTCCACGTCTCCACCGGGCGCGACCCTAGGGCGGCGCGCGGCAATGGCGGGGCCGTCATCAACTATGTAAGCCATTCGCTCTCGCCGACGATCGAACCGGTCGCCAATCTGTGCGCCTCCGGCGTGCTGGAGCGCTTCCCGAAACTGCGCTTCGCGACGGTCGAGGCCGGCATCGGCTGGGTGCCGTGGCTGCTGGACGCCATGGACGAGGCCTATCGCAAGCATCACATGTGGGTCCGCCCGAAACTCCAGGGCCTGCCGAGCGACTACTACCGCGCCCACGGCTTCTCGACGTTCCAGGAAGACCCGGCCGGCCTGCTGCTCGCCGAGGAATATAACCTTACGGACAACTTCATGTGGGCGAACGACTACCCCCACCATGAAGGCACCTGGCCGCACTCGGCCGAGGCGATCGAACGCACCATGCCGATGCTGGACAATGTCGGCCGCGCGAAGATCCTGGGCCTGAACGCGGCCCGCCTGCTGGGCATCGACGTTCCGGCGCACCAGCGCGTCAGCTAAGAGAGAGTATCGACCAGATCACGCGAGAACGCCGCGGAGCGCACAAACCTGCGCTTCGCGGCATTTGATTGAAGCAGGCGTCCGGGAGTTAGTGGCGCGCTCGAATGCGAATGCAGGTCAGGAGTCTAGCTTATTACGCAACAGGTCGATCAGGCCGGGGATGCCGCCCTGATTGCGGATGACGCTGGAGAAGTCCGCCCTTTGGCTGACTATCAGGCTGACGCCTTCGACGAGAATGTCCGTGACCTTCGCGGCGCCATCGACGTTTTCCAGTTGCCAGGCCACGGCGACCGAAGGTTCGCCCGGTCGCAGGACGCGCGTATCGACCAGCGACCGTTCGCCCGTCGCACGCTCGCCGTCGACCTTGAAGGTTACTTCGCCGGCGACGGAGTCGACGCGGCTCGCATACACGAAGATCAGATAGCGCCCCAGAAGGTCCGTCAATTCTTCCTTCTGCGCATCGTCCGCACGTCGCCAATGGCGCCCGAGGATCGACTGGGCCATCTGCTTGCTGTCGATCAGCGACGCAAGGACCTCCTGCAGCTTCTCGGCCCGCGTCGTCGCGGCCATGTCCGCGTCGTTCAGGATGGGTTCGGCCTGCCGGGCGAGCTTCTCGATAGCGTCGAACGCCGGGCCGGCGGAAGCTGGCGACGCGACAAACACGCCTATGACGAGGAGGATCGCCGCGGACCGGATTGCCTGCGTAAGAACGCGCATTTGAACGACTAACCGCCGGCGCCGTCGGCCGAGGACGTCGCGCGATCGATCGCCTCGAACAACGCCACTTCGGAGAAATCGGCGACCGAGGCGGCGGCGCGCGGCGGCGGCCCTTCGAGATTGCGGATCTGCACCTGGCGGCGTTGACGATAGAGCGAACGGATCGCCGCATAATAGTCGAGCGACGTGCTTTTCAGGTCGTCCAACGGCCCCAACAGCCGATAGCGCGTATCGACGATGCTGAGCCCGCGCGTGCCGATCGTCGAGACCAGCGGCGCCTTCGCGAGGATGTAGGTCAGCGGATCGGTCGCGAAATCGACGATCCGGCCGAACGCGTGACGGGTCGATGACGGCCCCAGCAGCGGCAACACCAGATACGGCCCGGGGCTGACCTGATAGACCGCCAAGGTCTGCCCGAAATCTTCCTCGTGATGCGGTAGGCCAAGGCCGGTGGCCGCGTCCACGACGCCGCCGAAGCCGGCGATCGTGTTCACGAAGAAGCGCTTGGCCGCGATGTCCGCCCTGTCCCACTCACCCTGCAGCACGTCGTTCACGATGGTCAGCGGCAAGGTGAGATTGCGGACGAAATTATAGACGAGCTCTTTGCCCGGGTCCGGCATAAAGTCCCGATAAACAACGGCTGCAGGCCGGATCGCGAAGGTATCGACCGCCTCGTTGATGGCGAACATCATGCGGTTCGCCGGCTCGAACGGATCGTTGATCGCCCGCGCTTCCGCGCGGTCGGCGGGGTCTTCGGGCAACGAAGTGCAGCCGACAGCCACAAGCGTCAACGCAGCGATCACGATCGCCCGCGCGCAACGGCTCGCACGTGATACCCCGTTTCCCACGTAATGCCCCCGATCTAAACCCCATCCGACGCGAATCGACATGCGCCCCTCAGTTCGTAGCGGCAATTTAAACCGCTTGTTGGTTAAGGAAAAGGTGATTTGGGATACAGATTGGTAAGATCGCGTTACAGATTGATAGATAGGTTATTTAACGATATAAGCATATCTTAATATGAACGCGTCTTTGCCCCTCGATTCTCTCGTTTCGATGATGCGCGCCGCAGCGGACGGCGCGCGCCTGCGCATGTTGACGCTCTGCGCCGACGGCGAACTCACTGTAACAGAAATCACCGACATCCTGGGAATGACCCAGCCGGCCGTGTCGCGGCACCTGAAGATCTTGACCGAGGCAGGCCTGCTCGTGCGGTTTCGGGAGGGCGCCTGGGTCTTCCACCGGCTGGCCGACGAAGGGCCGGCCGGCGAAGCGGCCGAATGGCTGGTCGGCGCATGCGACGAAGGAGACGACGTCCGGCGCCGCGACCTCGCCCGCCTGGCGGAAATCCGCGCGCGGCGGGCGGAACAGGCGGAGGCATACTTCCGAGAGAACGCCAAGGACTGGGACGCCGTGCGTTCGCTCTATGTCGACGACCGCCTCGTCGAGGAACGCCTGATGGCGATGGCGCCGAACCTGGTCGGCGACTATCTCGATCTCGGCGTCGGCGCCGGAAGAATGCTCGAGCTTCTGGGACCGCGCGCCCGCCGCGCGGCGGGCCTGGACATCAATCACGCCATGCTGGCCGTAGCACGGGACCGCATCGCCGCCGCCGGCCTCGCCCATTGCGGCCTTCGCCACGGCGATCTCTATGCGACGCCGTTCCAGGACGGCCGCTTCGACCTGATCACCGCTCACATGGTCCTGCACTATCTGGACGCCCCTGCCCGCGCCATCAACGAAATCGGCCGGCTGCTGCGCCCGGACGGCGAAACGATCCTGATCGACTTTGCCCCCCACGCCCTCGACCAGTTGCGCGATGAACACGCCCACCGACGCCTCGGCTTCTTGACCGACGACGTCGCGCGATGGATGACGGATGCGGGCATGGAGCTTATTGAGGACACGGACTTGGCGGGCGACCCGCTGACCGTATGCATCTGGCGCGGGCGCAAGCTTAGCGCCGCCAGCGCCAACGCGGCCTGAACCGAGCCGTATCGAACGACACCACAGGAGCCCATATGCCGGCGCCAATTGTCAGTTTTGAATTCTTCCCGCCGAACACGGAAAAAATGGCGGCGACGCTTTGGCGCTCGGTCGAGCGACTGGCGCCGATCAAGCCGGCCTTCGTGTCCGTAACCTACGGCGCCGGCGGCTCGACCCGAAACCGCACCCACGACACGGTCGAGAGGATCGTGCAGGAAACCGGCCTCAAGGCCGCGGCGCATCTTACATGCGTCGCCGCCGCCCGTTCCGAGATCGACGCCGTCGTGGACCGGTATTGGATTGCCGGCGTCCGCCACATCGTCGCCCTGCGCGGCGACATGCCCACGCCCGACGCGGCCTATACGCCGCACCCGGACGGATACGCCTATGCCTCGGACCTCGTCGCGGGATTGAAGCGGCGGCACGATTTTGAGATTTCGGTCGCCGCCTACCCGGAGAAGCATCCCGAGGCGATCGATTTCGCCGCCGAGATCGACAATCTGAAGCGCAAGCAGGACGCCGGCGCCGTTCGCGCGATCACGCAGTTCTTCTTCAACACCGACGATTTCCTGCGGTATCGCGATCGCATGGATGCGGGCGGCGTCGTCATCCCGCTGATCCCGGGCGTGCTGCCGGTCACGAATTTCGCCGCGATGGCCCGCTTCGCCGGGCGCTGCGGCGCATCGGTCCCGACCTGGGTCGCGGAACGCTTCGAGGGTCTGGAAGAGGATGTGGAGGCGCGGTCCGGCGTCGCCGCCGCGCTGGCGGTCGAGCAATGCCAACGGTTGCGGACCGAAGGCGTGGACGCGTTCCATTTCTACACCCTCAATCGCGCCGAACTCACCATCGCGATCTGTCGAATGCTCGGCGCCGGGCTTGTCAGCGCCGACTGAAAGCGCTTCGCTGGCGGCCGGTTCTGCGATGGGGGATCAGACCGATGGGCACTTTTCTGAAGCTTACCGTGGTCGGCGCTTTGATCGGGATGGCGGCGGTCGCGGGAATTCTGGCGACAGACTCGCCCGAAACCGTCATCATTGCGCGCCCGGCGGATGAAGCCGTAATCTCGGCCGAACGGGGCGAACTGCTGCTGGGCCTCGCCGGCTGCATTAACTGCCATACGGACCAGGCGGAAGGCAGCGCGCCGCTTGCAGGCGGGCGGGCGCTCGATACGCCATTCGGCGTTTTCTATGCGCCCAATATCACCAACGATCGCGACTATGGCATCGGCGCCTGGAGCGAAGAGGACTTCGTGCGCGCGCTCCGCTATGGGCGGCGCCCGGACGGAACGCATTACTTCCCGGCGTTTCCCTATCCCGCCTACACCCGCATGACGGACGCCGACATGCTGGCGATCTGGGCCGCCATTCGCGCCCGCGCCGGCGTGGCGCAACCGAACAAGCCCCACGAAGTCGGCTTTCCCTTCAATCAGCGCTGGAGCCTTCGGTTCTGGAAGCTCCTGCATTTCGACGCCGGCGCGTTCGAGATCGACGGAATGCGATCGGAAGCCTGGAACCGGGGCGCTTACATCTCCGAGGCGCTCGCCCATTGCGGGGAATGCCATACGCCGCGCTGGCCCTCGGGCGGCCTCGACCGGTCCCGCTGGCTCGCCGGCATCAAGGACGGCCCCGAAGGCGAGACCGCGCCCAATCTCACGCAGGACGAGGAGACCGGCCTCGGCTCCTGGTCGGACGGCGACATCGAACTCGCGATGAAGCTTGGGATGAAGCCGGATGGCGACGTGGTGGGCTCCGTCATGTACGAAGTGATCGAAAACGGCACAACCAAGCTGAAGGACGCCGACATCAAGGCGATCGTCGAGTATCTGCGATCGCTTGAGCCGATATCGAACCCGGAGGCGCCGGCCTCCCAGGGTTTCTGATCGGCCGGGCAGCGAGGAACGACATGTTCGATATCCTGGAAACGCGCGCAAACGCGACCGAAAACGTCCGCCTGCATTTGGCGTTCGAAGATTTCGCCTTCTCGATCGTCAACGACGGCGCTCGGATATACGCCGCCGTCGAGAACGGGAAGCTGCGCCTGTCTGAGACGCCGCCTCCCCGGCCGGTCGATTTCGAAATGGCTGCGAGCGCCGCAGCATGGGCGGAGATTCTGGGGGACGAGCCCAAGCCCGGCTTTCAGACGCTGAACGCCATGCGCCGCACGCAGCATCTCATCGTTGCCGGCGACATGATCGCCTATTCGCGCCGCCTGTTCCTGCTGGAGCTGCTATTCTCGAACCTGTCTCGCGGCGCCGAGGCTTCGACGGCGCCTTCGCCCGCCACAGCGGAAATCGATCCCATCGTCGGCCGCTATATTCGCTTCCAGTGCGAAGGCCGCCCCCATCGCATCTATTTCGAGGAGGCCGGCGAAGGCATTCCCATCCTCTGCCTGCATACCGCCGGCAGCGACGGCCGCCAGTTCCGCCACATCCTGAACGACCCGGAGATCACCAAGAGGTTCCGCGTCATCGCCTTCGACCTGCCCTGGCATGGCAAATCCTCCCCGCCGCCGGGATACGAGGCGGATGTCTACAAGCTCACGACCGACGGCTATATGGCGATCGTGCTGGCCATGGTCGAGGCGCTGGGGCTGGAGAAGCCCGTGGTCATGGGATGCTCCATCGGCGGCCGCGCGGTGCTGCATCTGGCCCTCCGTCATGGCGCCCTCTTCCGGGCCGCCATCGGCCTGCAATCCGCGCTCTACGCCGAACGCCTGAGCCTGGGCGACCCGGATCCCGATATGTCCCTGCATCGGCCGGACATCCACGGCTCGAAACTCGCCGGCGCGAACATGGCCGGAATGATCGCGCCCCAATCGCCCGCCGCGGAGCGCTGGGAGACCATGTGGCACTATATGCAGGGCGGCCCAGGCATCTTCCATGGCGACCTCAACTACTACTTTGCCGACGGCGACCTGCGGAACGGTCAGGCGGACGGTCTGCGGGCGTCGCCCTGCCCGCTATACCTGCTGAACGGCGAGTACGATCCCTCGGCCACGCCCGAGATGGGGCGCGAAGTCGCCGAACTCGCCGGCGCCGCGCATTTCGAAGTGATGCGCGGCATGGGCCATTTTCCCATGTCCGAGAACCCGGCCCTGTTCCGGGACTATCTGCTGCCCGTTCTGGCGAAGATCGAGGCGCTGTAGCGGTTAGAGCGTCTGCCGGAGCAGATCCCGCTGTGTCCGGCCTTCATAGCGCGTGCGGAAGCGGCCGCGCCGCTGGAACTCCGGCACGATTTCGTCGACGAACTGATCTATGGCGCCCGGGCAGTGGATCGGCGACAGCATGAAGCCATCCCCGCCGACGAAGTCGATAAACGCCTCCATCTGGTCGGCGACGCTGGTCGCCGTGCCGACGAACTGGGGCAGCCCGACGGACTGGCCGTGGCGGGCGGCGACTTCGCGGAGCGTCATCGAGGCGCCGTCCGGCTTGAGGAAGCGCGTCCGCATCCGGTGAAGCTCCGGCTCGTTGCGGTCCGCCATCTTGGCGTCGAGCGGAATCTGCGAGAGATCGAAATCCAAGTGCGCCGAAAGGATGGCCAGGCCCGCATCGAGGGGCACAAGCGCGTTATGCTCCTCCTGCAGTTCCTGGGCGTGCGCCTCGCTTTCGCCGATGATCGGCTGGGCGCCGAACAGCACGGCGCAATGGGACGGGTCGCGGCCGATCGCCGCCATGCCGGATTTGATCTGGCCGCGATATTCCTTCGCGTTCTCCTTGCGCGGCTGGATCGCAAACAGGGCGTCGGCGTATTTCGCGGCGAATTCTATGCCCTTAGGCGACGTTCCAGCCTGTAGGATCGCCGGGCCGTCCTGGGGCGAGCGCACGACATTGAGCGGCCCCCGACTGCGGAAGAACCGGCCTTCGTGTTCGATGCGACGCACCTTGCTTGCATCGGCGAACACGGCGCCGGCCTTATCCATGACGACCGCGTCCTCGTCCCAGCTAGCCCAAAGCTTGCGGCAGACCTCCATGAACTCGTGCGCCTGTTCGTAGCGCTGGTCGGTCGGCGCCCGTTCGGTTCCGTAATTGGCCGCCTGGTTGTGATTGATCGAGGTGACCACGTTCCAGCCGGCCCGCCCGCCGGTCATATGATCGAGCGTTCCCCACATTCGCGCCGCATAGAACGGATGCTGATTGGATGTGGAGAAAGTCGCGGCGAGGCCGATCCGCTTCGTCACCGCGCCCAGCCAGGCGATAAGCGGGATCGGATCGTGCTCCGGCGCCTGCGCGGCGTAGCGCAACGCCGGCTCAAGCGAGCCCTTAAACGTATTCGATATGTAATTGAGATCCGCAAAGAAAACCATGTCGAACAATCCGCGTTCGCAGGTCTTCGCAATATGCTCATAGAGCGCCGGACGATCCCATCGCAGGGTTTCGTAGTCGGTTTTGGGATGCCGCCACATGGCGAGGCTGTGATAGCTCGGCCCGTGAACCAGGAATTGGGCCAGATGGATCATCGACTTAGCGGGCATAGAGAACCTCAGGTTTCAGCGTCGGCCGCGATCTTGGAGCCGGCGTCCTGACGCGCCCGGAACCTCCGCACCGCTTCTGCGTGGGCGGCGCGGGCGGCGTCGGATTCCGGCGCGGAGAGACGCGTCTCGGGAATGAAGTGGCCATAACGGTCCTCGCCGCGCACCAGCAGCGCCGTCGGCTGCGGCTCGCCCGCCGGGCGAACGTGGGTTGGAATATAGGATAGTCCCACGCCGATGCGGCGCTTGTCGGTGTCGTTGCCGCGGCTCGCATGCACAAGCTTCGTGTGATGCAGGGACATTTCCCCGGCGCGCACCGGCATGGGAACGCCGGTTTCGCCATCGAAGCCGCGTATGCCCTGGCCCCGCTTGATCATGTTGTTCGGCCCCAGATCGTCGAAATGGGGCAGCCAGTCGCCTTTGTGGGTGCCGGGCAGCGCATGGATGCAGCCCGATTCGACCGGAGCGTCCGACAAAGCGACCCACGCCGTCACCTGCTCCGCCGGCTCCAGGAAGAAGTAGGCGCCGTCCTGATGCCAGAGCACATAGGAGAGGGCGCCAGCCTCCTTGGTCCACAAGGTGATGTGATAGAGCAGGATATCCGGCCCGATCAAATCCTCGACCGCATCCAGCACCGCCGGATGGTGCGCGACCCCGTCCGCCCAATCGAACAGGAGATGGGGCTTGGATTTTTCCGGAAAGTCCAAGGGGCGGCCGATTTCCGCCTCGTACCGCTCGAGGTCGGCGCGCCAGCGGCGAACCTCCTCTTCCGTCAAAACGGGCACGGGCGCGCAGAAGCCATTCTCCCGATAGCGTCGAATCTGTTCCGCGCTCAGGCGCTTGGGCATGTCTCGCCCCCTTCTTTTCATCGCCGCCAGTTTGCGGTTCCGGCTATATCAGGGTCAATCGCGCCTTGGCGGATATACTCTAAGGCGGAGATGATGCGGATGAGGGACGCTCAGGCCAATGACAGACTCCCCGTTGCCCAAGGAACTGACGCTGCTGTTCGACGGCGCAGGCCGCGCCCGCCCGGTCGAGGACGCCGTGGCGGCGACTCCGGCCGCCAGCCCGGAATTCGTCTGGCGGCACATCGACTTTGCGTCGCCCGGAGCGGGCGCGCGATTCGCGGCGATCGAAGGCCTTTTGCCCGATGTGTTCGACGCGCTGACCGCGCCCGAAACCCGTCCGCGCTGCGTCCCCCACGGATCAGGGGACGATGCCGGCGTCTTCATTAACCTGCGCGGCGTCAACCTGCATGAGGGCGCCGATCCGGAAGACATGATCTCGATTCGCATCTGGCTGCAGCGCGGGCGGATCGTCAGCGCGTGGCGGCGCCCGCTGTTCGCGGTGCGGGATATTCTGGAGAGCATCGAGCGCGAACAGGCGCCCACGACCCCCGCCGATTTCGTGGCGCGTCTGGCGCTAAGGCTCGCCGATCGGGCCGAGCCGGTCGTCGCGACGTTGAACGAGACCGTCGACGACATGGAGGAGACGGTCCTGGCGGAGGAGCCGCCCGACGGCCTCCGGCGGCGGCTGGCCGACGTGCGTCGCACGTCGATCGTGCTGCGCCGCTACATGTTCCCCCAACGCGACGCGCTATCGACCTTCGCCATCGAAGACCTGCCATGGCTGACCGAGCGGGAGCGCAGCCGCCTGCGGGAAGCGACGGACCGCATCACCCGCCTCGCGGAAGAACTGGACGCGATTCGAGAGCGCGCCGCGGTGGTGCACGAGCAGGTGCTCGAACAGCGCAGCGAAGTCATGAACCGCAACATGATGATCCTGGCCGTCGTGGCAGCGATCTTTCTGCCGCTCGGCCTGTTGACGGGCCTGCTCGGCGTCAACGTCTCCGGCATTCCCGGAACCGAAACGTCATGGGCGTTCTGGGCGGTCTGCGGGCTGCTGCTGGCGACCACTGCATTCCAGCTTTGGCTGTTCCGGCGGCTGAAACTTATCTGACCCGTATGTCGGCCGTCCGCCTTACTTCTTGGCGATCCGATAGAGAAACAGCAGCAGCACGGCGCCGGCGGTCGAGGTGGCGATGGTCGTCAGGTTGATGCCGTCGACGGCGCCCACCTGAAGCTTGCCGCCGAGAAATCCGCCGATCAGACCGCCGCCGATGCCGATCAGCACCGTCACGATCAGTCCGCCCGGATCGCGCCCCGGCATGATCAGCTTCGCGAGCGCGCCCGCGATCAGGCCAATGATGATCCAACTCAACCAGCTCATATCGGACAACCTCCCATTCGCGCCGATCCGGCCTGGGCCGTCACTGCGCGTCGATAGCCATGAGATAGCGTTTTTCCGCCCCTAACCGAACGATTTAGTGACGGAACAGGTCCTCGATGGAAGGCGCTTTCTTCGGACCTTCCGCCGCCGGCTCCACCGTGTCGGCTTCCAGGCGCGCCCGATCTTTCGCTTCCAGCGCCTCGCGCTCCTCGGACGTCATCTTCGAACGCGCCTTCTCGACCGCCGAAGACAACTCCATATAGGTGCACAACCCCAGGTCGACCGGGTGGCGCGCATGGATATTGGCGCTGTTCCAGTGCGTCCGGTCGCGGACGGCGTTGATCGTGTTCTTGGTGGTGCCGATCAGTCTGACGATCTGCGAATCGGCGAGTTCCGGCTGATTGCGCACCAGCCAGGCGATGCCGTCCGGCTTGTCCTGGCGCTTCGCGACCGGCGTGTAGCGCGGCCCCTTGGTGCGCTCCGCCGCCCGCGGCACCGAAAGCTTGGCGAGTTTCAGGCGCTTCGCGCTGTCTTCCTCGCATTCCTTGATCACCGCCCGGGTCAGTTCCCCTTCGGCGATGGGATCCCGCCCCTTGATGCCCTGGCCGATATCGCCGTCGGCAAGGGCCTGCACCTCGAGCGGATGCATGCTGCAGAACTCGCCGATCTGATCGAACGTCAGCGTCGTATTGTCGATCAGCCAAACGGCCGTCGCCTGGGGCATCAACGGTCCCGACATGACGGGGTCTCCTCATTGCGGCGTCCGGATGGCCTTCTCCGCCGAGGCTGGCCGCCTGGCCAGCCGCCGCACATCTTCGATCCGGACGATGTGGGGGTTTCGAAAAGAGTTATGGCGCGCCCGCTGCGAAAATCAAAGCTTTTCCATCGCCGTCCGGCAAATCCATCCCCGTAATCCCGGCTATTCCGGCATGACGGAAGATTGCATCCGTATCGTCCGAGGTGGATAAACGCGCCCATGGCAGAACCCGCATCCATCACGCCCATCGATTCCGCGCCGGAATTCGGAGACGGCCCGCCGCCGCGCGAGCCGCCATCCGATATCGGCGTCGAGATGGCCCTGCTCGGCGCGCTTCTGGTGAACAACACCGCGTTCGACCGCGTTGCGGACGTGATCGGCCCGGAAGCCTTCGCCGACGCGGCCCACCAACGCATCTTCAGCGCGATCCAAAGCCTGATCGAGGCCGGCAGGCAGGCGACGGCGACGACGCTCAGGCGACAGTTCGAACAGGAAGAGACCCTGAAGGATCTGGGCGGCGCGCGCTATCTGGCGGAACTGGCCGCCGGCGCCGCGAACATCATCGACGCCGCCGACTACGCCCGCATCGTTCAGGACCTGTATCTGCGCCGGCAACTGATCGATATCGGCACGGACACGGTCAACGATTCCTACAGCTCCGACCTGGATATCGACGCGAGCGACCTCATCGAGGACGCCGAGCAGAAGCTGTTCGACCTCGCCGCGAACGGGCAGACCGAAGGCGGCTTCCAGGCCTTCGGCGACAGCATCGCCAACGCCATTGAAATGGCCGAAAGCGCCTTCAATCGCGAAGGCAAGCTGACCGGCACGCCGACCGGCTTCAAACGCCTGAACGACCTTCTGGGCGGCTTGCAGAAGACCGACCTTTTGATCCTCGCCGGCCGCCCCGGCATGGGCAAAAGCTCGCTCGCGACCAATATCGCCTTCAACGCCGCCCGCGCCCGCGTGCTGGACGAAGATTCGGAGCGCGGCCACGCCATCGCCTTTTTCTCGCTGGAAATGTCGGCGGAGCAGTTGGCGCTCCGCATTCTCGGCGAAGAATCCGGCGTGCCGTCGGACCGCGTGCGCCGTGGGCAGATCGACCAGCAGGACTTCGACAAGGTGTTCGAGGCGGCGGAGGACCTCTCCCGGCTCAAGCTCTTTATCGACGATACGCCCGCCATCAGCGTCTCCGCCCTCCGCACGCGCGCCCGGCGGTTGCTCAGAACCGAGCGCCGGCTGGACCTGATCGTGGTCGACTACCTCCAGCTCATGCAGCCGCCGCGCTCCGCGCGGACGGACAACCGCGTCCAGGAGATTTCGGAGATCACGCGCGGCCTCAAGTCAGTGGCCAAGGAGCTGGATGTGCCGGTGCTGGCGCTCTCCCAGCTTTCCCGCGCGGTCGAGCAGCGGGAAGACAAGCGCCCGCAACTGGCCGACCTGCGCGAATCGGGATCGATCGAACAGGATGCGGACGTGGTCATGTTCATCTATCGCGACGAATATTACCTCGGCCGCAAGGAACCGCCGGAAGACACCGAGGAACATGCCCAGTGGCAGGCGGAGATGGACCGGGTGCACGGGCTTGCCGAAGTCATCATCGCCAAGCAGCGCCACGGGCCGACAGACAAGGTGATGTTGATGTTCGACGGCTCGCGCACGCGCTTCAGCGATCCGGAAGAGCATGCCAACGACTACGCGGATTATGGCTGAGGGAACGCCGTCCGGACGTTTCGTCATCGACCTCGGCGCCGTTCGGGAGAACTGGCGCCGGCTGAACGCCCGCGCTCGCGGCGTGGACGTCGCGGCTGTGGTGAAGGCGAACGCCTATGGCCTGGGGCTGGAGCGAGTCGCGCCCGAACTCTGGCAGGCCGGCGCGCGGCGCTTTTATGTGGCCCGCGCGGAAGAAGGCGTCGCCGCGCGCGCCTTGCTCCCCGGCGCCGAGATCGTCGTGCTAGCGCCGGCGCTCCCGGACGAACTGGAAGCCGCCCGCGCCGCCGGACTGATCCTCACGCTGAACGGCCCTGACGACCTGGAAGCCTGGCGCGCCGACGCGGCCGCTCATGGTCGCGCGCTCCGCGCGGCTCTGCATATCGACACCGGCATGACGAGGCTCGGCTTCGACGACGCGGCGCTGTCGGAGGTTTGGTCCGGCTTGTCGCCGCCGGAGCAGGCGGCGGTCGAAGAAGTGTCCAGCCATCTCGCCTGCGCGGACACGCCGGACCACCCGGCGAACCAGGGCCAGCTGATTCGGTTTCGAAACGCCGCCGCCGCCCTGCCGAGCCGTCTGCGCCGAAGCCTCGCCAATTCGAGCGGAATGTTCCTGGGCGGCGACTATCTGCAGACGACCGCCCGCCCCGGCATGGCGCTGTACGGCCTCAATCCGACGCCGGACCGCCCGAACCCCATGCGCGCCGCCGTTCGCGTCGAAGCGCGCATATTGCAGCGGCGCAAATTGCGGCGCGCGGAGACCGTCGGCTATGGCGCGACGGTCTCCGCGCCCGCCGGCGCCGTCATCGCGACGATTGCGGCCGGATACGCCGATGGTCTACATCGGAGCTTGGCCAATGGCGGCGTCGTCTTCCTGGGAGACCGGAAAGCGTCGACGCTCGGCCGCGTATCGATGGACCTGATAGCGATCGACGTGACTGACCTTCCCGAATCCATCGCCCGCCCCGGCGCCTATGCCGAGATCGCGGGCGCGCGCCAAAGCATCGACGATCTGGCGGCTGCAGCCGGAACCATCGGCTATGAAATCCTGACAGGCATCGGCCGCCGCTACGCACGCACATATCTGGACGAGGCTCAATGAATCCGCTGGCCAGCATCGGCGCCGTCGTCCTCACATTTTTTCAGACGGCCGGCAGGGTCGTGATCTTCGCGGCGAGCGGGCTGATCCATACGGCGACGCCGCCCTATCACGGCCGCCAGATCCTGCGGCAGTTGATCGACGTCGGCTATTACTCCCTGCCCGTCGTCGCGCTGACGACCCTGTTCAGCGGCATGGTGCTCGCGCTGCAAAGCTATACCGGGTTCGCCCGCTTTTCGGCCGAAGACGCGGTCGCCAACGTCGTCGTGCTGTCGATGACCCGCGAACTCGCGCCCGTTCTGGCCGGCCTCATGGTGGCGGGTCGGATCGGCGCATCCATGGCGGCGGAAATCGGCACGATGCGCGTGACCGAGCAGATCGACGCCCTGTCGACGCTGGCGACGCATCCGATGAAATTCCTGGTGGCGCCGCGCATCCTGGCCGGGCTCACCATGCTGCCGATCCTCGTGCTGATCGGAGACATCATCGGCGTGCTGGGCGGTTATCTGGTCGGCGTCTACCGCCTGGACTTCAACCCCTCCGCCTATGTGCAGCAGACCTGGAACTTCGTGGAGACCATGGATGTGGTCTCAGGACTGGTGAAGGCCGGCGTCTTCGGTTTCATCGTCACGCTGATGGGCTGCTATCACGGCTACCACAGCCGGGGCGGCGCCCAGGGCGTCGGCATCGCCACCACCAACGCCGTCGTGTCCTCCGCGATCCTCATCCTGATCTCCAACTACTTCATCACCGAGAGCTTCTTCTCCAAATGAGCGTGGAGCCGAAAATCGCTTTCCGCGACGTGCATCTGGCCTTCGGGCCGAAACAGGTGCTGAAGGGCGTCGATCTGGAAGTCGCCAAGGGCGAATCGCTTGTGGTGATCGGCGGCTCCGGCTCCGGCAAATCGGTTCTGATCAAAACGGTGCTCGGCATCACCACGCCGGACCAGGGCGAGGTCTGCCTCGACGGGGAGAACGTCGTCGGCGCCGGCGGTCGCCGGCGGGCGGAACTCAATAAGCGGATCGGCATGTTGTTTCAGGGCGGCGCCCTGTTCGACAGCCTGACCGTGCTCGACAACGTCGCCTTCGGCCTGGTCCAATCCGGCATCGCGCGGGGCAAGGAAGCCCACGATCGCGCGCTGGAAACCCTTTCCAGGGTCGGGCTCGACGAGAATGTGGCGGCGCTGCTGCCGGTGGAGCTATCAGGCGGCATGCAGAAGCGGGTGGCTCTCGCCCGCGCGATCGCGGACCAGCCCGAGATCATATTCTTCGATGAGCCGACGACCGGCCTCGACCCGATCATGAGCGACGTGATCAATCACCTGATCATCGAATGCGTCCGGGACCTGGGAGCGACCGCGGTCACGATCACCCATGACATGCGGAGCGCCCGCACCATCGCGGACAATGTGGCGATGATCTACGACGGAAGGATCATTTGGCACGGGCCCGTCGAGAATATCGATACGGACGCCAACCCCTATCTCGATCAGTTCGTCCACGGCCGGGCCGAAGGTCCGATTAAGATGACGGTGCGGCGCTGAGACCGCCGATGACGCCTGGCCATCCCTCCCCGCCTCCGGCGCCCTTCGCCGTCGCGACGGACCGGCGCTAGTTCATGGCGCGGGCCTCGACGCGTTACGTCTGCCAGTCCTGCGGCGCCGTGCATAGGCGCTGGGCGGGCCGGTGCGACAGTTGCGGCGAATGGAATTCGATCGTGGAGGAAGCGGCGCCGGCGCCCGTCGGCGGCCCGAAGGCGACGAGCGCCCGGCGAAGCCGGCGCGGCGGCCCGAACCTCGAACTGGAGGCGCTGAAAGGCGGCGGACCGCCGCCGCCGCGCATCACCACGAACATCGCCGAACTCGACCGGGCGCTTGGCGGAGGGCTGGTTCCGGGCGGCGCGATCCTGCTCGGCGGCGATCCGGGCATCGGCAAATCGACATTGCTGCTCCAGGCGATGGGCGGCGTCGCCAATGCCGGCCACACGGTCGTCTATGTTTCCGGCGAAGAAGGCGTAGACCAGATTCGAGGCAGGGCCGAACGCCTCGACCTGGCCGACGCGCCCGTGGCGCTGGCCGCCGCGACCTCCGCGGACGCGGCGGCGGAAACGATCCGCGCCACGCCCGACCTCAAGCTGATGGTGATCGATTCCATCCAGACCATGTATGTGGAAGGCGTCGAATCGGCCCCCGGATCGGTCTCGCAAGTCCGTGCGGCCGCGCAGATCCTGATCGCCGCCGCCAAGCGATCCGGCGCCGCGGTGGTTCTGGTGGGCCACGTGACCAAGGACGGCGCGATCGCGGGGCCGCGCGTGCTGGAGCATATGGTCGACGCTGTTCTGTATTTCGAAGGCGACGCCAGCCAGCACTACCGCATTCTGCGCGCGGTCAAGAACCGTTTCGGCCCGGCCGACGCGCTCGGCGTGTTCGAAATGACCGGCGCCGGCCTGATCGAGGTGGCAAACCCGTCCACCCTGTTCCTGAGCGAGCGCATGGATCGCGAACCGGTTACGGGCGCCGCCGTGTTCGCCGGTTTTCGCGGCGCTCGCCCCCTGCTGGTCGAAGTGCAGGCGCTGGTCGGCGCTCCGGGTCCGGCCTCGCCGCGACGCGCCGTGGTCGGATGGGATTCGGCCAGGCTGGCGATGACCCTCGCCGTGCTGGAAAGCCGCGCGGGGCTTCCCTTCTCGGGCCGGGACGTTTTCCTTTCAGTCGCCGGCGGGCTTCGCCTGGACGAGCCGGCGGCCGATCTGGCGGCGGCGGCCGCTCTCGTCTCAGCGCTCCTGGAGCGCCCCGCGCCGCAGGACTGCGTTTTCTTCGGCGAGCTGGCGCTTTCCGGCGAAGCGCGGCCTTCGCCCCAGGCCGAGGCGCGCCTGAACGAGGCGGCGCGGCTCGGCTTCGCGCGCGCGGCGGCGCGGGCGGATGTCGCGGCGCCGCCGATTCCCGTGCGGCCCGTCCGCCGCATCGACGACCTGGTGACGCTGATCGCCGCAGAACCCTTGCTTCGGGCGCCGAAACCGGCAGATTGGGATGAAAGCGATTCCTAGGATTCTGAACGTTCATGCCTGAGGGCATTCACAGCTTCGACTTGGTCGTCGCGGGCGTCGTCATCGTGAGCGGCATTCTGGCGTTCATGCATGGCTTTATCCGCGAAGCTCTTTCGATCGCCTCCTGGATCGGCGCGGGCGCCATCGCGATCGCCGGCTACCCGATGGCGCGTGAAGTGGCGGCGGCTTACATCCCCTCCCCGCTGATCGCCGATATCGCCGCCGGGGCGCTTCTCTTCGTCGGCGCCTTTCTGATCCTCTCCATCATCGCCCGGGCGATCGGCCGAGCGCTGGAAAGCGCCGATGGCCTTGGCCCCATCAACCGGTCGCTTGGCCTGCTGTTCGGCCTGTTTCGCGGGGCGCTCATCGCCTCCGTGGCCTATCTGACGCTCGCCTGGAGCGTGCCCGAGCGCGACCATCCGGACTGGATCGTCAACGCTCGCTCGACGCCGATTCTGAAAGAGAGCGCCAAGCTGATCGAGCAGGCGCTGCCCGAGGCCTGGCGCGCCAAGGGCGCGGACGCCGCCGCCGCCGCCGAAGAGGCCGCCCGGGCGGAGATGCTGCGCCGCCTGAACGCCCCGCAACCCTCTACGCCAAACAACAGCGGGACGAGCGGGGGGGAAACCGGCTATAACCCTGGCGAGCGCAAGGCGCTCGACGATCTGATCAAGGATCGGCAATAGCGTCGCTTGCGCCGCATCTGGCTTGGAGTAAGCCCATGCAATCCGATAGCCGCCCGGATCATGCCGACGACGACAAACTCCACGAGGAGTGCGCGATCTTCGGGATTTGGGATGCGACCGGCGCCGCCAAACTGACGGCGCTCGGCCTGCACGCCCTGCAGCATCGCGGCCAGGAGGCGAGCGGCATTGTCTCCTACGACCGGTCCGACGCCCGTTTCTACTCCCGGCGCGGGCGCGGCCAGGTGGAGCGCGTGTTCGGCTCGCCGGAGCGGATCGAGGGGCTGAAGGGCGGCGGCGCCATCGGCCACAACCGCTACGCCACCACCGGCGAAGACATGATGAGCAACATCCAGCCGATGTTCGCGGAGTTCGCATTCGGCGGCTTCGCCGTCGCCCATAACGGCAATCTCACCAATGCGTTGAAGGTGCGCGAGCGCCTTGTTTCCGAAGGCTCCATCTTCCAATCGACGTCGGACACGGAAGTCATCATCCACCTGATCGCCCGCAGCCTGCGGACGACCCTCGTCGAACGGGTGATCGACGCGCTGATGCAGATGGACGGCGCCTATTCGCTCGTCGCGCTGTCGCCGAAAAAGCTTATCGGCGTGCGAGACCCCATGGGCGTCCGCCCGCTGGCGATCGGCAGGCTCAAAGGCGCGGCAGGGTCGCCGACCGCCTACGCGCTCGCTTCCGAGAGCTGCGCCTTCGACATGATCGGGGCGGAGTTCATCCGCGAGGTCGAACCGGGCGAACTGATCGTCATCGACGAAGACGGCCTTACGAGTCGCCGCCCCTTCCCGCAATCGCGCGCCCGCCCCTGCATTTTCGAGCACATCTATTTCGCGCGGCCGGACAGCATCATCGGAGGCCTGTCGATCTACGAATCCCGCAAGCGCATCGGCAGCGAACTCGCGCGCGAATCGCATCCGCCGGGCGGGATCGACGTCATCGTTCCGGTGCCGGATTCCGGCGTTCCGGCGGCGATCGGTTACGCGGCGGAAGCCGGCGTTCCCTTCGAACTCGGCATCGTGCGCAGCCACTATGTCGGCCGCACCTTCATCCAACCGACCCAATCCATCCGCGACCTTGGCGTCCGCATGAAGCACAGCGCCAACGCCGAAGTGCTGCGCGGCAAACGCGTCGTCCTGGTCGACGATTCCATCGTGCGCGGCACCACGTCCGCGAAGATCGTCGATATGGTCCGACGCGCCGGCGCGAAGGAGGTGCATATGCGCATCTCCAGCCCGCCGACCACCCATCCCTGCTTCTACGGCATCGACACCCCGGATCGGAGCGAGCTTCTGGCCGCGCGCCATTCCGTGGTCGAGGACATGGCCAAGGAGATCCAAGCGGACAGTCTGGCGTTCGTTTCGACGGACGGGCTCTATCGCGCCATGGGCGAGTTGGACGGTCGGTCGAGCGAAGCGCCGCAATATTGCGACGCCTGCTTCACCGGCGATTACCCGACCCGGCTGATCGATTCCGATTCCGGCCTTATCGGCGCGCCGACCGGACGGCCCATCGAACAGGCCGCCGAATGACTTCAGAAAAGCCTTTGGCGGGTCGCGTCGCGCTTGTCGCCGGCGCGTCTCGCGGCCTTGGCGCGTCCGCCGCCGCCGCGCTCGCGGCAGCCGGCGCGGAAGTCGTTCTGGTCGCGCGCACGCAGGGCGCGCTCGAAGCGCTGCATGACCGTATCCAGGCTGCCGGCGGCAAGGCCGTCATCGCGCCGGTCGACCTGACGGACGGCGAGGCCGTCGACCGGCTCGCGCTCGGCATGGCGGAGCGGTTCGGCAAGCTCGACGCCCTGGTGCTGACGGCGGCGATCCTGGGCGTTCTATCGCCGATCGCCCATGTCCCGCCCGACGTCTTCGAAAAGACCATCGCCGCCAATCTGACGGCGCACTGGCGACTGATCCGGAACTTCGAAGCGCTGCTGCAACGCTCGGACGCCGGACGCGCCGTGGTGGCGACTTCGGGCGCCGCGGCCGGCGGCCTCGCGTTCTGGTCGCCCTATGCCGCGAGCAAGGCCGCGCTCGAAGCCATGGTCTCCTGCTGGGCGGAGGAAGTCCGCAATACGCCGCTTCGGGTCAATCTGATCGACCCTGGCGTCATGGCGACGGGCCTCCGCGCGGAGGCGTTTCCGGGCGAGGATCAGAAGACGCTGCGCTCGCCAGACGCGATCGCGCCGATGATCGTCGATCTGGCGGCGCCGGCCTGCAGCCTACACGGACAGGTGATGCGCGCCGGCTGAGCCCCCACGCGATCAAGCGTCGGGATCGTCCGGTTCGGCTTTCGGAGATTGCGTCCCCTTTGCCAGCGCGTCCGCGAGGCTGACTTCCCCCGTTCCGCGCGGCAAGGGCCGCTGCTGGCTCGGCGCCGGCGCCCATCCGGCGAGGTAGACGACCTCGAACGGAACGACGAGACGTCCCTCTCCGTCCGAGGCCAGTTCGGTCAGGATCGACATCGCTCGCATCAAGACATCCCGCCGGAGCGGACGGCGCGACCGCTCGGTCAGAATGTTCGCTTCACCCATGGCGCGCAGATCGGCCAGCAGCTTGAACGGCTCGCCATAGGACACGTCGATCGCCTCGGTGTCCGCGACCGGCAAAGCGAAACCGGCGCGCTGCAAAAGACCCGCCGCGTCCCGGATATCGACGAAGGGGGAGATATGCGGCGACGTGGCCGCGCCAAGCTCCGCCTCGGCCGCGAGGAACGCCTGACGTAGCGGCGCCAGCGTCGCCGGCCCGAACAGGGTTCCCAGAAAGAGGCCGTCGGGGCGCAGAGCGGACCGGATTTGCGCGAGCGCGCCCGGCAGATCGTTCGCCGCATGCAGATCCGTCGCCGCGAAGACGAGGTCGAGCCGCCCTTGCCCGAACGGCAGCGCCTCCGCATCGGCGACGACGCGCCGTCCGTCCGTCGGCAAGGCCGCGCGGGCGAGCTCGGCTTCGATCAACTGCTGGATGCCGCCCCGCCCCTCGAGCGCCCGCCGCGCGACGCCGCCGCGCGCGCCCAATGCGAGCGCCGTTGGAAAGCTGCCGGTCAGATCGTCGAGCCGCTCGGCCAGCCTGTCGGCGATCTCGGCCAACAGGAAATCCGCGTGCGCGAGGCTCTCCACGCTTCGCGCCCGCCTGTGGCGCAGCAAACCCCTGTCGAAAATGCGCGGCGGCGCCGCCATCGCCCGGTTCCCCTCGTCGCTTGAGCGTCTTCGGCGCCGGGACTAGCATGCCGACCGAATTTCCGCCATTCGCAGCCACGCCGAGGCCCGACAATGACCAAAACGATTTCTCCCAAAGACCTGCACGATCTGATCCAAGACGCCTCGACCGAGTACGCCATCGTCGACGTGCGCGGCGAGCGCGCCTTTTCGGACGGTCATCTGATGCACGCGATCTCGATCCCGCTAGGGCGGCTCGAAGTGATGGTCGGCGACCTGGTTCCGCTCAAGACGACGACGACCGTCCTGACCGACGGCGGCGAGGGCTATGCCGAGAAGGCCGCCGCCTGCCTGGGCGCCATCGGCTACAGCGACGTACAGCTGCTGGAAGGCGGCACGCCCGGATGGGGCGCCGCCGGCTATGAGGTCTATGGCGGCTTCAACGTTCCCTCGAAAGCCTTCGGCGAGTTCGTCGAGCATCATTTCGGCACGCCCTCGGTCTCCGCCGACGAGTTGAAGGCGATGATGGACAAGGGCGAGAAGATGGTCATCGTCGATAGCCGGCCGATGGACGAATACAACGTGATGAATATTCCGTCCGCCAGCTGCTGCCCTGGCGGCGAGCTTGTCTATCGCGCCCATGAGATCGCGCCCGATCCCGACACCACGATCGTCGTCAACTGCGCGGGCCGCACCCGCTCGATCATCGGCGCCCAGTCGCTCATCAACGCCGGCGTCTCGAACAAGGTCGTGGCGTTGCAGAACGGCACGATGGGCTGGCACCTCTCCGGCTTCCAGCTTGAGCATGGCAACGAGAAGCTGGCGGGCGAAAGCCTGTCCCAGGCGGCTGTGGATCGCGCTAAGTCGCGCGCGGCGGACGTCGCGGCGCGCTTCAAGGTATCCCAAGTCGACAAGGCGACGGCGGACGCGTGGCTGAAGGACGAAAGCCGCACCACCTTCCTCTTGGACGTGCGCCATCCGCATGAATATGTCGCCGGCCATCTGCCGGGCTCCATCTCTGCGCCGGGCGGTCAGCTCGTGCAGGCGACCGACAGATATGCCGGCGTGCGCGGCGCCCGGCTGGTGCTGGTCGACGACGCCAATCTGGTTCGCGCCACCATGACCGCACACTGGCTTACCCAGATGCACTGGGACGTCTACGTGCTCGAAGGCGGCCTGCCCGCGACCGGTTTGGTAACGGGTCCACACGCGCCGACGCCGCTTGGCATGCCAGACGCCGAGACCCTGGACGTGGCGGCGGCCAAGGCGAAGCTGGCCGAGGGATGGGTCGCGGTCGACGTCGCCACCAGCCGCGACTACCGCCTGGGCCATATTCCGGGCGCCTGGTGGACGACCCGCGCCCGTCTTGACGAGGCGGCGGCGCGACTGCCTGAAGCGCCAGGCTATCTGGCGACATCCGAAGACGGCGTCGTCGCCCGCTACGCCGCCGCCGAACTCGCCGCACTCACCGGAAAGCCGACCGCCGCTTTAGACGGCGGCGCCGCGGCCTGGACCGGCGCCGGCGAGCCGTTGGAGACGGGCGAAACCCATCTTGCCGATACGGCGGACGACGTCTGGCTGAAACCCTATGAGCGCAAGGGCGTCGTCGAGGACTTCATGAAGGAGTATCTCACCTGGGAGATCGACTTGATCAAGCAAGTCGAACGCGACGACCTGGTCAGCTTCCGCACGTTCTAGGAGACGACGGGTGCAAAATGGCGGTTGGCCGCACCGCGCGACCAACTCGTCTATGGCTCGCCAATTGGGAGGCTGTTTGGCAGGGAATGTTACTAAACCATTAGATATTTTGCTTTTCGACCGAGGACCAACCATCTATTTGACTTACAGGGCTGGTAGTGAGAGATTCATTAAATCGCGGTAATGATCTGTCGATCAATGCCGCAAATAGGTGGCCGAATGTTCGGATCTGGTTCCTCATCCATCCTGTTCCCGATCATGACCGGGATCGCACGCCTCACTGGCGGCGGACAGGTGATCGACGACTATAGCTTGCGCGGCTTGGACGACGAGGCGTTCCGTCGCCAAGTCCACAGGGCGCGCGCGTCGAGACGAAACGAAGACCTTGAACACACCTGTCGTGAGTGGGCGCTAATTGCGATTAAAGAGGTTTTGAAAGCCGCAGCGGAAGAGAGATTGACAGTTCGCATCGCGTCGCGAACGTTCTTCCCCAATCTTTTCGACCAACTGTCGGAGAACCTGGAAGAAATTTTTTCCAAGAACGTACAGGTTCATGCACTTATCCTACGGAACGACGCACCCAACCTTGAGAGCAATAGCTTCATACAAACAATCCTGAGCCGCCCCGAGCTCGGAGAAGTGAAGCAGTTAAAAGAGAGCAAGGAGACTGGGAGCTTTATTCTGGCCGGGGAGCAGTACTATCGTGCTGCAACCGAGGACGGACGGAACCGTTCAGGCGCTGTGGTCAACTTCGGAAATCCGCGCCGCGCGGCAGAGCTTGCCAAGACGTTCTCTGAGCTCTCCAAAAGTGAAACCATCTCGCTCAAAAAGGCGGACTTGGCGCTTTAGACCGCTCAGACAGTAGAACGTAGAGGCACGCGGCAAATGTTTGCATCGCCGTGGCCCTTGCTCCGGCGGGCTAGGCGTCTAGCGCCCGGTCGCGCCTTGCTTTCCCTTTTGAGCAGCAATCCTTAAGCGCCAGCAGACGTAGCGGCGTCGGGGCAAACCCCGGCGTATTTTCCGCTGAGCAAGAAGCGCCCCACCCACGCCTCTCGCATACTGGACTCAGATGTCTACCGAAGATAGCATTCACTATGCAGAGGAAAGACTAGCGCTGAGCAAAGAAAAATGGATGAGTTGTTTATCGCCGCAGTTGGGGTCTATGCGGTTGTTCTTGCTGCAACCCCAATCGTTATTCAAATAATTGAAGGCATTTATCGCACTGAGGAAATCTCAACTTCATCGGCCATAACTGACGGAGATCTGAAAATACTCCACCGAAACGGAGACCACGACTGGGCGCACCGCCGAATATCGGTATCGAGCCAAATTAGAGACCGCCTATTATTATTAAGTAAAGATAAAACGCAAATCTCTGACGCAAACCTATCGATAATGCTTCTAATCATAACCCAAACAATGCCAATTTTATTCTCTACTATCCTTGCAATTCTTTGCTTGACAACAATCTCTTACCTGTTTCAACAATTTGATACAGGAGATAGCGCCAATATCAGAGGCATTCAATTTCTCTTTTTTTGCATTTTTACGCTTGCCGTATTTCTCGGCATCAGCAGACCGCTATTCCAAGCAGCCGGAATTGGCAATCGGGCTTCTGAACTGAGGGAACTGCAGGCGCTTTATAATCGACTTCAACCTTGGCTGAAAGACTGGGCTGATGCCGATGAAGCAACACGAAATGCTCAGCAGACGCCGCCGGCTATGGATTCAGACCTTGAGGCGCTGCTCGAGCATGCCATCAAGCGGTTTCCATGGATAAGAGCCGGAAGAACGCTCTAGAAGCGGGTAAAGCAGCGGCTCATGTAGCGCTCGACCTGCTGATCCCGCCGCGCTGCGTGAGTTGCGGCGTCGAGACGGCGCGGGCGCAGGGGGTTTGCCAGGCTTGTTGGAGCGAGCTTCGGTTCGTCGCCGAGCCGCTTTGCCGGCGATGCGGTCTCGGCCTCGCCGCGGAGGGCGCGGATGCGGGCGGAGTCTGCGGCGCCTGTCGGGCCAGTCCGCCGCGCTTCGATCGCGCGCGCGCCGTTCTCGCCTATGACGATGCGAGCCGGCCGCTGATCGTTGGATACAAGCGGGCCGGTCGGCTTGAAGCGACCCCGCTTTTCGTGCGCTGGCTGGAAGTCGCCGGGCGGGAGATTCTGCCCGAGGCCGATCTGATCGCCCCGGTCCCCTTGCACTGGCGGCGGATGCTGTGGCGGCGCTTCAATCAGGCGGCTGAACTGGCGCGGGCTCTCGCCCGATACCAGGCGGGAGCGTACGCGCCCGACCTGCTGCGACGGCGGAAGCCGACCCGAAGCCAGGCCGGTCTTGGCCCTGCCGCGCGACGGCGCAATGTCGTCGGCGCGTTCGCCGTGTCGGATCGCTGGAAGGCGCGCCTGGCGGGCCAGCGCGTTCTCCTTGTCGACGACGTATTCACCACCGGCGCCACCGCAGAACGCGCGGCGGCGACGCTCGTTCGCGCCGGCGCGACCGCCGTCGATGTGTTGACGGTGGCCCGCGTCGAGCGCCCGCGCCGAATCTGATAGAAAGCCGTCATCGCGACGATGCCCCGGCCATTTGGAGCGCCTAAACATGCGTATGACGTTCACGGCGACGGCGATCCTGGCTTCCCTTCTTGTCGGAAGCGTTTCCGCGCACAAAGGCGCTTCTGGCGTGGTCAAGGAACGCATGGACGTCATGCAGGACTTCGCGGACGCGACCAAAGGCATCAAGGCGATGCTATTCGAGCCCAAATCGCCGGCCTATGGCGATCTGGCGGCGGTGCGCGCCGCGGCCGCCCGAATTGCGGCAGGCGCCGACCACACGTTCGCGCATATGTACCCGAAGGGCAGCAATGCAGCGCCGAGCGACGCCCGCGCCGAAATCTGGGCGATGCCGGACGCGTTTCAGGAACGCGCCGCCGCCCTGAAGGCGAGCGCCCAGAGCCTTGCAAACACCGAGACCCAGGAAGACGGACAAGCCGCGTTCAAACGGCTCGTCGCAGCCTGCGCCGAATGTCACAAGCGCTTCCGCGCCAAAAAGTGAACGACCGCGCCGAGGTCATTCGGCGCGGGTTCGACAGACGGCGTTGACCCTAGGCCGTGGGCTTCTTCGTCTGCGCGGGATACTCGTCATAGCATCCGCCGCCGCTGCTGTGGCCGCTCGCGCCGGGCTTGACCGACTGGGCAGGCTGCTTGTCGCCGGCGGCGCTCACGGGCGCGGCGACGAAACTCAAACCGGCTACGGTGAGGATCGTTGCAAAGAGACGACGCATGAACCGTTCTCCCTTCAATGGCGCAGCAACGGATTGCCGCGCGACATGCAATCATAGCACATTCGCCTCGATTGAACGAACCCCGAAGCCTCGGACCAGCGCCAAGTGCCGCCAAAACGCCTGCTCATCGTCGCCCACGCGCCATCGCCCAATACGCGGAAACTGGCGGCTGCGGTCCGGCGAGGCGCGACCGACCCGTCGATCGCGGGCGTAGAGACGCGGCTCAGGCGACCCGCGGAAGCGGGCGTCGAGGACGTTCTGGCGGCCGACGCCCTGGTGATCGGAACGACCGAAAACCTCGCCTACATGGCTGGAATGGTGAAGGATTTCTTCGACCGGACCTACTATGGCCTCATCGGGCGGCGCCAAGGAATGCCCTACGCCCTCTATATCCGGGCGGGGAGCGATGGGACCGGCACGGCGAAGGGCGTCGAACGCATCGTGACCGGCCTGCGCTGGCGGGCCGTGCAGCCGCCGCTCGTTCTGAAGGGGCCGTATCGTTCGGATTTCGAAGACAAGGCCGAGGAGCTCGGCATGGCGATGGCGGCAGGCCTCGAAGCGGGCGTCTTCTAGAGGTCGTTCGATTCGCGCCGGCGCGAAGGCGAACCGCTTGATCCTCAATTCATAGATGGCGCAGGATCGCGGCGCTCAATCTCTCATTTTGCGGAAAGGCGAGCCCATGGCCGATCATCCCGGCGTCGTTCGAGCGGAGGCGTTCGCCGCCGCCAACGGTTTCACGATCCCAGTGCTGATGGCGCCGATGGCCGGATCCTGCCCGCCGGCGCTCGCCGCCGCCGTGGCCCGCGCCGGCGGCCTTGGCGGTTGCGGCGCGCTGCTGATGCAACCGGACGCCATCCGCGGCTGGGCGCAATCCGTGCGGGCGGAGACCAACGGCGCATTTCAGATGAACCTTTGGATCCCGGACCCGCCGCCGACGCGCGACGCGGCTCAGGAAGCGGCGATCCGAAGCTTTCTATCCCAGTGGGGGCCAGATGTGCCGTCGGACGCCGCCGAAGGAACTCCGCCCGATTTCGACGCCCAGTGCGAGGCCATGCTGGACGCCGGCCCCGCTATCGTTTCCTCGATCATGGGTCTCTACCCGCTGGATTTCGTCGCAAAGATGAAATCCCGAGGCGTCAAATGGTTCGCGAATGTCACGACCGTCGCGGAAGCGAAGGCGGCGGCGGATGCGGGCGCTGACGCCGTGATCGCGCAAGGCGCGGAAGCCGGCGGCCATCGCGGCGCCTTCGAAGCGGGCATGGCCGAGCGAACGGCCGTCGGACTCTTTTCGCTGCTGCCGGCGGTGCTCGATGCGGTGGATTTGCCCGTGATCGCGACCGGCGGCGTCGCCGACGCCCGCGGCGCGGCCGCGGCCATCCTGATGGGGGCGTCGGCGGTACAGATCGGCACCGGCCTCCTCCGGTCGCCCGAAGCGGGCCTGCCGCGCGCCTGGGCCGACGCCATCGGGTCCGCCAACCCGGAAGACACGATGGTGACGCGCGCGTTCTCCGGCCGCGCCGGCCGCAGCATCGCCACCGCCTATGCCCGCGCCTCCGCCGCGCCCGAAGCGCCTTCCCCGGCGCCCTACCCGGTCCAACGCGGCCTGACCCAGGCAATGCGGGACGCAGGCGGCAAGGTAGGCGACATCGACCGCATGCAGGCCTGGGCCGGACAGTCCGCCGGCCTCGCCCCCGCGATGCCGGCCGGCGACTATGTGCAGGCGCTCTGGCGGGACGCTCGAACGCTGCTCGGCGGCGGCTGAACGGCCGGTCGGTCAGCTGTTGACCAGGCCGCCGTCCACGTTGAAGCCCTGGCCCGTGATGTTTCGCGCGCCTGGCCCCGCCAGGAACACGGCGATCGCCGCGACGTCGGCGGGATCGTTGCCGCGCCGGATCGGGATCGTGCGCTCGACCTCCGCTCGGAAGTCCTCGATCGATACGCCCTTCGCGCCGGCGCGGTCCTGCATGAGCCTGTCGACGATCGCCGTGTAGGTGACGCCCGGGCAGATCGCGTTGACGTTCACGTTGTGACGGCCAAGTTGGTGGGCTGCTAGATAGGTCATCGCCAGAACCGCGCCTTTCGTGCCCGCATAGGCGACATTCGACGACCCGTAGTATCCCCGCCCGGCGACCGAAGCGATGTTGATGACGCGGCCGCCGCCCGCTTCGATCATGTGTTTCGCCGCGCGCTGCATGCAAAAGAACACGCCTTTGGCGTTCACCCGGAACATGCGGTCCCAATCCGCCTCAGTCAGGTCCATGATATCGGCATGACGCGTGACGCCGGCGTTATTGACGATGACGTCCAGACCGCCCAGGCCGCCGACCGCTTTATCGATCATGGCGTCGATCGCGCCGAGATCGCCGCAATCGGCCTGGAGGGCGAATGCATCGCCTCCCGCCGCCGAAGCGACCCGTCCGGCGGCTTCTTCATTGATGTCCGCCACGGCGACCCTAGCACCGGCCTTGGCGTAGGCGAGCGCAATCGCCTCCCCGATGCCGCCGCCGCCGCCGGTGACGAGCGCCTTCAAGCCCTGCAATTCCGCCATATCCCCCCCTGTTCGCCCATTTTGGGCTTTTCTTTGAACTAACGCGTCTCCGGCGGCGTCGCGAGCGGCCGCGCCGCGAACATGTCCGCCTTGAGGGCCGCCTCCATCTGGGCCGGATCGATGCCGCGCGCGGCCGCGTCCGGCGCGATCGCCGCCATCACCGCCTCGACAGACCCCAATGCCTTCAACGCCTTATACCGATCTTCGCGCGGCCGCCCCAAGGCTTCGGCCAACAACGACATTACATTGAGGATCTCGAACGGCCGCCCGTCGTCATACCGGCAGAGCTCCCGGTGGCAGCCGTGATAGACCGTCGCCAGCACGTCGACGCCAGCCGCGGCTGCCCCGTCTAGGATGGCCGCGCGCTGGGCGTTGCGGAATTCGACGAGAACCGCGAGTGTACTTTCCATAACGCCGGCCGGGCGGACCGGCAGCTCAACCAGTTCGATGCCCGGAATTGCGGTCAACAGCGTCTTCACGGCCGCCATCGCGCCAGGGATCGCCGGACGCTCGATCACCGCGACCTTGCGCGCCGGGACCGGGCGCAAATGCGGCCGCAGGGTCTCGATCCGCTCCGCCAGGAAGCCGTAGAACGGCGTCATGTCGAATGGCGTCTCGCCATTCACCTCGGTCCAATTGCCGAGCGCGAGATCGCCGATCTGGATCTGGCAGCTCGGGCACCAGGAGATCGCGGTTTCCGCCCCGGCGTCCGCCAATTTCTCGACCGTGCCGAACGCCTGCCGCCCCGAAATCTTGCCGTCGCCCTGATTGAAGGCATAGACGCCGCAACACATGCCCGGCCCGCCCATCACCTTGGCCTCGACGCCGGCCGCAGAGAGCGCGTCGAGCGCCGTCATCACGATATGAGGCGTCTTCCAGACGTTGCAGCCCGTATAGAAAACGACGCCACCCGGCGCCGTCGCATCCCCCGGCCGGCCATCCTCGAGACGCGCCAGATCCTCGGCATCCGTCAATAGGCCGGATATGGCGCGCGCGCTCGCCGCCATGGCGTTGTATGTCGCGACCGAGCGTCGTTTGATCTCGCGCGGGTCGGCGCCTTCCGCCTGCAAGGCGAGCTTGCCCATACGCTGCAGAAAGCGGACGTCGATCCCCTCCGGGCAGGCTTCGCGGCAATAGTTGGAGCCACAACATGCGGACGTCCATGCACGGGTTTCAGCGGGCGCCGTCCCGCCCGTAAGCAGGTCCAGCAGCCCGCCCATCGCGGCCCCGCCATCGGCCGCGCCGACGCCTGCCGGCTCCGGCATAGGACAGGCTTCGAAGCAGGCCCCGCACCGGGTGCACGCCTCGGCGAAAGCGGCGACGCGACCAGATGCGCCCTCCAGATAGTCCGCGCCTCGATCAGCCATCGCTTCCCCCCTTCGCTATCGCTAGACAGAAACCGGCGTCTTCAACGGCTTGCCGGAAAAATGCAGATCCAGATTTTCGATCACCAGGTCGGCCATCGCATTGCGCGTAGCGACGGTGGCGCTCGCCTGATGCGGCTGAAGAACGACGTTCTCCAGATCGAACAGCTCCTCCGGCACGCTGGGCTCGCCTTCGAAGACATCCAGCCCCGCGCCCCAGATGCGCCTAGCCATCAACGCTTCCACCAGCGCCTGCTCGTCCACGACGGTTCCCCGCGCGACATTGACGAGCCAACCGTCCGGCCCGAGCGCCGCCAGGACCTTGCGGTTGACCAGATGGCGCGTCGCCGGACCGCCGGGGCAGCAGAGGACCAGGCCATCGACCTTGCCCGCCAAGTGGGCGATATCGGGGTCGAAGGGATAGGGCACGTCGGGCTTCGGCCTTGGGCCGTACCACGAGACCTTGGCGCCGAGCGCGGCGAGCCTGTCAGCCGTCGCGCGGCCGATCCGCCCCATGCCGACGACGCCGACCGGACGGCCGACGATGGTGCGGTTCAGCGGCATGTCGCCCCGCAGCCAGGCGCCGGAGCGGACATAGGCGTCCGCTTTCGGAATTTCCCGCGTCACCGCAAGCGCGAGGCCGACGCCGAGATTGGCGACTTCCTCCGTCAGCACATCCGGCGTGTTCGAGACGACGACGCCGCGCGACGCCGCATGTTTGACGTCGACCCCGTCATAGCCGACCCCGAGCACCGAAATGACCTCGAGGTTCGGCAGTGCGTCGATCAACGCCTTGTCGAGAACGCCATGGCCCAGGGTAATGGCGCCGCGAACCCGGTCGCCAATCTCTGCGAGAAGCGCCGGCGGATCCTTGGCCTGCCAAAGATGGTGCGTCTGGTATCGCCCCTCCAAACCTTCGGCGATGCGCGGCGGCATCTCCATGGATTGTAGAATATGCGGCTGCTCGGTCATGCTTCGCGTCGGCCCCTAGACGATGCTGGCGATTTCGTCGAACGCGAACTTCGGCCCGCGCTCCTTCACGGACGCCGGATCGCCATAGCCGATATTGCAGATGAAGTTCGCTTCGTAACCGGTTCCGCCAAGGAACTCGGCGTTCAGCTTGGCGGGATCGAACCCGGACATCGGGCCGCAATCGAGGCCGAGCGCCCGCGCCGCCAGGATCATATAAGCGCCCATCAGGGAGCCGTTGCGGAACCCGGCTTCTTTGGCGAAATCCGCGTTCTTCTCGAACATGCTTTTCATGTCCGCATGGGGGAACAGCCGGTCCATATGGGTCCAGAACTTCGGATCCGTCGCGACAATGGCCGTCACCGGCGCGGACTCGACCTTGGCGACGTTGCCAGACGACAGGCAGGGCAAGAGGCGCGCCTTCCCTTCGGGCGAGGACACGAACACGAACCGCGCCGGCGTCGAATTGGCGCTCGTCGGCGGAAGCTGCGTCAACTCCATGAGCCGGCGAAGCAGCGCTTCAGGCACTTTCTTGTCCAGAAACGCGTAGCAGGTGCGCGCTTCGCGGAACAGCAGGTTCATGCCGTCGTCGTCCAACTTATGGACACGCGCTTTCAATGCTGCGAATTCGGATTCTGTTTCAGTCTTGGCGTCGGTCATCGGGTTCGTATTCCAATCGGAGTGGCTGATTTCGCCAAAGAATAGCGCGACCAATTCATAGGACAATCTGGCGCGACGCCTTTGGAGTATGTATGGAGGGCGGATTCATCGGCTGACGGCGGCCCAGCGGCGGGCGCGACGCAAGCCGAACGGGGGAGGATGGCCGCCAGGATGGAATATTTCGTACAGCAGCTCATCAATGGCGTGACGCTCGGCTCGATCTACGGACTGATCGCCATTGGCTATACGATGGTTTACGGCATTATCGGAATGATCAACTTCGCCCACGGCGATATTTTCATGATCGGCGCCTTCGCCGCGCTGATCGTCATCGTCGGGCTCGGCGCCATCGGCATCGGCGCCGCCGGCGCGTTGATCCTGGTCGCGCTGCTGGGAGCGATGCTGATCGCTTCCGTCTACGGATGGGCGCTGGAGCGCGTGGCCTATCGGCCGCTTCGAGGCTCGTTCCGTCTGGCCGCGCTGATCTCCGCCATCGGCATGTCGATATTCCTGCAGAATTTCGTCCAGCTCTCCCAGGGCGCTCGCGTGAAACCGCTGCAGCCCATGATCGATGGCGGTTTCGAGGTGATGCGCAAGGGCGATTTCACGGTCAACCTTTCCTATATGCAGATTCTGATCGTCACATCGACCGTCATGTTGATGACGGCGTTTTCGCTCCTGATCGCCAAGACCTCCATCGGCCGGTCCCAGCGGGCGTGCGAGCAGGACATGAAGATGGCCGCGCTGCTCGGCCTGGACGTCAACCGCACGATTTCGCTCACCTTCGTGATGGGCGCCTCCCTCGCCGCCGTCGCGGGCATGATGTTTCTGCTCTACTACGGCGTGATCGATTTCTTCATCGGCTTCCTGGCCGGCGTGAAAGCCTTCACGGCCGCCGTGCTGGGGGGCATCGGGTCGTTGCCGGGCGCGATGCTGGGCGGCCTGCTGATCGGCCTTATCGAGACCTTCTGGTCCGGATACTTCACCGTCGAATACAAGGATGTGGCCGCTTTCTCGATCCTGGTGCTGGTGCTGATCTTCCGCCCGACCGGGCTGCTCGGCCGCCCGGAAGTCGAGAAGGTCTGAGGCATGGCCGCGGCGGAGTTGCAGAACCGGGCGAAAGACGCCGTCATCGCCGGGCTGGTGGCGCTGGCCCTTACGGTCCCGATCATCGGCTTCCGAACGAGTTCGGCGCCGGGCGGCCTGGCGATCGACCTGCGCCTCTTGGACGCGGCGCTCGTCGCCCTGGCGGTCGCGGCGGGCCATTTCCTCGTAAACACCTACCGGGCCAGCCGGGAAGGACGCGGCCAGCGCCAGGAAAGCCACGCCGCCGCCTCGCTTCGCCTGAAACGCATAACCCATGGGATCGGCGCGGCCGCGCTCGCCTTCGCCGTTTTGCTGCCGGTCATGCCGTTCGCGGATCGCTATCTCCTGGATATCGGCATTCTGGTCCTGACCTATGTCATGCTCGGCTGGGGCCTGAACATCGTCGTGGGCCTCGCCGGGCTGCTGGACCTGGGCTATGTCGCCTTCTATGCCGTCGGCGCTTATTCCTATGCGCTGATCGCCGCCCATTTCGACTGGTCGTTCTGGGCCTGCCTGCCGCTCGCGGGCCTGTTCGCAGCGTTCTTCGGCGTCATCCTGGGGTTCCCGGTGCTGCGTCTGCGCGGCGACTATCTGGCCATCGTCACCCTGGGCTTCGGCGAGATCATCCGCATCATCCTGCTGAACTGGTATGAATTCACAGGCGGCCCGGACGGTCTCTCCCGCATTCCGCGCCCGGACTTTTTCGGGCTCGAATTCAGCCGCTCATCGAGGGACGGCGAGACGTTCCACCAGTTTTTCGGGCTCGACTACTCGTCGATCCACCGCATCATTTTCCTGTACTACCTGATCCTCATCCTGGCGCTTGTCACCAACCTGTTCACCCTGCGCATTCGCAAGCTGCCCGTGGGGCGCGCCTGGGAAGCGCTTCGCGAAGACGAGATCGCCAGCCGCTCGCTCGGCGTGAACCCGACCAACACAAAACTCACGGCGTTCGCCATCGGCGCGATGTTCGGCGGCTTCGCCGGCGCCTTCTTCGCGACGCGCCAGGGCTTCATCAGCCCGGAAAGCTTCACCTTCATCGAGTCCGCGGTGATCCTGGCGATCGTCGTTCTGGGCGGCATGGGCAGCCAGGTCGGCATCGTCATCGCCGCCCTGGCGTTGATCGGCGGCACGGAGCTGTTCCGCGAGCTCGCGGAATTCCGGATGCTCGCCTTCGGCGCCGCCATGGTGGCTATCATGGTCTGGAAGCCGCGCGGCCTGCTGTCGAACCGGGAGCCGACCGTAAAGCTGCCGCCGAAGCCGGGAGACGGCCCATGACGCAGCCGCTCCTCTCCGTCGAGCACCTGACCATGCGCTTCGGCGGCCTTGTCGCCGTCGACGACGTATCATTCACCGCCGAGAACCGGCAGATAACCTCCATTATCGGCCCGAACGGCGCGGGCAAAACGACGGTCTTCAACTGCCTGACGGGCTTCTACAAGCCGACCGTCGGCCGCCTCCTGCTCACGTCCGACGCGGGCGAGCAATTTCTGGAGCGCATGGAGGATTTCCGCATCGCCCAGAAGGCGGGGGTCGCGCGCACCTTTCAGAACATCCGCCTGTTCCCGGCCATGTCCGTTCTCGAGAACCTGCTGGTCGCCCAACATAACGAACTGATGCGCGCCTCGGTCTGGTCGCTTGCCGGGCTGCTCGGCCTGAAGCGCTATCGAACGGCGGAGGCGGCGGCGGTCGAGCGCGGGCGGTACTGGCTTGAGCATATCGGCCTGATCGACCGCGCGGACGCGCCGGCCGGCGATCTGCCCTATGGCGATCAGCGCCGGCTGGAGATCGCCCGTGCGATGTGCAGCAACCCTTGCCTTCTCTGCCTGGACGAGCCGGCGGCGGGCCTGAACCCACGGGAAACGCTGCTGCTGAATACGCTCCTGCGCTTCATTCGGGACGAACATGGCGTCGGCGTGCTGTTGATCGAGCACGATATGAGCATGGTCATGGAGATCTCCGACCACATCGTCGTGCTGGACTATGGGCAGAAAATCGCGGAGGGCGATCCGGCGGCGGTGCGCGCGGACCCGGCGGTGATCCGCGCCTATCTGGGCGAGGACGAGGAGGCCGAGGCATGAGCGCGATCCTCGACATCCAGGGCGTCGAAACGTTCTACGGCGCGATCCAGGCGCTGCACGGCGTCGATATTCAGGTGAACGATGGCGAGATCGTCACGCTGATCGGAGCCAACGGGGCCGGAAAATCCACGTTGCTGATGACGGTTTGCGGCTCGCCGCAAGCGCGTTCCGGCCGCATCCTCTTCGACGGCGAAGACATCACCCGAAAGCCGACGCACGAGATCATGCGCATGGGCGTCAGCCAGTCCCCGGAGGGCCGGCGGATCTTTCCGCGCATGACCGTGCTGGAAAACCTCCAGATGGGCGCGGCGTTCGCCGACCCCGCCAATTTCGATGGCGATCTGGAGCAGGTTTTCGATCTGTTTCCTCGCCTGAAGGAGCGGATTTCCCAACGGGGCGGCACCTTGTCCGGCGGCGAGCAGCAGATGCTGGCCATCGGCCGCGCGCTGATGAGCCGGCCGCGCCTGCTGCTCCTCGACGAACCGTCGCTCGGCATCGCGCCGATGCTGGTCCGCCAGATCTTCCAGGCGATCAAAGAGATCAACGAGCGCCAGGGCATGACCATTCTGCTGGTGGAGCAGAACGCGTTCCATGCTCTTCGCCTCGCCCACCGGGGCTATGTGCTGGTCAATGGCGCTATTCAGATGACGGGCGCCGGCGAGGAATTGCTGGCGCGGCCCGAAATCCGGGCGGCCTATCTGGAAGGAGGCGCCGGCTGATGGGCGTTTTTCTGGGCGAAGACCCGCTCATCCTCATTATCCTAACCGGCATGTTCGGCGGTTCGGCGGCGTGGATGTCCGGCCGCGCGGTCGCGGACACCTGGCGCCCGGCCTGGATGGCCGCCGCCTCCGGCCTCGGCCTGGCGCTGGTCACGCGGTTTTTGACCTATGGCCTCTTCGACGGCGCGCTGCTGTCGCCCGTGGGCTATCTGCGCGACGCCGCGCTCTTGGCGGCGCTGGGCCTGGTCGCGTGGCGACTGAGGCTCGCTGCGAAGATGGTCGGGCAGTATCCGTGGCTCTATCAGTCGAGCGGTCCCTTCTCGTGGAAAGAACGGACATAACCCGCAATCTTGATCGATTCATCGATTGAGAGGCGGGGCAAGCTGTCATAAAAGGGGCGAATAGACGCCTCGGCGGCCATCCCGGCTTTGCCATGGCGTCAAGGGTCAAAAGGGAGAGATTGATGCTTCGTAAATCCGCGCTCGCGGCGAGCGTATTCGCCGCCGCCGGCCTGATGGCCGCTTCGGCCAGCGCCGACATCATTATTGCGACAGCCGGCCCCATGACCGGGCAGTACGCCAGCTTCGGCGAGCAGATGAAGGCAGGCGCCGAGCAGGCCGTCGCCGACATCAACGGCAATGGCGGCGTCAATGGCGAGAAGCTGGTGCTGGAGATCGGCGACGACGTTTGCGATCCCAAGCAGGCCGTCGCCGTCGCGAACGATTTCGTCGGCAAGAATGTCGTCTTCGTCGCCGGGCACTTCTGCTCCGGCAGCTCGATCCCGGCGTCCGCTGTCTACGAGGAAGAAGGCATCCTCCAGATTTCGCCCGCTTCCACCAACCCGAAGCTGACGGACGAAGGCGGCCCGAACGTCTTCCGCGTTTGCGGCCGTGACGACCAGCAAGGCCTCGTCGCCGGCCAGTATCTCGCCAAGACCCATGGCGACGGCAATATTGCGATCGTTCACGACAAGACCGCCTACGGCAAAGGCCTGGCCGACGCGACGCTGGCGGCGATGAACGACGCCGGCAAGAAAGAGGCGATGTACGAAGCCTACACCGCCGGCGAGAAGGACTATTCGGCCCTCGTCTCCAAGCTGAAGCAGAACAGCATCGACGTGCTCTATGTCGGCGGCTACCACACGGAAGCCGGCCTCATGGCGCGCCAGATGCGCGACCAGGGCATGAAGACGCTCCTCGTTTCCGGCGACGCGCTCGTGACGCAGGAATATTGGGACATCACCGGCGACGCCGGCGAAGGCACGCTGATGACCTTCAGCCCCGACCCGCGCAAGAACCCGCTTGCGGCCCCGCTGGTGCAGACCTTCCGTCAGAAGGGCATCGAGCCGGAAGGCTATGTCCTCTACACCTACGCCGCCATCCAGGTCTTCGCGCAGGCCGCGACGACCGCGAAGTCCACGGACCTTGACGCCGTTCTGGCGGCGATGCAGGGCGGCACGTTCGACACCGTTCTGGGGGAACTCTCCTTCGACGAGAAGGGCGACGTCACCCTGCCCGGCTACGTCTTCTATGAGTGGAGCAAGGGCTCCTACGACTACGCCAAATAAGCGGAAGTCCGCGTTATGACGTCGGCGCGGCCGGCCAGGGCGACCTGGCCGGCCGTCGCTTTTTCCGCCGAAGGCGCCGCACGCCTCCGCTCGCTCCAAAGGACTGAATGAAATGACCCTCAAAGGCAAAGCCGTCCTCGTCACCGGCGCCAGCCGCGGCATCGGCCGCGCCATCGCCGCCGCCGCCGCCGAAGCCGGCGCCCGCGTCATGCTGACCGCGCGGTCGGGCGATGCGCTTGAGGAGCTGGCCGCTGCGATCACGTCCGCCGGCGGCGAGGCCCATGCCGCGCCGGGCGACGCAGGCGACGAACAGGCGATCCGCCATGTCGTGGAACGCGCGGCGGACGCCTTCGGCGGGCTCGACGTTCTGATCAACAACGCCGGCATGATCGAACCGATCGCCCGTATCGACGCGGCCGACGGCGACGCGTGGAGCCGTTGCATGGACGTCAATCTCGTCGGCCCCGCGCTGTTCGCCCGATATGCGCTGCCGGCGCTGCGCGGGGCGAAGGGCTGCGTCGTCAATATCAGTTCAGGCGCGGCCCATGCGCCGCTCGAAGGCTGGGCGGCCTATTGCGCCAGCAAGGCCGGCCTCTGGATGCTGACCCAGGCCCTGCACCTCGAAGAGGGCGATAACGTCGATGTCTACGGAGCCTCGCCAGGAACGGTCGATACGGAGATGCAGGGGTTGATCCGCGCATCGGGCGTCAATCCCGTAAGCCAGATCCCCCAAGGCGACCTGGCGCCGGCGAGTTTGCCGGCCGCCGGCGTCATCTGGCTGGCGGCGATGCGGCCTGCGGACCTGAAAGGGCAAGACGTGCGCGTGCGCGATCCCAAGTTCCTGGCGCGGGCCGGAATCGACGCCTAGAGCGCATTTCCGATAAAGAGCGGGCGCAGGACGCGTTAGTCCGCGCTCGCCTCCGCCTTGGCCACGTCCGCATCGATGAAGTCGGCGTACAGGTCCTGAAGCCGTCGGGTCACCGGACCGCGCGCGCCGCCGCCGATCGTCCGCCCGTCTATGACGCCGACCGGCGCCACGCCAGCGAACGTGCCGGTGACGAAGGCCTCATCCGCGCTATAGACGTCCGTCAGGCTGAAGCGTTTCTCATAGGCTGGAATATCGTTCTGGCGACAGATATCCAGCACGTTGGCGCGGGTGATGCCGGCAAGGCAATAGTCGCCGGTGGACGTCCAGACCTCGCCCTTCTTCACGATGAAGAAATGCACGGAATTGCAGGTCGCGACGAACCCGTCGGGGTCCAGCATCAGGGCCTCGTCCGCGCCAGCCTTATCCGCCTGGATGCAGGCGAGAATGCAGTTCAGCTTGGAATGGCTGTTGAGCTTGGGATCCTGCACGTCCGGCGCGCCGCGCCGCACGTGCACGGTGAACAGCGTCATGGGCGCGCTCGCCGTTTCCGGCTTCGGCGTCTTCCATTCGGGAATGATGACGATCGTCGGCCCGGAAATCGTGACGCGCGGATGCTGGTAGGGCGTGGCCTTGATGCCCCGCGTCGCCATCAGCCGGATATGCACGCCCGTTTCCATGCCGTTCGCCCGGCAGACGGACATGATCCGCTCGACAAGCTCCTCCCGTGTGAGGCCGAGGTCCATGTCGATCGCGGCGGCGCCTTCCCAGAGGCGATCCAGGTGAGCCTCCAGGAACGCCAGCCTGCCATGGTGCAGGCGAATGCCTTCCCAAACGCCATCGCCCAGGATGAACCCTGAATCGAACACCGACACCATGGCTTGCGACCGGAGTTTCTGCTCGCCGTTGATGTCGATCAGGATGTCGGCGTTGCGTGGGTCGTCGAAGTAGTCGTGCGTGCCCATGGGCGAGGTCTCCTGGCGAAGCGTCCTCTACCTTATGAACGATGGGCGCGACCTCAAAGCGCCCCGTCGCCGGTTTCGCCGGTCCGAATGCGCGTCGCGGACAGCACGTCGTAGACGAACACCTTGCCGTCGCCGATCTGCCCGGTATGCGCGGACTTCTGGATCGCCTCCACCGCCGCTTCGACCTCGTCGTCCGATACCACGACTTCGATCTTCACCTTGGGCACGAAGCTGACCGTGTATTCCGCGCCCCGATAGATTTCCGTGTGGCCGCGCTGCCGGCCAAAGCCCTTGACCTCGCTGGCCGTTAGCCCGGCGACGCCGATATCCGTCAGACCGGCCCGCACGTCATCCAGTTTGTGCGGCTTGATCACCGCCATAATGAGCTTCATCGAATATTCCTCCTTCCGGCGGCCGATCAGATGTCGTAGCCGCGTTCGCCGTGCTCCGGCAGATCCAGTCCTGTGGTTTCATCCTCTTCGGAAACGCGAAGCCCGGCGATGCCCCGCGTCACCGTCACGATGATCACCGTCGCAATCGCGGACCAGATCAGGGTGACGACGACGCCTATCGCCTGAACGCTGAGCTGACCGGTCCAGGAAACGCCGTCCGCCTGGCCGACGCCGCCGAGCGAGAGCGCGGCAAGCGGCGCCAACAGCAATGTGCCCAGGATGCCGCCGACGCCATGGACGGCGAAGACATCCAGCGAGTCGTCGATCTTGAAGACGTTCTTCACCGCGCCGACCGCGTAGAAACAGACCGCGCCGGCCGAGGCGCCGATGATCAAAGCCCCAATGGGGCCGACGAAGCCGGAGGCCGGCGTTATCGTCGCCAGGCCGGCGATGATGCCGGTGACCGCGCCGACAAGGCTCGGCTTGCCGAACCGCGCCCATTCGATGAGCGACCAGACGATAGCGGCCGTGGCGGCGGAGATGTGGGTAACGGCGATCGCCATGCCAGCCCCGCCGTCGGCGGCGAGCTGGCTGCCGCCGTTGAAACCGAACCAGCCGACCCAGAGCATGCAGGCGCCCGTCGCGGTCATGCCCGGATTGTGCGGCGGGCTCAATTCGTGGGGGAACCCGCGCCGCGCGCCCAGCATCTTCGCCAGCACGAGAGCCGAGATGCCGGCCGTCGCGTGGACGACGATGCCGCCCGCGAAATCGCGCACGCCAAGTTCGGACATCCAACCGCCGCCCCAGACCCAATGGCAGACCGGCGCATAGACAAACAGCAGCCAAAGGATGCTGAACAGCATGATCGCGCTGAACTTCATGCGCTCGACATAGGCGCCGACGATCAACGCCGGCGTAATTACGGCGAAGGTCATCTGAAAGATGGCGAAGACGATCTCCGGGATCGTCCCGGACACGGCGTCCCGACCGACGCCGGTGAAGAACGACTTGCCGAGCCCCCCGACCCAGCCGAGCACGCTATCGCCAAAGGCCAACGAGTAACCGGCGACGACCCAGACCACGGATGCCACGCAGGCGATGGCCACGCATTGCATGATCACGGAAAGCACCGAACCGGCCCGAACCAGGCCCGCATAGAACAGCGCGAGGCCAGGCAGCGTCATGAAAAGAACAAGCGCCGTTGCGACGATGATCCAGGCGGTGTCCCCGCCGCTGATTTCCTGCGCCGACGCCGGACCGGCGAAGACCAAAGCCGACAGGCCTATCGCGCCGGCTGCAAGTTTCCCCCAACGCATCCTTGTGCGCTCCCCCTTGAATTTATCGTTCGCTCCAAGCTGCAAGCGATTGGAGCGCGGGGCAAGGGGAAAATAGCTGAATCGTCGGCATTCCGACTATTCTTTAAGCGGCTTTATGCCCGGTTTTCGTGCACAAATTTGTTCATTGGCTCATCGGCATATCCGAATTCCCGGTCGAGCCGCCGCCCCATAGCCCACGCATGAGGCGCCGCTTCCGCCAAAAGGCCGAAGGTCAGTTCGTCCAAGGGGAAACCGGCGGCGGCGGCGATCGCTTCGACGCGACGCGCCTCCTCGTCGGTCAGGTCGTGCTCGGGCGGCGGCAGCGCGGCGGCCGCAAGCGGCGATCCGGGAGCGATTTCCGGACGCCGCTCACGCTCCCCGACGAGGCGCTCGAGCTGTGCGCCGGCGGCGAGCACGCGGGCGTCGTCGAACGGCCGGCCGACAAGCTGCCCCGCAAGCGGCAGGCCGCTCCTGGAGAATCCGACGCAAAAGCTGAGCGCCGGACCGGCGGTGACGTCGAACGGCGTCAGAATGCTCGGGTTTGTCCAGAAAGTTTTCGTCCGGTGCCGATCGAGACGCGGCGCCGGCCCGACCGCGCTCGGCGCAAGCAGCAGATCGAAGCGTTGGTAGACTGGCTGCATCTCGCCAAGCAGTTGCCGGCGGCGGCGCTGGGCCGCCACATAGTCCTGACCCGTAAACAGAAGAGCCCCCAGACTGCGCGCCAGAAAATCCTGGCCGAAGTCCCGCGGCCGGGTCAGCAGATTGCGGCGATGCACGTTGAAGAGCTCGCTTTCCGCAATGACGATCTTAACGTCGTACCAGTCCTGCACAGGCGCGATCCGCGCGACGCCGACCTCCGCCCCGAGATCGGTCAGCGCCGCCGCCGCCCTTTCGGTCGCGGCGACGGTTTCGGGATCGACCTTCAGGTCGTCTTCCCAAAAATGCCGCAAGACGCCGACCCTCACCCCCTTCAAGGACTGCTCCAGGCCGGCGACCGCGTTCGGCGGCGGCGCCGAGGCGCTTGCAGGGTCGGCGGCATCCGGACCGGCGATCGCATCGAGGACGAGCGCGCAGTCGCCAGCCGTCCAGGCAAGCGGTCCCGCATGATCGAACGTGAAAGAGTTGGGAATGACGCCGGCCCGGCTGACCAGGCCATAGGTCGGTTTCAAGCCAGCGACGCCGCAATAGGCGGCGGGTCCCCGGATAGACCCGCCGGTATCGGAGCCCATGGCGGCGCCTACATAGCCGGCCGCAATCGCCGCGCCCGATCCGCTGGACGAGCCGCCGGTGAAATGCTCCAGGTTCCAGGGATTGCGCGCCGGCGGCCAGGGAAGATCGAAGCTGGGGCCGCCATGGGCGAACTCATGGGTCGTCAGCTTCGCCAGGATCGTCGCCCCGGCGGCGCGCAACTTCGCGACCGAAGTCGCGTCAGCCGTCGGTATGCGGTCGATCGCGGTCTTGGAGCCGCCGGCCGTGAGAACGCCGGCTGTGTCGAAAATGTCCTTAAGGCCGAGCGGAAGCCCATGCAGCGGCCCACGCCGCCGCCCGGTCGTAACGTCCGCGGTCGCGGCGACCGCTTCCCGGCGCGCCGATGCGCCCAGCACCGTTACGCAAGCATTCAAGCGACCATCCAACGCCTCGATCCTGGCGAGCGCCGCCTCGACCAGATCGAGGGGCGAAGCGTCGCCGCGCTCCAGCGCGTCGGACTGTTCTGTCAGGGACCACCGCCAAAACTCCGCCATGGATATTTCCACTTCGCCGCAGGGGATCAAAAAGGCGCTGCGCCCGATTGACAGGTTAATCCCTCCTAACTAATCATGGACAGGCTCGCTTTGGGGATTTTTGTCACTATGACAAGACCTTTCCGAGCGAAGCAACGGTGACCAAGCAGGTCGCTTCGACCAGCTTGGCGGCCATACGGCGCCGTACATCAGGTAGATGTGCGAGGACTGAGGTTCTTCGGAATCGCTTGCCGGCCGCCGCTGTTGGGGGATAGGGAGGCCGAGCGGAACTGCGCAAATCCGCTCGGCGCCCGTCTCTCGCCTCACCGGAATTTCGGCCCTACTCCGCAAACTCCGCCCTGATGCGGTCGTTATGTTCGCCGATCGCGGGCGGCGGGCCGAAACTGTCGAGCACGCCGGACGCGCGAACCGGCGGCGCCGGCATAGAAATCGGGCCGTTCGGCGTCTCCACTTCAGTCCGCCTCAAGGCCGGGTGATCGACCATATCGCCGACCTCATTGACGCTGGCATAGGCCAGATCGGCGGCGCGAAGACGCTCCTGCAATGCTTCCTGGGTCAGCCCCTGGAAAATCCCGTCCATCGTACCCTCGACATATTCGCGGTTATGCATTCGCGCGAGGTTCGGCGAACACCGTTCGTCCGTTACGAAATCCGGCCGTTGCAGCACCACTTCGGCGAAGCGAGCCCACTCCCGTTCGTTCTGGATCGCGATCATGGTCAGACGGCCGTCGCCGGTGGCGTATGCGCCGTAGGGAACCAGCACATTGTGGCGCATGCCGGTCCGCGGCCAATCCCGATCGGCATACTGCTTGAACATCACGGGCGCGGCCATCAGGTCCGCCATCGCGTCGAACATCGAAACCTGGATGCGCGACCCTTCGCCCGTCTTCTCCCGCTGATACAAGGCCTGCAATACGCCCGTCAGGCCATTGATGCCGGTCGTGAGGTCGCAGGCCGAAATGCCGACGCGCGACGGCTCCGCCGCCGAACCCGTAACGGCCATGAGGCCGCTTTCGGCCTGCACCAGCAGGTCGTAGGCCTTCGCCGTGTCGAAAGGCGGCGGCGCGTCGCCATAGCCCGAGATATCGACCGTGATCAGACGCGGATACTTGGCCCGGAGGTCGGCGGAGCCGAAGCCCGCTCGTTCCGTCGCCCCCGGCGCCAGGTTCTGAACCCAGACGTCCGCCTTCGCCAGCAGCCGATGCAACAGGTCCCGATCAGCCGCGTTCTTGATATCGACGACCAGGGATTCCTTGCCGCGATTGAGCCAGACGAAGAAGGACGACTGTCCGCTGGCGGTATCGTCATACCCGCGTGCGAAATCGCCTTCCTTCCGCTCCAGCTTGATGACGCGCGCGCCGGCGTCGGCCATGCGGCACGTCAGGAACGGGGCGGCGACCGCCTGCTCCAGACTGACGACGAGAACGCCGTCCAATGCGCCCGCCATCGCTCAGTAAGACCTCGGCATGCCAAGCACATGCTCGCCGACGAAACCCAGGATCAAGTTAGAAGAAATTGGCGCCGTGCGGAAAATCCGGCACTCTCGGAACTTGCGCTCGATATCGTACTCCTCGGCGAAGGCGAAGCCGCCGAACGTCTGCATCGCCGTATCCGCCGCCTTCCAGACCGCTTCGCCGGAGAGATACTTGGCGAGGTTGGCCTGCTCGCCGCAGGGCTCGCCCGCCTCGAACAAAGCCGCCGCCTTCTGCATCATCAGCTTCGCGGCGGAGAACTGGGCATAGGCCTCGGCGATGGGGAACTGAATGCCCTGGTTGGCGCCGATCGGCTTGCCGAACACCACGCGCTCCTTTGCGTAGGTCGAAGCCTTTTCGATGAACCACTGGCAATCGCCGATCGCTTCGGAGGCGATCAGAATGCGCTCGGCGTTCATGCCGTCCAGAATGTAGCGAAAACCCTTGCCTTCCTCACCGATCAGGCTGGACGCGGGGATGCGCATATTGTCGTAGAAGATCTCGGTCGTGTTGTGGTTGATCATGGTGCGGATGGGCTTGATCTCCATGCCCTTGCCCTTGACCTCCCGCATATCGACCAGAAAGACGGAGAGGCCGTCGGTCCGCTTCGCGACCTTGTCCTTCGCCGTCGTGCGGGCGAGCAGCAGCATGAGGTCTGAATGCTCGGCGCGGCTGGTCCAGACCTTCTGACCGTTCACGACATACTCGTCGCCTTCGCGGACGGCCGTGGTGCGGAGGCTGAGCGTGTCGGTGCCGCTGGTCGGCTCCGTGACGCCGAAGGCCTGCAAACGCAGCTCGCCGGTCGCGATCTTCGGCAGATACTCGCGCTTCTGCTCCTCCGATCCGTGCCGAAGCACGGTGCCCATCGTGTACATCTGCGCATGGCACGCGGCGCCGGAGCAGCCGTTCTTGTGAATGGTCTCCAGAATGGCCGCGCCAGCGGAGATCGGCAGGCCGGCGCCGCCATATTCCTCCGGGATCAGCACGCCCAGAAAGCCCGCGTCCGTCAACGCCTGTACAAACTCGGTCGGGTAACCCCGAACCTGATCCTTCTCGCGCCAATATTCGCCCGGGAACCCTTCGCACAGCTTTGCGACCGCTTCACGAATTTCAGGGTAGGTTTCGGTCAGCGGCATGCTGAGATCGCTGGCTATGGCGGCGCTATCTGGCACGGTGAAAATCTCCATGGAACAAAGTCTGGGAAAATGAGCGCGGATTTTAGCGCCATTTCGGCGCGCGCCGGAAGGGCCGCCCCTTGCCTTCCGGCCAATGCTCGCACTACCTATCTCAAGCCATACAGACGCCGGAAAGGGCTTTCGCCATGCTGGACGGCAAGCGCATCCTGCTGATCATCGCCGGCGGCATCGCCGCCTATCGCAGCCTTGAGCTGATCCGGCGCCTGCGCGAGCGCGGCGCGACGACGCGTTGCATTCTCACCAAAGGCGGCGCCCAGTTCGTAACGCCCCTGAGCGTCGCCGCCCTCAGCGAACAGAAAGTCTACCAGGACCTGTTCAGCCTGACGGACGAAAGCGAGATGGGCCATATTCGCCTGTCCCGCGAAGCCGACCTGATCGTCGTCGCGCCGGCGTCCGCAGACCTGATCGCCAAGATGGCGAACGGCCACGCGGACGACCTGGCTTCGACCGCGCTGCTCGCGACGGACAAGCCCGTGCTCATCGCGCCGACGATGAACGTTCAGATGTGGGAGCATCCGGCCGTCCAGCGCAATGTCGCCGCGCTCGAGGCCATGGGCGTACGGCGCGTCGGCCCAGGCTCGGGCGCGCTTGCGTGCGGGGAAACCGGCTCCGGGCGCATGTCCGAACCGCTCGATATCGTCGCCGCCATCGAAACCGTACTGGCCGACGCGTCCGCGCCGACGAACGCGCGCCCGCTGGCCGGCCGGCGCGCGCTGGTGACGAGCGGCCCGACCTGGGAGCCGATCGACCCCGTACGCTTTATCGCCAATCGTTCGTCCGGCAAGCAGGGCAGCGCGATCGCAGCCGCCCTCGCAGCCCTCGGCGCCGAAGTGACGCTGGTCTCCGGACCGACCAATCTTACGCCGCCGGCCAACGTGACCGTGCGCGACATCCTGACGGCCCGTGAAATGCTGGACGCCTGCATGGCGAGCCTGCCGAGCGATATCGCTGTCTGCGCCGCCGCCGTGGCGGACTGGCGGGTCGCGACCGAGGCGAACCAGAAAATCAAGAAGGACGGCGCGCCGCCGACCCTGACGATGACGGAGAACCCGGACATTCTAAAAGCGATCTCGAACGCCGGCGCGAACCGGCCTTCCCTGGTGGTCGGCTTCGCGGCGGAGACGGAAAACCTGATCGCCAACGCCCAGTCGAAGCTGGACCGCAAAGGCTGCGACTGGATCGTCGCCAACGACGTTTCGCCGGCAGAAGGCGTGTTCGGCGGCGACGCCAATACGCTGCATCTCGTCACCCGAAATGGCGTCGAGACCTGGCCCAAGATGGACAAGGCCATGGCGGCCGCGCGCCTCGCCAACCGCATCGCCAGCCATTTCGCCCCCGGAGACGCGCCGGAGCGCCAGGCCGCCCAATGAACGAGCCGACCTTTCAGGTGCAGATCAAGCGCCTGCCCCACGCGGCCGACCTTCCCGTCTACGCGACCGCCGACGCCGCCGGCGCCGACCTGTGCGCGGCCATCGACGCGCCCGTCGTCCTGAAGCCAGGCGCGCGCGCGCTGATTCCCTGCGGCTTCGCCATGGCGCTCCCCACAGGCGTTGAGGCGCAGGTCCGGCCGCGTTCCGGGCTTGCGCTCAGGCACGGCGTCACGCTGATGAACGCGCCCGGCACCATCGACGCCGATTATCGCGGCGAAGTGGCGGCGATCCTGGTCAATCTCGGCCAGGAGGATTTCGAGGTGACCCGCGGGATGCGCATCGCCCAGATGGTGATCGGGCCCGCCCCGCAGGCGGCATTCCGCGAAGTCGCCGAACTGGACGAGACCGCGCGCGGCGCCGGCGGCTTCGGGTCGACCGGGACCCAGGCCATATGAACGCAGGCGATCTGAGCTTCACCGAGGCCGAGCTCGAACGCTATTCCCGCCATATCCTGCTGCCGGAAGTCGGCGCGGTCGGCCAGGCGAAACTGCGAAACGGCCGCGTGCTGATCGTGGGCGCGGGCGGCCTCGGCGCGCCGATGGTCCTCTATCTGGCGGCGGCTGGCGTCGGGCGGATCGGCCTGGTGGACGACGACGTGGTCGAGCTATCCAACCTTCAGCGGCAGATCGCCCACACGACGGATCGGATCGGCGTCGGCAAAGCCGCGAGCGCCGCCAAGGCGGCCCAGGCGATCAACCCCGAGGTCGCCATCGATATCCATGAGTTCCGGCTCGGACCCGACAATATCGACGCCGTGATGGCCGACTACGACATCGTGGCGGATGGCACGGACAACTTCCCGACGCGCTATCTCGTGAACGATGCGGCGGTGCGCCTCGGCAAAACGCTGGTCTCGGCGGCGCTGCTCCGTTTTGACGGTCAGTTGACGACGATCAAGCCGGGCGGCCCCTGCTATCGCTGTCTTTTCCCGAACCCGCCGCCGCCGGGCGCCGTGCCGTCCTGCTCGGAAGCTGGCATCCTGGGCGCCGTCGCCGGCGTTCTCGGGACGATGCAGGCGACGGAAATCCTGAAAGAACTGCTCGGCGTGGGGGAAAGCCTTTCGGGCCGCCTGATCCTGTTCGACGGTCTCGCCATGTCCTTCCGGGAGATGCGCGCGAAACCCCGCAAGGACTGTCCGGCCTGCGGCGGCTGAACGGCGCCCGTCACTCCGAGGCGGGCGCGGCGGCAAAGCGATCCCGCAACGCCCGCTTGTCGATCTTGCCGACGCCCGTCAACGGCAGCGTATCCACGAAACGGATCTCGTCGGGCAGTTGCCACTTGGAGAAGCGCTCGCCGAGCGCCGCCAGAACGGTCGATGCTTCCAAAGCATCCCCTTCGGCGCCCGGCGCGCGCACGATGAGCGCCAGCGGCCGTTCGATCCAACGGGGATGCGGCGTCGCGATTACCGCCGCCGCCTGAACGCCCGGTATGGCGGCCGCCGCGTTCTCCAACGCCTGGCTGCTGATCCACTCACCACCGGACTTGATCGCGTCCTTGTCCCGGTCCCGGATCTGCATCTCATGACGTTCGGTCACGACGCCGACGTCGCCGGTCTCCATCCAACCGTCGTCCGTGGTGAGCGGGATGTCGGGACGCTTGAAATACTGTTCCGCGATCCAATGCCCTTTCGTCTGCAGACGGCCCATCGCCGCGCCGCCTTCGGGCAGCGGCGCGCCATCCTCGTCGACGGCGCGGATACCGACGCCGTAGACCGGTCGGCCTTGGGCGTAGCCATATTGCGGATCGGATGGCCAGTCCCGGTCTGGCAGGGGCGGCGTATAGGTCACGCCATGGGTCGTCTCGGTCATTCCCCAGGCGTGGATCGTGCGGACGCCGAACTCGGCATGGAGCGTTTCGATCAACTGCGCGCTCGGCGGCGAGCCGCCGCACAGAATGCGGTCGAGCGGCCGAAGGCTAAGGCACCGCTCCCGGCAATAGGCGATCATATCGAGCCAGATGGTCGGGACCCCGCCCGTCATGGTGACGCCTTCCGTCTCGATAAGGCGCTGCAGCGTCGGGATCGAAAGATCGCGTCCGGGCAACACCAGCTTCGCGCCCGCCATCGGCGCGATATAGGGAAGGCCCCAACCGTTGCAGTGAAAGAACGGGCTGATCGCAAGCGCCGTATCCTTGGCGCCCACATTGAGCGCATTCGGCGATACGGAGGCCATGGCGCTCAGCAGGACGCCGCGATGGCTGTAGAGCGCCCCTTTCGGCGCGCCGGTCGTGCCCGAGGTGAAACAAAGCGTCGAGCCCGTTCGTTCATCGAACCGCGGCCATTCGAAACCCTCTTGGCCAGACGCGATCAGGTCCTCGACCGCCACGACCTCGGGCAAATCGTTACCCGGCAGGTCCGCCGGATCGCCCATATAAACGAACGTCCGCAGAAGGCCGGGCGCTTCCGCCAGGATCGCTTCGGCCAGTGAGATCGTGTCCGGGTCAACGAACAGCACGTCGTAGCCGCATTGACCGATGGTCTCAGCCAGTTGCGCCGCCGGCTGGCGCGGATTGGCGGTATGGAGAATGGCCCCGATGCCCGGCACCGCGTGGAACAGCTCGAAATGCCGATGCGTGCTCCAGGCGAGCGATCCGGCGATGCCGCCGGCTTCGATGCCGACCGACCCGAGCGCGGATGCGAGCCGCCGCGCGCGCCGATGAGCTTCATGATAGGTCGTGCGCGTTTCGCGGCCCGCGCAACGGGAGACAATCTCCACGTCGCCATAGGTCGTCGCGGCATGCGCCAGGGTCGACGGCAGGAGCAATGGATGATGTTGGACGAGTCCGAACACGGCGCCCTATCCTCCCTCCAAGTCACAATGCCTAAATCCTAGGCGCAAAAGAGAGGCGACGACCATGGCGCTTTATGAACTGCGCACCTACACGCTCTATGTCGGCAAGATGGCCGAGGCGACGCAGCTGTATAAGGACTTCGGCTGGCCCGCGATCGAATCGGGCGGCCATGCCAAACACCTTGTCGGCTATTTTCAGGGCGATACCGGCACGATCAATCAGATCGTGCACCTCTGGAAGTTCGAGGATGACGCGGACCGTCGCGCCCATTGGGCCGCCCTCTTCGCCAATACGGATTTCACCGAAGGCTTCGCCGCGAAGTTCCGCCCGCTGGTCATGACGCAGGAAGTGAAGCTGCTGCACGCGGCGCCCTGGGGCCCGCATCCCTGATCGGGGCCAGGCAGCCAGTCCATCAACCGACGAGCACGTCCAGGATGATGCTCGCCGCCGTAAGAAGCACGAGACCGGAGGCCAGGCTCAGCGCCAGGCCGAGCAGAATGGTGACCAGGCGGCGGCGGTCCCCCAAGGCGAGCAGCACCAGGAGCAGGATCGTTAGCGGCGCTAGAACATAGACCGCGACATGCGCGACGCGGCGGAACGATGCCGGCGCATAGGCGTCCACCGCTGCGCTCAGCGGCCGCAATCTCGGAGAAAACTCAAGGATCGCCGCGATCGTTATCACCGTCATCAGGCAGGACAGATAGGCGGTCGGCGCCCAAGGAGGGACCGTGACGTCGATCCAAACGATGGCCAAAACCCACTCGACCGCTCTTGCGATCGGCTGGCGCACCCATTCATCGATCAATCTGAGCGTTTCCGGCATGAGCGACCAGCCGTTGACGACCGTCAGGATATCGGCCGCGACGAACGCGCCGCGCAGTCCGCTGCTGAACAAACTGCGATAGAGACGCAGCAGGCGATTGGGCATCAGACCACGCTCCCTACCTGCCCTGACCCTGCTCAGGATCGGCCCATCCGCCTTCGTCGACGGCGCCTTCGACCACGCTTTCGGCCGCCGGCGCCGCCAGGTAGCCCATCGCGACCGGAGAAGCCGGTCCATCGCCCGCAAGCGCCTGCAACAGAGCCACGCCGTCATAGTCCAGGCTGTATCGGTCACGGTCGAGATGGCGGCAGACCTTCAGATTTTTCAATGCGCCGAGCGCCTGATGCCCGGCGGATCGGAGCTCCGCCGGCAGCCGGGCGATATCGACGACGTCGCTCCCATCGCCGGTCGAACCATCCCTGTCCGCCCGCTCCAGAATCGATAGAAGAACGGCGGCGATGGCGCTGCTGCGATACCCCGGCGAGAAATGCCGCGCCGCGACGGCCAGGGTCTCGTCGAGAATCTGAAGTTTCGCGCGGGCGCGCCGGATATGGCGTACGCCGACCGGCAACGGCACCGTGTCGCCGCGCGCGCCGATCAACCCGCAAAGAAGCACGATCAGGTCGATGCCGACCGCGATGATCAACGCAAACACGGCAAGCTTCTCGCCGGCCAACACAGCGTTCGTCGTCTTGACGAAATATGAGGCGTCAGGACTTTCCTCGCGCTCAAGCCGGGTCAACCGTCCCCGCAGGCTGGCGGACGCCGCCGGCGGCAGCTCCGCCGCCGCGATGCAGTTCCGCGCTAGCGCGAGGCTCTGCTCGAAGCCGAGGCCGGCGATGACGTCCGCGCTCGCAGTCTCGGGGCCACAACGCTCATCCAAGACCGCCGTCAGCGCCTGGGCCTGATCGACCGGCGCCAGCAAACGGTTCAGCAGATCGCGGCCGCACTCCGCGCCGTCCATGGCCGCCAACAGATCCCGCGACGCCGCCAGCTTCGGCCGGAGCTCGCTGCAAATCGCTGCGGCTTCCCGCACGGCGCCCGTCGCCGCCGCGTCATAGGGCGGGCCGAAGCGATCGATCAGGGAGCGCATGGCGCGCACCTGTTCTTCCATAGACAGGCCCGCGACGAGCGCGGGATTGCGGCTGGTCGGCGCCTTATCCTTCTCCGCCGCGGCGTCGAGCGCGGCCAGCGCCTTGGCGCGCGCCTCTTCGGTCCTCAGGTCCGGCAGAATCGAACGCAATCGGCGCAGCTCTTCCTCGATCTCCGATCGCCGGGTCTCGAGCCGGGTGATCTCCGCTGTCGCGCGGACGACCTCGGCTTCCTTGGCGTTCGCGACGGCGAGAGCCGATTGATAGCGTGGCCCGCGCCCGCCCAATCGGCCGTCGCGGCCGGTCAACTCCAGCTCCATCTCCCGCCGGGCGGTCTCCAATTCCCTTTGCGCGATCGCGCGCGCCGTCCTGGCTTTTCCGACGGCCGCGACGGTTTGGGGCAACTCCCCTTCGATACGCTTCAGATCGCCCTCGGCGTCCTCCCGCCTGGTTTGCGCGGCTTTGGCGGCCTGCTCTCGCGTCGCCTTTTCGGCCGCAGCATTGGCTTCCGCCTCGGCAAATGCGGCGTTGCGCGACCGGAACAGGTCGGCCAGCGCCGCGTCCGCGCCGTCGGCCGCCGTTTCGATCTTGGCGAGGCTTGCCCGCCAAGCCAGGAAGTCCTCGCCGGACCGGACCCCCTCCCCTGTCTCAAGCTGGGATGCCCGGGCATCGGCTCGAAGGCTTGATACGGTCTCCGCGACGGCGTTCGCGACCCGGACCGAACGATCCAGGTCCTGCAACTCCGCCCGATAGACCCGGTCGAACAGCGCCGTCAGCGAAAAGAAGGCCGAAATAGCAAAGCAGAACAGGAAGACGCCGCCCATCAGCACTGCATGCAGCCGGCCGATGTCGTCGCTCTTTATCAAGCGCCCGAGTTCCCAGGAACTCACCAGAAGCAGCGCCTGCAAGGCGAAGGTTACGAATGCGACCATGATCTGCGGCTGAAGGAATTCGACCATGCCGCCGAACGTCGTGACGAACGAAACGATCGACATCATCAGCGCGGACAAGACCATGAGCTTCCGCATCGGCGAGCCTTTGAGACTATCGAGAAACAGACGTGCGAGATGGCGCCACATCGTCAGGCGATCAGCCGCTTGAACGTCGCCCACTCTTCATCGAGCGAGCCGTTCTCTGGAAAACCCTCGCCGGCGAACAACGCCAAGCGTTCGACAAATCCGGAATGTTCGGAAAGCGTCGACGTTCCCCGCCGAGAAGTCAGCCGGTTCCGCAGCTGTTCGAAATGGGCGACCGCGGCGAAGAGCTCCGGCGCGCGGAGAAAATCGGGCAGTCTGTCCGAATAGATCCCCAGCCAGTTCAACGCGCCCAGGACATCGGCCTTCGTCGTCTCATCTCGAGCCGAGACCTGAAATCCCTCGAAGGCGATATAGGCATGGGCAGGCGCCAACAATCCGTTTGGCGTTTGCGGCGGGGATTCCTTGTCGAAGATCCGCTTCTCGACCGCCCAGGACGCCGACCGCATGACCGGGTTGCCAGGCAGTGGCGGCAGGCGTTCGGCAATTTTCGGCCCGTAGTCCGCAGCGTGTCCAAGGCTGACCAGACCCGACGGGCCGTACATGCATGCGACCGTCGTCACCGGGGCGCCCGCTTTCACGCCCGACGGCGGCGGCGTTTCGAGGATCCCTCCAGGCTGGACGACTTCCACCGGCCCCGGTCCCCAATATTGGAGGCCGAACACATCGAAAGGCGCGGCGTTCGGCAGGCGCGCATAGAAATCAAGGTCCGCCTGGGAACTGTCGGATGCGACTTTAACAGCTGTCGATCCCTGCACGATCTGCGCCTCGCCGGTCGCGCTCGGGATCCAGAACAGCCGAAACATCGGGCCGGCTTCGGCGGCGGAGACGTTTAGAGACCGAAAATCGATGCGAATCTTCAGCCCCGGGCTGGATGCAGCCCACCCTTGCTCGAGCGCCCCGCCGTCGCCGACGCCGGCTCCGCCGCCGTCATATTCAAAATGGACGCGCAGGCCAGCGACGGCCGCCTGGCCGTCTCCCGATTTCTGCAGGAAAACCTGTCGGATCGGTCCAGAATACGTCTCGTTCATCGACGCGACCGCAGCCCAGACAATCTCATCGTCGCCTTCGCCGACGCACTGCGCCAAGTACTCCTCAGGCAGGCCGCCACGTTCATTGATCGTGTAGGGCAACTCCATGCCACGCAGCGTATTTGGGTTGTAGAGCCGCAGGAGATAGCTCGACGATGCGCCGCCGGCGGCGCCCGTCCGGAATTCTCGGGACGCTCTCAGTTCCGTCAGGCGGTCCGACGAGGCGTCGGCTTGATAAAGCTCCAAAGTGAATGCGTCGACGTCGGCGGGAACGCTGACGAGAACAACCTTCGCATGCGACGGCGCGACTCCCGCCAAATGCGCGCCCGCTTCCGTTTGCAGCACAACCGCGCACAGTTCGCCACCATCCGTTCCCAAGAAAACCGGAATAGCAACATTATGATTGACGTCATCCCATTCCCACATGCGTTATGCCTCGCATATTTACTTATTAGAAAAAACACTGCCACCTATGTTTGCATTTTGCAAACAACCCAATACACTTTCATCGAAACAGCGAACGATACCCGTTTTAATTGCGCCACACGCAGGTGCCGCCATGCTCGACTCGCTCACTTCCTGGACCGCCCTCGCCGACTTCGGCGGAACCGCGACCGATGCTTCCGAGCGTCGGCGCACCATTGCGATCGTCGGCGCGCCGAAAACCGGGAAGTCGATCCTCGCAATCTCGTTCATTCACAGTCAGCGGCAGCATGTTCAATCTTTCAGCCGCCTGCTGACATTCAATTTCTCCAGCCCGCCGATCGAGCACGAGTACCAACTGCGGCAGGCGATTAGAGAGGGCGTGGCCTCGGGATTGGCCGGCGCGTCCACCGCTGGCGGCGACGCCGATTCCAGCGATCCCGCCGCTATTCTGGACGAGCGGCCGCCGCTGCCCCTGACCCTTCAGTTTGGCTTCTCGCACGCCGAAAGCGGCAGGTTCTCCGGCCGGCAATCGCTCGGCCCCGGGGTTGAGATGACGCCGATTTCGATCCGCGATTGCCCTGGCTCCCTGCTCGCGGCAGGCGCATCGAGCGACCAGGATCTGATGCAGGCCCGGCACACAGCGGTCCGTCAGGTTTGTCAGGAAAGCGACGCCATCATCCTTTGCCTGCCGCTGAGCGGCCCGAAGCTGGACGTCCACCGAAATTCCGTTCTGCGCTTCATCGGCGACCTCACGAGTTCGCTCGGGCGCGACGGCGGCTCCGGCAAACGGCTCATTCTGGCTTTGACCAAGTCCGAATTGGCGATCTCGCGCGCGCGAACACGGTCCCAACCGCCCATCGCCCAAGGCAAAGCGCCGACATCCACGCCGGGCCGCATCGGCTGGGATATCTTCGGCAATGCGCTCGACGAGCCTTTGCGCGGCAGCCTGGAAATTCTTCAGGACCAAACGAAGATCGAGATCTGGGCGACGCCGGTATCCGCCTATGGCTTTGTCGGGCCGAACAGCGCCCCGAACGTCTACACCCGCAAGTCCGGCGAACAGGCCGGAGAGGAATTGCTGCTGGTCTCCCCGGCGGCGCTTTCGCAAATCCAGCAGGATTTGGGCCTCGCGAGCGAGGACGTTGGCGATATCGACATTGAACGCTGCCTCACCGCCTGGATGCCCTATCGAATAGCCGACCCCATCATCATGGCGTCGCTCGAGCAGAACCGCCTCGAGTGGCTCATGCATGAGATGCAGGACGAAACCATGATCGTGCGGCTGCGGGACTTCCTTGCGGAACGCCGTTAGGCCGCGCCGGAAAGGCGCTGCGCCAATGGACGGCCCGCTACCCGCATGACGATGTCTGAAAGTTAGGCTGGCGCCTTGGCGGAACCAATTTCGATAGCGACCGCACGCTACGGCAAATGGCTCGCCGGCGACGACGCCGACGGCCCCGTCGATGTCGCCGCCGATCACAGCTTCACCGCCCTCAGCGACGACTTCCCCTCGGCCTTGCGACGCTGGGCGACGCCGGCTCGGCTCGGCGCGCCTCAATGGGGCGGCGGCATGCTCGATGCGGGCGCGCGCGCCTATGGCGGCTTCGTCATCCGGCCGGTGGAAGACTGGGTATTGCTCGCCCGCACCCGCATGCGCCCCGAAGCCGGCGAGGGAAAGGCCGGCCGGACCTACTATCAGATAGAAGCGGCGGCGTTGGACGAGGCGTGCTGGCGCAAGCATGGCGATAGCGCCATTCTCGGCCTCGCGCGCATACGGCCGACGCCGGACCCACGACAGCCGGACGGCCGGCGCATCGCCGCGAAGCCGTTGCGGTTTGCCATTCACGATGAAGAAACCTGGGACGACCTGGCCCACGTGGTCGCCGGAAAGCGGTGGGATGTCGCCGCGAAACGCGGCTTCGAAGCGGCTCTCGCAGAATTACGGGAGGCCGTTCGGCGACGGGAAGAGGCGCCGAACGGCGGATGGGCGTTCGACGGCTCCCACATTCGCGCCTACAAGGCCGACGGCCCCGCCGATCTACGCTTCCTGGCGGCCTTGGCGCTGGCGCTGCGGGCGGAACGCGGCCAAGAGGGTCTGCCGCGCATCGCCGCTACGACCGGATATTCGGTCCCCACGGACTTCGCGACGGTCGCCTATGTTTCGGACTTCGATAATGTTTCCGACAGGCGCCGAATGACCGTTGAGCCGGCCGAACCGGCGGCGGACCCTCTCATCGCCCTGAATTGGGATCGCGCCCACGCGGCCGAAACGCGCGATGAAGCGGCCGCAGCGAAGGCGGCCACAGCCATCGCCCGCGAAATCGCGCCAACGCTGTCGAACTTCGCGGAGCACTTGGCGATGCCCTCGCCGTCAGTCGCGCCGCCCACCCTCGAACAAGCCATGGCCCAACGGCGCGCCGTCGTCGCGTGGCTGCTGGGCTCCCATTCCAACTATCGAAACGCCGATGCAGTGCAAATGGTCCAACGCCTGCTGCGGGCCATCGACGTTCGCGATTACCGCGAGAACCTGGAAGCCAAGATCGCCGCCGTCCTGCTGGGACTGCCGACAGCAGCGCAGGAGCCATAGCCCCTCGGCGACATAGCGGCCAGAATGGCGCTTCTGTCGGCGCCGCGACGCCGGTGCAGCAAGCTGAAGGACCTCGCCATGGCCGCCGATCCCGCGCCCGCCGCCACCCGCCGCCTCGCCGCGTTCGCGACCGAAACCGCCTGGGGCGATATTCCGCCGAACGTCCAGGCCGATTCCGTTCGCAGCTTCCTCAACTTCGTCGGCTGCGCGCTGGGCGGCGCCCGGCACGACGCGGTGGAGCGCACCCTGGCCGCCGTCGCGCCGTTCGCCGGCGGGCCGGAGGTCACGCTGATCGGCCGCGCGGCGATGCTCGGCGCGCCAGACGCTGCTCTGGTGAACTGCCAGGCGTCCGCCGCGAACGCCTATGACGACACGCACCTCGCGACGGTGCTGCATCCAGCCGGCCCGATCGCGGCGCCGCTGCTGGCGGAGGCCGAACGCGACACCGTGGACGGGCCTGCATTCCTGGCAGCGTTCTCCATCGGCGTCGAGATCGCCTGCCGGCTCGCCGCCGTTCTGACGGTTCCGCCGGCCGAAGCGCATGTCGGCTGGTATATGACCGGCGTCGCCTGCCCGATCGGCGCGGCGGCGGCCGTCGCCCGGCTGCGCGGCCTCGATATGGCGGGCACCATGCACGCGATCGGCATCGCCGCATCCCAGTCCGCCGGCTTCCGCCAATCCCATGGCAGCATGTGCACGAGCCTTGTCCCCGGCCTCGGCGCGCGCGCCGGCTACATGGCCGCGTTGCTGGCGGAGAGCGGCGTCACTTGTTCCGACGCGTCGTTGGAAGGACCGCGCGGCTTCGCCGACGTCTTCGCGCCCAAAGCCCATATCGCCCACGCCACAGACGACCTTGGCGAACGATGGGAGCTCTCGCAGAACATGGCCAAGCCCTATCCCTGCGGCATCGTCATTCACCCGACGCTGGACGCCTGCCTCGAGATCGCGCGCACGCCCGGTTTCCACGCGGCCGATATCGAGACCGTCGAGCTCGGCGTGAACCCGCTCTGCCTGACGCTCTGCGACCGGCCGTCGCCGCCGGATGGCCAATTGGCTCAGGTCAGCCTCCAGCACTGGGCCGCGGCCGCCCTGGCGCGCGGCGCCGCCGGCGTGCCGGAAAGCACGGACGCGGCCGTCGCCGACCCCGCGATCCTGGCGGTCCGGGCGAAAATCGAGGCGCGCCCGAACGAGACCGTCGGCCGGGACGGCGCATTCGTGCGCGTGCGTCGCCGTGGCCATCCGCCGATCGACATGCGGATCGACCATGGCGTCGGCAGCCTGGAAAACCCGATGAGCGACGCCGACCTCGACGCGAAGTTCCTGATCCAGGCTGAAACGGTCCTCGCGCCCGCCGGCGCCGCGGCAGCGCTTGCGCTCTGTCGGGACATGCCGAACTTGAAGGACGCCGCGGCCGTCGCCCACGCAACCCGCGCCGCGGCCTAGGCCCGGCGCAGCGCCGCTCCGCCTATTGCCCGGCTATCGGGGAACCGGCAGAGTTTTGGAAATCGCGACAGCCTGCGTCGCGCAATAACCAACCCGACCGATGAGGAACGCCGACCGATGATCGATCTGCTGCAAGTCGCCCCCCTGCCGCCTTTGCTGACGGATCGGCTGAAGCAGGACTATGTCCTGCATGACTTCGTCGACCCGAAAGACCCCGACGGGCTTCTCGCCGAAATCGGACCGCGCATTCGCGGCATCCTCGCAGGCGGCATGAAGGGACCGAACGCCAATCTCATCAATCGCCTGGAGAATTTGGAGATCATCGCCTCGATGAGCGTCGGTTTCGACGCGACGGATGTCGTCGCCGCCCAGGAACGGGGCGTGATCGTGACCCATACGCCGGAAGTGCTGACCGGCGACGTCGCCGATCTGGCGATGACCTTCATCCTGATGTCGACCCGCCGCATCGGCGAGTCGGAACGGTTCCTGCGCTCCGGCAAATGGCTGGAGGGGCGCATGGACTTCGGCACGACGGTGCGCGGCAAACGTCTCGGCATCCTGGGCCTGGGACGCATCGGCAAGGCCGTCGCGCGCCGCGCGGAGGCGTTCGGCCTCAACATCGGCTATTTCGACATCAAACCCATGGGCGACCTGACCTACAGAGCCTATCCGACGCTCCTCGATCTGGCGGAGGCGAGCGATATCCTGCTCGTCGCCTGCGAAGGCGGCGAGGCCAATCGGGGCCTGGTCGATGCGGACGTGTTGAACGCCCTCGGCCCGATGGGCTTCCTGATCAACACGGCGCGCGGGCCGATCGTCGATCAACCCGCCCTTGTCGCCGCCCTGCAGCAGAGCCGCATCGCGGGCGCCGCGCTCGACGTGTTCGATGGAGAACCGAACGTTCCCCAGGCGCTGATGGAGATGGAGAACGTCGTGCTGACGCCGCACATCGCCAGTTCGACCCACGAAACCCGCCGCGCCATGGCGGACCTCGTGATCGACAATCTGCGCCTGCACTTCGAGGGCAAGCCGGTGCTGACGCCCGTGGCGCCGCAATAGGCGGGAGCGCCCACCGGCTTGCATTCCGGCCACGAAATTGGAAAATCCCGCAGAATGGAAAGATGAAGCGGGAATTTTCGTTATGAGCGCAAACGCGCCCAAGAGCGGCGCGACCGTCCTCGACGCGGTCGTCGTCGGCGCCGGGTTCGCCGGTATGTACATGCTGCACAGCCTGCGCGCGCAGGGGTTCTCCGCCCGGGTCTTCGAAGCCGGAGACGACGTTGGCGGCACCTGGTACTGGAACCGCTATCCGGGCGCGCGCTGCGATATCGAAAGCATGCAGTACTCCTACTCCTTCTCCGAGGCGTTGGACCAGGAATGGAACTGGTCGGAGAAGTATGCGCCACAGCCCGAAATCCTGGCCTATGCCCGCCACGTGGCGGACCGGTTCGACCTTCGCCGGGACATCCAGTTCGAAACCCGCGTAACCGCCGCGCGGTTCGACGACGCGGCCAAACTATGGACGGTCGAAACCGACAAGGGCGACAAGGTGCGCGCCCGCTTCTGCATCATGGCGGTGGGCTGCCTGTCAGCCGCCAACAAGCCGCCGTTCGAGGGCATGGAAGATTTCCAGGGGCCCATCTATCACACGGGCGAATGGCCGCATGAGGGCGTGGATTTCACCGGCAAGCGCGTCGCCGTAGTCGGCACCGGCTCCTCCGGCATCCAGTCGATCCCGATCATCGCCGAACAGGCGAAGGAACTGACCGTTTTCCAGCGGACGCCCAGCTACTCCGTGCCTGCGTGGAACGCGCCGATGGACCCGGACGAGGCCGCGCGCATCAAGGCGACCTATCCGGAGCTTCGCGCCAAGGCGCGCGCCCGGCCGACGGGCTTCTACTTCCCCTTCAACATGGCCTCCGCCATGGACGAAACGGCCGAACAGCGCCGCGACCGCTACGAGGAAGCCTGGAAGCGCGGCGGCCTGCCCTTCCTGGGCGCCTATGGCGACCTGCTGTTCGACAAAGCGGCGAACGACACCGTCGCGGAATTCGCCCGCGAAAAGATCCGCGCCGTCGTCAAAGACCCGGAAACGGCGGAACTGCTCTGCCCGGACAACGTGTTCGGCTGCAAGCGCCTTTGCGTCGACACCGGCTATTACAACGTTTTCAACCGGGACCATGTTTCGCTGGTCGATGTCTCGAAGAAGCCGATCGAACGAATTTCGGCCAAGGGCGTCATGCATGACGGCAAGGAATACGAAGCGGACGTGATCGTCTGCGCCACAGGCTTCGCCGCCATGACCGGCTCCTTCGACCGGATCGACATCAGAGGCCGCAACGGGCTGACCTTGAAAGAGAAATGGGCGGCCGGGCCGCGCACATATCTCGGCATCACGACGGTCGGCTTTCCGAACTTCCTGATGATTACCGGCCCCGGCAGCCCCTCCGTCCTCGCCAACATGATCCAGTCGATCGAGCAGCACGTCGACTGGATGATCGACTGCATCGCCCATATGCGCGATGTCGGCGCCGCGACCATCGAGCCGACGCTCGCCGCAGAGGACGAATGGGTCGAGCATGTGAACGAAGTCGCGGAGATTTCGCTCCGCTCCACCTGCAGCTCCTGGTATGTGGGCGCGAACGTTCCCGGCCGCCCAAGGGTGTTCATGCCCTATATCGGCGGGTTTCCCATCTACGTGCAGAAGTGCAACGAGGTCATGACCAACGGGTTCGAAGGCTTCGAGATCGATCGCGCCAAGCCGACCAAGACCTGTCCGAAAATCCGACAGACCGAGCGGTGGCGGGTGGAGCTCGACGTGGACGTCATCTCGCCCGCGATGGTCGCCGCGAAACGGGTCCCCGTCGTTTAGCCGGCCGTCGCGGCGCGCGATCGACGCCGGGAGGCGCTCGATCAGGGCGAAATGACATAAATCAAGGCGCGCGCCGGGCTTGCGACGCAAAGTTCCTCCCGACGATTTGGGAGGGGATTCAGAATGGCGTTTCGGAAAATCGCCGCCGCGGCCATCGCCGTCGGCCTGGTTGGCGCGGGCGGCCCCGCTTGCGCGGAAGACGGCCCGTTCGGCCTGCAACTTGACGGCTCATTCGGCGAAGGCGGGTTCGAGCGCAATCGTTATGTTCCGGCCGTTACGCATTTCGTCCTGAACGAAACGCCGTTCATCACGACGGAGCTTCGCCCCCTTTACGCGCATCACAATATCCCGAGCGATTTCGTCACCGGCGGCGGCAACGTGGACGCGGTGGCGCTGCAAGGCCGCTTGGCGATCACCGACCGCCTTGGCCTGATCGCGACGACGGACGGCTATGCCGATGTCGACTTCAATAACGTGCTCGAAGACGCTGACGGGTTCCTCGATATCGCGTTCGGCCTGAAATACGCCCTCATCTCGGCCCCCGCCAGCGGCCAGATCCTGACGGCAGGCCTTCGCTATACCGCGCCGACGGGCACACTGAACACCGGCGCGATCGAACTGACGGGCCAGGGCTATGGCTACCTCAACCCGTTCGTCACGGGCGCGAAGACCTGGGACGTCGTGCAGGCGCAAGGCTCCGCCGGCGTGCAGATCGCCCTCTCGGACGACAATTGGAGCTATGTGCATCTCGGCGGGCACATGAATGTTCGCCTGACGCCGCAATTCTTCCCGTTCATCGAAGCCAACGCCCTGATCCCGATCGACGGCGGCGACGAATTTCCGAACAACACCCCGGTGCTGGAACGCCTGACCGGCGGCGATATCCTCGATATCGGCGCGCCGGATCCCGTGACCGTCGCCACGGTGGCCATCGGCGCGCGCTTTCGCATGAACGACAATGTCATTCTGGGCGCCGCCATCGAAAGCAATGTCGCGGATGAATCAAAGTCCGTCTTCGACTACCGGATCACGACGGACCTGGTCGTTCATTTCTAACCGGCCAGGACAGGCGGGCGGCGGCGTCATCAATTCAGGCCGTCGCCCCATAGCCGATCCCAGATTTTCTCCCCGATCAGACAGTCATAACCGCCCTGGGCGGCGGCGGGCGCGATCGCCGAAGGCGCTTCGAACCAGCGACGCGGCTCGGGCATGCGGTTGGAGAGTTCAAGCGCCAGCTTGCGGCGAACCGCCTGGGGAAACTGGCTCCATTCCTTCACCGGAATGACGAACGCCCCCATGCCGCCGATCACGCAGTGATAGTAGTAGGCGTCCAGATCGTCGAGACGCCATTGCGCGCCCATCCCCTCATGGGTCATCAGCGGCAGGCCATTGATGACGAAGCCTTGCGCCAGCGCGGCATCCCGGGCGAGCGTTACCGGTCGCCCGTCATTGTTGGGCCCGTCGCCGGAAATATCGATCACGCGCCGATGGCTGGAGAAGCCGTTGTCGTCGAACAATGATGAGGCGAAGTCGATCGCCCCGGAAATCGAGGTGCGGCGCATCGACGTGCTGAAATCGGCCGTAAGCTTGGCCGCGAACGCCTCCGCGTCGGCGCGCGTCCGCACCAGGGTCCAATCGACGATGACCCGCCGCGACGACGTCCCCGCCCACTCCATAAACAGCATGGCGACCTGGCCGCGATACCCCGCGGCGATCGCGGACACCACTTCCTCGCTGACCAGAGCCTCCGCATATCCCCGTCGTTGTATTTCAAGCTCCCGCGGGGTCATCGAACGGGACACATCGACTGCAAGCGCCAGCTCGGCGTCGACTGGGATCGGCGTCTGGGCGGAAGCCGTCGCGCCGTAGCCAAAAGCCGCAGCCAAAACGCCGACAAAGCCGATCTGCATGAAGAACCGTCGCATCGCACATCTCCTGATCGGGACCCGCGAAGGGACATCATATATCAATCGCACGCATTGCGCTGGCCAAGCTTCGCGAAAACACGCCAAGACCCGATGCGCGGCTTGCAACACTTCGCCGCTCACGTTTGCGTGATGAGCGCGACTGGAGTACCTGTAGTCGCCGTCCGTAATGAGCGCCATCAGGACACATGAATTGAAGATCTTACTGGCGGACGACCATGACTTGGTTCGCGAAGCTGTCGCGACCTTCCTGGAACGTGAAGGCGACCTCGTGGTTTCGCAGGCGTCCAACCTTCAGGAAGCCCTTCGGCAGATCAAGGTCGAGGGCGGCTATGACCTGGTGCTGCTCGACTATCGCATGCCTGGGATGGACGGGCTGAAAGGCCTGGCCGCCGCCATATCGGCCAATGACGGCCGGCCGGTCGCACTGCTTTCCGGAAACGCTCCGAGGCCTGTCGTAGAGGCGGCGCTGGCGAATGGGGCGGCCGGCTTTGTCCCGAAAACGCTGCCCGCCTCCTCCATGCTGAACGCAGTTCGTTTCATGGCCCTGGGCGAGCAATATGCGCCGGCGCAGTGGTTCGCGTCGCCGGACGAGGCGCCGCCAAATCCATTGCTCGATCAGCTAAGCCCGCGAGAGCGGCAGGTGCTGCAGCGTCTCTGCAAGGGCGCTTCCAACAAGGAGATCGCCCGCGATCTCGACATCAAGGAGGTGACCGTGAAGCTCCATGTCCGGACGCTTTGCCGCAAACTCGATGCGCGCAACCGAACGCACGCGGCAATGATTGCGAGAGACGCAGGCTTCGCCTAGGAGCGGCGCATCGACTTCCGTGGGAGACCCGCCCTATAGGGAATTGTTATTGAAGTAATTTTTGCATCTTCCACGTCCAGCTCACCCTGAAATCGGAGATCGGCAAGCGCTGTTTCTTCGACCAATATCGAGACTCGCCGCGCTGCGCCGCGCCAAACCAGTTCCCAGACTAAACAATCGCTTCCGCTGGCTGCTCCACGAGTTCGTTTAAGATTTCCATGGTGTCGGCCGCTGCGCTCCTCAGTTCTTCGAGGCGCCGCATCGCGGTTGCGATATCCGCCTCGGCGTCCGCCTCAAACCGCTGCAACGCGCGATACAGACGCGCCGCCCCGAACATCGCCGCCGAACCGGCAAGGCGATGCACGGCGGACAGTTGATCTGCGCCGACCGAACCTTCCTCGATCAGCCCAAGAACGCTCTCGAGCTCCGCGCCGAACGCCGAGATCATCGTCGCGAGGCGTACAGGCGGCATCGTGCCCGCGAACTCGGACCAGACGTCTTCGTCGATCAATTCTTGCGGATCGGCAGGCGGCGGCGCGCGACGCACGCTGAAGGTCGAGGCCAGTCCCGCCGAAAAGCGGCCGACCATCGCGAACGCGTGCTCCAACAGGTCTTTGCGGATCGGTTTTGTCAGGCTGTCCTGCATGCCGGCGGCCAGAAACCGCGCACGCTCCTCCGGCATGGCATGGGCGGTCAACGCGACGATCGGAGCCGCCTTCGAGGCGCCCTCGCCCGCCCGGATCGTCATCGTCGCTTCGAGTCCATCCATGCCCGGCATGCTGATATCCATCAGGATCAAGTCATAGGCGTTCGCGTTCGCCTTGCGCACGCCCTCATACCCGTTGGATGCGCAATCGAACCGATGGCCAAGCAGCGCCGTCATTTCTCCGACCACCTCGGCGACGGCGGGATTGTCCTCTACCAGCAGGATCGAGAGCGGCCCCGAGCGCTCTTCTTGTGGCGACGGGTCCCCAACGACCGCTCGCGCGGCAAGCCGCTCTCCGGTCGCGGCCGCGAGGCGCACCCGGAACCAGAAACGGCTGCCTTCTCCAAGCGCGCTTTCGACGCCGATTTCGCCGCCCATCGCCGAGACGATACGGCGACAGATCGAGAGCCCCAGCCCGGACCCTGCATTGGTGCGGCTGTAGCCGGCGTCGATCATCACGAAGTCTTCGAAAATGCGCTCATGCTGCGCCGGGTCGATGCCGGGCCCGGCATCCGAAACCGAAAACTCCAGATCGGCGCCTTCGCCATCCTCCGCAAGCGTTTCGATCGCCAGGCGGATCGGCGCATTCCCGCTGAACTTGACCGCGTTGCCAACGAGATTCAGCAGAACCTGCCTGAGGCGATGGACATCGCCCAGGACCGCGCGATCCGGCGCCGCGACATGAACGTCGATCAAGGCGCCGCTGGCGGCGGCGGCCGGATGCGCGAGCTCCAGAACTTCATCCGCCAGGGCCTGAAAGTTGACCTGCGCGGAGACGAGATCCATGCGCCCGGATTCGAACCGCGCGATGTCCAGAACGTCGTTCACGTGGCGCAATAGAAGATCGCCCGACCGCATGGCCATAGAGAGAAATCTCGCCTGCCGCGGATCGGGCGAGGAGTCCTGAAGAAGATCGAGCACCGCCAGCAAGCCGTTCAGGGGCGTGCGCATTTCATGGCTGATGACGGCTATAAACTCGGATTTGGCGCGGTCGGCGGCGAGCGCCCGGTCACGGGCGTCGGTGAGAACCCGCTCCGTCTCCAGGCGGTCCGAAATATCTCGGATGCACGCGATATACATTTGCCCGGCTTCGTCCGGCGCCGCGCCGATCGACAGTTCGGCCGGAAACTCCGATCCGTCCGAGCGGAGCGCCGTCGCCTCGACGCGACCCAGACCGACGATGCTGCCGCCGCCGCCGGCGGCGTCCCCTGCCGGCAAGCTCCAACCGGCCGCATGGTCGCCGCGATGACGTTCCGGCGTCAGCAGTTCCGTCATCGACGCCCCGATCGCTTCATCCCGCGGGAAGCCGAACACCTGCTCCGCCGCTTTGTTGTATTCGATGATGCGGCCCTTGCTGTCCGCCAAAACGATGGCTTCGAGGGAGACCTCGATGGCCTTCGCCAAACGCTCGCGCCCGCGAGCCACTTCCCGGCCCCGCGCCAAGGTTTGGCGAAAGAGCCCTGTCAATATTATCGCGGCGATGGCGAGGGAGGCGAAAAACCCAAGCAATACGATGCTGGTGACTCTAAGAACGCTTTGGAACTCATTCCTCTTGCGTTCTGTGATTTCGGCGAAAACCTCCACCGCGCCGACGACGAGCAGACGCGTCGGCTCTTGCAGCTCCATAAGCTTCGCCGCGATCGTCGGCGCCGCCTGACGCAGCGCTGCGTCCGGGCCATCCACGATCGGGGTCGTCTCAAACAGAAAACGTTCGATCATCGCAAGATTCTGGCCGATCGGCAGATTGTGCACGAGGGCCGAAAACATGCCGCCTTCAAGGACGATATGCGCGCGGCTGTAGAAAATGTCATAGCGCCGTCGAAACACGTCAGGGTCGCTTTGCGCGTCCAGATCGTCGGCTGCGGACTTCAACCGCAGAAGCTCGACCTCAAGCTGCGTCAGGTTCCAGCGCGCATTGTCGCGCGGCGCGGCCGTGAGTTCCTGCACGTAGTCGTGCAGCCGGTAGGAGAGAATGACGGTGACGATCAGGAATACGACGCCCGCCAGCGCAAGAACCGTCGGCCAGAAACCGCCGCGCCGCCGACTGAACGCCGAAAGCCGGTTTCCGCCCGAACGTTCTGCGCCGGTCCCTTCCATCCCGTCGCGCCGCTCAGTCGACGACCGTCAATCGGGCAAGCTGCCAGATGCAGCGCGTGTATATGGTCTCGCGCCGATAGCTCGGATCGTCATCGAAGGGATACATGATCCAGAGCGGTCCCTTTTCCCTCACGGACATCTCGCGTCCATCCAGCTCGTAGGCGACGATCGGTCCGCCTTCGACCGCGTCGGAAACAGGAATTGAAATCTGGTAGTCGTTGAGCGCGACCGCCGTCAGGTTCTCCCCTGTCGCGCCGACCGCCTTCAACAAGGCGGCGAGAGAAACGCCTTTGAACCGACCGACGCCATCGGTCCATATCGTCGTCGTCGAAAACTCGGTCCCGGGAAGTCGCCGCAACAGCGCCAGATCGAACTCGGCGCGATCCTCGACGTTGCGCACGCCGATGTTCCCTGTCACGGTCAATATGACCTCGCCGGTCGGCGGCGGGATGTCCTCAGCGTTCGCTGGCGCGGGCGCCGCAAGCATGAACGACAGCAGCGCTCCGATGAGCGCGACGGCGAAGAAACGCATTCCCACGGCTGAACCATTCATCGTCGTCGTCACTCCCCAAGTCGTGGAACGCAGCCAGGGCCGGACAGGCCTATGTAACACAAATTGGGCGCGAATCCTTCGCCTGAAGCGGCCCGGATCCACGCAAATGGAGCCGCCGAGCAACGACTTAAAAGCGGCGAACATGCGGCTAAACTGCACCGCGCACCGAAAACCTATACCAAAGACGTAGGAACATGCCCTTTTACTCCATCCGGCTGCGCGTTCGCGAAACACCGAATCCATAAGCCGCAGCCTATGATCGGCCGAGCTTTCAAGTTCATGTAGAATCGATTTGCCGCGCTCCGGCGCAACGGTGCAATGACAGATTTTGAACGAGCCTTGATCAACGCGCCGCCTGCGCCGCGGCCGTCCGACAGCGCCCCCGACGAGGGCTTAAAGAGCCGATCGCCGCGCATCGCCGCCAAGAGCGCGGATCAACCAGTCTCGGACAAGGCGGTCATCTCTCTATCGCCGGTCGAAGAACAACGGCTGACCCGCGCGCTCGGCTTCGCCTCGGCCTATTTCGAAACGCCAGTCGCCTTCTTTTCGAATGGGAAGATGGAAGGCGGCCGCTTTCCTGCCCTGAGCAAGGCGAGCAAAACGCGAGCGGAACTGGAATCGGCGCTTGTGCGACGGACGCTCGGTTCGAATACGCCGCACTTCGTTCTCGACCTCGCCGAAGACCCTGAAATTTCACGCCATTGCGGCAAGCGATTCAGCTATCGCTTTTTCGCTGGCGCGCCCATACGCAAGCCTGACGGCGCGGCGCTTGGCGCGGTCTGCCTACTTGACCTTGCGCCGCGGTCGAAGGTTCGGCCGGGCGCGGAGACGTTCCTTGCCGAAATCGCCGCAATGATCGCAGACGACATCGCGGGCGGCCGCCGGTCCGAGGAAGAGGCCACGGCGATCGCTCGCGCCGAACGGAGGGCTATACAGGCGGACGCGGCCAAACAGCGATTTCTCGCCATCATGAACCACGAGATGCGGACTCCGCTCAACGCTTTGGTCGGCTTCAGCGACATTCTCGCCGACGACGCGCTCGGCCCTAACGCTCGCCCCACCTATAAGGAATACGGCGGCTATATCCGAACCGCGGCGGGCCAGTTGAAGCTGCTGGTCGAACGCGTGCTGGCGTATGCGGACGCCCGCACCGGCGCCGCCACGCTCAACGAAACAGACTTCGCCGTCGAACCGATGATCCGGCGGTGCGCCAGTCTGATCCTGGCCGATGGCCCACAACAGCATGTGCGCGACCTGTCGGTGCGGGTCGACGCCGAAGCGCCGGGCCATATCCGTGCCGATGAAACTCTGATGACGCAGATACTGGTCGAACTGCTGCAGAACGCCTCGACCCATACGCCGAAGCATTCGAAGATCGATATATCAGCCGGCAAGAACGATTTCGACGGCGGCCTCGCTATCGCCGTGGAAGACGATGGCCCCGGCTTCGACCCCGCAATACTGAAAAACGTCGCCCACGCCTTCACGTTGGGCGACGCAGAGCTGAACCGGCGCCAGGACGGCGCCGGTCTGGGGCTCGCCATTGTGCAGTCGTTTGTCGATCTGCACGGTGGGCGGCTCTCGGTCGGGAATCGTAGGGGCGGCGGCGCCTCGATCGAGGTCGCACTGCCGGCCGCTCGCAATCGTGACGAGCGGCCGGCAGCGAAGAGCTGACGGCGCAGCCTGACCGACAGGCGCCCACGTGACATAGATCAAACCAGCAGCTAAAGACCTGTCCTATCTCCTCACTTTCGCTTGGGGAGCTGAACGATATGGGCGAACCGGACGCGCCGCTGCTTTCCACGCGAGGCCTGACGAAGACCTATGGCGCCGGGAGCTCCATGGTGCGAGCGCTCAGCGCCGTCGACCTGGACCTGCACGCGGGCGAACTCGTGGTGCTGCTGGGCCCGTCCGGCAGCGGCAAATCGACATTGTTGAACATCCTGGGCGGCCTGGACGCTCCGACGTCTGGTCAGGTGTTCTTCGAAGGACATGAACTCACCGCTTTCGGAGACAGCGAACTGACGCAATACCGGCGCGACAGCGTCGGGTTCGTCTTCCAATTCTACAACCTCATCGCCAGCCTGACGGCCTTCGAAAACGTCTCCCTGGTGACGGAAATCGCCCAACAGCCGATGCGGCCCGATGAGGCGCTGGCGCTGGTCGGGCTGGAGGCCCGGGCGTCGCACTTCCCCTCCGAACTCTCCGGCGGCGAGCAGCAACGGGTCGCCATTGCGCGGGCGATCGCCAAGCGCCCGGAAGTGCTGCTCTGCGACGAACCCACCGGCGCGCTGGACAGCCAGACAGGCATTCTGGTGCTGGAGGCGATTCAGCGGGTCAACCGCGAACTCGGCGCGACGACCGCCTTGATCACCCACAATCAGGCGATCGCCGACATGGCTCACCGCGTGATATCCATGGCGGACGGCCGCATCGTCGAGATCCGCAAGAACGCGAGCGTCAAGGCGCCGAGCGAGCTGGTCTGGTGATCAGCGCGCTCAACCGGAAACTGCTGCGGGATCTGTGGCGCCTGCGCGGCCAGGTCGTCGCGGTCGCGCTTGTGGTCGCCTCCGGCGTGGCGCTGCTGGTGATGTCCCTCAGCACGCTCACCTCGCTTTCCATAACCCGCGACGCATTCTACGAACGTTTCGCGTTCGCTGAGGTCTTCGCCAACGTGAAGCGCGCGCCGGAACGCCTGAGCGAACGGATCGCCGCGATCCCGGGCGTGCAACGCGCCGAAACCCGGATCGTCGCCTATGCCGCGCTCGACATGCCGGGCATGGCGGAGCCGGTCATCGGCCGCCTGGCTTCGCTGCCCGCGACAGAAACCGGCGGCCTCAATCGCGTCGCGATCCGCGCCGGCCGCTGGCCCGATCCTGAACAGGCGGACGAGGTCATCGTCCACGAACCGTTCGCCGAGGCTCACGGAATGGGGCTTGGCGACGGCTTCCATATCGTGATGAACGGACGCAAGCGCCACGTGCGCATCGTCGGCATCGGCCTCTCGCCAGAGTTCGTCTATGCGATCGCGCCGGGTTCGCTGATGCCGGACGACGCGCGCTTCGGCATCGTTTGGATGAGCCGGAAAGCCCTGGCGGCGGCCTATGATCTGGAAGGCGCCTTTAACGACATTAGCCTGACCTTGTTGCGCGACGCCGATCCCGTTCACGTCATCGAGCGCCTCGACCCGCTTTTGGAGCCATATGGCGGAACCGGGGCGATCGCCAGGGCGGACCAGATATCGAACTGGTTTCTGCAAGACCAACTCGACCAACTGAAGACGATGGCGACGATCCTGCCAACGATCTTCCTGGCCGTCGCGGCGTTTCTCACCAACACCATCCTCGCGCGCCTGATTGCGACCGAAAGGCGGGAAATAAGCCTGATGAAGGCGTTTGGCTACTCGAACGCCCAGATCGGCGGCCATTATGCGCGCATGGCCGTCGCCATGGCCTCGGCGGGGGTCCTGTTGGGTTCGATCGCCGGCGCCGCGCTCGGCCGCTACAACACGGAAGTCAACGCCGAACTCTTCCATTTCCCATTCCTGCAATTCAGTCCAAGCGGCGCGGAATTCGCCATTTCCGCCGGCGTCAGCCTCGGCGCGGCGCTATTTGGCGCTCTCTGGGCCGTCGGCGGCGCCGTTCGCCTACCGCCGGCCGAGGCGATGCGACCGCCCACGCCGGAGAATTTTCGGCTGGCCACTCTGCCGCCGGCCCTTGCCGCCGCGCTCGACAACCAGACCCGCATCATTCTGCGCCAGATTTTGCGGGCGCCGATTCGCTCAGCCCTGACGGCGGCCGGTACGGCGCTCGCGATCGCCGTGCTCACTCTGGCCCTGCAATGGGAGAGCACGATCGTCCATCTCGTCACGTCGCATTTCGCGGGCACCCAGCGGCAGGACGTTACCGTCGGCTTTTTCGAGCCGATGCCTAATGAAACGATCGGCGCCCTGAAGCGCCTGCCCGGCGTGCTTGCGGTCGAGCCGACCCGGCTGGCCTCCGCCGACATCTCATTCGGCCATGTCGTCCATCGTGGCGCGCTCACCGGCCTGGTTCAGGACAGCCGCCTGCAAGCGATCGACGACGTGCGCGGCTGGACCCTGCCGACGCCCAAAGGCGGCGTCGCGCTCGCCAGCATTCTGGCGAAGAAACTTGGCGTCCGGGTCGGGGACGTTATTCAAGCGAAAATCCTGCAAGGCGCCCAGCCGGTCCTGCCTTTGGAAGTCGTTGGCGTCTTCAGAACAAATATCGGCACGCCAGCCTATGTGGACTTGGAAAAGCTTAGCCGTGCGCTTGGCGAACCGGGCCAGTTCGATCAAGCGAACCTGCTGGTCGACAAGTCCCAATCCACCGCGCTCTATGCCGCATTGAAGGCGTCGCCGGCAGTCTCGGCGGTCTCGGTAAAGCAGCACGCGATCGATACGTTCTATGACACGTTGAGCGAGAGCCTGCTGGTATTCGTCGGTTTCTTCGTCACCTTCTCAAGCGCGCTCGCCATTGGCGTGACCTATAACGCGGCGCGAATCGCCTTGTCCGAGCGCGGCCGCGAGTTGGCCACCTTAAGGGTGCTCGGCTTCACACGCGGCGAGATCGCATACATCCTGCTCGGCGAGACTGCGATCCTGACATTCATCGCCCTGCCCCTCGGCTGCCTCGCGGGCGTCGGGCTGATCTGGCTTCTGGACCGGTCCTTCGAGACCGAACTCTATCGCGTGCCATTCATCTTGCCGCCAAAAGCCTTCGCCCTTTCCGTCCTTATCACCATGGCGGCGGCCGTCGCCGCCGCACTGCTCGTCCGTCGTCGCCTGAACAGCCTCGACCTGATCGCCGTCTTGAAAACCAGGGAGTAGCCAGAATGAATTCGAAGCTGCGCCGCGTTCTTTTCTGGGCTGTCCCGTTGGCCATCGTCGCGCTCGGTCTGGCGTTCGCCTTCCGCCCGACGCCGACGGACGTCGATCTGGCGACGGTCGAACGGGGGCCGCTGATCGTGACGACGGCGGAGGAAGGCGAGACGCGCATCAAGGAGATCTTCGTGCTCTCCGCCCCGGTTCGCGGCCGCGCGCTGCGGATCGATATCGACGCTGGGGACGCGGTCGTCGCCGGCAAGGACATCGTCGCCGAGATAGAGCCGATCGATCCGGATTTTCTCGATCGACGCAGCGCCGCCGAGGCCGCCGCCGACGTCGACCGCGCCAAAGCGAACCTGGCGCTGGCGGAAGCCGAACTGACGCGCCGCGAGGCGGAGCTGGCCTTCGCCAATTCCGAGCTCGCCAGGGTGCGCAAGCTCATTCGCTCCAACACCGTATCCGAACGCGCGCTCGACGACGCGCTGCGCTCGCACCGGACGGGCCTTGCGGAAACCGCCGCGGCGGAAGCCGCAATCCAGGCGCGGCGGTCGGAGCTGGCGGCGGCGGAAGCCCGCCTGCTTTCGCCCCATGACGAAACCCAGAAGAAGGATGGATGCGCCTGCCTGGAGATCGTCGCGCCGGTCAGCGGCCGCATCCTACGCGTGTTGCACGAGAGCGCCGGCGTCGTCGCCGCCGGCGAGCCGCTGGTGGAGATCGGCGATCGGTCCCAGTTGGAGATCGTGGTGGATTTCCTGTCGTCGGACGCGGTTCGGATCGAGCAGGGCCAGCGGGTGATCGTCGATCAATGGGGCGGCCCGGAACCGTTGGCGGGCATCGTCGAGCGGGTCGAGCCGTTCGGCTTCACCAAGGTCTCGGCGCTCGGGATCGAGGAACAGCGCGTCAACGTGATCGTCGCGCTGTCCGGCGCGCCGGAAACCTGGGCGCGCCTTGGCCACGCCTTTCAGGTCGAAGCCAAGGTCGTTCTGTGGGAAGCGGCGGACATACTGAAAGCGCCGCTCACCGCCTTGTTCCGGGATGGCGGCGACTGGGCGGTGTTCGTCGCGGAGAATGGGCGCGCCGAGCTGCGCAAGGTGCGGATCGGCCAGAAGACGGACCTGGAGGTCGAAATCCTGGATGGCCTCTCGCCAGGAGAGACGATCATCCGCTACCCGAACAGCGCGTTGGAGCCGGGCGGCGCGGTTCGGCAACGCTCGCTTTCCTGAGCGATCCCGGGCACGTCACGACGCCGCTTCCTGCGGAGCGGCGTCCGCGGCCTGGCCGAGACATGCCTCGATCTCCGGCAGCTCAAGCGATTCTTCCGCTTCCAGACGTCGGATCAACCGCTCGACTTTTTCCTTGTGGCTTTCGATCAGCCGGATCGCTTCGGCCTCGGCGTCGCGCAGAAGATCTGCGACAGCCGCATCCACCTTGGCGGCGGTCGCATCGGCGAAGCTACGGGGCATGGCGAGGTCCCGCCCCAGAAACGGCTGCTCCTCGCTCGCCCGAAGGTCGATCGGGCCGATGTCATCGGACATGCCCCATCTGGCGATCATCGCCCGCGCCATGGCGGTGGCGCGCCGAATATCGTCGTCCGCGCCGGAACTCACGCCGTCGAGAAAAACCTTCTCCGCCGCCCGTCCGGCAAGGATCGTCGTCAACTGCGCTTTCAAATATTCGGCGGGCAGCGTGTGGCGTTCCTCTTCCGGCAGGAAATGGGTCGCGCCGAGCGAACGGCCGCGCGGAATGATCGTAACCTTGTAGATCGGGTCCGCTTCGGGTTGGAAATAGGCGGCGGCGGTATGTCCGGACTCATGCACCGCCAGGCGGTGGCGTTCTTCCGGCTGGATCGCGAGCGTGCGCACGGCGCCCATGACGATCCGGTCGCGGGCCGCCTCGAAGTGCTCCATGCGCACCTCGCGGCTGCGCTCGCGCGCCGCGGCGATCGCGGCTTCGTTCACCAGGTTCTTGATATCCGCGCCTGAAAACCCCGGTATTTCAGCCGACAGACGATCGAGATCGACGTCCCCCGCCAAGGGCGTCTTCCTCGTGTGTACGAGAAGAATGGCCTTGCGGTCCTCCAAGGTCGGCAGGTTCAACTCCACATGGCGGTCGAAGCGGCCGGGCCGAAGCAGCGCCGGGTCCAGCACATCCGGCCGGTTCGTCGCCGCCAGCACGACGACGGCCTCCCGCCCGCTGAAGCCGTCCAGCTCCGCCAGGATCTGGTTCAAGGTCTGCTCGCGCTCGTCATGGCCGCCGCCATAGCCCGCACCGCGCGCCCGCCCGACGCTGTCCAGTTCGTCGATGAAGACGATCGCGGGCGCCTTCTCCTTGGCTTCCTCGAACATCGACCGCACCCTGGCCGCGCCGACGCCGACGAACACCTCAATGAACTCCGAAGCCGAGGTGGAGTAGAACGGCACGCCCGCCTCCCCCGCCAGCGCCCGCGCCAGCAGCGTCTTGCCCACGCCGGGCGGCCCAAGCAGCAGCACGCCGCGCGGCGCCTCCGCCCCGACGGCGGCGAAACGGTCCGGATCCCGCAAGAAGTCCACCAGTTCCGCGACTTCCCGCTTGGCGTTCTCTTGGCCCGCGACGTCGGCGAAGCGCACCGTTTCCCGGGCGACAACCTTGCGCCGTCCCTTCGGGTTCAGGAAATCCTTGAGCGCGCCGCCCGCGACGCCGCCTGGCCCGCCCAACCCCTGCATGCGCCTCGCCATGTAAATCCAGAAGGCGAGAATCAGCAGCCAGGGCAGAAAGCTCCACAAGGGACTTGCGGGTTCGGAAGGCCGGTTGACGATCTCGACGCCGTTCGCCTCCAGCAAGGGCAGCAGATTGGCGTCGCCCATGGACGGCGCCTCGGTTCGGTACCGCTCGGGATCGCCAGCCGCGTCCGCCGTCGCCCCAAAGGCGTCGATCGCCTCGCCGGAAATCTCGACCCGTTCGATCGCCCCGTCCGCCGCCATCCGCTTGAACGCCGAATAGGAAATCTCCTGCGCCCCATCCTGGCCTATAGGCAGAAACGCCCGCACGATTGCGAACATGAAGGCGCCGAGCAGCACAAACGCAAAAATCGCTTTCACATCGATTGGCGGCTTCTCGGCCATGATCGCCCCGCGCGGTCCATATCGGATTAGCTGAATATAGCATCTCACAACCGCCGGCGCCTCGCCCGCTGACTTAAGGACGCGGGCGAATGCGGCGCGCCTCTGGCGTGCGCCGGCGGCTGTCGGCAAGATGGCAGAAAATCGGTCCAGGGAGGGGAGTTGGGATATGGACTTCGACTACATCATCGTCGGCGCCGGGTCCGCCGGCTGCGTCATGGCGAACCGCCTGTCGGAGAACCCCAAAAACAAGGTGCTGCTGCTCGAAGCCGGCGGCCAGGACAAAAGCTTCTGGATTCACGTGCCGGTCGGCTTTCAGAAGCTCCTCTACCACCCTTCGCTCAACTGGAATTTCGAGACGGAGCCGGAGGACAGCGTAAAGGGCCGGCGTATTCCGATTCCGCGCGGCAAGGTGCTCGGCGGGTCGTCTTCAATCAACGGCATGCTCTACGTTCGCGGCAATCCGATCGATTTCAACAGCTGGTCCCAGCTCGGCAATCGCGGCTGGTCCTATGACGACGTCGTGCCCTATTTCCAGAAGGCCGAGACGTTCGAGCGCGGCGGCGACGACGTGCGGGGCGGCCGCGGGCCGCTGAACGTCGCAGACATGTATGAGCGCCACGAAATGGTGGACGCGTTCGTGCAGGCCGGCGTCGAGTCCGGCTATCAGGCCAATCCGGACTACAATAACGGCGTTCAGGACGGCTTCGGCTACTATCAAGTCACCCAGAAGGACGGCCGCAGGCACAGCGCCGCCGCCGCATACCTGAAACCGGCCATGAGCCGCCCCAACCTGAAGGTCGAAACCAATGCCCTGGCGCGGCGGCTGCTGGTCGAAGGCAGGCGCGTCGTCGGCGTCGCCTATGACGTGAAGGGCGAGATGCGCGAAGCCAGGGCCGGCGCCTCCGTCGTGCTGTGCGCCGGCGCCGTTCAATCGCCCCAATTGCTGGAACTCTCGGGCATAGGCGACCCGGATGTTCTGAACGCCCATGGGGTCGACGTCGTCCATGGGCTGAAGGGCGTGGGCGAGAACTATCGGGACCATTATGCCGCGCGGCTGGCCTGGCGGGTGAAGCAGCGCATCACCCTGAACGAGCAGACCCGTGGGCTGAACCTCGTCAAGGAAACGATCAAATACGCCGTCACCCGGCGCGGCATCCTGACCTGGACCGCCGGCATCGGCCACGGGTTCGTCAAAAGCCGGCCGGAGCTCGATACGCCCGACTGCCAGTTCTTCTTCGCCCACGGCAGCTTCGACGCCAACACCCGCGAGTTTCATCGGGAGCCCGGCATGACCATTGGCGTCTACCAATGCCGGCCGGAAAGCAGGGGCTCAATCCACATCAAGTCGCCCGACCCGACGGCGCATCCGGCGATCCGCCCGAACTTCCTGAGCGACCCCATCGACCAGGCCGCGCTCCTGGGCGGCATGCGCCTCGCCCGCCAGGTCGGCGAGGCCAATGCGCTATCGAAATACCGGTCCCACGAAATCTATCCGGGCCCGGACGTGACCGACGACGCGGCGCTGCTCGACTATGCCCGCGAGACCGGCGCCACCACCTATCACGTCATGGGGACGTGCAAGATGGGCCCCGACGCCGACCCGATGGCGGTGGTCGACGACCGGCTGCGTCTGCGCGGCCTCGACGGGCTCCGCGTCGCCGATGCGTCCGTCATGCCGACCATGCCGTCCGGCAACATCAACGCGCCGGTGATCATGGTCGCGGAGAAAGGCGCGGAGATGCTGCTGGCGGACATGGCCGCCTGAACGACAGCCCCTATCCCTGGGTCAATGGCGAGGTGACGTCGCGGAAGGACGGCTTGAAGGATGTCGCCACGTCGACGACCGTCGGCCGGCCGCTCGCCAGCGCCGCCTTGATCGCGGGGCCGACGTCCGCGGCCGTCTCGACGCGCACGCCTTCGATCCCGGTCGCCTTGGCGATCTCCGCGAAGTTCGTATCGGCGAAGGTGCTCGCGATGGGGCGGTTGCCCTGGCCATGCTTCACCCAGCCAAGCGCGCTGTTATTCAGCACCACGACGACGATGGGGATGTTCTCGTCCTTGGCGGTCAGAATGCCGTTCAGGGACATGCTGAACCCGCCGTCGCCCGTCACCGCGACGATGTCCCGCTCCGGGTAGACAAGCTTCGCCGCAAGCGCCGCCGGCACCGCGTAGCCCATGGCGCCGATGCCCGGCATCAACAGGCTGCCGGCGGACTTCGTCTGAAAATAGTGGGTCATGAACAGGCGGTTTTCGCCGGCGTCGCAGGTAAAGAGCGCATCCTCCGCCGTCGCCGCCAGCATTTCTCGGAACAGGCGCTGGGGCATGACCGGCGCCTCGTCGGACGTATAGGCCGGGCCGTCGAAGAAGTTGTTGCGTTCCCGCGCCGCCGCAAGGTTCGCCTTGCGGCCGGCGACCGCATCGGCCGACGGCGGGTCGAGCGCCGCCAGGAGCTGATCCAGGGCGAGCGCGGCGTCGCCGATGAGCGCGATATCGGCCGGGAAGGTCCAGCTCGCGTTCTTCGGCTCGACGTCGATTTGAATGATCGTCTGGCGGGTGGGATCGATCAGCGCCGGGTTCTCGTTCGCCGTATCCGCCGGCCCGAGCCGTGTGCCGACGGCGAGGATCAGGTCCGCGTGGCCGACGACCTCATTCGCGGTCGGCTGGCCGAAATTCCCGAGCACGCCAAGCGCCCATTCGCCGGATTCCGGATAGACGCCCTTGCCCGATGCGCTGGTCGCGACCGGCGCCCCGAGCTTCGCCGCCAGCGCCGCGAGCCCGTCATAAGCCTTTGCGATGCGCACGCCGTTGCCGGCGACGATCACCGGCCTTTCGGCCCGCGCCAGCGCGGCGGCGGCCGCCGCCGCCTTCGCGGGATCGGCCGGCTGAGGCGCGGGCAGATAGCTTTCGGTCGCATAAAGGAAGGGCCGCGCGGCCGGGTCGACGACGCCTTGGAAGCAAGCGGAATGGTAAATCACTCCGACCGGCCCACGCTCGCCGGTCAGCGCATGCTTGATCGCAAGCTGCGTCCCGTGGACGGCCTTCGCCGGACCGTCGGCGACGATGGTCTGTTTCGTGACCGCGGCAAGCGCCTGGCGGGTGTCGGCCGCGCCATAGTCGCCGGTGCCGCTTTGATAGGGCGCATGCTGCGTATAGGGCGCGACGTCGGAAAAGTCCGTCAGGAAGAGCATCGGCGAGGAACCGAAATGCGCCTCCAGCGTGCCGAGGAACCCGTTCGCCAGCATGAACACGCCCTGCCCGATGGCGACGCCGGGTTTGCCGGTCAGGCGGCCATAGACTTCCGCCATCACGCTCGCCAACTGCTCGTGACGCACCAGAACGGCGCGCACGCTGTCCTGATGGTCGTAGAGCGCATCGTAGAGGCGGCCCATATTGCCGCCGGCGATGCCGAAGACCATGTCGATCCCGGCATCCTCCAGCACGCGCACGATGCCTTCGGCCGCGCGCACCTCTTCGTCCAGCAGCATCTTCTTGACTGGCATTCGACTCTCCTCCCCGCTTTGTCTTTTGTCGACGATTGTGACGCCGCGCCGGCGCGCGTCAATCACGGTTCGGAGGCCAGGAGCGCCCGGGCTTGCGCAGCCGCCTGCTTCTGTTCGAAAATTTCAAGCCGCTTTCCATTTGCAGGTAGACGCCGTTTGAAACCTCGCCCTTACAAGCGCAGCCCGATCGCGAACGGCCGCGCATGAGCTTCGCCGGCCGCAAGCGCTTCAAGTCGCTCGTGATCGTCGCCGTTGTCGGCGCGATCGCCCTGGCCGTCGTCGAGGGCCTCTATTGGTGGCGGCACGTCACCGTGACCGACGCTTGGGTCAGCGCCGACTTCACCGAGCTTGGCAGCGGCGTGAACGGACGGATCAAGCGCATCGACGTCCGCAAGGGCGACCTTGTGCGGGCGGGCCAACTCCTTGCGACCATGGATTCCGAGGTCGCAGAGCTGGACGTGGCCTCCCTGGAGGCGGATCTGGAGAAGGCGCGGGCGGAACGCGCCCAGGTCGTCTCCGAACTCGCCGCCTTCAGACGCGATATCGCCGACCGCGTGGAGACCTTGAATACGGTCCTGAAACTCATGGCGCGCGAAGTCGAAACCTTGCAGCGCCGGCGGCGGATCGCGGAAGCGACGGTCGCCCGCAACTCGAAGCTCTACAGCCGCCAGGCAATCTCCAAGCGCATCGACGACGAAGGGCGCGACCGGTTGCTGGACATAACCAGCGACCTTCGGGACCTGGAAACCACAATGTCCGAAAAACGTCGCAAAATCGTGGAGTTGGAAGGCTCCAAGGTCCAGGAGGGGATCTTCCAGTCCCGCATCGACGTGATCGACCGCGGCATCGACATTCTGGCCGTACGGCTCGACCAGTCGCAGCGGCAACTGCGGAAGATGCACATATATGCGCCGATCGATGGCGTAGTGAACGAGGTGTTCGTCAATGCCGGCGCCTATGTGGAAGACGGCGACCGCGTGCTGCTGCTGCACGACCCGGCGAAGCTCTGGATCGAAGCGCCCGTGGACGACAGCGTCGTCCGCCACGTCGCCGTCGGCCAGGACGTCGAGATCGACGTGGAGGCCTACCCGTACGAAAGCTTCGCCGGAACCGTCGTCGCCGTCGGCAGGGTCACGGTGGCGGCGGTCAACGGCATGGAATCGGGACAGCGGACGACGCCGCAAATACCGGTGATCGTCGATCTGGCCGCCACCGACAAGCCGCTCTGGCCCGGCATCCGGGCGACGGCCAATATTCGCATCCGGTAGCGCCGGGCGATGAACCTTTCCCGCCTCGACTGGCGCGCCATCATGGTCATCGCGACCTCGGCCATGATGTTTCAGCAGGCGTTCTCCTACACCTGCCAGATCGTGATGCCGATCCTGGCAGACCGCCTGGCGGAAGAATTCGGCATCTCGCGCGGCTGGCTGGGCTTCTACCTGGCGCTCCAGAGCATCTTCTCGATCATGGCCGCGATCGGCTGCGGCGGCTTCATCCTGCGCTATGGCCCGATCCGCATGAGCCAGGCCGCGCTGTTTCTCATGGCCGGAAGCCTGCTGGTCATCGCCTCGGGCCAGCTATGGCTCTATCCGCTCGGCGCGATGCTGATGGGCGCGGGCTCCGTCTCCACGCCGGCAAGCTCCCACATCCTGGCGCGGGTCTGCCCGCCGAAACTGGCGCCGCTCGTCTTCTCGATCAAACAGACCGGCGTCCCGGTCGGCGCGTTAATCGGCGGCCTGCTTCTGCCCTTCCTGCTAGGCGTCGTGTTCTATAGCGACGTGCTGAGCGACACGATCCGGCTCGGCCATTTCGGCGCGGCCTTCATGACCGCCATGCTCGTCATCGGCGTCGCGTTCAGCCTGCAGCCGATCCGTGAGCATTTCGACCAGGAGCGCCGCCCCTCGACGCCGATCGCTTTTGGCGACATCCGCCAGAATCTGCGGCTCGTGCTGGAGACGCCGCCGCTGAGAGACCTCGCATTCGCCGCCTTCTCGTTCGGCGGCCTGCAATCCCTGTTCGCAGGGTTCTTCGTCCTCTACCTGATCGACGGCCTCGGCTATTCCGAGGTCGAGGCCGGCAGCGCCTTCGCCATATCGAGCTTCATGGCGATCTGGGCGCGCATTCTATGGGGCTGGTTGGCGGGCGGCATCGTCTCGACCCGCATCCTGCTCGCGGGCATCGGCCTCGTATCCTGCCTCTCCGCCTTGACGATGGCCGTATTCGACAGCTCGTGGGGACTGATGGAAATCACCATCGTCGCCATCGTTTTCAATATCAGCGCGATCAGCTGGCACGGCGTGCTTCTGGCGGAGACGGCGCGCCTCGCGCCAAAAGAGAACGTCGGCGGCGTCACAGGCAGCGTGCTCTCGTTCACCAGCATCGCGATGATGGCCTATCCCGCGATCTACGGCGCCATTCTGGGCGCGACCGGCTCCTACAGCATCGGCTTCATCGTCGGCGCCGTGCCGGCCCTGCTCGCATTCTTCATTTTCCTGAACGCGCCGGTCGCCGGCGCCTGGCGCGACGTCGTGGGCCGCGGCCTTGCCCGCGCCCTTCAACCGCGCGCGCTTGTGGAGGCTGCCGCCGTTCTGGCGGTCGGCGTCGGCCTCGGCCTCGCCTGGGACCAGTTCGCCTGAGCGCCAGACCGCGCGATCAGCGGATCATGCCGCCATCGATCAGTATGACGCGGCCGGTCACATAGTCCGAAAGGTCGGTCGTCAGAAATTCGACGACGCCGGCGCAATCTTCGATCGTTCCCTGGCGGCGGAGCGCCACCCGCTTCTCGGCGTCAGACGTCCGATCGCCGAGCCGCCCAGTGCGGATGATGCCCGGCGCGATGGCGTTCACGTTGATGTTGTGGGGGCCGAGCTCCTGGGCCAGCGCCCTGGTGTAGTGAATGATCGCCGCCTTCGCCGTGCCATAGGGATGGTACCCGCCGCGCGCGTCGACGCCGGCCGTCGAGGAAACGGTCACGATCTTGCCGCCGCCCTGGCGCTTCATCGCCGGCGCCACGGCCATGCAGGTGTACATGCAGGTCTTGACGTTGATGTCCATGACCCGGGTCAGCATCTCTTCCGGCGTATCCGATGGCGTGCCGGTCGTCACCTGGTCCAGCACGTCGTTGGCGCGGGGATCCGGATCGCGCTCGTCCGCGAAGACGACCGTGCCGCCGCCAGCGTTGCAGACCGCGATGTCGATCCGGCCGAACCGTTCCAGAATCTCGGCGACGGCCGCTTCCGTCGCCTGACGGTCCGTCAGATCGGCCTCTATGCCCATCGCCTTGACGCCGAGCGCCTCGCATTCGGCCATCACGGTATCCGCCGTCAGCAGGCCCCGTTCGAACTCATAGACGTCCGCCGCTTTCAGGTTCCGATCGATGATGGCGATGTCGGCGCCGAGACCGGCCAGGCGGAGCGCATAGCCCCGGCCAAGTCCGCGCGCGCCGCCCGTCACCAGCGCAACCTTGCCGCTGAGTTTTCCCTCGCTCATCTCCGTTCCCTCAATCCCTAGGACCTGCGATGTCCCTGTTTATCCGCGCCGGCGAACAAAACCGGCTCCCGCCGCGCGATTTCGGCGGCCACGTCGGCGAAATCCTCCGCCCGCAGCCGACCGCGCGGCGGAGAGGCATGTTTGAAATGGCCGAACTGGTCTTCGCCCGCGACAAGCGTAACTTCCGTATCCGGCCCCGAACGCGCGCTCATGCGCGGCGCGATATAGCGGATCGCCGCGCCGATGCGCCGGTCTTTCGTGCGGTTCGGACCGGAGGCGTGGAACAGGTGGCCGTGATGGACGGAAGCCTGGCCGGTCTTCAGCTCCGCCAACACGGCATCGGCCTCGTCCACGTCGACCGCGATTTCCTGGCCCCGCGTCAGCAAATTGTCCGAAGCAAAGCCATCCGCGTGCGGCACGATGTTCTGCCGGTGAGAGCCCGGAATGAAGCGCATGCACCCGCTGGCCGCATTCGACGGCGAAAGAGCCAGCCAGACCGTCACCTCATCCGCCTGGTCCAACCCCCAATAGGTCAGATCCTGGTGCCAGCTCACAAAATGGGGCGTGTTCGCTTCCTTGATGAACAGCCCCGAGCCCCAGACCATCAGATCCGGCCCGAGGGCGGCGGAAGCGGCGGCCAACATGTTCGGATGCCGGATCAGCCGGTCGAACGAGGGCAGCAAGCGCGCCGGATAGCCGCGCAACGCCGCCAGTTTCTTCCGGTCGCCCGCGACCTCGGCTTCGCCGACCTCCAGGTCGGCGCGCAGAGCGGCGGCCTCTTCGGCGTCGAGAATATCCACGGGAAAGACGAAGCCGTCCCGTTGATAGTCGGCGGCGATCATAGAGGACATCTGATTCATGATCGCGCTCCCATGTGCGACCAGCGCGGGCGGCCTAACGCCCGCCCAGGAGCCAGCCGCCGTCCACGTCGACCGTCGTGCCGGTGACGAAGTCGTTCTGGACGACGAAGAGAATGCCGTCCGCCACTTCTTCCGGTCGGCCGGCGCGCGGGATCACGTGCTTCGCCGTGGCGTTGGTCACCATTTCGGTGCGCTTGTCGCTCGCGGGCCCGAACATGGGCGTGTCGATTACGCCGGGGGAGACCACGTTCAGCCGCTTCGGCGCGATCTCCGGCGCGACCGCGCGCACCAAAGCCTCGACGGCGCCGCCGACGGAGGAGATCGCCACCTGACCCGGCTTGCAGTTGCGCGCCGGCGTGCCGCTCACCAGAACGGCCGCCCCGTCGTCCGCCAGATGGCCGACGCCATAGCGGATGACGTTCGCATAGCCCCAAAGCTTCGCGAAGGAGCCCTGATAGCCCGCCATGTCCATTTCCATGAACGGCCCGGCGGCGCGGGAGCCGCCGGTGGCGGCGCTGATCAGAATGTCGTAGGGCGCTTCGTCGGCCAGCAGGGCCTGCAGCGCATCGGCGTCGAGCACATCGCATTGGCGCGCCCGCGCGCCCGCCGGCAGGTCACTCGCCTTGTCCGGGCTTCGGCTCAACGCCACCACGTCCGCGCCGAGCGCGGCGAGCTTCTTCACTGTCGCAAGGCCGATGCCCGATGTGCCGCCGAAAACCAGCGCCTTCTTGCCTTTGACGTCCATCTGTCGTTCTCCCTATCCCAGGCCGCGCCTGTATTTCCGATCCGTTGGCGGCGATGCATGTCGCCGCTTCGAGCAGAACGGTAGAAAGCTCAACCGATCCTGGCAAGGCGCGGAGCGCGCGGCCACGGACTTGCGGCGGCGCCGAAGCCGCCTAGTATCTGCTCCCCCGATTCATCAGGTAGAGATTCCGGTCCCATGGCCACCGCGACGTCGGCGCCGACGGAAAGCCACGCCCGCCAGAAGGCCGAAGCCGCGCTTCGCATCGCCGGCAGCGTCGGTCAGGGACCGCTCGATGTCGATGCGGACGCAGGAGAATCCGCCGGTAGACTGCGGCTGAACGCATCGGTGCTGGCCCGGATCACGCGCATGGCCTTCCGCCATCGCGGCCGCATGGCGATTGCGCTGATCGCAACCGTGCTTGCGGCCGCGTTTCAGCTGTTCGTGCCGCAGTTCCTCGGCCGCGCGGTCGATCAGGCGCACGGCCTTCTGACCGATGCGACGGCGGTCGGCGACGGCGGCGCCCGCGTCGCCGAGGCGGCGCTCTTCGAAACGGCGATGCTGCTGCTCGGCGTGGCGGTGCTGCGCGGCGTTTTCACGATGCTTCAGAATTATCAGGGCGAGGCGCTCGGCCAGATCATCGGCTACGAGCTGCGTCTCGCCTTCTACCGCCAGCTTCAGCGCCTCAGCCCGTCATGGCGCGACAAGGTGCACAGCGGCGACCTGATCGCCCGAGGCATGTTGGACGTGGAGGGCGTGCGGCTCTGGGTCTCCACGGGCGTGCTCAGGATGGCGCTGTTGTCCGTACTGATCGGCGGCGGCGCGGTGATCCTGGCGCGGATCGACGTCACCCTGGCCGCGATCGCGCTGTCCATGGTTCCGATCATCGGCGTCCGCGCCTCCATCGCGCGGCTGAAGCTGCGCGACGCCTGGGTGCGTCTGCAAGAGGAAATGGCGGTGCTGACCCGGGTTATGGAAGAGAACCTGGCGGGCATCCGCGTGGTGCGCGCATTTGCGGCGCAGGCCTACGAATTGGCGCGCTTCGACGTGATCTCCAAGCGCGCCCAGCAGGTCTCGGGCGAACGCATCGGCCTGTTCGTTTCGAACACCACTCAGATGACGTTCGTCTACTTCATCGTTATGGGGCTGGTTCTGTGGATCGGCGGGACCAAGGTGCTGACGGGCGAAATCACCATCGGCCAGTTGACCGAGTTTCTGGCGTTCATGCTGATCCTCCAGATGCCGGTGCGCCAGATTGGCTGGATGATCAATTCCATCGCCCGCGCCTCCACCTGCGGCGGCCGGCTGTTCGCGGTGCTCGACCTCCGCCCATCGATCGCCGATGCGCCCGACGCCAAGCCGCTGGAGACTACGGAAGGCGCGATCCGGTTCGAACATGTGGATTTCGCCTACGCGAACGGCGCACGGGGACGGCCGACGCTCCAGGACATCAGCTTCGTAGCCCGGCCCGGTCGGATGATCGGCATCGTCGGTCCGCCCGGCAGCGGCAAGAGCACGATCGCGGCGCTGCTCGGCCGCTATTACGATGTGACCGGCGGGCGGATCACGTTCGACGGCCAGGATATTCGCGGCGTAACCCTGGCCTCCCTCCGCCAGTCCGTCGCCATCGTGCAGCAGCAGCCGTTTCTGTTCACGTCCAGCATCGACCACAATGTCGCCTATGGGGCGCCGTGGGCGGACCGCGCGCAGATCCAGCGCTCTGCCGACGCAGCGCAGCTGCACGCCTATATCGCCCGGCTGCCCGCCGGCTATGAAACCTTGGTCGGCGAACGCGGCGTCTCGCTTTCGGGCGGGCAACGCCAGCGGCTTTCCATCGCCCGCAGCATCCTGCCGGACAGTCGCGTGATCGTTTTCGACGACTCGACCGCAGCGGTGGACGCCGCAACCGAACGCCGCATTCGGAACGCGCTTCAGGAAATCGTCGCCAAGCGCGCGGTCATCGTCATCGCGCACCGGCTGACGACGCTGATGCACGCGGACGAGATTCTGTTTCTGGAGAACGGCCGCGTCATCGAGCGCGGCGACCACCAGAACCTGGTCGAGCTGAACGGCCGCTATGCCGATCTGTATCGCCTGCAAAGCCGGCAGTCCGCCGCATGAACGCGCCCAGCACCCAACCATCGCCCGACGCCACGCCGCCGCTTGCGGTCGTCGGCTCCCAGACGTCCCAGGACGAGGAGATTTTCGGCCGCGCCTTCGACAAGTGGGTCGTGCGCCGTTTTCTCGGATATCTCCGTCCCTACAAGGCGCGGCTCACGATCGCCATCGCCGCTATCGTGGTCTTCATCGGCACCCAGCTCGCGATCCCGCTTGTGGTGCGCGCCGCGATCGACCGGGCGCTTTCCGGGCCGGACGCCGGAGCGGACCTGCTGCACGTGATCGTCCTGGCGTTTTTCGCCGTCGTCACGATCAGCTACGCCGCCAATCATTTCATGGAGATCATCGTCGGACGGGTGGCGCAGGCGCTCCTGTTCGACCTGCGCCGCGCCATGTACAGCCACCTCCAGTCCGTGTCGCTCTCCTTCATGGACAAGACCGAGGTCGGCCGGCTGATGTCCCGCCTGCAAGGCGACGTCGCGGCTTTGCAGGAGTTTCTAGAGTCCTCGATCTTCGCCGTCGGCGACCTCCTGTTGCTGTTCGGCATTATCGCCGTGGCGCTCAGCCTCGACCCGTTCCTCGGCGCATTGACGCTTTCGGTGGTGCCGATGCTGTTCCTGGTGCGCATCGTCTGGCTGCCGCTGGCGCGCAAAGCCTTCATGCGCGCCCGCGAAACCCAGAGCGCCGCCAACGCCGCGCTGGCGGAAACGGTGCATGGGGTGCGCGCCATCCAGGAGCTGCGGCGCGAGGACGTGAACTTCGGCCTCTATGACAAGAAGGCCCATGACAATCTGCAAGCGCAACTGCTCGCATCGAAATACACGAACATCATGGTGCCCATTGTCGATACGCTGTCCGGTGCCGCGATGGCGATCGTCATCGTCGTCGGCGGCGGCCTCGTGCTGGAGGACGCGCTCGACGTCGGCGTGATGATCGCCTTCCTGTTCTATGTCCAGCGCTTCTTCGATCCGATCCGATCGCTCACTTTGCAGTACAGCGTCATGCAGCGCGCCATGGCCGCCGGCCAGCGCATATTCGAGGTTCTGGACGTGGAGATCGACGTCAAGGACAAGCCGGATGCAGAGGTTCTGACCGACATCGATGGCTCGGTCGAGCTTCGGAACGTCACCTTCGGCTATGGCAGGGGACGGCCGATCCTCAAAGATGTGAGCTTCCGGGCCGAACCCGGCCAGACCGTCGCCCTGGTCGGCCCAACGGGCTCGGGCAAGTCCAGCATCGCATCGCTGACGCATCGGTTCTACGACGTGTGGTCAGGCCAGGTGCTCGTTGGCGGGCGCGACGTTCGGAACGTCACGCAGGAATCGCTCGCCCGCCAGGTCGGCATGGTTCTGCAAGACCCGTTCCTGTTTTCCGGCACCATTTTCGAGAACATCCGCTATTCAACCGAAGACGCCAGCCGCGAGGATGTGATCGCGGCCGCGAAGGCGGTCGGCCTGCACGACCTCATCACGGCGATGCCGGACGGGTACGAAACGGTCCTGGAAGAAGGCGGCGGCGGGCTCTCGCTCGGCCAGCGCCAGTTGGTGAGCTTCGCCCGCGCGCTCGTCGCGGACACGCGCATTCTGATCCTCGATGAAGCGACGGCGAACATCGACAGCTATACCGAACAGCAGATCCAGCAGGCGCTGGCTCGCCTGCTGGAAGGGCGGACGGCGCTCGTCATCGCCCACCGGCTCGCGACCATTCGCGGGGCCGACAGGATCGTCGTGCTGCAGGACGGCGCGATCGTAGAGACCGGCGACCATGACGCCCTGGTCGCCAATGGCGGCCCCTATAGCCGTCTCTACCGGCTCAATCACGCGTCGTTCGACGATGTCGCCGGCGACCCGGCCGACGCGGACCCGCCAGGTTGGTCGAGCTGACAGGACGCGCCGGTCAGGCGTCCTGGCTGACCGGCCGCACACGGCCTAGGGGAAGCTTCAAAGTCACCTCCGCGCCCTCCCCCTTTTCGGAGACGATAGAAACCTCGCCGTCATGCAAGCTGGCGATGGCGCCGACGATGGCCAGCCCCAAACCCACGCCTTTCAACGGCTGACCGCCCAACCGGCGAACTTGCGTGAAGGGCTCCATGACCCGCTCCAGGTCGACGCTGTCGATGCCCTCGCCGGTATCGTTGACGACGAAGTACAAGCCGTCAGGCCGCCGATCGATTTTGAGGCGGACGCGGCCGCCCGAGGGCGTGAACTTGACCGCGTTCGAAAGCAGGTTGATCAGCGACTGCAAGATACCGCGCCTGTCGATAAAGGCTTCGAGGTCTTCCAGAGGCTCCAGCTTCACCTCGACGCCGGCCTTTGCGGCCGTCGTCTCCAGCATGCGAACCGCCTCCGCGCCGAGCCCGCGCAAGCCTGTCCATTCCGGCTCATAGGGATACCGGCCGGCGGAGAGCTGCGCATGGTCGAGCATGTGGTCGACCATCTCCAGCATGTGCTGGCCGGCCATGACGATATCGTTCAGATACTGCGCCTGCCGGTCGTTCACAGGCCCGAAGGACCGGGCCAGCATGATCTCTGCGAAGCCGATGATGGCGTTGAGCGGCGTCCGCATTTCATGCCCGAGTTCGCTGATCGCCCGCGTGGCCGCCATTTCCGTCGGGTTCTCCACGAGATCGGCCCGCTGCTCGACGACGCCCGTACCCGAGGGCGTATCCGGCAGTTCGGTCAACACCAGCAGCGCCTGGCGGTCCGGCAGACGACGGACCTTCGCCGCAATCGCGCCGCCGCCGCCGCGCGGCCGGCCTATCGTCGCCCAATCGTCGCTCAACCCGTCTGCCAAGCGGCCAAGCCGGCGGCCGATAAGGTCGTCCCGCTCCACCCGCAACAGGCGGGAGGCTTCGACGTTCGCGTCGAGAATGCGGCTGTTTTCGGATAGCAGGATCGCGCCGACGCCCAGGCCGTCCCACAGGCGCTCGTGCGCCGCCGCCGCGTTCGCCGCCGTCACTTCCCGCCGCCGGCCCTCCGCCAGCCGGCTGAGCGCGTCGTCGGCCGGGGTCTGCACGACAAGCTCGTCGCCCGCCGGGGAGCGACTGCGCGACAGGCGCAGCCAGCGACCGTCCGCCGCCAGCGCCAGTTCGACCCCCGAGGCGTCCCTCCCCGCCGCCACGTCGCGGCCGATCCATAGCGGGCCGATCCCATCGTGATTGCGTCGTAGGATTTCGACGAGGGTCAGCCCCTTCAGGTCGCGCACCACCGCGCCATGGGCGGCGGTGAAAGCGGCGTTGGCGGCGACGAGCCCGCGATCCGGCCCGAACAACGCCATGCCCTCGCGATGGCTCGCAATCGCCTCGACGAGGCGCTCGGACACGCCGCTACGGTCCTGGGGTTCTTGAACCGTGATCTGCGGCGTCTCATGCACGAGGCCCGCGATGCATGACGCCAAAAGCTGCACCGCTTCCGGAAAGCCTTTCCGCTCGAACGGCAAATCGGACTGCAGGACAAGCGCGCCGAGGATGCGCCCGTCATACATCAATGGCAGGGCCAGAATATCCGCACGGACCGCTTCGAGGTCCCCTTCGAGGACGGCTTCCCCGGCGTTCATCAGAAGGGAGCGCTTGCGCAGGCCGACGCCGCCGCCATCGGAGGCGGCCGCGGCGGAGGCGACGGCCCGGCGCTCCCGGTCAAGCACAAGGCCGAACGCAACGGCGAGCATCGGCAACACATCCGCCAGTACGGCGCCCGCGGCGATCGAAGGGTCGGCATGGCCGCCGCTCCGCGAGAGCGCGCGCGCCAGGCCGGCGGCGAACTCAGCCATAACGACGCCGTCGCCTCGCCCGGCGTCGGCGCGTCTGTCGGCGTCGCGAGGCTCGCCTCGTCGACCCGCGCGACGGGACACTGGTCCCCGCATGGCTCGCATTTCTCCCGGAACGACCGCGACCGGCGGGAATCGACCGATCGGAACGCCGCCCAAATCTCGATAGTCAGAGCGCCGCGACAGCCTGTACGACGACCGTTAGCGCCCAGGCTTCCGCCCGCCGCGCAAACCTCTTGCGCGGGGACATAGCGCCCAAGAACAAACTACATGACCGCCGGTTCCGGTGAAATAGCTGGAAGATATCCGCCTAAGAATTTAAGCCAATTCGTCTAAAATCCAATATACCCGCTTAAGCCCTGGCCAAGGGCCTGTATTTAATACGATGTGGCTGATCGGCGGCCTTGCCGAGCCGCCGCTTGCGGTCGGCTTCATAGTCTTCGTAATTGCCTTCGAACCACTCCACATGGCTGTCGCCTTCAAAGGCCATAATGTGGGTGGCGATCCGGTCCAGGAACCAGCGATCATGGCTGATGACCACGGCGCAGCCGGGGAACGTCAGCAACGCCTCCTCGAGCGCGCGCAGCGTATCCACATCGAGGTCATTGGTCGGTTCGTCCAGCAGCAGGACATTCGCGCCGGATTTCAACATCTTGGCCAGATGCACGCGATTGCGTTCGCCGCCCGATAGCTGTCCGACCCGTTTCTGCTGGTCGGAGCCCTTGAAGTTGAAGGCGCCGACATAGGCGCGGCTCGGCGCCTGGCGCTTGCCAAGTTCGATCACATCCAGCCCGTCGGAGATTTCCTCCCAAACCGTCTTTTCCGGGCTCAACGCATCCCGATTCTGGTCGATATAGCCGAGGCTGACGGTCTCGCCGACCTTCAATGCGCCTTTGTCGGGCTGCTCCAGGCCGGTCAACATCCGGAACAGCGTGGTCTTGCCCGCGCCGTTCGGGCCGATGACGCCGACGATGCCGCCCGGCGGCAGGCGGAAGGACAACCCATCGATCAACAGCCGGTCGCCGAACCCCTTGGACAGCTCCTCCGCCTCAATGACCGTGTCGCCCAGCCGCTCGCCCGGCGGAATGACGATCTGCGCGGTTTCCAGCGTCTCCTTGCCGGCCTCGGCCACCAGCGCGTCATAGGCCTGGATGCGCGCGCGATTCTTCGCCTGCCGCGCCCGGGGCGACTGGCGCACCCACTCCAGCTCCTGATTGATCGTGCGTTGCCGCGCCTGCTCCTGCCGCTCCTCCTGCTGCAATCGCTTCTGCTTCTGTTCGAGCCAGCCGGTGTAGTTGCCTTCGTAAGGAATGCCCCGGCCCCGGTCGAGCTCCAGGATCCAGCCCGCGACGTTGTCGAGGAAATAGCGATCATGGGTCACCGCCACGACCGTGCCCGGGAATTCCGCCAGGAACCGTTCGAGCCACGCGACCGATTCCGCGTCCAGATGGTTGGTCGGTTCGTCCAGCAGCAGCATATCGGGATTGGAAAGGAGCAGCCGGCATAGGGCGACACGCCGCCGTTCGCCGCCGGAGAGCTTCGTCACGTCGGCGTCGCTTGGCGGACAACGCAGCGCGTCCATCGCGATCTCGACCTTACGCTCGATCTCCCAGCCATCGACCGCGTCGATCTTCTCCTGCAGCTCGCCCTGCTCGGCAATGAGATCGTTCATCTCATCGTCCGAAAGCTCTTCGGCGAAGCGCATCGACACCTCGTTAAAGCGGTCGATCAGCGACTGCACGTCGCCCACGCCCTCCATCACGTTGCCCATCACGTCTTTTTCGGCATTGAGTTCGGGTTCCTGCGGCAGGAACCCGACCTTCACGCCGTCCGCCGCCCAGGCCTCGCCCTGAAACTCCTTGTCGACGCCGGCCATGATCCTGAGCAGGGTCGACTTACCGGCGCCGTTCGCGCCGAGCACGCCGATCTTCGCGCCCGGCAGGAAGGACAGCCAGATATTCTCCAACGTCTTCTTGCCGCCGGGGTAGACCTTGGACAGGTCTTTCATCACGTAGATATATTGATACGACGCCATGGTCGGGCGATCCTTCGAATGCAGGCGGTTCTGGAATTGGCAAGCGTTCTACCCCGCGGCGCCGGCGCCCGCAATCGGCGACGGCATGTCGCTCTGGCGCTTCTTGCGCTCGCATTGGCCGGATGCGGCGGCATCGGCGAGACCCGGCGCATCGCCAGCGCCGACCCGGCGTTTCTCGACAGCCTGGGCGACGCCGCGCCGCGCACGGTCGATGGCGGCTTCGTCGCGCCTCGAACGCCGCCGCCCTGGCCGGCGGTCGTCATCCTGCACCAATCCCTCGGCCAAGGCCGCCAGGACGCCGACTACGCGAAGAGGCTCGCAGCCGCCGGCTACGCCGTTCTGGCCGTGGACAGCTTCACGGCGCGCGGCGTCGAGCGCACGATCGAGGATCAAAGCGCCGTCGGCGAAGCGGCCATGATCGCCGACGCCTATGGCGCCCTGCGCCTCCTCGCGGCCGACCCACGGATCGACGAGGACCATGTCGCCCTGCTTGGGTTCTCCAAAGGCGGCGTCGCGGCGTTCTATGCGGCGATGGCCGGCGTCGCGGAAAAGGCGGCGCCCGGCGGACCGCGTTTCGCGGGCCATGTCGCCTTCTATCCCTGGTGCGGCCTGGTGCTGCGACAGCCGCTGACCACCGGCGCGCCAATCCTCGTGCTCGCCGGCGACGCTGACGACGTCGCCCCGCCGGCGCTGTGCCGGGCGCGGATCGACGAGGTCCGCCAAGCGAATCCGGGGACGCGCGCCGACATGGTCGTGTATCCCGGCGCCCGGCATGCGTTCGACCATCCGATGCTGTCCTGGTTTGGCAAGCTGCCTGCCGGCGGACAGATGCCGCGGGAATGTCTGATCGTCGAAACGGCCGGCGGCGGATTCAGGGAACAAAAGTCCGGCATCGCCGTCACATCGGCGACGATCGGCGAGGCGTTGGCGGCCTGCGCCGTCGAAGGCGGCACGGCGGGCGGCGACGCGGAAGCCGCCGAGGACGCATTCCGCCGCCTGCTCGCCTTCCTGGCGCAATCGATTGGACGAAGCTCATGATGCGAAGGCCCATGCAGACGTTCGCCGCGCTGATCTCTCTCGGCCTCCTCGCCGGCTGCGCCGGGGGCCAGGGGCTCGTGGAGGATACGCCCGCCGGCTATCTCGCCGAGCGATCCCTGGTGGCCAGCCCGACGCCGTCTCGATTCTCGTTCTGCTTAGAACATGGCTGTAGGCGCGTGCTGGTCGGCGCGCTCAGCGAAGCGGACTGGCGAACGATCCAAGCGCCGCTCCAGACGCCGGCCGAGGACGCCGCCGCCGAACGGCGCGCGCTCGCAGCGGCGGTCGCCCGTTTCGAACAGGCGACGCGGCGGACGCTTCGCCTCGGCGCGGACCTCGCGGGCACCTATCCGGGCGCGTTCTCGAGCGACCAGAACGATTGCGTCGACGAAACCGCCAACACGACGACATTCCTCCTGATGCTGGACCGCGAGGGCCTGCTGCGGCGTCACACGGTCGGCGCTCCGGCGCGGCGCGGCGCGTTCATCGATATCGCACTGCCCCATCGAAGCGCCACCATTCAGGAGGCCGCCACCGGGCAGCGTTTCGTCCTGGACAGTTGGTTCCGGGAATCGGGCGCGCCCGCCGATATCGCGCCGCTTGACGCCTGGCTCAAGGGCTGGACGCCGCCAGGGGGCGCCTGGAGCTGACGCCGCCACGGGCTAGGCCGCCGGCGCCGACCCCTTCCAGAACGGGCGCGCTTCGGCGAAGTCCAGCCATGCGGCGGTCATCTCGCCCTCGATGGCGCTCAGCCTATGGGCGTGCCACCCCTTCACCAGCGCGGCCGCGACCATCGCATCCCGGTTTCGCCCGGCGAGGCTATCCACCAGACGACCGGCGACGTCGGCGTCATTCAGCATGCCGAGCGCATCCTGCAGGGCCGACATGCGCTTGCGATAGGGGCGGACGTCCGGCCCGTCGAACAGGCATTGGAAGTAACCGCAGGCATAGCGGAATTTCTTCAAGGCAATCCGCGCTTCGTGCCGCTCCTCGTTCGGCAGCAGCGCGAACCCGTCTCCGGCGCGCAAGGTCTTGCGGCGACGACGGCGCAGCAGCCTCGCGGCGTCCGGCGCCAGGGGCGCGCCGCCATCATCGACCGGCACGCCGCCAGCTTCCGCCGCCGCCAGAAGGTCGGTTTGGAACGCCACGAACGCCGGCGACCGCAGCATGCGGCGAATGTCGCCATAAGCCTTGCGCCGGGCGGTTTCCGCCGCCTTCAGCAGCGGAGCCAATGCATCCGGGTTCGGCAAGCTCGCGGCTATTGGCGGGATGGTGCCTGTCAGGAAAACGTCCAGATCACGCGCGGCGCCGAGCCGGCGCAAGGCTTGCCGCGCGCCGTCGTTCAGCATGGCGCCGGCCGGTCCGATCCGCATCTTGAACAGCGACAGCGCCGCCCTCAACCGACGCAGGCCGACGCGAAGCTGATGGACGCCCGAAGGGTCTTCCCCCGACTCGGCGAGCGCCAGGTTGGCGAAGATATGCTCGGCCGCGCTGGACACAATGTCCGCAAACGCCTGCTCCGCCGTGACGTCCGGCGCGAATACGGGCCAGCGCGCTTTGACCGCGCCGGCCGCATCGCCGCTCGCCAAACTCATGCCGCGTCGCGCATGGGGCACGAGGGAGAGGCCAAGCCCATGCTCCGCAGCGAGCGACCGCACGGCCATCAGCATGGCCGCTAGGCCGCCATCGGCCAGTCTGACCGATAGTTCCGCCGCCCGCGTCGCGCCGCCGACGGCCTGGATCCGCCCGCGCTCCAGCGTGACCGCCAGACGGCAGCCGGCGGCGTCGTGCATGGCCGAGGCGCTGTCCATCACCGTTTGAAATCTGGGCAGCAGCTCGCCCGGCAGCAGATCGAAGAACGGCTCCTGGGGCGCATCTTCGGGAAGGGCCGCGCGGTCAGGCGCCGCCGATGCCGCTGGTCCCGACCATTCCTGCCGACAGAGGCCCAGCCCCTCTTCACGAACGAGCGTGATCCTCCGATCCGCCCCCATTTCGGAAACCGAGAGGGAATATCCACGACGCCAAAGCCGGCGGTCGCCGGTGTCGAAGTAGGTCGCGACCGCGCGCTCTGTGTTCGAGGGGTCGCCGTCGACGGATCGCAGCGCCGCGCGCAGCCGTTCCGCCGGGCCGACCAGTCTGATCTCGATCCGATCGACCGCAGCCGCCGCGCCCGTATCCTCCAAGGCCGCCTGCGCGGCCTCGGCATAATGTGTCTGAAGCGCCGTCAATCCGGTCCGCCTAACCTCTGCCAATCGTTAGCGGACACGAACATGCGCGATGCGGGACGCAGTATTCAACCGATTTCTTAGACGACCTGCTTATTCGTCCAGACTGGACGCGACGCCGGAGACGCGGGTCTGCCGCATCAGACGGCGATACTTGTCCGCGTCATAACCGGCGCCGCGATGCAGCAAGCAGCGATTGTCCCAGATGACGAGGTCGCCTGGCTTCCAGCTATGGGCGTAGATCGCCCCGTCCGGCGTCGCCTTCTCGACCAGTTCGTCGAGCAACGCCCGGCTCGCCGCCGGCTCCATGCCTTCGATCTCCCGGACATGGGAGCCGATGAACAGGTTCTTCCGCCCGTTCCGCGTATTCCGCCGCACCAGTTTCTGGCGCACCGGCGGCAACGAAGCCGCCAGAGACGGCGAAACCGCGTCCGGCGCGACCTTGGAGCGGGAGAAGACATAATCGTGCACGGCGATCATCGGATCGAGGGTCTGACGCTCGTCATCCGGCATGCGCTCATAGGCGGCGCGATTGGATGCAAACAGGGTTTCCCCGCCTTCGTCCGGCGTTTCGTAGACGCACATGATCGAAAGGGCGGCCGGGACCGCTTTGAAGGAAGCGTCCGTGTGCCACATGTTGTTGCCGGTCAGGAACTTGGTCTTGCGATGGTCCGCGCCGAGCGCCGTCCCATCCGCCTGAACATTGCCGATGGTGCCGAAATACTCGATCCGCCCCTCTTCGCCCAACGCCACATGGCTCGGCTCGGGTTCGCCCAGTTTCCGGGTGAAAGCAAGCTGGCGCTCGTCGTCATAAGGCTGATCCGGAAAACAGACGAACGAATACTCGTCGATCGCTTCCCAGATCGCTCCAACCGTCGCATCCGAGATTTCGCCCGTCAGATCGACCCCGGTCAGCCGGGCGCCGAAATCGTCGTGCAAGGGTTCGATCTTGAAAGGCGACATCTGCCGCTCCCGCAATAGTTGGTCGGTCGCCGGATTGAAACACCGGCGCACGCCGTCCACAAGCGCATGCCCAAACCCCGTCCAAGCCGCTGCGGAGGCGGCTATACTGCGTTCGCGCAGAACTCGGCGGCGAGACCGAGGCGCGCATAACCAGAGGGAGGAACTGGACATGCTTTCAGCACGTTTCATCGGCGCGGCCATGGCGGCCGGCCTTGTTTTCGGGGGCGCCGGCGCGGCGCTCGCCGCGGACTGCCAGCTATCGAAATGGGGCGCCGAGGATGAAATCGGCGCGGCGAACTACGTCACGCCCGCGCAGGTTCTGGCGGCGACAAAGCTTGTAAAGAAGGGCGAAAGCCATCCGCTCGGCATCGTCGTCGACCCGAACATGCCGGCGTTTCCGCCGCGTGGGATGATGCTGCAGATCGTACAGCCAGGCCAGCAGAGCGGACGCTTCCGCACCGAGTTTGGCTGGCCCATCGTCTACAATGACGACATTGCGCAGCTTTGGTGGGGCACCGGCCCGCAGATCGACGGATTGGGCCATCTTGGCGAAGAAGACATCTACTACAACTGCAACAAGGGCGTTGAGTTCGCCCAGATCACTGGCCTGACTAAACTCGGCGTCGATAAGATCCCGCCCCTGATCGGCCGCGGCGTCCTGATCGACATGGCCAAACACTTTGGCGTCGAGACCATGGCGGCAGGCCAGCATTTCGATTCCGAGCACATCAAGGCGGCGGCCGCGGCCCAAGGCGTCGAAATGCGCGAGGGCGATGTCGTGTTGTTCCACACTGGCTGGACGGACGCCATGCTGGCATCCGACCCGCAAGCCTGGGTCTCCGGCGAGCCCGGCATCAGCAACGAAGGCGCCGAATATGTCGCCTCGTTCAACCCCATGGCCGTCGGCGCGGACACCTGGGGCGTCGACGCCGTGCCGCCCAAGGAGGGCGACAAGGTGTTCTACGGCCACATCACCTTCTTGAAGAACAACGGCATCTACATTCTGGAGACGATGAACACCGGCCGGCTGGCGAAGGAAGGCGTGCATGAGTTCATGTTCGTGCTTGGCCAGGCCAGGATCAAAGGCACGGTGCAGATGATCATCAACCCAGTCGCCATGTGGTAGGGCGACGCTACGATCCAATCGATTGGGCCGGCGGCGACGCCGGCCCTTTTTCTTTCCAGCCACGCGCCAGGCGGCTCGAATGGCGAAGGTCTATCGGCGCCATTGCCCAATCCGCCGATATGGCTATGTAGGACACTCTCCGCCTATTAGGCTTCCCCCTTCCGGTACGCGCACAGGATCAAGGCGTGCACAGGCGAATTCGAAACGGCTTGCCCCGCCGACCGAGGCGGATCGCGGACTACCGCCTCCTGGACCCGCCGCCCCCGATCGGCCACAACCGGCCGCCCAAATCCCGCAGCTGGACAGAATTCTGCTGGACCAAGGCGCAGGCCGAAGCGTGGAAAAGACCGCCGATCGAGGTCGTTCGCCGTCGCGTCGCCGCCGCGCAAAAGCTGGGTCTCTCCTACCGGGACTACACCGCTGTCCTGCTGGACCGAGGCCAGTATGTCCGCGCGATCGTCTTCGGCTGGACCGGCGTTCTGGCGGCGGCCGATGCGCCGGACCTGCCGGCGCCCGGCGTCTTGCGGAAGCTCGCTGCGATCGACCGCGCCAAGGCGTTGATCGCGCCGACCGCCAGCCAGAACCCGGACGCCGAAACGCTCAAGCGCCTGTCCTTCGGCGCCGACCAGATCATCCGAGGCGACCGGACGAGCGGTCTGGCGGCGGCGCTGGAAGCGCGCGGCCTCCGGACGGACGCCGCCGTATTCGTCGGCGCGACGGCGGTCGATAGGGACGACGCCGCCGCCGCCGGTTTCGCGCGCTTCATCTGGGCCGCCAACTATTTCAGCTAGCCGGCGCTTCGCCCCCAATTCCTAATCCCGATGCCATCCACTAGCATCGGGCAAAATACGGGAGGATCGGATGGACTTCGGCATCGCAGTCGCGACGGCTGCGGATTCCTGGAAAGTGGCGGAACGGGCGGAGGCGCTCGGGTTCTCGCATCTCTGGTTCTACGATACGCAGATGCTGAGCGCGGACTGCTTCGTCGCCATGGGCGCGGCTGCGGTGAAGACGTCGCGCATTCGGCTCGGCACGGGCGTGCTGATCCCCTCGAACCGGATCGCGCCGGTGACCGCGAACGCCTTCGCGACCCTGAACCAGCTCGCGCCGGGCCGCATCGATTTCGGCGTCGGCACGGGCTTCACGGGCCGTCGCGCCATGGGCTTCGGCGCGATGAAGCTGGCGGATATGGAGGAATATCTGCGCGTGGTCATGGGCCTTCTGAACGAAGAGACCCTGGAAGCCGCGTTCGAAGGCGAGAAAAGCAAGATCCGGTTTCTGAACCCCGATCTCGGCCTGATCAACACGCGCGACCCCGTGCGCCTGCATCTCTCGGCCTATGGTCCGCGTGGCCGGCGGCTGACGGCGAAGCTTGGTGCGGACTGGATCTATTTTTTCAATGACGTGGCCGGCGGCGTCGCCGGCCTCACGGATATGCGGGAAAGCTGGATCGGCGCCGGACGGCGGCCGGAGGACCTGTACGCGACCGCTTTCACCTGCGGCGTCGTGTTGGACGAGGGCGAACCGTTCGACTCGCCCCGCGCCATGGCCGAAGCCGGACCGCGCGCCGCCGTGCTGCTGCATCGCGCGGCGGACGACGCGCTGGCGGGCTGGCAGAACACCAGCGCCATTCCCGAAAGCGTGCGCGACGAGGTAGAGGGTTACATAGAGCTGGCGAAAGGCTACGAGCCCAAGGACGCGCCCTATCTTGAGAACCACCGGGGCCACCTGATGTTCGTGAAGGACGAAGAGCGCCCGTTCGTAACGGCGAACCTTATTCGCGAAACCACGTTCAGCGGCGTCGAAGCGGATGTCGCGCGCCAGATCGAAGCGCTTCGCGACGCCGGCTATCGCCAGTTCACCGTCCAGCTCATGCCGGGCCAGGAGGATGCGATCGAGCGCTGGGCGCAGGTGATGCGCCGGGTCAACGGCTAAAGCGTTTCGCCATTCCAGCCGACGATCAGCCCGGCCCTTCCTCGAACTGCGGCAGATCGTCCGCAATTTCGTGCCATGGGGCCTTGGAGCCTGTGTAGATATGGTCGTCCGACCCGCGCGACGGCGCGTCGTCGAGCGCCGCAAGCGGCACGACCGCCACGTCCGCCCGCAATCGCGGCGCCGCCGACCCGCATACCCGGCAAAAGGCCTGGGTGAACGAGGCCGCCTCAGGCAGCTTGTACTGTTCGATCAGGTCGGCGCCGCGCAGAAAGCGAAACCGCTCGATCGGAACGAACCCATTCGTGGTATGCGCCGCAGCGCGCGCTTTGCGGCAACGGGAGCAGTGGCAATTGTGGATCGCCGTAAACGGCTCCTCCACCTCGAAGGCGACGCCGCCGCACTGGCAGGAGCCGTGCAGCACGCCGGGCTTGCCGCCCGCCCTCGACGGCTGCGGGATCTCCGCCGGGCCGCCCGCCGGATAGGCCGCATGCCGCGCCAGGCCGTCCTCGATATTCACCCAAGGCGCCTTCGAGGCGGCGAAGATATGCATGGTCGGCCGCACGCCAGGGTCGCCGTCGATCCCGCCGCAGGGAATCGCGACCCGGCCATTTCCGACCGGCATCGGCGCGAGCGACCCACACTTGGAGCAGAAAGCGCGCACGAAGCCTGGCGTCGTTTCGTAGGTCCGGATCGCGTCCGCGCCTTCCAGCAGCTCGTAGTCGGACGCCGCGACGGAGACATAGGTGCCGAAAGGCGCGCCGTGCATCTTGCGGCAGATCGAGCAATGGCAATGGCTCATCTCGCCCGTCGGTCCATCGGCGGCCCAACGCACCGATCCGCACAGACAGCTTCCCTTGAACATGCTCTCCTCCGCCCCTCGCTGCCGATGGATTTAGCGCTCGGCGGCGGCGCGGCCAGTCCTAAGCGGCCGCGGCCAGCACCATATCCGCCGCCTTCTCCCCGATCATGATCGATGGCGCGTTGGTGTTGCCGGAAATCAGCGTCGGCATGATCGAAGCGTCGGCGACGCGGAGCCCTTGGACGCCATGCACCCGCAGCTGGTCGTCGACCACGGCCATCGGGTCCGCGCCCATCTTGCAGGTGCCGACCGGGTGATAGGTGGTTTCGCCATAGGAGCGCGCCCAGGCGAGGATCGCTTCGTCAGAGGTCGCCTCCAGCCCCGGCAGGAGTTCAGAGACGCCCAGCTTCATCATCGCCGGCGCCGTCATGATCGCGCGGGCGATGCGGATCGCCGCGATTGTGATCTCAATATCGGCCGGCGAGGACAGGAAGTTGAACCTGATCTTCGGCGCCGCCTTCGGGTCGTTCGCTGCGATATGCACTTCGCCCGTGCTTTCCGGCCGCATGGCATGGGCATAGCAGGTGACGCCGGATTGGCGGGAAAGCTTGTAGCCGGGCTCATACAGCATCGGCACCCAGCCGAGCAGCGCGTCCGGCGCGTCCAGGCCGTCGCGGGAGCGCACGAAGGCGCGGATCGGCGCCGCCGGAATGCCCATCATGCCCTTTCGCTGCACCGCATATCGAAGCGCCTGATAGACTAGGCGGACGCCCCGCGCCCTGTCGTTATAGGTCGCGCCCTTGGCCGCGATCTCCCAGCGGGTTCGCGGCGCGTAGTGATCCCTGAGATTCTCGCCGACGCCGGCGAGCCCATGCCGCACCTCGATGCCCAGGGCCTTCAGCCGTTCCGGCTGCCCGATGCCCGAGAGCTCCAGCAATTGCGGCGAATTGATCGACCCGGCGCTGATGACGACTTCCCGACGCGCCCGCGCCTCCTTCCTGACGCCGTTGACGGTGTAGGCGACGCCGACGCAGAGCTTGCCGTCGAGCAGCGCCTTCTCGGCGAGCGCGTTGGTCTCGATCTTGAGGTTCGGGCGATTGCGGATCGGGTCCAGGTAGCAATGCGCCGTGCTCATCCGCCGGCCGTTGGCGATCGTCGCCTGGCTCATGGAAATGCCGTCCTGAACGGCGCCGTTGTAATCCTTGTTGTGAGGCACGCCGACTTCGCCGGCGGCTTCGATCAGCGCGTCGTAAAGAAAGCCGCGCTCATCCGGGTTGGTGACGCGGATGGGCCCGTCGCCGCCGCGATATTCGTCCGCGCCGCCTTCGTAACTTTCCAGGCGTTTGAAGAACGGCAGAACGTCCTGATAGCTCCAGCCGCGATTCCCCATCTGGGCCCAGGTGTCGTAGTCGCGCGCCTGCCCCCGAACGAACACGAGGCCGTTGATGCTGCTTGATCCGCCGAGCAGTTTCCCGCGCGGCACCGGCAGCGCCCGACCGCCCGTTCCCTCCTCCGGTTCGGAGCTATAGAGCCAGTTCGCCTTCGGATTGTTGATCAGCCGCGCGAAGCCGATCGGCACCCGCGACCATGGATGGCTGGCGGCGCCGGCTTCCAGCAACAGCACCCGATGGCGGGCGTCCGCCGACAGGCGGTGGGCGACGGCCGCGCCCGCGGACCCGGCGCCCGCCACGATGAAATCGAACTCCTCCGCCTCCGTCGCGGCCATCGGAACCTCCCCACCCCAATATTCTTTCGGCCGAAAGCCTAGTGCAGTAAGGCCGGAGGCTCCAATCCCTTCCGTTTGCCGGGCACGGCGTCAGTTCACGACGCCGCCGTTCACCTGCAGCAGCTGGCCGTTGACGAAGCCGCCATGCTCGCTGCACAGCAGCGCCACAAGCGCTGCGATATCGTCCGCCTCCCCTAGCCGGCCGACCGGCGTCTGCGCCAGCAGATCCTGGAGCCGCCCGGCGTGTGCCGCATTCTCGCCTTCGCCCGGGAAGGTGCCCGGCGAGATGATGTTCGTGGTGACGCCCTTCGGGCCGAACTCGCGCGCCATGGATTTGGTGAGGCCCCAAACGGCGTGCTTCGACATGGTGACATGGGGCCGGTCGCCCTTGCCCTGCTGCGCCATCATGCCGGTGAAGTTGACGATGCGCCCCCAACCGGCCTCGATCATGCCCGGCAGGAAGGCGCGCGCGAGCCAGATGGCGGAGTATGTGTTCACCGCCATCACACGGTCGATATCCTCGTCGGTCATGTCGAGGAACGCGCGGCCCGGGCGAATGGCGGCGTTGTTGATCAGAACGTCGATGCGCCCGTACTCGGCGAGCGCATCGCGCGCCATGGCCTCCACCGCCGCCTTGTCGCCGATATCCGCCATGGCGACGGTCGCCTCCACGCCGGCGGCGCGGACCTCTTCGGCCACCCGCTCGCAGGCGGACCGGTCAGAGGAGCCGTTGACCACGACGTTGAAGCCCGCCGCCGCCAGGTGATTGGCGCAGCCGCGCCCGATATTGCGGCCCGACCCCGTAATCAGAGCCGTGCGTTCGCCCTTAGCCATATCGTCCGTTTCCCTTTGCTTTGCCTTGGCCGCGCGGCCGATCCAGGCTGTTCGCTCAGGCGCCTGGCCAGTCCGCCGTCCGCTTTTCGTTGAACGCCGCGATGCCTTCGCGCGCGTCTTCAGATGTTCCCATCAATCCGCCATTGCTCTCCGCGAGGACGAGCGCCTGATGCATCGTCATGTCCTGCATGGCTCGATAGACATATAGCCCGCGCCGGATCGCCGTCGGCGAGCTTTTCAGGATGCGGTCAAGCAGCCATTCGACCTTCTGATCGAGTTCGCCCGCCGGAACGACATGATTGAGCAGACCGGCGCCGAGCGCCTCCTCCGCCGTGATCGGCTCCCCGGTCACCATCAACTCCAGCAACTTCCGTTTCGGCATCACCCGCATGAGATGGGTCATGATCATCATCGGCCATACGCCGATGCGCGTTTCCGGCGCGCCGAACTTCGCGGTCGAGACGGCGACCGCCATGTCGCACATCGCCACGAGCCCGAGCCCGCCAGCGACGGCATGGCCGTTGACCCGTGCGACGATCGGCAAGGGACACCGCTCGACCAGCCGGAACAGATCGCCGATCCTGGCCGCGGGGTCGCTATGGTCGATCTGGAACGGCCGATCGTCGCCAGTGCGCTTCAGGTCCGCCCCGGCGCAGAATGCGCGGTCGCCGGCGCCTGTCAGCACCACGGCCCGCACGTCGGGCGCCGCCGCCATCGCCTGGCGCAAACCCTCCATGATCCCGTCGATGACGCCGTCGGTGATGGCGTTGCGCCGTTCCTCCCGATTGATTGTCAGCCGCATGACAGGGCCGTTTCTCTCGATCAGTAGCTCGCTCATACCGCCATCCTTCGTCCGCATTTCGATTGTCCGAATAAGCGCGTATGCTGCCGCCAATTCAGAGCGACCGTAAAGGAGGCCCGCGCATGTGGCGTTTCGCGGCGGCGTTCGCACTCATTCTCTGCACGACGCCCGCCGCCGCCGAGCCTGCCGTCTGGCGGGTGGACATGGCCGAGAGCCGGCTGGGCTTCACCGCCCTTTGGCAAAACGCGCCGGTGAAAGGCGCGTTCAAGACCTGGCGCGCCGACATCCGCTTCGATCCGGACGATCTGGCCGAAAGTCGGGTGACGGTCGAGGTCGAAACCGGCAGCGCGGACACCGCCTATGCGGAACGGGACGCAGAGATCAAGAAACCGGATTGGTTCGCGATCGAAGCCTTTCCGACGGCGACATTCGCCGCCGACGTCTTCCGCCGCGTCGACGGCGCGTCCTTCGAGGCGGACGGGCTGTTGTCGATCAAAGGCGTCGAACAACCGGTCACCCTGCCATTCACGCTGGAGATCGACGGCGACGCGGCCGTCATGACGGCGACCATTCCGCTCTCTCGCCTGGCGTTCAAGATCGGCGAAGGGCAATGGCGCGACACCGCTTTCATCAAGGAGACCGTCACGGTCGAGATAGAGGTGCGCGCGAAACGGGAGGAATAGACGACGATGCGACGCCTGCTGGGAACGACTTTCGCCATCGCCTTGAGCCTGGCGGCCGCCGCGCCGATCTTCGGGGTCGACGCGGCCGAACCGGAGCCGGAAGGCGCTTCCGGCTTCGCAAAAGTCCGGCCCGCCGCCGTCGCCGACCGTCACATCGCCGTCACCGCCAACGGCCACGCCACCTCCACGGCGATCCTGATTCTACAGGCCGGCGGCTCCGCCGCCGACGCCGCCATCGCGGCGCAACTGGTTCTGAACATTGTGGAGCCCCAGTCGTCCGGCATCGGCGGCGGCGCATTCCTGCTGTACTGGGACCCGGACGCCAGGAAACTGACCGCGCTCGACGGCCGCGAGACCGCGCCGGCGGCCGCCGGACCAGACTATTTCCTGGACGGCGAGGGCAAGCCGCTGCGTTTCTGGGAAGCGGTCGTGGGCGGCCGCTCGGTCGGAACGCCAGGAACGCTGGCGCTCCTGGCGGAAACGCACAGGCGCTTCGGCCGCCTTGCGTGGGCGGACCTGTTCCAGCCGGCGATCCGTCTGGCCGAAGTCGGCTTCGCGATCTCCCCGCGCCTCGCCGGCGCCGTCGCCAAGGCCAAGGATCTGGGACTCGGGAAGTTTCCCGAGGCGCGGGACTATTTCTTCCATCCAAGCGGCGACCCGAAACCCCAGGGCGAGCGCCTCCGAAACCCGGCCTTCGCCGCAACCCTCCGCCAGATCGCGGCGGCAGGGGCGGACGCGTTTTACCGGGGGCCGATCGGCGACGCCGTCGTCGCCGCCGTCCAAACGGTCGAGAACCCGGGCCTCCTCGCTAAATCGGACCTCGAAGCCTATCGCGTCATCGAGCGCACGCCGATCTGCCGGCCGTACCGCGCATTCGAAGTCTGCGGGTTCCCGCCGCCGACCTCCGGCGGCGTCGGCGTGCTGCAGACGCTGGCGATGCTCGAACCCCATGACCTCGGCGCGATGAGGCGCGGCGCCGAAAGCGCCCACCTGTTCGCCGAAGCCCTGAAACGGGTCTACGCCGACCGGGCCGAATATCTGGCCGATCCGGATTTCATTTCCGTTCCGGTCGCGGGCTTGCTGGATGACGCCTATCTCGCCGAACGCGGGGCCGAAATCGATCCCCTGGCGGCGAACGGCAAGGCGGCGGCGGGAACGCCGCCCGACGCGCCGCCGCGACAGGCGGCGCCCAAGCAACCGCCGGAGAAAGGCACCAGCCAGATCGTCGTCCGCGACCGCTGGGGCGCGGCCCTTTCCATGACGACCACCATCGAAACCGGCTTCGGCAGCCGGGTCATGGCCGCAGGATTTCTTCTGAACAACGAGCTTACGGACTTTTCGCGCGCGCCTGTCGTCAAAGGCCGTCTCGTCGCCAATCGGGTCGAAGGCGGAAAACGGCCGCGTTCCTCCATGGCGCCGACGATCCTGTTTCAGAATGGCGAGCCGGCGCTGCTGCTCGGCTCGCCCGGCGGCTCCCGCATCATCGGTTATGTCGCGGAGGCGATCGTCAACGTGGTCGATCACCGGATGCCGCTCGCCGATGCGCTTGCGGCCGGCCATGTCTCCAACCGCAACGGGCCGACGGATCTGGAATTCGGTTCGGACGCCGCCGCATGGGCCGACGCGCTGGCGGCGAAGGGACACCAGACGCGCGACCGTGTGTTGAACAGCGGCCTCGCCGCCATCCGCATCCTGGCCGACGGCCGTCTTGAAGGCGCCGCGGATCCGCGTCGGGAAGGCGTCGCCCTCGGCGAGTAACAGCCTGCCGGCCGGGAGACCTCAGTCCTGCACGAACGCCGGGGGCGGCTCCGGCGAGGCGGCCAGCAACGAGGCGGTATAGGGATCGCTCGGATCGGTCATCACGGTCTCGGTCATGCCGCTCTCGATGATGCGGCCGGCGCGCATGACCATGATGCGCTCGCAGAGCAGACGGACCACGGTCAGGTCGTGGGAGACGAACAGATAGCTGAGCCCGAGCCGCGCCCGCAGGTCAGACAGAAGGTTCAGCACCACCGCCTGCACGGAGACGTCCAGCGCCGCCGTCGGCTCGTCCAGCACGAGAAAGCTCGGGCCCAGCGCGATCGCGCGCGCGATGCCGACGCGAGCTTTCTGGCCGCCGGATAGCTGATGGGGAAACCGGTCGAGCAACGCCGTCGGCAGGCTGACGAGGTCCGCCAATTCTTCGACCCGCCGGGCCACCTCCTTGCGGCCCCGGGTATCGCCAAGCCGAAGGATCGGATCGGCGATGCAGCGGGCGGCGGTGAAACGGGGGTTCAGGCAGTCCGTCGGGTCCTGAAACACCATCTGCAGTTTCGAGCGCAGGGGGTGACGCGGAAAATCCGCCGCAGAGGTTTCCGCAAGGTCCTCCCCGTTGAAGGAGATCACGCCCTCGGTCGGATCGAGCAAGCGCATCAGCATCATCGACGTGGTGGACTTGCCGCACCCGGATTCGCCCACGAGGCCGACGCTTTCATCCGGCCAGATATTGAAGCTGACGTCGTCGACCGCGCGCACGGGCTCCGCCGAACCGCGCTTTGAGAAGGGCCATATGCCGCCGGAGGGCGGCTGAAAGGTCTTTACGAGGCCGGAGACCGCAAGCATCGGCGGCGTCGCCCGCGCGGTTCCCGGCACGGGCCGAACGGCGTCTTCCTGGCGGCGAATGTCGTCCTCCGGCAAGAGGCTGCGAAGCGTCGCCTCCCGTCGGGGCGTCGCCCTGATCAGCGCGCGCGTATAGGGGTGCTCCGGCGCGCCGAACAGGTCCGCCGTCGCCGCCGCCTCGACCACCTCGCCCCGCTGCATCACCACGATCCTGTCGCAATACTCCGCCGCCAGCCCGAGATCGTGGGTGATCAGCGCCATGGACATGCCGCTTTCAGCGGTCAGGTCGCGCACCAGGTCCAGAATGGTTTTCTGGGTGGTGACGTCGAGGCCGGTCGTCGGCTCGTCCGCGATCAGCACGCGCGGCTGGCACGCGAGCGCCAGGGCGATGACGACGCGCTGGCACATGCCGCCGGACAGTTCGTGAGGATAAGCGTGATAGCGGCGTTCGGGGTCGTTGATCCTGACCGTATCCAGGAGTTCGACCGCCCGCCGCCGCGCCGCCGCGCCGGCGGCGACGGAATGCTGGCGCAGCACATCTTCGATCTGCAGGCCGACCTTGCGGATCGGATTGAGGGCGCTCCGCGGGTTCTGGAAGATCATCGAAATCTCGCGGCCGCGCAGCGTGCGCATCTGCCGTTCGCTCGCTTGCACGAGATCGATGCCCGAATACGCCATGTCGCCGTTGGCGATGCGGCCATTGTCGTCGAGAATGCGCATCAGCGCGTAGGAGGTGACGGACTTGCCGGAACCGGACTCGCCGACGATGCCGAGCGTCTCCCCCGGCTTGATGGCGAACGAAACGTTCCGGACCGCGGGAACCACGCCGTCCCGGGTTACGAACTCGACCGTCAGCCGGTTCACCTCGACCAGGTTCGGCTGGTCCTCCGTCGGCGCGGTCATGTGCGTTTGCGGGGATCGACGATATCGCGCAAGGCGTCCCCCATCAGGTTGAAGGTGAAGACCGTCAGCATGAGCGCCGCGCCCGGGAAAAGGGCGAGCCACCATTCGCCGGAAACGATGAAGTTCGCCCCCTCGGCCACCATGATCCCCCATTCCGGCGTCGGCGGACGGACGCCGAGGCCGATAAAGGACAGGCCGGCGGCGTTCAGGATAGCCCAGCCCAGATTGAGCGAGGCCTGGACCATCATCGGCGGCAGCGCGTTCGGGAACACCTGGGTCGCGACGATGCGCACGCTGCTGTTGCCGGAAAGACGGGCCGCCTGAACGAAGCCGGCGTTCCGGCGGATGCTCGCCTCGGCGCGGGCGACACGGGCGTAGAACGGCACATTGATGATGGCCGTCGCGTAGATGATGTTCTCGATGGTGTTGCCCATGGCGGAAACGATTCCCATGGCGAGAACGAACAGCGGAAAGGCCATGATCGTGTCGATCAGGCGGCCCGAAATCTTGTCGATCCAGCCGCCATAGAAACCGGCCGACGCGCCGATCGCGGCGCCGACGACGAAGGACAGCGCCACCGCCGCGACGGAGATCATCAGGTCGAGGCGGGTCGCGACCAGAACGCGGCTGAACACGTCCCGTCCCAACTGGTCGGTGCCGAACCAATGCGCCGCCGATGGCGCCTGCAAGGCGTTGGCCGCGTTGGTCAGCAAGGGGTCATAGGGCGCGAGGAGCGGCCCGAAACAGGCCGCGAGCACGATCACGCCGAAGGCGCCCAGGGCGACGAAGCTGACCGGGTTCGCGGAGAGGATATAGATGGAGCGCCGGAGGAAACTGGCGTCCGGCCTCGGGCTCTCCGCCGCTTCGGCGGAGCTGGCGACGACGTTCTCAGCCATCGGCCGAAATCCTTGGGTCGATCAACGTGTAGAGAATGTCGATCGCGAGGTTGAGGCAAACGAACATGATCGCCATGGAAAGCACGAAGCCCTGCACGGCTGCGTAATCCGACACAACCAGCGCCTCGACGGCGAAGGAGCCGATGCCCGGCCAGGCAAACACCTTCTCCACCAGCACGTTCGCGCCGAGCGTGAACGAGAAGACCATGCCGAGCGTCGTGACCACCGGCAGCATCGCGTTCCTGAAGGCATAACCGCCGACGACGCGCCGACGGCTGAGGCCGGCCGCCTTGGCGGTTCGGATGAAATCGCTGCCGAGCGCCTGAAGCATGGCGCCCCGGGTCATCCGCGCGATCGGCGCCAGGGTGAAGAGCGCCAGGGTGATCATCGGCAGGGCAAGCTGGCTGAGCGCGGCCTGCGCCGTTTCGATGTCGCCTTGGATCAACGCATCGACCACATAGAACCCCGTCACCGGATCGGGCGGCAGATAGGCGAAGTCCAATCGGCCGATCGGCGCGGGCGCCCAGCCGAGCAGATAGTAGAAGAAGAACAGCAGGGCGAGGCCGGTGAAGAAGGTCGGCAGCGAGACGCCGGCCGTCGCGATGATGCGGCAGAGATGATCGATCGGCCTGCCGGGCTGGGTCGCGGCGAGGACGCCCATCGGCGTCGCGATCAGAAGGGAGATCAGAAGCGCGCCCAGGGTCAGTTCGAGCGAGGCCGGCAGCCGGCGCGCCAGTTCGGACGCGACAGGTTGGCCGGTGGAGATCGACATGCCCAGATCGCCGCGCGCCAGATCCCCCAGATAGATGACGAACTGCTCGTAAAGCGGCCGGTCCAGGCCGAGCGATTCGCGAATATCCTGGATGGATTTCTCGTCCGCCGCCGGGCCGGCGAAGTAGACCGCCGGATCGCCGGGCAAGGCGCGGGTCAACAGGAACGTGACGAGGACAACGCCGAAGAGAACCGGCAGGGCCTGGGCGACGCGCGCGCCGATCATACGCGACCGCACGAGGAAACCCATGGCCCTGCCCTCTCCCGTTTCCGCCGGTTAGACCGAATACTTCCGGACGTCGAGCTGGCGGTGAAACCAGTACTCGTAGCCCTTAAGCTTCGGCGACATGGCGGAGTTCAAGTTCGGCTGCCACAACGGAATGCGCGGCACCTCGTCGAAAGCGATTTCAAGCAGGCGCTTGATCTTAGGCGCATAGGCCGGATCGTCCGTTTCCATATGCAGCGTCTCGTCGACCAGTTTCGCCACCTCGGCATTGTCGTAGTTCGACGAATTGAAGAGGTGTCCTTTTATATACGCCCAGAAGAAGTAGTAGTCAGGGTAATTCAACCAGCCGCCGAAGTTTTCGAGGTGAATCGGCAGGCGCTTCTCCACAAGCGAGGCGGTGCGCCAGTTGGCGCCCGGGATCTTGTCGATCGTCGTTTTGATGCCGATCTTCGCCAGGCCTTCCTGGAGGACCAGCGCCGTCGGCTCCATCCAGCTCGCCAAAGACAGGTTGATCGAGATGGTCGTCTCGAAGCCCGTGGCGAAGGACGATTGTCCCATCAGGTGCTTCGCCTTGTCGTAGTCGGTGTCGTAGGGGAACGGCTGCGGCCAGGAAATGTCCGCCGGCGACGGCGACTTGCCGCCCCACATCGGCACGCCCTGCTCGAAGGCGGCGACCTTGAAAATATCGGCGTATGGGATCGCATAGGCGATCGCCTGCCGCACTTTTTTATCCTTCAAGGGATCGAAATTCAGGTTCAGGCCGACGCAGTTCATGCAGTTTTCAACCGGCGTGCCGATCACCGTCACGTCTTCCTTGGCCGCGAGTTCGGCGGCGTCCTTGTCCGGGATCTGGAAGGCCACGTGAACGTCGCCGCGCTCCACCAGCGCGCGGCTGGTCGCCTGGGACGGCACTTCGCGCACGACGACGCGCTTGACGCCGGGCAGTTCGCCGCTGGTCCACTTGTCGTTGCGCTCGTAGACGATCTGCTGGCCCGGGTCCCAGCGGGCGATCTTGAAGGCGCCGCTGCCGGCGGGATTGCGATGGAGATACTCCGTCGCCCAGGGGTCGTCCGCCGTCGCCTGGCTCTTGGCCAGATTGGAGTTGATGATCATCGGCACCGGCACCGCGAGATCGGGGATGGTCAGCTTCGATTTGCGGATCAGGTCGATGCGGAAGGTCTTCTCGTCGACGACGACGAACTGCTCCGGCTTCTCCAGGGAGCCTGCCTTCATCTGCACGGCCGGGAAGCCGCCCAGGGTGACGGCCCGGTCGAGGGACCATTTCACGTCCATCGCGGTGACGGGAGCGCCATCCCAGAAGACCGCGTCGTCCCTCAGCTTGAAGATCAGCGCCATGCCGTCGTCGGAATAGCTCCAGCTTTCCGCCAGGTCCGGCATGATCTTGCTGTAATCGTAGGAGAGCGAGCCGTCGGGAAGAGTCTTGGTGCCGAAGGAGACAAGCCGGTCATAGCAGTTGACCGCGATCTGATAGCTGGGGCGGTTGGTGCCCTTGCGGTGAATGTCCAGCGAGTTGATCGTCTGCCCGATCGCGACGACGGCGACGCCGGACGGCGCGGCCGAAGCCGGCAGGGATTTAAGAAACGGCAGGCTCGCCGCGCCCAATGTGGCGGCTCCCGCAGTCTTCAGAAACGTGCGACGTTGCATGGCGGCATCCCCTGTTTGTTGCAGCCGGCGCTCCTATTCGAGCATCGACTTTGTTGAATTGCTGCATTGCACGGTAGGGATGTCGAGCGATGCGGTCTTCTGCTAATTATGTACAGCAGTGCTGCAAATCTTGCGGCAGGATATGTTTGGAACGCCACGCATCCCAAGACCGGCCGCGCCTTGATGCATTTTTAGCATCGCTTCAGGGCAATCTTAGCACAAGACTTCGTCGCAGCCGTCACACTACTCTTTCTGCATATATCCGATCTGCGCCGAAAATGGGGCGCGCGCGCCACGGTTCGCCCCATCGACGCTGCACTGCCGCATGGGAGCCACTAAGCCATGACTGAGACGCCATTCATGAAGCGCCGCACATTCCTGAAGACAAGCGCCGCCGCGACGCTGGCGACCGCCGCCGGCGCCTTCCCCGCCGGCCGCGCCCGCGCGGCGGACCTGACCGTCGGCTTCATCTATGTCGGCCCGAAGGACGATTACGGCTACAACCAGGCCCATGCCGAAGGCGCCGCCGTGGTCAAGCAGATGATGGGCGTCACGGTCGTCGAAGAAGAGAACGTGCCGGAGACCGTGGACGTTCAGAAGTCCATGGAAAGCATGATCAATTTCGATGGCGCGACGCTGCTCTTCCCCACGTCCTTCGGCTATTTCGATCCGCACATCCTGGCGCTGGCCCCGAAATACCCGGACCTCCGGTTCGAGCATTGCGGCGGCCTTTGGAGCGCCGACAAGCACCCGAGCAACGCCGGCTCCTATTTCGGCTATATCGGCATGGGCCAGTACCTGAACGGCGTCGTCGCCGGCCATATGTCCAAGTCGAAGAAGATCGGCTTCGTCGCGGCCAAACCCATTCCCCAGGTATTGCTGAACATCAATTCGTTCCTGCTGGGCGCCCGTTCTGTCGATCCCGCCATCACCTGCCAGGTGATCTTCACCGGCGAATGGTCGATGGCGGTCAAGGAGGCCGAGGCCACCAACGCGCTCGCCGACCAGGGCGTCGATGTCGTCACCTGCCATGTGGACGGCCCGAAGGTGGTCATGGAGACGGCGGCGGGACGCGGCGCCTATCTGTGCGGCTATCACGCCAACCAGTCCCCGCTCGCGCCGGAAAAATATCTGACCGGCGCCGAATGGAACTGGGGTCAGGTCTATACCGACATGGTCAAGACGACGATGGCCGGCGGGACGATCGACAATTTCGTGCGCGGCGGCCTCGCCGAGGGCTTCGTGAAGATGAGCCCGCTCGGTCCCGCCGTGAGCGATGCGGCCCGCAAGAACTTCGAAGCGACGAAGGCCGAAATCCTGAAAGGCGGCTTCGCCGTCATCAAGGGACCGCTGAAGAGCAACACCGGCAAGGTGGTCGCGACGGCGGGCCAGGCGTTCGAGGAAACCGACGTTGCGCTGGAGAGCATGGACTATCTGGTCGAAGGCGTGATCGGCGCCACGTCCTGACGGCGTCCGGGGCCGGCGGAGAACGATGGCGCAGGAAGGCATCGCGACGACGACGGGCGGCCTGACCGGCGACGCCCCGCCCCGCCGAGCCAATCCCTGGCTTGAATCGGCGGCCCGGCGCGCGGAGGCGCCGGCGTTGGCGACCGGCGCAATGCTGGCCGGCCTGGCCGCGTTCAGCGTCTTCCTGCTGCTGGTCGGCAAGTCGCCCTCGGATTTCTACGGGCTCGTCTACAAGGCAGGCTTCGGCACCGCCTTCTCCTGGGAAAATACGCTCTCCCGCACCGCACCGCTCCTGCTCGCGGCGCTGTGCGTCGCCCTGCCGGCCCGGCTCGGGCTGGTCGTCATCGGCGGCGAAGGCGCGATTGTCCTCGGCGGCGTCGCGGCGGGCGCGGTCGCCATGCTGGCGCCCGGGCTGCCGGGGGCAGTCGGCATTGTCTTCATGGGCGTGGCCGCGGCGGCTGTCGGCGGCCTCTGGATCGGCGCGGTCGGCCTGCTGCGCTACAAGCGCGGCGTCAACGAAACCATCGCCAGCCTGCTGATGGCCTATATCGCGCTGGCTTTGATGAACCATCTGGTCGAAGGCCCCCTGCGGGACCCGAAGAGCCTGAACAAGCCTTCGACGGCCCCTCTGCCGGAAAGCTTCCGCCTTGGCGAAATTCCTGGCCTCGACGTGCATTGGGGCCTGGCGGCGGGCATCGTCGGCTGCATCGTCTGCTGGATCCTGATCGAACGCACGAGCTGGGGCTTCGCCGCGCGCATCGTCGGCGGCAATGTGCGGGCGGCCGAAATCCAGGGCCTGCCGGTCGGCCGCCTCCTTGCCGGATGGACCGCGCTGGCCGGCGCTTTCGCCGGCATCGCCGGGATGATCGAGGTCTCGGCCGTGCACGGCTCCGCCAACGCCTCGCTCGCGGCCGGTTACGGCTATACGGGCATCCTGATCGCCTTCCTGGCGCGCCATAACGCCCTGGCGATCATCCCGGTGGCGACCCTGCTGGCGGGCTTCGAAGCCTCGAGCGGGCTCGTCCAGCGGCGCATGGACCTGCCGGACGCGACGGTGCTTGTGCTGCAAGGCTTCGTCTTCGTCGCGATCCTGGCGAGCGAAACCCTCTACGGCCGATTCCGGATATTCCAACCCGACCAGTGGGGCCAGCGATGAGCGAGGGGGACATTGGCTTCTGGGCGGTGCCGCTCGCCATGCTTGGCGGCGCCATCCGCGTATCGACGCCGTTCATCTTCGTCAGCCTCGGCGAATGCCTGACGGAACGCTCGGGCCGCATCAATCTCGGGCTGGAAGGCGTTCTGGTCTTCGGCGCCATGGCGGCCTACGGCGTCGCCTATGAAACCGGTTCGCCCTGGGCCGGCGTCGTCGCGGCCTCGGCGGCCGGCGCGCTGTTCGGCCTGCTGCATGGCTGGCTGTGCAGCCTGCCGCGCGTGAACGACATCGCCATCGGCATCTCGCTGATGCTCCTCGGCATGGGTCTCGCGTTCTTTTTCGGCAAGCCCTACATCCAGCCCGTCGCGCCGGACCTGCCGGCCATCGCGCTCGGCTGGTGGTCGGATACGCCGCAGGTGGCGGCGGCGCTTCGCGTGAACGTGCTCTTCCTGGTCGGCATCGCGCTCGCGATCGCGATGGCGTGGATGTTCCGGGCGTCCAGGATCGGCCTCGCCATCCGGGTCGTCGGGGATAGCGACGACGCCGCCCGCGCGCTTGGCCTGAACGCGAACCGGGCGCGCCTCGCCGCGACGGCCGTCGGCGGCGCGCTTGCCGGCGTCGGCGGCGCCTATCTCTCCCTTTACTATCCCGGCAGCTGGAACGAGGGCATCTCCTCCGGCCAGGGCCTTATGGCCGTGGCCCTGGTGATCTTCGCCCGTTGGAACCCCATGGCGTGCTTCTGGGCGGCGCTGTTGTTCGGCGGCGCCGGCGCGCTCGGTCCGGCCCTGCAATCTGTCGGCGTCACCCAGGGATACTACCTGTTCTACGCCGCCCCCTACGTGCTGACGCTCGGTCTGCTGGTCGCCACCAGTTCGACCACCCGCGCCCTCACCGGCGCGCCGGGCGCGCTCAGCATCACCCGATAGGAGACTTCGACATGAGCGGATTGGGCGGACTGAACAAATCGCCGAACGGCGTGGTGATCGGCCTGGTGCAGCTGCAGCTTCCCGTGGTCGAAACCCCGGCCGACCTCGCGCGACAGACGGACCGCATCGTCGCCATGACCGCCAAGGCCCGCCGCAATCTGCCGACCATGGACCTGGTCGTCTTCCCGGAATACGCCCTGCATGGCCTCTCCATGGACACCAACCCCGAGATCATGTGCGACATGGACGGACCGGAAGTTGCCGCCTTCAAGAACGCCTGCCGGGAGAACAAGATCTGGGGCTGCTTCTCGATCATGGAGCGGAACCCGGAGGGCTACCCCTACAATGTCGGCATCGTCATCGACGATGCGGGCGAGCTCTGCCTCTACTACCGCAAGCTCCACCCCTGGACGCCGGTCGAGCCCTGGGAGCCGGGCGACCTCGGCATTCCGGTGATCGACGGCCCCAATGGCTGCAAGCTCTCACTGATCATCTGCCATGATGGCATGTTCCCGGAGATGGCGCGAGAATGCGCCTACAAAGGCGCGGAAATCATGCTCAGGACAGCGGGCTACACGGCGCCGGTGCGCGAGGCCTGGCGGTTCACCAACCAGGCCAACGCCTTCTCCAACCTGATGGTCACGGCCAATGTCTGCATGTGCGGCACGGACGGCACCTTCGACAGCATGGGCGAAGGCATGATCGTCAATTTCGACGGGACCGTCATCGCCCATGGAACCACCGGCCGGGCCGACGAGATCATCACCGCCGAAGTCCGTCCGGACCTGGTCCGGGAAGCGCGGCGGACATGGGGCGTCGAGAACAACATCTACCAGCTCGGCCACCGGGGGTTCACCGCCGTAAAGGACGGCGCGCAGGATTGTCCCTACACCTTCATGCAGGACCTGGTCGCCGGCCGATACCGCCTGCCGTGGGAGGACGACGTTCAGGTGAAGGACGGCGTTTCCTGCGGCTTTCCGGCGCCGACCCGACGCTATGGCGATACATCCTCGGAGGCCGCGGAATAATGACCACGCTCGACGCCAATCCCTACGCCTGGCCCTATGACGGCGACCTCAGGCCGGAGAACACGGCCCTCATCGTGATCGACATGCAGACAGACTTCTGCGGCCCCGGCGGCTATGTCGATAAGATGGGCTACGACCTTTCGAACACCCGCGCGCCGATCGAACCGATCAAACGCGTTCTGACAGCGATGCGGGCGAAGGGCTACATGATCATCCACACCCGCGAAGGCCACCGGCCGGACCTGACGGACCTGCCGCTGAACAAGCGCTGGCGCTCCCGACAGATCGGCGCCGGCATCGGCGATCCGGGCCCATGCGGCAAGATCCTGGTGCGCGGCGAACCGGGCTGGGACATCATCGACGAACTCAAGCCCGAACCCGGCGAGCCGATCATCGACAAGCCCGGCAAGGGCAGCTTCTACGCGACCGACCTGGAACTGCTGCTGCACACCAAGGGCATCCGCAATCTGATCCTGACGGGAATCACGACGGACGTCTGCGTGCACACCACCATGCGCGAGGCCAACGATCGCGGCTTCGAATGCCTGATCCTCGGGGACTGCTGCGGCGCGACGGACATGGGCAACCACGAGGCGGCGCTGAAGATGGTCACCATGCAGGGCGGCGTGTTCGGCGCGGTCTCGACCAGCGACGCCCTGGTGGCCGCGCTCTGATGGCGCCGCCCGGCCTCGGCGTCGAGACGGTCGGCCTGACCATGCGGTTCGGCGCGTTCACCGCGCTCGACGACGTTTCGCTGAAGATCGCGCCCGGCAGCTTCCACGCCCTGCTTGGCGAGAACGGCGCCGGGAAGTCGACCTTGGTGAAATGCGTAATGGGCTTCTACCGGCCGACGTCCGGCGCCGTGCTGGTCGGCGACCATGAGGCGGACATCCCGAACCCGCGCGCCGCCCACGCGCTTGGCCTCGGCATGGTCTACCAGCATTTCACCCTGGCGGGATCGCTGACGGCGGCGGAGAACCTGGTCATCAGCCGTGACGACCCGCCCGTCTTGATCGACTGGCGCTCGGAGCGCGGCGAGCTTGAGGCGTTCATGGAGCGGATGCCGTTCCATGTGCCGCTCGACCAGCCGGTCAATCGGCTCGCCGCCGGCGAAAAGCAAAAGCTCGAACTGCTGAAGCAGCTCTATCTCGGGCGGCGCTTCCTCATTCTGGACGAGCCGACCTCGGTGTTGACGCCGGCAGAGGCGGACGAACTGCTCGGCATGGTGCGCGAGCTTACCCAATCGACGGGCCTGACCGTCTTGATGATCACCCACAAATTCCGGGAAGTGACCTCCTTCGCCGATGACGTGTCGGTGCTGAGGCGCGGCAAATATGCGGGCGGCGGCCCGGTCGAAAGCCTCAGCCACGACGACATGGCGGCGATGATGATCGGCGACCGCATCATCGCCCAGAAAACGGAGCGCGCCGGCAGCCTCGGCGGCGAGGTGCTCTCTATCAAGGATGTCGTCGCGCCCGACCGATCCGGCCTGAAACAGGTCAAGATCGACGATGTGACCGTGCGCTCTGGCGAAATCGTCGGCGTCGCCGGCATCTCCGGCAACGGCCAGACGGAACTTGTGGAGATATTGGCGGGCCAGCGCCCGCTCGAGGCCGGCGTCATCGCGGTCAAGGGCAAGCCCTATGGCGCGACGCGCGAAGAGGCGCGCGCCGCCCATGTGCGGTATCTCCCCGAAGAGCCGCTCAGGAACGCCTGCGCGCCGCGCATGAGCGTGGCCGAAAACATCTCCTTCCACGAGTTCGACCGCGACGCTGCCGGCGGCAAACGCATCTGGCTGAACCGGGGCGCCATGGCGCGGCGGGCGCGGGAGCTCGCGAACGCCTTCAACGTGCGCACGGCCTCGATCGAAAGCCCTATCGCCTCGCTCTCAGGCGGCAATGTCCAGCGGGCGGCGCTCGCGCGGGAACTGACCGGCGCAGTGGACCTCCTCATCGTCTCGAACCCCTGCTTCGGCCTGGATTTCTCCGCCGTCGCCGATATCCGGGGCCGCATCATGGCGGCGCGCAATGCGGGCGCTGCGGTGCTGCTGTTCAGCGAAGACCTGGACGAAATTCTGGAGCTTTCCGACCGGATCCTGGTGATGTCCGAAGGCCGCGTCGCCTACGAGATGCCTGCCGAGAAAGCGGACATCGCCGAAATTGGCCGGCATATGGCGGGGCACGCCTGATGCGGGACGTCGACGCCGCCCCTTTTCCCTTCCCTCTGGCGCCCGCCGCGGCGGGCCTGATCGTGATCGACATGCAGCGGGACTTCATCGAGGCCGGAGGCTTCGGCGCGAGCCTCGGCAACGACGTGACGCCCCTTCAGGCGATCGTGCCGACGACCCGCCGGCTGCTCGACGGCTGCCGCGCGGCCGGCCTGCCCATCGTGCACACAAGGGAATGCCACGCGCCCGACCTGTCGGACTGCCCGCCGGCGAAGCGCAACCGGGGCGACCCGGCGCTCCGGATCGGCGATCCAGGCCCCATGGGCCGCGTCCTCATCCAGGGCGAGCCCGGCGCCGGCATCGTCGACGATCTGGCGCCGCTGCCGGGCGAGCACGTTATCGACAAGCCGGGCAAGGGCGCATTCTACGGAACCGGGCTCGGCGACCTTCTGGCCGGCCTTGCGGTTCGCCAACTGATCTTCGCTGGCGTTACGACAGAGGTCTGCGTGCAGACGACGATGCGGGAAGCGAACGACCGAGGCTTCGAGTGCCTGCTCGCGACCGACGCCACGGAAAGCTACTTCCCCGAATTCAAGGCGGCGACGCTGGCGATGATCACGGCCCAAGGCGCCATCGTCGGCTGGACCGCGCCGACGGCCGCAATATTGGAAGCATTGGATGTCTGACCAAATCGTGCTGCACGGCCTGCTGCAAGGCGGCTGGAAGGATTGCGCCTTCGAGCCGTTTCGGGACGGCGTCGAGATCTGCCATCTGGTGCAGGGCGAGCCCGCTGTGGCGCTCCTCCGGTACGCGCCGGGCGCATCGGTTCCCCGCCACCTGCATCAGGGCCTGGAGACCATCGTCGTTCTCGACGGCGCCCAGGAAGACGAAGCGGGACGCTACCCCAAAGGCAGCGTCGTGCTGAATCCGGAAGGTTTCGTCCACTCCGTCGCATCCGAGGAGGGATGCGTCATCCTGATTCAGTGGGACAGGCCCGTAAAGATCTTGGACGAGGATTGACGGCGCGGCGCGGCTCTACAGCCTGCGCCCGTTTATCACCGGCCGGTCGCTCGGATCCCGCACGGCGCCCGCGATCCCCGCCGCGTCGAGGGCTTCCTTCGGGATGCACAGCATGTTCAGTGAAAGAATGCCGCCGAAAACATTCTGGGCGACGCCGAAGAAGTTATGCGGATTGAACATGGCCGGCGTGCTCCAGAACGGGCAATAGTCCATGTCGAGGAGGCGCTGGATCAGGCTGGCGGAACGGTCCACCCGGTCGTTCTCCAGATAGATCTGGGGGCGATGCGCATTGATCAGACGCTCGGCGCCGACCAATACGTCCTCCTCCATCCCTTCGACGTCGATCTTGAGCAGCCGGATCGGACCGAGGCCGGCGGCGTCGATGGCTTCGTCCAATGGCGCGGAAGGGGTCGCGACGCGTCCCTGGCCGCGGGACATCGAGACGCCGCCGAAGTTCGCCGTCGCCCCGCCGGGCGGCGGGTCGTGATACAGCGTCTCCGCCCGTGCGCCGACCGCGACGGCAAGGGCCGAAACGTTCTCCAGTCGATTGAGTTCTATATTCCGCTGGAGGATCGCGAACGTCTCCGCTTGCGGCTCGAAGGCGAACAAACGGCCCTCCGGCCCGACCCGCCGCGCCAGAGCGATGGAATGGGAGCCGATATTGGCGCCGGCCTCGATAGCGACGTCGCCCGGCCGCAGCAGTTGCAGGAGGCCCCGAAGCTCGATCTCGCTGTACTCGCCGTAGGTGGCGAGCGAGCGGCCGATATAGACGTCGTTTGGCTTGCCGCGAAACACGCCGTGCCGGCCATAGACCAGATATGGCGCATCGGCGGCCCAGGAATACTCATAGCGCGCCATGCGGCGATCCTCCCTCCCCCAGCCTCGGCGCAGCCGGACGAAACCCGCCTGAAGCGCCTGCGGCGAGACGCTCGCCGCCATGGCATAATATACCGCGACGACGAGTCCTGGAGCCTTCCATGAACGACCTCCCGCAACCAGGCGACGGCGCATCGGCGCCCCCGGACGTGCGCCAGCGCGCCGAGGAACGCGCCCGGCATCTCGCGGCCAGCTATGACCTGGACGGCTTTCTCGAGCAATGCCGCGTCGCACACGATGCCGATCAGGCCGAGCCGATAGCCGGAATGCAGTATGCCGAGGCCCTTGGCTATGTCGGCCGCTTCGATGAGAAGACGCGGCTCCTGGAGGCTCTTCTGGCGATAGAGCCGCAGCATGCGCATCTCAATCTTTGCTACGCGCTCGAACTGCTGGCGCAGGGGCGGCATCGGGATGCCTGGAGGCACTTCGCCTATCGCGCCGCCTTCAAGAACGTCATCCGACCGGACCCGGGCCTGCCGCCTGAACGCATCTGGCGGGGCGAACCGCTGGCGGGAAAGCGCATCGCGCTCATTTCCGAGCAGGGTCTCGGCGACACGCTGCAATATGTCCGCTACGCCATCGACCTGCAGCGCGCCGGCGCTATGGCCTATCTGAACGTGCAGCCGGCGCTCAGGCCGTTGCTGACGGGCAGCCCTTCCCTCGGCGTCGTCCTAACCCCCGCCAAGCCGACGGAAATCAACTACTGGGCGCGCCTGATCGACCTCCTGCCGGTCACGGCGCCGACACGGGACGACGTCAAATGGCCAGGCGCCTATGTGTCGCCGCCAGCGGCGCCGGCCCCGGCGGCGCTCAAAGCGTCCGACCGCGCCGGCGGCCTCAGGGTCGGCCTCGCCTGGCGCGGCAATCCTGCCTTCCCCAGCAACTACGCCCGCTCGATGGCGCTGGAGACGCTCGCGCCGATCCAGGAGGCGCGCAATTGCCGCTTCTTCAGCCTGATGCCGCCGGAAGCCGCCGAGGAGATACAAGCGTGCGGCGCGGGGGCCTGGCTGACGGACCTTTCGCCCATCTCCTCGCCTTTCGAGGAACTGGCCCGCGCCGTCGCCGCGATGGATGTGGTCGTCAGCGTCTGCACGTCGATCGCCCATCTCGCGGCCTCCATGGGCAAGCCGACGTTCCTGATGCTCTCCGCCCTGCCCGACTGGCGCTGGGCGCGGAGCGGCGAAGCGACGCCCTGGTATCCAAGCGTTCGCCTGTTTCGCCAGACGCGCTTCGGCCGCTGGGACGACGTCGTCTGGAAGATCTCGGAGACCTTGCAGGGCCTCTAACGGACTGACGCCGCTAGGCGGCGGCTTGCACGGCGTTTCGGGACGTTCGGTCCCGACTTATCCCTTCTTCCGGCGCGGCGAACAGCCCGGACCGAACGGAGCGTCGGCTCAAACCGGGCGACGTCATCAGGGACGCCAGGGGAATGGCCAGGACCAGAGGCCCCACGACCAGCGCGCCAAACGCGAGCGCGCCCGGCGCATAGACCCACAGCAGAGCCGCGAGCGCCAGGCCGAACGCCGTCTGCGGCCAAAGCGAGCGCGCCGCCTCGCCGATTGTCAGATAGGCGCGCAGGCGCTGCTGCGTCGCCCAGCGAATGCGCGAGCCGCAAAGAAGCCCGATGCAGCAGATCGCGATCGCGACGGCCACCGGCGGCGCGATCAGCGTCGAGAAAAGGAACTCGCCCGCCGCGCCCGCGAGGATGCGCCGACGTCCGCCATAACGCGCGACGGCGCGCGCATCGGCGAGCGATTGGGCGACCCCCATCAGCTTCGGCATGAGGTTGAAGAACATGATCACGGCGAACAGCGCCAGGCCTTCCGCAAGGGGGACCGCGACGAACTGATCCGTGAACGCCGCGAGCGCCGCGCCGAGCGCGATGAACAGCATCCATGCCGGGCCGTTCAGATACATCCAGATCGCCAGCAGCAATTGCACGCGGCTTGTCGGCGTAAGGCCGCGCATACCCAGCAGGCGCCAGTACTGCATATTCCCCTGGCACCAACGGCTCTCGCGCTTGATGAAATCCGGCAGGCTGGGCGGGTTTATCTCGAAGCTTTCGTCTTCCGCCGCAAGTACGCGCACCTCGTAGCCCGCCCGTCGCATCAAAGCGGCTTCGACCTGGTCGTGGCTCAAGATGTCGCCGGAGAACGGCCCGGTTCCTGACAGGACCGGCAGGCGGCAATGCTCCTGGAAGGCCTTCATGCGGATCAGCGCGTTGTGCCCCCAGAACGGTCCGCAATCGCCCTGCCACCAGGCCGAACCGAGCGTGTAGGAGCGCATGCCGTGGCGCATGCCGAACTGGAACATCCGCGTGAACAGAAGCTCTGAAGCCTCCCCGACGACGAGGCCTTGCAGGATGCCGATTTCCGGCGCGGCCTGCATGGCGCGGACGAGGCGCAGAATCGCGCTCGCGGACATGAAGCTGTCCGCGTCGAGCGGCAGGAAGAAGTCGTACTCGGCGCGGGTCCGGTCGCAGAACTCCCGAATGTTGCCGGCCTTGAATCCGGCGTTCTCTTCGCGCCTGCGGTAGTGAATTGCGACCTGCTTCGGCGCCCGGCGGCGCCAGTCCCTGATCGCGCGTTCCTCGGCCAGAACGACGTCCTGATGGGCGCTGTCGCTCAGCACATGAAAATCGAAATGCGCGCCGAGCCCCGTCGCCGCGATGTCTTGGTGCATCCGCTCCAATCGTTCGACGATCGCGTCCACGTCCTCGTGACGGATCGCCATGGCGATGGCGGTGCGGGTCACGATCGGATCCTCGGGCGCCGCCCGCGCCAGCGCCGGGTTGACGGCGACGGCCGGATTCCGATGGCGGAGGGTCAGCAGGAAGCCGATAAGCCCGTTCCAAAACCCGATGGAAAGCCATGGCAACGTTACGAAATAAGCCGCCAGCATGACCATCTCGATCGGGGCGAAACCGCCATAGGCCATCAGATGCGCCATGCCCCAGAACAGCCCGGCGATCGTAACAGCGTTCAAGGCGATAAATATCCGTCGGCGCCGGCGCATCGCCGCGGCGTCGGCGACGCGGCCGAAGGGCGGCGCGCCCGTGCGGGCGGCGTCCGCCTGAAGCGAAGTCCGCCGTTCAATCGATTGCATTCATTCAACGCCTTGTCAGTTGCTTAAACGCCATGCGCGGCGCATACCGGATATATGTCGATCTCTAGAGCATTGTGGACCGTCGGCCCCGGCCAAATGGTCCTATACACAGAGAATTTACCAAGCGCGAGCCCGTCGCGCTTGCGGCTGCGCGGCCTCTATTCCGGGGTGAGCCGGGGAACGGAGCGCCTTGTCTTGAAAGGGGAAGTTCCGCCAAGCGAGCACGAGCGCATGCGCTGCCCGTTTCAGGAAGGCGCGTTTCCTTTCCCGGTGAAATATGGCTACGCCTTCGTCGGCGCGCCCCTGGATGTGGCGGAGGGCGAAGGCGCCGCCGCCGGCCCTGTCTTCGCCCTCGCGCCCCATCAGGAATTCGCCTCTCTGCCAAAAGACGCGGCCATTCCTTTGCCTCGGAATCTGCCGCCGCGCCGCGCGATCCTGGCTGCGAATATGGAGACGGCCATAAACGTGATCTGGGATGCAGGCGTCGGCGTCGGCGACAAGACGCTCATCGTCGGCGCTGGCGTCGTCGGTCTGCTGATCGGCTATCTCGCCCAGCGCATTCCCGGCGTCGCGGTCGCTATCGCGGACCGCAACCCGAACCGCCGCCCCCTCGCGGAAGCGCTTGGCCTAGCATTCTGCGCGCCGCCGGACGGACCGGAGGACGTGGACGTCGCCATCAACGCCAGCGCCTCGGGCGCCGGCCTCGCCTACGCGCTCGAAAAGGCCGGGGCGGAAGCGCGGATCGTCGAGGCGAGCTGGCATGGCGACGCAGACGTTTCCCTGCCGCTCGGCCGCGCGTTCCATGCCCGCCGGCTTTCGATCGTATCCTCGCAGGTCGGCGCCGTTCCGCCCGCCCGCGCGCCCCGCTGGAGCCATCGCCGCCGGCTGGCGCTCGCCCTGGACCTGCTGGCCGAGGCGCCGGCGCTCGACGCTCTCATAACCCATGAACTCGCGCTCGCCGACGCTCCGGAAGCATTGCCGACGCTGCTCGAAGCGGACGCGGACGCCCTCTGCATAGCCATTCGCTATCCCGCCTAAAAGGACCTATCCGATGTATGCCGTCGAAGTTCGCGATCACATCATGATCGCCCATTCCCTGCCGGGCGAAGCTTTCGGGCCGGCGCAAAACATGCACGGCGCGACTTTCGTCGTCGATCTAGCATTTTTCCGCAAAGAGCTGACAGAGAACGATATTGTCGTAGATATCGGCTTGGCCTCGGAAGCGCTCGGCCGCATCCTGGCGCCGCTCGCCTACGCCAATCTGGACGAACTGGACCTGTTCGACGGCAAGCGCACGACCACCGAAGTTCTGGCGAAGCACATCTTCGACGGCATTGCGGCGGACATCGCGGCCGGCCGCCTGGGCGCGGACGCCGCCGGCATCGAGCGCCTGCGCGTCACCCTGAACGAGAGCCATGTCGCGCGCGGCTGGTTCGAGGGACCGCTGCATGGCGGCTGAGGTCATCTTCGCCATTCCGGGCGATCTGGGCGCCCGCACCGGCGGCTATATCTACGACGGGCAGGTCGTTCGCGGCCTGGAGGCGCTGGGGCGGCGCGTCCGGGTCTTGAACCTCGACGGCGCGTTCCCCGACCCGACGCCGGAGATCGCCGCTGAGGCGATCGTCGCTCTCGCGTCTGCGCCCGAATCCGACGTCCTGCTGATCGACGGCCTCGCCTATGGCGTGCTGCCGACGGACGGCGTCGCCAGAATCTCGGCGCCGATCTGCGCTCTGGTGCATCACCCCCTCGCGCTCGAAACGGGCCTCGATCCGACGCGGGCCGAACGCCTCCGCGCGTTGGAGCGGGCCAACCTGGCGCTCGCCCGCCATATCGTCGTGACCAGCCCCGAAACCGCCCGAACCCTGATCGCCGACTATGGCGCATCGCCGGACGACGTAACGGTCGCGCTCCCCGGCGTCGACCGGCCCGAGGCCGGCCTTGTCCCTAAAGCTTCGCCGCCGCGGATTCTCGCCGTCGGCAGCCTGACGACCCGCAAAGGCCATGACGTTCTCTTGGAAGCGCTTGCCCGCATCCGGGACCTGCACTGGACGGCGGAGATCGTCGGTACGGACCGCGACACCGGTGTCAAAGCAGCGCTGTTCCGGCAATGCGCGGCGCTGGGCCTCCAGGACCGGGTTACGTTTATCGGCGAAATCGAACCCGGCGAGCTCGCCGCGCGCTATGACGCGGCCAGCGTCTTTGCGCTTGCGACCCGATATGAGGGCTATGGCATGGTATTCGCGGAAGCGATGGCGCATGGGCTGCCGATCGTCTCATGCGCCGTCGGCGCCGTCCCGACGACCGTGCCCGCCGCCGCCGGCATTTTGACCGCGCCCGACGACCCTGTCGCCTTCGCCGAGGCGCTCGGCGCGCTCTTGACCGACGAGCGCCGTCGCGCGCGCTTCGCCGACGCCGCCACCGACGCGGCCGCCGACCTCCCTTCATGGAGCGATACGGCCCAACGCATCGACGGCGTGTTGACGGATATGGCGGCGACATGACGGCCTTCGACGCCGCGTGGCTGGACCTCCGCGCCCCCGCCGACAAGGCGGCGCGCGCCAGATCCGTGCTCGACGCCTGCCGGGCCTGCTTCCGAGACCGGGAATCCCTCTCGATATGCGACCTGGGCGCCGGAACCGGCGCCGCCGTCGCCGCCTTCGGCCCGTTTCTGCCGCCCGACCAGCGCTGGCTCCTGGTCGATAGCGCGCCGGATGCTCTGGCCGAGGCCCGCCGCCGAAACGCCGGAAGCCGCGCCGCCGTGGAGACCCGCGTCGTCGATCTAGCACGGTCGCCCGCCATTTGGCCCGACGGATGCGGTCTCGTCACGGCCACGGCTTTGTTCGACCTGGCGGCGCCGGCGTGGATCGAGGCGCTGGCCGCCGCCTTGGCGGACGCCCGCCTGCCGCTGCTGGCGACGCTGACCTATGACGGCGCCCAAACCCTCGCGCCGCCGCATTCCTTGGACGCCGACTTAATCGCGGCCTTTAACCGGCACCAGAAACACGACAAGGGCCTCGGCGGGCCGGCGGCGGGGCCGGACGCGACGGCCGTCCTCGTCGGCGCGCTGGAGCGCCGGGGCTACCACGTGATCCAGGCGCCCAGCCCCTGGCGCCTTGAGCGCCCCAGCGACGGCGCGCTGATGCGGGCGCTCCTGACCGGCTGGGCAGACGCCATCGCCGCCGCCGGCTATGCGGAGCCCGCGCGGACGACCGCATGGCTCGACGCGCGGCTCAGGGATACGAGCGCCATGACCGTCGGCCATGTGGATATCTTCGCGACGCCGCCGGAGTGACCGCGCCGCCCCGGCCCGAGCGACAGACTCAGCCGACCGCGACCGATCGGGCTCGCTTTGCGCCGCTGTTTTCCAGCCGGCAGGCGAACAGCACGTCCCCCTCGTCGAAGACATGGACGACGGCGTCCGGGCGCTGAGCCGAATCGAGGCGGTCGATCATCGGCAACGCCAGCCCGACCAGGCCGGAGCCGATGATCACCGGCCCGACTAGGAGATGCAGCAACTCCACCTCCCCGGCGGCGACGAACTGGCTCACGGTCTTGCCGCCGCCCTCGATCAGCACGCGATGGAGACCCTCCGCCCGCAGGCGCCGAACGATCCATGCGGGGGGAATCTCGCCGGGCGGCGGGGCTATCCGCTCCACCCCGATATCCTCGAGCTCCGGCATGCCGCCGAACACCAGGCGGCGCGCGCCGTCGTCGCCAGACCACACATGGGAATTCGGCCCGACCGTACCGCGCGGATCGATCACGACCCGCGCCGGACTCTCACCCGCGCAGCTGCGCACCGTCAGGCGCGGATTGTCGATGCGGGCGGTGCCGGCGCCGATGACGACCGCGTCCACCAGCGCCCGGATGCGATGCAGATGCAGCATTGCGCCCGGCCCGTTAATCCCGCGGGAGCTGCCTGTCGGCGTCGCGATCCGACCGTCGAGCGACATCCCGAGCTGAGCCAGAACCAACGGTCTTTGGCTCCGCTTGGCACGGACCAGAGGCGCAAGCGCGCGCGAAAGCGGAACATCGGCAGGTTCGATCGGCGACGCGCCTTCGGCGCACGCCAGGATGTGAGACCAGGATATATCGTTCAAACGCCTATCCTTCTGATGCCGTGTTGCGCAAGACGGCCAGCATAGGAGCAGCCGTCCGCGCGCAAGTCGGGCGAACGAAGGTCGTCATATTGACGGCTCGACCCGCTTTCAAGGCTCATACAGAATTGTGAGCGGCCGTGAACGTCGTTTCGGCCTCTCTCCTAATAGGCCGCGAGAAGCAGAATTGACCGCCTGCCGTCGCCGGCCTAGCTTCGGAGCGATCGCATGTCAGCAGATATGGGGGCGACATGGGGGCGGCGGCTAGTCTTCTTGGAATCGCGGAAATTTGGGCCTTTTGCGGGCTCGCCACGGCGATTGCGTTTCTAACATTTGGGCTGGAGCGTATCGATGAGAGCGCGCGCGGCGCATTCGTCTTTCGCGCTTTGCTCGCGCCCGGAATCATTCTGATCTGGCCCATCGTGCTATGGCGCTGGGCAGTTCTCATCAGCGGCCGCGACGATTGGACCAAACGCAGCCGCCCGCCGCTGGAGAGCCACGGCCGGGTCTGGAGCGTGCTTGCCTGGGCGATTCCGCTGGTCTTCCTGGCGGCGCTTTTCCTGACCGAACCGCCGCCGGGCGACATGCCGGCGACCTATCAGCCAGAACGCCTTTCGGGACCGGGCCAATGAGCGTCCAGTATGTCCCCGTCCAGTGGAACCGGTTCAAATTCTGGTATGACGCGGTTTTCCTGGCGGCGGCGGGGCTTTACCTTTTTCTCTTCCTGAACGTCACGCCGGGGCTGACCGGGAACGCCAAGGGCGTCGACGGCGCAATCCACATCGCCCGCGCCTTCGGCAGCTGCGCCTTCCTGATGCTGACGGCGATTCTCGCAATCGGCCCGCTCGCGCGGCTCGACGCCCGGTTTCTGCCGCTGCTCTATAACCGCCGTCACTTTGGCGTGATCACGTTCTTCGTCGCCCTGACCCACGCGACGGCGGTCGTCAACTGGTACTTCAACTTCAGCCCGACGCCGAAGCTCCAGGCGCTGCTCGGCGCGAACACGAGCTATGGCCTGTTTCTTGGCTTCCCCATCGAATCCTTGGGCCTGTTCGGCTTGCTGAGCCTCGCCGCGCTGGCGCTCACCAGCCACGATTTCTGGCTGAGGTTCCTGACGCCGCGAATCTGGAAATCGATTCACTACCTGATCTATCCGGCATATGGCGCGATCGTCGCCCATGTGGCGCTCGGCGCATTGCAGGACGAAACGAACCAGACCTTTGCCCTGATCGTCGGCTGCGCCGCTTTTGCGGTCTCTGGCCTGCATGCCGCCGCCGCCTTGGTCGACCGCCGGCGCGCGCGCGACGCCGAGGGCGCCGCGGAGGGCGACTGGGTCGATGTGGGCGCGCCGGACGACATTCTCGAAGGGCGCGCCAGAATGATCCGGCTCGCCAATGGCGACCGCGTCGCCGTGTTCCGCCACGAAGGCGCGTTCTCGGCGATCTCCAACCACTGCGCCCACCAGAACGGGCCGCTGAGCGAAGGACGGATCGTCTACGGCTGCGTCACCTGCCCCTGGCACGGCTACCAATATGACGTCAGGAACGGCCGTTCGCCGCCGCCCTTCACCGAGATGATCCCGACCTACAATCTTCGCCTGCGCGACGGCCGCCTTCAGGTCGACGGGCGCGCCAACCCGCCGGGCACGCCGACCGAGGCCGCGCCGGCGCCGGACGCGGGAGCCGCGCCATGAGCGAACCGAGCCAGGACGACTTCTTCATCGGCTGGGCGAAATCGCCGCCGCGCGCCCTGAAGCCGCTGCTCGCCGCCGTCGCGGCGACGTTGATCCTGGGTTTCGTCGGCCTGGCCCTGGCGATTGGCGCCGCCAAGCCGGACCCCGGTCCAGGCGCCTTCCGCTTCGACTGGGGCCGCCAGACCGTCGAAGGCGTCGTCGCCGCCCGCCCCTATCCGACCCTGACCGTCGTCAAGGGCGCGGAGCATATACCCGTCGGCCATACCATCATGCTCGTCGGCCAGGGCAAACGCGGCGTGCAAAGCCAAGCGGAAGCACTGGACGGCCAATTGGCGGAAGCGAGCGGCGTCGTCCTGAAACGCGGCGAACTGGACATGCTGCAAGCGCGCGGCGGCCCGGACGGCTTGAAAGCGGCCGAAGCCGACGCGGCGGCGGCCGCGCCGGCCGGCGATGCGCCGCTCGGCCGCTGGCGGCTCACGGGCGAAGTCTGCGACGGGAAATGCCTCGCCGGCGCCATGCGGCCCGGCGCCGGCCTAGCCCACAAGGCCTGCGCCAACCTTTGCCTCTATGGCGGCGCGCCGCCTGTGTTCGTTTCCGCCGGGCCGGTCGAGGGCGAGGTCTTCTTTCTGCTGGCGGACGCAGATGGCGGCCCCGTCGGCGAAGCGCTCTACGATCTGGTCGGTCGTCTGACCACGCTGGAAGGCGAAATCGTCCGACGCGGCGACCTGCTGATCTTCCAGGCGGACATCGACCGCGCGAGCTTCCCCAAATGACCGGCCGCAGGGTTCTCACCGGCCTGATCGGCCTCATTCTCGCCAGTTTCCTGGCGGCGGCGTTTCTCTACGCATCCCGCTTCTGGACATGGCGGTTCTGGTCGAACGACGGCCTGTTCGGCTGGATGTTTCTCGGCCGCGACGGCGATATCCTTCGCCGGAACCTCAGGGACGTCGCCCAGAGCGCCGGCTATGGCGAGATCAACGCCTTCGACGTCGTGATCTGGGGCCTCCTGATTTTCCTCATTCTTTCCGTCCTTCAATGGCTCTGGAATCTGCTCGCGCCATCCCACGACCCGTAGGCCGCGGGCTCCAGGCGCGGCCCGCACTGGACGAAACGTCGTAAAATCTCCGATCCTGTCCGGAAAAGAAGCGGAACAGGGGGATTGGCATGGCTGAAATCGAGAAGCCGCGCCGATATGGCGATCTGCCCGCATTCGCGGCGCAGCGGTTCGGCGCCCGCGAGGGCCTGGTCTTCGAAGACCGCTGCCACAGCTTCGACGATATCGCGCGCGAAACGGATATTGCGGCGAAAGCGCTGATGGCGGCGGGCGTCGCGGCCGGCGATCATGTGGCCGTCTGGCTGAACAATTCGGACGAATGGATCTTCATCTTCCACGGGATCGCGAAGATCGGCGCCGTGCTGGTTCCGATCAACACGCGCTTCAGAACCGACGACCTGGCCTATGTGCTAGGCCAGTCCAAGAGCGCGTTCCTGATCACCCACGTCCGGTCCGGTCCGATCGAATATCTGGACATGACGCGTCGGGTCGTAGCGCTCCCGAGCGACGGCGATGACATCTCCGACGCCAACTTCCCGAAGCTTCGCAAGGTCATCGTGCTCGGCGAAGACGAAGGGCCGGGCGTTCTTTCTTGGCGGGCGGCAAAAGCGACGGGCGCCGGGATCGACGACGACGCCCTGGCGGCCCGCGCCGGCGCCGTCGATCCGGCGACGACCGCGCTCATCTTCTACACCTCCGGCACCACGGGCTTTCCCAAGGGGGCGATGCATCGCCACAACCTCATTCACAATGTGGAGGATCGCATTCGCCGGATGGCGATCACCGAAGACGACGTGATCCTGAACTACCTGCCGCTCTTCCATGCGTTCGGCTTTTCGGAAGGCGCGCTGCTTTCGATCCTCTCCGGCGCCCGCCATATCGTGACCGAGACCTTCGACCCGAACGCCAGCGTCGATCTGATCGAGGCCGAGCGGGTGAGCGTCATCCACGGCTTCGAGGCCCATATCAAGACGGTGAGCGAAGCCCAGGAAGCGCGGCCGCGCGACGTCTCCAGCCTCCGCACCGGGATTTTCGCGGCCGGCCCCTTGAGCGCCGTGCCGATCCTGCGCCGCGCCGCCGTGACGCTGGCGCCGATCAAACCGCTGACCGGCTTCGGCATGACGGAAATCTGGATCGGCGCGGGCCTGAGCGCGCTCGATGACGACGACGAGCGCCGCTACGAGTCCTCCGGCGCGCCCGGCCAGGACTATGAGGTCCGCATTGTCGATCCGGAGACCGGGGCGCCGTGCGGTGTCGGCGTCGAAGGCGAACTGCAGGTGCGCGGCCGCTACCTGATGCAGGGCTATTTCGAGAAGCCGGCGGAGACGGCGGCGGCCTTTGCAGAGGACGGCTGGTTTCGCACGGGCGACGCCGGCTATTGGAGGCCGGACGGCTATTTCCGTTTCGTCGGCCGCTATAAGGACATGCTGAAGGTCGGCGGCGAGAACGTCGATCCGATGGAGGTCGAAGGCTTCCTGCTGGAGCACGCGGCCGTGCATCAATGCGCCGTCATCGGCGCGCCGGACGCCAGGCTCGCCGAGATTCCCGTGGCCTATGTGCAGCGCGCGCCCGGCGGCGATATCGACGAAGCGGCGGTCATCGCCTATTGCCGCGACCGGGTCGCGAGCTTCAAGATCCCGCGCCATGTGGTCTTCGTCGACGATTTCCCGATGACGGCCTCCGGCAAGATCCGCAAGGTCGAATTGCGCGCGGATGCGGCCGAGCGCTTTCCGGGCAGTTGACAGCCGGCCGCCAGCGCCGATCCTCATCGATCAAACAAAACCAGAAACGCAATCGGGGAACGGGACATGGATTGGGGCGCGCACCTGCCGCATCTCGGGCGGCGCATCGACCACGGGACGCTCAGGAATTTCGCTCAGGAGGCGGAGCGCCTGGGGTGCCATTCGCTCTGGAGCAGCGACCATATCTGCTGGCCGGCCAGCATCCTCTCCAAATATCCCTATACGGACGACGGCTCGTTCGGGCCGGATACGGATATGGGCTGGCTCGATGCGATCAGCACGCTCACTTTCGTCGCCGCCTGTACCGAGACAGTCCGGCTCGGCACGTCGGTGCTGATCCTGCCCTACCGCCAGCCGGTGCAGACGGCGAAGCAGATCGCGAGCCTGGACGTGCTGTCCGGCGGGCGGACGATCCTTGGCGTCGGCGTTGGCTGGATGGCGGAGGAAGCCGCCGTGCTGGGTATGCCGTGGGACCGGCGCGGCGCCCGCGCGGACGAGCAGTTGGAGATATTCGAACGGCTGTTCGGCGAGCCCGCCCCCTCCTTCCAGGGCGAGCACTACAGCTTCCCGGAGGTCGGGTTCGAGCCGAAGCCGATTCAGCAGCCGCTGCCGGTCTGGGTCGGCGGCTCCAGTCCCGCCGCCTTCCGTCGCGTGGCCCGGTTCGGCCAGGGCTTCCACGCCGCATTCCAGGCGCCGGAAGTCGTGCGGGCGGAATGGGAGTCGGCGCAGGCGGAATGCGAAGCCATCGGCCGCGACCCGGCGGAGTTGACGCTTTCGCTCCGCATCTATCTGGACCCGGCGCAGGCGATGCCCAAGGAACAGTCGCTCGGCGGCTCCAAAAACGAAATGCTTGAAATGATCGCCGGCTTGCAAGACATCGGCGTCAGCCATCTGCTGCTCGATCCCGTCGCGCGCGGCGGCGTCCCCGCCCGGCTGGACGCGTTGCGCGCCTTCATGGAAGACGTCGCGCCGGAGGTTTCGCCCTGAACGCCCGTGATGTGAACGATTGAACGAACAACCGCGGGCCATCAGCGCGCCGCACCGGAAGGAGGTCCCGGCCCATGCCGAACATTCCAAGCGAAATGAACGCGATCGAAGTCCCTACCCCCGGCGGGCCGAACAGCCTGCACATCGGCAAGCGGCCGGTGCCGGAGCCCGCGAAAGGCGAGGTGCTGGTCCGGATCAAGGCGGCCGGCGTCAACCGCGCGGACGTGCTGCAACGCCAGGGCCTTTACCCGATGCCGCCTGGCGCGACCGACATTCCAGGCCTCGAAGCATCGGGCGAGATCGTCGCGCTCGGCCCGGAGACAAGCCGGTTTCAAGTCGGCGACGAAGTCTGCGCGCTCCTCTCCGGCGGCGGCTATGCGGAGTTCGTGAACGTGCCGGAACCGCAGTGCATGGCGCTGCCGCCAACGGTCGACCTCGCGACGGCGGGCGGCGTGCCGGAGACCTTCTGCACCGTGTGGACGAACGTGTTCGAGCGCAGCCGCCTCGCGCCCGGCGAGGCATTCATGGTCCAGGGCGGCACCAGCGGCATCGGCTATACGGCGATCCAGCTCGCCAAGGCGTTCGGTTCGCCCGTGCTCGCGACCGGCGGGTCGGACGAAAAGGCGCGCGCCTGCGAAAGCTTCGGCGCGGATCGAGGCATCAACTACACGACCGAGGACTTCGTGAAGGTTGGCATGGACTTCACGGACGGCCGTGGCGTCGACGTCATCCTGGACATGGTGGGCGGCGACTATATTCCCCGCCAGCTTGAACTGCTCGCCCGCGAGGGCCGGCTGTGCTTCGTGGCCCTGATGGGCGGCACGGTGGTGGAGGCGGACTTCGGCCTGATCCACCGTAAGCACCTGACCGTGACGGGCTCCACCCTGCGCAGCCGCACCATCGAGCAGAAAGCCGGCATCTGCCGCGCGCTCGAAGAGAAGGTGTGGCCCCTGTTTAAAAGCGGCGCCTGCTGGCCCGTCGTGCACACGACATTCCCGCTCGACCAGGCGGCGGACGCCCATGCGCTCATGGAATCGAGCCAGCATATCGGCAAGATCATGCTGGAGACCTGAGCCTGGCCGGTCAGCCTACCGGGGCGTCACATCGGCATTGCCGAACCCATAGAGGCGCTGGCCGCTGTCGACGGCGATGACCTGGCCGGTGACGTGCCGGGCGTCCGCGAGATAGCGGACGGCCTCCACGATATCCGCGGCGCCGAGGCCCTCGCCAAGCGGCGTCAGCGCCTGCCGGGCGGCGAACGCGGCCGGCGTCTGCCCCCAGCTCGGCAGCACGAGGCCGGGCGCGACCGCGTTGACGCGGATGTGCGGGGCCAACTCAAGGGCGGCTAGTCGCGTCGCCGTTTCGAACGCCGCCTTGGCGCAGAAATAGCTGAAGAATTCGGGCGAAGGCGCGCTCAACTGCACGTCAAGCAGGTTGACGATAGACGCGCCCGCTGGCGGCGCCCGCCCCTCCTCGAACTGGCGGGCGAAGGCCTGCATCAGCATCACCGGCGCCGCGACGTTCACGTCCGTGAGCGCACGCCAGCTTTCGGGCGTGAGATCGCTCAGGCTGTCGCTGTCATAGTAGGAGGCTGAGTTCACCAGAAGCGTCACCGGCCCCAGCGCCGCCGCGGCGTCCGCGACCAGCGCGCCGGCCCCGGCTACATCCGCCAAGTCCCGGCCGATCGCAACGGCGCTGCCGCCATTCCCTTCGACTTCCGAAACGACTTCCGCCGCCGCCGCGCCCGAGGCGTTGTAGTGGACGGCGACGCGATAGCCCGCCGCCGCCAGGGCCATCGCGATCGACCGGCCGAGCCGCTTGCCGGCGCCCGTGACCAGGGCGACCTTGTCCCCGCCGCCGCTCACGCGAGGTCGAGCCTGATGTCCTGGGTGTTCAGCACCGGCTGGATGCGCGGGACCTCGTGGGTGCGCAGCAGGTTGACCTTGCTCAGCATCGCCAGGGTCGCGAAGCAGGTCTCGGCGCTGCGCACCTCGTCCCCGAACATCGCCACCGGCGAGGCCATGGTCACGCAGACCGGCCAGCCGAGCGCGCGGAACCGGAAGGCCTGTAGCGTGTTCTCCACCTGATGACGGATACGGCGCGGTCCATCCGGCAGGGCGTGATAGTAGCCGATGCCCATGCCCGGATCGATCCAGATGCGCTCGACGCCGGCGGATGCAGCCAGTTCCGCGGCGCTGCGCAGATAGTCCATCTGGTGGGCGACCAGCTCGTCCCGCGACGGCGGATCGACTTCCGAGCGGCCGTGGTCGCCCGGCGTATAGCAGAGAATGACGCCGGCCTCGTGGCGCGCGATCATGCGGTAGAAGGCCGGATCGTCATTGCGACCGGTCAAGTTCACGACGCCGGCTCCGGCGGCGAGCCCGGCTTCCGCCACGTCCGGCAGATACGTATCGACCGAGATCAGTATTTTTTCCGCCGCCAGCGCTTCGATCACCGGCAGCAGGATGGAGTTCTGGCCTTTCGCGTCCACCCGGGCGGTGCCGACGCCGGTCGATTCCGCCCCGATATCGACGATGACGGCGCCGTCCAAAACCATCTTCCGCGCCCGATAGATCGCCTGGTCGACGCTGAGCGCGAGGCTCTCCCGGTAGGAACTGTCGGGGCTGAGGTTGATGACGCCCATCTGATAGGCCCGGTCCTCGAAGGCAAGGTCGAAGCGGGGAAACGCGAACGACCGTATCGGCGCCGCGATGGCGTCCCTGTGCGTCTCCCACAGAGGCAGCAGGAAATCCGGCGAGATCATTGAAGTCATGTCCATTTATCCTCGATGCGGACCACGTCCTCGATATCGTCGTCCGGCAGGGCCGCAAGCAGTTCGGCGACGGTCTTGCTCAGCGCCGGATGCATGTGTTCCGCGCCGACCTCCGCCAGCGGGGCCAGGACGAAACGCCGGTCCTGCAGGCGCGGATGCGGGGCTTCCAGTCTCGGGCCGCTGATCGTCCGGTCGCCGTAGAACAGGATATCGAGATCGAGCGTGCGCGGGCCCCAGCGCACGTCGCGGGTGCGGCGGTGCGCCGTCTCGATGCCGAGCACGAGGTCGAGCAGCGGGATTGGGCCAAGCGTCGTTTCGATGCGGGCGACGGCGTTCAGATAGGAGTCCTGATCCTCCGGCCCGCCGACCGGCGCGGTCTCGTATAGCCCGGAAACCGCGCCGAGGGTCACGCCCTCGGCGGCGGCGAGCATGGCGACGGCGCTTTGCAGATTGGCGAGACGGTCGCCCAGATTGGCGCCGAAGGCGATATAGGCTGTGACGGCAGGCAAGGACTTCTCCGGCGACGAGGCGCGACGACCGGCCCCTCGCCGGCTTTATAGCCCGCCGCCGGGAGAATGTGACCAGTCCGGCCGCGACCGGCCTTAAGGCGCGGGGGCTGCCAGGTCCAACAGGGCGCGCGCGTCGGCGACGTCTTCGATGCATTCGACCATGGCGATGAGCTGCTCGGCATGCTCCGGCGGCAAGGCGGGCGACGCGGCCGCACAGTTCCCCCGGAATTTGGCCAAATGCGCCGTCTCCGTCATCGGCCGCCCCGGCGCGCCGTAGACGGTTTCGACGACCGTCTCCAATCGCTGGCCATCCTTCAAGACGAGCGCGACTGAGATGGGCGTGAACGCGTTCGGGTCCGGATTGTCGTCGACCGCGATATCGACCCCGGCCGCAAGCGCCAGCCGGGCCGGGTCGGCAAGCGCTTGGGGCGCGAAGTCGGCGATGCCCACACCGCCCGTCAACGCCGCCGTCGCCGCCGCATACTGGCCGGAAAGCCGGGCGTAGTTGACCGTCATGCCGGCTTTGGCGGGCCGGCCGACCAGCCGGTGGGTCAGGCTCGGCGTCCTGGCTTCGATGCGGTCGATATCCGCGCCCGAGACCCCGTTGTCGCGCATCAGGGTCAGCACGCCGTCGATCAGGCCATGGGTGGCCCGGCCGGAGGGAAAGGGCTTGTGCGCCACCTCCGTCACCCGCCAGGTCCGGCCAAGCGTCGACGTGACGGCGGACAGGTCGTGCTCGCCCTCGAACAGCGCAAAATACCCGTATGCCCCTTCCAGAACTTCCTTTGGCGCATCGAGGCCCCGCGCCGCCATCTCGGCCGCGAGCACGGCGTTGCGGGCGTTGAACCCGGCCTGCATCGCCAGCACGATGGAGCCTTCCGTATGGGCCTGCATGGTCCCGCCCATCTGGGCGTAGGCGGCGCTCATGGCGTTGACGACGCCCTCCGCGTCGAGCCCCTTCAGCCGGGCCAGGGCCGCGGCCGCGCCGAAGCCGCCGGCGGTGGCCGGACGGAAGAAGCGGATCGGGGCCTTGGAGGCGACGCCGAGCCCGGCGGCGACGTCGATGCCGGCGACAAGCGCCGTCAACAGGTCCTTGCCCGAAACGCCGCCCCAGGCGTCGACGCCGGCCATCACGGCGCCGAAGGCCACCGCCATCGGGTGGACGACGGCGCCTTCGTGGACGCAATCGAATTCCGAATTGTGGATCTGATAGGCGTTGACCAGCGCGGCCGCCGGCGCCGGCAGGCGGCGGCCGCTCGCCAGGACCCGGGCCGAGCCGGCGGCCGGATCGACTCCAAACGCGGCCTGGCTGGCATAGAGCTCGTCGACCCAGGGGCCGGCGGACCCGACGGCGCAGACCCCTATGGAATCCAGCAGGAACGTCTTCGCCGCCCGGACAGCCTCCGGCGGCAGGTCTTCATAGGCGAGCCCGGCGGCGTGTTCGGCGAAATCCCATACGGCGTCCCGGCGATCCGTCATCTGCATCCCTCTCGATTCTCGCGGCCTGCCAAAACATGCCGCGCCAAGGGCGGCTCCGACCCCGGCGGGCTTGCGCGCGTTCTAGCGGTTTTGTCGACCGATCGCGACCGGACGGGCTTGCCGATCCACAGAAATGTTATATCATAACGCTACCTTTTCATCACCTCGGTCCCGCCATGCTCTTCAGACTCCTCGCCTTTGCCGCCATCGTCGCCCTGTCCGCAGGAACGGCGTCGGCCGCGCCGAAGGTCGCCGCCAGCATCGCGCCGGTCCACAGCATCGTCGCCCGCGTGATGGCCGGCGCCGGCGCGCCGACATTGCTCGTGCCGCAAGACGCCTCCCCCCACGACTTCGCCCTGAAGCCCTCCACCGCCCGCGCGATTGCGGAGGCGAACGTCGTCTTCTGGATCGGCGAAGCCCTGGAGCCTTTCCTGGAACGGCCGCTGGACAACCTCGGCCAGGACGCCGACGCCGTGGCGCTGATGGAGGCGCCGGGCGTCCTGACCTTGCCGACCCGGGACATCGACCTGGAGGACGACCACGCGGCCCACGGCCAAGAGCGGGATCACGACGCCGACCAAGAGCATGACAAGGACCACGCCGACCACGACAAGGATCACGACGCGCACGATAAGGACCATGGCCGCGGGCATGAACATGGCCACGCACACGATCATGGCGCGATCGACCCCCATATCTGGCTGGATCCCCGGAACGCCCGCGCCATCGCGCAGACGGCGGCAGAGACCCTGGCGGCGGCCGATCCCGCGAACGCCCCGCTCTACCGCGCCAACGCCGTCGCGTTCGACCGGGAGATGGACGGTCTGGAAGCCCGGCTCAAAACGAAGCTGGCGGGCGCCGCCGCGACGCCGATCGTCATCTTTCACGACGCCTATCAGTATTTCGAACATCGGTTCGGCCTGAACGTCGTCGCCGTGGCCACGATCAATCCGGAGACGCCGTTAAGCGCACGGCGCCTGTCGGACATTCGCAAGCGCATGGCCGATGCCGGCGTGAAATGCATTTTCGTCGAGCCTCAATTCAGCGCCGCCGCCCTGCGCAATCTGGCGCCCGGCCCGGACGTTCCCATCGCGACGCTGGACCCGCTCGGCGCCGTCATCCCGACCGGCCCCGGCCACTATCCCCGTCTGCTCGAGGACATCGTCGAGGCCGCCAGCCGCTGCGCCAATGGCTGAAACGACGGAATTGTAGTATTGTTGCGCAATAGCCCGACAAAGCGGAGGCGGCAGTGCGCGACGGCATTCCGATCATCGATTTTACCGGCTTCCATACGGGCGACCTCGAAACGCGCCGCGCCGTAGGCGCCCGCCTGACCGAAGCGGCGGAGACAATCGGCTTCGCCGTGATCTCGGGCCATGAGATCGATCCCGCCATCGGCGCGGCGCTGCGCGACGCGGGCCTGCGCTTCTTCGACCGGCCGCTCGACGAGAAGCTCAGCGTACGCCGCCCCCGCAATGACCAGAACCGCGGCTACATCCCCTATGGGGAGGAGACGCTGGTGCGCATGGCCGGCGGCGAAAGCCCGCCGGACTATAAGGAAGTGTTCGCCATCGGGCCGGACGACACGCCCGATACGCCCTATTTCACCGGCCCGGAGAGCTATCCCTCCTTCGCCCCGAACCTTTGGCCGGACGGCCCGGATGACCTTCGACCGAAAATGCTGGCCTACTGGCGGGTGATGGAGGGGCTGATGCGCATGCTCGGCCGCGCCTTTTGCCTCGGCCTCGACATGCCGGAAGGCAATTTCGACGACATTCTGAACGGGACCCATTCAAGCCAGCTCCGCCTGCTGCACTACCCCCGCCCGACGACGCCGCCCGAGCCCGGCCAGTTGCGCGCCGGCGCCCATACAGACCTCGGCATGATGACCATCCTGCGCAACGACCCCGCCCCCGGCGGCCTCCAGGCGCGCACGCGGGACGGCCGCTGGATCGACGCGCCGGCCATCGAGAACACCTATATCCTGAACATCGGCGACCTCTTGATGCGGTGGTCGAACGACCGCCTGCGCTCCACGCCCCATCGGGTGATGGTCCCGCCGGAGGACGCGGGCGCGGAAGCGCGGCGCCTGTCGATAGGCTTCTTCGTCGGCCCCCGCTACAACGCCATGGTCGAATGCTTCCCGACCTGCCAGAGCGCCGAGCAGCCGGCCAAATACCCCCCGATCACCGTGCACGACTACCGCACCGCCCGCTTCGCCGCCGGCGCCGGCGACAACCCCACCTTCAAGGAACCGCAAGCGGCGTCGGCTTGAGACTGGGATTGGCGGGAAGACTGGTTCAGGGATCGGTGGCTAAGGGCTTTTAACCCGCATATCTTAGGTGAGCGGGCGATTTTGCCGCTGTTATTCGCAATTTCTGTATAGTATTCAGCATGTTGAGTTGATTGAGGGACGGCTGCGATGCGGGACCTGGTGGGTGAAGCTGATAGTGAGCCGCTCCGCCTTGGTTTCGACTGCCGCCTGAAGCTTGAGTTCCATGGGTCCAGGATCACCTCGGACGCCGGCTTGCTCGCCTATCTTGAACTCGACGACGCCCTTGGCCTGAGCGATATGGCCGCCGGTCTGATTGCGGACAACCGCACCGGCAGGAACGGCTGGCACAGTCTTGCCGGTCAGCTGCGCCAGTCAGTCTTTGGCCGCCTCGCCGGATATGAGGAGGTCAACGACGCCGACCGGCTCGGCCGCGACCCACCGATGCGCTAGATTGTCGGCGGCAAGGCCGTTGAACGCGGCGGCGCATTCAGAAGCCAGATGGCGCGGTTCGAGACCGAACTACTCTCGACGGGCGACAATCTCACCGCGCTCGCAGATCTGTCCGGCGCCTGGATCGACGCCATGCGCTGGCGCAAACCGCTAAAGGCCATCGTCCTCGACATGGACAGTTCCGTCAGCCCAACCCACGGGGCGCAGGAAGGGACCGCCTACAATGGTCACTTCGCCCGCAACTGTTATCACCCGCTGTTCGTGTTCAACCAGTTCGGCTACCTCGAACGCTGCGCCCTGCGTCCGGGCAACGTCCATAGCGCCCATGGCTGGCGCGAAGTGCTGGAGCCTGTCGTCGCCCGCTATCGGGGCAAGCGGCTACGGCGATGCTTCCGGGGCAATGCGGCGTTCGCGCTGCCGGGCGTCTACGACTTCCTCGAAGCCGAGGGCTTCGGCTATGCGATCCGTCTGCCGGCGAACACGGTCCTGAAAGGAAACATCCCGCATCTGCTGAAGCGCCCGGTCGGCAGGCCGCCGAAGGACGTGCGCCGCTACTACGCGAACTTCAGTTACCGGGCCGCCAGTTGGCCGAAGCCCTGCCGCGTCGTCGCCAAGGTCGAGTGGCATCCGAGCGATCTCTATCCGACGGTCGGCTTCATCGTAACTAACCTCGCCCGGCCCGCCGAGCGGGTCGTTGCCTTCTACAATCAACGCGGCACGGCGGAGCAGCGCATCAAGGAGGGAAAGAACGCGATCCGTTAGACACGGCTTTCCTGTCGGAAGTTCGCCCATAACGCAGTGCGCCTGCAGCTGCATGCGCTCGCCTACAATCTCGGCAACTTCATGCGTACCGCGGCGCTGCCCGATATCGTCGAGCACTGGTCGATGACGACGCTGCGAGACCGGCTGATCAAGATCGGCGGCAGGATCGTCCGCCACGGCCGCTATATCACGTTCCAGATGGCGGAGGTCGCCATCCCGCGTGCTCTGTTTGCCGACATTCTGCGCCGCATCGACCGGCTCAAACCGAAGCTGGCGCCAGTATGACGCCGAAACCGCCGACTGATATCCAAGCCGATAGCCTCAGTGCGTCCAGAATTCGCCTGACGCGCTCGCTGCGCGTCGCATACGCCGCCAACCGACCGCGCACCGACGATCGGAGGCAAAAAGCTTGTCAGCAAAGCCGGATTTGGACACACTTCCCCTGCAGCGGGCGCTCCACGTGGGAAATCTCGTCTAAGGACGCTTTTGGAACCAAGAGGAGTGCGCAAATGAAACTTCTAGTGTGGACACTGCTGCTAGCCGCTACAACGATGTGGCATACCACCGCTGCAATAGCGGAGCGGGTGACTATTGAATTTCGAGCGCCAATCACAGGTATTCTGAGTTACGCAACCCCCCCAGGTCAGGAAGTTTCGAGCAGCAGACATCAACACGCTGTCTTGGGAATGTTAGACGAGGTTCGGTTATTACAAGAGCGCAATAGGTTGTATCAGGAGTTTATTAATTCCGAGCATCTTCGCTCAAAAGAATACAAGACTGCCAACCCCACAGTTCAGCGAGAATCCTATTGGCAAAACGGCCCTCTTTCATCCGCTAATTATTCACTAAAATTGTCAGGGAACAATAAAATCACGCATCTTTCGACAAATTGCAATTCGGATGCGCGAAAAGCGCCGGAAAGATATGGCATGATGTTTGTTATCGAAAATCCGGAGCTTTACATTCAGCTTGAAGATTCCGTTTCGGACTTGCATTTTGCTGAAGAGAGTTTACGGGAAATGGAGAGGCGCTTAGACCAATTCAAAGATTTTGGCACCAGAAAAGGAATTGGAAGTAAGCAATTATCTTTAGAGTTATTTCAACGATCTGTTGAGTATTATCAAATGGAATTGGCCAGACCGAATAATGATGAAAAAAGCCACGCCTACAAAACCTTTTACGAGGCCCTTAAAGGAATTGGGCGCATTGGTCACGAGCTGAGCAGTCATTCAATAGCTGAAACGCAAAGGGAAATGGAGCGCTTAATAAAAACTGCCTCACGAGATCGGGACCGCTCTCGCTCCCGGGCAAGTATTACAAAATATAATATTTGCTTAGGTCATGTTTTTTGCCCTATCGGGTATTCATGTAAAATCTCTAGCCAGAGCGCCTTGAAAGGTCAGTGGGTAAGCGCTGGAGACATTGTTATGAAGGTAGAAGCGACGGCGCAAGAATAATGAGAATTATGTCGCTTTGGATCACCTTTGCATTGGGGTTGGTGATCTTCTCTAACTACGCTGTGGCTCAAGTTGGCATTATGCCAGATGATGGAAATAGCGGCGGTGGCGCGGCGGATGCGGACACAGACGATGATAATGATGACTTTTTACCTCCATTTCACGACGATGACGATTTTGGCTCAGACGATAGCCCGTCTGAGCCGACGCCTAGGGGGGCTGGTCCCGTTCGTGATGAAGGCAGTGTTGTATCAAGAAAGCTGCCGCTCGAACAAAATTATATGCTGTATAGGATCGCTGAAAATAATAAATTTAGCTCAGGTATATACAATAAAATTATCCGCGACCCAAAATATAAAAAAGATCTTATGGATTCAGTATATGTCTATGAATATGCGGACAATTTAGTCGTGCAGAATAGAGATAGGATCGTCGATGCGACAAGCTGGATTGTCGAAAAATCTATGATGTATACTTACGATTTTGCGGCGATGAAATTTGTCGCTATGAAGCCAGCCGGTCCTTTTATATCTTTTGCAATGGTAAAACTACGGCCAGCTGCAAAGAGTTTAGCGCAGACTGCCGGCCGGTCAGCTGGATTGAAAGCGCCGATCGTTATCAGAAATGAAATTAGGCGGGAGAAAAATCAGTCTAGAGAACGAGTCTGGCAAAAGTACTATCAGCATTATGCATTCCCCCAGTTCCGACCTGCGAAAAGAGGGCTAAAAACCCGCTGCTGCCGATAAGCTCAAAAATGAGGTTTTAGGTTCATATGAAGCCGAACGCCCCATACGGACCAAATGAAGATGAAAAGGGGCTGCTCTTCGCCCGGTCGCTCCGAGGGCTGTAACCCCGGAAAGCGCATGGTCCGCGGCCAGTACTGAAAGCGCCAACGCGAGAACTGGTGCGACGACCCGGCGGCGCTAAGCCGCCATCGGGCGCCCCACGCCGGCGATGGTCGTTCGGTGCATCAGGCGGCGCGTGTTGGCCTGGTCGAACGGGCAGGCGCGGTGCAGCGTCGAGCGGTTGTCCCAGATGACGACGTCGCCCGGCGACCATGTGTGGACATATTCCGCTTCGGGGCGGGTGGCGATCGCCAGGACTTCGTTCAACAGGTCCTGGCTTTCTTCCTCGCCCATGCCGACGAAATTGCGCACCCAGATCTCGGACAGAAAGATCGAGCGGCGGCCGGTTTCGGGATGGGCGACCACGACCGGATGGATCACCGGCGGCGTCTTCGCTTTCTGCGCCTCGCTCAAGGGGCCGCGCAGTTTCAGGAACTTGCGCTCATAGTTCCAGACATAGTCGTAGACCGCCTCCAGGCCGTCCAGCCGGCGACGCAGCCCCTCGGGCAGATCGTCATAGGCGGCGGCCATGCTGACGAAGGCGGTCTCACCGCCCTCCTCCGGCCGCTCCAGGCAACGGAAGACGGAGCCAAGGCTCGGCGTTTCCAGATAGGCCAGGTCCGAGTGGAATTCCTTGGACCCGCCATGGGCGCCGATATGCCGGCCGTTCTCGACGATATTGGAGACGACGAAGATTTCCGGGTGGCCTGGCAGCAGGAACTGGGTCAGCACATGTTCCTCCAGCGCGCCGAAGCGCCGGGAGAAGCGGATATGGTCATCCGGCGTCAGGCGGCTTTGGCCGCGCACCAGCAGCACGCCCGCCTCCACATAGGCGCGGCGCAGGCCAGCGAAAGTCTCGTCGTCCATGTCGGCGGCGAGATCGAGCCCCACCGCCTCGGCGCCGAAACGGTCGGTCAGCGGCTTTACGTTGATCGCCATGGTCCAAACTCCCCTGCTCCACACTACTCGAGGGAGTCTGCCGTCCGTGACGCCGCAGTTCAACGCTTCACGAATGCCCCGTTTGGGCGCTTGGCGCGCTCTACCCGCAGGCCCACTGCTTGGGGTCGAAATAGCCGAGCGGCAGCCACCGCATTTCGGAGATGACGTAGTTGGCCGTATCGTCGCCCGGCTTTCGATTGACGATTTCAAGCACGATCTCGCCGTTCGCATCGATTTCGAACGCGCGCGCCTGTTGCGGGCTGGTCACGATCATGTCGCCGCGGGGCAGCATCTGATGCTTGCCGCGAATGCGGGTGTAATAGTCGTTCTGGCGGCCGTCGAACTGCACGCGGCGGCGATAGGTCGTCGGGTCGATCGCGACGATTTCGCTGTAGTCCCGGCTCATCCGGTTGTTCAGCACGGAAATCTCGCCCGTCGCCAGCCAGTCGGGGTCATGCTGGCGCTGGGTCGCGCCTACCCGCCACCATTTGATGACGGCCGTCTGCGGATCGACGACGAAGACCAGGTTGAGCGATCGGGAACTGACCAGAAGGTCGCCCGCCGAGAAGCCCTCGAACCGGTCGGCGATGGCGGCCGGCAACGGGTCGACGTCGTTGAAATGATGCGCCTCGATCAACCACTCGCCGTTCGTATTGCGGCTGTTCCGGCCACGATCGTTGTGATGCAGGCGCCGGACCTCCAGCACGTCTATCTCCGGGTTGGCGGCGATCATTTCGTTCAGAGAAACGGTGCGCAGAACCCGCCCGTCTTCGACGCCGATCTCGATAAGCGTGCCGGGACCGCGAAAAGTCCAGACCGACTGGCCGGACTCCGTCAGCGTAACGGCGTGATGAAAATTGCCGGCCGCCGCCCAGATGCGCTCGCCGCAGGCCGACACGCGCTGCAGGGAAGCGTTCGGGTCGAACGTATAGACGACCGAACCGTCCGGCAGCGGCTCGAACCCGTGGACCAGCTTGCGGTGGGCCGGTCGGGGCTCGAAATCGCCGAACGGCTCCTCGCCGAGACGCCAGATCTTCGTAATCTTGAGATCGGGCGACAGCAGCAGCGCCGCATTCTGGGCGACGCCGTCGATCTGGAATGCGCCGGTCAGGATCCGCCAACCCGGCGTAAGGGCGGCGGGATCGGCGCGCAGGGCGAGGCCCTGCACATCAAGCCCGTCGGCGGCCGCAACGTCGATGAAGCCGGAATAGTCGACGCCGGCCTCCCTCAGGACGCTGAACTGCGCGTCCTTATAGTCGCCCGTCATCAGGCTCTTCAGTTCCGAAAGCGCCGCGGCGCCTTTCGACGGAAAGCCCGCGACGGCGACGGCGGCGCGGCCGACGAAACCGCTCGTATCGCTGCCCTTCAAGGTCGAATGGACCGTCCACCCGAAGCCGACGACGAAGATGCCGCCGAAGAGGCAGCAGAGCAGGAAAACCCACGTCGGAATATGCAGAACCGCAGGAACACGAAACTTCATCGACGCACCGCCTTCCCGAAACTGAACGCGCCCGTTCGCAGGATGCGCATGATTGGTCTCAATATGTGGTTTGCGCCGCCGTCGCGGCAATTGCGCAACTTCGCCACGCCAGCGCTGACGTTCTAGCCCGACAAGATAAGAGGCGTCTTAACAGGCTAAGAAATATGAGGAAAGCCGGGCAGGCTGGAAAACGATCCGCCCGCGCGGGCGAACCGGCGATTCATGCTCTGCCGCCAGGACGCCGGCTCGCGGCTCATTCGGCGGCGGCGGGCTTTGCGATCTCGGCGGCCGGCCCGAGCCCCATGGTCTCCCGCAGCGTGCCGCCCGGATATTCGCGGCGGAACAGGCCCCTGGCCTGGAGTTCCGGCACGACGAGCTCGCAGAAATCCTTGAGCGAGCCCGGCACGATGGGCGGCAGCAGGTTGAAGCCGTCCGCCGCGCCGCCGCGAAACCATTCCTCCATCAGATCGGCCACGTCGCCCGCGTCGCCGACGACGAGGCAATGGTTCTTGGCCGCCTTGGCCTGCACCGCGACCTGGGCAAGCGTGAAATTCCGCTCGCGCCCGATGCGCGCGAAGGTGCCGGGTCCGCTTTTGCGCAGGCCGTTGCCTTCCAGGGCCGGCATCGGCGCATTCGGGTCGTAGCGGGAGAGGTCTATGCCGCCGAGCAGGTGCTCGAGGCCGGCGATGGCGTCCCCGACGTCGACCATCTCATGCAGCGCGTCGAACCTCGCCTGGGCTTCCGCTCGCGTGCGGCCCACATAGACCGAGACGCCCGGCATGACCTTGACCGCGTCCGCCGAACGGCCGCGTTTGAGCGCGGCGGCGCGGACCCGGTCGCGGAACGTCCGCGCGCCCTCGATATCCGCCTGGGCGGTGAAGACCACGTCCGCGATGCGGGAGCCCATGTCGACCGTCGCATCGGACCCGCCGGCCTGAATGATGACGGGCCGGCCCTGGGGCGGCCGCGCCATGTGCAACGGCCCGCGCACGGAGAAATGCGCCCCCCGATGGTTCAGCACATGGACTTTCGCCGGGTCGAAGAATTCGCCCGCCGCCTTGTCGCAAAGGAACGCGTCCGCCTCGAAGCTGTTCCAGAGCCCGAACGCCACGTCGGCGAACTCGTTGGCCCGGGCATAGCGCTCCTCATGGGCGTCGTGCCGGTCCTTGCTGAAGTTCCATGCCTCTTCGAGCTGGCCGCCGGTGACGCAGTTCCAGGCCGCGCGGCCGCCGCTGATGTGATCGAGCGAGCCGAACATGCGCGCCACGGTGAACGGGTCCGCATAGCTGGTCGCCACGGTCGCCGCGAGGCCGATATGCCGGGTCATCGGCGCCAGCGCGGAAATCACCGTCATCGGCTCGAGCCGCGCCGCCTTGGCGTTGTTGCGGATCGCCGCCAGATCCTCGCCGCCGACGACGGCCAGCACGTCGGCGATGAACAGCATGTCGAGCTTCGCCGCCTCCGCGATCCGCGCCATCTCGATCCAGCGGTCGAAGTTCCAGCCAGCGTCGACCGCGGCCTCGGGGTGCCGCCAGCCCAGATGGTGGTAATTGCTGTCTCCGGCGAGAAAGACCGCGAGGTTCATCTGTCCAGGGCTTTGGGCGGGTTCGGCCATCGGCGTTCCTTCAAACCCGACTGTCAGGCGGCGCGCGCCGGATTAGTCCCGCTCGAACACCGCCAGCAGCCGGCCCTCGCAGCTCCGCCGCGGCGGCGAATCCTCGGGCGTATTCGGCACGTCGAAGGAGGTGTGGGGGCAATAGACCGAATTGATGCGGCGGCCGTCCATCTGCTTGAAGACGAGGATTTCGTCCGGCGTCATGTCCGGGAAATAGCACCAGCGATGGTCGGGATTGTAGACCGGCGCGGCCACGAGGCTATCCTGGTTCCGGCCAGTGTAGAAATAGTCGATCACGTCGTCTTCCGGCAGCGTCTGCCAATCGATAAAGGCGAGCGGATTGTTGATGGCGGGATGGTCGAAGGGCTGCCAGGTGTTGAACCAGGCATAGACCCAGTTCGGCCGCGGCTCGACGCCATATTGCGCCAGAACGGCCTCGGACATCTCCTCCAGCCGCTTCATGTTGTAGTCGCAGTGAACGAAGCGGGCATAGCCGTCATTGAAGTCGATCGGCGTCTCGGTTCGGATCAGGTGGCTCCGGGCGAAGACGCGATGGGCGCCGGTCACGCGGGCGACGACGTCTTCGATCTCCCGGTAATAGACGTCGGCCACATGGGCTTCGTCGCGGAAATCGCGAACGGCGGTCTTGTGCTTCTCCAGGGTGAAGCCGGAACGCTCCAGGCTGGTTTCTCCGGCCGCATGGTCGGCGCGGATGTCATGCACCAGGATGTCCTGAACGGAGGTGTTGGCGCGCCGGGTCTCGCGCGAGCCGATGCGCGGAATCTCCTCCCGCCCCTTCCACTCGGCGTTCACATAGCGAACCTTCGCCGGAACGGCCTCTGTACGGGCGGCAAGGCTGACATCGGTCATGGGCGGGGTCTCCTCCGGGCGCGACAAACGTTCTCGCGCGACGGCGTCGACCGCGCGCCTGCCTATCGTGCCGGCATCGCCCGCCAAAATCCAGACCGCCCTTGGCCGGGCGAACGCCCCGGCAGGGGCCAGTAACGGTCAGGACGGCTGGGACTTGGCGAAAGCGTCCAGCTTGTCCTGGGAGGCTTCCGTCTGGTGCTTCGCCTTCCACTCGGAATAGGGCATGCCGTAGACGATCTCGCGCACGTCCTCGTATTCCAGATCGACGCCTTTGTCCTTCGCCGCCGCCGTGTACCACTTGGACAGGCAGTTTCGGCAGAAGCCGGCAAGGTTCATCAGGTCGATGTTCTGCACGTCGGTCCGCTCGCGCAGATGCTCGACCAGGGTGCGGAAGGCGGCGGCTTCCAGTTCGGTGCGGGTCTGGGCGTCAAGATCGGCCATGGCGGTCTGCTCCTTCGAAGCGCGAAGATCTATTCTATCGCCGATGGAACAGGCGTTCGATATCGGCGAGGTCCAGTTCAATATATGTCGGTCGGCCGTGATTGCACCGCCCGGAATTCGGCGTCGCCTCCATTTCACGGAGCAGCGCGTCCATCTCCTGCTGGTTCAGCCGCCGCCCCGAACGCACGCTGCCATGGCAGGCGATGGTCGCGGCGACCGCGTCGAGGCGTTCGACGAGCGGTTCCGCGCCGCCAGCCGCCTGCACTTCGTCCGCGAGGTCGCGGATCAGCGCCTGCACGTCCGCCTCGCCCAGCGCCGCCGGCGTCTCCCGCACCAGCACGGCGCCCGGCCCGAACGCTTCGACGACGAGGCCAAGCTCCGCCAGGGCATCGGATTCCGCCGCGAGCGCGCCCGCCGCGACGCCGTCCAGCTCCACCACTTCGGGGATCAGCAGGATCTGGCGCGCGACGCCGCCTTCCGCCCGGGCGCGTTTCAGGCGCTCATAGACCAGCCGTTCATGGGCCGCGTGCTGGTCGACCAGCACCATGCCGCGCCGGGTCTGGGCGACGATGTAGTTGGCGTGAAGCTGGGCGCGGGCGGCGCCGAGGGGATGGTCTTCCGCCGGCGGCGCCATCGCGGGATCGGCGCCCGGCGCTGCGCCCGCCATATGGGGCTCGGCCCGGGCCGATGGCGGGAACGCCGCCATTTCGGGCGACGGCGCCTGGAAACTGTAGCTCCTGGACGAACTGGCGAAACCTGGGGGACGTTCGGGCGGGCGGTTCGCCTGCCAGTCCGAAAGGGCGCTCGTGCTGGTCGTGGCGCCAGTCACGAACCCGGCCGCGCCGAGCGCGTGCTTCAGGGCCGAAACGACGAGCCCCCGGATCGCCCCCGGCTCCCGAAAGCGGACTTCGGTCTTCGCCGGGTGCACGTTCACATCGACTGCGTCGGCCGAGAGGTCGAGGAACAACGCCAGTGCGGGAAAGCGGCCGCGGGGCAGGATATCCGCATAGGCGGCCCGGGCGGCGCCCAGCAGCAGCGGATCGCGCACCGGCCGCCCGTTCACGAAGAAATGCTGGGCGAGGCCGTTCGCCCGGTCATAGCCGGGCGCGCTGGCGTGGCCGGATAACGTGGCGCCTTCCCGTTCGGCCGAGATCACGAGGGCGTCCCGCCCGAAATCGCGCCCGATCACCTGGGCGGCGCGCTCCAGGCGCGCGTCGATCAGATCGCCGGCCGAGGCGGCGAGGTTCAGGGATTTGCGGCCGTCGTCCTCAAGCGTGAAGGCGATGTCGGCGCGGGCGAGCGCCAGGCGGCGCAGAATGTCGAGGCAGGCCTGGGACTCGCTGCGCGGGCTTCGGAGGAACTTTAGGCGGGCCGGCGTCGCGTAAAACAGATCGAGCGCTTCCGCCGTCGTGCCGGGCGCGCGAGCCGCCGGTTTCGGCCCGGAAACCTGCCCGCCCTCGACGTCGATGCGCCAGGCCTCGGCCGCTCCCCGGGCGCGGCTCGTCAGCGAAAGCCGGGCGACCGCGCCGATCGAGGGCAGGGCCTCGCCACGGAAGCCCAGGGTCTCGATATGAACCAGGTCGTCGTCCGGCAGCTTCGAGGTGGCGTGGCGTTCAATGGCGAGGGTCAGTTCGTCCGGCGTCATGCCGGCGCCGTCGTCCGCGACGGCGATGCGCGTGCGCCCGCCCTCGCCCAGGCTGACGTCGATGCGGGACGCGCCCGCGTCGAGCGCGTTCTCGACCAGCTCCTTCATTACGGCGGCCGGACGCTCCACCACTTCGCCCGCGGCGATGCGGTTGACGAGCCCCCCCGGCAGCCGCCGGATGGTCATGCGCCGGAGCGGGCGCGTTCCAGGTACTCCCGCGCGAGCACCTTGCCCTCCTCGACGGCTGGCTGATCGAAAGGATCGACGTTCAGGAGACGGGCCGCGAGGATCGTCTCCAGTTCGTAGTGCGCCATTAGCGCGCCCATGCTGGCTTCGTCGGCCTGGGCGACGGTCAGAATGCGGGTCGGCCGCTCGTTGCGGATCAGGGTCTCGGCGGTGGCGCGCTGCTCCGCGTCCAGCAGGTCGCCGAGCGGGCGTTGGTTGAGATAGGCCAGTTCGGCGTCGTCCGTCGGCAGGGACGCAGGACCGGCGCCCGCGACGTCCGAGAGGATCAGCGTATAGAGCTTGTCGTTGGGACCGCCCAGATAGAGCTGCAACTGGCTGTGCTGATCGACCGTGCCGAGCGCGTTCGCCGGCAACGTGCCCTTGCCGTCCTTGCCGAGGCTTTCCGCCCAGAGCTGGCGAAACCAGAAGGCGAGCGGCGCCAGGGCGTCGACATAGGGCATCAGCACCGTGACGCCGAAGGCCTTGTCTTCCGCGAGCCCGATATTGAGGGCGGCGCCAAGGGCGGCGGGGCTTTCCGTCGCCGGCGCCAGCAGGGAAGCGTCGAGCGCCGCCGCCGCCCCGGCGCGGATCGCGCGGACATCCAGGCCAGCCAGCGCGGCCGGCAGCAACCCCACATTGGAAAGCGCGGAATAGCGCCCGCCGACGCCCTTGTCGTGCTCCAGCGTCGCCATGCCGTTGGCGTTCGCGAACCGGGTCAGCGCGCTCGGCTTCGCCTCGGTCAGAACGGTGAAGGCTTTCGCCGACGCCGCTTCGCCGACCGCGCCGTCAAGCCAGCCCTTGCAGGTCAATGTCTGGAGGATGGTTTCGGCCGTGCCGCCGGACTTGGATACGGAGACGATATGCGTGCGGGCCGGATCGGCGCTGGCGAAGAAGGCGTCGAAGGTCGCGGGGTCGACATTGTCGAAGAAAACGAGGCGCGGGCAGCCGGCGCGCGGGCCGAAGCCATGATCCGCCAGGCGGACGAGCGTCTGCCCGCCGAGGCTGGAGCCGCCGGTGCCGAGGATGACGACCGTATCGGCCGCGTCGCCGATCCGCTTGACGGCGGCTTCTATATCCGCCAGATCGTCCGACCGGTCCGGCAGGGCCAGCACCGCCGAGGCGCCGCTCCGGCGCGCCGCCTGAAGTTCGTCCAAAGCCGGCTGAAGGCCGCCCGCCAGCGCCGCGAGCCTCTCCGGCGCGAGACCGCTCGGCCCGGTCGCGCCTGTAAGATCCTGGGAATAGGGAAGCTTCGCCATCGGTTATCCGCCTTTGCTGCAATCAAGGATCGTGCGAATCGAATCGATCAGAAATTGCTCGACAACATCCTAACACCGCATCATCGACCGCGGGCTTTCGCAGGGGGAACGAGGCTAGTTCTCGTCCTTCACGGTGACGGCCCGCCAGCCTTCCAACGCTTCCGGCGCGCCGCCGACGGCGATCATCAACCGGTTCGGGTCGAACAGGCGCCGCGCGACCCGTTTGGCGTCTTCCAGGGTCACGGCCTCGATCAAGGCGGCGCGGCGGTCGAGATAGTCTTTGGGAAGATCGTTCTCGCGGATCGCGAGCAGCGTATTGGCGATGGCCGTCGTCGAATCGAGCGCCAGCGGCAGGGAGCCCGTCACCAGCGCCTTCGCGTCCGCCAGTTCCTCCGCCGTCGGCCCTTCGGCGGCCATGCGCGCCCATTCCGCCTCGATCACCGCGACGGTTTCCGCCACGGTGGCGTTGTTGGTGGAGGCGGAGCCCAGGATGAGGGCCGCGGCGTCAAGCTCCGTCAGGCTGGCGTTGATGCCATAGACGAGGCCGCGCTTTTCCCTAACCTCCTCCATCAGCCGGGCGCCGAAACCGCCGCCCATGATTTCCGCCAGCAAGGTGGCCGCGCGCCAGTCCACGTCGATCCGCCGGACGCCGGGGCCGCCGAAGACGATGGTCGACTGCGGCGCGGAAATGGCGGCCAGGAGCCGGAGCGGCTGCTGCGGCAGCGCCGCCGGCGCAAGGTCCGACGGGCCGCCGGGCGCGATCGCCGGCAAGCCGCCGAAGGCGCGAACGAGCGCATCCTGCAGTTGCGCCGCGTCGATATCGCCGGCGGCCGCGACCAGCAGCCGGTCCCGTCCGAAGCGTTGCTCGCGGAAGGCGGCCAGATCCTCCGCCGCGATCTTGGCGAGGGTCTCCACCCGGCCGAGCGTCGAGCGGGCGTAGGGATGGTTGGCGAACGCCGTTTCCAGGAACGCCCGATAGCCCCGCCGGGCCGGCCGTTCGCGCGCGCTTTCCAACGCGGCGATCTTGCGCGCCCGCGCCCGCTCCAGCGCGTCCGCGTCGAACCGGGGCGCCGTCAGCGCTAGACCGAGCAGGTCCGCCACTTCGGGCAGGTTTTCAGAAAGCGTGTAGATCGAACCGGAAATCGAGTCCTGGCTCGCGCTGAAACTGATGCGGGCGGACAGGTCCGCGAGCCGCGTCTTGAAGGCGCTGGCGTCCAGATCGCCGGCGCCGTCCGTCAGAAGGTCCGCCAGCAGATTGGCGCGGCCCTGGAGAGCGGGCGGGTCGGTCGCGGCGCCGCCGTCGATCCGGAAAGCGATCGCGACGACGGGCACGGCGGAATCCGACGTCAGCCAGGCGGTGACGCCCGCCCCCTCGACCTCGATCACCTCCGCCGCCCGCGCCGGACCGGCGGCGAGCGCGAGCGACCAGAGCGCGAGGATAGCGATGGCGGAGGCGCGCAGGCGCCCGCAAAGACCGCGCATCACGACGGCGCCTCATCCGCCGGTTGAAGCCAGCCGGTCGCGGACCGGGTCTCCTTCAGAAGATCGCGCGCGGCGGCTTCGACCTCTTCGGCCGTCACCGCCTCGATGCGTTCCGGCCAGGCTTCCACGTCCTCGACGGTCTGGCCGACCGCAAGGGCGCCGCCGATGATGCGCGCGGGGCCGTCGAGGCTGTCCCGGGCGAAGATCGCTTCGGCGACCAGACGGCGCTTGGCGTCGGCCACTTCCGTGTCCGTCACGCCATCTTTCAGGAGCTTTTCGATTTCCGCTTCGAAGGCGGCTTCCAACGTCGCCAGATCGACGCCATCGGCCGGCAACCCGAAGAGACCGGCGGAGCCGTAGTCCCGACCGTCGCCGCTGTACCAGAAGGTCGCGGACAACGCCTGTTTCGCCTCGACGACGAGCGCCTTGTAGAGACGTCCCGTCTCCCCGCCCAGAATTTCGGCGAGAACGTCGAGCGCATAGGGCGCGCGCGCCTCGCCGTCATAGGTCGGCGCCACATAGAGACGTCGCCAGTTCGGCTGTCGGACGCGCGCGTCCTTGTACACGACGCGGCGCGCCGCCCTCTGCTCCGGCTCATTGATGTCAAGCGGCTCCGGCAGCACGCCCGCCGGCACGCGGCCATAGGTGTTGTTCGCAAGGGCCAGGGCAGCTTTAGGAGTCACATCGCCCGCGACGACGACGATCGCGTTATTGGGCATGTACCAGCGACGATAGAACTCAAGCGCGTCCTTGTAGTTCAGGCGCTCGATCTCGTAGCGCCAGCCGATGATCGGCCGGCGATAGGGATGGGCGAGGAACAGCGTGGCCCGAAGCTGTTCGGACAGGATCGCGGCCGGACTGTTCTCGACCCGAGACAGGCGCTCTTCGAGCACCACGTCCCGCTCGGACCGCGTCACCGCCTCGTCGAGCCGGAGATTGGCCATCCGGTCGGCTTCCATCTCCATCACCATGCCAAGCTGGTCGGCGGCGATGATCTGGTAGTAGCCGGTATAATCTTTTGAGGTGAAAGCGTTATCCCGGCCTCCATGCTTGGAAATCCGCCGCGAAAACTCGCCGGGCTCCAGCAGGTCCGTGCCCTTGAACATCAGATGCTCAAGGAAATGGGCAAGGCCTGTCTTGCCCTGCACCTCGTCCATGGCGCCGACCTTGTAGTAGACGAACTGCGCCACGGCCGGCCGGCGATGGTCTTCGATCACGACCAGTTCCAGGCCGTTATCCAACACATATCGCGACGGATTGAAGACTTCGGCCCGCACGGCAGTCGCAATCGCGACGACCGTCAGCGAGAAGGCCGCGATCCGGGCGGCGACCCCGGCGACGCGCGCGGATCGCGCCATCAAAACAGCTTAATGCCGGTGAAGCCGGATGTTAGACGCTCGACCCGGATTTCCGGGGTCTCTCCCTCGGTCACGGGCTGGCCGAGCGCCGCATTCTCATTCAATCGCCGGCGTTCGCCCGCAGGCTCCACGACGACGCCCGGCGGGTTCAACTTCCGCCAGAACATCAACTGCTCGACGAAGTTGCGATCGTCCGCTGCGAGCACCTTCGCCTCCTGATCGACGCGTCGGCGAATATCCGGGTCGGCATCGGTGGCGTTGAGGTGGGCCAGCAGCGCCTGTTCGCCGCGCCCGCCGCCGCGCGTCGCCGTCGCGGACGCGACGCGGCCGCCGGCGATCGGCGTCTCGTCCAGTTCGCCGATCGGCCCGTCCGCCCGGCCCGCGACGAAACTGTAGCTGACCGGGGACGCGACGGGACGGCTCGCGGTCAACGCCGCCGCGGCCGACGTGCGCGCCCGCGCGCCGCCGTCGCCGACAAGCAGGCCGCGCGCCTGATCGCGCTGCTCCAGCCGGCCTTCGCCGACTTCGCCCGGCTTCGGCGGCCGCAGATTGTAGTCCGGCGGCAGGCTCAAAGGCGCGTTCCGCACCACGGCGAACTCGTCCGGCGCCTTTTTCTCAAGGCCCAGATTGTCTTTCAGGCTCGAACATGCGCCCGTCCCGACCGCCAGGGCCGCGACGATGAGGAAGCGAAGCTTGCCGTTCATATACGCCACTCCTTCCCCCCTATGATTCTCTATTCACTAGATGTAGTCGATGCGCGCTTTGGCCACAAGGAATCGATAATCACCAAAATGACGCCCAAAGTGATCGCGGCGTCCGCAATATTGAAGACGGGAAACGCCCACCCCCGCCAATGCACCGACAGAAAATCGACGACCGCGCCGTGGATCAGCCGATCGAGCGCATTGCCGAGCGCGCCGCCGACGATCAAGCCGTACCCGGCGGCCAGAAGCGCCGTTTCCGACTTCGCCATCTGCCAGGCCAGAAAGGCGCATATGGCGAGCGCAATAGCGAAAAAAACCAGCGGCGACACATCGCCGCCGCCGAACATGCCGAAGCTCACGCCACGGTTCCAGGCCAATGTCAGATCGAACACGGGCAGCACCCGGATCGGATCGGCGGCGGAGAATGAGGCGAGCGCGACCTGCTTGCTCGCCTGATCCGCCAGAATGGCGACGACGATCGCGATGACCCCGGTTCGGCGCGGGCTCACGCCGCCGCGTCGCCCGCCGCCGGCAGGCGCCCGACCACATCGGCGCAGCGCCCGCAGAGGGAGGGATGCGCGGGGTCGGACCCGACATCGGGCAGCTTCCGCCAGCACCGGTCGCATTTCTCGGCCTCGGCCGGCGTCGGCTCGACCGCGACGCCCGCCACCTCGTCGAGGCGGAAAGCGCCATCCGGCCCCGCGCCGACGCGCAGATCGACGGCGGACGCGATGGCGATCTCGGCGAAATCGACGCCCGATAGCTGGGCCATGCGCTCCTCGGTGAGCCAGACGACGGGGGCCGCATCCAGGCTCGAGCGGATGCGTTTCTCGGCGCGCTCGCCTTCGATGGCGCCGGTCACGACCCTGCGGATTTCACGGATGTGGCTCCAGCGCGCGGCGAGCGCGTCGTCCCGCCAGGCGTCCGGCGTTTCCGGGAAGGTCTGCCGATGCACGCTCTCGCCCTCGGCGTCGCCATGGCGGGATAGCCAAGCTTCCTCGGCCGTGAAGCACAGCACGGGCGCCAGCCAGGTGGTCAGCCGCTCGAAGATCGCATCCATGACGGTGCGGTTCGAGCGCCGCTCCAGGCTGTCCGGATGGTCGCAGTAGAGCCGGTCCTTGCGGATATCGAAGTAGAAGGCCGAAAGATCAACCGCGCAGAAGTTATGCAGCGCCGTCCAGAGCCCATGATAGTCGTAGTCGTCGATGGCCTTGCGCACGAGCGCGTCCATCTCCCACAGGCGATGCAGCGCCCAGCGATCCAATTCCGGCATGTCGGCGGCCTGGACCCGCTCCGCCGGCTCGAAGCCCTGGAGCGCGCCAAGGAGGTAGCGCAGCGTATTGCGCACGCGCCGATAGAGGTCCGCCTGATGCTTCAGGATCTCCGGGCCGATGCGCAGATCATCCGCATAGTTGGACGACACCACCCAGATGCGCAGGATATCCGCGCCATACTGGTCCATCACGTCCTGCGGCGCGGTCACGTTGCCGAGCGACTTGGACATCTTTCGGCCCTGCTCGTCCAGCACGAAGCCGTGGGTCAGCACCGCGTCATAGGGCGCGCGCCCGCGCGTGCCGGAGCTTTCCAAGAGCGAGGAATGGAACCAGCCGCGATGCTGGTCCGACCCTTCCAGATAGAGATCGGCCGGCCATTTCAGGTCGTCCCGGTCCTCCAGCACGAAGGCGTGGGTGGAGCCGGATTCGAACCAGACCTCGACGATATCGTGGACCTGCTCGTAGTCCTTCGCGTCATATTCGTTGCCGAGGAACCGTTCGGGCGGCGAGGCGAACCAGGCGTCCCCGCCCTCTTCCCTGAAGGCCGCGACGACGCGGTCGAACACGGCCTGGTCCTTCAGGATCTCGCCGGTTTCGATATGCACGAACAGCGGGATCGGCACGCCCCAGGCGCGCTGGCGCGAGATGCACCAGTCCGGCCGCTGCTCCACCATGCTGTAGAGCCGGTTGCGGCCCTGGCCCGGCACGAAGCGCGTCGCGTCGATGGCGGCGAGGGCGGACTTCCGCAAATCGTTCGTCTCCATGGAGATGAACCACTGGGCCGTATTGCGGAAGATCAGCGGCGCCTTGGAGCGCCAGGAATGGGGATAGCTATGCTTCAGCCGGCCGCGGCCGAACAGGCCGCCCGCGCCGGTGAGCGCGACCGCCTGCAAGGCGTCGATGACGGCGCCGTTGGCGTCTCCCTCCGAGCCGTCCTCCGCCAGAATGCGCTTGCCTGCGAACAGCGGCACGAAATCGCGGAAGGCGCCGTCCGGCGCCACATAGTCCGTCACCTCCAGGCCATGCTCCTGGCCCAGGTAGAAGTCGTCCGCGCCGTGGCCGGGGGCGATGTGCACGAAGCCGGTGCCGGCGTCCATGGTCACGAAATCGCCGTTCAGAACCGGCGACGGCGTCTCATAGCCAAGCCCCTTCAGGGGATGGGCGCAGACGGTGCCGAGGAGGGCCTCGCCCGTCATCCGGCCCAGAACCTCATGCGCCTCGACGCGCATCGCCTTCAGCGCCGGCTCCAGGAGCGCCTCGCCGAGCACGACGACGGCGCCGGCCTTGATGAAGCTCTCGTCCTGGGTCGCGTCCACGCGGACGCGGACATAGCTTTCCTCGGCCGCCGCCGCGATGCCCCGGTTGGAGGGCAGCGTCCAGGGAGTCGTGGTCCAGATGACGATGCAGTCGCCCGCTTCGAGGCCGCTCTCCGGTCCCGGCGTCGCCACCGGAAACCCGACATGGACCGTCGGCGACACATGGTCCTCGTATTCCACCTCGGCGTCGGCGAGCGCGGTCTTCTCGATGACCGACCACATCACCGGCCGCTGGCCGCGATAGAGGCCGCCGTTCATGGCGAAGCGGGCGATCTCGCCGGCGATGCGGGCTTCCGCCGGGAAGGTCATCGTCTGATAGGGATCGTCCCAGTCGCCGATCACGCCCAGGCGCTTGAATTCCTCGCGCTGCACGTCGATCCAATGACGGGCGAAGGCGCGGCATTCCTCGCGGAACTCCAGCACCGGCACCGCGTCCTTGTCCTTCCCGTTTTCCCGGTAGTTTTCCTCGACCTTCCACTCGATCGGCAGGCCGTGACAGTCCCAGCCGGGCACGTAGTTCGCGTCATAGCCGGACATCTGCCAGGCCCGGTTGATGACGTCCTTCAGGATCTTGTTGAGCGCGTGGCCGATGTGCAGGTTGCCGTTCGCATAGGGCGGGCCGTCATGCAGGATGTACTTCTCGCGGCCGGCGGAATCCTCGCGCAGCCGCTTATAGAGGTCCATCTTCTCCCAGCGCTCAAGGATCGCGGGCTCCTTCTTGGGCAGCCCGCCGCGCATGGGAAAATCGGTCTTCGGCAAGAATACAGTCGCGCGATAGTCGTCGCTCATCGGAAACCCGTCAGGCTTGCTGGTGGTCCGCGCGCGCCGTCGCCGCGTCGGCGGCGATCTGCGCCTTCAATGCGTCGAAGCTTTCGAACTTCCGCTCGGGCCGGATAAAGCGCAAAAGCTGTACGCGGACGCGCTTGTCGTACACATCCCGGTCGAAGTCAAACAGATGCACTTCCAGGCGCTCGTCCTCGCCGCCGACGGTCGGGCGCTTGCCGAGATTCGCGACGCCCGCGACCCAGCGTTCGTCCCCTTCGATCAGCGCCTTGACCGTGTAGACCCCGAGCGCCGGGCGCACGAGATCGCCGAGGAAAATGTTCATGGTCGGGAAGCCGATGGTGCGGCCGCGCTTGTCGCCATGGGAGACGACGCCCTCCACCTCCCACGGCCGGTCCAACAGCTCCGACGCCCGCTTCACGTCGCCCGCCCGCAGGACGGAGCGGATCAGGCTGGAGGAGAACACCGTGCCGTCGGGCCCGGCCATCGCCGGCACGGACGTGACGCCGAAACCGGCCGCCGCGCCCGCCTCGATCAGATAGGGCGTGTCGCCCGCCCGGCCCTTGCCGAAACGGAAATCCTCCCCGACCGCCACATGGCTGACGGCGAGCGCATCGATGAGCGTCGCCTGGACGAAATCGGCGGCGGTCTGGCTCGCGGTCTCCCGGTTAAAGGGGCAGATCGCCATGAAATCGACGCCGAGCGCCTCCAGCCCGCGCGCCTTGCCCCGCCAGTCCGACAGGCGGAACGGCGTCTTGTCGTCGCTCAGCACGCTGCGGGGGTGCGGCTCGAACGTCAGCACGCCGAGGCCGATGCCCCGGGCGCGCGCCGCGGCCGCCGCCGCCTGGATCACCGCCATATGGCCGCGATGCACGCCGTCGAAATTGCCGATGGCGACAGCGCCGCCGCGCCGCGCGCCGTGCACGTCGGCGAGTTGGTGAAAAACCTCGATCATCGGGCGGCGGCGCCTCTCTTCAACCGGCGCGAGACGGCGGCATCACGATCGCCTCCCCGTCCACCACGGGCTTTCCCTTGACGAGGCAGGTCGTCTTCAACGTAACCCGGCGCTTCTCAAGGTCGATGTCCGTCACCTCGCAGACGGCCGTCACCGTGTCGCCGGGGCGCACGGGCGCGCGGAACTTCAGCATCTGGGAAAGGTAGATCGCGCCCGGACCAGGCATGCGCGCGCCGAGCACGGCGGAGATGAAGGCCGCCGTCAGCATGCCGTGGGCGATGCGGCCCTTAAACATGGTTTCGGACGCGAACTCGTCGTCCAGGTGCACCGGGTTGGTGTCCCCGGATACGCCCGCATAGAGCACGATGTCCGCGTCCGTCACGGTCTTCGCGAAACTCTCGGTCTGACCGACAGTCAGATCCTCGATAAAATAACCGCCGGCTGACGCCATGGCGCTCTCCTCCCCACGAACCAAGCCCGCATTCCATAGCGCAAAGGGCGCGCCGGAACCAAGCAGGCTTCGCGCGCCCGTTCCACGGGCGCGTTCATTCCGCCGCCGCGCGATCCATAAAGCTGGCGAGCCGCACGTCCAATTCGGTCACGCCGCCGGCCGAATGGGTGGCGAGCGTCACGTCCACCTTATTGTAGACATTGAACCATTCCGGGTGATGGTCCATCCGCTCCGCCATAAGGGCGGCGCGCGTCATGAAGGCGAAGGCCTGATTGAAGTTTCTGAACTCGAAGGCCTTTTGGATCGCCGCGCGGCCATCGACCTCCGACCAGCCGGCCAGATCCGCCAACGCCGCGGCGAGCGCGTCTCCTGTCAGGACATCCGCCATGGTATATGCCTCTCGAACTTCGTAACCCTCGCCGTCGGAGCAAACGCCCCTTGGACCGCGCCCAACTTCCGCCCAGCCTAGACGATTTAGCCGAAATCGCGGAACGCGCGATGACGCGCCTGCCGACGGCCTTTCGGGAGCCGGTGAAATCCATCCCGATCCTGATCGAGGAGTTTCCGGACGAAGAGGTCTGCCGGGAGATGGACCTGGAAAGCCCCTTCGACATTCTGGGCCTCTATCAGGGCGTCGACCTAGCGTCGAAGAGCGTGCTCGACGCGCCGGCCGACCTGGACCGGATTTTCCTCTATCGCCGCCCGATCCTCGACTATTGGTGCGAAACGGCGGAAGAGCTGGACCATATCGTCGCCCATGTCCTGATCCACGAGATCGGCCATCACTTCGGCCTTTCGGACGCGGACATGGAGAAGATCGAAGCGAGCGTGCGTTAGGCTGGGCGGGATGGGAGTTTCCGCCCCATGAGCTCGGCGATCCGGCGCGCCGTCGACGCCTTCGCGCGCAAGCTGGCGCTCCGCCGGGATGCGCCCGCCGACGGCGCGGGCGAAGCGAACCGCCTCAGGCGCGAGCTGCGTCGGGCTCGCAGAGGCCGCGCCGCGATGGCGCCCGCCCACGCAGCCGTCGAACGGTTCGTTGCGACGGGCGATCTTACGGCCGCATGTCTGGATTATGTCCGCAGCGCTTCGGTCCGCCTGGAGACGCGCGGCCTCGCCCGCGGACTGGCCCATCGCCTCTATGACGCCCCCGGCGACAAGACCTTGGGGGCGCTCGCGGTCGGGGTCTTTCTGGCGAAGCAGGAGTTCTTGGCGCCGGCCCACGCATGCTTCGAGGAGGCGGGCGCGGCGGCGGCGCGGGCGCACTGCCCGGCGGAGTATTTCGACGCGGCGCTCGCCGTCGATCCCGCTACCGGCTGCGCGGCGTTGACCGCCTATCTGAACGACGCCGCGCCGCCGCCCGCGACGGTCCTCGATCTTACCGAACGCCTCGTCAAGCATGGGTTCTATACGGCGGCTCGCCACATGCTCGACCGGCTGGCCGAAGCGGCCTCCGGTCTGGATGCGGCGGAGATGGCGCGGTTGGACGGGCTCCGCGCATCTTTCGCCGCATACGGCGCGCCGGCGCCGGACCTGCCGCCGGGGACGATCAGCCTCGCGGTGATGGACTATCGTCGCCCCGACGCGGCCGGCGGCCGACGGGACGGCGCGGCCGATATCCTGTCCCTGGCGGCGCTGGGGCAGGTCGCGCGCTTTTCGGGCCTGACCTTCTCTGGCGACGCCGATCTCGCGCGCCTGGCGACCGCATTGCAGGATCACGCGCCGCCGCCCCGTCGGGCGCCCGACCCCAAGGCCGCGGTCTGGCTGACGCCGCTCGACCGGGATTTCGCTTCCGGCCGCCGCTATCCGCCCGGCTGCTGGCTTATCGCCAATGGCGTCTTCATGGCGGCGCCCTATGGCGGCGTCGCCGATTTCCCGTTTCCGCCCGAAGTCAGGCCGATCTTTATCGGGTTCGGTCTGGAAGACGCGGAGCGCCTGAGCGAGCCCGTCGTCGACTATCTGAAGCGCTGGTCGCCCATCGGCTGCCGGGACTGGGGCACGGTCTACCATTTGCGGGCGCGCGGCGTGCCGTGCTTTTTCTCCGGCTGCCTGACCGCGACGCTGGACCTGATCCTGGCGCGGCGCAGCGCCGCCAAGACGTCCGCCCTGGAAGGCGCCTTCGCCTCGGAATCCCAGGCAGGCGGCATTCTGCATGTTCTCAATCGCTTGCGAGAAGCACTTGCAGAAGAATGGATGGAAGCCTGGGACCTGCCGTCCTTTCTCGCGCTCAAGGCGATGGGCGCGTCCGCCACGTTTCAGGCGGAGGCCCCGTCCCGCGCCGACCGTGAAGGACTGACCAATGTGGACGCCCCCAGCCTCGACGCCATGCGCTCAGGCATAAATTTCACGCTGGAACAAATTCTTACGTCGATATTTTCAGGGGAAAGCGTGGAAACGGTCACGCAGCGCTGGCGCGACCTCACGATGGAGGACGTAGCGGCGGCGGCGACCTATTGCAGCGACTTTCCGCCCGCCGCGCAGTCGGACGACTCCGCAACGGCGCTCGCCGCCATCGAGCGAAGACCGCCCGAATTAACACGTATGGAACAGGAGGCTATCCACCTCGCCTTCACGTTGGACGGCAATATGAAAGCGCCTTTCGCGGCACTTCTGCAATCCATCGCCGAGCATACGCCCGGGCCGATCGTCGCGCATGTTCTCGCTCGCGGATTCAGCCCCGCATACGAAGACCGGCTCAGCGCCGCCTTCCCGGAGATCGCGTTCGACTTTTTTCGGTGCGACCGCATCGACTACGGCGCGTTCGAAAGAAACTTCAGCCACATCACCAGCGCCGCCAAGGACCGCGTATTCCTGCCCGAACTGTTGAGCGGCACCGACCGGGTTCTCTATCTGGACGTCGACGTTCTGGCGCTCGCTGACCTGCGCCCGCTCTACGGGATCGAGCTAGGCGACGCGCCCCTGGCCGGCGTCCCGCACAGCCGGCGAGGATGGCGGACCGTCGGCGACCTTGTGGAGCGGGCGATCGCCGGCCTGGAGCCGGACGCCGCCTGGACCCTGCGCCGGCGGCTCGCGGCCGAGCGCCCGCTCCACGCCCCCAACTTCAATTCCGGCGTCGTGACGATGAACCTGAAGGCGATGCGCGCCGACGCGTTCGTTCGTCGTTTCCTGCCGTATGTGCGCGAATGCCGTTTCACCGACCAGGACGCGCTGAATCTATATGCCGCCGGCCGGGCGCTACTGCTGGACCGCGCCTGGAATTTCATGCCGAACCACGACCATGTATCGGAGCCGAAGCTCATTCACTGGGCGGGGCCGACAAAGCCGTGGGACGATGGCTATGTGCTCGGTCAAGCGACCTATGAGGCCTATGCGGCCAGGGCCGCCGCCAGGATGGAAGCGGCCGGCGGGGACTAAGGCAGATCGTTCAGCCGACGATCGCCAGCCGCTTCGCCATCGGCAGGTAGGTTTCCAGGCCCGGCACATCGAGCCCCTTCACCTTCGCGTCGTCGTCGATGCGGCGCAGCGCGGCGGCGTCCTCGGCATAGGGTTCGTCGCCGAAAGCGGCCGCCTCTTCCGGCGACATCGGCCCGCCCTGCAACTCCAGGCTCCGTACGGAATCCGGCGCAAGACGACCGAAATATTCGGGCTCGATCGCGCAGAGCCAGCGCTTCGCCGGCACATGCAGGCGGATCGGCTCCAGCACGTCCGGTCCGAACAGGCGGGAGAGCATGGCGACGCCGGCCTCCTCATGGCGGTCGTCGACGCCCTGCTTCGCCAGCGCCGTATCCTCCGCCGGCAGCAGATGGCCGATATCGTGGAACAGCGCGGCGATGGCGAGCGCATCGTCGAGCCCCCGATCGACGGCCAGCGCCGCGGATTGCAGCGCATGGTCGAGCTGCGTGACTTCCGACAAACCGTATCGGCCGACCGCGCGGGTCTTCATCAGGTCAAAAGCTTCATCGACCGATTGCAGCAACATCGTTCCGCCCCCACACTTGCATCCTGAAAAACCATGCCGCGCGCGCCGTGCGCGGTCAAAACCCCGCCGTCGCGGCGATTCGGCTGACGCCGGCGGACGCTAGTCAGGAAGGAATGCCGAAATATGACAAACGCCCAAACCGTCATCGACCTGGACGCGAAGCGCATGGCCGCGATGGCCGCCAAGGATGTCGCTACGCTCGATGAACTTCTGGCGGACGATCTGGTCTACGTACATTCCTCCGCCCGGCTCGACACCAAGGCGAGCCTGATCGGCAACATGCAATCCGGCGCGACCGTCTACCAGTCGGTCGAGCCTTCCGAGGTCACGGCGATCGACCTGGGCGACGCCGTGGCGCTGACCGGCAAGGCCGCGATCAAGGTCACGTCGAACGGCAATGCCATGGCCTTCGGCGTTCAGTTCATGGACATCTACGCCAAGCGCGACGGCCGCTGGCGGATGGTCGCGTGGCAATCGACCAAACTGCCGGAATAGCCCCGGGTCGCCGAACCGTCAGACGGGGCTGTTCAACTCGACCAGGTTCATCGACGGATCGTAGACATAGACTTGGCGCAGGCCCGCCATGGCGTAGGATCCCGCATCGGTATAGAGCGCGCCCAATTTGTCGAGCCGGCGGGTGATGGCCTCCAGGTCCGGCACGGTCAGCGCGAAATGGCCGCCGATGGTCGGGTTGTGGTGGAAACCGTTGCGCTTGGCGAAGTCCGCCGAGGGCTTCACCACATGGATGCCCCGGTTGTCGTCGCCGAAAATGGCGAGGCTGTCGCCGCTGGCCACATAGTCCGCGACCGGCGATGCGTCCGCCGTATGCCAAACGCCTTCTTCAAGGCCGATCAGATCCCGGAAATAGGCGACCGTATCCGCGACCCGGTGCGCCGGCAGGTTCACATGGTGCAGGAACCAGCCGCCGTCTTCGACATGCTCGTCATGGGCCTCGTCCGCGCGCGGCGCCGGCCCGGCCGAGGCGTCGACGGCCTCGTTGATCTCGATCAGGTTCTGGAAGGGGTCGTAGGCGTAGATCTGGCGCATGCCGGCCATGGCGTAGACGCCCGCGTCCGAGACGATATAGCCCGCGCCTTCCAGCCGCGCCTTCACCCCTTCGACATCGGAGGTCGTCACGGCGAAATGCCCGCCGATGGTCGGGTTGTGGAAAAGATTGTTCCGGCGGGAGAAGGACTGGCTGGCGCGGACGATGTGCAGGCCACGATTGAAGCTGCCGAACGGCGCCATGCGCTCCGGGTCCACGGGAACGTCTCCGACCACCTCCGGATAGGCCCAAACGCCATCCTTCAAGCCGATGACGTCCCTATAGAACGCCGCCGACTCCAGCACGTCATAGGCCTGAATGTTGACGTGATGAATGAACCAGCCCATTGCGCGCCGTCTCCCCATATCCCTGCGTTTCGCCGATCCTCGACGCTCCGCCGCGCGAAAGCAACGCCAGGGCGTCCGGCGCGCCGCGGCCGACCAAAGCTAGGCAGGCCGAAAATCCTCACCTAGGCTTTGGGGATAAGAACGAGGCCGCGCACGCGGCCATGCCCCATTGAGGACGCCCATGCCTGTCTCGAAGATATTCATCGCCAACCGGGGCGAGATCGCGATCCGCATCGCCCGCGCCGCCGCCGACCTGGGGCTGGCGACCGTCGCCGCCTATAGCGAAGACGACGCCGAAAGCCTCCATGTGCATGTCGCGGACGAGACCGTGGCGCTCGAAGGCGCCGGCGCAGCCGCCTATCTGGATATCGACGGCGTCGTCGCCGCCGCCAAGGCCGCCGGCGCGGACGCCGTTCATCCCGGATACGGCTTCCTCGCCGAGCGGGCCGACTTCGCCGAAGCCTGCCGGGCGAACGGACTGACCTTTATCGGCCCGACCTCGGCGCTGCTGACCCTGTTCGGCGACAAGGCCGCCGCGCGCGCCGCCGCCGCCGCGGCCGGCGTTCCCATCGCCAAGGGCGTCGACCGGGCCACGAGCCTCGCGGAGGCCCGCGCCTTCTTCGAAGACCTCGGACCGGGCGGCGCGATGATGATCAAGGCCATCGCCGGCGGCGGCGGGCGCGGCGCCCGCGCCGTGCTGAAGGCGGACGAGATCGACGAGGCTTTCGCCCGCTGCCAGTCCGAGGCTAAGGCGGCGTTCGGCCTTCAGGACGTCTATGTGGAGAGCTTCATCTCCCGGGCGCGCCATATCGAGGTGCAGATCCTGGGCGACGGCACGGGCGCGGTCGCCCATCTGGGCGAGCGGGAATGCAGCGTGCAGCGGCGCTACCAGAAGGTCGTCGAGATCGCGCCGGCGCCGGCGCTCGATGCGGGCCTCCGCCAGGAAATCATCGGCGCCGCCCTCCGCCTCGCCAAGAGCGTGGACTACAGCAATATCGGCACGTTCGAATTTCTGGTGGACGCCGACGCGCCGGCCGATGGGCGGCGCTTCATCTTCATCGAGGCGAACGCCCGCCTGCAGGTGGAGCATACGGTCACCGAGCAGGTGACCGGCGTCGACATCGTGCAGGCGCAGATCCGTCTGGCCGCAGGCGCGACGCTCCAGGACCTCGGCCTGGACGATCCCGAGGTCGCGCGTCCACGCGGCTATGCCATTCAGGCGCGCGTGAATATGGAGACGATCAAGCCGGACGGCTCCGTCAGCCCCGGCGGCGGGGTGCTCGCCGCCTACGAGCCGCCGAGCGGCCCCGGCGTGCGCGTGGACGGCTTCGGCTATGCCGGCTACGAGACGAGCGGGCTTTACGACTCGCTCCTGGCGAAGGTCATCGGCCATGCGCCCGCGCCCCGCATCGAGGACGCCGTCACCCGCACGCGCCGCGCCTTGCGGGAATTCCGACTGGATGGCGTAGAGACCAATATTCCGTTTCTGGAGAACGTACTGAGCGACCCTGCTCTAACCAAAGGCGAGGTTCATACACGGTGGGTCGATGAAAACGTGGCGACGCTCGCGCGGCCGCCCGAGGACGCCCGCCGCCGCCACGCGCCGCGTCCGGCCGGAGCGGGCGGCGAGGCGTCCGATGGCTTCGCCGGCGCTCGCGTGGACACCAGCGACCCGCTCGCCCTATTCGCCCACGACGCGGCGGTGAAGGCCGCGCGCCCCGCCGCCCAGGCGGCCCAGCCGAAACAGCCGACCGGCCCCGACGGCTCCGTCGGCCTGGTCGCGCCGATCCAGGGAACCATCGTTTCGATCGCGGTTTCGACCGGCGATCAGGTGCTGGCCGGGCAGCCCGTCGCCATCGTCGAGGCGATGAAGATGGAGCATGAGATCAAGGCCGACCGGAGCGGCGTCGTCCGCCAGGTCACCATGGCGGCAGGCGACGTGGTGCGGAAGGACCACCCCATCGTCTTCGTCGAGCCGGCCGAAATCGAGGGCGCTTATGCCGGCGGAGCGGACGCCGTCGATCTGGACCATATTCGGAGCGATCTCCAGGAAGTCATTGACCGGCATGGCTTCACGCTGGACGAAAACCGGCCAGGCCCCGTTACGAAGCGGCACAATATGGGCTACCGCATGCCGCGCGAAAACATCAATCAATTGGTCGATCCCGGCTCCTTCCTGGAATACTGGCCGCTCGTGGTCACCAAGCAGCACCAGCGCTACGACCTGGACACGCTCCGGGAGAAGTATCCGGGCGATGGCGTCGTCGCCGGCACCGCCTCCATCAACGGCGACAAGTTCCCGGACGAGCAGTCCCGCGCCATGGTCGTCCATTACGATTACACCGTTCTGGCCGGAACCCAGGGGCGGCGCAATCACTACAAGCAGGACCGGCTGTTCGAACTGACGCGGCGCCTGAAACTGCCGTTGGTGCTGTTCTCCGAAGGCGGCGGCGGCCGGCCGGGCGAGGACGACGACGGCCCCCGCGTCGCTTTCGACACGCCGACTTTCACAACCTTTTCAAAACTCTCCGGCCTCGTCCCGATGATCGGCGTCAACAACGGGCGCTGCTTCGCCGGCAATACCGCCCTGCTCGCCTGCTGCGACGTGATTATCGCCACCGAGAATTCGACCATCGCCATGGGCGGCCCGGCGATGATCGAAGGCGGCGGTCTTGGCGTCTACACGCCGGAGGAAGTTGGCCCGATGTCCTTCCAGGCGCCGAACGGCGTCGTCGATATCCTGGTGAAGGACGAAGCGGAAGCCGTTGAGACGGCGAAGAAATATCTGAGCTACTTCCAGGGCGCAGTCGACGACTGGGAGGAAGCGCGCGATCCGCGCCATCTCCGCCACGCGATCCCGGAGAACCGGGTGCGCCTTTACGATATGCGGGAGATCATCGAAACCATCGCGGACAAGGATTCCGTGCTGGAGATCCGCGAGCAGTTCGGCGTCGGCATTATCACCTGCTTCATCCGCGTCGAGGGGAAGCCGATGGGGGTGATCGCCAACAATCCGCACCATCTCTCCGGCGCGGTCGATAGCGACGGCGCGGACAAGGGCGCCCGCTTCCTCCAGCTCTGCGACGCCTTCGACATTCCGGTTCTGAGCCTGATCGACTGCCCCGGCATCATGGTCGGCCCCGACCATGAGCGGACCGCCCTCGTCCGCCATTGCACGCGGTTGTTCAACACCGGCGCCAATCTGACGACGCCGCTGATCAGCGTGATCGTGCGCAAGGCCTACGGCCTCGGCGCCCAGGCCATGTGCGGGGCGGGCGCGCTGGTGGGGTTCGTGACCGTCGCCTGGCCGACGGCGGAGTTCGCCGGCATGAACATCGAGGGCGCGGTCAAGCTGGGCTTCCGCCCGGTGCTGGCCGCGATCGAGGATCCGGAGGAGCGCAAGGCCGAGTTCGACCGCCGCGTGACGGCGGCATACGAGACCGCCCGCGCCGCCAACGCCGCCGGCGGCGGCGGCATCGACGACGTCATCGACCCGGCGGACACCCGCCGCTGGATCGCCAACAGCCTGCGCCGCCTGCCGCCCCCGCCGAAGCGGGAGGGCAAGAAACACGCCTATATCGATACCTGGTGACGCGGCCGCCGCTCAAATGCGACGGCGACTGAACTAATGGGCTTCCGCCTGCGCGGCGGTCGGGTCTGCGCTCTCGGGCGCCGTCAACGCGCCTGCATCCGGCGCGCGCGCTTCGGCCATCGCCGCCAAGGCCGCCGTCGCGTTGTGGCGCCGCAGGAACGCCTCGATCCCTTCAGGGGTCAACTCGACAGTCAGCAAATTTTCCCAGGGTAAATCCATTTCGCCCCCCATTGCCTCGTCGTCTTCCTGACGACTCGCCGCCCCCGGCGAAGGTAAGGCTTTATACATCAGTTCGGGGCCTGGAGAGAATGACCCTCATCGCCTGATTCGCCATGCCGCGACCTTTGGCCTCCGACAGCCCGAGACCGGCGACGGGCGCGGCGGCGGGGCGCCGCCGCCGCGTCTTTTCATTTGTTTTCCAGGCCGAAACCCGCTTGGATTAGGCTCCCGCGAACGCGCTCGAACGGAGCCAGCGAGCACATGATGCAATTTTCTTCCCCACGCTATGTCGTCGACGACATGATGGCCGCGCAGGAACTGTTTCACGGCCGCAAATGGACGGACGGTCTGCCCATCGTGCCGCCGACGCCGGGGGCCGTCGCGGCGTGCCTGGACTGGGCGCTGCTGGCGCCGGATCACCTGGTCGGCGTGGAGCGCGTGCACGCCCGCTCGATCACGGCGGAGAAGCTCGCGATCAACGCCGTGATGGCCGGCTGCCTGCCGATGCACTTCCCAGTGGTCGTCACCGCCTTCACCGCGATGCTGGAGGAGCCCTTCCTGCTGCAAGGCGCGACGGCCAGCACCGGCGGCTGCGCCGTGCTGACGGTGGTCAACGGACCGATCCGCCAGGAACTCGCCATGAGCGGCGGTTTCAACGCGCTCGGCGCCAGCGACCGCGCCTCCACGGCGATCGGCCGCGCCATCCGGCTCTGCCTCTACAATCTCCTGGACGTGCGGCCGGGCGAGGCGGACCGCTCGACCCTCGGCCATCCCGGCAAGATCAGCTACTGCGTGGCGGAGGACGAAGAAAACTCCAACTGGCTTTCGCTGGCTGAGGAACGCGGCGTCCCCGACGGCGCCTCCGCCGTCACGGTGTTCGCCGCCGGCGCGCCCCGCCAGATCATGAACGAGTGGACGACGGAGCCCGAACTGATCCTCGACACCTTCGCGGCCGAGATCAAAGCCAATATGCGGCATTATTCGATTTGGCCCGGCAATTACGCCATCGTCGTGCCCGCCCAGCTCCGCGCCCATTTCGACGCCGCCGGCTGGTCCAAGGCCGACGTGCGCCGCTATGTGTTCGAAACCGCCCGCGTCAAGCGGAAGGACTGGGCGGAATGCGGCAAGGGCGCCGTTGTCGGCGACAGGGGCGAGGAAGAGTATGCGGGCCTGACGGCGCCGGACGACCTGCTGGTCATCGCGGCCGGCGGCCCGGCGGGCGGCTTCGGCGCGGTGATCCCGCCCTGGTTCGGCCCGAAAAGCAAAGCCGTGACGGTCGCGGTCGGCACCTGCGTCGACTGCGAAGTCTGAAACGATCCAAAGGGGAGAACGCATGAGCATGGAAGTTCTGGACCCGACCTATGGCGGCGGAACCGCCGGCTTCGAGCCGGCGGCGCGCATCGCCTCGCTCGAGGGCAAGACGGTCGGGCTAATATCCAACGGCAAGAAGGGCACGAAGCCTTTCTTCGACGCCATGGAGCGGGTGCTGAAGGAGGAAGTCGGCGTCGGCCGGGTCGTCCTCGCGGTCAAGGGCAACTATAGCGCCCCGGCCGAGCCGGCGATCATGGCCGAGGCGCCGGAATGGGACGCCGCCTTCGCCGGGATCGGCGATTGAGGCAGCTGCTCGTCGTGCAGTTTGCATGACGCCATAGCTGCCGAGAAACAGGGCGTACCGGCCGTCGGCGTGATGACGACGAAATTCGTCAGCGCCGCCGAACTTATGGCGCGCAGCCAGGGCGCGGAGGACTTCCGCTTCGTGACCATCGAGCACCCGATCAGCAGCGCGACGGACGCCGCGCTCGCCGAACAGGCGCGGATCGCCGTCACGCAGGGCCTCAGGATTCTGGCGGGCGACGCCGACGCTTAAGGCTTCCCTCGCCTACCCGTCCGCTTCCATCGCGGCGGACGGGTCGCGGGCCCATTCCTGCAGGGAGGCGTCGTAGACGGCGGCGTCGGGGCGGCCGATCAGGGCCTGGGCGAAGGCGACCTGGGAGGCGGCGATGCCGCCGCCGCAGTAGATCACCAGGCGCTTGTCCGCCGTGGCGCCGGCGCCGTCGAAGGCGGCAGCGATGTCCGCCGGGCTCTTGAAGGCGAAGCTCTCCCGCTCCAGCATCGCGGCGGCCGGCACGTTGACGCTGCCGGAAATGCGCCCCGGGCGGCCATAGTGATTGCCGCCCGTGCCTGTGTGCTGGGCCGGCGAGAGCGCGTTCACTACGACCGCGCCGCCATCGCCCCGCGCCGCCTCCACGGCGGCCTGATCGACGAATATTCCCTCCCGGAAGGCGGGCGTGAACGTCGCCGGAGGATAAGAGCCGGCTTCGGTCGCCACGGCGCGCCCTTCCGCCGACCATTTCCGCCAGCCGCCGTCCAGCACCGCCGCCCGGTCGAAGCCGAACGCCCGCAGCATCAGCCAGAGACGCGGCGCCCAGGACATGGAGCCGCCGGAATAGACGACGACCGTGGAACCGTCGCCGACGCCGAGCTTGCCGATGGCGGCGGCGAACCGTTCCGGGCTCGGCAAGGTGAAGCGGAGCGGACTCTTGTCGTCCGAGAGGTCCTCGATGAGATCGGCGAAGACGGCGCCGGGGATATGGCCCTTGTCATAGTCCCCCCGGCCGGATTCCATGGTCATGTCCCCGCCCGGCGCCGGGTGCAGATGCACCGTGGCGTCCAGAATGCGCAGGTCCGGGTGGTTCAGGTTCGCTTGCAGCCAATCGGTCGAGACCAACTGGCCGGGCGGTTCGAGCGGCATGGCGTTTTCTCCTGAGCTTGGTTCTGGCGCGGGTCTTCTAAAGCGGCAGCGCCAGCAGCGTATCGACCCGTTCGTTATCGAAGATCACCAGGCGTTCCTGGAAAATCGGCGGCTCCCGGTCGATCAGGATGCGGTCCCGGTAGCGGCCGACGCTGAACAGCATGGCGTTGCCGCGAATGTCGATGCGGACCGCCTGATAGTTCGCGACGACAGAGGCCACGCCCCCCTCCACGCTTTCGACCTGAACGCCCGAGATGAAGTGCTTGTAGCGGTGGTCTTCGAAGATGTTGGCCTCGCGGATCGAGGCGACGCGGTCGTCCAGCATCGCCCGGCTGTCGGCGTCGATCACGCCGAGCGGCAGGCCCTGGTCGTAGTTTTCCGCGGAGATGATCTTGTAGCGGCAATCCTCGGCGAAGAAGGCCGGCCATTCCTCCAGCCGGTCGTCGTCGATGGCGCGGATATAGCGGGCATAGAGCCGCTCGATGCGAAAATAGAGGTCCCGATCGTCCATTGCGGCTACATGTCCATCACGGCGCGATAGGCCTTCCAGAAGCCCCGGATCGAGACCTCCGTCGCCCGCGCCTTGGAGGATTCGACAGAGCCGCCGCCCATGGGCACGACGCCCACTTCGCCCGTTACGCCCTGGATCGCCTTCTGCACGAAGCCGCCGATGCAGCCGTCCTCCATGGAGATATAGCCGGCGGGGCCGACGAGGTTCGCCTGCTTCAGGCGGCGGGCGCGCATGTCCGCGTCGTCGTCCGCATAGCCGACATGGTTCCAGACAAGCTCGGTCTCGCCAACGCCCTTGGGCAGGACCTGGCGGATGGCGATGGAGTTGTAGTGGCATTGCAGGCCGAGCGAGGGGAAGACGGACATGATTCGCGTCGTCATGCCCTCGCCCGACTCGTCGACGGCGTCCAGGAGGGTCGGGTCGGCGAGCTGCATGTCTTTCAGGGAATGGACGCCTTCGGCCTTGTAGCCTTCGTGGTCGACGCCCGTCTTGCTCTTGCCATAGCTGATATGGCTGCCGCCGCCGGCGCCGACGACGATGCCGCCTTCCTGGCTCAAGCGGTTCAGCTTGAAGGTGTTGAAGAAGGTGTGCAGCAGGCTGGCGTGATAGCTGTCGCGGAGGTTCTCGTTGTAGATCTTCCAGTTGTTCGGCAGCACCTGGACGTTCCGCCCGAGGAAGGTCAGCGGCTTGCCGAGAATGCCGCGTATGAAGCCCGCGATCTCCGGGCCGACATAGGTCTCGAAGTCCGGCGTCGCGTCGGAATATGTGGCGAAGATCAGCCCGCAGAATTCCGTGACCCGGAGCCGCTTGAGCCCGTGCGCCGCCTTGTCGAAGTCCTCCGGCAGGCCGCCCGCGCCGTTGACGCCCTTCTCGAAGGCCACGCCCCTTAGCTTGCCGTCCAGGTCGTAGGACCAGGAATGGTAGACGCAGGAGAGCACCTTGGCGTTGCCCCGGCGCTTCAGGCAGACCAGCGCGCCCCGGTGGGCGCAGCGGTTTTCCATGGCATGGATCTGGCCCACGCGGTCGCGCGTGACGATCACCGGCGTTTCGCCGACATAGGTCGTCAGGTGGTCGCCCGGCTCCGGCAGTTCGCAGGCGAGGCAGAGATAGTTCCAGACCGGCCCCCGGAAAATCGTCTCCAGTTCGCGCTTGTAGTGCGCCTGGTCGGTATAGAGGTCATAGGGAATCTCGGTCAGGCCGTCGTTCGGAAACCGAATGGCGGCTGTCGCGCCGCCGCTGTTCGCGCCGTCCATGGGGCGTCTCCCTGTTCGATCGGGCTTGATGCTATAACGGCGGCCTCAAGGACAAAAGCGCCCCCCGATGACATCAATTCCCCCGAAGCCGCCCGAGGCCGACGCCCCGGTGCGCGGCATCATCTGCATGGTGGTCGGCACCGTGCTGCTGGCCAGCAACGACGCGGTGAGCAAATGGCTGCTCTCCACCCTGCATCCAGGCGACATCATGGCGTGGCGCGGCCTCGCCTCGCTGCCGTTCATCATGGTCATCCTCAAGCTTGAGGGCGCCCGCGTCCGCGACCTCAAAAGCAACGCGCCGGCGCGGAACGGCCTGCGCGCGCTGCTGGCGCTGGCGACGAGCGTGCTGGTCGTCATCTCCTTTCAGGTGCTGCCGCTGGCGGACGCGCTCGCGGTGATCTTCATTTCGCCGCTGATGGTGACGGCGCTTTCCGCCGTGATCCTGAAAGAGGCCGTGGGCTGGCGGCGCTGGAGCGCGACCGCGACCGGCTTCGTCGGCGCGATGGTCATCGTCGGGCCGAGTTTCGGCGATATCGGCTTCTGGGTGCTGGCGCCGCTCGGCGCCGCGACGGCGGCCGCGCTCAGAGACATCGTGACCCGCCCCCTCACCCGCATCGACAGCGGCCCCTCCATCCTGTTCTGGTCCATGATGGCGAGCACGGTCGGCGGGTTCGCCAGCCTGCCGCTCCTGGGCGCGACGCCCTTGGACGCAACCGCGATCTGGCTGCTGGTCGCCGCCGCCGGCATGCTGGCGCTCTCCCATCGCCTGACCATCGCCGCCTTCAAGCTGGCGTCCGGCGCGATCGTGGCGCCCTTGAAGTATCTGGCGTTGATATGGGCGGGCGGCATCGGCTACGTGGTCTGGGGCGACGTGCCGACGCTGCAAAAGACCATCGGCGCCGCCATCGTCGCCGTCGCCGGCCTCTATATCTGGCGGCGCGAGATCATTCTGGAGCGGGAGCGCAGAGCATGAGCGAAATCGAAGTCGCGCGGATGGAAACCGAAGCCGGCGCCGTCGCCTTGCGCATGGCCGGCGCCGGCCGGCCCCTGGTGCTGCTGCATGGCCTCGGCGGGTCCTCCAAGTCCTGGATACGGCAGTTGGAAAGCCTCGCCGCGACCCGCCGCGTCATCGCCTGGGACTGCCCCGGCTATGGCGACAGCGACGATTTCAAGGGCGGCAAGCCGAAGACGGCCGATTTCGCCAAGGCGCTGCTGACGGCGCTCGACAAGGCCGGCGTCGGCGACTTCGACCTGGTCGGCCATTCCATGGGCGGCGCCGTGGCGCCTTGGGCGGCGAGGCTGGCGCCTCTGCGCGTGCAGAAGCTCGTACTCTCGGCGACCAAGGTCAGCTTCGGCGCGGACGATCCCACGGGCTATGACCTCCGCCTCGCCGAACGGCGGCAGATGGACGACGCCGGCTTCGGCCGCGCGCGCGCCAAGGGCATGGTCGGCGAGGCGAGCCCGGTGTTCGGAGAGGTCGCCGCCATCGCCGGCGAAATTCGGGAATCCGGCTATGCGGACGCGATCTACCTACTGAAGCACGCGGACAACCGGGCGATCCTGCCGACCGTGGAGCAGCCGACCCTGGTGATCGCCGGCGCCAATGACAAAATCGCGCCGGAAGCGGCCACTCGCGCCGTCGCCGACGCCGTGCCGGGCGCGCGCATGGCGGTGGTTCAGAATGCGGCGCACGCCGCTTACTTGGAACAGCCGGCGGAATACAACGCGCTGCTGACCGCGTTCCTCTCGGAGTGAATGTTACAGGCGCATTACAACTAACGGCACTGGACAAATCACAACCTTGAGCACAGCATAGTCGCCATCTCCCATTTCGAACGGCTGTGCGCGCGCCGGACCCTGTCCGACGCCAGGGCGCCCTAAGGAGCGCGCGCCATGACGACTTTCGCTGCCGACGTCACCTCAGCCGGCGTCGCCATCGCCCTCTCCGAGAACGAAGACCTGATCGTCCCCAGCCAGACGACCGTCATCTCGACGGCGGACGATGCGGTCGAAGCCCTCAACGGCGGACATTCCGTCACCGTGCTCGGCGCGCTGTTGGCCGATCAAAACGGCGTCGACATCGCGGACCTCCAGGACGGCGACGGCGATGTGCAGCTCGCGGTGACGAGCGGCGGCGTGATCGTGGCGGGCGCGACGGGCGTCCATATCGCGACGAACGACGTTTCGATCTCGAACGCCGGCGAGATTCGCGGGTCTGGCGGCATCGTGGGCGCGGGCGACCGGCTCGTGGTGACGAACCAGGGCGCGATATCGAGCAATATCGGCGTCGAGCCCATCCTCACCCCCTTCGACAACTCGTTCCTTCTCATCCCCGTCGACGACTCGATCCCGAGCCAGAGCCAGAGCGAATTTGTGTTGAATACAAGCATAGGCGGCGTGATCAATCTCATCGGCGACGACATCGTCGTCGTCAATGAAGGGCGCCTGGAGTTAAATGGCGGCGCCGGCGCCGGGCCGGCGATAAGCTTGCGTTCGACCGACAACGAGACCGGCGCCCGGTTCCATAATTTCGGCGTGGCGTCCGCCGGCGCCGCCAGCGTCGCGTTTGTCAGCTATGACGCCGCCGATACGATCGTCAATCGCGGCGTGATCATCGGCGACGTCCAGCTGGGCGGCGGCGGCGATCTCTTCGACGGCGGCGGCGGCTTCGTCGATGGCGGCCTCGACCTGGGCGCCGGCGCGGACCGTGCGTTCCTCGGGGACGCCGGAATCACGGGAGACGTCAGCGGCGGCGATGGCGACGACGTCATCGTGGGCGGCGACGCCGACGACCGGCTAAGCGGCGGCGCCGGCGACGACGACCTGCGCGGCGGCGATGGCGACGACGTCTTTCTTTCCGCCGAAGGCGAGGATGAATACGATGGCGGAAACGGCTCGGATACGGTCGATTTCACCGGCTTCGTCGGGGATGTCGCGGCGGATATCGTGGACCGCGTCGTCGATACGTCGCCGGGCGACCGAGCTTTCCTTTCCAACATCGAGAACGCGACTGGCGGCGCCGGCGACGACGAACTTCTCGGCGACAGCGGCGTCAATATTTTGATCGGCGGCGCCGGAGCCGACCTGCTCGCGGGCCGCGACGGCGACGATCTGCTGAAGGGCGCGGCCGGCCACGACCAATTGCTCGGCGGCGACGGCGATGACGACATGCGCGGCGGCGACGGCGACGATCGGTTCCGGGGCGGAAACGGCGACGATCGCTTCAAAGGCGGCGACGGCGACGATCGCGGCCGCCTCGACGATGGCGCGGATGTGGCCTTCGGCGGCGCGGGGAATGACCTGATCTTCGGCGGAGACCGTGGGGATAAGCTGCGCGGCGACGCGGGCGACGACAAACTGCGCGGAGACGCCGGCGGCGACGTGTTGGACGGCGGCGCGGGCGCGGACTCGGTGCGCGGCGGCGATGGCGACGATGTTCTCTTAGGCGGCGCAGACGCGGATACGGTCGAGGGCGAAAACGGCGACGACGTCATCAACGGCGGGCTTGGCGACGACCGATTGAGGGGCGGCGCCGATTCCGATCTGTTCCAGTTTGGCGACGACTTCGGCGCCGACCGCATCCTCGACTTCGAGGATGGCGTCGACCTTCTCGATTTCTCCCAGAACGCCGGGGTCGCCGGGTTCGAGGACCTTATCGTCACGGCGATAGACAATGGGGCGAGCACACTGATCACGCTCGCCGCCGATCCGGACAGCCCGAACAGCGTTCGCCTGGATGGGATCGCCGCCGGCGCCATCGACGCCGACGACTTCCTGTTCTGATATCGAACGGCGGAGCCCCGCTTAGCCGCCGGCGACGGTGCCGTAGATCAGGCGCGGCAGCCACAGGGTCAGTTCCGGCCAGAGCGCGATCGCGCCGAGCATGGAAATCTGCAGCAGCACGAAGGGGATGATGCCTCTGTAGATGTGGCTGGTGAGGACCTCCGGCGGCGCCACGCCGCGCAAGTAGAACAGCGCGAAGCCGAAGGGCGGCGTCAGGAAGGACGTCTGCAGATTGACCGCGATCATGATCCCGAGCCAGATCGGGTTCAGGTCCATCATCAGCAGGATCGGCGCGACCACCGGAACGACGACGAACACGATCTCGATGAAATCCAGGAAGAAGCCCATCAGGAACATGAGCGCCATGACGGCGAACATCGCGCCGACGGCGCCGCCCGGCAGGTTCACCAGGAATTCGTGGACAATGTCGTCGCCATGCAGGCCGCGAAACACGAGACTGAATAGCTGAGCCCCGATCACGATGCCGAACACCATGGCGCTAATCCGCGTCGTCGCCTGGGAGACTTCGCGCAGCGTGCCGTCCGCCGCGATGCGCCGAAGCGCCGCGACCAGCCCCCAGATCAACCCGACGCAGGCGGCCGCCGCCAGATAGATGCCGATCTGCTCGCTGGAGGATACCTGCTCGCGCCCGAGCCTGAGATCGACGAACCCGGTCAGGACCAGGACGAGCACCAGGCAGGCCGCCGCGACATAGATCGGCATCCCGCGCGTTCCCGGAGCGCGCAGCCCGCCAAGGAACGTCGCGCCGACGGCGCCCACCGCCGCCGCTTCCGTCGGCGTCGCCACGCCGGCCAGGATCGAGCCGAGCACGGCGACGATCAGGACGATCGGCGCCACCAGCGCCCGCAGCGCCCGGGCGGCGACGGACTCGCCGCCGTCGCCCGCGAGCGCGTCGCGCGGCACCGGCGGGGCGTCGCTCGGCGAGATGATCGCGCGGACGATGATGAAAAGAATGTAGAGCCCGACCAGCATCAGGCCCGGGATCAGGGCGCCGGCGAACAAGTCGCCGACCGACACCGGATCCGGCGCGAAATTGCCCATCTGCCGCTGCGCGTCCTGATAGGCGTTGGATATCTGGTCGCCCAGCACCACCAACACGATGGACGGCGGAATGATCTGGCCAAGCGTGCCGGACGCGCAGATCGCGCCCGTCGCGAGCTTGGGGTCATAGCCGCGATTGAGCATGGTCGGCAGCGAAAGCAGCCCCATGGTCACCACGGTCGCGCCGACGATGCCCGTCGAGGCCGCCAGCAGCGCGCCGACGACGCAGACCGAGATGCCGAGGCCGCCCGGCAGGTTGCCGAAAGCCGCGCCCATGGCGTCCAGCAGCTCCTCCGCCACCTTCGATCGCTCGAGCATCACGCCCATGAAGACGAACAGCGGCACGGCGATCAGCACTTCGTTCGTCATCACGCCGAAGATCCGGTTCGAGACGAAGCCCATGAAGGACAGGTCGAACACGCCGAAAAGCGCGCCGATCACCGCGAAGGCGATCGAGACGCCGCCAAGCGTGAAGCCGACGGGGAAGCCCGCCATCAGCACGATGCAGACGGTGACGAAAAGCAGGAGGCCGAGAATTTCGTATAGGATCACACGCCGTCTCCATGCACGTCGTGCGGTTCGGACTGCGGCGGGGGCGCAGCGCCCGTTAAGGTGAGAAGCGACCGGTAGGCCAGACAGACGCCCTGCAGGCCGACAAGCGCCGCGTAGACCAGAATGAAGCTCTTCAGCAGGAATACGGCCGGTAAGCCGTTGCGCCCTTCCGGCGAGCCCTCGAGCACCGCCCAGGCGTTCACCACATAGGGGAAAGCCAGGACGAATATGGCGACCGCCATCGGCAGCAGCAGAAGCAGCGAGCCGAACAGGTCGACCTTCGCGCGGGCGCGCGGCGAAGCGGCCCCGTAGAAAATGTCGACGCGGACGTGGCCGTCATGCCGAAGCGTGTAGCCCGCCGCCCATAGGAAAACGATCGCATGCATATAGACGATCGCTTCCTGCGCGGCGATCGAACCGATGCCGAAGACATAGCGAAACAGCACCACCGCGAACTGAGTCAGCACCATCACCAGCGCCAACCAGGAAACGAGGCGGCCGACGCGTTCGTTCAAAACGTCGATAAGGCCGGCTACAGCGCGCACGACTGCTCCTTGGATTGGGGACAGGACATGGGCGGCCGGCGCCGGGCTTGGATGGGCCGCCCGGCGCCGGCTTCCATGTTATCGGCGGAAAGCCGTCGTCACCCGGGCGAACGTGCGTTCATGTAGCCCTGCTCGCCGACCTTCGCCCAGCCGATCGCGTTCTTCTGGAAGGCGAAATAGCTGTCGTGGACCTTCTTGGTGATCGCGTCGGAATTGCCGACCTCCGAAACGACGTCGGCCGCGACCTTGCGGACTTCCGCCAGGAGTTCGTCGGAATAGCGCTTCAGCTCAACGCCATGCTTGGTAATCAGCGTGTTGAGCGCGCCGATATTGCTGGCGGCATACTCGGCGCTCTGGGTGAACGCCTCCGCCTCGCAGACAATCTGGATGAGCTGTTGGTCGGACTTGGGCAGGCTGTCGAACAATTGCTTGTTGACGCCGATGGACGAAACGGTGCCCGGCTCGTGCCAACCCGGATAGTAGTACTTCTTGGTCACCTTGTAGAAGCCGAACATCAGGTCCTGCCAGGGGCCGACCCATTCGGTGGCGTCGATCGTGCCCGATTGCAGCGCCGGGTAGATTTCGCCGACCGGAAGGTTGATCGGGTTCGCTCCGAGCGCGCGCAGAACCTCGCCGCCGAGGCCCGGCATGCGCATCTTCAGGCCCTTGTAGTCGTCGATCGAATTGATGTCCTTGTTGAACCAGCCGCCGGCCTGCGTGCCCGTGGTGTGCACGGGGAAGCCCTTGATATTGAAGCCCGCCGAAAGCTCGTCCCAAAGCTCCTGCCCGCCGCCATACTGGAGCCAGGCGTGGGTTTCGTAGCCGATCATGCCGAACGGCACGGTCGTGATGAAGTTGTAGGCCTTGGACTTGCCCTGCCAGTAATACTCGGCCGCATGGTACATGTCGGCGTCGCCGGACGAGACGGCGTCAAAGGATTGGAAGGCGGGAACCAGTTCGCCGGCGCCGTAGGTTTTGACGGTGAGACGGCCTTCGGACAGGGCGGTGATGCGGTCGGCGATGCGCTGGGCGGACAGGCCGCTGCCGGGCGCGTTCTTCGGCCACGTCATGACCATTTTCAGTTCGCGCTTGCCTTGCGCAATCGCCGGTTTCGGAAAGGACGAGGCGGCGGAGCCCGCCGCGGCGACGCCCGCGACCGCGGCGCCTTTCAAGAAATTCCTACGTTCCATCTCCTTTAACCTCCCTGTGGTTTTCTTCGATCCGTTTCACCGTCGACGCCTATGTTCAGCCAATCATCGACGAACGTCGACATAGCTTGACCTAGATTAGCGACGATGCAAGCGCTATTGGGCACCTACATTTTTCGATTCGGAAAGCTTTCTCGATGGACACTGCAGTTCTCCTCGACGCCGTCGCCGATCTCGCCCGGTCCGCCGGCGAGGTAATCATGCCGTTTTTCAATGCTGAGGAAGTCGCGACCAGCACCAAGGACGACGACCGTCGCAGCCAGGTGTCCGAGGCCGATCTCGCGGCCGAAAAAATCATTCTGGCCGGCTTGACGACGCTGACGCCGGACATCCCGATCGTCGCGGAGGAAGAAGTCGCGGCCGGTCGCGCGCCGGACGTTTCCGGCGGGCGCTTCTGGCTGGTCGACCCGCTGGACGGCACCAAGGAATTCCTGAAAAAGATCCCGGAATTCACCGTCAATATCGGGCTGATCGAGAACGGCAAGCCGACCATGGGCGTGGTCTATTCGCCGGCTTCGGGCGACATGTATGCCGGCAGCGTCGGCGACGGCGCATGGATGGAAGGCAGAGACCAGCCGCGCAAGCCGATCAAGGTGCGCGCGTTCCCGCCGGAGGGCGTGGTCGTCGCGCTCAGCCGGACCTATGGCCAGTCGACCGACGTCAAACGTTTTCTGGCGCGCTGGGACGTGACGAACCAGGTGGACGCCGGCAGTTCGATCAAATTCTGCCTGATCGCCCGCGGCGACGCGGACGTCTATCCCCGCTATGGCGGCTCGATGGAATGGGACACGGCCGCCGCCCATGCCGTTCTCTCCGCAGCCGGGGGCTCGGTCCGCGAGATCGACGACGGCCCGGAACTCGCTTATGGCAAGCCCGAGTTCCGCAATTCCTATTTCATCGCCTGGGGCGGCGTCGACGCCTGACGGGGGATTGCGGCAGCAACGCCTGATGGCGGATTGCAGGGCAGACGGCGCAACCGCCATGCCGCCGCTCGACCGCGACGCGAAATCGGCTTGACCCAGATCAAATTGACTATCGGCGAGACGCACTACCTTCCCTGACATATCCAATCAGGGAGCCAGTCATGTCGCTTTCCAGCATTCTTGCACTCGTCGACGCCGCCCACGGCGCCGCTACGCTTAAGGTCGCCGGCCTCGCCGGCGAGGTTCTCGCCGCCCCGGTCGATGCGCTCGTCATCAAGCGGGACGCGCGCGACGCGATTCCCATGGTCGGCGAAGGCCTTTCCGGCGACCTCGTCCAGCAGATCATGGATTCCGCCGAGGCGGATGCGAACGCCGCCGCCGCCGCCGCCAAGGCCGTGTTCGATAACTGGCCCGCTTCGGCCAACGCCTCCTTGACCGAGATGACCGGCCGCATCACGGACGTTCTGGGCGCCATGGGCCGCGTCCACGCGTTGACCGTCCTGCCCTGCGGCCCCGTGCGGGACGGCGTCACCGAGGCGATCGACACCGCCCTCTTCCGCACGGGCCGCCCGGCGCTCGTCGCGCCGCTGCACGAGGTCGAGACCATCGGCAAGCGCATCGCGATCTTCTGGAATGACAGCGCCGAGGCGGCCAAGGCCGTTTGGGGCGCCATGCCGTTCCTGCGGCAGGCCGAACAGGTGACGGTCTTCGCGGTCGACGAGGACTTCGACGCGTCGGGCGCGCTCGACCGGCTGACGAGCGGGCTCGGCCGCGCGGACATCAAGGCGGACAGCGCCGTGATCGAGCCGGACGGATCGGGCGCCAGCGCGCAACTGATCCAGGCCGCATCGGACATGAACGCCGACCTGGTGGTGATGGGCGCGTTCACCCATAGCCGGCTGCGCGAACTGGTGCTGGGCGGCGTCACGCAATCGATGCTGGAAGGCCTCGCGCGGCCGACCCTGCTCGCCCACTGATCCCCGGCCGACGCGGCGACGCCTCTCCGTTGCATTTCCGCGGAGGCGGGCTAACGTTTAGGCGCGGACGCGCACGTCGCGTCCGCGCCTTTTTTGCGTTGTTCAGACGAGACTTGAAGCCCCATGCCGGAAGCGCCGAACCCCAGTTCGATCGGCTCCCTTAGGGACCGTATCCACGCAATCGTCGGCGACGCCGGCCTGGTGGAGGACGCGGACGCCGTCGCGCCGCTCTTGGTGGAGCCGCGCGGCCTGTATCAGGGGGCGGCGGCGCTGGTCGTGCGGCCGGGCTCGACCGAAGAGGTCGCGGCCGTCGTCCGAGCCTGCGCCGAAGCCGGCGTCGGGATCGTGCCCCAGGGCGGCAACACCGGGCTTTGCGGCGGCGCCACACCCGATAAGAGCGGCGGCCAGGTGATCCTTTCCCTCGCCCGAATGAACCGCATCCGCGAGATCGACGCGCTCGACTACACGATCACCTTGGAAGCGGGCTGCGTGCTCCAAACCGTGCAGGAGGCCGCGGAAGCGGCGGACCGGCTGTTTCCGCTTTCGCTCGGCGCGGAAGGCAGTTGCCAGATCGGCGGCAACCTTTCCACCAATGCCGGCGGCATAAATACCTTGCGCTACGGCAACGCCCGCGACCTGGTGCTGGGCCTGGAGGCGGTCCTGCCCGACGGCCGCATCTGGAACGGGCTGAAGCGGCTGCGCAAGGACAATACCGGCTACGACCTGAAACACCTCTTCATCGGCGGCGAAGGCTCGCTCGGCATCATCACCGCCGCGACCTGCAAGCTGTTTCCCCGGCCCCGGGACGAGGTCTCGGCCTTCGTCGCCGTCCGCGACGTCGCCGGCGTGGTCGAACTGCTGTCGCGCCTGCGCGCCGCCACGGGCGATCAGGTCTCCGCCTTCGAGTTCATCCAGCGGTTCGGCATTCATCTCGCGATCAAGCATGTGCACGGGTGCCGCGACCCGTTCGATCAGGTTTACGAGAACTACGCCCTTTTCCGCGCCAGCGCGGGCCGCGCCGACAGCGGCCTGCGAGATATCGTCGAGGAAACGCTGGGCGCGGCCTATGAGGACGGGCTCGTGCTGGACGCCGTGCTGGCCGAAAGCGAGGCCCAGGCGCGCGCGTTCTGGCGGGTGCGCGAAGGCGTCGTCGAGGGGCAGATTCCAGAAGGCGGCAGCATCAAGCACGATATTTCGGTGCCGGTATCGCGCATCCCGGCCTTTATCGAGCGCGCCCATGTCGCGGTAGAGGAGACGATCCCCGGCGCGCGCCCCTGCGCCTTCGGCCATGCCGGGGACGGGAACCTGCACTACAACGTGACGCAGCCCGAAGGCATGGAGAAGGCCGCGTATCTCGAGCGTTGGCACGAACTGAACCACGTCATCCACGAGATCGTCGTCGGCATGGACGGCTCGATTTCGGCCGAACATGGCATCGGCCAACTCAAGGTCGACGAACTCAAGCATTTCAAACCGGCGCTTGACCTGGAGCTGATGCGCCGGGTCAAGGACGCCTTCGATCCGACCGGCCTGATGAACCCCGGAAAGGTTCTATAGGACCCCGAGAGGCCCGCGCACGACGCTAATAGCCGGTCGAGCGGTCGATTTCCGTCGGCAAGACCGGCGCGCCCGCGCCGAACGCTTCCAGGTTCTGGAAGAAAACGTCGAACGACCGCTGGATATAGGCGGTCGGGTCGTCCGACGACATGTGCGGCATGACCAACAGGTTCTTCTGCGCCCAGAGCGGGTCGTCGGACGGCAGGGGCTCCGGCTCGAACACATCCAGGATGGCGCCGGAGAGCCGGCCGTCGTCGAGCCTTTCGACCAAAGCGCCATAGTCCATCACCGGCCCGCGGCCGATGTTCACGACGCCGGCGCCCGGCGCCAGCGCGTCGAAGGCGGCGGCGCCGACCATTCCGCGCGTCTCCGGCGTCAACGGCAAGGTGCAGACCAGGAAATCCGCGCCCTCGCAGGCTTCCTCAAGGCGTTCCGGCGGATAGACCGCGTCCGCCAGCGGGTCCGGCGCCGGATTGCGGCGGACCGCGCGCACGGCGAGCCCCATGGCCCGCGCCGCCTCCGCCGTCGCCTTGCCGAGCGTGCCGAAGCCGACGACCGCGACCGTCCGCCCGGCGATCAGGCCGGCGAAACGGGGCGCCCATTCCCGGCCGCGCTGCGCCGTTTGCAGATGCGGCACCCTGAAATGCAGCATCCCGAGGGCCATGGCCGCGAATTCCCGGGTTTTCGGATAGTGCGTGCCGCTGTTGTTGGAAAGCCGGACGCCCGGCGGCAGCCAATCCAGCGGCAGCAGGCTTTCGACGCCCGCCATGGTGACCATGATCCACTTGAGCTTGGCGGCGGCCGCGATCGCTTCCGCGGGCGGTTTCGACTGACAAATCAGGATGTCCGCATCCCTTAAGGCGTCGCCCAGCCCGCCCCAGTCTTCCCCGAAACTGAGCCGCAGCGCCGCCGCGGCCGGATGCCGAGCGGCCGCTTCCTCCCACGCCGCTCGGTCGATGCGCATGTGAGGCGCCTTCCAAAGTTGACTGTCGAGATGGATGCGAAGGGGTTCGGGCATGAAAAAATCCCATTAACCGATGCAGTTTGAGGCGAGTGCCGCGCGGCCGTACCGTCGGCCCGACCGGCGCCGCCAAATCCGGCGCACCATGTCGGATTGGCAGAGGGGCCGTCAATCCATTGTTTCATATAATGAAAGTCCGAGTCCTGCTCGACCCAAACGGTCGGCCAGCGCGCCGAAATTCAACGCGAAAAACAGCCGAGCACCGGAAAAATTTCGGACAATTGTTTCTGTCGAGCGTTAGCCGTTGGGAAAGCGCTTACGCCCAAAATCCGTCCTGCGTGAATGAGCCAACCGAATTCCCGGCGCCGCTCGCGATTTTTGAAAGGACGACACTATGAGTGAGATCGTAAAGCGTTTCATCGACGACGAGAGCGGCGTGACCGCGATTGAATATGGCCTCCTGGCCGCCGCCATGGCCGCCGGCGTCGCCGCCCTCGCGGGCACCACCGACGATGCGACCAGCATGTTGGGCCGCCTGAAAGGCAAGTTTGACGAAGTGCTGGCCTAGTCCGCACGCCGTCAATTTCGAGCTTTTAACCAATCTCTCATCAGGAGGTTTGACAATGCTTTCCATGTTCAAATCTTTCATCGAAGACGAGAGCGGCGTGACCGCGATCGAATATGGCCTTCTGGCCGCCGCCATGGCGGCCGGCGTCGCAGCCCTTGCCGGCTCGACCGATGACGCGACCAGCATGCTGGGCCGTCTGAAAGGCAAGTTCGACGAGGTCCTTGCCTAAGGGCGAGACCGCTTCGTTCGCGCATTAGGGAGGCGCGACGCCAAGTGACCTTGAACCTTGCCATTGCGATTGTGTTCGGGATGTTGGCCCTGGCGGCGGCATCCGACGTCGCCAGTCGACGCATTCCGAACAGCCTACCGGCGATCGTGGCGGCAAGTTTCCTGGCGGCGAGCGTCGCGTCTCCCGAGCGCGTCGATCTGATCGGCGGCCTCTGGGTCTCCGGACTGATCTTCGCCGTGGGCTTCGTCGGTTTCGCTTTCGGCAAAATCGGCGGCGGCGATGTGAAACTGATGGCCGCAATGGGTCTGTGGGCGGGACCCGCGGCGGCGATGGACTTTCTCGTGATCACCGGACTGGCGGGCGGCGCCCTGGCGCTGCTGTACCTGCTGCCGGAAGTCGCGAACGCGTTGGCTTGGCTGCGCATGGCGGCGGAACGGCGCGTTCCCGCGCTGCGCGCCCTGGCGGCGCAGACAACCGTACAGACTCACGGCCTGCCCTACGGCGTCGCAATCGCCGCTGGCGGGATTTTTGTGTTGTGGAGCCGTTACTGGCCCGCTTGAGCGACGCGTTCGAGGGAGACTGAGCCATGGGCTCGCGGACGATTCTCTATTTCACCCTGTTTCTCGCGATCGCAGGCGTCGCTGGCATCTTCGCCCGCGCCTACTTCACCGACCAGACGGCCGAGGCGTCCATCAAGCCCGTGCTGACCGGCCCGAAGATCCTGGTGGCCGAACGGGACCTGGAAGTCGGCGCCTTCATCACCGCCCAGGACATCCGCTGGCAGCCGACGTCCGGCGAAGGCGAAGTGGTGCTTTCCCAGCATTTCGTCGAAGGCGCGATTCAGATGGACGCGCTGCTCGGCGCGGTCGTCCGCCGTCCGCTCCGGGCCGACCAGCCCCTGACGGTCGTCGAGATCATCAAGCCCGGCCAGCGCGGCTTCCTGGCCGCCGTGCTTCGGCCCGGCATGCGCGCCGTTACGGTCGAGATCGACAAGGTCTCCGGCAATTCGGGCCTCGTGTTTCCGGGCGACCATGTCGACATGATCCTCACCATCGCGCTCGAAGACCCCCGGGACCGGTCGAACAACCGCCTCGCCAGCGAAACCATTTTGAGCGACGTCCGCGTCATCGCCATGGGCCAGCGGGTAGAATCGTTCGCCACCATCGATTCCGAGCCGGAAGGCCGTCCCGCGACCACCGCGACGCTGGAAGTCGCGCCGGAACATGCCGAGCGCATCAACGTCGCCCAGCAGCTCGGGCGCCTCGCCCTCAGCCTGCGCAGCCTGGCCGGCGAAGTTACGTCGGACGAGGACCGGGTCATCGGCGGCGTCGCCCCCGACCAGGATCTGCAAACCATGCGGGAGCGCATGACCTGGGCGGAAGACGTTTCGGGCGCGCTGCGCATTCACGAAGAAACCAAGGGCCGCGCGACGCAGCCCGACGGCTCTCCGCCGCCGGCGGCGCCGTCGCTCATCATCATGCGCGGCGGCGAACGCACGGTCGTCGCCCCGAATTGACCGCGGGCCGGTCGACTCGCCGGCGCCCTCCCCAACATAGCGCTTCGATGCGGCGCGCGCGCCTGACCGGCCCGCGCGCCGCTCGCGTTATCGGCGGCGTATCGAAGGCGCGGCGCCCGGCTTTTTTTCGCCCGCGCCGACATAGCGCTCATGGTTAACCAGGGAGTAAGCCTGAGCTTCCTAGATTGGCTCCAGTTTCAGGGCAGTTCCGCCCGCACATGAAAAGGAGCCCGGGAATGGGCGTCTGGAGACATCTCCTTCATACGACGTTGGCCGGCCTCGCCATGTTGGCGATCGCGACAGGCCCGGCGGCGAAGGCGCAGTCCGTCAAACCCACCTCCAGCTTGGCGTTGAACGTCAATGCCGGCGAACTGATCAGACTGCCGCGCCCGGCGGCGAAAATCTTTATCGCGGATCCGGAAATCGCGGATTTCCAGGCGGCGTCTAACCGCTCCCTCCTGGTCTTCGGGCGCAAGCCTGGCCAGACCACCCTCTACGCCCTTTCCGACACCGACGGCGTCATTCTCTCGCGCCGGATCGACGTCGCGCACGATGTGGCGCAGCTGCAAAGCTTCATCAACACGGAACTGCCGCGATCCAGCGTGCAGGTGCGCTCGACGCCGGCTGGCATCGTTCTTTCCGGACGCGTCGAGACGACGCTGGAATCCGAGCAGGCCGAACGCATCGCGGTCGGATTCTCCGGCTCGCCGGAAGGCGTGATCAATCAACTGGCCGTCACGTCGCCGACGCAGGTGAACATTCGGGTCCGCGTCGTCGAGATGAGCCGCGAGATCACCCGACGCTTCCAGTTCAACTGGGAAGCCGCGTTCGATGTCGGCGGCAGCGTGCTCGGCATCGCGACCGGCCGGGACTTCCTGGGCGCCAGCGCCAACCTGTTCACGACCGACTCCACCATCGTCGGCACGGGCGGCGGCTCGGTCGCCGGCCTGTTCCGGTCCGGCGGCACCGAAGTCGGCGCGATGATCGACGCGCTCGCGCAGGAAAACCTGATCACCGTGCTCGCGGAGCCAAACCTGACCGCGATTTCCGGCGAGACCGCAAGCTTCATCGCCGGCGGCGAGTTCCCGATCCCAGTCGCCCAAAGCGACGACAAGATCACCATCGCCTTCAAGCAGTTCGGCGTCGTGCTGGACTTCACGCCGACCGTGCTCTCGCCGAACCGCATCTCCATGCGCGTTCGACCGGAAGTTTCTGAACTGACCGAAGAAGGCGCGATCACACAGGGCGCGATCATCATTCCGGCGATCACTCTTCGCCGCACCGAAACGACGATCGAACTCGGCAGCGGACAGAGCTTCGCGATCGCCGGCCTGCTGCAGGAAGAAACCCGTTCGAACGTCTCGAAATTCCCCGGCCTCGGCGATATCCCCGTCCTCGGCTCGCTGTTCCGGTCCGAGCAGTTCCGCCGGAACGAGACCGAGCTGGTGATCATCGCCACCGCCTATCTGGTGCAGCCCAGCTCGACCGGCAAATACCTGGACCCGACCGTTGGCTTCGAGCCGCCGACGGACCTCGAACGCATCCTCTCCGGCAAGATCGCCAAGGTCGCCGGCAACGTTCCGAGCGACCTCGCCCAGCCGGGCGGCCTCCGCCTGATCGGCGACGCCGGATTCTACTATTAATGGCATATCTGAAGGCGAGCAAAGAGATGAAAAGCTCCTACAAGGCGCTTCCCGCCGTCATCGCGGCCGCGCTCGGCCTCTCCGGCTGCTTCGCGTTCGATGAGACGGAAAACAGCGTCTGGCGCGAAGACATGAAGTCGCCCGTGGAACGCAACATCCGTCTCGACGTACACGAGGCGCGGCACATTCTTAAAGCCGATGGCCGCGGCCTCGCCGCGGGCGAAGCCGGCCGGCTCGGCGCATTCCTGGCCGCCCAGGGTTCGCCCTGGAGCATGGACGTCATGGTGCAGCCGCTTTCCGCCAACGGCGCGAAGGCGCTCGACGACGTCGACTACACGTTGGTCCAGCTTGGCGTTCAGGCCGACCGGATCGGCCGGCAGACGCCGGGGACCCGCGCGGGCGAAGGCGATATCGCCGTCACGGCCCGTCATATCCGCGCGAAGGCCACCGGCTGCCCAGACTGGCGTCGCGCCAATCTGATGGACCTCAGCGAAGTCAGCTCATCGAATTTCGGATGCGCGACCGCCGACAATCTGGCGCGCATGATCGCCGACCCGCGCGAGCTTGCCGTCGGACGCGCCCTCGCGCCGGCGCCCGGCACGACCGCCGCCGGCGGCGTCGCCCGCTACAACGCCGACAAGGTGAAGCCGCTGCTGAAGCGGAACACCAGCGGCGGCGGCGGCAGCGGCGGAGGCGGCGGCGGCGGCAATGGCGGCGACAAGTAGGCGTAGGGCGACGAAGGAGCACAAACATCATGGCAATCGCTGTTCGCGCCGCGGAGAAGACCGAAGAGCCGAATGAACCCGTACAGATCTCGGCGTTTGTCTGCGATCAGGCGACGGAAATGGCCACGGAGGAGACTCTGGGCCGCATGGGCGCGCCCAAATACCGGGTGCGCCGGGGCGGCGTGCGCGCCGCAATCGAATATTTCGCCAATCACAGCTCGACGCCGATCATCATCGTCGACGTTTCCGAGGTCGATCTGGCGCTGAACCATATCGACGAGCTGGCCAATGTCTGCGAGCCGGGCGTTCAGGTGATCGTGCTGGGCACCGAGAACAATGTCGGCCTGTTCCGCGACCTGATGCGCATGGGCGTGGGCGACTATCTGGTGAAGCCCGTTCCCTATGAGCACCTGTTCCGGGCCGTGCAGCTTTCGCTGGGCGGCAGCGACCCGACGAAGCCGACGACCCAGCGGCTCGGCAAGGTTGTCGCGGTCACGGGCGCCCGGGGCGGCGCCGGCGCGACGACGCTGCTCGGCAACGTCGCTTGGGTGCTGGCGAACAAACAGAGCCGCCGGGTCGTCATGGTCGATCTCGACCTGCAGAACGGCTCGCTCCACCTCGCCATGGACTTTCCCGCCAACCATGGCTTGCGCGAAGCGCTGGAGAACGCCCACCGGCTGGACCCGCTCTTCCTGGAACGGACCATGCTTCAGCACGGCCCGCGCCTGTTCGCGCTCGCCGCCGAGGAGCCGCTCGAGGAAGACATCGTCTATTCGCCGGACGCCGTGCGCGAGCTTACGCAGATCCTTCAGAAGCAGTTCCACTACGTCTTCATAGACGTGCCGCGCGGCGCGCCCGGAGCCTTGGAGATCGTGCGCCGCGCCGATATCCGCGTTCTGGTCGCGGAGCCCTCGATCGCGTCGGTGCGCGACATCGTCCGCCGCCTGGAGGCCATCTCCGTCGAGAGCAGCGGCCGGCGCACCTATCTGGCGCTGAACCATCCCCGCCAGGACAGCAAGGGCCAGCTCACCGTCGAGCAGTTCGAGGAAGCGATCGGCCAGAAGGTCGACTTCGTCATCCCCTATGGCAAGGCGACGGCGGCGGAAGCCATGAACTTCGGCGAGCCGCTTGCCTCCCGCCGATGCCCGGCCGCGGCCGCCTTCACGGCGATTTCGGGCGAGCTGATCGGCGATCGGCCGCGCACCGTCTCGATGCTGCGCCGCCTTCTTCGCAATAAATAGACAGGGACCGCGCCGATGTTCGGTCGCAAAACAACTCAGCAGGACGCCGAGGCGGAAGAAAAACCGTCGACCGTCATCGCGCCCTCCGAGATCAAGCTCGCCAGCGACGAAGCCTTCGAGGAGGCCTCGCCGCCGGAGGATGCGTTCGAGGAAGCGATCACGCCGCAGATCCGACAGCTCGTCCGCGAGCGCCTCATGCGGCGGATCGAGCCGAGCGTCGCGGTGCGCATGCGCCGGGATCGTCTGCGCACGCGCATCGGCGCCGTCGTCGCCGAAATCGCCAACGAGGAACGCCTTCAGCTGAACGGGCGCGAGCAGGAACGGCTCGCGGACGAGATGCTGGACGACATGGTCGGCGTCGGGCCGATCGAACCCCTGCTCGCCGACGACGAGGTCACCGATATTCTGGTGAACGGGCCAAACCAGGTCTATGTGGAGCGCAAGGGCCAGCTCGAACTCACCAACGTGACCTTCCGGGACAATTCCCACGTCCTGCACGTCGCCCAGCGCATCGCCGCCTCCGTCGGCCGCCGCATCGACGAATCCAGCCCGATGCTCGACGCCCGCCTCGCGGACGGCAGCCGCGTAAACGCCATCTCAAATCCCCTGGCGATCGACGGCGTCTCCATGTCCATTCGAAAGTTTCCGAAGCGTCGCGCCCAGTTCGGCGACATGGTTCGGAACGGCAACCTCGCGCCGAACGTCGCGCGGGTTCTGGAAATCGCGTCTTCCTGCCGGCTGAACATTCTGGTTTCCGGCGGCACGGGCGCGGGCAAGACGACGCTGCTGAACGCCATGTCCCGCCTGATTTCGCCCAAGGAGCGGATCGTCACCATTGAGGACGCGGCGGAGCTGCAATTGCAGCAGCCCCATGTCGTCCGCCTGGAGACGCGGCCGGCGAGCGCGGAAGGCACCGGCTATATCGGCCAGGGCGACCTGCTCAAGAACGCGCTGCGTATGCGCCCGGACCGCATCATTCTCGGCGAGTGCCGCGGCGCCGAAGCCTTCGACATGCTCCAGGCCATGAACACCGGCCATGACGGCTCGATGTCCACCCTTCACTCCAACAGCCCGCGCGACGCGCTGGTCCGCCTCGAGAACATGCTGCTGATGGGCGCGGTCAACATGCCTCTGCTCGCGATCCGGCGACAGATCGCCGGCGCCGTGCATCTCATCGTGCAGATCGCCCGTATGCGCGACGGCATGCGCCGCATCCAATCGGTGACCGAGATCGCCGGCATGGAAGGCGACGTCATCGTCACCCAGGACCTGTTCACCTACGAGTTCGAAGGCGAAGGCCCCGACGGGCGGCTGATGGGCGAGTTCAAATCCTCCGGCGTGCGGCCGCGCTTCATCGAGAAGGCGCGCATGTACAATCTGGACGCCGCCCTGCTGGAGGCGATGAAGTAATGGCCGACTTCTTCGCCCAGGACGCCAACCTTATCGCGCTCGCGATCTTCGTGATCCTGGGCGGCGTCGGCGCCGTGCTGGCCCAGACCTTCGCCGCCAAGGGCGACCATGCGGCGACGTTGAAACGGCGTCTCCGGGTGGCCGCCACACGACAGGGCGTCGACCCGGAACGGGAGCTCGAACTCGCGATCGACCGCGAAGTGTTCGAGTATGCGGGCGAAGCCGGGAACGACGAAGGCTGGTACGCCAAGCGGCGCAGCCATCTCGACCACCAACTGGCCCTGATCGGCGGCATCGGCGTTCTCCGGAAGGCGGGGCCCATCGCGGCCGGCGTCGGGCTGGCCGCCGCCATCGGCGTCATGATGAAGCTGAACCTTTCCCTTCCGCTGGCCTTCGGCATCGGCTTCGTCGTCGGCGTCGGCGGCCTGGTGTTCGGCCTGCGCATGGCGTTGCAGCGCACCTACAACAAGTTCGAAAGCCTGTTTCCAGACGCGATCGACCTGGTTGTGCGCAGCATTCGCGCGGGCTTGCCCGTCAGCCAGGCGCTGGAAAATATCGGCACCGACATCGGGGCGCCCGTCGGCCCGGAATTCGCCCGCATCGCCAACCAGATGAAGATCGGCGTTTCCCTGGACGACGCGCTGCACGACGCGCTGACCCGCATCAACGTGCCGGAAATGCGCTTCTTCGCCGTCACGCTGATCCTGCAACGGGAAACGGGCGGGCAGTTGGCGGAAGTGCTGCTGAACCTTTCCGACACGCTGCGCCAGCGCAAGGCGATGAAGATGAAGATCCAGGCGCTGACGTCTGAATCGCGCGCGGCCTCGAAGATCGTCGCCGCCATCCCGATCCTCTCGGGCATCGGCATGTACTACCTGAACAAGCCGAGCGTGATCCTGCTGTTCGAGACCGACACCGGCAACAACATGCTGATCTACTGCGTCGGCTCCGTTTTTCTCGGCCTTCTGATCATCAAGAAGCTGACGGCGGTGGACGCATGAACAATCTTTTCACACGCGCCATCGAACCGATCGTCTCCGATCCGATCACGCTGGCCCTGCTGGCGCTTCTGGTCGTCGCGCTCATCATCGCCAGCGCCGCCGGCAAGCGCGCCCAGGCGGCCGACAAGGTGCGCCAGCGCCTGCACCGCGTGCGGAGCCTGGGCGGCGGCGACGCGGATTTCCAGTTCGGCAAGGCGCATTTTGTCGATCCGATGGACGAGTTCGTGGACAAGCCGTCCCTGGCGACGCAGCTCCTCAAGTCGATCTCGCCATTCGTCTCGCAGATTCCGCTCGTCGGCGAGAAGGACCGGGTCAAGCTGCAGAAGACGCTGGTCATCGCCGGTTATCGCTCCAACGAAGCGCTCAACTTGATGCTGACGGCCAAGCTGCTGTGCGGCCTCTTGGTCGGCATGGTCGTCTATACGGGCGTCGTCAGCGGCGCGGAGCCAATCGCGACCGGCATGCGGGCCTTCCTCAGCCTGCCGATCGGCATCGTATTCGGCGCGATGGCGCCGGAGTTCTTCGTGAAATGGCGCGCCAAGAAGCGTTGCCGCCGCATCAGCCAGGCGATCCCGGACGCGCTCGATCTCATGGTCATTTGCGCCGAGGCGGGCCTCACCCTGGAAACGGCCCTGCATCGCGTATCCCGCGAAATGCGGACGGCGACGCCGGAACTGGCGCTGGAGCTGGCGACGACGGAAGCCGAACTCAAGGTTCTGCCGGAACGACGCATGGCGCTGGAGAATCTGGTCTACCGGACCGACGCGCCGGAGATCGCCAGCTTGGCCGTCACCATGAACCAGGCCGAGAAATACGGCACCTCGCTCAGCCAGGCGCTGCGCACCATCGCCTCCGAAGGCCGGCGCACGCGCATGTTGAGGATCGAGGAGAAGGCGGCGCGCCTGCCGGCGCTGATGAGCCTGCCATTGATGGTTTTCGTACTGCCGCCCTGCGCGGTCATCGTGGGCGGACCCGCGATGGTGCGGTTGATGGGCGCGTTGTCGAGTTGATCGGCGCGCCGAGGAGTGAATGGATATGAAGTGGACAAGCGCAATGAACGTGACCGTTAGCCGACGTCGCGTCCGCACCATCGCCGTGGCGACTGTCGCGCTGCTGGCGCTGTCCGGCTGCCAGACCCTGAAACTGGCGGGCCAGGACGGCAAGTCCGACATTCGCAGCTATACGCACGGCGAGCGGGACCGGGAACTGCGCCTGGCGGCCGCGGCCCGGGCGTCCGGCCAGTACGACGCCGCGCTTGGCATCTATCGCAACCTGCTCCTCGCCGATCCCGGCCGAGGGGACGCGCAGACGGCGCTCGCCGAAACGCTGTTCGAGAAGGGCGAGCGAGAGCGCGCCCTCGCCGCCTTTAACAAGGCGCTCCTGGACGACTCGCCCGAGCCCATGGAACGCGCCCAGGCGCTGACCGGACGCGGCCGGACGTTGCTGGCGCTCGGCCGGCCCGCCAGCGCGGAGCGCGACTTCCTGGATGCGCTCAACCTCGCGCCCAGCAACGCCGTCGCCCTGAACGGCCGCGCCGTCGCGGCCGACATGCAGGGCCGTCACCGGGACGCCCAGTTCCTGTATCGCAAGGCGCTCGAAATCGACCCGGGCAACGAGCGCGTGCGCAGCAATCTCGGCCTCTCCTTCGCGCTCGCCGCGCGTTTCGACGAAGCCGTCGCCGAACTGGCGCCCCTGACCCAGACGTCGGATCTGGCGCCGAAGGCGCGGCACAACCTGGCGCTGACGCTTGGCCTGATGGGACGCGACGAGCAGGCCTTGCAGTTGACCAGCGCCGACCTGAACCAGGCTCAGTCGAAAGGCAACCGCCAGTTCTACAACGCCATCCGCGATGCGGTGACGGCGGACGCCTCAGCGAACCGGGAGACCGAAGCCCCGGCGACGCCGCCGCCCGCGCCGCCCGCGCCGCCCGTCGCGGCCGCGCCGCCCCCCGCGGCGGAGCCCAAGGCCTATGCGAAGAACGAACCGGCCCCCGCCCCCGCGGCGAAGGCCGAGCCCATGCCCGCGGCGAAGCCTCATCCCGCGCCCGAACTGACGGCGAAACCGGAACCCGCGCCCGCCCCCGCGGCGAAGCAGGAACCCGCGCCGGAGCCCGCGCCCAAGACCGCCGCCGCGCCCGCGATGCCCCCGCAGCCGGCGACCGAACCCGCAGCGGAGATGGCCGAGCCCAAGCCGGAAACCGCGACCGCCGCGCCCACGCCCACGCCCAAGCCCGAACCCGGGCCGGACGCCGACGCGCAACGCAAAGCCGCGGCGCTCGCGCCGGCGCCGCAGCAGGAAGCGGAGGCCATGCCTGTCGCGCCCGCCGACAGCGCGCCGACGACGGCCGAGACGGCGCCGGACGTCGCGCCCGAGCCCAAGCCCGAACCCGCGCTCGCCATCGCCATCGCCAAGGCGGAGCCGGCGCCGGAGCCCGTCGACCCCGAGGTGCGCAAGAACACTGCGGCCGCCTTGAAAGCGGCAAGGGATCTCAGCCTGAGCGCGATCATGGACGAGCACCTGGACATCTCCGCCGAAACGGCGCCGCGCAAACCCCGCTCGCCGCTGGTGATCCCGCCGCAGTTGAAGATGGCCTCCGCCACCAACTCCGCGACAGCCTCGACGCCGAAGACGGCTACGGCGACCGCACTTCCCCGCCCGACGCAGAAGCAGCCCGTCGCCGCGCGGGAAGCGACCTCGACCCATGCCGAAACCGCTTCTCTCGCGCCCGCCGCGGTCGCCGTCGCAAGCAGAAATGACGGCGCGCAGAAGGCGACGGCGAAGACGGCGACGAAAGCGGAGGCGGAATCCCTCTAAAATATCGCGCACATTAGAGGCGGTTTTTAGTTGCCGGCAATCGAGCCAAATACAATCTCCAAGATTTAAGATCGCACCAAGCTAAACCGCTCATATTCCACTGGCGCACGAGTGAGTCGAACCGCGACCTCACTACGGCATGACAGTCAGTGGAGAGCGAAGATGCGCATCTGGCGCACAATTAACCGCACTATGCTGGGCCGGCTGATCAAGAGCCGGGACGGCACCATGGCCGCCGAGTTCGCGATTGCTTCCTCCGTTGCGATCGCGCTGGTCTTCGCCGCGATCGACGTCGGGCGCCTGTTCATCATCAATGGCCTCCTCGGCGACGCCGCGCGACAGATTTCGCGCGAGAACCAGGTCCAGTTGACCGCATACGACAGCAACGCGTTCACCGCCGCCGCCGCCGTCATCCTCGCGGACCGCTCGGCCGACATGTTCGACCCCGCGTTGGTGAGCATCTCGACCACCGTCTACGACAGCTTCGACGACCTCGCGGCCGGCGCGGAAAACGGCGGGGCGCCTCCCGGCGGCGACCCGGGCCAGATCGTGAAGTACCGCCTCACCTACACCATGGACTACTACACGCCGTTCATCGGCATGCTCATGGAAACGGCCAACTTCAATCACACCGCCGAAATCATCGTCTACAACGAACCGGAGACGACGTCATGAGCAAGACGATCTCCATGCTGCGGCGGCGCGTCCGCCGCCTGATCCGCTCCGACGAGGGCAGCGTCGTCGTCGAAACGGCCGTCATCACGCCCGTCGTGCTGCTGATCCTGTTCGGCGCGGTCGACGTGGTGCGCTATCTGCAAGTGCAGAGCAACGTCATTCGCGCCGTCAGCACGACGGCGGACGCGATCGGGCGGCAGAACGGCATCACCACCTCGCAGGTCACGGCGTTCCTGGGGCACGCCGCGGATACGATCGACCCCGACGTCACCAGCGGCACGGCGACGATCACCGTCGCGTCCGTGCATCGGGATGGCGACCAGGCGCCGGAAGTCGCCTGGCGGCGCAACCAGAACGCCGGTACGGACCAGTATCAGGGGACATGCCAGCAGACCGGCGCCGAAGGCGAAGCGGCCGTGTTGCCGACCGGTTTCACCGTCGAGTCCGACGACACCGTGATCGTCGCCGAGGCCTGCTACACCTTCATTCCGGCCTTCCTGATCTCCCGCGTGGTGTTCAACCTGGATTTCGTGCCCCTGGACATCTACGCCCGCGCCATCGCGGCGGCCCGCTTCGGCGCGCTGACCATCCTGGAGCCCTGAGCCATGGCCCGACGCACCATCCGCCTCATTGCCACCCTGTCCGCCGCGGCTCGGCGTTTCGCCGGCGCGAAGGACGGAACGATCGCCGCCTTCTATGCGGCCTCCGCCATCGCCGTGATCGGCTTCGTGGCGCTGGCCGTCGACGGCGCCCGCGCGCACATTCTACGCTCGCAGCTTCACTACGCCGTCGATTCCGCGGCCATCGCCATCGGCAAGGAAATGAAAATCCTGTCCGACGCCGAACTCCAGGCGCTGGCGGAACGCTATATTCACGCGAACGTCTCGCCTTCCCTGCTGGGCCTCTCCGGCGATTTCGGCGCGGAAGATCTGACGGTCAGCGTCGTCGACGGCGACACCAACGACCGCAAGCGCATCAGCGCCACCGCCAAGCTGCGCACGGTCATGCTCGGCATGGTCGATGGGGACGCGATCGTCGACATCCAACGCTCCGCCGTCGTGCAGCGCGAGATCAAGGGCATGGAAATGGCCTTTGCGCTCGACGTTACGGGCTCGATGGACTGGAGCAGCGGCACCGAGGGCATGAACCGCATCGAAGCGTTGAAAGCCGCGGCGACCGACCTGCTGGACATCATCTTCGACGACCAACTCACACACCCCAAGGTCTGGATCTCCGTCACGCCGTTCACCCGCAGCGTTCAGGCGCAGACGAACACGGACTGGGTGAAGTCGAGCACGATGGAGCCGAACCTGCCCCATGAAAGGTCGAACGAGGACTTCCAATGGAACCCCGAGCCTGACCTCGCCGGCGGCGATTCCTTCTGCTACGGCGTGCGCGGCTCCCAGTCCCTGGCCGAAGGCGTGACGCCGCCCAGCAGCGACTACTACAAGTTCCCCGCCTGGTACGAGTACGACTACACCTATCGCGGTTACTGGCACTACAAGTACCGGTACTACGTGAAGGTGACGAGCGGCTATCTCTGCCCGGACGTAGGCCATGAAATCCTGCCGCTGACGAATGTGCGCGCCGACATTCAGACCCACATCAACGCCCTCGTGCCCCATGGCGGCACCGCCACGGACCGAGGCGCCGTATGGGGCTGGCGGACGCTCTCCCAAAGCTGGCGCGGCTATTGGGACATCAGCGACGCAGCACGGCCGCTGGACCGCGATGCGCCGCTGAACAAGAAAGTCATGGTGCTCATGACGGACGGCGAAAACAGCTATCCCTATAACTCGGACGCCTCCCTCACCCGCATCTGCAACAACGCGAAGGCGGACGGCGTCACGATCGTCACCGTCATGTTCGCGATGCCGGAGAGCCTGGCGCCGCTCTATAGAGGCTGCGCTTCCGCGCCGGAGCTGTTCTTCCCGGCCGCGACCGGCGAGCAGTTGCGCAATACCTTCCAGGCCATCGCCCTGCAATTGAGCGTGCTGCGACTGGTCGAATAGGCTGAGGCCCGATCGCCATCGGGCAAGGGAGCCGGCGCGCCGAAAGGCGGGCCGGCCCTTTAGCTTTGCGCCTTCTTGAAAGGCGAAAGCTCTTCCAGGAAGGAAATCTCCTCCCCGACGGCGCGGCGTTCCCGGTCCAGGAAATCCGCGACGGCGCGCCGGAAATTCGGATCGGCGATATAGTGGGCGCTGTGGGTCTCGACTGGGAGATAGCCCCGCTGAATCTTGTGCTGGCCCTGGGCGCCGGCTTCGACGCGGGCGAGCCCGCGCTCGATCGCGAACTCGATCGCCTGGTAATAGCAAGCCTCGAAGTGCAGGTTCTTGAAGCGGGCGACGCAGCCCCAATTGCGGCCATACAGGGTATCGGCGCCGATCAGGTTCAACGCGCCCGCCACCCACTCGCCGTCATACTCCGCCATCACCAGCGCGACCCGGTCCGCCATGCGCTGATGCAGGAGGGAGAAGAACGGCCGCTTCAAGTAGTCCCATCCCCATTTGCGGTCCGTCGTGTTGCGGTAGAACTCGTAAAACGCGTCCCAATGGCTGGTCTTCAGGTCCGAGCCCGTTAGCACATGCATGACGACGCCCTGATCGGCGACGGCCTGCCGCTCCTTGCGGATGTTCTTGCGCTTCCGGCTCGACAGGGCGTCCAGGAAGTCCTGAAACGTCCGGTAGCCTTCGTTGCGCCAGTGATACTGCTGGCCGGTGCGCCGCAGGAAGCCGAACGTCTCCAGGCTCGCGGCCTCGTCGCCGGTGAGGAAGTTCACATGCAGGGTCGCGACGCCGGAATTCTCCACCAGCTTCAGCATGGCGGAGGCGAGCGCGGCTTCATATTGCGGCCGCTCGGCCGCATCGCGCACCAGCAGGCGATGGCCCGTCACCGGCGTGAACGGCACGGCGGACAGGAGCTTTGGGTAGTACTTGCCGCCGGCGCGCTCCCAGGCATGCGCCCAGCTATGATCGAACACATACTCGCCCTGGGAATGGCCCTTCAGGTAGAGCGGCGCCGCCGCGGCCAGCTTTCCCTCAGCGTCATAGGCCGCCAGGTGACGCGGCAGCCAGCCCTCGTCGGCCGCGACCGACAGGCTTTGCTCCAGCGCGTCCAGGAAGTCATGGGAGAGGAAAGGGTTGTCTTTGCCGGCGCAGGCGTCCCAGTCGGAGCGGTCGATTTCGGCGATCCGCTCGACGACCCGCACCTCTATGGCGGCGTCCCCTTCCGACATCGGCCGCCTCAGGCGACCTCGAAGACCGCGTCGACTTCAACCGAGAAATTGAACGGCAGGTTCGGGGCGCCGACGGCGAAGCGCGCATGGGCGCCCTTGTCCCCGAACACCTCGACCATCAGGTCCGATGCGCCGTTGACGACGGCCGGCATCTGATCGAACGAACCGTCGCAATTCACGAAACCGCCGAGCTTCACGCAGCGGGTCACGCGGTCGAGGTCGCCGTCCAGCGCAGCGGCCAACTGCGCCAGGATCGCGAGACCGCAGGCGCGGGCGGCCTTCTGCGCCGTCTCGACGTCGACTTCCTGCCCGACCTTGCCGACATATTTCTCGTCGCCGGCCTGGGAGACCTGCCCGGCGATGAACACGAGATTGCCCGTCGTCACGTAGGGCACATAGTTCGCAGCCGGTTTTGGGGCCGACGGCAGCGTGATTCCAAGCTCTTCCAGGCGGGCGGCGATACGTCCGGCCATGTGGGCGGCTCCCGATTTTCCAACGGATAAGGTATGACTGGGAAAGTAGCCGCCGGGCGCCCCGGCGACAAGAGCCGACCGCGCCGCCCGTCCCTGTGCCTGGAGATATTCCCCTGGAGTTTTTCGGCATTGCGCCCTTCGCCGACACGCCGCTCTGGGCGATCGGCCTGACCGCCCTCGCCCATTTCGGCGGCTTCCTGATCCGCGGCGCATTCGGTTTCGGCTCGAACCTGCCGATCGTGATGGCGACGACGCTTCTGCTCGGCCCGCACCACGCCATCATCCTGACGATCCTGACCGCCAGCTTCTCCCAGGTGCATCTGTTCCCCCAAGGCGTTCGCCGCGCGGATTGGCGGCTCGTCTTCGCGCTGATCGTCGGCGTCTATCTGGGGATAGCGATCGGCACCTATGTGTTCGCCTCGCTCTCGCCGGCGGCGCTGGCGCCGATCCTGGGGGCGCTGGTGATCGTCATCGTCATCATGGACCGCACCAACGCCATCCAGCGGCTCGGCCGCCTGACGGACCTGCGCGCCAGGCCGACGGTGGCGAGCCTTTCGGTCATATCCGGCTTCGTCGGCACCGTTTCCGGCGGCGGCGGCATCTACTTTCTGGCGCCCTTCCTGAAGCACATGTGCCCGACGCCGGACGGATTTCGGTCGACCAGCCTTGTGCTGTCAGGCCTGTTCATGCTGGGCCGGGTGACCTTCATCGCCATCGCGGGCTTCTTCGACAGCCAGCTCGTGGCGGAAGCCGTGCTGTTGCTGCCGGCCGTCCTGCTTGGCGGCTGGGCCGGCACGCGCTGGTTCCATTGGGCGGACCCGAGCAAGTTCTTCGCTGGCCTGAGCGCCATGTTGACCTTGGGCGCGCTTCTGCTGATCGCCAAGGGCGTGTTCGGCTGACCGGACCCAAAGCAAACGGGGCGGCCATCGCTGACCGCCCCGGCAGGCTTCGCCGTCGCCGGCGAAAATATGTCGGGCGCGTCAGGCGGCCTTGCGGATCGCAGCCGCCTTGACCGGGGGCGCCACGTCGCCTTCGAACTTCTGGAAATTGTCCTCGAAGCTGGCGGCGAGCTTGCGCGCCGTTTCGTCATACTGGGACGCGTCGCTCCAGGCGCCGCGCGGGTTCAGCACTTCGACGGGCACGTCGGGGCAGGCTTCCGGCACCAGCAGGCCGAAATTCGCATCCTCCCGCAGGGGCGCGCCGTCCAGCCTGCCGTCCAACGCCGCACGGAGCATCGCCCGGGTATGGCCGATCGACATGCGCTTGCCGACGCCATAGGCGCCGCCGGTCCAGCCCGTGTTGACCAGCCAGCAGTTTGCGCCGGTCGCGGCGATCCGCTCGCCCAGAAGCTTGGCGTAGGCGGTGGGATGGCGGGTCATGAAGGGCGCGCCGAAGCAGGTGGAGAACGTCGCTTCCGGCTCCGAGCCGAGCCCCTTCTCCGTGCCCGCGACCTTAGCCGTATAGCCGGAGAGGAAGTGATACATGGCCTGTTCGGCCGTCAGCTTGGAGATCGGCGGCAGAACGCCGAAGGCGTCCGCCGTCAGCATAACCACGTTGGTCGGGTTCGGGCCGAGCCCGGATTCGCTGGCGTTCGGGATGAAATCCAGCGGATAGCAGGACCGGGTGTTCTCCGTGAGGCTGCGGTCGGTCAGGTCCAGTTCGCGGGTCGCCGGGTCCATGACGACGTTTTCGAGCACCGTGCCGAACCGGTGGGAGGCGTCGAAAATCTCCGGCTCCGCGGAAGCGGACAGATCGATGACCTTGGCGTAGCACCCGCCCTCGAAGTTGAAGAGGCCGTTCTGGCTCCAACCGTGTTCGTCGTCGCCGATCAGCGTGCGGCTGGCGTCGGCGGAAAGCGTGGTCTTGCCGGTGCCGGACAGGCCGAAGAACACCGCGGCGTCTCCGTTCGGGCCGATATTGGCCGAACAGTGCATCGGCATGACGCCCTTGGCCGGCAGCAGATGGTTCATCAACGAGAAGATCGATTTCTTGATCTCGCCAGCATAGTAGGTTCCGGCGACCACGATGATGCGGCGCGTCAGGTTGACCGCGATAACGGTCTCGCTGCGGCAGCCGTCGAGCGCTGGATCGGCGCGGAAGCCCGGCGCCTGGATCAGCGTGTAGTCCGGCTCGAAGCCGGCCAGGTCGGCGCGGGGCGGGCGGATGAACATGTTGCGGGCGAACAGGTTGTGCCACGCCTGCTCGGTCACCACCCGCACGGACAGGCGGTGGGACGGATCGGCGCCCGCATACAGGTCCTGCACAAAAATTTCGCGGTTCTGCAGATAGGACTGAACGCGGCCAAGCAGCCGGTCGAAAGCGGCAGGCTCCATCGGCTGGTTCACCGCCCCCCAATCGACGTCCGCCTCCGAGGCGTCGTCGCGGACGATAAACTTGTCCTTGGGCGAACGGCCAGTGTGCTGGCCGGTTTCGCACAAAAGCGCGCCGCCGGCGGCGACGTGGCCTTCGCGGTTTTGGAGGGCGCGCTCGTAGAGCGCTTCAACGCCGAGATTCCAGGAGGCGCCGGCTGTATATCCTAGGCCGATGCTCTCCAACCGTTTGTCGGTATCCACCTGCGCAATCCCAGAGCTGTTAATGGGTCGATTCTGCGCTTCTAATTAAGCGCTTCGACACCATAGGCGGCGGTTCGTTGACGATGCAATAAACACTGTCGAGTTAAAACCAAATTGAGCGGTTTTTGCGGCCGAATGTCACGCAACTGAATCAATGATCACAGTAAGATGCGGTTTTCGCCGCGCCCGGGCTTTCCGAACCGGCGGAAGCGGCGGCGAACACGCCGCGCCCGGACCGGCCGTTCCAGCGCCGATTCGCCCAATCAGAAAGACTTGGCGCCGAGCAGCTTCTGGGTCAGCAGCACCGCGACGCATTGCTGCGATTTGTAGGCCATCGTCATCGCCGCCTCCATGGTCGGCATGACCTCTTCCTCGCTCTCGATCCTGAGCACGACGAATTCGCAGGCTTTCAGAACGCGCTCGATCGAGACGCCCATCGGCATCTGCCACGGGTTGCCTTCGCCGAAATCGCCGCGCATGGAAAGCATGGTCACGAAAGGAAACCGCCCAAGCCGCAACAGCGAGAACATGTTCACGCAATTGCCCGCCCCGCTGGACTGCATCAGCATCACGTGCTTCTCGCCGCCGAGCCAGGCGCCGGCGGCCATGGCGACGCCCTCTTCCTCGGTCGTCAGCGCGATGGAGTGCATGTCCGGGTCCGCGAGCGACTTGTCGATCATCACCCGATGGCCGGCGTCCGGCACATAGGAGATTTGCGTCACGCCTTCCTGCTTCAGGTAGTCGTAGACCCCATGCGCCCAGGCCTGATCTTTTGCGGCCATTTCTCGTTTCCTCTCTTAGCGCGCGTCGCGCTTCCCTTTTGGCGGCGCGACGACGAACGCGCGCCTGCCAAACGATCCGGCTGCGAACTTACCCGAAGCGGCGCCTCCGGCAAACCGCCCGGCCGCGCGTCGCTAATCGAAGTGCGACGTAATCAACAGGTTCGGGAGCCAGAGCGTCAGAATCGGGAAGAACAGCATCAGCAACAGCACGATGCCGTCGGTTATGAGGAAGGGTATCGCGCCCTTCATCACCCGCGTCACCGGAACCCCCGTGGTGCCCGCGACGGCAAACAGGTTCAGGCCGACCGGCGGAATGACGCCGCCCATTTCGATCGCGATCGCCGCCAGGATGCCCAGGTGAATCGGATCGACGCCGAGCGTCAGCGAAACCGGGAAGAAGATCGGCACCGTCAACACCAGAATGGCGACGCCCGTCAGGAACATGGACAGGAACAGCATGACCACGAGCAGCACGGCCAGGAACTCGAGCTGGGTGAAGCCCTGGGCCGTCACCCAGGCCGCGACGTCTTGCGGCCAGCCCTTGTTCGCCAGCAGGAACTGGAACACGCCGACGCAGCCCAACAGGAAGTAGACGATGGCCGTCAGGTTGATCGTGCGTTGCGTCGTCGGCAGGAGCTCGCGCAGGAACGCGCCTTTGCCCGACAGAATGCCGAATATCAGCGCATAGCCAGCGGCGGCCGCGCCCGCTTCCGTCGGCGTGAAGATGCCGCCATAGAGGCCGCCCAGGACGCAGACCGGCATCAGCAGCGCCGGCCATGCCTCCCAGGTCGAGCGCGCCAGCTTGCGGCCGTCGAACTTGCCGGCAGGCAGCTTGATAAAGAGAGATAGGCCGATGATGATCGCGGCGTCGGAGATCGCGAGCATGATGCCGGGCGTGAAGCCGGCGAAAAACAGCGCGACGATATCTTGCTCGGTGATGATTCCGTAGAGAATCAGCGTAATGCTCGGCGGGATCAGAATGGCGATGCCGCCGCCGCAGGCGATAATGCCGGCCGACATCCAGACCGGGTAGCCGCGCCGGATCATCTCAGGATAGGCGATGATGCCCATCGCGGCCGCCATGGCGGTGGACGAGCCCGAAATCGCGCCGAACAGCACCGCGGCAAGCAGGGTCGCGTAAGCAAAGCCGCCCGGAAGCCAGCCGATCAGCGCGTCCGCGAAGGAGAAGAGGCGGGAGATCAGCCCGGTCTTCTCCATCAGGAAGCCTGCATAGATGAAGAACGGGATGGCCATCAGCGTATAGCTGTTCAGGAAGCTGAAGAACGACCGGAAAAGCGCGTTCGGGGACAGCATGGGGTCGGACAGAACGACCAGCACCGTCGCGCCGCCCAATGCAATGCCGATCGGCGCCGCCGCCAGCATCAGCCCGATCAAAGATCCGCCAAGGGTCCACATGTTGTTTGATCCTCAAGTACCGCTTGGGCCGCAGGCCCGGCGAATCAGATGTCCGTGTGAATTTCCGCAGGCGCCCATTCGAACACCGTCTTGCCGAACAGCGCGCGAATGTCCTGGTAGATGTGGAACAGCGTCACCAGCGCCATCAGGCCGAAAGCGATCATCAATGCCGCCTGAAACGGCCAGAGTTCCAGATACATGCTCTGGGACTTGCGCCCGAGCATCATGGTGCGCTCGACGGTCGGCAGCGCCCAATAGGCGAAGAAGGCGAAGAAAAAGAAGGAGAAGCAGGAAACGCCCAGCCGGCACAGGATCACGAACCGAACGAAGCCGCGCGCCCGCAATAGATCGGTCAGCGCGCTCATGACCAGATGCGCGCGCCGCGCCTGCGTCACGGCGAAATAGATGAACACGGAGCCGATGATGATGAAGATGACCGCGTCCTGGCCCCATTCGAACACGACGCCGAAAATGTAGCGGCGGATAATCTCGAAAATCGCGAACAGCGTGCCGGCCAGAAGGCCGATCGCCGCGATATTCCCGAAGATATTGTCCAGAATATATCGTACGACCCGGTAGGTCCGATCCAGCAGCGCATCCATTGCGCAAAGCCTCCCAGAAACCAGCGACGCCGTTCCGATCGTGATCGCCGGAACGTTGCGCCGCCAAGATTCCCGCCCTTAACGGTTTAAGAGCGAGAGCGAGAGCGAGACCGACGGCCTCAAGCCGGTCCCGCTTTTCGCGCGCGGCCGAAGCCGCGAGAGAAGCCCCGGCGGGCGCCGGAGCTTCTCAAAGCGATCGCCTATTTCTGCGTGTACTTGGTGAAGTACTCGGAGAGCGCGGCGCAGTCCGTGTTTTCCAGCGGATCGCTGCCGACCGGGTTGGCCGCAACGGCGGCGTCCGCTTCCATGGCGAACTTGTCGACCCAGGCGTTGGCGTCGTCCGGCGTGTTGGACTTGATCCAGTCCGCCGTCGCGGAGCCGGCCGCAGTCTTGACCGCCGCCGCTTCCGCCGCGCTCATGATGTAGATGCCGGGCTTGGACGGATCCTTGGTTTCGAACTTCGAGACTAGGCGCTTGTCGTTGCACCAGTTCATCTTCTTCTGGAACGGCAGCACGTCGTTGACGATGACATCGTCGAGAACGGCCCGCTGGTCCTTATCCAGACGGTTCAGCCAGCTGTTGCTCGCGCCGATCCAATAGTAGTCGCCGACGATGCCGTTCAGGCCGGCGATGGTGAAGAACGGCGCCTGGGCCTTGGTGGTGTTGAACCCGCCGAGGCTGGTCAGCAGGCCGTCGATGACGCCGGTCTGAAGCGCCGGCGGCACGTCGCCGAAGGCCATCGTCGTCGGGTTCGCGCCAAGCGAGGCGAGGAGCGCGTTCTCGGCCGGCCCCATGGAGCGGATCTTCTTGCCCGAGAAATCGCTCGGCGTCAGCAGGCGTTCGCCCGCGCCCGCGCCCATATACATGGACAGGTGGCCGCTGCCGAACACGTGGACGTCATGGATGTCGTTGAAACGCTTGACGAGGAACTTGTAGGTCTCCGTCGAGTCCAGCGCATTGATGGCGCCCGGCGTCGTGAGCAGCTGCGGACCGACGACCAGGTTCATATAGGGGTCGACCGCCGCGGTCTTCCCGAACTGGCCCCAGGTCATTTCGAGGTTGCCCTCGGTCATGGCCTCGACCGCTTCCGGAATGCGATAAAGCGCGCCCGCGAAATACAGGCGAACCTCGGAGCCGGGAACCTTCTCTTCAAGCTTTTCCTTGAAGTAGGTCATGGCGATGCCGGCGGGATGCGGCGGGCCGGTCAGGTCGGCCGCGATGCGGATGGTCATCGGATCGACCGCCTGGGCGGCGCCGCCGAAGACGGAAAGGGCCGAAGCCGCGACGGCTCCGAGCAGCGCTTTCCTTGCCAATGCGAAATTCATTCGTTCATCTCCCTATGTTCTTAACTTGGAGCAGCGGCAAAACAGCCGTCGTTCACTCGAAGCGCACTATTACGCATGATTTGACGGCCATGCGAGTCAATTTATTGCTGCGCCGCAGCGATGATTTCTAGGAGATAACCCGGATCGGCGCTCCGGCCATCCACGCGCGAACGCACTCGACAGTCTCCGGAAAGAACACCCGATAAGTGTCCTCGGTGACATAGCCCAGATGCGGGGTCAGCACGACATTATCTAACGTGCGCAGCGGGTGATCGGCGGGCAGCGGCTCCGTGCCGAAGACGTCCAGCCCGGCGCCTCCGATCCGCCCCTCCTGCAGCACCTTCAGCAAGGCGTCTTCATCGACGATGGGGCCGCGCGAGGTATTGATCAGGTAGGCGTCCGGCTTCATCCGCCCCAGGTCGTCCGCCGTCACCAGTCCGCGGCTGCGGTCTCCCAGAACGAGATGAATGGAGATGAAATCGGATTCCGCGAACAGCGTTTCCCTGTCGACCAGGCGCGCGCCCTGCTCTTCGGCCCGTTCGGCGGTGAGATTCTGGCTCCACGCGATCAGATCCATGCCGAAGGCGCGGGCGTAGCCGGCGACCTGTCCGCCGAGCCGGCCGAGGCCGAGCAAGCCAAGCGTCGAGCCTTTCAGGCTCTTGCCGACCGTCGTCTGCCACTGGCCGGCGCGCAGTTGCCGGCCTGCCAGGGGGATCGACCGCGCCAGCGAGAGGATCAGGCCCATGGCGAGCTCCGGCGTGGGATGGCCTTGGCCGGCCGTGCCCGTCACCAGCACGCTCCGATCCTGCGCCGCCTTGATGTCGATGCCGGCATTGCGCATGCCGGTCGTGGCTATGAGTTTGAGATTCGGCAGGTTTTCAATGATATTTCGGGAAATTACCGTCCGTTCCCGCATGGGACAGATGACGTCGAACGGCATCAAGCGTTCGATTATCCGCGCCTCGTCGGCCACGTGGTCCCGAAATACCGTGACGTCGAGCCCGCTCCAGTCCCCGTAGCTGAGGCCGACGCCCTGATAGTCGTCCATGATCGCGATCTTGGTCATTTTCATCCGCCCTGAAATTGCCGATATGTTGTCGTTACGTTGCCCTCTCGGACTTGCCCCTGTCCAGCCGGCGCGCGATAAGGCAGCCCTTGGACGGTGGGGCCGCGACAAGAAAGGTTTGGGAATGACGGCTAGCAGAAAATGGGCGGCGCGGGCGCTCGGCCTCATCGCCATAGCGGCCGCTCTGGCCGGGTGCCAATCGACGCAGACGCAGAAGCCGGCCGCCGCCAGGAAGCCGCTTCAGCCCGTCGCGCAAACCCCGCCGCCGCCGCCGGAGCCGGTCGCGCCGAGCCGCCTCGGACCGCTGAAGATCGCTTTGCTCGCGCCCCTTTCGGGCGATTTCGCCGACGCCGGCCGCGACCTTGTGAACGGCGCCGCGATGGCCTTGTTCGAAACCCCGGCCACCCCCGCCGAACTGATGACGTTCGACACCAGGGGCGATGCGGAAGCGGCAAGCGCCGCGCTCGCCGATGCCGACCAGGAGCAGGCCGATATCCTGATCGGCCCGCTGTTTGGCCGCAACGCGACCGCGATCGCGCCCGAGTTGGAAACGCTGGGTCTCTCGGCGCTCGCTTTTTCGAATGATGGAAACATCGCCGGCGCCCGCGTGATGGTCATGGGCAACGCCGTGCAAGCGGAAACGGCGCGCATCGTTCGCCACGCCGCCGTCGACGGCGCGCGCACCATCGCCGTTTTCGGCCGGCGGGACGTGGTCGGCGAGGCCGCGAACGCCCAGGCCATGCGCGAGGCGGCGGCAGCGCCGGGCCTCTATATCCGCCCCGCGCTCTACGAGGCCGACACCAGCTACACCGATATCGCCGGCCAGGTCGAAGCGCTCTTGAGCTCCGACGCCGGCGCGAGCGACCTGCAGGAGGTACAGCGCCTGAAGACCCAGCTCGACGCTTCGGTCGATCCCCAGATCACGCTCGCTGGCATGGGCGCGGCGCGCCCGGGGCCGGAGGGCGATCTCTATAGAGAACTCGCCGGCGCCTATAGCCGCATGATCGCCGCCGGCAGCGCGCGGCCTCAGGCGATCGCCGCCGTCGTCGCGCGTTATCGCACCGCGACCGGCGCCGGCGCCGGTCGCGTGGACGCCGTGCTGCTGACGGTCGGCGGCGCCGAACTTTCCACCGTTGCGCCCATGTTCCAACTCTATGACGCCGATACCGCCGGCGTGCGGCTGCTTGGCCTTTCGAGCTGGCAGGAGATGGACCCGGCGCGCGCCCGCGAACTCCATGGCGGGCGCTTCCCGCTGGAGCCGTATTCCGAGGCGTTCGACCAGCGATATCAGGCCGTCTACGGCCAGCCGCCCTCCGAACTCGCGGCCGTCGCCTATGACGCCGTTCGCGTGGCGCTGGCGGCGCACCGTCCCGGCGCCCTCCGGCCGATCCGGCCGGACGCGCTCTACATGGCCGGCGACGTCGACGGCGCGCGCGGACCGGTGCGGCTCTCCGCCGGCGGCTTGGCGCTTCGGCCGCTGGAAGTGCTGGAGATGCAGCCGACGGGGCTGTTCCTGGCGGAGCCCGCCCGTATCGTCGATCCTGCCGGCGCGCCGCCCTCGGAAGCGCAGCCGGCCGGCGCCGCCGCGCCAGGCCAGGAACCGCTGGTCATCAGCGGCGCGACCGGCTCCTGACCGCCTGAAAGCGCGGATCCAAAAAAGGGGACGCCCATGCGCATCAACGCCGATTTCGACGTCCGCGCCTCGGCCCATGGCGCGTCGATGGAATGGATCCCCTCGCCCATGGCCGGCGTCGACCGGCGGATGCTGGACCGGATCGGGGAGGAAGTGGCCCGCGCGACCTCGATCGTGCGATATGCGCCGGGCAGCGCCTTCTCGGCCCATGTTCACGGCGGCGGCGAAGAGTTTCTTGTCCTCGACGGCGTCTTCAGCGACGAGCATGGCGACTTTCCGGCCGGCAGCTATGTCAGGAACCCACCGACCTCCCGGCATACGCCCGCCTCGGCGCCCGGTTGCGTCATCCTGGTCAAGCTCTGCCAGTTCGATCCGGACGACCGGGCGCATGTGCGCATCCGCACCGATCTGATGACGCCCGTTCCGGTCGCCGGCCGGCCGGGCGTTTCGGCCCTCCCGCTATTCGCCGACGCGCGGGAGGACGTGCGCCTCGAAGCCTGGAGCCCGGGCGCGGAAATAGCGATCGACGCGCCGGGCGGTCTCGAAGCCTTTGTCCTGGAAGGCGGTTTTCGGGAATCGGGCGAGGATTTCGCCGTCGATAGCTGGCTCCGCCTGCCCCAAGGGGCGCGCATGCGGGCCGTCGCCGGCCCGAATGGCGCCCGGGTCTGGATCAAGACCGGCCATCTGCGCTTCGTCGAGGACCCGCAGCCTTGAACGCCGGCCGGCCGAACGCCATCTGATTGGTCGTTCGGACGTCGAAACGACAAGGAATTTTCCGCGCATGACCAGCTATGGACGCACGTTCATTCTGATCGCTGCGATGACGGCGCTGTTCGGCGCCATCGGCTTCATGATGGGCGGCGAGGTCGGGATGCTGCTGGCGCTCGCGCTCGCGGCCGCGATGAACGTCTTCGCCTATTGGAACTCGGACAAGATGGCGCTGCGCATGCACGGCGCCCGGGAGATCGACCGCGCCGCCGCGCCGAACCTCTTTCGCATGGTGGAGAACCTGTCCAAGCGCGCGGGCATCCCCACGCCGCGCATCTACGTCATCGACAATCCGCAGCCGAACGCGTTCGCGACCGGCCGCAATCCCGAAAACGCCGCCGTCGCGGCGACCACGGGTCTCTTGCAAAACCTCTCCCATGAAGAGACGGCCGGCGTGATGGCGCACGAACTGGCGCACATCAAGAACCGCGACACCCTCATCATGACGGTGACGGCTACGTTCGCCGGCGCGATCTCGATGCTGGCGAATTTCGCCATGTTCTTCGGCGGCAGCCGCAACAACCCGCTTGGCCTCGTCGGCGCGATCCTGATGATGATCCTGGCGCCGCTGGCCGCCGCCCTGGTGCAAATGGCCATCAGCCGAACGCGCGAATATGAGGCGGACAGGATCGGCGCCGAAATCTGCGGCAACCCGCTATGGCTGGCCTCGGCGCTCGCCAACCTGCATAGAGGGGCCGGAATCGACAATCGGAGCGCGGAAGCCAATCCGCAAACGGCCCATATGTTCATCATGAATCCCTTGCACAAACACGCCGTCGATGGCCTGTTCTCGACCCACCCGGCCATGGCCAACCGCATCGCGCGGCTGGAGGAAATGGCCCGAGACATGGGTCTCGCCTCCGCCCGCCAAGGCCCCTGGGGTTGAGCGCGCGGCGCGCCGCATTGGCGGTGCTGGACGCGACCCTTTCCGGCCAGGCGACCCTGGACCGGGCGTTCGAGCGCGCGGCGACGCGCAACGCGCTTGCTGGCCCGGACCGAGGCTTCGCCCGCGCGCTGGCCGCCGTCACCCTCCGGCGGCTCGGCGAGATTGACGCGGCGGTGGAGCCGCTGCTCAAGCGCCCCCTGCCCCGCAAGGCGCTGACGGCGCGCAACATCTTGCGGCTCGGCGCGGCGCAGCTTCTGTTTTTCGGAACGCCCGCCCACGCCGCCGTCGGCGAGACGACCGGCCTCGCGACCGGCAGGTCCAGCGCCTATCGGGGCTTGGTCAACGCCGTGCTTCGCCGAATCTCGACCGAAGCGCCCGGCGGCATGGCTCCGGACGACGCGGCGCGGGCGAACACGCCAGGCTGGCTCTGGGAGAGCTGGGCCAAGGCGTATGGCCGGGACGGCGCGCGAGCGATCGCCGTCGCGCATCAGGCCGAACCGCCGCTCGACTTCACCATTCTGAAAGGCGATGACGCCGAATGGGCCGAGCGGCTAGGCGCGACGGTCCTGCCGACCGGCGGCGTCCGCATCGCCGGCAGCGCGAGGGCGGCGGACCTTCCGGGCTACGATGACGGCGCCTGGGCGCCCCAGGATGCGGCGGCCGCGCTGCCGGCCCGAATGCTCGGCGACATCGCGGGGCGAACGGTGATCGACTTGTGCGCAGCGCCCGGCGGCAAGACCGCGCAGCTCGCCGCCGCCGGCGCCCAGGCGACGGCGGTGGACCTATCCGAGGCGCGGTTGGAACGACTGGAAGAGAACCTCCGCAGGCTCGGCCTCAAAGCCGAAACCGTCGCGGCGGACGGCCGGGAATGGCGTCCGCCGGCGCCGGCGGACGCCGTTCTCCTGGATGCGCCCTGTTCCGCGACCGGCACGATCCGCCGCCGGCCGGACGTCGCCTGGAACAAGCGCTCCGGCGACGTGCGCGCGTTAAAGCCCATCCAGCGGGCCCTGCTCGACGCCGCCGCCGAAATGACGCGGCCCGGCGGGTTGCTGGTCTATGCCTGCTGCTCGCTGCAAGCCGAAGAAGGGCCGGAGCAAACCGCGAAGTTCCTGGCCAATCATCCGGATTTCGCCCGCGCGCCGTTGGTCGAGGGCGAAATCCCCGGTCTGCCGGCGGACGCTATCACGGCGTCGGGAGACTTGCGCACCCTGCCCTCCATGTGGCCGGACATCGGCGGCATGGACGGTTTCTACGCCGCCCGCCTCATTCGCTCGAACTGACGCCGCCTTCAATCGCAGCCAGCGCAGCGAGCGCGCCAGCCGCCGCGGGCAGTTCATCGAAGACGGCGACGCCGTCTTCGAGCGCCGCTTCGGCGAACCGGCGCTTCTTCGCCTCGATCTCGGGCTCCCCATCGGAGCGCAGCACCAGCGCCACATGGCCGGATGCGCCGCCGCGGCCGGTCGCCGCCCGGCGCGCCGCGGCGAGCAGAGGCCCCAGGATGTCCACGTGCTCGTAGGCCAGCAGGCCCGGCACGTTCATATGCATGACGAAAGCGTCCCATCCCTTGCCCGCCAGCGCCGCCTCGACGACGCCGACGCCAAGCCGGCCCTCGTTCCGCTGCAGCACATTGCCCGGCACGTCGATGGGGTTCGCGACGCTGGCCCCGGCCGGCAGGTCGAGGCCCTTTAGAGCGGCCGCCGCGTCCTCGCCAAGCGCGCCGATTTCCAAGCCGGCGCGGGCGAACGCGTCCGCCGCGAGCACGCCGGCGCCGCCGCCATTGCCGAACAGGACGACCCGCCGCGTCGGCGCGCCATAACGGGGCCGGAGCGTCTGGCAGGCGAGCAGCGCGTCGAGGAATCCGTCGAGCGTATCGACGAGAGCGGCCCCGACCTGGCGCGCCAAGCCATCCCAAATGCGTCCGTCGCTGGCGAGCGCGCCCGTATGGGATTGAGCCGCCCGCGCGCCGGCCGCCGTCCGGCCGCCGACCAGCAGAACGACGGGTTTCTTCCCATTGGCCCGGCTGAGGGCCTCGAAAAGCGCGCGGCCGCTAGGCGCATCCTCGAGATAGAGGCCGATCGACTGGGTCTCGGGGTCGGCCAGCAGCCAGTCGACCAAATCGGCCGGCCCAAGGTCGGCGCAGTCCCCCATGGTGACGACGGCGCGGTATTTCAGGCCGCGCTGGCGGCCGCGCCGCAGCACGTCGAGAGACAGGCCGCCGCTTTGGGCCAGCACCGTGACGTCGCCGGGCGTGGGATCGGCGCCGGCCATGAAGCTCAGCCTGCCCGCCGGCGCATGCGCGCCAAGGCAGTTCGGGCCGAGCAGGCGCGCGCCGCCCGCGCTGGCCGCCGCCGCCAGATCGCGCCGCGCCGCCTCGCCCTCGAAGCCGCTGGACATCACTTGCGCGAATTTCGCCTTGCCGCCGGCGGACCGAAGCAGCCCCGGCGCGGCCGCAGCGCCGACGGCGATATAGGCGTAGTCGACAGGTTCCGGCAGCGCTGCCAGGGATGGGAACGCCGCGCGGCCCTCTATTTCCTCGGCGGTCGGGTGGATCGGATAGATCGGCCCCGAAAAGCCGAACGCCGCCAGTTGCCGAATATAGAGATTGCCGTGGGCGAGGCTTCGCGCCGATGCGCCAGCGACCGCGACCGCGTTCGGTCGAAAGAGCGGCGCCAGGTCCGGCGGCGGCGGGCGCGGCGTTTCGGCGGCTAGCGGCGCCAGTCGCGCCCGCGCGTCGACCGCGATCGCGCGTTCCGCCGTAACCACGAGCGGATTGACGTCGAACTCGGCGATCCGGCTCTCCTCCCGTAGCAGCAGGCCTTCCTCGCCGCCCAGCGCCAGCATGGCGTCGATCAGCGCCGCGCGGTTCGCCGCCGGCCCGCCGCGATGGCCATCGAGCAATGCCCGGCCTTTCAGGCTGTCGAGCATGGCCGCGGCGTCCGCCCGGCCGATCGGGCAGACCCGAAAAACGACATCGTCCAACACTTCCACCAGGACGCCGCCGAGGCCCGCCATCAGGACCGGGCCGAAACGGGGATGGCGCACGCCGCCGAGAACCATCTCCACGCCAGGCGGCGCCATCTCCTCGACCAGATAGCCGCCGTCGCTCGCCGGCATGGCCCGAACCGCGTCGCGTACGGCGTCCGCGTCCGCGACGTTCAGGCGAACGCCGCCGAGCTCGCTCTTATGGGCGCCGGAGGCCGAGACGATCTTCACCGCAAAGGGCGGACGCAACGATCGCGCCGCCTCGGCGAGCGCATCCGCGTTCGCCGCGGTCGCGCGTTTCGGAACGGCGACGCCATACTTGGCCAGAAGCGCTTTCGCCTCCGGCTCGCTCATCGCTTGGGCGTCCGTATCTCTCAAATCCGACGTCATTGCCTCACACTCGCTCTATGCGGCCTTGGCCGAAAATTCCGGTCGGCCGCGCCCAGAGCATGGCGATCACGAGCGCCGAGCCCACCAGAGCGCTCGAGCCTGCGCCGATGAGCGGGTCGAGATAACCGGCCGCCAGGCTCTCCGCGAGGCCGACGGCCGCCGCGCCGACGAAAACGCCGCCGAAGCTGGAAAGACCGCCGATCACCGCGACAGGCAGCACCTTGGCCAGCACCAGGGCCATGCCAAACCCGCCGAGACCGTCGATGCTCCAGAGCACCCCGCCGGCGACGGCGAGACCGGCCGATATCATCCAGGCGAGCGCCAGATAACGCGGCGCGTCGACGCCGACCCCAGCGGCCGCGCCCGGATCGTCCGCGATGGCGCGGAGCGCGACGCCGGCGCGGCTGAACCGGAAAAACGCCATCACCGCCAGCGCCAGCAGGATCGCGACGGCGCTGGCCAACAGTCGGGCGGGCGGCGCAGGAATGTCGCCGATCCGCCAAACAGCGTCATCGAACAAAGGCGGCAGCTCCTGCGGCAGACCGCGCAAGGCGATCGCAGAGCCGCCCTGCATCAGCACGCCGAGCGCCAATGTGGCCATGACGATGGCGATGACCGGACGGCCGAGCAGGCGCTTGACGACGACAAAACTGAACAAGCGCGCAAGGATCGCCATGACGGCGCCCGCCGCCAGAGCCGCGATCAGCAATGGAAGCCCCATGCCGGCGACGCCGACGCCGCTGACCCGCGCCCCGATGCCGACCCATTCCCCAAGCGAGAAATTCAGCACGCCCGAAGCGCGGTACACGACGACCAGCGCCAATCCGACGACGGCATAGACCGGGCCGGACAGCAAGCCGCTGACGATCAGGGCGAGGAAATAATCCATATGCAGCGCGCGCAGACATCCTTACGAAACGACAGAAGATCATATCCATAGGCTGGCGGCAGGCGCCATGGCGCCCCGCGCGAAGCGCGATCAGCCGCCGCCCAGATCCGCCAGAACGATCTCCGGCGTCGCGCCGATCCGAAGCGGCAGAACCGAGCAACCCAGCCCGCCCGAAACGACCATGCGCCTTGGCGGATAGGCGCGTCCCCGCGCCGACGGTTCGACGATCTGCCCGTAGAGATACCGATCGCCCGAGCCCCAGGGCGTGTAGGGCGCCCAACCCAGAATCCGCACCTGACCGCCATGGGTATGGCCGGCGACCGTCAGCGACACGCGGTCCGGCACTTGCGGAAAGATGCCGGGCTCATGCGCCATCAGCAACACGGGCGCGTCGTCGGTGATCTTGGCCAGCGTTCCGTCGAGATCGGCGACGCCCATGACCCGCCGCCCGCGCCCCGTGCGAAAGGCGATCTGATCCCCAAGGCCGGCCAGCCAAAAATCGACGCCGCGATGGCTGAGGCGCGCCACGTCATTCTCGTAAACGCGAATGCCGGCGGCTTCGAGAGCCTGCCCGGCGACGGTCGGCCCGGCGCGGCGCGCCTGGGCGGCGGGGTCCTGCCACCAGTCGTGATTGCCCAATATGGCGTGAACGCCGAGCGGCGCGCGCAAAGTGGCGAGCGCCGTCGCCCAATCCTTCGCCGGCACATGCGCCGTCACCCAACGGTGCGCGCCGACATAGTCCCCCAACAACAGCGTCAGGTCGGGCTCCAATGCGTTCACCCGCGCGCAGATGTCCTCGATCCGCGCGGCGGACATCCATGGTTCGCAGGCGTGAAGGTCGGCGACGAGCGCAATGCGCAGCGGCGTTCCCGCCGGCCATCCGGGCGCGTCGACCCGGTAGCGCCGCACCGAAAGGCGCATGGGCTCGAACCCGACGCCATAGGCGCCGAAGCCGAACCCGCCGACCGCCAGAGCCGCGAGCGACTTCAGGAACGCGCGGCGTCCGATCATGCCGGGTCAGGCCAGACCGGCATCGACCAGCGGCGCCGTCAGCGGCGCGGCCAACGGATCAACCGGCGAAGCTGAGCGCGCGGGCGAGCGTCCAGGCGTCCTCCGCCCGGTCCAGCGTCATCACCGCGTCGTAGACGGCCGTCGCCTTCGCCCTGGAGACGGCGCGCTCGGCGTTCGCCCAGAACTTCGCCTCGATATCGTCGGCGGAAAGCGGGTTCGCGTCCGATCCGCGATTGACCGCCTCGCGGTGCGCAATCTCGCGGCCATCCTTCAACCGGGCGACAAGCTTGCCGGAATAGTAGCGGGGGAAGGCCGTGTCGGGGTCTTCCCTCCAGTCGACGTCCGCCGCGATCGCCAGCGTCTGGCCGTCCGCGAGCGCTTCCGCGTCGAGATCATCGAGCGTGAAGCCGCCCTGGATGAGCGTGCGGGCGACGATATAGGGAATCGAGAACTGCGCCTCATAGGCGTTCTGCGGCTTGCGTTTCTGCGCCAAGGGCTCGCAGACCACCGCCGCCTGGGTCGGGTGGATATAGGCGGTCACGCTTTCGACGTTCTCGGGCGTCATGCCCTGGTCCATCAACGCCAGCGTGGCGTCGGCGAAGGCGTGGTTGAAGTGGCAGGCGGGATAGGGCTTGAAGCCGACGTTCTCCAGCTCCCAGCTCTCGCCGAGGCCGGCGGTGCACAGCGACAGATCGGCGCCGTTGTCCGCCCCCAGATAGAGATTGAACAGTCCGTACCGGCCTTCGTAGGCCGCGCTCGGCCCCTTGAAGCCTTCCTTCGCCATCGCCGCCGCGACGATTGCCGAGGATGCGGCCCAGCCGGGATGCATCCGCTTCGTCCATGCGCCGTCGGAAAGGAACTCCAGGCTGCCGGACGACTGGGAAAGCGCGATGCCCTGCGCGTCCTCTAGCTGGCGCGCCGCCAGGTCCGCGAGTTTCCCGGCCGCCAGCGTCGCGCCGAAGACGCCGACGAGCCCGGTCGGATGGTAGCCTCTCGCGTGGAACGCGCCCTGGGCCGCCTGCGCGATGCGGGCGGACGTCTCAACGCCGACGATATAGGCCGCGAGGACCTCCGCCCCGCTCGCATCGGAGCGGAGGCCCTGGGCGAGCGCCGCAGGCAAGGCGCTTGCGGAAGCATGGATGACGCCGTCCGTGTGGGTGTCGTCGAAATCGAGGCCATGGATCAGCACGCCATTGAGCAGCGCCTGGTCGCGCGGCGCCAACGCTAGATCGAAACCGATGACGGGATAGGCGCCTTCGCCGCCGACGCTCCTGACGGCGTTGGCCGCTCGCTGCGCGAATTCGAACGTGGTCGAGGCGAGGCCGATGCCGAAACAATCGAGGACGTGCAGCTTCGCCCGCTCAACGACCCGGGCCGGCGCCTGGGCGATGCCGAAGCCGGCCGTGAAGGCGGCCAGGCGGCGGGAAATCTGCGTCGGAACGGCGTCGGCTTTCGCCGCCGGGGCGACGGTCGGCGTCGAGATTACGTTCATGGGGGCGTCCCTTCCTCGAATGATCGCGGTCGGCGCGAACTATAGCCGAAGGCGGCGCGAAGGTTCGAGAGCGGATGCCTGCCTGAAACGCAAAACCGCCCGTTCCGAGGGAGTTGGAACGAGCGGTCAAGCTTGGCCAAAGCAAGAGGGGCGGGTTCGCTTTGGCCAACTGCGTGTAGAATACCGCGAACATGCATTCATTCTCAATCAAAACGACGTACTACGCCACAACATCCAACGACGGCGATTCACGTCGTCAGGCTTACGCCTTTCGGCCTAATTTTTTAGATAATTCAAGCGTTCGACGCGCCTTCTCGACGATCGGATAATCGACGAAGTAGCCGTCCACCTGGATCGACGCGGACCCTTCCGCTTCCGCAGCATCGAACGCCGCTGCAACCTTGAGCGCATAGGCCAACTCCGCCTCCGTCGGCGTGAAAGCGGCATTGGCGATTTCGATCTGGTTCGGATGAATGCAGAGCTTGCCTTGAAAGCCGAGATCCCGCGCCCGTTCGGCGGAGACGCGCATGGCCGCCGTCTCGCCTAGGTGGATGAAGACCGTATCGATCGGCGGCTCGAGGTCTGCGGCCCGGCTCTCCAGCACGAACGCCTGCCGGGCGGTCGTGAGTTCGTCCTCGTCGACGGTCCAACGCATGCCCAGATCGAGCGTGTAGTCGCCGGCGCCGAAGGCCAACCGCCTGACCCGTTCGCTCGCGCGCGCGAGGGCGCCGAGAGCCTTGTGCCCCTTCGCCGTTTCGACAATCGGCAGCAGGTCGATAGCGCCGGCCTCCAGACCGCGCTCCCGCTCGAGGTTCGTCAACAGCCAATCCATGGTCTTAAGCTGATCCGGCGTTTCCGCCATCGGCATCACGACGCCGTCGAGATTGGGGCCGACGACCGCCTGAACGTCGCCATGGCAGAAACGCGTATCCATGGCGTTGACGCGCACATAGGCCGCACAGGTTCGCGGGCGCGCCAAGGCCTCGACGACGGGCGCGCGGGCCGCCTCCTTCCTGTCGACGGCGACTGCGTCCTCCAGATCCAGGATGACGGCGTCCGCGCCGGCGTCGAACACTTTGGCGACCTTTCGAGCATGGTCTCCGGGCGTGAAAAGCATGGTGCGAAACGGCATGGCTAAAGGTTCCCGAATGGATGCGGCGCGCGCGGACTAACGAGGTGCGACAATGAATAGCCGCCAAAATGCGGCGCCGAAAGCGGCCCGGCGCTGACCCGGACGGTCTGCGCTGCTACCTTGGCCGGAAAGAGATTGAACGACATTCCTGGGGAGCGGCGACATGACGAAGGCGCTGAGTTGGATCGACGGCGAATGGGTGGAAGGCAATCCGCCGATCATCGGCCCTATGACAAACGCCGCCTGGATGGCGACCGTCGTGTTCGACGGCGCCCGCGCCTATGACGGCGTAGCGCCGGATCTGGACCTGCATTGCGAGCGCTGCATCGCCTCCGCCCATGCGCTTGGCCTGGAGCCGGCCATCGACGCCAAACGCATGGCGCAGATCGCGGTGGAAGGCGTGCAAAAGTTCCCGAAGGAGACGGAGCTCTACGTCCGCCCGATGTTCTACGGCGACGAAGGCTGGCTGATCCCGACCTCGACCAAGTTCGTGATGACGCTGTTCGACCATCCGATGCAGGCGCCGCAGGGCGGCCTTAAGGTTTGCCGGACGACGCGCACGCGGCCCTCCCCCCTCGCCGCGCCGACGGACGCCAAGGCGGCCTGCCTCTATCCCAATGTCCATCGCATGATCCGCGAGGTGCAGGCGCGCGGTTTCGACGTGGCGGTGGTGGGGGACGCCAACGGCAATGTGGCGGAGCTTTCGACCTCCAACATCTTCCTGGCGAAGGACGGGGTCGTGGCGACGCCGGTGCCGAACGGAACCTTCCTGAACGGCATTACGCGCCAGCGGACCATCGCCCTGTTGCGCGAAGCCGGCGTCACCGTGGAAGAACGTACTATCGGTTTCGAGGAACTGGACACGGCGGACGAACTGTTCGCGACCGGCAACGCCAACAAGGTTCAGCCGATCACGCGCTATGAAGGCCGCGACCTCCAGCCGGGGCCGCTCGCGGCCAAGGCCCGCGCGCTCTATGTCGAATACGGCAAGGCCAATGGCGCCCTGGAGCGGTTCGCCTGAGCATCCCCTACCGCCTGCGTATCAGGTCGCGTCGTCCGCAATCTTCCGAAGAGGCGGCGAGAGGAATTCGAGCACGCTCTCCAGGTCTTCCTCCAGCATGTCGTGCTTCGCCATCTGGCGAAGCAACAGGCCGACATGCTCTTCCACGGCCGCCCGGGCGTCGTCGCCGCCAGCCGCGTAGAGACGGCTGTAGGCGCGCGCGAGCGCCTGGGAGAGCAGCACCGAACCGGCGCCGGCCCGGCGCAACGGGTGGAACGCCTGGCCGATGAGATTACGCGCCGAAAGGCCGGGAACGATGAGCCGCACGGCGCCGCTCTCGTCGCAAAGGCCGCTCAGCCCCTCCTGCCCCTGCACCACGTCGACGAAAGCGGCGGAAAGCGCATCGGAGACGGCGACCGCGGTGTAGGGGTCGTTGACGCCGGGCGAGAGCGCCCGCAGCCCAATCTCCACGAGCAGATGGATCGAAAACTCGATGCGGCGGCCTTCGGACCGGGCGGCTTCGATCCTGACATGCGCGCCGATGCGATCGGTAACCGCCTCGTCCAGCGGCTTCGACAGCTTGATGACTGGCTCGCCCTCCACGACGAACCGTCCCGGCGGCTGATCGATGCGGATGGTCACGTCCTCTTTCTCCGCGATCCGCAGCAGCGCCATTTCGTCCAGCGCGCCCACATAGCCCGGCCGCGTCGCCTTAACGGACGCTTCGAAGGTCTGATCCTCGGGCGTGTCGGAGATGTCGCGATAGCGCGCGCGCTGGGCTTCGAGCGCGGTTTCCAGGCGCTTCGCGATGGCGGCCACCTCGTCGTCGATGGAGACGTTGCGCGCCACATGGCGCACGAAAAAGACAAGCTGCAGGACGGCGTGAACGCCCAGAACCATCGCCGCCAGGGTCGCCAGACGCGGCGCGCCGGACGGCCCGATCCAGGCGAGCGTGATCATCGAGAACAGGAAGGCCCCGCCGAACGCGCCTGCCGTCACCTGGCTCACGGAATCGGTGATGAACCGCCGGAGGAGACGCGGCCCGATGGAGCTCGCCGCGAGCGTGAACACGACCAGGGTCATGGAATAGGCGAGCGCCAACGCCGTCATGGCGCCGCCCGCGATGACGGAAAGCACCGACCGCGCTGTCTCCGGCGCGAACTCCGGCGCCCACGCGGCGATCCCAGGCCACGTCTGCTCGGCCAATATCAAGGGAATGGGCGCCAGACCGATGCACATCACGATGGCGGCCGGAACCGTGAACAGCAGCACGAAGGGCGGCGTCGGCAGTTTGAGGGGGAGCGACAGGCGCTTCATGGCGTCGCCTCCAAAGGCTTCAACGCTAAGAGCGCCCCCGGCAGAATCTCCAGGACGACCTTTTCGGGGAGTGGCTCCAGTTCGCCGTCCAGGGACGCCCGATCCTTCGCCTTGCGGCTGGGGAAGGCGATCTCGACCTGGCGGGCATGGTCGATCCGCAGGTCCGCGTTCCCTTGGAAGGCGCCGCGCATGACGTCCGCGGCAAGGGCCGCCGCGCCGCGCGTCCGAAGACCGTTCGCCCGATAGACGCCAAGCACGCCGCCATCCACCCTGTCCGCATAGGGCATATGCCCTTCTCCATAGGGATTGTTCGAAACCGCGATCCAGTTGTATCGCGCGGCGGCGCGTTCGCCGTCCACGACGATCTCCGCCCGGATCGACGGCGCGCGGGCCAGCACCCGGCCGGCGGCGCGGACGCTCGCCCAGATTTTGCCGAGGCGGGACGCGAACTCCAGGGTCTCGCGCTCCGCCACCATCTCCGCATGCATCCCGACGGAAAACTGCTGCACGAACGGGCGGCCGTCGGCGAGCGCGATGTCGACGGGCGCGGGCTCCGCTCGCGCCAGGGCGTCGATCGCCGCATCAAGCTCCAGCGGCAGGCCGAGCGAGCGCGCGAAAAGGTTCATGGTGCCGGCCGGGAGGACGCCGAACGCCTTGCCGCCCCGCCAAGCGGCCGCGGCGGCGGCCGAGACGGTGCCGTCCCCGCCGCCGGCGACGATGGCGTCTACATCCGAATCCTGCGCCTTTTCCAAGGCCTCGATCAGATCCGCGCCGCTGACGACCTGGATTTCCGCCACGCGGCCGGCCTGTTCGAAGGCGCGCGCGATCCGCTCGCCGACGGCCGCGACGTCCTCTGTCTTCAGCGTGCCGCCGTCCCGATTGAGGATTGCGCGCGCTCGCACCAGCGGCTCCCTTTTCCACGCAGAGTCAGCGCAGTATAGCGAACGCCGCGCCGGATCGCGACGAGCGCGGCCAGGGCGCGGGTCAGACGCAGTAGGTCTTGAGGGGCGGCAGGCCGTTGAAGCCGACGGAGCAATAGGTCGCGGTATAGGCGCCGGCGGAGAGGAAATCGACCGTGTCGCCCGGCTTCAGATCGTCCGGAAGTTCGTAGGGCGTCTCTTCATAGAGCACGTCCACCTCGTCGCAGGTCGGGCCGGCGATGATAGCGCGGCTCGCCTCGCCCCCATCCCGGCTTGTGCGGATGCGATACTTGATCGCCTCGTCCATGGTCTCGATCAGCCCGCCGAACTTGCCGACGTCCAGATAGACCCAGCGCGGACCGTCATAGGCTTTGCGCGAAACCAGCACGACTTCGCTGCGGATCAGGCCGGCGTCGGCGACGAGGCTGCGGCCTGGCTCGATCAGAACCTCAGGCTGACGGTTGCCGAAATGCTTCTGCAGCGCCGCCGTCAGCGCGGCCGCGTGTTCCTGGTGGCTCGCCGACTCCGAGAGGTAGTTCGCCGGGAAGCCGCCGCCGACATTGAGAAGGCGGAGGTTGACGCCGCGTTCGCGCAGGTCCGTGAACAACATCGCGGCCTTGCCGACTGCGACGTCCCACTCGCCCGTGTCCCGCTGCTGCGAGCCCACGTGGAAGGAGACGCCATAGGGATCGAGGCCAAGGTTGCGGGCGCGGGTCAGCAGGTCCCCGGCCATCTCCACCGAGCAGCCGAACTTGCCGCCGAGCGGCCAGTCCGCCGTCTTCGAGCATTCGAACCGGAGGCGGCAATAGACTTGCGCGCCAGGCGCCGCCTCGGCCAGCTTCTCCAATTCGCCTTCGGAATCGAACGCGAACAGGCGAACGCCCAGATCGTAGGCGGCCTTGATATCGGACTGCTTCTTGATCGTGTTGCCGAACGAAACCTGAGCCGGCCGCGCGCCGGCCGCCAACGCTTCCCGCACCTCATAGATGGAGGCCGTGTCGAAGCTGGAGCCCATGCCGGCGAGCAAAGACATAACCTCCGGCGCCGGATTCGCCTTCATCGCGTAGAAGATGCGCGCCGCCGGCAACGCCGCGGCGAGCGCCTCGTAATTCTGGCGCACGACGTCCAGGTCCATCACCAGGCAGGGCGTGGGCGGCCTTTCGTCGGCCAGATAGCGTTCGATGCGTGCGGTCATGGCGCGGCCCTTCCTCGGGTGTGCGGTACGACGGACGCGGCAGGCATGGACCCTGTCGCGGCTGCCGCCCCGCCGCCAGGGCTCGCGGTGGAGGCGAGCACGGGCTAGAGCAGCGTTAAAGCCAGAATGAGAAGTCGATCAGAAAGCTCTGCTCGTGGACGAAAAGTTCAGGTCATCCCGACGGCGGCGCCGCGTGCGTTCGTACGGCGGCGCGCGTTTCCGTCAAGAGCGCGCGATATATGGGCGGAAGCGCCGGGACGCAAGCATTTTTTTCCCGAGAACCGAATGTCGCCTCCAGCGACGGCAATTGCTTCGGGCGATATCCGTTTCAGCCGCGATCCACTAGCATGCGGCCGCAATGAACGATTCGTCCGGAGATGCGTCTGCGCGCCTCGTCGAGGCGGCGGCGGCCCTGTTCGCCGCCCACGGTTATGGCGCGATCTCGATCGACCGGATCGCCAGCGCGATCGGCGCCACCAAGGGACTGTTTTACCACCACTATTCCGCGAAGGCGGACCTTCTTGCCGATATCGTGCTGAGCGCGCGCGAGGCGCTTCTGGAAAGCGCGCGCCAGGCCGTCGCGGATCTGCCGGAGGACGCTCCCGCCGAAACGCGCATCGAGGCCCTGGCGCTCGGCGAGATGTCCGCCGCCTTCGCCGCGCCGGACGCCTGCCGGATCGCCGCCGACGCGGACGCGATCCTGGGGGGCGCTCGCCTGTCGAGCGCCCATGCCGAAAAGCGGGAGCGCGCCCGCGCCGCTCGCGCCGAACTCGAGCAGATGTATCTGGAAGCCTATCGCGCCGGCGTGCGCGCCGGCCGCCTGGAGCCTCTGCCGCCGCGCTTCGCCGTATGGCTGATCCGCCTGCCGATCCTCGCCGCCGCCGACTGGGGCGCAAGCCCGGAAGGCGCGCGCACGCCGGCGGACCGCGTGGCCGAAGTGGTGGCCCGGTTCGCCGCCAGGGGCCTCAGGGAGCCGACAGACCTCGGATGACCTGTCGCAGGCGCGGGCTGTCGTAAAACCGCCCAAGAACATGTTATAATCAAAGACCAATCCGAAATCGCCACCGGCGAATGGCGTGCGCGGTCGCGCGCGGGCTTCGTCGTGACTGGGCAGAATGAAATTCTGCTCAAATAATTCGCAAGACTAGGGGTTCTTTGCCTTGAAACTTATCACCGAAGCCGAGGAAATCAGCGAGATCGCCTTTGGCTTTATGGCCTCGAAAGCGCTATTCGCCGCATTACATGTCGGCATCTTCACAAAGCTCTCCGAGCGCCCGAAGCGGATCGAGGAGCTCGCCGCGGAGGCGGGCGCGCCCGTCAACCGCATTCAGACGCTGCTTACCGCGCTGGCGGCGCTCGGTCTCGTGGATCGGGACGGCGAGGCCTTCGCCAATTCTCCAGGCGCCGAAGCCTTCCTCGTCGAGGGCGCGAAGTATGACTTCGGCGACTATCTGCGCCTCCAGATCGACCGGCAGATGTTCCCGATCATGACGGGCCTCGAAGCTGTCGTGACCGGGGAAGCCACCGAACGGCCGGTGATCGAATCCTACGCCGAATGGTTCTCCGACCCCGAAGAAGCCCGGCTCTACAGCGAAAGCCAGCACGCGGGCTCGCTCGGCCCCGGCCGCTCCGTCGCGCGCATGATCGATTTCGGCGACGCCAAGACCTTGATGGACGTGGGCGGCGGCACCGGCGCTTTCGCCATACGGCTATGCGAGGCGAACCCGAACCTGAAAGCCACGGTGCTCGACTTCCCGAACGTCGTGGAGCTCGGCAAGGAATACATCGCCGCCGCCGGCCTCTCGGACCGGATTTCGTTCATGCCGGGCAACGCGCTCGAGGACGAATGGCCGGACGGGCAGGACATCGTGCTGATGTCCTATCTCTTCAACGGCGTGCCGGGCGAGGCCATTCCGGACCTGACGCGCCGCGCCTTCGCCAGCCTGAACCCCAATGGCCACTTCCTGGTGCATGACTTTATCGTCGACGACGACCGCACCGGTCCGCCGCTGGCCGCGCTTTGGCAGCTTCAGCATCTCGCGTTCACGCCTGCGGCCAAGTCCATGACGCCGACCTGGCTGGAGGGCGTGATGGCGGGCGTCGGCTTCGTCGATATCGCCTCCCATCAGCTCATCCCGGGGATGACCAAGCTGATGCACGCCCGGAAGCCGGCGGCCTAGAACCTCGGTCGTCGCCTCAGGCGGGTTGCAGATTTCCGGGACGAACGTCGCGGAGCGACAGGATGACGACAGCGGCGAACACGCAGAGGCCGCCGATCGCGACATAGAGCGGCAGGTAACTCAGCCAGGCGTCGCGGGCCGCCCCGCCTGCATAACCGGAGACCGCGCCGCCGAGCTGATGTCCGGCGAACGCCCAGCCGAACACGATCGGGGCTTTCGCCGCGCCGAAATGCTGCGCGATCAGCCTAACGGTCGGCGGCACCGTCGCGACATAGTCGAGCCCGAAGAACACCGCGAAGATGGAAAGCGACAGGACGTCGAAATCGCTGAATGGCAGCCAGATCAGCGAAAGGCCGCGCAGGCTGTAGTAGCAGGCGAGCAGCATGCGGTTGTCGAACCGGTCGGAAAGCCAGCCGGAGAAGATCGTACCGGCGAAATTGCAGACGCCCATCACCGCCAGGAAGGACGCGGCCGCGACCGCCGCGACGCCATAGTCGGCGCAAAACGGGATGAAATGCTGGTTGACGAGGCCCGTCGTCGACAGTCCGCAAATGAAGAACGTGCCGCCGATCACCCAGAAGACCCGGGTCGAAGCGGCCTCCGCCAGAACGGAGAGGCTGACGGCGACCACGTTTCCCTTTCCCGCTTCTTCTGGCTTCTGCACATCCTTCTCGCCATAGGGCGCCATGCCGATATCGGCCGGCCAGTCGCGGGCGAACAGGAGATAGAGCGTCGCGGCCGAGGCGGCGCCGATGATCGCCGGCAGCACGGCGATGCGCCAGCCATACTCCGTGGCGAGCCACGCCGCCGTCGGCAGGAAGGTCAATTGCCCCGCCGCGAACGCCGAGGTGAGCAGCCCCATCGCCAGGCCGCGCCGGGCGACGAACCATCGGCTCGCCACCGTCGCCGAAAGCGCCATGGCGACCATGCCGGCGGCTGTTCCCAGGAAGAGCCCCAGGCAGAACCAAAGGTGCCAGCGCTCGCTGATCTGGGTCGCGCCGAACAACGCCATCGTGGCCAGCAGCGCCGACGCAGTCACCACCCGCCGCAGCCCGAACCGCAGCATCAGGGCGCCCGCGAACGGCGCGACGAGGGCGAACATGACCAGCATCAAGCCGATCGCGCCGGAAACGTCCGCGCGCGCCCAATCGAATTCCTCGACGATCGGCAGGAAAATCACCCCGGTCAGGCTTACCGCCGCCGAGGAACAGACGGCCGAAACGAAGGTGATCGCCACCATCACCCAGCCGTAATGTATCCCGCGACGAGCCAGCCAGGGCGCGAATGCGGCAGCCAACATCGATTTCTCCCGGAGGCGCGACGCCTCTATTGCATCACGGCCAGGGTCGCTTCGCACGACGGCCGACAAACGACACTGGGTTGATCGAACGGTCCGCGCAAGCGGGCCTCCGCGCCAATTGGCGCCAAGAACCTTTGCAAAATTCGCGGGCGCCCTCAAGAATCAGGGCGGCGGCGCGCCGCCTTCAGTATGGCGGCAGGCGGTCTTTCAATGGGAAATCCGGCAGCCAGCGCATCAGGCGGGCGCGGGCGCCGGCCCAGTGCGCGCCGAGCCAGGTGATGCCGACGCCGAGTAGAAACACCGTCGCGATGCCGGAAAACTCGTCGTCGCCGCCCGCCGCCTCGAACGCGGCGCCGATGGAAAGGCCCGCATAGACCACGCCCGCCATCAGGAACGAGCGCCGGTCGATGGCGAGCGCCATCGCCGCGACCGCCAAAAAGGCGAGGCCGGCGGCGCAATAGCCCACGAGGCCGCCCAGGTTATAGAGCGTCAGACACACGGTGTTCACGATCGCGGGCGCCGCCAGAATATGCAGCCAGAACGCCGAGGCCGAATGCCTGCCGAGCCGGTGCGGGTCCTTCAGGTCGAACCGCATGGCGACGGCGAAGGCGGCGAGGCCGAACAGGAGGATCGCCAAGGCGAACGCCGGCGCCTGGGCCAAATCCAGCGAGCCGCGCGACAGATTGCCATGCATGCTGGGCGAAATCGCCTCAGCCGTCGCGATAGCGAGAATACCGCCGAAAACGCCGAGCGGCGCCAGGGCGAAGGGCAGCCGGAACACACGGTAGTAGATCGCCATGCCGATCAGGCCGAAGGCGGCGACGCCCATCAGCCGCAAGCCCTCCAGCCGGGGCGTCATCTCCGCCGGCCCCACAACCGAGGCCAGGATCCCGCTGGCGAAGGAATTCAGCAGGGCCGCGAGCGACGTCGCGAACATAACGGCGAGCAGGATGCTCGGCAGCGCCATTCGGCGACGCAGCGCGAAATAGACCGAAAACACCCAAGCCAGGAACAGGGCGACCCCGGGAATGGCCACCAGGGTATCGGCGTCGCCGCCAGCCGCCCGCATCAGGGCGAACGCCAGGAGCGCGCCAAAAAGCAGCGCCAGGCCGACCGAAATGAAAATCTCGCCGAAGCCGCGAAAGAATTCGAACGGCTCGTCCTCTTTCGCAAGCGCCGCGCGCAATCCCTGTCGCTCGGCGGCGAAGGCGGCGAGCCCCGCCGCCGTCGCTTCGTCGACGCGCCCCGCGGCGACCGCGGCTCTCAGATCGTCCGGCGAAATATCCGCCATATCGGCCCCTAACCGCCCCTATTCGCCTCGGAACACGGGCTTGCGTTTTTCCAGAAAGGCCTTCTGGCCTTCGGCGTAGTCGGCGCTGTCCGCTGCCCGCGCGCGGAGCGCCTCATAGGCGTCCGCCACGGAATCCGGCCGGCCGGCGGCGATGGCGTTGATGGCCATCTTCGCGCCTTTCACGGACATCGGCGCCCGCTCCGCGATATGGCTCGCGAACGCGATGGCGGCTTCCAGCGGGTCGTCGACGATCTCGTCCAGGAGGCCGAGTTCCAAGGAGGCCTCGGCGTCGAAATGATCGGCGGAGAACAGAATGCGCTTGGCGCTCGATGCGCCGACGACTTCCGCCAGGACCTGGGTCTCCTTCAGCGAATAGACGATAGACAGCCTGGCCGCCGGAATGCCCATGCGGGTCGTGCTGTCGCCGAAGCGAAAATCACAGGCGACCGCGAGGCCGCAGCCGCCGCCGATCGCGGGGCCCCGGATCGCCGCCACGACAGGCAGCGGCGCCTCGTGGATGGCGGTCTCGGCCGCGTCCACATGTCGGGAATAGACGGCGGCCGCGGCCGCGTTGTTGCGGGTCGAGCCGAATTCGCTGATGTCCGCGCCTGCGCAGAAGGTCTCGCCGGCGCCGGTCAGCACGATCGCCCGGGCGTCCTTGTTCTCCGAGAGGGCGGCGAACGTGACGCCGAGCGCCTCCCACATCGCCTGGGTGCAGGCGTTGCGACGCTCCGGATGGGAGATGGTGACGATGGCCACTCCGTCTGGACGGAGATCGGTCAAGATTTCTGGCATGGGATCGAAACTTTCAGGCTTGGGCTCCAGCTTCGTTGCCAATAGAGCCCGGAGCTTGTCAACATAGCGGCAATTCCAAGAGGAGGCTCTGCCGATGCCCGGCGCGTTGGACGGATTGACCGTCATCGACTTCACGAACCACCTGTCCGGCCCCTATTGCGCCATGATTCTGGCGGACCAGGGCGCGAACGTGATCAAGGTGGAGCGGCCGGGCAAGGGCGACGATCTGCGCGCGAGCCCGCCCCATGTGAACGGCGAAGGCGCGCCCTTCATGCTCTGGAACCGGAACAAGCGCTCCATCGCCCTCGATCTCAAGAACGCCGAGGATTTGGAAACCGCCCATAAGCTGGTCGAGGGGGCGGACGTGATGATCGAAAACTTCAGGCCGGGCGTCGCGGAACGGGTCGGCCTTGGCTACGCTGCGATGGCGGCGCTCAATCCCGGCCTCGTCTATTGCTCGATCTCCGGCTTCGGCCAGACCGGCCCCTACAGCCCCCGCGGCGGCTTCGACCTGGTGGCGCAGGCGATGTCCGGCCTGATGACGATCAACGGCCCGCCGGAGGGCGGCCCCTACCGCATCCCCATCGCGATCTCGGACGTCGCCGCCGGCATGAACGGCGCGATCGGCGTGCTGACCGCGCTCCAGCACCGCAATCGCACGGGCGAAGGCCAGCAGGTCGACGTCGCCTTGCTCGATTCCGCGCTCGCCATGTGCGTCTACGAGGCGGCGAACGTTTTCGCGACGGGCGAACGTCCCGAGCGGCTGGGCCAGGGCCACCGGGGCAGCGCGCCCTATCAGATTTTCCCGACGGCCGACGGCTGGTTCGCGCTCGGCGCCTCGCAACAGCGTTTCTGGGAGGAAACCTGCCGGATCATCGGCGCGCCGGAGCTAATCGATGACCCGCGCTTCCTGGAAAAGAAGGACCGCGTCGCCCGTCAGCAGGAGCTCGCGGCCCTGCTCGCGCCGTACTTCCAGCAACAGACGACCGATCACTGGTTCCAGCGCTTCGACGCCGCAAACATCCCCTGCGGCCCCGTGATGAACCATCTGGAGACGCTGGCCGATCCGCATATCCTGGCGCGCGACATGGTCGCGCCGGTCGATCACGCGAAGGCCGGCCCCGGCAGGACCCTCGGCACGCCGATCAAGCTTTCGAAAACGCCCGGCGGCGTTCGCAGCGCGGCGCCGACGCTGGACCAGCATCGCGCCGAGATCCTGGCCGAACTGACGGACCGTTTGGGAAAGGACGCCGCCGAATGACCCTGGCGCAGGATTTACTTGAACTGGAGACGCCCTGCCTGCTGCTCGACCGCGACCGGCTGCAGCGCAATCTGGACCGCTTCAACGCTATCGCCGCCAGCCACGGCGTGCGCCTCAGGCCCCATCTGAAAACCTTGAAATGCGTGGAGGCCGCGCGGCTCGCTGTCGGCGACACCGGCCCGATCACCGTATCGACGCTGGCCGAAGCGGAGCATTTCGCCGCCGCCGGCTTCGCGGACATTCTCTATGCCGTCGGCATGGCGCCGGCGAAGCTCGCCCGCGCCGCGCGCATCAGGCGGGAGATGAACGCCAAGCTGCTGCTGACGACGGATTCGACCCGCCTCGCCGAAGCCGCCGCCGGACATGATCTGGATTTCCTGATCGAGATCGATTGCGGCGACAAGCGCGGCGGCCTGCCCGCCGACAGCCCGCACGTTCTCGCCGTGGCGGCGGCCATCGTCGCCGGCGGGAACGCCGTGGCGGGCGTCATGACCCATGCGGGCCACAGCTACGGGACGGACGACCGGGACGAAGTCGCCAGGATCGCCGAAACGGAGCGGGCCGCCGTCGTCGAAGCCGCCAAGCGCCTGCGGGCGGAGGGATATCCGGCGGAGATCGTCAGCGTCGGCTCGACGCCGACCGTCGCCTATGCCCGCGACCTGACAGGCGTGACCGAGGTCCGCGCCGGCGTCTACATGCCCTTCGATCTGGACCAGCTATCCAGGGGCGTGTGCGCCGAGGACGACCTGGCGCTGACGGTGCTGACCACCGTGATCGGCCACAACCGCGAAGCCGGCCGCATCCTCGTCGACGCGGGCGGCCTCGCGCTCTCCAAGGATGTGAGCGCGCACGCCTTCCTGCCGCGGGCTGGCTTTGGCCTCGTCGCGGACGCCGCCAATGCCGAACCGCTGCCCGGCCTCGCCATCGACGCCGTCAGCCAGGAGCACGGCAAGATCGACGTCGCCGACGCAAGCTGGTTCGACCGGCTTCCCGTCGGCGCGCAGGTCCGCGTGCTGCCGAACCACGCCTGCTTCACCGCCGCCGCCTATCCCGGATATCGCCTGATAGAAGGCGGCCGGCTGGCCGGACGATGGAGCCGCGTAAACGGCTGGTGAGCGCCGGACAAGGCCGTTTCCTACAGTTCCGACTTATCGAGAAGGCTCAAGAAAAATATGGCGACCCCGATAAGGGTCAGAACAATGCCAAAAACAGTAATGCACCGCCGACGGCGGCTCGCACGGCCAATAACCGACGCGAATGTCTGTCGGTCGCCTTGCTTCGAAATTTGCGACGATAGCGCAGGACGTCCTTCCTCCATTTCCCCCATTCATGAGGCCTACCTGGGCCTGTTTCCGACTTAGTGCCGGTTGAAAATCCGCGTTTGCGGACAGGACAAACAAAAAACGCCCGCCCAATAAGGACGCGCGGAAAACGGCGTCGAACCAATACGAGAAACCGTTGAACTTCCGCCGCCGCCACAGCGAAACACCCGCTGCGACGCGATCAAAGGCGACGTTTCGTTCCGATCTTTTACCATTCAAATTAAGGATTTGGCGATACAAATATCGGTGAAGCCGCGACCTAAGAGCACAGATCGCCGCCAAACCCGATTCATGCTAGAACCCGCCCATGCATAAGAGACCTGTCATTGGCGTCACGGCGGACGCGGAAGAGCCGGGCGGCTACTCCAAGTTGCCCTGGTACGCCCTCCGCCAGAACTATATGAGCGCGGTCGCCGCCGCCGGGGGCCTGCCGCTGGCCCTGCCGCACGAAACCGCGCTGACGGACGAGTACCTCGCCTTGATCGACGGACTTGTCGTCACCGGCGGCGCGTTCGACGTGGACCCGGCCCTGTTCGGCGCGGCGACGCGGCATGACGCCGTCACCCTGAAGCCGGGCCGGACCGATTTCGAACTGGCGGTCACGAAAGGCGCGCTGGCGCTGAACATGCCGGTGCTCGGCATCTGCGGCGGTCAGCAGCTTCTGCATGTGGCGCTCGGCGGCGCGCTCTATCAGCATGTTCCGGACGAAGCGCCGAGCGATATCCAGCACGAGCAGCCGAACCCCCGCACGGAGCCCGGCCACGACATCCTGGTGGAGCCGAACACCCTGCTTGGGCGGATCGTCGGATCGGAGCGCATGTCGGTCAACAGCGCCCATCATCAAGCGGCGAAGGACTGCCCGCCGGGACTGGTCATCTCTGGCCGGGCGCCGGACGGGCTGATCGAAGCGATCGAGGCGCCGGCCTATACGTTCTGCCTCGGCGTGCAGTGGCATCCCGAATACGCGATCGATCCAGGCGACAGCGCGATCTTTCGAGCGTTCGTCGCCGCGGCGGGCGCGGCATGAGCGCGCCCGAACAGAAAGGCGAGCGGATCGCCAAGCGGATGGCCCGCGCCGGCGTCGCCTCAAGGCGGGAAGCGGAGGCCATGATCCTGGCCGGCCGCGTCCTTCTGAACGGCGAAACGCTGAAAACGCCCGCGACGCTGGTCGGACCTGCGGACGCCATCGTCGTCGACGGGGCGCCGCTGCCGGAAATTGAGCGGCCGCGCATGTGGCGCTACCACAAGCCCGCCGGGTTGATGACCACGTCCCGCGACCCGCAAGGCCGGGCTACGGTGTTCGAACGTCTGCCCTCTCACCTGCCCCGGGTCGTCAGCGTCGGCCGGCTCGACCTGAATTCCGAAGGCTTGCTGCTGCTCACCAATGACGGCGGCCTCGCCCGCGCCCTGGAGCTGCCGTCGCGCGGCTGGACCCGGCGCTACCGCGTGCGCGTCTATGGAACGCCGTCGGCGCGGGCGATCGACGCGTTGCAGAAGGGCGTGACGGTGGAAAGCGTCCACTACGGCCCCATTGGCGTGACGGTGGAGCCGGCGCCGGAGGGCGCCAAGCGGCGGGCGAACGTCTGGCTTTCGGTCACGCTGAAGGAAGGCAAGAACCGCGAGGTGCGCCGGGCCCTGGAATTCGTCGGCCACCCGGTCTCCCGGCTGATCCGCACGGCCTATGGCCCGTTCCAGCTCGGCAAGCTGGCGCCGTCTGAGGTCGAGGAAATACCGGGCAAGGTGCTGAAAGAACAACTCGGCGCCGAAGCCAAAGAGATGGGCTTCTAGAAGCCGGCCATGCGTATCGTCGCCGGGGTTCATCGCGGCCGCGCGCTTCAGGCGCCGACAGGCAAGGCCGTGCGGCCGACCGCCGACCGGACCCGACAGGCGCTGTTCAATCTCCTGGAGCACGGACGGATCGCGGCGGACGGCGCGCGGGTCGCAGGCGCGCGAGTCCTGGACGTCTTCGCGGGCACGGGTGCGCTCGGCCTGGAGGCTCTCTCCCGCGGCGCGGCCTCGCTAACGGCGATGGAGCGGGACGCCGCCGCGCTCGCCCTGATCCGCGCCAATGTCGCCATGCTCGGCGAGACGGAGCGGACGACGCTGCTGCAAGCGGACGCGCTCGCGCCGCCCCAAGCGCCGGCGCCCGCCGGCCTCATATTCCTGGACCCGCCTTATGGCGAGGACTTGGCGGCGCCGGCGCTCCTGGCGCTGGAGGCCCAAGGCTGGATCGCCGAGGGCGCCATCGTCGCGGTCGAAACCGGCTCCAAGGATCCGTTCGAGCCCCCGCCCGGTTTCACGGCGCTCGACGCGCGGCGCTACGGCCGCGCCATAATCTGGCTTATCGAGAAGCGTTGAGCTATTCGGCCGCCGCCTTGCCGCCGAAACGCCGTTCCAATTCCGCCAGCACGTCGGCCAACGGCTCGACGTCCGCCATTTTCATATCCATGTCGAACAGATTGGCGCGGTGGGCGGTCGGCGAGCGGTCGCCGCAACAATCCTCGACCACGGTCACGCGGAAATTGTGATTGAAGGCGTCCGTCACGCCGGCGCGCACGCAGCCTGACGTCGAGATTCCGACGACGACGAGACTGTCCACGCCGTCATAGCGCAGCCAGGATTCCAGCGGCGTCCCGAAGAAGGGCGACGGCTTGTTCTTGAGCACGACGACATCCCGTTCGCGCGGGCCGTATTCCGCCGGCCATTGATCGGCGGTCGGGTCGGTCGTGTACTCGAACGTGTCCGCCGTCCCCAGTTTCAGGTTCCAGACGCCGCGCTTGGTCGGGTGGCTGCGGTCGTCCCGGCGACTGTAGTAGATCGGCAGGCCGAGGCGCCGGAACGCTTCCGTCACCACGACGAAATTCGCGATCAACGCATCGTCCCGCCGGGCGCACATCGCATAGGCCGGATCGACGAAATTGTTGGTCGTATCGATGTTCAGCAGCGCCGGGCGGGCGCCGAGGCCGATCTTTTCGCCGAAGCCCGCCTTGGCGTAGGCCTGCATTTCGGCCTCGTCGATCAGGTCGGCCCAGCGACGAATCTTGGCGTTCGGCGATTTGCTCATGTCTTGCCTCCAGCATATATCGGTGCGCCGAGGCCGGCAGCCGCCTCGCCACGATCCACGGACCATACTGCGATGCCGAAAGACGACGCAATCGATCCCCCGGCGCGGCGACGCCTGTTCCGACGCCGGCGGCCGGCGGAAAGCGTCGATTTCGCCGGCGCCGCCGAAGCGTTTCGCCAGGAGGACGTCCGCGCGCTGAAGGCGGCGTTCTATATGCGGCTGGGTTCGCTACTGCTGGTCGCGATGTGGCTGAGCTTCCTCGTTAATTTTCCGGCCGTCCTGTTTTTCCTGGCTCTGCTGCTTCTGTTCGTCGCTGTCGGCTATGCGGAGTACCGCGCCGGCGCGGCCGGTAAGACGAAGCTGCTGTATGCGCTGATCCTGTTCGATTTTCTGCTGCTCGCCTTCTCGACGCTGACGGACAACCCGATCGACAACGCGGACTTCCCGCCCGGGCAGAAGGTCCAGCAGGGGCGCGAAGCCTATTTCTACATTCTCCTCGCGGGCGTCGCCGCCTGCTATCAGCCGCGCCGCGTTCTCTGGGCCGGCGCCTCAGCCATGACGGCCTGGACGCTCGGTTTCCTCTGGCTGACGACAGACCCCCGCGCGCGAACGGTTCTCGACAGCGGCCAGGCGCCCAACCTCGAATCCTGGATCACGATGACGGCGGACCCTTACTTCGTCGATTTCAACCGCCTGTTCGAAACGCTGGTGGTCATGCTGATCGTGACCGGCATTCTGGCCGCCGTCGCCTATCGGGCCCGCAAGCTGGTGCGGGCGCAGATCGCCTCGACGCGAGAGCGCTCCAACCTCGCCCGCTATTTTGCGCCAACGATGGTCGAGACGCTTGCCGCGCACGACGCCCCATTCGACAAAGTGAACGCCCAGTCCGCCGCCGTGCTGTTCGCGGACGTGGTGGGGTTCACCTCCATGTTCCAGAACCTGCCGCCCCAGGACGCGATCGACTTTCTGCGCGCGCTGCACGAACGCCTGGAGCAGGCGATCTTCGATAATGGCGGCACGCTAGACAAGTATATGGGCGACGGCGTCATGGCGATTTTCGGCACGCCCGAAGCCGGGCCGGACGACGCCTGCCGCGCCATCGCGGCCGCGCGGGCCATCCAAGACGCTGTCGGCGCCTGGAACAAACAGCGCGCGGGGGCCGGCCTGCCGACGGTGCGCCTTTCTGTCGGCGTGCATTTCGGGCCGGTCGTCTCCGGCGACATCGGCTCCGCGCGGCGGCTGGAATTCGCGACCATCGGCGATGCGGTCAACGTCGCCTCCAGGCTGGAAGCGGCGACCAGGAAGCTGGACGCCGGGGTTGTCATCAGCGCCGCCACCGCCGACCGCGCCCGCGACGAGGACGCAAACCGCGCCCCGATGCTGCTGGCCGGCTTCGCCGATGCCCGCCAGTTGGAAATTCCGGGCCACGCCCCAATCGACGCCCTGGCCTTGAAGCGCACGGGCTAACTAGCCGAAAGCGCCGGCCGCCTTCAAGTCTGCGACCCGGTCCGGCGAATAGCCGAGGACATCCGCCAATACGGATTCTGTGTGCTCGCCGAGGCCCGGCGCCAGCGAGCGGGCCTCGACCCGCCCCTCGGACAAACGGAACGGCAGATTGGGCACCAGCAGCGCGCCTGCCGCGTCAGCCACCTCGGCGAAGCTGCCGCGTTCGATGAAATGCCGGTTCTTCAGAATATCCCCGATGGAGCGGTAGGCGGAGCACGGCACGCCGGCGGCGGTGAGTTCCGTTTCGCATTCATCGGCGGTCCGCCGCTGCGTCCATTCCTCCACCAGCCCGAACAGTTCGTCCCAGTTTTCCTGCCTGGCCGCGTTCGTGCCGAAACGGGGGTCATCCAACCACTCGAGCCGGTCCATCGCTTTGAACAGGTTCGTGAAATTGTTGTCGTTCACGGCCGCGATAATGACGAACCCGTCGGACGTGCGGGAGGGCTTATAGACAGGCCGGCGCTGGGCGACAGGAAACTGCGCCTCCTGAAACTCGTAGACCAGCAGGTTCAGCATGCTCTCCATCAGTGTCGTATCGACCATCTGGCCCCGGCCCGTCGTCTGCCGCTGCAACAGCGCCGCCTGTATGCCGACGACGGCGAAGGCCGCCGTCATCGCATCCGCGATGAAGACGCCCATGTTCAACGGGCGTTCGGGATTGTCCTGATAGCCCAGATTGATCCGCTCATAGCCGCTCGCGGCATGCACGATCTGGGCGAAGGCGGGCCGGCCGGCGTCCGGCCCCGATTGGCCGTAGCCGGAGATCGCGCAGTAGATCAGCCCCGGATTGTCAGCCGCCAGCGTGTCATACCCAAGACCGAGACGCGCCATCACGCCCGGCCGAAAACTTTCCAGCACCACGTCGGCTTTGGCGGCCAGTCCGCGCGCGGCCTCGACGGCCGCCGGGACCTTGAGATCCAGCGTGACGCTGCGCTTGCCGGCGTTCAGTTGGGCGAAATAGGCGCTTTTGCCGTCGCGCAACGGCGAACGGGTGCGCAGATAGTCGCCGTCCGGCGCTTCGACCTTGATGACGTCGGCCCCCAGGTCGGCCAGCCAGCGGCCGCAATAGGGCCCGGCCAGGATCGAACTGAAATCGACGACGCTGACACCGTCGAGCGGCGACGCGGCCTGTTGCACTTGCGCCATGTTCGCGCGCTCCCGCTGGCTCTACGCTTCGAGCTTCGCTTTCAGGAACGCGGTCAGCGCCGAGAACGCCGCCGCCGAATCCGGGCCGTTGATACGGGCGCGCACGAAGCCGTGCATCATGCGGGCGGCGCGGAAATAGCCCGTTTCGACGCCGGCCTGCATCAGCTTGTGGGCATAGGCGACGCCATCGTCGATCAAGGGGTCGTATTCCGCGGTCAGCACGAACGCCGGCGGCAGGCCGCTCAGGTCGTCCGCGATCATCGGCGTCGCGAGCGGGTCGGTCGACTGACCCGCCATCTCCTCGCCGAGATAGGCCTTCCAGTAGAATTCCATCGATTCCGTGGTGAGGCCGGGCGCGGTCGCGTTCCGCTGATAACTGTCGAACTCGAGCCGGTCGGTCAGGCAGGGATAGATCAGACCCTGGCAGCGGAGCGCCGGCCCGGCCCGGTCCCGGCAGGCGAGCGCCACGGCGGCGGCGAGATTGCCGCCGGCACTGTCGCCCGCGACCGCGATACGATCCGCGTCGACGCCGTAGGCGTCTGGGTTGGCGGTCATGTCCGCGAGCACGTCCATGCTGTCGTTCAAGGGTGTGGGATAGGGGTTCTCCGGCGCCAGGCGATAATCGACGCTTACGACGACCGCGCCTGTCTCTTCGGCCAGCCCCCAGCCATTGGTGTCGCTGGTGTCCGTGTCGCCCTTCACGAAGCCGCCGCCGTGCATATAGGCGATGCCCGGCTTCACGCCCGCGCCCGCCGGCGTGTAGACGCGAATGGGAATGGCGTAGCCGTCCGCGGCCGCGACCGTCCGATCCTCGACCCGCATGGTATTCGGCCGGGGCGCGGCGTTGGCGCGGGCATAGGCCGACCAATTCTTCCGCTCGACGACGAGATCGCGGGAGATCGGCATGTTCGCCCGGGCGGCGATCAACGGCTCCATCTCGGGGTGAATATCGAAACTCATGGGGCGTCTTCCTCCTTGGCGGCCGCTTCGAGCGCGGCCGGATCTTCAATGCCGTAGTCCCGGCGCGCGCCTTCGGGCGTAACGTAGCCGTCCAGCAGATCGCGGCCGATGGCGGCGGGGTCTCTGTCCTGGGCCGGGCCGAACCCGCCGGAGCCGGGCGTCACCATGTCGACGACGGCGCCGCCGGGCGCGGCGAAGGCGCCCTTGCTCGGCAGGCTGCGGGGCGCTGCGCCCGGCGCAGTGACCGTCACGGTCGCGGGAATGCCGTCCTTGCCCCCCAAGAGCCCAAACGGCGGCGAGGTCATGCGTTCGATGCAAAGCGCGCCGACCGCGTCCGCGCCGTCCAGCATGCGCCAGGTCCGCCGGGCGCCCGCGCCGCCGCGAAACCGCCCCGCGCCGGCGGAATCCGGTTCTATCTGGTAGCGCTCGACCCGGACGGGGAACGCCATCTCCAGCACCTCGACGGGCGTGTTCATGGTGTTCGATATGCCGCTCGCGATGACGTTGATGCCATCCTTGTTCGGCCGCGCGCCGAAACCGCCCTTGATCGTCTCGTAGGAGACATAGCGATTGCCGGTCCGGGGATCGACGCCGCCAAGCGTCAGCACCGCCGACGTTCCCTGGCTGCACGCCATCACCTGATCCGGCATGAAGGCCGACAGGGCCGCCATCACCATATCGGCGGTGCGATGGGACATTTCGTGGTTGGAATAGACCACCGGCGCCGGGAATTCGGCGTTCACCACCGTGCCTTTCGGCGCGACCACCTCGATCGCGCGCCAGCAGCCGGAGTTCGGCGGGATCAGGCTGTTCGGATCGAACGCCGTCTTCAGGCCGCAAAGCACGCCGGAAGCGGAGACCGAGAGCGGCGCGTTCATCGGCCCCGCCACCTGGGGGTCGGTGCCGGCGAAGTCGACAAGAATGCGGTCTCCGGTCTTCTTGACGCGCATCCGGACCCAGAACGGCGCGTCGGACCCGTCGGGATTGTCCGGAATGCCGTCGCCGTCGCAGAAGTCCTCGAAATAACCCTCGCCGTCGGGCAGGTCCGCCAGCACGGCGCGCATCAACCGATCAGAATAATCCATAACCTCGGCCATGTATTCGAGGAGCCGCTCGGCCCCGTATCGTCGCGCCAGGGCTTGGAGGCGCTCGGTCGCGCGCAGCGTCGCGGCGAGCTGGGAGCCGAGATCGCCCTTCCGCTCGTCCGGCGTACGCACGTTTGCGAGGATCACGTCCTCCAGCCCCTTGTTGACCTTGCCCTTGTCGTAGAGACGGACCGGCGGCAGGCGAAGCCCCTCGCCGTAGATCTCCGTGACGGCGCCGTAGCTCCCCGGCGTCGCCGAGCCGACATCCGGCCAGTGGGCGCGCAGGCAGGCGAAGCCCAAATGCACGCCCTCGAAGAACGCCGGCCGGACGACATTCACGTCCGGCAGATGGCTGCCGCCGAAATAAGGGTCGTTGTGGATGAAGACGTCGCCGTCATGCACGTCGTCCCCGAAGGCGGCGACGACAGCGCGCACCGCGTCTGGCATCGAGCCCAGATGGATCGGCAGATCCGGCCCCTGGGCCACCATGTCGCCCGCCCGGTCGAAGACGCCGCAGGAATAGTCGCCGGCCGATTTCAGGATCGGCGAATAGGCGGTTTTCGCCAGGACGACGCGCATTTCCTCCGCGATCTTGTAGAGGCTGTTCTTGACGATCTCGAAGGTCGCCGGGTCATTCCGCACGTCGCTCATGCGCTGGCTCCTTCGTTTGCCGCGTCGTTGAAAAGCAGGCGGACATAGCCCGCCTCGTCCATGCGCGCGCTCCATCCGGGCGGCACCCGGATGGTGCTTTCCAGGCTTTCGATGATGGCCGGCCCTTCGACCGCATAACCGGCGGGCAGCTTCGCGCGGTCCAGAATGGGCGCTGTTTCAACGCCGCCGCCGCGCGCGAAGACCTCGCGCTCGCCCTTCAGCGGGCTTTCGCCGCCGGCATAGGGCGTCTGGCGGAGCGCGAGGGCGGGTATTTCGCCGACGGCGGTCAGGCGCAGGCTGACGATCTGCACCGGCTCGCCCCGATTGTCATGGCCATAGTTCTGGCGGTGGCGGCTATGGAACGCCTCCGCCGCCGCGTCGAGCGCCGCCGCATCGAAAGCGCCCGACTGGACCGGCACGTTCAGTTCGTAGGACTGCCGGCCATAGCGCGCATCCAGGGAGCGCTCGAACCGGCGACGGCCGGCGGGCGTGCCGGCGCGGTCCAGCATGGCGGCGCCGGCGGCTTCCAGCTCCCGGTAGGCGGCTTCCAGAGCGGCCGGATCGGCGGCGTCCGTCATCACGTAGACGGTGCGCACATAGTCCCGCTTCAGATCGGAACCGACGAGGCCAAGCGCCGAGAAGGCGCCCGGAATTGGCGGGCAGATCACTTCCTTGACGCCAAGCTCCTCCGCAAGCGCCGCCGCATGCAGCGGCCCGGCGCCGCCGAACGCGGCCAGGGTGAAATCGCGCGGGTCGTGGCCGCGCTCGACCGAGACGATCTTCAACGCCTCGGCCATGGCGTGGTTGACGACGTCGATCACGGCGGCCGCCGCGTCCCGAACCGAAAGGCCGAGCGGGCCGGCCAGTTTCTCCGCGACGGCGGCCTCCGCCGCGGCATAGTCGATGCGCATTTCGCCCGCGAGCAGCGAAGCCGCGTCCAGATTGCCCAGGATCAGATTGCAGTCGGTCACGGTGGGCTCGGTCCCGCCGCGCCCGTAGCAGACCGGCCCCGGCTCCGCCCCTGCGCTGTGCGGCCCGACCCGAAGGCCGCCGGCGGCGTCCGTCCAGGCGATCGAGCCGCCGCCCGCCGAAACCTCCGCCAGGTCGATCACCGGCACGCGGATCGGGTGGCCGGTTCCGTTCATCCAACGGGCCGCGCTGGCGCCGCCGCCCACTTCGTATTCCGGCGTCGTCTCGTATTTACCGTCCCGGATCAGGCTCGCCTTGGCGGTGGTGCCGCCCATGTCGAAGGTCAGGAGGTTCGGCCGGTCGACCTGGCGGGCGGCGATCGCCGCAGCGACGACGCCGGCGGCCGGTCCGCTTTCCACCGCCATCGCCGGCATGGCGACGCCTTCCGCCGCTTCGAACACGCCGCCGTTCGAACCCATCACATACATCGCCGGCAGGCCGAGGCTCCGCGTCGCATCCTCCAGGCGCTTCAGGTAGGAGGCGAGGATCGGGCCGACATAGGCGCAGACGGTCGTGGTGGAGGTGCGTTCGAACTCCCGGATTTCCGGCAGCACCTCGGAAGAAAGATAGACCGGCACGTCGAGCGCGGCGCGCAGGCGCTCGCCAAGGCGGCGCTCATGCTCCGGATTCACGAAGCTGAACAGCAGGGAGACGGAGACCGATTCCACTTTCTCCGCCTGCAACTCGGCGATCAGCCCGTCGATCTCGTCCTCCGCCAGGGGGATATCGACCGCGCCGTCCGACGCGATGCGTTCGGTGATCTCAAAACGGCGGCGGCGGGGAACCAGGGTCGAGGGCGCGTCCTGGAAGAGGTCGTAGAGATCGGGCCGGGCGGAGCGACGCAATTCCAGCACATCCCGGAAGCCCCGGGTCATGACGACGCCGGCGCGCACCCCCTTCTCTTCCAAGAGCGCGTTGGTGACGACGGTCGTCGCGTGGGCCAGAAGCCCGACATCGGCCGGCTGAACCTCATAACGCTCCATCGCCTGGCGCAGGCCGACCAGCACGCCCTCAGCGAAATCCTGCGGCGTCGTCGGCGCCTTGGCGACGCCGATCATTCCGGTCGCGTCGTCCACCAGGGCGACATCCGTGAAAGTGCCGCCGATATCGACGCCGATCCGCCAAGCCATACGTTTCCAAACCTAATTCGCGGGAGCCATATTGGAATGCTAGGCCGGTTTGACCTGGCGCCGCAACGCGATCAAGTATCGAGCGGCGAGATAACGCAGCGCAGCAATACGAGACCGTTCATGACAGCAAAACGCATCGCCATCATCGGGGCCGGCGCCGCCGGCCTGTGTTCGGCCAAATACATGAAGGCGGCCGGCTTCGACATCACGATCTACGAGATCGGCAGCGAGATCGGCGGGATGTGGCGCTATCGGAACGACAACGGGCTCTCCAACGCCTATCGCACCCTGCATATCAATACCTCGCGCGGCGTCACCCGATTCCACGACCTGGACTTCGACGACGACGTGCAGCCCTTCCCCGACCACTTCGACATGCACCGCTATCTGGTGAAGTACGCCGACCATTTCGGCCTGACGAGCCTGATCCGCTTCAAGACGCCCGTCCGCCGGATCGAGCCGGATTTCGACCCGGCCAAGGGCGAGGCGCCTAGCTGGCGCATCGTCACGGACGCCGGCGAGGAGACCTATGACGCGGTGATGGCCGCGACCGGCCATCTCTCCGAGCCGCGCCATGTCGATATGTTCCAGAACGACTTCGCCGGGCAGTATCTGCACAGCTTCTACTATCGCCAGCCAGAGGATTTCGTCGCGAAGAAGGTCTGCGTCATCGGCGTCGGCAACAGCGCCTGCGACATCGCGAGCGACGTTTGCGTGACTTCGGCGCGCACGGTGCTGGTCGCCCGCTCGACGCCGGTCATCCTGCCGAAGCTCATGTTCGGAATGCCGTTCACGGACATCACCCGCAAGATTCAGCGCCCCTGGATTCCGGCCTGGGCGCGGCGGAGGATCACCGGCCTGCTCGCCTGGATCGCCCACGGGGACCTCACCAAGCTCGGCTTCCGGCCGCGCGCCAAGGAGCGGCTGCACGTCACGTCGAACGGCACGATCGTCAACGACATCGCCTATCACCGGGTCGATCTGAAGCAGGATATCGAGCGGATCGAGGGCAAGCGCATCTTCTTCAACGACGGCAGTTCGGACGCGTTCGACGCCTTGATCGCCGCGACCGGATACAAGGTCAGCCTGCCCTATCTGGCCGAAGGGCTGATCGACGGCGACCCGGAGAACAACCGGCTCGACCTCTATAAGCGCATCGCCGCGCCCGGCTGGCCGGGGCTCTATATGATCGGCTTTTTCAATACCGACACCGCGCTCAACATGGTGTTCGAGCATCAGGCCCGCTGGGTCCGGGACATCGAGCTCGGCGAGGCGCGCCTGCCCCCGGAAAGCGAAATGCGCGCCGATATCGAGGCCAAGCGGAGCTGGGTCTCTTCCCGCTTCAAGCAGACGCCGCGCCACGGCCTGGAAGAAGAGCACATTCCCTATCTCGGCGAGCTCAAGGCCTCGAACAAGGCGATGCGGTCCGCCAAGGCCGCCTGAGCCGGAGCCGCCCTGGCGATTGCGCCGCCGACCAGTTTCGCTAACCTTTATCGACGGGCGCGCCGCCGGGCGCGCCCGATCATATTGGCGTCACCATTGAAAGCGTTCCCATGACCCGCCCGCTCGACGGAATTACCGTTCTCGATCTCAGCACCGGTCCCGCCGCCGCCCTGGCGACCATGTTCCTCTCCGACATGGGCGCCCGCGCCATGCGCGCCGTCGGCCCCGCCGCCCCGCTGTTCCGGGACGGCGGCTTCACGATCTGGGACCGGGGCAAGGCGGCAATCGACCTGGACGTGACGGCGGGGGAAGCCAAAACACGCCTCGACGCATTGCTTCCGGGCGTCGATATCCTGATCGAGGACTTCGGCCCCTCGGCGCCGGAGCAGGCGCTGGTCGAACGCGCGCGGCTTAAGCAAATCAACCCCAGGTTGATTTCCGTCTCCATCACGGCCTATGGGAAGCTCGGCCCGCTCAAGGACGAGCCGCCGATCGACGACCTGGTGCTGGCGCGCTCGGGCGTGATGGGCGGCATGCCGGGATATCGCCCGGCGCCCGTGCATGTGATTCACCCGCTGCCCAGCGTCGGCGCGGCGCTGTTCGCCTGCATCGGCGCCGCCGCGAGCCTGCTCGCCCGCGAGGAAACCGGCCGCGGCCGCTTCGTCGAAACCTCGCTCCTGGCGGGCGCGCTCCTCTACCACCCGAAAGTCGTCGGCGACGGCATCGCCCCCCACGTCTTCCAGACGCACCCGGCCGGCAGCGCGCCCTTCTACAGCGTCTATGAGTGCAAGGACGGCAACTACATCCAGCTCGGCTGCGTGCATCCGGGTTTCATCAAGACCTGCGCCCAACTGATGGACATCGCCGATCTGGTGGCCGAACCCCGCTTCCTGGACGGCCGGGGCGGCGAGACGCCGGAGGACGAGCAGGAGATGCGGGACAAGCTGACCGGCATCATGCTGACCCGCACGGCCGCCGACTGGGCGGCCGCCTTCGAGGCCGCCGACGTGCCCTTCGCCCCGGCTCGCCACGCCGAGGAAAGCCTGGAGGACCCCCAGGTCATCCACAACGGCATGGTCCGCGAGCTTCAGGACCCGAAGGCCGGAACCGTCGTTCAGATGGGCCCGCCGATCCACTTCACCGAAACCGAGGCCGACCCCCAGGGCCCCCGCGCCGCAGCCGCCGAGGCGCCGCCGGCGCTCGCGGCCCTCGCCGCGACGCCCGCCCCGACGCCCGCCGCCGAAGACCCGCCGCCGCTCGCCGGCGTGCGCGTGCTCGAGATCACCAACCTGATCGCGGGCCCGACCGGCGGCCGCCTTCTGGCCGACCTCGGCGCGGACGTGATCAAGCTGGAGCCGCCGGCGGGCGATATCTCCCGCCCCATCGGCCGCACCTATTTCTACAACGTCAACTTCAACAAGCGCTCGGTCTGCTTCGACGCCGCCAAGCCCGGCGCCAAGGAAGCGATCCAGGCCATCGCCAAGACCTGCGACGCCGTGATCGCCAATCTCCGCCCCGGCGCCACCAGCCGCATGGGCCTCGGCCCCGACATCAACCCCAATCTGATCGAAGCGCACATCACCGGCTATGGCTGGACTGGCCCCTACGCCAAGCGCCCCGGCATCGACCCGCTGGCCCAGGCGATGATGGGCCTGCAGCGCGCCCAGGGCGGGCCGGACAACCCGCCCTCCTTCCCCGCCCAGCTCGCGCCGACCGACTACACCACTGGCGCCATGGGCGCCCTCGGGCTGATCGTGGCGCTCTATCAGCGTAAGCGGAACGGCGTCGTCCAGCGCGTCGAGAGCAACCTTTTGAACGGCGCCGTGGTGCTGAGCTCCGCCTGGTTCAGCCGCTATGCCGGCAAGCCCGAACGGCCGCTCGCGGACCAACAGCAATATGGCTTGCATGCCGGCCATCGCCTTTACAAGCTGGCGGACGGCTGGGTCTATGTCGCCGCCGACAGCGAGGCCGAAATGGCCGCCCTCAAGGGCTGGCTCGGCGTCGGCGACCTCGACCCCAAGGGCGACGGCCACCCGGCCGTATCGCCGCTCGGCGAGGCCATGGCGGCAGCCTTCGCCGCGAAGACCCTGGCGGAGACCCTGAGCGGCCTCAAGTCGGCCGGCGTGCCGGCGGCGGAAGCCCAGGCCGGCGACAGCGAGCTCTTCCTGGACGATCCCCATTCAGCGGCCAACAACTTCGTCGCCGAACGCCAGCATCCGAAGGTCGGCCGCATGCTGACCGCCTGGAACTACATCCAGTTCGGCGACACCACCCTGACCGCCGGCCTCCCGACCCCGCTTCTCGGCGAACAGACGGCCGACGTGCTGGCGGAAGCTGGCCTCAAGCCGGACGAGATCGAGGCCCTCTTCGCCAACGGCGCGGCGCTCGCGGAAACCGCCTGAGGGGCCAGGAACATTGCGGACGAAGCGCCGCCCGTGCGATGTTCGCCCGCAACGTTCCATCGAACCCAGGAGGCCCGCCCCGATGGCCGAGCCGATCACTGTCGAGATCTTCACGGACTACGTTTGACCGTGGTGTTACCTCAGCACCGGGCGTGTTGAAAAACTCAAAGAGAAATACGGCGTTACGGTGAAGTGGGTGCATTTCCCGCTGCACCCGGACACGCCCATGGAAGGCCGCTCCCTGGAGGAGCTGTTCGCCGGCCGCAATGTCGACGTGGACGACATGTACCGGCAGATGAAGGCGCGCATGGACGCCGAGGGCCTGCCCTACGGCATGCGCACCCACACCTATAACAGCCGGCTCGCCCAGGAGGTCGGCGCCTGGGCGGATACCCAGGAGGGCGGCGAGGCGATCCATGACGCGCTCTATCGGGCCTATTTCGTCGATACGCGCAATATCGGCGATGTCGAGGTGCTGATGGAGATCGTCGCGGCCGTGGGCCTGGACGTCGAGGCGGCCCGCGAAGCCCTGACGGAGCGCCGCTTCAAGGACGCGGTCGACGCCGACTGGGCCCGCTCCCGCGCCATCGGCGTGACCGGCGTCCCCACCTTCGTCGCCGGCGGCTACGGCGTCGTCGGCGCCCAGCCCTACGAGGTGCTGGAGCGGCTGGTGGAAGAGGCGGCGAGCAACCCGAGAAGCTGAGCGCGGCTCGGGAACGGATTAGAGTTTTAACGGTTCGGATCGGCATTCGGGGGCGAGCATGACGTTGGAAGTATTAGGGGCGGGCTTTGGGCGGACAGGCACGAACTCGCTCAGGCTGGCGTTGAACGAGTTGGGCTTCGGCCCGTGCCATCACATGTTCGAAATCCGGGACAATCCGGCATTGCTGGCGCCCTGGCAGGCGGCGGCCGAAGGCGCGCCGTTGGACCGGGCGGCCGCCTTTCCGGGCTACCGCTCCCAGGTGGATTGGCCCGGCGTCCGCTTCTGGCGGGAGCTGGCCGAGGCCTATCCCGAAGCGAAGGTGATCCTGACGGTTCGCGATCCCATCGCCTGGCATGAAAGCGTGATGGCGACGATCTATCCCTTCCTCCAGGCGCGCGGCAAGCACGACAACCCGCACGCCAACGCCATGGCCGAAATGGCGCAGAAGCTGATCGTTGGGCCGACGTTCGACGGCAAGCTCGGCGAACGCGATCATGCGATCGGCGTTTACAAGCGCCATATCGAGGACGTGCAGGCGACCATCCCGGCGGACCGGCTGCTGACGTTCGACGTCCGCGAAGGCTGGGCTCCGCTCTGCGCCTTCCTGGGCGTCGCCGCGCCGGATGCGCCCTTCCACAACACGAACTCCTCCAAATCCTTCGTCGAGGAGGAGTGGAAGGACGCATAGGCGTGAACTGCGCCGCGAGCGCGTTCGCGGCTGGCGGGACGGCGGCGGGAATGTCAGGCTAGGGGCGAGAGACGCCGCCCGACCTGGAAGCCCCGACCCCATGAGCTACCGCATCCGCCCAGCGACGCCCGAAGGCGCCGCCGCCATCGAAGCCGCCGCCAGCCTGATCGAGGCCTTTCGCGAGCGGGCGGACGCGGCCGACCGGGCTAACCGCATTTGCGCGGAAAACTATGCCGACATGCAGCGGACCGGCGTCGCCGCCGCCTTCGTGCCGGCGGAGCTTGGCGGTCTCGGCCTCCGCTCCATGCACGACTGGACGCTGCTGATCGCCACATTGGCCCATGGCGACGGCTCGGCCGCCATCGCCATCAGCATGCATCTTTCCGCGACGCGCGGCCTGGCGGCGATCTATCGCGGGAACCCGCCAGGCGCCCCGGCCCATGAGCGCGCCAAGGGCTTCCTTGAAGCGGTCGCCCGAGGCGAGATGCTGATCTGCTCGACCACGACCGAGCGCGGCACGGACAATCTCCACCCGCTGACCGAGGCCCATCGGACCGACGCCGGCTGGCGGCTCGAAGGCGAGAAGCATTTCGTCACCATGTCCCCGCTCGCGACCCACATCGCGACCAATGTGCGGATGCGGGACGATACGGGCGACCATATCGCCAACGTGCTTCTGCCAATGACGACCGAGGGCGTGATCCAGCGGGACAATTGGGACGCGCTCGGCATGCGCGCCTCCGGCAGCCAGTCGATCAAGTTCCAGAACTGCCATGCGCCCGAGAACGCGCTCCGGAAGATCGGACCCTGGGGCCAGTGGAGCACGCCGGTGCTGGTGAACCGCACGCTCGCGAACGTGCCGCTGGTGGGCGCGTTCCTGGGCCTGGCGGAGCGGGCGTTCGACCTGGCGCTCGCCGGCCAGAAGGCGCAGGCGGGCGCAGGCGCCCGCGCCGGCGTCGCCCACACGCTCGCCGAAATGGAGATCAAGCTCGCGACCGCACAGAGCATCCTCGCCCGCCATGGCGAGGCGCTCGACGCATTCATGGCCGCCTCCAAGGGCGGCGCGGAGGCCACATACGAGCAGGGCCACGAGCTGATGAAGGACTATCAGAGCGCCAAATGGGTGGTGAACCAGAACGCCATCGAAATCGTCAGCCAGGCCATGGACCTGAGCGGCGGCGGCGGCTTCATGGCCGGCAATCCCCTCTCCCGCCTTTACCGCGACGTCCGCGCCGGCCCGTTCATGCAGCCCCATTCCCGCATCGACGCCCGCGAATATGTTGGCCAGGTGCTGTTGGGCGCTCTGCCCGAATCGTGACGGCCTATTGCAAATTTGGGTTGCGCTGGGAGCGCGCTTCAAACTAGCCTTCCCGAGCGACATGACGAACAACCCCGATGGGAGCGGATCATGGCGATACCCTTCAAGGAGCCGAGCCCCAGCTACCGATATAATTCCGATGACGAGATCGCGGCGCTGGACGCCCACTTCGCGGCGCGGAACGTGCCCGTCAGCGAGGCGGACCGCCTGCTGATCGCCACCTGGAACATCGCCAATCTCGGCGCGCAGAAACGGCCGCCGCGCGCGTTGCCGGTCATCTCCCACATGTTGAGCCGGTTCGACCTGATCGCCGTGCAGGAGATCAACGACAATTTCCGCACATTCGAGAAGATCGTCCGCGACATGGACGGAGACTTCGATTTCGTCATGTCCGACAAGGCCGGCAACGCCGAACGGCTGGCCTTCGTCTACCGCAAGGGGAAGGTGACGCTCGACAAGCTGTGGGGCGAGGTCGCGCTCAACAAGAACGAGTATCCCAGGCACACGGTGAAGGCGCACTATCGCCAAGGCGGGGTCGATAAGGTCCAGACATTCTCCAACCTGCGCTTCGAGCCGTTCGACCGGAACCCCTATATCGGCAGCTTCCGGGCCGGCGAGCTTGGCTTCGTGCTGGCGAACGTCCACCTGTATTTCGGCGCCTTCCAGAACTCGACCAGCGAGAAGAAGCGGGAGAAATACGCGCGGCGCGTGCTGGAAATCTACGCCCTGGCCCGCTGGGCCGACCGGGTCAGCTCAGGCGGCAACGCCTGGGATCGGGACATTCTCCTGCTCGGCGACATGAACGTGCCGAACATGGAGAAGAACGAAGCGACGATCCGCGCGCTCAAGAAGTTCGGCTGGTCGTCGCTGGACTATGTCTCCAACCAGACCATCGGCGTGCAGCCGACGCAGCTTTCCCATGTGGGCGGCACCAATCTGGGCAACGACAAGACCTACGACCAGATCGCGTTCGCGCCGACGGACCTGCGGGGCAAGGTCTCGGCGTCCGGCGTGTTCGATTTCGACAACGCCGTCTTCCGCTCCAAATGGGACAGCCTGAGCGAGGACCTGACGCCCAGCAAGGCGACCAGCCTGTTCGCCCGTTATGTCAAATTCCACATATCGGACCACCGGCCGCTCTGGGTGCAGATCAGAACGACCTGACCCGAACGGCAGGGCGCCCGGCGGGCGGCGTCAGTCGACCACGCCGAAATCGATGACCGTGCGCAGGCCCTTGCCGGCCTTCATGTCGGCATAGCCTTCGTTGATCTGCTCGATGTCGATCTTGTTGGAAATCCACTCGTCCAGGTGCAGGCGCCCCTGAAGATAGAGCTCGATCATGCGAGGCATATCCACGCGGAAACGGTTGGAGCCCATGGAGGAGCCCTGGATGCGGCGCTCGCGCAGGAAGTCCGCGCCGTGCAGTTCCAGCTTTTCGCCGAAGGGCACCATGCCGACGATGGTCGCCGTGCCGCCGATGGCCAGCATGCGGAACGCCTGCTCGGCCGTGAGCTTCATGCCCAGGCACTCGATCGCGTGATGGACGCCGCCGCCCGTCAGCTCCATCACCTGCTCGACCGGGTCGCCGTCATTGGGGTTCACCAGGTCCGTCGCGCCCATATTGGTCGCGAGCTGGAGCTTCGCCGGGTTGGTGTCCACGGCGATGATGCGGGCCGCGCCGGCGACATAGGCGCCGTTCACCGCCGCCATGCCCACGCCGCCGCAGCCGATCACCGCGACCGTTTCGCCGACCGCGACCTTGGCCGTGTTCATGGCCGCGCCGAAGCCGGTCATCACCCCGCAGCCGACGACCGCCGCCCTATCGAGCGGCATGTCCTTGCGGATTTTGACGATGGCGTTTTCGTGCACCAGCATCTGCTCGGCGAAGGCGGAGAGATTGACGAAGGAATGGAGCTGCTCCGGCTTCGCCCATTCCAGGCGCTTCGCCTTGCCCGGCGGCAGCTTCACGTCCGTATTGATGCAGATGGCCGGCCGGCCCGTGGTGCAGTTCTCGCACGTGCCGCAGAAAACCGAGAGGCATGTCACCACATGGTCGCCCGGCTGCACATATGTGACCTCGGAGCCGACCTGTTCGACGACGCCCGCCGCCTCGTGGCCCAGCACCGCCGGCATCGGGTGGGGATAGAGCCCCTCCATGAAGTGCAGGTCCGAATGGCAGAGGCCGGAATAGGCCGTGCGGATCATCACCTCGTGCGCCTGCGGCTTGCGCACCTGCACGTCCTCAATGACGAGCGGCGTGTTCGCCTCATACAGAACAGCGGCTTTCATGGCTGGCCTCCCTCACCTTGCCCAAGTTTGGGAGAAGCCTACGACATTCCCCCGCGCCCGCGCGAGGCTCCGGCGGTTCAGCGCTTATAGAAGGCTTGCACCGTGTCCCACGCGACTTGTTGCAGGAAGGCGGCGTCGTCGGCCGAAATCTTGCCGTAATAATCGTAGGAATTGCCGACCGGGGACTGGCCGTAGACGCTCGCGAACACGACGGCGGCGCCGAGATAGGCGCCGATCAGCTCCGGATGGCTGCCGTCATGGGCCTTGTGCAGCTTGATGTCCGGCCGGCGGGCATAGGCTTCCTGGAAGGCGAGGCCGACCGGAATGACCAGCGCGCCGGTCGCGTTGCCGGCGTCCACATAGATCGCTTCGAGCTTCGCGGTCATGTTCGGGTCGTAGCGCTTGTGGGGCGGCACGTAGGCGTGGGTCATGTAGAGGGCGGTCTCGCCGCCGGCGGCCTTGATCTTCTCCGCGAAGGCGACGACCGTCTTCTTGAATTCCGCCGGGCGCTTCTTCGACCAGCCGACCGCGCTGTTGCCCTGCAGAATCACGACCTGGAATGGCTCCTTCACCCTGAGCTGCCCAGGCTTCAGGAGCGCGTCGATATCGTGGTCGAAGATCGCCGCGCCGCCGATGGCGGCGGATTTGTACTTCATCTCCTTTTCCGTATGGAGACCGGCCGCCGCCGCCATGCGGCGCACGTGATTGTGGATGCCGTCGCCGTAATAGAGGTAGCTGTTGCCCACGAACAGAATGCGGGTCGGGTTCTCGACCTTGAGCGCCTTCACCGCCGGAACCGGCGCCTCCGCCCGCGCCGGGCCGATCGCGGCGAGCGCGGCGAACGCCGCCACTAACACAATCCGCCCAAGACCCGGTCCGCGCATGTCGATCTGCCCGATGCGTCGGTTTTTATCGGGCGATCAGATCACGCCCTCGTCCTTGAGCGCCGCAAGGTCTTCCGCCGATTTCTCCAAAAGGCCGCACAGGACCTCGACATTGTGGGCGCCGAGATGGGGGCCGGCGTGGAGGACGCGGCCCGGCGAGGCCTGCATGGCCGGGAAGACGCCGGGCATGGGCACGTCGCCCAGTTCGGCGTCTGGCGCCTGGACGATGTCGTTCCTCGCCTCGTAGTGCGGGTCTTTCGCGATGTCCGCGACCGTGTAGATGCCGCCGAACGGCACGTTGGCTGGAACCAGGCGGCGCTCGATCTCGTCGAAGTCGCGGGCGGCGATCCATTCGGCCAAGAGCGCCTCCAGTTCGTCGGCGCGTTCGATGCGGGCCGCGCTCTTGGCGTAGCGCGGATCCTGGGCGAGCTCGCCCATGTCGAGGGCGTTGGCCAGCCGTTCGAACACCTTGTCGCCGCCGGCCGCGATCTGCACGTAGCGGCCGTCCTTGGTCTCGAAGGTGCCGGCGGGCGAAAAAGTGGGATTGCGGTTGCCGATGCGCTCGCGCACCTCGCCCGACTCGAAATATTTGGTGACCATCTCGCCCGTGACCCGGAAGGCCGGCTCGTAGAGGGCGAGATCGATCATCTGGCCGCCGCCCTGGCCGTCCGAGCCGCCCTGCATGTCCCGCTGATAGAGCGCCAGCATCACGGCGAAGGCGCCGAACATGCCGGTCGTATAGTCCGCCGTCGGGAAGGCCGGGCGCACGGGGAACCGGTCCGGGAAACCGGTCGGGTACATGTAGCCGGAGAAGCCGAGCGCGATCCGGTCATAGCCGGACCGCTTGGAATTCGGCCCTGTCTGCCCGTAGCCGGAAACGCGCACCATGATCAGGCGGGGGTTGATCGCCTTCAATTCGTCCCAGCCGAGGCCCCAACGCTCCAGCGTGCCGGGGGTGAAGTTCTCCATCAGCACGTCGGACTTGGCGACCATCTCCTTCAGGATCGCCTGGCCCGCCGGCACCCGCAGATTGAGGGAGACGGATTTCTTGTTCCGCCCTTCCACCAGCCAGTTGCCGGACCGGTTGGCGCGGCCTTCCTTCGGCGTGCCCCGCAGCGCGTCGCCGACGCCCGGCTGCTCGACCTTGATGATCTCGGCGCCGAAATCCCCCAGCAGCGTCGCGCCGAAGGGGCCGGCGATCAGGGAGCCGATATCGAGGATGCGAACGCCCTCCAGCGGGAGCTTCGCGGCGAACTCAGTCATGTCTGTCTCACAGTTCAGGGGGCGGGCAGGTCTTTGGGATGGTTCTGGCCATCGAACGCGCGCAATGGCGTTTCGGCCAGGATATTCGCGAAATCGTCGAGGCAGCGGGCGTTGACGGTGCGCCGGGCCGGATTGTTGCGTGGCCGCGTATAGACGTGAATGCCGCAATGCCGGCAGAAACTGTGCTCGGCGATGCGGCTATGAAAGCGATAGGTTTCGATATCCTCCTGGCCTTGCAGGACCGTCAATTGATCCGGATCGAGGCCGATGTGGAGAATGCCTTTCTTCGCGCAGATCGTGCAGTTGCAGTCCAGCAGAAACTCGATCGGCGCCGGGGGCGAAATCCGAAGGCGCACGCGGCCGCAATGGCAGCCGCCTTCATATTCCGGCATCGCCGACTCCTCGGTTCACGAATGCGGGACGGCAATGATAGCGGCCACGCGCCAAAGCGAAAGGAGGCGCCGGCCGCTGCATTTTTTTGCGCTGCACAATAGCCCGTATAGGACTACACTATGCGCAAGCCGCAATTGCAGGCGGAATTCAAACCGCGTAACGGACGGATGCTAATGGCCATTCACGTCGCCCTGTCTCACGTCACCAGCTATTCCTACGATCGCCGCGTCGAGATGGGCCCGCAGGTTATCCGCCTGCGCCCCGCGCCCCATGCGCGCACGCCGGTGCTGAGCTATTCCCTGAAGATCGAACCGGCCGAGCACTTCATCAACTGGCAACAGGATCCGCACGGCAATTACCAGGCCCGCATCGTCTTCCCGGAGCCGGTGACCCATTTCAAGGCGACCGTCGACCTGGTCGCGGACATGTCCGTGCAGAACCCGTTCGACTTCTTCCTGGAGCCGGACGCGGAGGAAATGCCGTTCGACTACGCGCCCGGCCTGAAGCAGGAGCTGAAGCCCTATCTGGCCCCGAGCGCGCCCGGCGCGAACTTCAAGGCCTGGCTGGACGCCGGGCCGAAACGCGAAGGCCGCACCATCGACTTTCTCGTCGCCCTGAACGCGCGCATCCAGAACGACGTGCAGTATCTGATCCGTATGGAGCCCGGCGTGCAGACTCCGGAGGAGACGCTGGATCGCGGCAAGGGCTCCTGCCGGGACAGCGGCTGGATGCTGGTGGAGGCGCTCCGCCACTACGGCCTCGCCGCCCGGTTCGTCTCGGGATACCTCATCCAGTTGAAGGCGGACGTGGAATCGTTGGACGGCCCCTCCGGCGCCGAGCAGGACTTCACGGACCTGCACGCCTGGGCCGAAGTCTACCTGCCGGGCGCCGGGTGGATCGGCCTCGACCCGACATCCGGCCTGCTGGCGGGCGAAGGCCATATTCCCTTGGCCGCGACCCCGAGCCCGCAAAGCGCCGCGCCGATCACCGGCTCCGTCGGCGAGAGCGAAGTGGTGTTCGGCTTCGACATGAAGATCGACCGCATCGTCGAGACGCCGCGGGTGACGCTGCCCTATAGCGACGCCCAATGGACCGCGATCGACCAGCTCGGCGACGCCATCGACGCGCGGTTGAACGAGGACGACGTGCGCCTGACGGTCGGGGGCGAACCGACGTTCGTCTCCATCGACGACGTGGACGGCGACGAGTGGAACACCGCCGCCGTCGGCCCGACCAAGCGCGGCCTCGCCGACGCCCTCATCCGCCGCCTCAAGGACCGATACGCGCCGGGCGGCATGCTCCACTTCGGCCAGGGCAAGTGGTATCCGGGCGAGCAGCTTCCCCGCTGGGCCTTCGCGCTCTACTGGCGGAAGGACGGCCAGCCGGTCTGGCGCGACGCCGGCGAAATCGCGCGGGAGGCGGCCGACCACGCGCCGACGGTCGAAGCCGCGAACGCCTTCCTAAGCGGCGTCGCCCGGCGGCTGGAGCTTCCCGACGACGCCCCGCAGCCGCTCTTCGAAGACCCGATGCATTTCATCGACCGCGAAAGCCAGCTGCCGCCGAACGTGACGCTGGAGGGCGCCAAGCTCGACGATCCGACGGAACGGGCGCGCATGGCCAAGGTTCTGAGGCGCGGGCTCTCCAGCCCGACCGGCTACATCCTGCCGGTGCAGCGCTGGAACGCCCAGGACCGCCCGAACTGGCGGACCGAACGCTGGTCCACCCGAACGGGGCCGCTCTACCTCATACCGGGCGATTCGCCAGCAGGCTTCCGCCTGCCATTGCGCTCCCTCAATCACGTGCCTGAGGCGGCATATCCCTTCATCATCCCGGCCGACCCCTTCTCGGAGCGCGGCCCCCTGCCCTCCCCTCCCGCCAGCCGGCAGCCGTTCCTGCAAGGCGAGCCGCCGGCGACGCCCGCCTCCCAGCGGCTCGCCAGCCAATCCATCGCCAAGGACGACGAGCCCGTGCGCTCCGCAATGACCGTGGAGCCGAGAGACGGGCGGCTGACCGTCTTCATGCCGCCGACGGAAACCGCGGAGGATTATCTGGAGCTGATCGCGGCGGTGGAGGACACCGCGGCCGAATTGCAGACGCCGATCCACATCGAAGGCTACGAGCCGCCGCACGATCCGCGCCTGAACGTCATCAAGGTGACGCCCGACCCCGGCGTGATCGAGGTCAACGTGCAGCCCGCCGCGAACTGGCGGGAAGCGGTCGACATCACCCGCACGCTTTACGAGGAAGCGCGCCAGAGCCGGCTCGGCACGGAGAAATTCATGCTGGACGGCCGGCATACCGGCACGGGCGGCGGCAATCACATGGTGCTCGGCGGCGCGACGCCGACGGACAGCCCCTTCCTCCGCCGGCCGGACCTGCTGCGCAGCCTCATCGCGTATTGGCAGCGCCACCCGAGCCTAAGCTACCTCTTCTCTGGCATGTTCATCGGCCCGACCAGCCAGGCGCCGCGCATCGACGAGGCCCGCCACGACAGCCTGTACGAACTGGAGATCGCCTTCCAGCAGGTCCCGCCGGGCGACGCCCATTGCCCGCCCTGGCTGGTCGACCGGCTGTTCCGCAATCTCCTGATCGACGTCTCGGGCAATACGCACCGGGCCGAAATCTGCATCGACAAGCTGTATTCCCCGGACGGGCCGACCGGCCGGCTTGGCCTGGTGGAATTCCGCGCCTTCGAGATGCCGCCACACGCGGACATGAGCCTGACGCAGCAATTGCTGCTGCGCGGCCTGATCGCGCGCTTCTGGCGGGACCCGCTCCAAGGCGGCCTCGCCCGCTGGGGCACGCAATTGCATGACCGGTTCATGCTGCCGGAAGCGGTCCAGGCCGATTTCAACGAAGTCATCGCGGAAATGCGGGCGGCGGGCTTCCCGTTCGAGGCGGACTGGTTCGCCCCCCATTTCGAGTTCCGCTTCCCGCGCTACGGCGCCGTCTCCTTCGACGGCGTCGAAGTGGAGATCCGGCAGGCGCTCGAGCCCTGGCACGTGATGGGAGAGGAAGGCGCCGCCGGCGGCACCGTTCGCTATGTCGACTCCTCGCTCGAGCGCGTGCAGGTGAAGGCGACCGGCCTGACCGACGGCCGCTACAAGATCGGCTGCAATGGCTACGAGGTGCCTCTCGCCTCGACGGGCGCGCATGGCGAGTACTACGGCGGCGTGCGTTATCGCGCCTGGAAGCCGTCGGCCGCGCTGCACCCGAGCATCGAAATCGACGCGCCGCTGACGTTCGACATCTACGACACCTGGACCGGCCGCGCCGTCGCCGGCTGCGCCTACCATGTCGCCCATCCGGGCGGCCGCAGTTTCGAGACCTTCCCGGTCAACGCCTACGAAGCGGAAAGCCGCAGGCTCACCCGCTTCTTCGAAACCAGCCACACGGCCGGCCGCTCGGCGCCGCCGAAACCCGCGCCATCCCGCGAGTTTCCCATGACCCTGGACCTCCGGCGCGCCAAGAGCGCAAGCCTGGGATGAAACTTATCAACATGCCGTCACATGTTGCCGCAATGAAAAGCGCGAAATACTCCCCCGGCCACTTTCGGCCGAATCGGGAGCAGACGGCGTGAACGGAATGGATCGGGCGCAGAAGTCCGCCGTCGGCGGCCGACTGATCGCCGGCTATGCCCCGGTAGGCGAGCGTTTCGACGAATTGATGACGCCGAAGGGCGGCCTGCGGGACCATTGGCGCCCGTTCCTGGGCGGTCTCGGCGAGCATTCCGGCACGGAACTCGAGCAGATGTGGACCGCCGCGCAGCGCCTCGTGCGCGAGAACGGCACCACCTACAACGTGTACGACGCCACTGGCGATTCCGCCCATCCCTGGCGCATGGACCCGATTCCCCTCCTTCTGGAGGAGGCGGAATGGCATTTCCTCGAACGCGCGATGATCCAGCGCGCCCGGCTGCTCAACGCCGTCGTGGACGATATCTACGGCGCGCAGACCCTGCTGCAGGACGGGCGCCTGCCGGCGCCGCTGGTCTTCGGCAACGCGAATTTCCTGCGCCCGCTGCACGGGGTGCGGCCGCGCCAGGGCGTGCACCTGCACATGCTGGCCTTCGATCTCGCCCGGGGCGCCGACGACCGCTGGTGGGTGATGAGCGACCGCACCCAGGCGCCTTCCGGCGCGGGCTACGCGCTTGAAAACCGGATCGTGCTCTCCCGCACCCTGCCCGATATCTTTCGCCGCTCCCGCACCCATCGGCTCGCCGGCTTCTTCCAGGCCTTGAGCGACGGTCTGCTCTCCCTCACCGGCCGGGACGAGCCGCTGATCGTGCTGTTGACGCCGGGGCCGCGCAACGAAACCTATTTCGAGCACGCCTATCTCGCCCGCTATCTCGGCTTCCCGCTGGTCGAAGGCGCGGACCTGACGGTGCGGGACAACAAGGTCTACCTGAAGACCCTGAATGGTCTGCAATTGGTCGACCTGATCCTGCGACGCGTCGACGGGGACTATTGCGACCCGCTGGAGCTTCGGAACGATTCCCTGCTGGGCGTCGCCGGGCTGGTGGAGGCGGTCCGCGCGGGCAATGTCGTCGTCGCCAATGGCCTCGGCAGCGGCGTGGTCGAGTCCGAAGCGCTTATGGCGTTCTATCCGGGGCTGTGCCGTTCGCTTTTGGGCGAGGACCTGCTGGCGCCTTCGATCGCGACCTGGTGGTGCGGCCAGGCGAGCGAACGGAATTTCGTTCTGGAGAACCTGGACCGTCTGACCATTCGGCCCGCGTTCGCCCGCACGAACATCCTGAACAGCAACGCGAACGCCATCGTCGCGGGCGACCTGCCGATGCGGGAGCGCGAACAGCTGCGCGCGAAGGTGCTGGAGAACGGCCACCAGTATTTCGGCCAGGAATGGCCGTCCTACTCCACGGCGCCGGTCTGGTCGCACGGCCGCCTGTCGCCCCGGCCGATGGCGTTGCGGATGTTCGTATGCTTCGACGGCGAGGGCTATCGGGTAATGCCGGGCGGCCTCGCCCGCACCACCGACATGTTCGACATTCGCGGCATTCGCCTGGGCGAAGGGCAGGCGACCAAGGACGTCTGGGCGCTTTCCGAAACGCCGGTCAGCACGTTTACGCGGCTCGCGGCGCCGGACCAGCCGGTCGCCCTTCGCCGCAGCGGCGTGAACCTCGCCAGCCGCGTCGCGGACAACCTCTTCTGGCTGGGCCGCTATGCGGAGCGGGCCGAGAACTCCATCCGTCTTTTCCGCAGCATGATCCTGCGCCTCTCCGGCGAGGCCGGCGCCGGCGACGATCCCCAGACCCTCGCCCGCCTGGTGCGCGCGCTCGTGGAAATGGAGCATCTGCCCGAAAGCGCGGAACGGCTGGCGGAAGCGGGCGAGCTGCAAACGCTCGAACGGGAGCTCGCCCGGATGCTGGCGGAGCCCGACGGCGCCTCGACGCTGCTCGCCCTGATCGCGGATCTGCACCGGATCGCCGGCATGGTGCGGGAGCGTCTCAGCACCGATTCCTGGCGCATCCTGAACAATCTCCGGGTCAAGGCCGAGCATCACGGCGACGCCATTCGCCTCGATATCGACGATGCGGCCAAACTGCTCAACGACATGCAGGCGGACCTGACCGCATTCAGCGGCATGCAGCAGGAGAATACGACCCGCAGCCTGAGCTGGCGCATGATGGACATGGGCCGGCGGGTCGAGCGCACGCTGCACATGACGGCGCTGATGCGCGAAATGCTGGTGGACGGGGACCCCGCCCAGGACGGCCGCCTCGATCTGCTGCTGGAGCTGGGCGACAGCGGCATGACCTACCGGACGCGCTACATCTCGTCGCCGCGCCTGGCGCCGGCCATCGATCTCTTGCTGACGGACGAGACCAACCCCCGATCCGTCGCGTTCCAGGCCTTCGCGATGGCGGAACATGTGCGCGCCATGCCGGGCGCCCCGAACGTCGCGACGCTCGCACGGGAAGAATACCTGATCGAGCTGCTGACCAGCCGGCTGAAGCTGGCGGACGTCTACGCGCTTTGCGAAACCGGCGGCGAGGCGAGCCAGCGCAAGGTTCTGCTGGCTTTCCTGAACGACACCGAGAACCAGGCGTCGGAGTTTTCGGACGAGCTCGCGCGCAAGTATTTCAGCCACGTGCTGCCCACCCGCAGCGCCTATTCCGGGGCGCGCCGGCCGTGATCTACGACGTAAGCCACCGGACCACGTTCAAATACGCGGCGATGGTCGATATCTCGCAGCACATGCTGCACCTGGCGCCGCGCGCTTCGCCGAAGCAGATCGTGCATCGACATGCGCTCCTCGTCGAACCGACGCCGACAGTCTCGAAGGACAGCTGGGACTATTTCGGCAACGCCTCCACCTATCTGACCGTCGAACAGCCCCACGATACCCTGACTATCTCCTCCCACGCACGGATCGAAATCAGCGACGCCTTCGCTCCCCCCGATCCGGAATCGACGATCCCCTGGGATCGGATGGCCGAAAGCCTCGCGGCGGCCAAGAGCACCCTGGAAATTCAGCAGTTCCAGTTTGAATCGCCCTTTACCCATTCAACCTCCGCCCTCGAATATGCGCGTCCGTCCTTCCCGCCCGGTCGGCCCTTGCTGGCGGCGGCGGCCGATTTGACCCACAGAATTTTCAGCGATTTCAAATATGAAGGCGGCGTCACCGACATCTATACGCCGGTCGATCACGTCATGAAGGAGCGGCGCGGCGTCTGCCAGGATTTCGCCCACCTGCAACTGGCCTGCCTGCGCGCGCTCGGCCTGCCCGCCCGCTATGTCAGCGGCTATCTGCTCACCCACCCGCCCGAAGGCGAAGAGAAACTCGTGGGCTCCGATGCATCCCATGCCTGGCTTTCGATCTGGACGCCCGGTCACTCATGGATCGACCTGGACCCCACCAACGACCTCCTGCCCACGAACGAGCATATCACCGTCGCCTGGGGCCGCGACTATGGCGACGTCAGCCCGGTCAGCGGCATGGTCGTCGGCGGCGGCGCCCAGAAGGTCGACGTCGCGGTGGACGTGCGCCCGGTCGAGGTCCGCCGGGAATAGGGCCGCCGCTCTCTACTGCGGCAGTTCGACGGATTCGTAGAACCTGACGACGTCCGCGTCCGGCGCGCCGAAATTGCGCTCGTACACCTCGAGGATGGCGCCCGTGCGATAGAGGAAGCTGAGGGCGCGGTCGACCACCAGGCGCAGATCTTCATCCCCGCGCGGGAGCGCCAGGGCATAGGGCTCGCGGGTGAACAGGTCGCTCGAGACGATGAAACGCGACGGCTCGTCCAGGGACCGAATAACGCCGAGAAGGATCGCCCGGTCCGCGACATAGGCCGCGATCTTGCCCTCGGCGACCGCCGCGACGCCGGCCGCATGATCGCCGAACGCCGCGAGCGTCAGGCCCTCGATCCCGTGCAGCGGCCCGCGCGTCAGCCATACGGAGGCGGTGGTGTTCGCCCGGAAGCCGATCGTCGTTCCCGCCAGCGCGGCCTGGAGCGCGGTCTTGTCGAAGTCTGCGGGCGCGCCCTCCACGAGAACCTGGCGGACGGGCGCCGGCGCATCGGCGGTCGTAATCGCTCCGACGCCGGTCGTGAACGTGGAGATGCTGAACGAAACGATTTCCCGCCGCTGCAAGGTGACGGTCGTCGCGCCGCACAGCATGTCGATCTCGCCCGTCTGGAGCGCCTTGAATCGGTCGCCGGTCTGAACGGCGATGATATCCGCCCCGATGTCGTCGAGCTTCGAGGTGGCGACGATGGCTTCGGCCGCCATCCCGCACAGCTCGACCGTAAACCCGTAGAGCTGGCCATCCTGCAAATAGGCGAACGGCGGCGCGTCCGTGCGGACGCCGATCCGGATCATCTTGTCGGCGATGATGCGGTCGAGCGCCGGGCCGGCGCTCGCCGTCTGCATGGCGACGAATGGAACGATCGCGGCAAGAAACGCCCTGATCCCAATTGCAGCGTGAAACGGCATCGTCGCTCTCCCGGAATTGGCGCGGCCGCCAGACGCTCAGGCGCGGCTCAGGCAGGGGAAGCCTAGCCGATGCGCGCCCAGGGCGGAAGCGCGCGACGCCGCGGCCGGCCGTCAGGGCATGACGAAGCCGCCGTCGACGTAGAGCGTCTGTCCCGTCATGAAGCGGGACCATTCAGAGGCCAGGAACAGCACCGGGCCGGCGACGTCTTCCGGCGTGGCGACGCGGCGGAGCGGCGTGTCGGCGCTCAGCTTTTCGATCAACGCATCCGGCGTGTCGCGGCTGGCGTCCGTGGGGTAGACGAGGCCCGGCGCCACGGTGTTGATCCGCACGCCCACAGGCCCCAGTTCGACGGCGAGCGTGCGGCCGAACCCGATCAAGGCCGCTTTCGCGGTGGCGTAGTCGTGATAGGGCACCGCCGGCCGCGCGACCAGATTGGTCGCGATGTTCACGATCGCGCCGTCCGCCCGGTCCAGCATCGAAGGCAGAACCGCGCGCACGAGATCATGGGTAGACTTCACGGCGCCGTCGATCTGGCGCTGATAGTCCGACCAGTCCAGATCCCACAGCGGCCGCCGGCTCTCGGGGTCGAACCGGTAAGGGGCGAAGGCATTGTTGACCAGCACGTCGACCTTGCCGAAGGCTTCGGCGGCCTCGCCGATCAGACGGCTGGCGTCCGCCGCGTCCGTGACGTCCGCCCGCACGGCTTCGGCGACGCCGCCCGCCGCCTCGCACGCGGCGACGGTTTCCGCCGCCGCCGCTTCGTTCCGCACATAGTTGACGACGACGGCGGCGCCTTCCGCCGCGAACGCCTTGGCGACGGCGGCGCCGATGCCGCGGCTTCCGCCCGTGACGACGACGGACTTACCCGCGAAATCCAACGGCCGTCACTCCGGCAGCAGGTCGGACTTGACGACCGCCGACATGTCCAGGCGCTGGCCGATCAGGCCGAGGTCATGGAAGGCGTCCGCGCCCTTCTGCAACACGTCCAGATCGAAATGCCCGAGCCCCTTGGCCCGCGTCGTCTCCGACTGAGCCGAGATGTTGCGAATCTTGATAATCTCCAGATTGATCGCCTCGTCCCGTCCGTTGATGGAGCGCGTGACGGCGATCTTGGCCGCCGCCTCGGGCTCCGCGATCATCCAGGCCGCACTGTCGCGATAGGCCGCGAGGAAGCGACGCCACAGCGGCTTCTTGGCCGCGTAGTCGGCCGCCGTGACCACGAACATGTCGCTCGGAACGTTCAGGCTGTCCTTGACCTCGATGACGTTGACCTCTCCGAGGCCCCGGAGGCGGCCGACATAGAGGCCCGTATCCGTCGCGGCCGTCGCGTCCACCTGGCCCTGGATCACCGGCGCGAAGTTCAGCAGGCCCGTCACCTTGATGGTTACGTCATCCTCGGTCAGCCCGACCTGGTGCAGCAGCACCTGGAGGTTCTGCCGCGTGCCGCTGGAAAGGCTGTAGACGCCGATGGTCTTGCCCTTCAGGTCTTCGGGCTTGGCGATGCCGCGGCCGACCGGGGCCACCACGTTGAACACGTTCTGCGGATAGATGTTGTAGATCGCGACCAGTTGCTCGCCCTTGTCCAGCGCCTGATAGAAGGAGGCGGGATCGGTGAACGCGATGTCCGCTGCGCCGGAGAGCATGTTGGTGATCGCGGTGCCGCCGCCGGCGCCGGGCACATATTCCAGCTCGACGTCACGGGCTTTGAAGAAGCCCTTGTCCGGCTCCGCCAGAAGATTGGTGATCTCGCTGATCGGCTGGCTCCAGCCGCCGACCCGGACCTTCTCCATCTCGGCCGCCGCCGCCGCGCCACAAGCCAGCGTCCAGCCGAGAACCGTTGCGGCCGCCGCCGCGATCCATCCGTATCTCATCGCATTTCTCCTTGATTGCGGCTGCGCAGCAGCCAGCGTTCGAACAAAACCGTCAGGTGGTAAAAGAGCATTCCCATCGCCGTGATGACGATGAAGAGCGCGAACATCAGCGTGGAATCCATCATCCCCTGGGCGGCGATGATGCTCGCCCCGAGCCCCATGTCGCCGCCGATGAACTCGCCGACGACGGCGCCCACGAGGGCGAGGACGATGGCGACCCGCACGCCGGCCAGAATGATCGGCAGACCCGCCGGCAGCTTCAGGCGGAGCAGCGTCTGCCGGCGGCTCGCGCCCAGCATCCGAAACAGGTCTTGGGTTTCGGGCGTCGCGGATTTCAGCCCGATCAGCGTGTTCTCCAGCAGCGGGAAGAAGCAGATCAGGGCGGTGATGACGATGGCCGACGTCATGCCGAAGCCGAACCAGACGATGAAGATCGGCCCAAGCGCCAGCTTCGGAATGACCTGGCTCGCCAGCACATAGGGCCAGAACAGGCGGTGCAGGAACGCGACTTCCGCCAACAGCAGGCCCGCGAGGAAACCGATGGCGCAGCCGAGCGCGAAGCCCGCGAGCGTTTCCGCGCCCGTCACCCAAATATGCGGCCAGAGGAAGCCGACCGTCAGCCCGTCGTAGAGCGTCGCCAGGACGGCGCTCGGCGGCGGCAGCACCAGCGCGGAGACGCCCGTGACATGGGTCGCCGCCTCCCAGACCGCGAGCAACGCGACCGCGAGCGCCAGGGACCAGATGCGCCCGCCCGTCATGCCAGCGCCTCCGCCTTGCCGGCCGACGCCATGGCGGCGCGGATATCGCGGCAGATTTCGTTGAAGCGCGGGTCGTGCCGGATCGCGCCGCCGCGGGGTTTCGCCAGGTCGACGTCGGCGGCAGACGCGATGCGCCCCGCCTCCATCACCGCGACCCTGTCGCCCAGATACACGGCCTCCGCGATGTCGTGGGTGACAAACAGCACGGTCGTGCTGCGGTCCGCCGTCAGCCTGAGCAGGTCGTCCTGCAATTCTTCCCGGGTGATGGCGTCGAGCGCGGCGAACGGCTCGTCCATCAACAATGTCGAAGGCGCCGTCAGGAGCGCCCGCGCCAGGGCGACCCGGCTTTGCTGGCCGCCGGAAAGCTGGCGCGGATATCGCGCCGCCAGGTCCGCGATGCCGACCCGGCGCATCAGCTCCATCGCTTCCGCCCGCGTCTCGCGAGAGACGGCGCCGTCCAGGGAGGCCGGCAGCAACACATTGTCGAGCGCGCTCAGCCAGTCCAGCAGAGCCGGCGTCTGAAAGACGAAGCCGACGCTTCGGGAAGGCTCGCGGACCGGCGCGCCCGCCAGTCGGATCTCGCCGGCCGTCGGCGCCAGCAGGCCCGCGACAAGTTTCAGCAGCGTCGTCTTTCCGCAGCCGGAGCGGCCAAGCAGGCAATGAAAGGCGCCCGCGGGCGCGGTCCAGTCCACATCGTCGACGACAGGCGCGCCGTCGCCATAGGCGAAGCGCGCGCCTTCGATCGAAAGGAAGGGAGGGTCAGTCGACATAGGGCGCCAGTTCGTCCGCGGCCGCTTCCGCCCGGGCGTCGATCTCCGTGATCTCGACCAGGTCCAAAAGGTTGAAGCGGCCATCGTGATGCCAGCCCGCCTCAGGGGCGGTCATGTCGCCTAGGGCGGCGATGCGATTGACGCCGACGGCGCCGAGACGGGCCGCGAGGTCGAACACCGCTTCCCTTGGCGCGGCGACGCCGACCGTCTGCAACAACGCGCCGTAGGGCGCCGCCGCCTCGACGGCTTCATCCAGGCGGTCCACCGCGACCACGCGGACGGCGCGGTTCAGGCCGCTCGGCCGAAAGGACCGGTCCTCCAACTGCAGCGATACGCTCCAGGCGCCGTCCGCGGCGCCGATGACGAGACCGCCGGGCGTCGCCTCTTCGGCGCCCCGCCACGCGGAGACGGCGGCGGACTCCGCGAGGGTCAGGCGGCGGCGGGGGAACTTTTCCTCGAACGCGGCCAGTTGGCGGGCGAGATAGCGGGCGAAAACCTCAGGCGAGATCGCGCCGCCCCGCTCGACGAAGAACATATGCGGCGCGAAGCAGCCCTGCTGGTCGTAACGGGCGACGTCATGGGCGGCCCGGCGGGCGGTCGCCCCGGCCTTGTCCGCATCCAGTGCGTCGGCGGAGACGAGGCCGAAGCTGACCTTGTGCCCATAGGCGATGAACCGCTTGCCTGGCGGCATGCGCGCCTGGATCGCGGCCAGCGTCTCGGTCGAGCCATATCCCAGCGCCAGGTCGGCCGACCGCAACAGCGCCGCTTCCGGCTCCGTCTCGCCGCCCCGCCACCAGACGACGCCGCAGCAGCCGGCGAGTTCGGGCTCCACCTCTTCCAGAAGGCGCACGAACGCGCCGGCGAAGACCGGCTCCGCGCTCGCGACCTTGCCGACATTGCCCGATTTGACGAGCAGGCCCGAGACGAGGCTCCAGAGCGGCAGCCCAGGCACGTTGCCGGCCCAGATATGCGCCAGCACGCCCGGCCCGAACGCCCGCCCGAAACCGCCCTTGGGGAGCGGCTGGAAGTCGTCCAGAACGCCGGGATTGGGGAAGTCCTCCGCCAGGAAGCGCAGCAATTCGGGCTTCCGGAACGTCTTCAGGTATCCGGTCAGGCCAAGCCGGACCATATGCTTGTCGTACCCCGTGATGCGCGGCAGACGATCTTCCAACCGGGCGCGGACGGGGCATTCGCGATCCAGCAGCCGCGCGACCGTTCGATCGATGGCGTCCACGATGCGCGCGACCGGCATGGCTTTGAGGCGCGCTTCGGCGTTCCGGCGAACGGCCGCCGCGACAGCCTCGACCTCGGGCGCGCCCAGAACCGGCGCAAGCACTTCAGGCTCCGAAGCGCCCCGGCCGAAGGCCAGCGGCTCCCAGCGGAGAGCGCCCGGGTCGACGCCCGGCAGGCAGCCCACGCGCTCGGGCGGCGGCTTCACGCGGCGCCCGCCGCCTTGAGGAAGGCGTCCACCGCCATGGAACAGCCCTGCGCCTCCGCTTCCTTGGCCCGGCCGAGCAGCAGGAAGCCGCCGTCCACCTCAATGCCGACATCCTCGGTCAGGATGGTCGTGACGATGTCGAAATGCGCGAGGTCCGTATGGGCGAGGACGCCCGGCTCGCCTTTCGGCGCCCGCGCGCCCGTTAGGGGATCGACGGCGCGAGTACGGATCCAGTGCGGCCCGGACTTGACCGACGGACAGACCGCGTTGCCGTCGTCATAGAACTGCGTGCTGAGTTCCGTCATGCCGTACATGTTGATGCAACTGGCGCGCGGCACGCCGAAACTTTCGGCGAGCGCATCGTAGAACTCGTCCAGATCGAGTTCGCGCGACTGGCCCTTGAACCCGCCCGTATCGAGGATGCGGCTCCCCGCCGGCAATTGGAACCGCCGGCCGATCCGCGCCATCTCGTCGAGCGCATGGACGAGGCTGAAGCTCGCGCCGAGCAGGGCGTAAGGCGCGCCCGTCGTCTCGGCCGTCTCCAGGTCCTGGAACAGGCGCGGGTAGTCGATGCCGTTCCCGTCGACAAGCTGGCTGCCGCCGTCGACGCCGAAATGCCGGCGGGCGAGGCCAAGATAATGGGCGAGGGAGGAATTCGGCATCATTTCCGGCGAGGGAAACAGCACGCCCATCGTCATCCGATCGAAGCCGGCCATGAAACGGTCGGCAAAATTGCGGCGCATCGAGGCGTCATAGACCTGAAGCGTGGGGTGATAGCTCTTGCCGCGCACGCCGCCCATGGTGGTGCCGCTGGTCATGAAAACGGCTTCGGCATCCTCGGGCGGGCGGCAGGTCAGGTCCAAGGTCTTGAAGGCGTTGATCGGCGTCGCCGGAATGTCTTCCCATTGGCGCACCGTCCTCGGCGTCTTGCCGCGCGCCAGGGCGAACTTCCGGTAGGGCGCGTTTTCCTGGAACTGGTAGGCGAACAGCGCCAGCGCCAGCGCGTCGAACGCCTGGTCGTTCGGCGCATCGGCCGCGATGAACTCCAGAAGCCGTCCGACGATGTCGTCTTGATCCATAGCGGCGATCCACATTCGGATTCAGACCGCGGATTGAGGGAGACTGCCGCTTCAAGCAAACCCCATTCCCTCCGCCGGTCCGAACCGGTTCAGGTTCTAAGGGTCGTCGCGCCCACGGCCTGAACCGTCCAGCGACATCTCAGCCTCTTTGGTGAGGCTCCCCTAGGGTATGACGCCGATATTACATCGGCCGGCGCGAGGTTAACAAGCTTGACGTGCGGAGGGTCGGCGGTCCCAGACGGTTAGCGGCCTTTCCAGACGGGCTTCCGCTTCTCGGCGAAGGCCAGCGGCCCTTCCTTGCCGTCCTCCGTATCGCGGAGCCGCGCCTGCATGCTTTCCTCGAGGCGCAGGCCCTCGGAAAGCGGCAGATACTGGGCGCGAACGGACAGCTCCTTGATCGCGCGCTGGGCCAGGGGCGCCATGGTCGTCAGCTCCCGCGCGCGCTCCATGGCGACGTCCATGACAGAATCATGCGCGACGACTTCGTTGATCAGGCCGAAATGGGCGGCCCGTTCCGCCGACAGGCGCCGGCCCATCAACAGCACTTCCATCGCAATCGGATAGGGCAGCTGCCGTATCGTGCGCTGGGTGCCGCCATTGCCCGGCAGAATGCCGCGCTTCACTTCCGATAGATCGAACATGGCGTGCTCGGAGGCGACGCGGATGTCCGTCGCGAGCAGAAGCGTCATGCCGCCGGCGAGGCAGAGCCCGTTCACGGCGGCGACGACGGGCTTCCAGACCTCGAGCCCCCGGTTCAGGATCTGGTCCTGCTGGGTCTGCCAGAAGCTCCAGGCCTCGCGCTTGGTCGTGCTCATGGCCTTCAGGTCGGCGCCGGCCGTGAAGATCTGGCGCTCGGGCGTCCGGTTCGGCTGCGGCGCGCCCGTCACCACGGCGACCCAGATATCCGGGTTGTCGCGCACCTCGACCCAGGCTTCCGAGAGCGCCTTGTACATGTCCGGCGACATGGCGTTGAGCGCTTCCGGCCGATCGATGACGATCTTGCCGATATGGTCTTCCACCGTGAACCGAATGGCCATCGTTTCGCTCTCCTAGGACGCCGGCTCGAACAACATGATCGCCCGGTCGTTCCCAATGTTCTGAAAGGTCGGACGGACGCGCATGCCGACCTCTGGCGGGCCGTCCAGGCCCAGCATCGCGCCCAGGATGCGCGGCCCGTCATCCAGCTGCACGATCGCGACCACATAGGGCAGATGGTCCTTGAAGGCCTTGTGATAGAGCTGGTGCACGACGATGAAGGAATAGATTTCGCCGCCGCCGTCCGTCGGCGTCCAAGCGACGTCCTGGCTGCCGCAGGCATAGCAGAAGCTTTCGGCCGGATACTGCTTCGCGCCGCAGGCGCCGCACTGCTGCAGGCGCATTTCGCCGGCGGCGAGGCCCTCCCAGAACGGGGCGTTCAGCTCGGTGATTTCGGGCAGCAGCTCCGAGAAATCGTCAAACGACATGGCTCAGGCTCCCGCGTTCGAAAGGATCATGGCGGCGTGGGTGGTCATGATGCCGCCTTGCTGGCTGACCATGCCGACCTCGCAGCCATCGACCTGGCGCTCGCCGGACTGGCCGCGCAACTGGCGCACGCCTTCGATCACGAGCTGGGTGCCGGGCATGCCGGTTTCGGAGAGGAGGCCGCCCGACGTGTTCGTCGGCAGCCTGCCGCCGATGCGGGTTTCGCCGGCGGCGTAGAACGCCCCGCCCTCTCCCGGTTCGACAAAGCCATAGTTCTCCAGGGAAATGATGGGGACGATGGTGAAGCAGTCGTAGATCTGGAAAAACTGGATATCGGACGGCTTCATGCCCGCGGACTTGAAAACCTGCTTGCCGGCCCGCTTGGCGCCCGACACCGTCATCTCCGGCCGGCGCCAGAAATCCCAGGAGGGATGGGACTGGCCGATGCCTTCGATGAAGACCGGCTTCTGGCGCATGTCCCGCGCCCGCTCTTCCGTCGTGACGATATAGGCGGCGCCGCCGTCCGAAACGGGGCAGCAGTCGAGCAGGTGAAACGGTTCGGCGACCCAGCGGGAGGCCATGTATTCATCGAGCGTGAAATTGTCCCGGAACTGGGCGTTGGGGTTCAGGCTCGCATGATAACGATGGGTCTGGGCGACCGCCCCCAGCTGTTCCTGGGTGGTGCCGTATTCATGCATATGCCGCCTGGCGATCATCGCGTAGCTGGAAGGCGCGCCGAACAGGCCGGCGACGCTGCCCTCGCTGCCCCGCGCGCGGGCATAGCTGGCGCGGCTGCCGGTGCGCGGATTGTCGCCATAGGAAATGGCGACCACGTCGGCCTGCCCCATCTCGATCGCGCTGATCGCATACTGGATCAGGCCGATATTGCTGGCGCCCGCCTGGTCGAGAGTGCCGACGACATCCGGCTGGATGTTGAGCGCCTCCGCCACCTTGGGCGCGAACAGCATCGGGAAGGTGGACGTCGGCGCCTTGGTGAGCACGCCGCTAAGATCGCTGGCCTTGAGGCCGGCGTCTTCCAAGGCGGCGCGGATGGCCAGGACGTTGTGGGCGATCTGCGATACGCCCGGGTTCTTGCCGAAGGGCGTGTGCCCGATCCCGACGATGCAGTAACGGTTCTTGACGCCTTGCACGGCGGCGCTCCCCCTAATTCTGTTTCTTGGGCGTCAGGCTAGGACGGGGCGCCGGTCAGGGGCAAGCGGTCGTCGGCGCTGGTCAATGCGCCTCAGCCGAAGGCGCCGCCCGCCTTGAGCGCGGTCCGCTCGGCCTCGCTGAAGCCCAACTCGTTCAGCACCTCGTCATTGTGCTGACCGAGCCCCGGGGACATGGTCGGCGGCCGCTTCTCCACGCCGGAAAGCCAGATCGGGCTCGACAGGGTGAGTTCGGCGCCCGCCTTTTCCGGCTCCGCATGGGGAACGACGGCGCCGCTCGCGCGCATCTGCTCGTCGCCCGCGACGTCGTCGACCGAGCCGATCTCGCCGAAGGTGAATCGGTTCTCGACGAAGATCGCCTTCCACTCGGCCCAAGGCCTGGTTTTGAACACCCCATCGAAGGCGTCGATCAGCTCTCGGGCATAGGCGGCGCGGGACTGCACGGTTTCGAACCGGGGATCGTCCGCCATGTCGCCAAGGCCGACGACGCGCGCCACCTCCTTGAAGCGATCGGGCTTGGTGATCATCACCAGATGGAACCAGCGCCCGTCCGCGCAGGCATAGAGGTTATGCATGGGGTTGTCGGCGGCTTCCCGGGGCGGACGGCCTTCCACCTTGGCGCCGCAGAGCGCGGCCTGGGTCCAGATCGCGTTCCACCAGAGGCCGTTCGCCATGAGATTGGTCGAGACCTCGCCGCCCTGGCCCGTGCGCTCGCGCCGGTAGAGCGCCATCATGATCGCAGCCGTCAGGCTCATGGCCGTCGGATGGTCGCCCATGCCGGGCAAGGACCGGGCGGGCGCGGAATCCGGGGCCGGCTTGCAGAGGTCCATCAGGCCGGTGCGCGCCCAGAGCGCGGTCGAATCGAAGCCGGAGCGGTCCGCCTCCGGCCCCGTCTCGCCGTAGGCGGTGACGCTGGCGTAGATCAGGCGGGGATAGAGTTCCTTTAGGTCGTCATACCGAACCTTCAGCCGGGCGCGGGCGGGGAACGGCGCGTTCGTAATGAATACGTCGGCGTCCGCCAGCAGGCGATGGAGAACCTTCTGGCCCGCCTCCGCCTTCAGGTCCAACGTCACCGCGCGCTTGGAGCGGTTGTCGACGATGTAGTTGTAGGGGTGCGGGCTCGGCGGCGTGCTCTGGCTCTGGGGGTCGTCCCGGCGATAGGGCTCGCCGGTCGGCGGCTCGACCTTGATGACGTCCGCGCCGAAATCGGCCAGCACGGTCCCGGCGACAGGCGCCGCGATAAACGAGGCGCAATCGATCACTTTCAAACCCGCCAGCGGCATCGCTTCGGACATGTTTCGCTCCTTTTGGCCTTCCGCCATTTTTTCATTCTGATCGCGCGACGGCTGGCCCGTGCCCCGACATTCCGGCGCCGGCGGCCGTGGGGAAGACAGGCGTTGAGGCTGGGTCGTCCACGATCGCTCGAGGCCGGCCGCGCCGGACCCCGAGCGCTGGAATCATATGCCGTCGGGACCGGCGGCGCCAAACGGCGCCCGGCTTGAGGCGGCTCCTGGCGATTTTTCCGCACCGCGCAATGCGGCCGCCGCAAAACTGAATTTTTCGCCGCACGCTCGCTTGCCCGCGATCCCGCATAGCGCCTAGGATTGAGAGGGAATATCGCGTATTTTGTCCGCCAGACCTGTGCGCCCGAATCCGGCGTCCAGACGTTCGGCGCGGCGAGCGCCCAAACCTAACAGGCAAGGAACCATCTGCATGTACGGAACATCCGACGACAATAAATGGATCGGCAAGAGCACGATCCGTCCGGACGGTGTCGAGAAGGTCACGGGCATGGCGCGCTACGGCGCCGATGGCGACATGCCGGGCATGGTCTGGGGCAAGGTGCTGCGCAGCCCCCACGCCCACGCCAAGATCAAGTCGATCGACACCTCCAAGGCCGAAGCGCTGAAAGGCGTGCTCGCGGTCATGACCGGCGACGACCTGCCGATGCTGCCGCTCGACATTCCGCGCCCCATGGGCCCGCAGGACCTGCGCTGGATCTGCCGCAACACGATCGCTCACGACAAGGCCCTTTATGTCGGCCACGCCGTCGCGGCCGTCGCCGCCACCTCGCAGTCGATCGCCGACGAAGCGCTCTCGCTGATCGAAGTCGACTATGAAGTGCTGCCGCACGTGGTCGAGATCGAAGACGCCATCAAGGCGGACGCGCCCATCCTGCACGACTGGATTCGCACCAAGGGCGTCGACCCGGCGCCGAAGACGGCCTCCAACATCGCCTCCGTGCTGACCGAGCAGGCCGGCGACGTGGAGGCGGGCTTCGCCGCCGCCGACGTCGTCGTCGAGCGCAGCTTCAAGACGGCCGCCGTCCACCAGGCCTATATCGAACCCCATGCCTGCGTCGTCCACTACGGCAAGGACGGCCAGTCGACCGTTTGGTCGAGCAGCCAGGGCCAGTTCATGGTCCGCTATGTGACGGCGGAGATCACCGGCATGCCGGTCGGCGACATCAAGGCGATCCCGGCCGAGATCGGCGGCGGCTTCGGCGGCAAGACGGTCGTCTATCTGGAGCCGCTGGCGATGGTGCTGTCGCGGAAGTGCAGCCGCCCGGTCAAAATGCAGATGAGCCGCGAGGACGTTTTCCGCGGCACCGGCCCGACCTCCGGCTCGGTCAGCCACCTGAAAGTCGGCGTCTCCAAGGACGGCAAGATCACGGCCGTCACCGGCGACTACTACTATCAGGCCGGCGCCTTCCCGGGCTCGCCGGTGGGCCGCGCGGTCTACTTCCCCTTCTCCAGCTACAAGATCGACAACGCGATCGTGCGCGGTTTCGACGTCGTTTCGAACCGGCAGAAGGTGAACGCCTATCGGGCGCCGGGCGCGCCGGGCGGCAACTATCCCTTCGAGTGCCTGCTCGACGAAGCGGCCGAGAAGATCGGCATGGACCCGCTGGAGCTCCGCAAGGTCAATATGATCGGGCCCGATGAGCCGACGTTCTTCGGCGCGAAGCTCGGCACTCACGGCCTGAAGGAATGCATCGAGGCGATCGAGAACCACCCGAACGCCAAGATTCCGCTGGGCCCGAACCAGGGCCGCGGCGTCGCCGTCGGCTATTGGGGCAATGCGGGCGGCGAGTCGAGCGCGCAGCTTCATGTCAACGAAGATGGCACCGCGCTCGTCATCACCGGCCATCCGGACATCGGCGGCAGCCGCGCCTCCATGGTGAACATCGCCGCCGAACTGCTGGGCGTCGACTATCGCAAGGTCCGGGCGCAGATCGGCGACACGAACGCCGTCGGCATCAGCGCCGTGACCGGCGGCAGCCGCGTCACCTTCGCCTCTGGCTTGGCCGTGCACGAAGCGACCACCAAGGTGATCGAAATGCTGCGCGGCCGCGCGGCGCAGATCTGGGGCATCGACATCGACGCCGTGGACTGGGCGGAAGGCGAAGCGCGCCCCGCCGGCCAGAACGCGGGCGAATTCGAGCCGCTTTCCTTGGCCCAGATCGCCGACAAGATGGGCTCGACGGGCGGCCCGATCGCGGCGTCCGTTTCCCTGAACGCGACGGGCCACCAGGGCGCTTTCGCGGCGCATATGGTGGACGTCGAGGTCGATCCGGAAACCGGCCATGTCGCGGTGCTGCGCTACACCGCGTCCCAGGACGTCGGCCGCGCCATCCACCCGGACTATGTCGAAGGGCAGATCCAGGGCGGCGTCGTGCAGGGCATCGGCTGGGCGCTCAACGAAGAGTACATCTACGCAGCCAATGGCGACGTCGATAACGCCGGGTTCCTGGACTACCGCATCCCGGTCGCGAGCGACCTGCCGCAGATCACCCCGATCATCGTCGAGGTGCCGAACGACAAGCACCCCTATGGCGTGAAGGGCGTGGGCGAGGTGACCATCGTGCCGCCGCTCGCGGCGATCACGAATGCGGTCTACCACGCCACCGGCAAGCGCATGAGCGAACTGCCGATGTCGCCGCCGAAGGTGCTTGCGGCGCTCAGCAGCGGCTCCTGATCCAATGACGGGCGGAGCGCGATAAGCGCTCCGCCCGCCTGAAGGTTCGAGACTTCGGCCAAGGGGCGCGATCTTCCCGATCGCGCCCCTTGGTTTTTTCTTGAGCTTTGGCTTCTCCGGCCAGCGCGCGCCGTTGTCAGCCGGTTTCGGTCGAGCGCCGCATGACCTCGATCAGGTTCGCCTTTTCCTCGAAGCCGACGCCGGGGCTCTCCGGCAGGCCGACCCAGGAATCCTCCACCCGCGTGCCGTCGGCGAAGCCGCCGAAGGGCGCGAAGACGTCCGGATAGCTTTCATTGCCGCCAAGCCCCAGTCCGGCCGCGATGTTCAGGGACATCTGGTGGCCGCCATGAGGGATGCAGTTCGTCGGCTTGAAGCCATAGTCCGGCAGCAGGTCGAGGAAGCGCTTGTATTCCACGAGGCCATAGGAGAGCGCGCAGTCGATCTGCAGCCAGTCCTTCTCCGGGCGCATGCCGCCATAACGCAGCAGATTGCGCGCGTCCTGGTGGGAGAACAGGTTCTCGCCCGTCGCCATGGGGTGCGGATAGATCTCCGCGAGCGCCGCCTGGAGTTCGAAGTCGAGCGGATCGCCCGCCTCCTCGTACCAGAACAGATTGTAGGGCTTGAGCGCCTCGGCATAGGCGGTCGCGGTCGCCAGGTCGAAGCGCCCGTTTGCGTCGACCGCGAGGTTCTGCGGCGAACCCACGACCTCGATCGCCGCGTCGATGCGCGCCAGGTCCTCATCCAGATCGTTCCCGATCTTGATCTTGCAGACCCGGTAGCCGCGATCCAGGTAGGATTTCAGTTCGTCCTGAAGTTCGGTCCGCCCCTTGCCGGGGTAGTAATAGCCGCCGGCCGCGTAGACGAAGACCTTCTCGTCGACCTTGCCGCCGCGCCATTTGTCCGCGATCAAACGATAGAGCGGCTTGTCCGCGATCTTCGCCGCCAGGTCCCACAACGCCATATCGAGCGTTCCAACCGCGACCGAGCGCTCGCCATGGCCGCCGGGCTTCTCGTTGGACATCATCGCCGCCCAGGCCAGTTCGGGTTCGATCTCGCCGCCAAGGTCGGCCTCTTGCAGGCGGGGAACGAAGCGCTCCTTCAACAGGCCGTCCGGCGCATAGCGGCCGTTCGAATTGAAGCCGTAGCCGACGACCGGCTTGCCGTCGCGCACAACGTCGGAGATCACCGCGACGACGCTGGCCGTCATTTTCGAAAAGTCGATATAGGCGTTGGAGATGGCGGAGGCGATCGGCACGACCGCGGTCCGAACTTCGACGATGGACGGCATGAACATCCCTTCAGAAGACTGGCGCCTCGGCGCGACTCGCTCGAAGCCGCGAGAGAATAGCAGGCGACGCCGAGCGGATGGGCGTCGGCGCGATTTTTGCGTCGAGCCGGCGTTTGCAGTACAGCCTCTTCCGCTCGCGGCCGCCGTCGTCGCCAAATACTTATCAAAGGGGGGAATGACGCCTTGAACCTATACGCCAAACTGAAAGAGCGCGCGGAAAACCAGGATCCGGTGCGCGTCGGGCTGATCGGCGCCGGCAAGTTCGGCTCGATGTTCCTCTCCCAGGCGCGGAAGATCCCTGGCATCCACCTCATCGGGATCGCCGATCTTTCCCCGGCGAACGCCAGGTCCAACCTGGAATATGTGGGCTGGACGCCGGAGCGGTTCGGCGCCGCTTCGCTGGACGCCGCCGCCCAGAGCGGCGCGACCCATGTCGGCGACGACTGGCTGGCGCTGGTCGCGCACCCCCGCGTCGACATCGTCATCGAGTGCACTGGCGATCCCTCGGCGGCGATCGAACATACGCTGGCGGCCTTCCGGCAGGGCAAGCACGTCATCAACGTCACGGTCGAGGCGGACGCCTTCTGCGGCTACGCGCTGGGGCTGAAGGCGAAAGAGGCCGGCGTCATCTACTCCATGGCCTATGGCGACCAACCGGCGCTTACTTGCGACCTCGTCGATTGGGCGCGGACCTGCGGCTTCGACGTCGTCGCGGCCGGTCGGGGACACAAATGGCTGCCGGAATTCAGGAAGTCCACGCCGGAGACCGTATGGGACCACTGGGGCGTCGATCGCGCGGCGGCGGAGCGCGGGCGCCTGAACCCGAAGATGTTCAACTCCTTCCTGGACGGCTCCAAGCCCGCCATCGAATCCTCCGCCATCGCCAATGTGGCCGGCCTCGACGTGCCGACGGACGGGTTGCAGTTTCCGGTTGGCGGCGCGGAGGATCTGGCGACGATCATGCGCCCCCGCGCCGAGGGCGGCGCCCTTGAACGCAAGGGCATGGTCGAGGTCGCCTCCTCCCTGACCCTTGCCGGCGAGCCCGTGCCCTACGACATCCGCCAGGGCGTTTGGGTGGTGTTCGAGGGCGACACGGAATATGTGCGGAACTGCTTCCAGGAATACACGGTCAAGACGGACGCGAGCGGCCGCTACACCTCGCTTTACAAGCGCTGGCACCTGATCGGGCTCGAACTGCCGATCTCCGTCGCCTCTGTCGGCATCCGCGCGGAGCCGACCGGCGTCGCGACGACCTTCAACGGCGACGTCATCGCCGTCGCGAAACAGAAGCTCGCGGCCGGCGAAATGCTGGACGGCGAAGGCGGCTATACGGTCACCGGCGGGCTGCGCCCCGCCAAGGCGTCGCTCGCGGCGGGCTATCTGCCGTTGGGCCTCGCCCACAACGTGCCGCTCAATCGAGATATCGCCGACGGCGAGCCCATCAGGTTCGAGGACGTGAAGCTCGACGAGACCACGACCGCATACAAGCTCCGGAAATGGATGGAGGCGCTGGATTAAGCGCCGGACAGTTCAGGCGCCCGACGGCGCGATCACCTTATCGCCGAATTCCGCCAGCCTCGCCTCCAGGTCCGCCTCGAACGGCGCCAGCGGCAGCACGACGCGATGCACGCCGGCGGCGGCGCTCGCCGCCACGGCCGCCAGCGGGTCCTTGCCGGAGCCCGGCAGCGCATCCGGACAGCCGGCCATGATCTGGATCGCATCGGGGTCGCGGCCGGCGGTCTCCGCCTCCTGGCGAAGCGCCTTGATCGCCTCCGCCACGTCGAAGCCGGCGTCCCCCGTCGCCGGGAAGTAGCCGTCGGCATATTTGCCCGCCCGGCGGATCGCCACCTTCGAATTGCCGCCGATGACGATCGGCGTACGGCCGTTCGCCGGCTTCGGATTGCAGCTCGCCCCCTCGAAGGAAACGAACTCGCCACGGTAGCTGGCGTCGTCGCCATCCCAGAGCGCGCGCATCGCCTCGATATACTCGTCCGAGCGCGCGCCGCGCCGTTCGAAGGGAACGCCAAGCGCCTCGAACTCTTCCCTCAGCCAGCCGACGCCAATGCCGAGCTCCAGGCGGCCGCCGGTCAGATGATCGATGGTGGCGACCTGTTTCGCCAGGACCAGCGGATTGCGCTGCGGCAGCACGAGGACGCCGGTGATGAGCCGAAGGTGGGACGTCAAAGCGCCCACATATGTCAGCCAGGCGAGCGGGTCCGGCCTCGGGGCGTCGATCCCGCTCGACATGCGTCCGGTCGCCGAATAGGGGTATTTCGATGTGTAATGGGTCGGAATGATGACATGCTCCGTCGCCATCACGGACTCGAACCCCGCCGCTTCCGCCGCCAAGGCCAGGCGCTTCGCATCGGCCGGGTCCGGATATGTGGTGTTGGCGAAGTGCAGGCAGAATTTCATCGGATCGTCCCTGTCGTTCCGCGCGGCGGCGCCACGCTGGCAAAAGGCTACGACCGGGGCTCGGCGCCCGCAAATGCGCGCCGAAACGCATCAACGCGCTGGCTATAGGCGGCGCGCCCTTACAGGACCGCATAGATATCGTAGACGGGACCGCTCGGGTCGCGGCGGCCGACGCCGACGGCCACGACGCCATTCAGCCAGGCATACTTCTCGGAGGCGGTTTCGAACTGCGGCGCGGTCCGGAAATAGTAGAGCGACGGATCGACCTCGTCCCCCGCGATCAGGCGGGCCATGACCTCCGGCGGTCCGTGGCGGAAGCCGTGATAGACGATGTAGATGAGCGCGCCGTCATCGGTCTCCAGCGTCATCCGCACGTCGATCCTGGAGACGCCGTTCGATCCGGTCAGCAGCCAGTCGCCGCCGCCATCGTGGATGCGGCCCTTCAGTCTGGGGCCTTCGAAGACGCCCCCCGTGATGCGGGCGATCATCCGATTTCCGTGGGGCGTTTCCCCAAGCTGCGTCAACGGCAGTTGGACCTCGAGCGCCATCCGGCAAAGAAACGACGTATTGAGCGGCATCCGATCCATGCGAAAGCATCCCGATCCGTTCGGCCAAACTGTTTACAGGAGCCTAGAACGGCGAAATTTCCAGGGCCACTCCCCTGGACGCCGCGCCCGCAGCTCCCCCCGGCCTTCCCCCGCGCGCCGGCCTGACTAGAATGGCGCTCCCAGCGCGGCCAAAACGGGCGAAGACAGGCACGATGAATTCAGTCGACGAACAGCCGAGAGGCGAACTTGCGCTCCGTTCGGTCGCCATGCCGGCGGACACCAACCCGGCCGGCGACATCTTCGGCGGCTGGATCATGTCGCTGATGGACCTGGCCGCCGGCACCACGGCTTCCGCCCGCGCGAAGGGCAGAACGGCGACAGCCGCCGTCTCGCATCTGAGCTTCCTCCGGCCGGTGAAGGTGGGCGAAGTCGTCTGCGTCTACACGGACATCATCCGCGTCGGCACGACGTCGATCTCGCTCTCCGTCGAGGCCTGGACCATCCCGCGCAGCTTCGGCGCGCGCCACAAGGTGACCGCCGCCGAATTCATCATGGTCGCCGTGGACGACGACGGAAAACCGCGCCCGGTCGAGGCCGCATGACGCGCCGCGCGCCCGCTAGCCGGATGTCCAAAGTCCGCTAGGAACAAGCAAAGACTACCCGCTGTCCGGCTTCGAAAACCGGGCGAGGACCGCCTGGGGCCGGGGTTCATCTTCCGGAGCGATCCGCACGGCTTCCCGAGCCGCGGCCACGGCGCCGGCATGGTCGCCCTCCCGTTTGCGAACGCGGGCGAGAAACAGCCAGTCGTCCCAGCGCGGCTCCAGCGCCAGCGCGCGCTCCAGGCATTCCGCGATCTCGCCCGCCCGGGCGAAGGGCCGGGTTCCCGGCTGGTTGAGCAGCTTGGCCAGCCGCCGCGACGCCTGCGCATCCTCGGGCGCTATGCGCACGGCGCGCCGCAACTCGTAGACCGCCGTGACGATATCGCCCGCCGCCGCCGCGCGGCTTGCGCTCTGGTAGAGCGCGCGACCGCGTTTCGACTGCGCCACGGGGTCCGGCGCGGGCGGTTCCGAAGGCGCTACGTCCGTCAGCAGCCGCTCGAGGAGGGCGGCCAGACCGACCCCGAGCCAGTCTTCCTCGGCCTTGGCGATGAGCGCCAGATCCTCGTTCTGCTTTGCCTGGAGCGCCGAAAGCGCCGGACGCGCCAGGATCGCCTGATAGATCCGCGTGCGGTCCGCCACAGACAGGGATGGATCGTCCCGCGTCATCGCCGCCATAAGCGCCTTGATCTCGGCTTCGGCGCGGACAAGCTCGTCCGGATCGGCGCCGGTCCAGCCAGCCGTGACCGAGCCGGACCAGAGGCGTTTGCGATAGAGCACGCGCGGGACGCCAATACACTCGCCCCTGAGCGCATAGGCGAACATCATTACCCAATCTGCCTGAAAGCCAGATGCCGGCAGGTCCGGCAGGCGCAGCCCGGCGTGGATGAGGTCCGAGCGCATCATCCCCTTGAGGTCGTAGGCGGACGTCGAGTCGCTCAGCAGTTTCAGGATGCGATCGGCGACAGCGCCCCGAACCTCCGTCTTCGGCAAAACGCGCCGATGGCCATCGGCGTCGTCGCTGCGCTCGATAAGGCCGCAGGCGGCGGACGCCGATGGCTCCGCCAGAAGCGCCGCCCGCAGGCTGGCGGCCCAGGTCGGCGTCAGTGCATCATCGTGGAAGCAAAAGCCGAAGAACGGGACATCGACCCGATCGAGGCAGGCGTTGACGTTGCCGGTCCAGCCGAGGCGGCACGGGTTCACGTGCACGCTCACCCGCGGGTCGGAGGCGTATTTCAGGCAGGCGGCGTCGGTTCCATCGCCGCCTGGATCGACCGAGACGATGACCTTTGCCGCAACGCCCTCCTGGCCGAGCGCGCTCTCGATGGCGTTGTGGACGAAATCCGCCGACCGGTAGGCGGGGATGCAGATGGCGACGTCCGGCGTCGTCATGCCGCCGCCATCATCATCTCGACGGCGCGTTCGGCGAACAGCGGCGCCATGGAAAGCTTGCCCGTATCGACGCTGATATAGCCCTGCGAGAGGAGGCGCGGCCCGATATCGAAGCGCTCGTGCAGCTCCGTGTCGAGATCGCCGACGTCGCCCGCCCCCCAGGAAAAGATCGCGCCGGCCTTCAACGTTTGCGTATAGGGGCCGGCGAAGACATCCGCGAGACCGGGCACGAGCGACGCCAGGTTCGCGATCGCGTCGGCCGCGATCCGGCTCTCATCCTCGGCCGCGATGGGGCGCAGCCAGTCCGCCGGCGGGGCCGTATCGGCGCTGCGCCCGATACAGCCTGACGGATACCAGGATAGGTAGAACCGGCGCCGCCCGTAGTTGACCACATCGCCGAACGGACCGAGGACCAGCGTCGCGCTCTCCACCGCCGGATGGTCTTTCTCCGCGCAGACGATCATCCCGGCCTTGCGCCGGTGGAGATGCGGACGGCCGGGCCGATGGCCGAGCGACGCGTCCAGACGCAGCCGCCCGTCCCACGCGGCGTTGATGGTGAAATCGAACGGTCCGAGCGCGCCGTGCGCAGCGGTGACGGGCATGGGCGCGCCGTCGCGCGGGCGAAGCGAAAGAACCTCGCAATCGTACAATCCCTCGATGCGCGGGTCAGCCGCTACCGCCTCCCGGATCGCGGCCTGCAAGAACGCGGGATCGACCGCCCGTTCCGACGTATCGAACGCCGCCAGCGCGGGGGCGGCGTCGGCCGGCGCGCGGCGCGCCGGCACGGGCCGCGCGCAGCCTAGATAGGTTCCGCCGACGTCCAAGCGGTCGCGCAGCATCGCGTCCACGCTTCGGTAGAAGGCCGCCAGTTCGTCGGGGTCGGACAGCGTTCCAGGAAGCACCCGGTAGCGGAACGGCGTCGACAGGCGGCGACGGAATGCGGCGGGGTCGCAATACCGCGCGACGATATCCTCGAACCGGACCGCCCCTTCGACGAGGAGCCGGGCGGTGCGTTCGGATTTATCGCGGGCGTAGACATAGCCCAGGTGAATCTTGCCTTCGCCCGCGACCGAAGCGCCCTCAAACGGCTCGGACAGCCGATCGACAAGGAGAACCCGCGCCCCACGCCGCGACGCCTCAAGAGCGACAAGGCAACCGAGCAGACCGGAACCGATCACGCAAATCTTCAACGCATCACCAACAGAATATCCAGACAGCGCCCCCGCCTGACACGCGGCAAAGCGACGGTGCGGACGCACGATGGTCATACAAGCCCAGAACAGGCGGCGGCCAAGGTAGAGCGCTCAGACCCGCCGAACAACCGCCGCGCCGCTCAAATTGCGGCGACCTTGCCCGCCCCCGAAAAAGAGGCCAGCATCGCCGGCATAGGCGCGAAACGGCTTTTGCGGGAAGGAGCGGCTCTTGCTGCAGGATCGCTACGGCAACGACATCTCCACCAGTTCAGCCGCCGCGCGGGACGCCTATTCCGAAGGCGTCGACCGGCTGCTCTGCGCGCTCGGCGGCGCGGCCGAAGCGTTCGAACAGGCGATCGCCGCCGACCCTGGATTCACCCTCGCCAAGGTGGGCCTCGCCCGGTACTACCTCGCCGTCGGCCGCGTGCCGGACGCCCAAGCGACCATCGGCAAGGTCGATCCGACGGCGCCCGGCCTGACCCAGCGGGAAGCCTCCCACGCCGATATCTTCAAGCGCTGGCTCGGCGGCGACGGCCCCGGCGCCTACCGGAACGTCCGCCGCCACATGCTGGAGCATCCGAGGGACGCCCTCGTCGCGCAGACGTCCATGGGCGTCTTCGGCATGATCGGCTTCAGCGGACAGGCAGGGCGGGAAGCCGAACAGCTCGCGTTCTCGACCTCGCTCGCCCCCTATTATCAGGACGATTCCTGGTTCCTATGCCAGCACGCTTTCGCGATGGCGGAAGCCGGCCGCGTGGCGCCGGCGATCGAGCTCAGCGAAAAGGCGCTCGGCCTCAATCCGAAGAACGCCCACGCCGCCCATGTCCGCGCCCATGTGCTCTACGAAGCCGGCGACACCGCCGGCGGATACGGCTTCATTCGGGAATGGCGCAAAGGCTACGGGAAGGACGGCGCGCTGCATTGCCATGTTTCCTGGCACGAAGCGCTCTGGGCGCTGGAGAGCGGCGACGCGGACCGCATGTGGGAGATCGTCGACGCGGACGTGGCGCCGGGCAAGGCCTGGGGGCCGGCGCTCAACGTGCTGACGGACACCGCCGCGATCCTCTATCGCGCCGAAATCGCCGGGGTGGACGTTCCCCAGGGGCGCTGGCGCGAGGTCAGCCGCTTCGCCCAGGACTACTTCCCGAACCCGGGCATCGCCTTCGCGGACATGCACGCCGCGCTCGCGCACGCCATGTGCGGCGATGTGGAGGCCCTCGCCCGCGTCCGGGAGAATGCGGCCGGACCGGCGGGAGACCTGGTGAAGGCGCTCGCCGCCAGCTTCGCGGCGATGGCGGCCGGCGACTGGGCGGCCGCTCAGACGGAGATGACCGGCGTCATGGCCGAGCACGAACGGATCGGCGGCAGCCGCGCCCAGCGCGACCTTCTGGAATACATCTACCTCACCTGCCTGCTGCGCCAGGGCGCGGCCGCGGAAGCGCGCCTGCTGCTGGCGCTCCGCCGCCCGGCCAAGGTGCGGGCCGGCGCGGTCAAAGCGCTGCACTGACCGGGAAGGAGCGCCCGCGCCGCGGCGGATCGAAGGAGGTTTTTTCAGAGAATGGGAGAGACATGATGACCTACTCGCTGGAGCAATTCTGCCAGGACGCGCGCGAGGCTCTATCGGCCCATCCTAATCACGCGGGCCGCGATATCGTTCGCGGCCAGTTGGAAAAGCTGCTCGTGGACCCCGATTTCGTGGCGTCGACCTTGGGCGACGACCAGCCCACCGGCGCGCGCACGATCCATGAAGACCCCGACCTCGGGTTCTGCGTGCTGGCCTATGTGACCGATTCCGGCCAGTCGTCGCCGCCGCACGACCACGGCAACTCCTGGGCCGTCTACGGGCAGGCCGCGGAACACACCGACATGAAGGTCTATGAGCGGGTGGACGGCGCGGACGGCGCCGGCGACGCCGAGCTTAAGGTGGTCAAGGAATTCCGCCTGGACCCCGGCATGGCCGGCCTGTTCGACGTCGGCGACATCCACGCGATCGACTATCCCAAAGGCGCCCGGTTCGTGCGGGTCACCGGCGCCGATCTGAACCATGTGGAACGCCTGCGTTACGACGAAGACAAAGGCGCCGCCGAAGTGATTTCCGATCAAGGCGTCCCCCACCCGGACAAGGGCTGAGCGAGACCGGCGGGCTCCGCTTTCCTGATTTCCAGCCCACGTCGCCTGAACGACAATTCGGGCTGAAGAACGCGCCCGGCAGTCAGCGACCGCCGGGCGCCTCCTTTCTTAGAACAAGATTTTGACGCCGGCGACGACGAAGAGGCCGTCGATGGCTTCCCCGTCGTCTCGCGCCAGATCGGCGGAATCCCCGAGCAATCGCTCGTAGTGGACGCCCACATAGGGAGAGATCGCCCGGTCGACGAGGTCGTAGCTCAGCCGCAGACCGACCTCGGCGGACACAAACCCCGCCTCGACCCCGATCGCTTCATCGTCGCTGAAGGCGAAGTCGATCTCCGCCGATGGCGTCAATATCCAGCGATTGGTGATCAGGAGTTCGTAATCCAGATCGAGCCGGGCGGAAAAATCGCCCTTCTCGCTGAGGAACAGGTCCGCGTCGACCTCGAACCACTGCTGGGCGAGGCCGTGCAGACCGACGACGGCGAACCAGCGGTTCGGACCGACAGGCGCGTCATAGCGAACGCCTGCCTTCACGTCGAAGAAGTCGGTGGCGAGACGCTGGACCGCCAACTGGTGCTCCAAAACCTCGAAGACGTCCTCGTCGGTTTCGTATTCGCCCTCGCTGACAAGTCTGAGTTTCCATTCGTCATTGCCGACGAAGGCGTCGCCGTCCCAGGCGAACACGTCGCTGGAATCGTCGATGCCTTCGCGGAACTCAAGCTGTTCGAACGAGACGCCGTAGAAGATGAAATCGGTCTCCTGCGCGGCCGCCTGGCCGAGCGGAAGCGCGAGCGCCGCCAGGAAGGCGGCGCCCGCAAGGCGCATTTGTCTGCTCATGGGCCTAGCTCCGATCCGGCTTGGCCGCATCGGGACCGCCTTCAACGATCACCTTCCTGAACATGCCGCTCGCCGCGTGATAGGCGAGATGGCAATGGAAGGCCCACTGGCCCGGCGCATCGACTTCCGTCTCCGTATAGACAGTCGTGCCTGGCGCGACGCTCACCACATGCTTGAGCGGGTTCCACTCGCCGGCGCCCACGTCGATGATCGTCCACATGCCGTGCAGGTGCATCGGGTGGGTCATCATCGTCTCGTTGACGAACTTGAAGCGGACCCGCTCGCCATACTGAAGCCGGATCGGCTCCGCGTCGCGGTATTTAACGCCGTTGATCGACCACATGTAGCGTTCCATGTTGCCGGTCAGCCTGAGCTCGATCTCGCGTGTCGCGGGACGGTGCTCATAGAGCGGATCGGCGGCCCTGAGATCGCTATAGGACAGGAACTTGCCGCCGTTCGCCGCTCTCGGCGCCAGGCCGCTGCCCGGCGCATAGAGCGGATCGGGTCCGCCGTCCGAAGCCGGCGCGCCGTGGTTCATGCCGCTATGCCCGCCATGGCCCATGGCCGCGTGGTCCATCGGCTTCTCCGCCGGGGCGTGTCCGCCATGGCCCATGGCCGCGTGGTCCATCGGCTTCTCCGCCGGGGCTTGTCCGCCATGGCCCATGGCCGCGTGGTCCATCGGCTTCTCCGCCGGGGCTTGTCCGCCGTGGCCCATGGCCGCGTGGTCCATCGGCTTCTCCGCCGGGGCTTGTCCGCCATGGCCCATGGCCGCGTGGTCCATCGGCTTCTCCGCCGGGGCGTGTCCGCCATGGCCCATGGCC